>CAFBQY010000002.1_pt1 | contig 148766 bp, 149 predicted proteins | sample 7270141 | NCBI WGS metagenome assembly CAFBQY01 (sample SAMEA6814196, study PRJEB35770) | freshwater metagenome | biome: Freshwater; feature: Freshwater reservoir; material: water | place: Czech Republic | collected 2016-11-09 | depth 30m m
CAGACTGCAAGCGTTGCCGTCGCGAAAAAGTAAAGCTCTTCCTTAAGGGCGCAAAGTGCGATGGACCAAAGTGTCCAATCGAATCTCGTCCATATCCACCAGGCCAACACGGTCGTGGACGTTCCAAGGAATCTGAATACCTATTACAGATGCGTGAAAAGCAGAAGTGCGCACGTATCTACGGTGTTCTCGAAAAGCAGTTCCGTGGTTACTACGAAGAGGCAAACCGCAAGCAGGGCAAGACTGGTGAAAACCTTCTTGTACTTCTTGAGACACGTCTCGACAACGTTGTATTCCGTGCTGGCTTTGCAAAGAGCCGTGACATGTCGCGCCAGTTGGTTCGTCACAGTCACTTCCTCGTAAATGGCAAGAAGGTAAACATTCCTTCATATCGCGTGTCACCGATGGACATCATTGATGTTCTTCCAAAGTCACTCGATCTCACACCATTTATCGTGGCCAGCGCTGAACTTGGAGAAAAAGCAGTTCCTGCATGGATGGAAGTTGTTGGTTCGCAGATGCGCATCATCATCCACGGAGTTCCTGCTCGTGCAGTAATCGATACCCAAGTTCAAGAACAGCTCATCGTCGAGCTCTACAGCAAGTAATTTTTTAATCCATTTAGAGGAAATCAAATAGTGGGTTTCCGCGAAAAGAAAGAGGTTCAGCAGTGCTAATTGCACAACGTCCAACCCTCAGTGAAGAAGTAATCTCCGAAAACCGTTCCCGGTTCATCATTGAACCTTTGGAACCAGGTTTCGGTTACACACTCGGCAACTCAATGCGCCGTACTCTGCTTTCATCTATTCCAGGTGCAGCAGTAACCAGCATTCGCGTTGCAGGAGCACTCCACGAGTTCACAACTCTTGAAGGCGTTAAGGAAGATCTCACCGATATCGTTTTGAACATCAAAAACTTGGTGCTCTCATCCGATAACGATGAGCCAAGCGTCATCTACATCCGCAAGTCAGGTGCCGGCGCCGTAACAGGTGCTGATATCGCTGTTCCAAGTGGCGTCGAAGTTCACAACCCTGAGCTTCACCTCGCAACACTTAACGGTAAGGCAAACCTTGAAATCGAACTCACTGTAGAACGCGGTCGTGGTTATGTAACTGCTGTACAGAACAAGCAAGCGGGCGCAGAAATTGGTCGCATTCCTGTTGACTCAATCTATTCACCAGTTTTGAAGGTTACCTACAAGGTAGAAGCAACTCGCGTTGAACAGCGCACTGACTTCGATCGTCTTGTTGTTGATGTTGAAACAAAGCCATCAATGAAGCCACGCGATGCAGTTGCATCAGCTGGTAAGACACTTGTTGAACTCTTCGGTCTAGCACGCGAACTAAACGTTGATGCAGAAGGTATTGAGATGGGGCCATCTGTTATGGATGCTGCCCTAGCTGCTGATCTTGCTCTTCCAATCGAAGATCTTGATCTCACAGTTCGTTCATACAACTGCCTCAAGCGCGAAGGCATTCATACAGTTGGTGAGTTAGTTAATCGTTCAGAGGCTGACTTGCTCGACATCCGTAACTTTGGTTCAAAGTCCATCGATGAGATCAAGGCAAAACTTGTCTCAATGGGAATGTCTCTAAAGGACAGCCCAGCAGGATTTGATCCAACAAAGCACCAGAACTTCAACGCATCAGACGATGATTTCGCTGAAGCAGATCAGGCCTAGGAGATACGACAATGCCAAAACCAACTAAAGGTCCTCGTTTGGGTTCAGGCCCATCACACGAGCGTCTAATCCTTCGCACACTTGCTGAGCAGTTGTTCGAGCACGGAAAGATCACAACAACAGAGGCAAAGGCTAAGCGCCTACGTCCGTTGGCTGAAAAGTTGATCACCTTCGCAAAGAAGGGTGATCTGCCAGCACGTCGTGAAGTAATGGCACGTATTGCAAATAAGAGCGTTGTTCACACACTCTTTACTGAAATCGGACCACGCTTTGCAACTCGCAACGGTGGATACACACGTATCACCAAGATCGGACCACGCAAGGGCGATAACGCGCCAATGGCAGTTATCGAAGTTCTAACTGAGAAAGATAACTAATTTCTAGTTAACTTACTTAGTTAATAAGCAACCGAATTTAAATGACTGAACCCACTCTCTATCCCGAGAGTGGGTTTTGTCGTTTACGCATCGATCTTTCTTATGACGGTACTAATTTCTCAGGCTGGGCGATACAACCAGATCGTCGCACAGTTCAGCAATGCATCGAAGAAGCTATCCGCACAGTGGCGCAAGCAAAGGCTGAAACTATCGTTGCCGGGCGCACCGATGCCGGAGTACATGCGACAGGTCAGGTAATTCACGTTGATGTTCCCGAAAGCTTAGAACTCGACGATTTGGCTTATAAGTTAAATCGAATTTTGGATGAAGATATCCGCATCAATCAGACACAGGTCGCCCCCACTGCCTTTCACGCTCGCTTTTCAGCGCTACGCCGCTATTACGAATACCGCATCCTTGATGAAAATAGAGTGATTCCACCGCTGGCACGATTTAACACTGCCCCTTGGTATCGCGGACTCGAGGTGGATCAAATGAATGATGCCAGCGCTTTGTTACTTGGCACCCACGACTTTGCCGCTTTCTGTAAATTCCGCGAAGGTGCAACGACTATCCGCACACTTGAAACCTACAAATGGCGCCGTGACCGCGATGGGTATTTAGTCGGAGATGTGGTTGCCGACGCTTTCTGTTATTCAATGGTTCGAAATCTTGTCGGCGCGATTGTCTGCGTTGCAGATGGCCGAAAAGAATCAGATTGGATCTCAACTCTTCTTGAGAATAAAGAACGCGTCAGTGACTCATTGGTCTTTCCGGCGCGCGGTTTATCGCTCTATAAAGTGGATTATCCAGATGACGCAGAGCTGCTGGAACGTGCCGCTAAAACTGTTGCTCGTCGCGAAGAAGAGTCCAACTAATGGGCCATATTGATGTCAGCGCAGTTGAATACTCGCTATCTGATGGCCGCGTGCTTCTAAACGATGTTTCCTTCCGTGTTGGTGAAGGCGCCAAAGTTGCTCTGATCGGGCCAAATGGTTCAGGCAAGACAACGCTGATCCGCATGATTTGTGGAGATCTAAAACCGGATGAAGGGGCAATAGCAATTACAGGTGGTCTTGGCGTGATGCGCCAATTCATTGGTTCTGTTCGCGATGAATCAACTGTGCGCGATCTCTTGCTTTCGATTGCACCAAAACGTATCCGTGATGCCGCCGAAAAAATAATTAATACCGAAAAGGTAATGAACGAAAGTGGATCTGAAAAAGATCAGATGGCCTATGCCCAATCAGTAATTGATTGGGGCGATGCCGGGGGATACGACTTCGAATTAATCTGGGATGTCTGTTGCACAGAGATGTTGCATAAGACTTTTGAACAAGTTGCGGCACGTAAAGTAAATACTTTATCTGGGGGAGAACAGAAGAAACTCGTTCTTCGCGCCCTACTAGAAGGTCCTGAAGAAGTTTTACTTCTTGATGAGCCAGATAACTATTTGGATGTGCCCTCCAAGCGTTGGCTGGAAGAAGTAATTGGGGCCACCAAGAAGACAGTTCTCTTTGTCAGCCACGATCGCGAACTCTTAGAAAATACGGCAAATCGCATCGTTACTTTAGAACAAGGAATAAACGGAAATACCACTTGGGTACACGGCGGAAAGTTCTCGACTTGGCATGATGCCCGCAAGGCACGCAATGAACGCTTTGCTGAAATGTTATTGCGTTGGGAACAAGAGCATCAACGGTTAATTGATCTAGTAAAAACTTTGCAAGTGCAGGCCGCTATTTCTCCAGATATGGCAAGTAAATATCGCGCGATGCAGACTCGGCTACGTAAGTTTGAAGAAGTTGGTCCGCCTGAAGCGCCACCGATTGAACAAGATGTAAAAGTTGGTCTGCGCGGTGGGCGCACTGGCTTGCGCGCACTCACCTTCGAGAATTTATCGTTGGCCAATTTAACTGAGCCATTTAACTTTGAAGTTTTCTTCGGTGATCGCGTTGCAGTTCTTGGAAAGAATGGAACCGGCAAGTCGCACTTCTTGCGAATGATTTCGGGGGATGAAACTGTCAAATACTCGGGCACCTTCAAAGTTGGGGCGCGTGTAGAAATTGGATACTTTGCTCAGACCCACGCCCACCCTGAATTTGAAACGAAGACTCTGCTGGAAATTCTTTGGGAGATGTATTCGCTACAACTCGGCCCAGCTAAGGGCGTGCTGCGTAAGTATGAAATTGATAAATGCGCAGAACAGAAATTCTCTTCACTTTCAGGCGGACAACAAGCGCGCTTTCAAGTTTTATTGCTAGAACTATCCGGTTCAACACTTTTGTTACTTGATGAGCCAACAGATAATTTAGATTTAGCGAGCGCCGAAAGCTTAGAGAAAGCACTCGATCGCTATGAAGGCACTGTTTTATCGGTAACCCACGATCGCTGGTTTACTCGCGGATTCACTCGATTCTTGATTTTTGGTGCAAATGGCCAGGTTTATGAAAGCCCAGAACCAGTCTTTGACCATTGAGGCGATGGCGCCCGCGTGGAAATAGGCCATTTTGACCCGTTAGCGCATGAAAGGTAAAGTTCATCCCCTGCGCCTAAGGTGCCGAAAGCAAGTCCCTCAAGTTCTAACCAACTAGATCTAACGAAGAAGGTAATAAAGCATGCGTACATATAGTCCTAAGGCCGGAGATGCCGTCCGTAATTGGCACGTCATCGATGCACAAGATGTAGTTCTTGGCCGCCTTGCAACACATGCTGCAGTTCTTCTTCGCGGTAAGCACAAGGCAACTTTTGCTCCACACATGGACATGGGTGATTTCGTCGTAATCATCAACGCCGAAAAGATTTCTCTCTCCGGAAACAAAGCACTTTCAAAGTTTGAACACCGCCACTCTGGTTTCCCAGGTGGTCTTCGCTCAACTGTTTACGGTGAGCTAATTGAAAAGCACCCAACACGCGCTGTTGAAAAGGCGATCAAGGGAATGCTTCCAAAGAATCGTTTGGGACAGCAAGTTGCCTCAAAGCTAAAGGTTTACGCAGGTCCAGAGCATCCTCACGGCGCTCAATCACCAACACCATATGTATTCACCCAAGTTTCACAGATCGCAAAGTAAGGGACCTATAACAAATGTCAGATACAACTTATAACGAAGTTACAGAATTAGATGAGAACGAAGCTCCTACTTCTTACTCTTCATCTTCACCAGCACCTGCAACTAACCGCCCAGCAATCAAGGCACCTGGCGCAGGCACCGGTCGTCGTAAAGAAGCAGTTGCTCGCGTTCGCCTAGTACCTGGTACAGGTCGTTGGGTTGTTAACGGTAAGACACTTGAGGCTTACTTCCCAAATAAAGTTCACCAACAATTAGTTTCAGAACCCTTCCGCACAGTTGCTGCTGAAAACCAATACGATGTTTTCGCACGTATCAACGGTGGCGGAGTATCTGGTCAAGCAGGCGCACTTCGTCTAGGTGTGGCACGTTCTCTTAACGAGATTGATGTTGAAGCACACCGTCCAGCGCTTAAGAAGGCTGGTTTCCTAAAGCGTGATGCACGTGTTATCGAGCGCAAGAAGTACGGCCTAAAGAAGGCCCGCAAGCGTTCGCAATACAGCAAGCGTTAATTTCGAAGGCCGCCCCAACGTGGCACTTTTTGGAACAGATGGAATACGTGGCTTAGCCAATCGTGATTTAACTGCTGAATTAGCACTTGATGTTGCCGTTGCTGCCGCACATATTCTTGTTGAAACCAATCCTGATAAATCACACCGTCCCAAGGCTGTTGTCGGCCAAGATTCACGCGCTTCCGGAGAATTTCTAGAAGCTGCCGTTGTTGCTGGTTTAACTAGTGCGGGCGTTGATGTTTATCGCGTTGGCGTTCTGCCAACTCCAGCAATTGCACATCTTGTTGCCGAATCTGGCGCTGATCTTGGCGTAATGATTTCAGCATCACACAACCCAGCTCCAGATAATGGAATTAAATTATTCTCACGCGGTGGCGGAAAGTTAGATGATGCAATCGAAGCGGCAATCGAAGCGCGTATCGGTGAACCATGGGAGCGCCCTACTGGCGGCGATGTGGGACGAGCCATCAATGATGACACCGCCGCAGAACGATATTTAAAGCATCTACTTTCATCGGTTACGACACCACTTAAAGGTTTAAAGATTGTTGTTGATTGTGCAAACGGAGCATCTTCAGTTGTCGCACCAGAGGCCTACCGCCGGGCTGGCGCCGAAGTTATTGCGATCTTTGATGCGCCAAATGGTTGGAATATTAATGACGACTGCGGCTCAACTCATTTACACCAGGTGCGCACAGCAGTTCTTCGTGAGGGTGCTGATTTCGGAATCGCACACGATGGAGACGCCGATCGCGTATTAGCCGTTGATGCCCAAGGCAATGAGGTTGATGGCGATGTAATCATGACAATTTTGGCGCGCGGGTTCAAGGCAAGCGGCGCGCTTAAATCAAACACAATCGTTGCAACCGTAATGAGCAACTTAGGATTCTTCCATGCCATGAAAGATGCTGGCATCACCGTAGAAACCACAGCAGTTGGCGATCGTTATGTATTAGAAAAGTTAATCGAAAAGGGCTTCTCATTGGGTGGGGAACAATCTGGCCATTTGATTATGCGCGAATTTGCGACAACTGGTGATGGAACTTTGACTGCGTTGGTGCTGGCACAAGAAGTTGTTAAATCAGGAAAGACTTTGCAAGAGTTGGCATCTGCAATGGTTCGCTTTCCCCAAGTACTTATAAATGTTAAGAACGTGGCAAAAGAAAAACTTGATAGTTCACAAGCAATTAAAGCGGCGGTTAAAGCAGCCGAGGCGAAACTTGGTGATCAAGGCCGCGTTTTATTGAGAGCATCTGGGACCGAACCGCTTGTCCGCGTGATGGTTGAGGCGCAGAGTGATAACCTAGCGAACGAAATCGCAAATGACCTGGTAAAGGTCGTCGAAGCAGAGCTGAGGTAAATAAAAGTGTGCGGAATTGTGGGTTACACCGGGCCACAGTCTGCAATTACTCCGCTCATCGAAGGTTTAAGACGTCTGGAATATCGCGGATACGATTCAGCCGGCATCGCACTTGGAACATCTGGCGCTTTATTTATTGAAAAGCGCGCCGGCAAGTTAGCTAATTTAGAAGGTGCACTACCTGCAAATATGCCGGTGGTTCATTCAGGAATTGGCCACACACGTTGGGCAACACATGGCGGACCAACTGATCGCAACGCACATCCGCACGTTGATAACGAAGGCAAGTTGGCCGTTATCCATAATGGAATTATTGAAAATTATGCAGAGTTAAAAGCCGAACTGCAATCACGTGGCCATTCTTTTGCATCCGATACCGATACTGAATCAGTTGCGCATTTACTTTCAGATTTACGCAAGGCGCACAACGGTGATCTAACCCAAGCCATGCGTGAAGCAGTTTCGCGTTTGCGCGGTTCATTTACGCTAGTTGCAGTCCATGCCGATGCACCTGAAACAATTGTTGGCGTTCGACGTAATTCACCACTTGTTGTGGGCTTAGGCGATGGCGAAAACTTTATGGCCTCCGATGTTGCCGCCTTTATCGATTACACCAAGCGCGCGGTTGAACTTGGCCAAGATGAAATTATTACGATGAACCCACAGGGGATCAGCATTATCGATTTAGCTGGTAAATCTGTAGCGCCGAAGGAATACACAATTACTTGGGATTCAGCTTCTGCGCAAAAAGGTGGCTACTCACACTTCATGCTTAAAGAAATTTTCGAGCAACCTAAGGCTGTTGCCGATACTTTGATTGGTCGACTATCCGATAACGGACAGATCGAGCTAGATGAATTACATATGTCTGAGGCCGAAATTAAAGCGCTCAAGAAGATTGTCGTTATTGCATGCGGCACCGCTTATCACGCAGGCATGATCGCTAAATATGTCATTGAAAAATGGGCGAAGATCTCGGTAGAAGTAGAAATTGCTAGCGAATATCGCTACCGCGATCCAATTATTGATTCGCAGACTTTGGTTATCGCAATATCTCAATCTGGTGAAACGATGGATACCTTGATGGCTATTCGCCACGCAAAGGCTGCCGGCGCACGAGTGCTTGCGATTTGTAACACCAACAGTTCAACAATTCCACGCGAATCCGATGCCGTTCTATATACACATGCTGGACCAGAAATTGCTGTTGCATCCACCAAGGCGCTGCTTACTCAGATCGTTGCCGTTGATTTAATTGGCCTGCACTTGGCCCAAGTACGTGGCGAGTTAAGCGATGCTCAAGTGCGCGATCTCTATAACGAAATGCTTGAACTTCCTGGCAAGATCGAACAAATTTTGGAAACTGTAGAACCGCTACGCGCGCTAACTCGTAGCTTTGCCAAGTCCGAGACTGTTTTGTTTATCGGTCGCAATATCGGTTATCCAGTTGTATTAGAAGGTGCGCTGAAGCTAAAAGAGTTGGCCTATATCCACGCTGAAGGATTTGCTGGGGGCGAGCTCAAGCACGGATCAATTGCCTTAATCGATGAAGCAAAGGGCACACCAGTTATTGCAATATTGCCATCTGGCAGCGATCACTCACTTGATGAAAAAATGTTGAGCAATATCCAAGAGGTTAAAGCACGTGGTGCGCGCGTAATTGTTATTGCCCACGAAGGAGCCGATGTCGTCGGCGCCGATCACATCATTCGTATTCCAGCATGTGCACCACTTTTTCAACCAATTTTGGCAACAGTTCCGCTGCAAGTCTTTGCATATGAAATGGCGATTGCTCGTGGCAATGATGTTGATCAGCCGCGCAATTTAGCTAAATCAGTTACGGTCGAATAAAGATGATCGCAGTACTCGACACCCGCCGCGCGCAGATGGTCAGAGCTTTTCGTTGGTCAGCCGCTTTATTTACTGGCTTTCTTCTCATAACACACCAAGTTCTTATTAACGGTCCACTAATCGAAATCGATAAGTGGATCCATAACTTACAGCGCCCTGAATTTCGTGGCGTCAGCGGATTTATTATTCGTCGCTTAGATGATTTGGGGCTACGCGGTGTTACGGCAACTGCGTTATTACTTGCCGCATTTTATATTGCGCGTAGATTTAAAACTTGGCGCCCGCTAAATTTGGCGATCCTCTCGGTTATCTCACTAAATATAGTCGTTGGTTTCTTTAAATTTTGGCTTGGTCGCACTAAACCAAAAGTAGGAATTGATCTGCTGCACTTCGGTGGAATGTCCTACCCAAGTGGCCACGCATCTAACGCCCTTTTAACTTGGGGAGTCCTTGCTTATTTGATTTATCGATATGCACACGTTGATCGATATCGTGGTCGATTAGCTAGCGCAGGTGTTGCCGCAATTAGTTTGACGGTCTGCACAGTTTCGCTGATACGCGATACGCATTGGTTCTCAGATTTATTGGGCGGTCTATTTATTGGCGCCGCCTTATTGGTCTTGATTATCGCTATTGATCGCTATTGGCCATCTAATAGCCAACTCTCTTAACCTCAATTACACTAAAGCCCATGATTGATGGAATCGGTATTGATGTCGTTGATATCGCGCGCTTTGCCGAATCCCTCGAACGAACCCCAGCTTTGCGTGAGAAATTATTTACTCCGGCTGAATCTTTAAAACCAATTGCTTCACTTGCGGCGCGCTTTGCTGCAAAAGAGGCTTTGGCTAAAGCACTTAACGCGGGCCGCGGGCTTAATTGGCATGAGGCTGAAGTAATTAACCATGAAAGTGGCAAGCCAGATTTTCTCTTTCGCGGTGAAATCGCCGAGTTAATAGATGGTGCAACTGTGCATTTATCACTTTCACACGATGCCGGAATCGCATCTGCCATGGTTGTGATTGAGAGATGACAAATCGCGCAGAAGTAGTTATTAATTTATCTGCAATCAAGTCAAATGTGGCAACTCTTAAGGCAAAGGCCGGCGTTGATCTAATGGCAGTTGTTAAAGCCGATGCTTACGGTCATGGCCTTGTTCCAGTTGCAAAGGCGGCACTCGATGGTGGCGCAACTTGGTTAGGTGTTGCACTGCTTGAGGAGGCAATTGCACTTCGCGCTGCCGGAATTACTGCGCCAATTCTGGCTTGGTTAGTTCCATCTGGTTCTGATTTTCAGAGCGCCGTCGATAAAGACATCGATCTTGCTGTTTCATCAATTAAAGCACTAGATGAGATCAGAGCACTTAAAGGTGCCAAGCGCCCGCGTATTCATCTAGAAGTAGATACCGGAATGACTCGCGGTGGTTTTCTATCTGAATGCTGCGAGATAGATATCAATCACTTGCAGGGCGTTGAGATAGTTGGAATCTTTTCTCACTTTGCGCGCGCCGATGAACCAGGGCAAGCTCAGAATTTAGAACAATTAAATCGCTTTAAGAAGATGGTGGCTAACTTAGATTCTTTAGGATTTACCAACTTAATCCGCCACCTTTCTAATTCGGCGGCCACCCTTGTGGATCACACATCAGCTTTTGACATGGTGCGCACCGGAATTGCCATGTATGGCTTAACTCCAGATTTAAACCATTTAGGAACTTCGCAATCATTGGGGCTAAAACCCGCAATGACTTTGCGGGCCAAATTACATTTGGTAAAAGCTGTGCCAGCGGGTTCACCTGTTGGTTATGGTGCAACTGAAAAAACAAAATCTGAGACAAAACTTGGCATAGTTGCTATGGGATATGCCGACGGAATTCCTCGCATCGCTAAAGGTGCGGGCATATTCTTTAACGGCAAACGCGCACCAATTATTGGCCGCGTATCAATGGATCAATTTGTCGTGAATTTAGGTGCGCAATCTTCTGCGCAAACAGGGGATTGGGTAACTATTTTTGGTCCAGGAGATGCGGGTGAATACACAGCAGATGATTGGGGTGGCGCATCTGGTTCAATTAACTACGAGATTGTCACGCGAATTGGGCCGCGTGTGCCTAGAATCTACGAATTATGAGCGAGGCGATGTTGCACGCAAAAGGGGTAAGCATCTCCTTCGGCGGTCTCAAGGCACTTCATGATGTTCATTTAGAACTGCGCCCCAATGAAGTAGTTGGCGTTATCGGTCCAAATGGCGCTGGCAAGACAACTCTCTTTAACGCTATTTGCGGATTAGTAACTCCAGATTCTGGAACTTTTGAATTTGGCGGCAAGAAACGCAATTGGCCGCGTACAGATGAATTAGTAGATCTCGGAATCTCTCGCACCCTGCAAGGCGTTGGGCTATTTCCCGAGTTAACTGTTTTGGAAAATGTAATGGTTGGCGCGCAGAAGTTAGCTAAGACCGGTTTGATTTCAGCAGCCCTTGGAACCAATAAACACGAAGAGGAAGTATTGCGCGATAAAGCGATGCGCGCACTAGATCGTGTTTACGCCGGAACACTTGCCAATCGCCGAGCAGATACTTTGGCCTACCCAGATACCAAGCGAGTTGCGATTGCTCGCGCACTCGTCTCTGAACCCAAGATCTTGATGTTAGATGAACCTGCAGGTGGCCTTGGTCCGCAAGATATTGAATGGATGAATAATCTAATCCGTAACCTAACCGCAAACATGTCGATCTTAATTGTTGAGCACCATATGGATGTCGTTATGAGCGTTTGCGATCGACTTTATGTTTTGAACTTTGGTGAAGTAATCTCTAGCGGAGATGCCGAAAAAGTTCGTCGTGATCCAGCAGTAATCGCCGCATACCTCGGAACCGGGGTCGCGTAATGTTAAGAATTGATAATTTAACTGTTGATCATGGCGCGATCCGCGCACTGCATGGCGTCAGCTTTAACGTTGAAAAAGGCCAACTCGCTGCCGTTATTGGAGCCAATGGTGCTGGAAAAACTACTTTATTGCGCACTTTATCTGGGCTAAATAAAGCCAGCGAAGGACAGGCGCATTGGAATGATCACAACATTTTGCACTCAAAGCCAGAAAAGCTAGTTCGCCATGGCATTACACATGTCTGTGAAGGTAAGTCAGTTATCCCTGAATTAACTGTTTCGGAGAATTTAGAACTTGGTTCTCTTTGGCGCCGCAATCGCAGCGAATCTGCGCAGTCAAAGAGAGAAGTCCTTGAACTTTTCCCTCGACTGGGTGAGCGATTATCACAACGCGCTGATTCTTTATCGGGTGGTGAACGACAGATGTTGGCGCTCGGGCGATCAATTATGTCTAAACCAGAACTACTTTTATTGGATGAGCCATCACTTGGATTAGCACCACTTGTTATCGAACAAATTTTTCAAGCGATCCGTGACTTAACAACTGCCAAAGGGTTAACCGTGATCTTGGTTGAGCAGAATGCTATGGGCGCGCTAAAGATTGCAGATGTCGGAATAGTTTTAAATCTTGGATCAATTGCAGCCTCCGGAAGTGCAGCTGCACTCAAAGACGACCCAGCAGTGCGCGCTGCTTACTTGGGATTCTGATCATGTTTGAATTAATAAATACGCTACTAATCGGCATCACCGCCGGCTCTATTTATTCATTAATGGCGATCTCAATTGTCTTGGTCTGGCGCAGTACGCGTGTGGTCAACTTTGCCGCCGGCGGATTGGCACTGGCATCTTCTTTTGTTGGCGCTGCGATTTTAGAGAAGACAGGTTCATTCTGGATCGCTCTGCCACTTGCAATGGTGGCAGGCGCGATATTTTCCGCGTTTATCGAATACTTCTTCCTGCGTCCGCTACTTAAGCGATCAGGTGATCAAGGCGCAGAAATATTCTTACCGATAATTGCAACCCTAGGTCTGCTTGGCATAATTAAAACAATCCTTAACTACATCTACGGTGATCGAATCGGAGCGCTGCCACCTCCGCTGCCAGATAAAGGATTTGTTGTCTCTGGCGAAAGTATCGCCTTATCTCCGATGCGGTTGCTGATCCTAGGAATAGTCCTTTTATTGATGATTTCGCTAACTTTAATTTTCCAACGCACCAACCTTGGTTTGTCACTTCGCGCGTCATCCTTCGCGCCTGAGATTTCTCGGCTGGCAGGTATTCGGGTTGATTTCATTCGTACGGTGGGTTGGGCAATCTCGGGAGCCGCAGGTGCAACAGCTGGAATCCTGCAGACCACAAATGGTTCCGGCTCGGTATCACCTGAATCATTTGAATTTAGTTTGTTACTTGTATTTGGTTTCGTCGCGGCAGTAATAGGTGGCATTGAAAGTTTGGTTGGTGCAGTCCTTGGTGGCCTAACACTTGGAATTATTCTCGCGATAATCCTTATGTATGTCGGCGGATCACTTGTCTTCATCGCGGCTTTCTTAATTTTGATTTTAGTTTTGTTATTGAGACCGCAGGGAATTATCGGAGCGAAAGGTGGGCGTCGTGCATAAACGCCACGTCACCAATAAGCACCGCTTTATCGGTTTTGTCCTGATCGGATTATTGGTTTATATCCTAAGCAACACAGTTGACGAATGGAAATCTTTCCAAGGCGCAACGATCGCTGTCTATGTTGTTGCAATTGCATCTATAATTTTATTAACAGGTTATTCAGGTCAAATTTCACTTGGTCATGGCGCGCTATTAGCAATTGGCGCATACACCGCAGCGCTCACGCAAATTTATCTGCACCTGCCAGTTTGGATTTGTTTTGTAGCCGCCGTTTTGGTTACCTCGTTATTTGGAGCACTACTTGGATCGGCCGCCGCAAGGCTTTCTGGACCATATCTAGCTGGAACAACTCTGGCACTTGCCGTTGGATTGCCTTCGATTGCAAATCAATTTTCATTCTTAGGCGGCGAACAAGGAATTTCATTTGATGCGGGTTGGCCGCCACTTTCATTTGGGGAAGCGTTCACTCAATACAAATGGTTCTTCTGGATTACCTCACTCGCTGCGCTAATAATGATGTGGTGGATCCAAAATCTATTGCGCTCTCGTTATGGCCGAACCTGGCGCGCAGTTAAGACCAATGAAGTTGCCGCAGAATTGGCTGGTATCCATCTGGCCCGATCTAAGGTCCTGGCCTTCACCGTCAGCGCCGGGATCGCTGGAATGGCCGGGGCCCTGCTGGCTGCGACCATAAATAACGTCTCTCCGAGCGCTTTCCCGCTTGCGCTCTCATTTTCATTGGCTACTGGAGCCGTCCTATCTGGCGTAAACACCCTCGGAGGCGTCATGATTGGGGCAGTAGCACTGGTTGCGATCCCCGAAATCGCCTCATTGGTCGCAGACCGATGGAGCGGCTCCGAATCCGTGGCCTCGTTATTGCCTGACTTCATTGTCAGCGCACTCTTAATTTTGACGGTCTTCTTGGCGCCGAAAGGTCCGATCGAAAAGTTTTGGTCGCGTCATGTTAAGTAAGCGTTAACCTGCTCGTAAGATAACGCTCACTAAGCAGTACAGATCTACCCCGCTATACCCCTCGATGGAAGGAAAAATATGATCAGAACGACTCGTCGGAAGTTTCTCGTAGCTTCCGCGGTGATGGCTGCAACTGCGCTCTCACTCTCTGTTATGCCGGCACAAGCATTCTCGCCGCGTTCAGAAGTAGGCGTGACTTCAACCGCAATCAAACTCGGCATTACCTTGCCAATGAAAGGCTCAGCCAGTTACGGATACAACCAACTCCCTGGAGCGATGAAGGCATATTTTGATTATGTCAACGCAAACGGTGGAGTAAATGGCCGCAAGATTAGCCTCGTTGTAAAAGATGACGGTTACCTTCCAAAGCAGGCAATTCAAAATACTCAAGATTTAATTGGTAAAGATAAGGTCATGGCAGTTATCGGAGCACTTGGAACAGCGAATAATAAGGCTGTTGCATCTGCGGTAAACCTTGGCCGTCGCGGAATCCCAAGCCTCTTCATTAACACTGGCTTCAGCGGATTCAATGATCGCAAAGCATTCCCAACTTCATCAACACTCTTGCCTTCATACATCATGGAAGCAAAGATGATGAGTAAGTATGTAAAAGAAACTTACCCAGGCAAGAAAACTTGCATGTTGTATCAGGATGATGACTTTGGCGATGACGCACTAGTCGGCTTCGACAAGACACACGGTGACCTCGACTTCGCAGTCAAGGTTGCATACCCATCACTTTCACAAGGTGTAGCTGGCGTTCCAGATTCATGGATCACTAAGTTCAAAGCTGGCGGCTGCGAAGTGCAGATCGTCTTCGGTGTTGCAAGTGCAACCTTGTACACAGTCTTGGCTGCGGTTAAAGCACAGTATGCACCTAAGTGGATCCTTGGTTCAGTTGGTGCCGATATCGGTTCAATTAATCCAGCCACCGTTCCTTACATCATTGGCTCAACTTCGATGTCATTTATGCCATCCGTCGTAGATCCAAAGGATGCGTACGTTACTCAATTCAAGGAAATTAATACCAAGTACAACGTTGGCGCAAAGTTCAATAGCTGGGCGCTCATCGGTATGAACACAGCATTCATCGCAGTGCAAGCGCTAAAGGCAGCTGGTAAGAACCCAACTCGCAAATCGCTCCTTGCCGCAATCGATGCCAGTGGTTCTACTTTCCCTAACGCAGCACTTGTTCCTTTGAATTATTCAAAGACAAGCAACGTTGGTCTAAACGGATACTGGTTCGGTACTTTCAATAAGACTGGCGACCTAGTTCCAAATGACACCTTCACCTACACCGTGTACACAACTGATTCAGGTACCGGCCCGGTTGAAAAATCAAGCTATTCACGTCCTGCAATGCCAGCGAAGGGATTGCCAAACTAATGAGAACTACATCGTTTAAATCACGCGCATTTGCGCTAGTTTCAACAACTGCGTTGCTTGCAACGCTCGTAGTCGCTGCTCCAGCAAACGCTGCAGCAACCGGCCCAACTTGTGATGGAAAAACTCCAGTACAAACCTGTACCGGAACCACATCAGATGGTGCCGCGTACAAGATGGCTGTACCTGCCACATTCAATGGCACTGTCACAGTTTGGTCACACGGCTTCGGTGGAAACACAACGATTCCGGGTTACTTTGCAGTCGATTCATCTGCACAAATCGCACCAAACATTGGTGGATCTAACGGCGGAAATGCTGAAATCGTTAAATACCTAACCGATAAAGGCGTTGCCGTAATCGGTTCAGGATTTAGCACTCAGGGCTGGAACCTCGATGAGGCTGTAAAGGCAAATGCTGAACTAATTGGCATCTTTAAGGCTAAGTTCACAACTACCACAAAGGTTGTGGCATGGGGTTACTCAATGGGCGGCGGAATTACACAAGCCTTCGCCGAGCAAAAGCCAGAGCTAATTTCATCTGCTGCGGTAATCAATCCAGTTGATGCTTGGGGCTCACAAAGTAAGTATTTCATCGATCTACTTTGGTTGATGAAGACTTGGTTTGATCCAACAATTAAGTTATCTGGTTATGCCCCGGGTGCTGGCGGAGATATGCAGATGTTGCAAGATCTCGGCAAGTACACAGCAATATTGACAGCGCTTAAGGCTGGCGTTGCAACAGGTGCTTGGCCAACAACATCTAGTGCATCTGCTAAAGAGCTACAAGCCAATGGAATTCCATCACGCAGCGCACTTTTGATGATCGGTCGCTTAGCCGGCATCAGCGCACAGAGCTCATCATTTGACGGGCTCGTCGGTCCTCCAGGAGCAGCCGCTACTGCATGGCCACTTGCTTATGCACCAGCTCTCGCAACTCTTGAAAATATCGCAGGCGTTTTGGGTTACTCCCTACTTGGCGCTCGCGATATGCAAGCCAAGATGGGCGGAACCTCCTTTGATAATCAGACAACTGATTACTCAAAGCAGCTCAGCGATGAAGATCGTTCGGTCCATAACGCAGGTCTAAGTGGAAATAGTGCAATCGCTGGAATGCTTAAAACGCTTAATCCGCTAAATCCAGATGCACCACGCATCAAAGGCGACGCTGCAGCAATTGCAAAGTCTGCTTCAACTATGTATGAGAACACTGGCAAGATAAAGGTGCCAACAGTGATGATGATTGGTCAACACGATCCAGTAGAACCTGCCGGAATCGTTCAGCGAATTTCTGATCTGTATGAAGCAGATTTCGCTGCGGCCAAGAAGGCTGCACTCAAAGCCGGAAAATCTGCACCTGCACGCAATCTGCAAGTTCTTTGGAGCGTAACGCCTAAGACTTGGTCAAAGTTCGATGCCGCTGGTAGCCCAATATCAATTGCGGGTACTCCAGGTACTGGACATACCAACTTCACGATGGCTCAATACAAGTTGGTTATCGACACTGCGATATCTGCAGCCGATAACGGATACTTGCCTTGGACAGGTGCGCAGTTATCGAAGGTTTACAAGGCCAAAGGTCTTGTAATCGATCGAGATACTGCTTACCCATGGATGAAGTACTACAACAAGTAATCTTTAAGTTGTAGAAAAGATCCTACGAGACAGGGGTCGCGCGAGCGCGCGACCCCTGTCTCTTTTTCGCTAGTACCCTTGACCATTATGAAGATCGCATCAGCGCAGGAGATGTTTGATCTCGGCAAGAAAATTGGTGCCCAACTTCGTGCCGGTGACCTGATTCTTCTTAACGGCCCACTTGGTGCCGGCAAAACAGTTTTGGTACAAGGAATTGGCGCCGCTCTTGGTTTTAGCGATATCACTTCACCCACCTTTGTTATCTCTCGCACCCACAATGGCGCACTCCCGTTGATTCACGTTGATGTCTATCGATTACTTGAAAGTGGCAACCAGGCGGCTTACTTAGATGATTTAGATCTTGATTCTGCTCGCGAAAGCGCTGTCACGGTTATCGAATGGGGTGGCGCTGAATCTGCTCGGCTATCGGATGAGCGTTTAGAAATAGAGATTGATCGCACTGATGATGAAAGAGTTGTAACCGTTGCCACCATCGGACCACGTTGGTCGGGCTTTAAGTTATGACTATTTCTCTAGCAATTGATACCTCAACTTCTCGCACGATTGTTGCGATTATTGATGAAGGCAAAGTTCTGTTTGAAAGTTTTCATGAAGGCGCCACCGAACATGGCTTTGCAATCACTGAACTAGTTACCAAAGCTTTAGCCGTTTGTCCTCAACCAGAGCAGGTTGTTGTTGGTATGGGGCCAGGACCATTTACCGGACTTCGCGTCGGAATAACTTTTGCGCGAAGCTTTGCAATGGCTCGCGATATCCCAGTGATCGGAATCTGTTCCCTGGATGCAATTGCTGTCGAAAAAAGTGAATACACAGTTGCCGTAGATGCCCGTCGTAAAGAGATTTATTGGGCTAGCTATAAAGATGGCGTTCGTGTGGCTGGCCCATCAGTAAATAAACCAGCCGAAGTTGTTGCTTTTATCTTTGATGTTTATCCAGATATGCAAAAGTTGGTCGCACTAAGTCATTCACAGAATGAAACTGAACCTATGTACTTGCGTCGCCCTGATGCGGTGCCAACTGCGGAGCGCGCATGATTAATTACCGTGAAGCAATTTCACTTGACTTGCCAGTTCTGGTTTCGATGGAGCGCGTACTTTTTGCGGATGCGCCTTGGTCGATGGGGCAATTCAAAGAAGAATTTAAAGGAGTGCCTAAGACTCGCTACTTTATGGTGGCAACAGATGAGCAAGATCAGATCGTTGGATATGCCGCGGTATTAGTTGTTGCACCGGGAGTTGAAGCCGATGTCTTGACTGTGGCAGTTCTGCCAGATTTCACCCGCCAAGGTATTGCTAGCCAATTTATGGGCGAATTAGAAGCTTGGTCATCTGAAAAAGGCGCTCCGGCCATGATGCTAGAAGTAGGCGTTAATAATGCAAGTGCTATCGCTTTATATGAGAAGTTGGGTTATCAAAACATTTCAACCCGCAAGGGTTATTACGGCCCCGGCCTTGATGCGCTCGTTATGCGTAAGGAGCTAGGTGTATGAACCAACCAATTGTTTTAGGAATCGAAACCTCTTGTGATGAAACCGCAATTGGAATTGTTCGTGGCCGCACCTTATTGGCAAATGTCATCGCATCTAGCGTTGAAGAACATGCGCGCTTTGGGGGAGTTGTTCCTGAAATTGCCAGCCGCGCACATTTAGAAGCGATGCTGCCGAGTATTGAAAAAGCAGTCCGCAATGCCCAGATTTCACTGAGTGATATCGATGCCGTTGCAGTTACTGCAGGCCCTGGTTTAGTAGGCGCACTTCTTGTTGGTGTTGCATCAGCCAGTGGTTTGGCAATTGGTTTAGGCAAACCTTTATACGGTGTTAATCATTTGGCCGCACATATCTCTGTCGACTATTTAACTCACGATCAACCAACTGATCCAACCATTGCGCTGCTAGTTAGCGGTGGACACTCATCGCTGTTACAAGTAGATGACATCACCTCAAAAATTACCAAACTTGGTGCAACGATGGATGATGCCGCCGGTGAGGCTTTCGATAAAATTTCCCGCGTGATGGGACTTGGGTTTCCCGGCGGTCCGGCAATTGATCGCACCGCACAAAGTGGATCCGCGAGCGCAATTGATTTTCCACGCGGCTTAACAACTAGCAATGATTGGGCAACGCGTCCCTATGATTTTTCATTCTCAGGTCTCAAGACAGCCGTCGCGCGATATTTAGAAAGTACACCTGATTACAAAAAGGGGGACGTCGCAGCATCCTTCCAAGAATCAATCGTTGACGTTTTGCTTTTGAAATCATTGGCGGCATGTAAAGCAACAGGCATTGATTCACTTGTTATTGCAGGTGGCGTTGCCGCTAATTCTCGCCTGCGCGCGGTGGCCGAAGAACGCTGCGCCAAGGCTGGCATTCGCCTGCGCATTCCAAGTCCAGCTCTTTGCACCGATAACGGGGCGATGGTGGCCGCCCTTGGCTCACTGATGGTTGCCGCTGGTCGTGGACCCGGCCCGCAAGCCTTTGACGCTGAATCAGCCCTCCAAGTTGAGCGAGTTGCCCTCTAGAACTAGAGTTAGCACTCTAAGCCCCACACTGCTAATTAAAGGAGCATCACCATGGCAGTTGCCATTAAGCCACTCGAAGATCGCATCGTCGTTAAGGCATCAGAGGCCGAGACAACAACAGCTTCAGGACTTGTTATCCCTGACACTGCAAAAGAGAAGCCACAGGAAGGCACAGTTGTTGCCGTAGGACCTGGTCGCTTTGATGATGGAGTTCGCGTTCCTATGGATGTAAAGGTCGGAGACGTTGTTCTCTACAGCAAGTACGGCGGAACTGAAGTTAAGTACAACAATGAGGAGTACCTCGTACTTTCAGCCCGTGACATTCTCGCTGTAATCGAGAAGTAATAATGGGAAAAATTCTTGAATTCGACGAGAAAGCTCGTCGCGCAATGGAGCGTGGAGTAAATATCCTCGCTGACACAGTAAAGGTAACGCTCGGCCCTAAGGGTCGTAACGTTGTTATCTCCAAATCATTTGGCGCACCAACGATTACAAACGATGGCGTGACAATTGCTAAGGAAATCGAACTTTCAGACCCAGCCGAAAATATGGGCGCACAGCTCGTAAAGGAAGTTGCGACAAAGACCAACGATGTTGCCGGTGACGGAACAACAACTGCAACCGTTCTTGCCCAAGCTATGGTTAAAGAGGGCTTACGCAACCTAGCCGCTGGCGCACAGCCAATGGATCTAAAGCTGGGAATTGAAGCAGCGGTTGCCGCTGTTTCTGCACGTTTGGCCGAGAATGCAACTGTCGTAAAAGACAAAGCACAGATCGCAGACGTTGCAACTATTTCGGCCCAGGATCGCGCTATCGGTGAGCTAATTGCTGAAGCGATGGACAAGGTCGGCAAAGATGGCGTAATCACCGTTGAAGAAGCATCAACCACAGCCCTCGAACTTGAGTTCACTGAAGGTATGCAATTCGATAAGGGTTACATCTCTCCATACTTCGTAACCGATCAAGATCGTATGGAAGCTATTCTGGAAGATGCTTTCGTACTTATCTCAGGCAGCAAGATCTCTGCGCTCGCAGAGTTATTGCCTGTTCTTGAGAAGGTTGCCCAAGCCAATAAGCCACTTTTGATCATCGCTGAAGATGTTGATGGCGAAGCGCTTTCAACTCTGGTTGTAAACCGCATGCGCGGAGTATTTACATCCGCTGCCGTTAAGGCACCTGGCTTTGGTGATCGTCGCAAGGCAATGTTGCAAGACATCGCAATCTTGACCGGCGGAACAGTTATCTCTGCAGAAGTTGGTATGAAGCTTGATCAAGTAAATATCGAAGATCTTGGTAAAGCCCGTCGCATCGTTATCACTAAGGATGCAACCACCATCGTTGATGGCGCAGGCGATAAGGCAACAGTTGCTGCCCGTGTCTCTGAAATCCGCAACGAGATTGCAAACACTGACTCTGACTGGGATCGCGAAAAGCTACAAGAGCGCGTTGCAAAACTCGCTGGTGGCGTTTGCGTAATCAAGGTTGGCGCACATACCGAAGTTGAACTTAAAGAGAAGAAGCACCGTCTAGAGGATGCTATCTCTGCAACTCGCGCAGCCGTTGAAGAAGGAATCGTTATCGGTGGAGGCGCAGCACTTGTGCACGCAGCCGATTCACTTGAAGGCGATCTCGGATTCACTGGCGATAAGGCTGTTGGCGTTCGCCTAGTTCGCAAAGCCTGCGATGAACCACTTCGTTGGATTGCAGAAAATGCTGGCCTAGAAGGCTACGTAGTTGTAGCAAAGGTGCGCGCTCTGAAATCTCATGAAGGTTTCAATGCCGCAACTGATGTTTACGGCGATCTTGCAAAAGATGGCGTAATCGATCCAGTGAAGGTAACTCGTTCAGCCCTTGCAAATGCAGCATCAATTGCCGCGATGTTTATTACAACTGAAGCAGTTGTATACGAGCGTCCTGCAGATGAAGTTGCCGATGCTGCCGGCGGACATGGACATTCACATGGTCCTGGTGGGCACCACTAAGTAGAAGTAAAAAATCCCCCGCAGACCAATTGGTTTGCGGGGGATTTTCTTTTTTAAAGTTATGAAGCTTCGTAAATCTCTGGAACGTCCTTATTAAGAATTAGTGCGCGGTCATCTTCTGATAGACCGCCCCAGATTCCGTATGGCTCGGCAAGAGCGAGAGCTTGTGCGCGACAAGCAGCAATAACTGGACATGATGCACAGACAGCCTTCGCGGCATTCTCGCGATTGCGGCGACGTGGTCCACGCTCCCCATCTGGATGAAAGAACATTTCCGCAGGCAAGTCGCGACAAGCACCCTCGTACTGCCATTCCCAATGATCTGCTATTGGAAGCGGAAGTCGTGACTGGTCGGCCATTTTGTTCTCCTTGCCTGAGTAGGCCTTAACCATACAACCGCGCCACAGGTTGTTCAAGTATCTATCGCGCCAAAGCCTGTTCGTTTGATCACGCCTCGAGCGTGTTTCAAGTGGTGGGAAGTGCCAATAAGCGCGAACATTAGGCCATGGAAGAGCTCCTCACGGTTTCGGCAACCGCACGCCGCATAGGGGTGGCACCCGCCACCCTGCGGACCTGGGACCGGCGATATGGGCTTGGACCTTCTAGCCACGAATCTGGCGAACATCGCAGGTACTGCGCAAGTGATTTAGCAAAGTTGATGTTGATGCGACGCCTGATCACCGCCGGTATGACTACTGCAGATGCTGCGGTCGAAGCGCTCGCGCATAAAGGCGAAGTAGAAGTAGAAAAAATTCTTAAGCACTTTGAGATCCGCAGTGATGTCGTCGATGCCGTGGTAAAGGCGGCGCAATCACTTGATCGAAATTTTGTAGTAGCAATACTGCGTAAAGATATTGATAAATATGGCGTTATTGATAGTTGGCACGAAGTAATTGTTCCGGTGCTAATTATCATCGGTGACATATGGGCAAAAACTGGAGAAGGAATTGAAGTAGAACACTTACTTTCTGAAACCATTGCTGGACTAATGCGCGATCTCTCACTTAGCATTAAGAAACCAATCAATGGCCGCCCAGTCCTGTTGGCATCCGTTGGCGAAGAACTTCATTGCTTGGCCCTTCACGCACTTCATGCCGCTTTGGCTGAAGAAAATATTGAGTGCTATTTCTTGGGCGCCCGCACACCAATCGAGGCGCTAACCTCGATGGTTTCGCGGAGCGCGCCGCCTGCGGTATTTCTCTGGGCACAGCTCTCCAAGAATGGGGATCCAAAATACTTCCGTGATATTCCTTCCATAAGACCTGCACCTCGTTTTATCTTGGGTGGCCCGGGCTGGGACCGTGAAGAATGTGTTGAAGTGGCCTATGTTGATGATTTGACGCTGGCTTGTCAGGAAATTAAGCAGGCAATCGGGGCTTAATTCTCAAGTTAGACTAGGGCGCTCAACCACAGTACGGAGGGCCCATGAGCAGCGATAACGACAAAGTCGCGATGCTTGGGCTGACTTACGATGATGTGCTCTTATTGCCAGATGCATCAGAAGTCGTTCCCAGCGAAGTAAATACCGCAACCTGGTTGACTCGAAATATTTCAATCGCTGTTCCAGTTATCTCATCGGCGATGGATACCGTCACAGAATCCACGATGGCAATCGCTATGGCTAAGGCCGGCGGCATCGGAATCATTCACCGCAACTTGGCGATTGAAGAACAAGTTACTCACGTTAAGTTGGTCAAGAACGTGGGCTTGGCCGGAGCCGCAGTCGGTGTTGGCGATGATGGCTTTGCACGTGCCCAAGCTTTGATTGAAGCCGGCGTAGATGTTGTAGTTGTTGATACTGCGCACGGTCACCACCGCGCAGTATTAGATGCCATTGAAAGAATTAAAAAGTTCTCAGCAACTATTGAAATTATTGGCGGCAACGTGGCAACTCGTGCAGGTGCGCAGGCGTTAATTAACGCAGGTGCGGATGCTGTAAAAGTTGGCGTTGGTCCAGGATCGATTTGTACAACCCGTGTTGTTGCAGGTGTTGGTGTTCCACAAATTACCGCAATTATGGAAGCTGCTAAAGCATGTAACAAAGCAGGCATTCCGCTAATCGCTGATGGCGGACTTCAGTATTCAGGTGACATCGTTAAGGCAATTGTTGCTGGTGCAAATTCAGTAATGCTTGGTTCGTTGCTCGCAGGTTGTGAAGAATCTCCAGGACAACTTGTTGAAATCGATGGCCGCAAATACAAGGCATACCGCGGCATGGGCTCACTTGGTGCGATGCAATCTCGCGGAGAACAAAAGTCTTATTCCAAAGATCGTTATATGCAAGATGATGTTTTATCTGAAGATAAACTTGTCCCAGAAGGTATTGAAGGCAGAGTTGAATATCGCGGCCCAGTTGCCGAAGTTGTACACCAACTCGTTGGCGGATTACGCAGCGGAATGGGATATGCGGGCGCACCTGATATCGAAACTCTGCGCCGCGAAGGTCGTTTGATTCAAATTACCGCAGCAGGGCTACAAGAAAGCCATCCTCACGATGTGCTTCATGTAGCCGATGCTCCTAATTACACTCAGAAAAACTAAGGAGGACGCGCATGGATATCGAGATCGCACCAGGAAAGCGCGCCCGTCAGGCATATTCATTTGACGATATTGCAATCGTTCCTAGCCGTCGTACTCGCAACCCGGAAGATGTTTCAACTGCCTGGCAGATCGATGCTTATAAATTTGATATTCCAATGATGGCAGCGCCGATGGATTCAGTTGTCTCACCTGAAACAGCAATTGCAATCGGCAAACTTGGCGGACTAGGTGTTCTAAACCTGGAAGGTTTGTGGACACGCTATGAGGATCCACGAATTCCCCTTGGTGAAATTGCATCCATGCCAGATAAGCACGCTACCCGCCGTATGCAAGAAATCTACAGCGCGCCGATTCGCCCAGAATTGATCAAAGAACGCATCAAGACAATCCGTGATTCAGGTGTGACTGTTGCCGCTTCCCTTTCCCCACAACGTACTGCCGAACTTCACAAAGCCGTTATCGATGCCGGAGTAGATATCTTTGTTATTCGCGGCACTACCGTTTCAGCAGAACATGTCGGCAACGATGATTCTGCACTTAACTTAAAGAAATTTATCTACGAATTAGATGTTCCTGTAATTGTTGGCGGCGTTGCTACTTCAACTGGCGCACTTCACTTAATGCGCGCAGGTGCTGCCGGAGTTCTTGTTGGTTTTGGTGGAGGAGCTGCGCACACAACTCGCAAAGTTTTAGGAATCGAAGTTCCAATGGCATCAGCTGTTGCTGAAGTTGCCGCGGCTCGTCGCGAATATTTAGACGAATCAGGTGGCCGTTATGTTCACGTTATTGCAGATGGTTCAGTCGGTCGCTCTGGTGATATCGCCAAAGCAATTGCAGTCGGTGCAGATGCTGTGATGATGGGATCTCCACTTGCTAAGGCAACCGAAGCTCCAGGACTTGGTTGGCACTGGGGATCAGAGGCCCACCATCAAGAGTTGCCACGCGGTGAACGCGTAAATGTTGGCACCATTGGATCCATTGAAGAAATTCTGATGGGCCCATCACACACCTCTGATGGATCTATGAACTTATTTGGCGCACTGCGTCGCGCGATGGCAACTTCTGGGTATTCAGATGTTAAATCTTTCCAGCGCGTAGAAGTCATTATTCACGGGGCTTAACCATTGAATTCTAAAAGCGGAGTCTTAGTCGTCGATTTTGGCGCGCAGTATGCACAGCTAATCGCACGTCGCGTGCGCGAGGCAAACGTTTACTCCGAAATTGTTCCATCCCACATCACAGCAGCGGAAGTAACTGCTAAGAACCCAGCAGCGATTGTTCTATCTGGTGGGCCAGCAAGTGTTTATTCTGAAGGCGCACCAAAATTTGATAGCGCGATTTTGCAACTGGGTATTCCAGTCTTTGGAATTTGTTACGGTTTTCAAGTCATGGCTGCAGCCCTTGGCGGAGTTGTAAGCCAAACAGGTAAATCTGAATTTGGTCGCACTGAAATAAAAGTCGAGACAGCATCGAAAATCTTTTCGACTCTGCCGGCCTTGCAAAGTGTTTGGATGTCACACGGTGATGCGGTGACGCAAGCACCTGCCGGTTTCAAAATCTGCGCCGTTACATCCGATACTCCAATTGCCGCCTTTGAAGATGCCACCGGACAAATTGCTGGAGTCCAGTTCCATCCCGAAGTCCTGCATTCGCAACACGGACAGGCGATTCTCAAAAGTTGGCTAATCAATATTGCTGGCTGCAAACCAGATTGGACAACTGGCAATATTGCCGAAAACGAGATCGCTAAAGCGAAAGAGTTAATTGGTAACAAGCGAGTTATCTGCGGCCTTTCAGGTGGGGTGGATTCAGCAGTTGCCGCAGCCATTATTCAACGCGCAGTCGGTGCACAACTAACTTGTGTCTTTGTTGATCACGGTTTATTGCGCAGCGGTGAATCCGAACAAGTACAACGTGACTTCGTTGCCGCAACTGGTATTGATTTAGTTGTAGTGGATGCAGTTGATCAATTTTTATCTGCCCTCAAAGGAGTGACTGATCCAGAGACCAAGCGCAAGATTATTGGCCGCGAATTTATTCGTTCCTTTGAAAAGGCAGCGCGCGATATCGCAGCCGGCGGTGATGTTGAATTCCTAGTACAGGGAACCCTTTATCCCGATGTTGTTGAATCAGGTGGCGGAACCGGTACGGCCAACATCAAATCCCATCACAACGTGGGCGGATTGCCGGATGACCTTAAATTTACTTTAGTTGAACCGCTGCGCACTTTATTTAAAGATGAAGTCCGCCAAGTTGGCCTTGAACTTGGGTTGCCTGAAGAAATCATCTGGCGCCAACCTTTCCCGGGTCCAGGACTTGGAATTCGAATCATCGGCGAAGTTACGAAGGAGCGTTTAGATCTTTTGCGTCATGCAGATTTAATCGCGCGCGAAGAACTTAAGGCGGCTGGTCTTGATCGTGAAATCTGGCAATGCCCAGTAGTTTTATTAGCTGATGTACGAAGCGTTGGCGTGCAAGGCGATGGCCGTACATATGGCCACCCAATTGTCTTGCGTCCAGTTTCTAGCGAGGATGCGATGACTGCGGATTGGTCACGCGTTCCTTATGAAACTTTAGAGAAAATTTCAACACGAATTACCAATGAGGTACGCGAAGTAAATCGTGTGGTGTTAGATGTGACATCGAAGCCACCAGGAACTATCGAATGGGAGTAAAGATGAAAAAAGTTTTTTATTTTGCACTTGCATTAGCTTTGCTGCCTGTTTCAGCCTCCGCTGCCGAGCGCCCAACTTCGGTTCCGGGCTGCACTAAGCCAACCTCAAAGGCGCATGCTCCTGCAACGCTAAAGCAACCAACGGCCGTTGATAAGAAACTTGCTAAAACAATGACTATCAATACAAATTGTGGAGTGATCACAATTGCTTTGAACTCCGCTGCACCTCAAACTGTTACAAATCTTGCAACGTTGGCCCGTGCCAAATACTTTGATGGCTCTTTCTGCCATCGTCTTACAACTGAAGGAATTTATGTTTTGCAATGCGGGGATCCATCAGCGCAAGGCAACGGTTCACCAGGATCATGGAAGGGATATAAAGATGAAAACCTTCCAATAAAAACAATTCTTACCTATCCAGCAGGTACGGTTGCTATGGCTAATTCAGGGCCTAATACCAATGGCAGCCAGTTCTTCTTGGTTTATAAAGACACAGCGCTGCCGGCGAGCTACACAATCTGGGGAAAGATCAAAACAGGCTTGCCGCTATTGCTGCGCATAGAAAAAGTTGGTGCTTACAAGGTTGACCAAACAACAGGTAATGCTTATTACGCGGGCGATGGAAACCCTGTACAACCGATTGAAATTAAATCAGTGACAGTTCGTTAACTCTTTTCTTAGTTGGTATTAACGATTTTAAAGGCTTCTGCGATACGACCTTCTGGCAAGCCAGCCATTGTGGCGTTGCGCTGACCCCATTCGCGAACCATATTTTCTAACTCTTTATTATGAGAAGTTTGTGATGCGTGTGCATGCAGCGCTGCCATCTTTAAATCAAAAGTATCGGTTACATCAACCCAGTGATCTGGTTGAGCAAAGCCCATCACCCAAACTTCCTTGACGCGATGCGGTTGCAAACCTTCGCTATCTAATAAATCGGTGAATGCAAAGGGATTACGTGCATCGGGGTAGACAGCTTGAATCGACGCTTCACCTGCCGCTAAGTGATCAGGGTGGCTGGCACCGATTCGATCCCAGTTACGTTCGGGGGATTGGCAGAGCATGCGATCAGGTTTGCTGATGCGAATGCGACGAACAATATCTTTACGAAGTGCCAGAGTTGCTTCGAGATGGCCGTCGACATAATTTAAAAATGTAATATCAGTAACGCCGATAGCAGCCCCTGCAGCGCGTTGTTCGCGTTGGCGGATCGCAGGCATTTCCTCTTTAGTAAATCCAGATTCTTCGCCGCCTTGGTCGCCATTTGTGCAGAAGACATAAGCAACTTCGATTCCCGCTTTGACCCACTGCGCGATGGTTCCGGATGCGCCGAAGTCGGAATCATCGGGGTGGGCGTTAATTACTAAAACGCGTTTGATCTCGGTATCTGCAAGCGGCTCCATGATGCGTTAAGCCTAATAGACTCCGCGCCATGGTCGATACAGATGCGCTGCTCGCGGGGCTTAATCCGCAGCAACAAAAAGCTGTAATCCATCAAGGCGCACCGCTTCTGGTTGTAGCAGGTGCTGGTTCAGGCAAAACACGCGTTCTCACACGTCGAATTTCTTATCTGATGGCAGCCCGTGAAGTTCGCCCCTACGAAATTCTGGCAATCACCTTTACCAATAAGGCTGCCGGTGAAATGAAAGAGCGCGTTACTGAACTGGTTGGTCCTGTTGCAAAGTCAATGTGGGTCTCAACATTTCACTCAGCTTGCGTGCGATTGTTACGTCAAGAAATCGAGCGCTTGGGTTACAGCACAACTTTTAGTATTTATGATTCTGCAGATTCGCAAAAATTGATTTCGCGTGTCATGGAGACCTTAAACCTTGATGCCAAGCGATACCCGCCTCGCCAATTTCAAGCGCTGATTTCTAACGCCAAGAACGAACTGCAGACGCCGTATCAATACTTATCGGCGGCGCAGAATCAATTTGAAACCATAGTTGCCGATGTTTACACCATGTATGAAAAGCGTTTACAGCAAGCCAACGCACTTGATTTCGATGATTTGATCATGAAAACGGTACAAGTTCTGCAACAGTTCCCTGAAGCAAAGGCACGCTTTCGTTCGCGCTTTCGCCACATCTTGGTAGATGAGTATCAGGACACCAACCATGCGCAGTACATGTTGGTTAAAGAGCTGACCGGTACTGAAGGTGATGGCTTTCCAATCGCCGAACTTTGTGTTGTGGGCGATGCCGATCAATCAATCTACGGATTTCGTGGGGCAACAATTCGTAATATCCTGCAATTTGAGGTTGATTATCCCAACGCTGCCACAGTATTACTCGAACAAAATTATCGCTCAACGCAAAATATTCTTAACGCCGCTAACGCAGTTATAACCCAGAATGAATCACGTAAAGAAAAGAATCTTTGGTCTGATGCTGGCGCAGGTGCGCCCTTAATCGGATATGTTGCCGAATCCGAATACGATGAAGCCGAATTTATTAGATCCGAGATTCGCTCACTGCAAGATATGGGCCACTCGAACCCGGGTGACACCGCAGTCTTTTATCGCACAAATGCACAATCTCGTATCTTTGAAGAGATATTTATGCGCGCTGCAATCCCCTACAAAGTAGTTGGTGGGCTTCGCTTCTATGAACGCAAGGAAGTAAAGGATCTATTGGCTTATCTACGCGTGCTCGCCAATCCCAATGATGAAGTATCACTTCGTCGCATCATTAACTTTCCAAAACGGGGCATCGGCGATCGCGCACTTGAAGAAGTTGAACTTTTTGCAGTCGCGCAAGGGATTTCTTTCTGGCACGCCCTCTTGCGAGTCACTGAAGCTGCTGCTGTTCCGAATAAGGCCGCACACTCGATCGCTGAATTCACCGCGATGCTCACCGCGCTGGCCGTCTTGGTTGAAGCCAAAACTAAGCCCTCAGTGATAATCGAAGCTGCACTTGAGCAATCTGGCTTACTAACTGAACTCGAAGCCAGCACCGATCCGCAAGATGAGGTGCGAGTTGAGAACTTAAAGGAACTTGTCTCTGCATCAATGGAATATGAAGAAAGATCTTTCGATGAACTAGGCGAAGATGAAGAGATTTCATTGTCAGGTTTCCTTGAAAAAGTTTCACTGGTTGCCGATGCGGACGAGATTCCTGACGGTGAAGATCATGGGGGAGTCGTAACTTTGATGACCCTGCACACCGCAAAGGGTCTGGAATTTCCAACAGTATTTCTAACCGGCATGGAAGATGGAATCTTTCCGCATGCTCGCACGCTGGATGATCCGAAAGAAATTGAAGAAGAACGTCGCTTGGCCTACGTTGGTTTAACTCGCGCCGAAAAACGCTTATATATTTCGCGCGCTGAATATCGATTAACTTTTGGAACTCCAAAATATAATCCTGGTTCACGTTTTCTAGATGAGATTCCATCCGAACTTATTGAGTGGAAGAATGAAACAAAATCTAAATCTTCTTCAGGTAGTTCAGGGCTACGTCGCAGAACTGCAACTACTCCACCTCCTCGTGCTACTGGCAAAAAATCATCCGCAATGGTTCTTCAAGTTGGACAGCGTGTGTCACATGACACATTTGGTCTCGGAACAGTGACGGCAGTTGGTGGTGAGGGCGACAAGTCAGAAGCAACCATCAATTTCGGCCAATACGGCGAGAAACGACTGCTGCTGCGCTATGCCCCAGTTGTGGTTTTGTAGCCTGCTCCAAGGATTAGGATTACACCTATCCGCTAGCACGAAGAAGAGCTAGTAAATTTGGAAATGGTAGTTATCTGTGGATCTCTTTGAATATCAAGCACGTGACCTCTTTGAAAAACATGGTGTACCTGTTCTTGCCGGCGCTGTAGCCACAACGGATGCTGAAGCATTTACAGCGGCATCTGCCATGGGCGGAAAAGTTGTCGTTAAGGCGCAGGTAAAAGTTGGCGGACGTGGCAAAGCAGGCGGCGTAAAACTTGCCGTCGATGCTAACGATGCTAAAGAGAAAGCCGGCGCAATTCTAGGCATGGATATTAAAGGCCATACAGTTTATAAAGTAATGATTGCGCAAGCTGCGCCAATTGTTGATGAGTATTACATGTCAATTTTGTTAGACCGTTCCAATCGCACATTCCTTGTTATGGCATCTGTTGCAGGTGGCATGGACATTGAAGAAGTTGCACGTACTGCTCCAGAAAAACTAGCCAAGGTGCCCGTGACTGCAGTTGATGGAATATCACTAGCTAAGGCGAAAGAAATTGTTGAACAAGCAAAATTCCCAGCAGATATCGCTGATCAAGTTGCCGATGTGCTTGTAAAACTTTGGGAGACATTTAAATCTGAAGATGCAACACTTGTTGAAATAAATCCACTAGTTAAGACTGAAGATGGTCGCATCATCGCACTCGATGGAAAAGTCACTCTCGATGACAACGCAGATTTTCGCCAACCTACCCACGAAGCACTTGTCGATCATGATTCAGCAAATGTACTAGAGGCTGCCGCTAAAGAAAAAGGCTTGAACTATGTAAAGCTCGATAACGGTCAAGTTGGAATCATCGGCAACGGTGCAGGGCTTGTGATGTCAACGCTAGATGTGGTTGCTTACGCTGGTGAAAAATTTGGTGGAATGCGCCCGGCAAACTTCCTTGATATTGGTGGCGGAGCATCTGCTCAAGTAATGGCCGACGGACTTTCAATTATTCTGGGCGACCCAGATGTGAAGAGCGTTTTTGTAAATGTTTTCGGTGGAATCACCGCATGTGATGCGGTAGCAAGTGGCATAGTGCAAGCGTTGGAATTTCTAGGGCCAAAAGCCACTAAGCCAATCGTGGTTCGACTAGATGGAAATAACGTCGTTGAAGGTCGTGCAATTCTTAGTGCTGCAAACCACCCGTTGGTTGAACAAGCCGAAACTATGGATGGAGCAGCATCGCGCGCTGCAGAACTGGCGGCGAAGTAATGGCGATCTTTATTAATTCAAGCAGCAAGGTAATTGTTCAGGGAATGACTGGTTCTGAAGGAACCAAGCACACCCGCCGCATGTTGGCATCTGGTACAAAAGTTGTCGGTGGCGTAACACCTGGCAAAGGTGGCCAGAGCGTTGATATAGATGGAAAGCAGCTTCCGGTTTTCAATACTGTTGCCGAAGCAATCGCAGCAACTGGTGCAAATGTTTCAGTTGTGTTTGTTCCGCCTAAGTTTGCAAAGGCTGCAGTTATTGATGCAATCGATGCCCAGATGCCTTTGGTTGTTGTAATTACCGAAGGAATTCCGGTACATGATTCTGCGTACTTCTATGCGTACTCACTTGAAAAGGGAACAACCCAAATCATCGGCCCTAACTGTCCAGGGCTAATCAGTCCTGAACAATCCAATGTAGGAATTATCCCTGCAGATATTACAAAGCGCGGGCCAATTGGTCTGGTTTCAAAGTCTGGCACCCTTACTTATCAGATGATGTACGAACTTCGCGATATCGGTTTCTCAACTGCAGTTGGAATTGGTGGCGATCCAGTTATCGGAACAACGCATATCGATTGCCTAAAAGCTTTTCAAGATGATCCTGACACAACTGCAATAGTTATGATCGGTGAAATCGGTGGAGATGCCGAAGAACGTGCCGCAGCATTTATCGCCGAATATGTAACCAAGCCAGTTGTTGGTTACGTTGCCGGATTTACCGCTCCTGAAGGTAAGACGATGGGCCATGCTGGTGCGATAGTTTCTGGTTCATCTGGAACTGCGCAAGGAAAGAAAGATGCGTTAGAGGCTGCAGGTGTAAAAGTGGGACAAACTCCAAGTGAAACAGCGCGCTTAATGCGCGCCATTCTCGGTCGCTAAGGCCCATCCATGTTGCAACGTGTCCTAGCGGTCTCGTTTGCACAAGTCTTGCGTAGCGTTGCACTTCTTCTTCTGCCGCTGGCATTTGTATCGCTCATTGCTTGGGCGACCGCCGGCAGCGCAACTGGAAATACCTCAGATCCGATGCGCGCAGCCATCTGGCTCTGGTTGGGCGCCCATCACATTCCATTTTTCTTAAACGGTGCCGCAACTGGATATTTGTCTTTTCTGCCAATCGGCGCAATTTTCTTGCCCTTCTTTGCCATACGCACCGGATTTAATCGCTCGCTGGCAAAATTGCACGGTGACTTTCATAACCTAAATAGTGTGCGGTCAATATTCTCAATTCAATACGCAGTCATTGCAACGCTACTAGCTCTCTTTAGTAGTTCATCGACAGTTAGTTCGCAGTGGTATTTGGCCCCCATATTTGCGTTTTTGATTTCGTATTTAGCATCCCTTACTGCAGGAACACGTTTTCATCTTTCGCAGGCGGTTAGTTATGCCAGTCGAGTCCTGGCCATTTTAATCGGTGCATCATTTATTGCCTTAACGCTATTGATCTTTACACATGTTTCACTCTTTAAAGATATTTCAATAGTCCTGCAACCAGGGATATTCGGTTCGCTCTTGCTCTTTGCGCTAAATCTTTTCTACCTACCTAACGCCGCTATTGCAGTGCTTTCATATTTCACAGGTACAGGTTTCGCAGTTGGCGCCGACACTTTAGTTTCGCCATTTACTAACAATTTGGGTGGCATACCTGCCTTGCCGTTGTTGGCAATTCTTCCAACAACATCATCTAAATGGGCCTTGCTCGCAATTATTGTAGTGATCGCAGTCGGTGCACTCTTAGCAATGTGGGCGTTGGCATCTGGTACACGCTCGCTAATTCAGGCTTTGATCTTGATCGCAGTTTCGATCTCGGTATTGGGTTATCTAGCAAGTGGTTCGCTAATGACTGATGCAATGAGCGCAGTTGGTGTTTCTGTTTGGAAGTTATCCGCCTCATTAGCCTTAGAAATTGGCTTAGGCGTTGCCTTGATGGTCTTGCTCCCGCAGATTAGATTGCGCAGGCGATGATGACAAAAGCACGCTTGGTAATTATGGCATCTGGCAATGGATCAATTGCACAATCAATAATTGATGCAGCCGCCAGCAAAGTATTGGATGCGCAAGTAGTTGGATTGATCTGCGATAAAGAAGGCGCTCAAGTCTTGCAACGTGCAAAGGACGCCGGAATTCAGACTTATTTGGCTCCGATGAAGTCAGACCGAAAGTTATGGGATAGCGAAATGATAAATACACTTGAAGAACTAAGCCCTGATCTGGTGGTTAGCGCTGGATTTATGAGGATTTTATCTGCTGAGTGCGTGGCACGTTTTCGGATCGTAAATAGCCATCCCGCGCTGCTGCCACTTTTCCCAGGGGCCCATGCGGTGCGCGATGCGCTGGCAGCTGGCGCCAAGGAGACAGGTACAACTATTCATTGGGTTGATAGCGGAGTTGATACTGGTGAAATAATCGCGCAAGAAATTGTGGCAATAAATGGCAGTGATACAGAAGCGAGCCTGCACGAGCGCATTAAGATTGCTGAACGCAAGTTATTCGTTGCAACTTTGCAATCACTTTTAGCCGATCACGTGAGGTCCTGATGCCAGATCGCAAAAAAATTAGACGCGCACTTGTTAGCGTCTATGACAAAGATCGACTCCTTGAACTTGGAGCGGCTTTAACGGGTGCCGGTATTGAAATTATTTCAACTGGTTCGACTGCAAAAACGTTGCAAGGTGGCGGCTTTGCTGTGACTGAAGTAAGTACCTATACAGGTTTTCCTGAAATTATGGGTGGACGCGTAAAGACGCTGCACCCAAAGATTCACTCTGGAATCTTGGCTGATCAAAGCAATCCCGAGCACTTACAAGCAATTGCAGAATTAGATATCGAACCCTTTGATTTAGTTGTAATCAACTTGTATCCGTTCTTAGAAACAATTTCATCAGGCGCCGCTTATGCCGAATGTATTGAGCAAATTGATATTGGCGGGCCTTCTATGTTGCGTGGGGCTGCAAAAAATCACGGATCTGTTGCGGTAATCGCTAAACCTGCACAATACGATGCGCTCTTTGCCGCCCTTAAGGCGGGCGGGACCACTCTTGATGAGCGTCGCAATTTCGCGCTCGAAGTCTTTCGTACAACTGCAGAATACGATTTAACAATCGCTAGTTGGTTGGGCACGCAGATCAGCACCGAAATTCCTGATTGGTTTGGTCTTATTTTCAAGCGCGAGAGCTCACTTCGCTACGGCGAGAACCCACACCAAAGTGCAGCTATTTATCGTGGTGGCCCTGCCGGAATCGTTAACGCGATTCAAAGCCATGGCAAAGAGATGTCATTTAATAATTACACCGATGCTGATGCGGCCTGGCGCGCAGCTTTAGATCATTCCGAACCATGTGTTGCGATCATTAAACATGCCAACCCTTGTGGCGTTGCGATTGGCAAAGATATCGCGTCCGCCTATCTAGCAGCGCACGCCTGTGATCCTGTTTCAGCATTCGGAGGAGTTGTTGCGGCTAATCGAAAAGTGAGCGTTGCAATGGCACAACCGCTTTCGGAAGTTTTTACCGAAGTGATTATTGCTCCGGAGTACGAACCAGAAGCGCTAGAGATTTTGATGCGCAAACCATCAATTCGGATTTTGACTTGTTCAGACACTTCGCTTTCACCGCTAGAAATACGCCCAGTATCTGGCGGCGTTCTTCTTCAAAATACTGACAAGATTGCTGCGCCCGGAGATGATTGCGCAAATTGGAAACAAGTTACTGGTGCAAAACTTTCTAAGGAAGTAATGGCAGATCTGCAATTTGCCTGGCATGCAGTACGCGCAGTCAAGAGCAATGCAATTTTGTTGGCAAAAGATGGTGCTGCAGTCGGTATCGGAATGGGCCAAGTAAACCGAGTTGATTCTGCCAAGTTAGCAATCGATCGCGCAGGCAATCGCGCAACTGGCAGTGTTGCGGCAAGTGATGCCTTCTTCCCATTTGCAGATGGTCTACAAATTCTGATTGATGGTGGCATCACCGCTGTCGTGCAACCAGGTGGAAGCGTGCGCGATGAAGAAGTTATTGCTGCCGCAAACTCTGCTGGAATCGCCATGTTTTTCACGGGAACCCGCCATTTCTCGCACGCGTAACTTCGCTACTGACCAGACCTTCTAATAGGATCACCAATATGAGCGCGAAAATTCTTGATGGCAAAGCCTTAGCGGCCAGCGCCAAAGCGGAACTCGCTGTTCGCATTACAAAGCTAAAGGCTGCCGGCATAACTCCCGGACTTGGCACAGTTCTAGTTGGTGATGACCCAGGATCCCTTTCCTACGTTGCCGGCAAGCACCGCGACTGCCAAGAAGTCGGCGCTAAATCTATTCGCATAGATTTAAAGGCAGATGCCAGCGAGGCAGATGTACTGGCGGCAATAAAAGATTTGAATCAAGCAAGTGATTGCACTGGATACATTGTCCAACTGCCTTTGCCGCGCGGAGTTAACACTCAGAAAATATTAGAGGCGATCGATCCCGCAAAAGACGCGGATGGATTGCACCCAATTAACTTAGGTCGCTTAGTTGCTGGTTATGATGCACCGCTGCCGTGTACTCCACGTGCAATAGTTGAATTAATTAACCACTACAAAATTCCACTGGCAGGTGCCGAAGTTGTTGTGATTGGCCGCGGCTTAACTGTGGGACGACCACTTGGTTTATTACTTTCCCGTAAGCAAGAAAATGCCACCGTAACTTTGACCCACACTGGCACTAAGGATTTACTTTCACATACAAAACGTGCCGACATAATTGTGGCCGCAATTGGCAGCGCACATTTTTTAAAGGCAGATTCCATCAAATCTGGTGCAACGGTTATAGATGTCGGGATATCCCGAACTGATTCAGGTTTAGTTGGCGATGTAGATCCAGCAGTGATGGCCGTTGCATCCTTTGTCGCACCAATGCCCGGTGGTGTTGGTCCGATGACTCGTGTCATGCTGTTAACAAATGTGGTTGAAGCATGCGAGAGATAAATACCTTCGGTGTGCGCCTGGCCTATCTGCTAGTTATCGCTGGGTTCTTGGGCGGCGCATTTTCATTTGTCCGCCTGGGTTCAATAGCGATCGCAATCGGGATGGCAATTATCACTCTGGCTAATTGGCAAGCAGGGAAAAGTGGAAAAGTTGAGCGTTATTTAGCGCTGGCGATAGCGCTTTCCCTCTTGGCCGTGGCAATCTCGCTTCCTCGCGGGTTGTAGAGTTTATCTTGACGTCAAGAGAAAGAGTTTTCCATGTCTAAGAAAGTTACTGTGGTCGGTGCCGGCTTTTATGGATCAACGACAGCGTTACGTTTGGCTGAATACAACATTTTCGACACTGTAGTTCTAACAGATATTCTCGAAGGCAAGCCAGAAGGTTTGGCGCTAGATATGAACCAATCACGTTCTATCGAAGGATTTGAAACAAAGATAATTGGCGCGACAACAACTGCCGATGGCGCAGGATATGAAGCTACTGCAAACTCAGATGTCGTTGTGATTACTGCCGGTCTGCCACGCAAGCCAGGTATGAGCCGCATGGATCTAATTGGAGTAAATGCCGGAATCGTTCGCGGGGTTGCTGAAAATATTGCAAAACATTCACCGAACGCTGTCATCATCGTGGTTTCAAATCCGCTTGATGAAATGACCGCGCTTACACAGATCGCAACTAACTTTCCAAAGCATCGCGTAATCGGCCAAGCCGGAATGCTTGATACGGCTCGCTTTACCAATTTCGTTGCTGAAAAGTTAGCCGTTAAAGTTTCAGCAGTCAAGACGCTCACCCTTGGCTCACATGGTGACACCATGGTTCCAGTCCCAAGCCGTTGCACAGTCAACGGCCAGCCACTTGCTGATCTACTTTCGCAAAGTGAAATTGATGATCTAGTTGATCGCACTCGCAATGGTGGCGCCGAAGTTGTTGCCTTACTTAAAACTGGTTCTGCTTATTACGCACCATCTGCTGCTGCCGCCAGAATGGCAAAAGCGGTTATCGAAGATTCAGGTGCGGTAATGCCAGTTTGTGCATGGGTTGATGGCGAATACGGAATTTCAGGCGTTTACCTCGGCGTCGAGGCTGAAATCGGTCGCTCAGGTGTGAAGAAAGTTGTAGAAACAAAACTTACAGATTCTGAACTAGCTGGCTTAAAAGAGGCAGCCGAGGCAGTTCGCGCCAAGCAAGCAGATGTACTAACTCTCTAATAAGTATTAAGACGATAAATTAAAAAGGAAGCAAAATGAGCAAAATCAAAGTAACCGGCACCGTTGTTGAGCTAGACGGCGATGAGATGACCCGCATTATTTGGCAGTTCATCAAGGATTCCTTGATCCTTCCTTACTTAGATGTAAATCTCGAGTACTACGACCTGGGCATGGAACATCGCGATGCAACTGATGATCAAGTAACAATTGACTCTGCCCGCGCAATCCAGAAACATGGCGTTGGTATTAAGTGCGCAACGATTACTCCTGATGAAGCTCGCGTTGAAGAGTTCGGCCTTAAGAAGATGTGGAAATCACCAAATGGCACAATCCGCAATATCTTGGGCGGCGTTATCTTCCGCGAACCGATCATTATCTCTAACGTGCCACGTTTGGTTCCACACTGGACAAAACCAATCGTTATCGGTCGCCACGCTTTCGGAGATCAATACCGCGCTACAGATTTCAAAGTTCCAGGGCCAGGAAAGGTAACTCTTTCATATGTCCCGGCCGATGGTACTGCGCCAGTTATTCACGAAGTTTATGATTTCAAATCTTCGGGTGTAGCGCTAGCGATGTATAACGTTGATGATTCAATTCGCGACTTTGCCCGCGCATCTCTTAACTACGGTTTGCTGCGCAAATTCCCGGTTTATCTATCAACAAAGAACACAATTCTTAAGGCATACGATGGTCGCTTCAAAGATATCTTTGAAGAGATTTTTCTAGCAGAATTTAAGACACAATTCGATGCTGCAGGTATTTGGTATGAGCATCGCCTAATCGATGACATGGTGGCTATGTCACTACGTATGGATGGTGGCTACGTCTGGGCCTGTAAGAACTACGACGGCGATGTGCAATCAGATACCGTCGCCCAAGGTTATGGTTCACTCGGTTTGATGACCTCAGTACTTAAGACTCCAGATGGAATGATCTGCGAATCAGAGGCTGCTCACGGAACTGTTACTCGCCACTATCGCGATCACCAAGCGGGTAAGGCGACATCAACAAACCCAATCGCATCAATCTTTGCTTGGACACAAGGTTTGGCACATCGCGCAAAGTTAGATAACAACGCTGAACTGGCTAAGTTCTGCGCAACTCTTGAGCGCGTATGTATCGAAACGGTGGAAACTGGCAAGATGACTAAAGATCTTGCGATGCTAATTTCTAAGACAGCCCCATGGCAAACTACTCAGGAATTCCTTAATTCAATTGATGAAAACTTGAAAGTTGCAATGGCTTAAAGTGCAATGGCTTAAAGATGAAAAATGATCAATCAGGTGCCCTTGCACTAGTTGGTTCAGGTGAATACTTGCCAAAATTGCAGGCCCTAGAACAAGAGCTCCTGCGCTTAGGTATTTCTCGCGGTAAATCCAAGACCTATATTCAGATTCCAACAGCTGCTGGAAAAGAAGGCGATGATCGCTTAGATTTCTGGCGACAACGTGGCGCCGAACAAGGTGCGCGCATTGGCTGCGAAGTTAAATACTTGCCAGTGCTCACGCGCGATGATGCCCACAACCCACAATGGATTGAAGAGATAAAAAACGCTGGACTTATCTATTTTTCCGGGGGAGATCCTGTTCACCTATGTGAGATTTTCTCACAAACTCCGATGTGGCAGGCAATTGTTTCAGCGTGGCAGGAAGGTGCATCCCTTGCAGGTTGTTCTGCTGGAGCGATGGCCTTTGGCGGAAAGATAATTGGTATTCGCCGCTCTCAAATGAGTGACGGGCTAAGCCTTCTGCCCGAAATCGAAGTTATCCCACACTATGACAAATTCTTAGGATGGTTGCCAGATCGAGTTGCGGCAGCCATTGTGCGAAAAGATGCTAACACCGCCCTCTTGGGTATCGATGAAAATACTGCCTTAGTTTTAACTGATAAATGGCACAAGTATGGCTCAGGGAACGTGCATGTATTACGCGGTGAATTTGAAATAAGTGATGAGCCATTTCCCATTAACTAGCGCTCATGTACTATTCGCAAATGAAGTCACTTAGCGAAAAAGGTTTAGAGGTTTGGTTTCTAACAGGCAGCCAACCCCTTTATGGCGCAGACATATTGGCCCAAGTTGCAGATCAATCTAAGCAAGTAGTTGCAACGCTAAATGCGGCTAGTGAACTTCCAATCAAGGCCACCTGGAAACCGGTATTAACAACACCTGAAGATATTAAGGCGCTCTGCCTTGAAGCATCTGCTAATCCAAATTGCATCGGTGTCATAACCTGGATGCACACATTTTCTCCAGCCAAGATGTGGATCGGTGGGCTAAATGCGCTACAGGTACCGATCTTGCATTTAAATACCCAAGCGAATTCCGAGCTTCCATGGGAAAGCATCGATATGGATTTTATGAATCTAAACCAAGCAGCACATGGTGATCGCGAACATGGACATGTTCAAGCGCGCTTGCACCTGCCCCGCAAAGTTGTTGCTGGCCATGTATCAGATAAAAAAGTTTCAGCGCGTATTGGGCACTGGATGCGCGCCGCAATTGGTTGGAACACAGCCCAGAATTTAAAAGTGGCTCGCTTCGGTGACAATATGCGTTTTGTCGCAGTTACTGACGGCGATAAGACAAGTGCGCAGATCACTCTAGGAATGTCTATCGAGGCATACGGAGTTAACGCATTGGTTGATGCTGTTGCAGCTGTAAATCCTGCTGCAATTGATGCCCTCGTTGCCGAATACGAACGGATCTTTGAAGTCTCTGCCGAACTTAAAAAAGGTGGAGCCCGCCACGATTCACTGCGTTATCAAGCATCCCTTGAAATCGCACTTGAAACCTTCTTAACCGCTGGAAATTTCACTGCATTCACAACTAACTTCGAAGATTTGGGTGCGCTAAAGCAACTGCCAGGTTTGGCAGTGCAACGCATGATGTCTAAAGGTTATGGCTTTGGTGGAGAAGGCGACTGGAAAACTTCAGCGCTGCTGCGCATTATCAAAAGCATGACTGAAGGCTTGCCAGGGGGAACTTCCTTTATGGAGGATTACACCTATCACTTTGGTCCAGGTGAACCTAAAGTTCTGGGCGCGCATATGCTGGAAGTTTGTCCCACAATCACCGACCAGAAACCAAAGTGCGAAATTCATCCACTTGGTATTGGCGGCAAAGATGATCCAGTCCGTTTGGTATTTAACGCAACACCTGCCCAGGGTCGCGTTGTTGGCTTGATGGATATTGGTGATCGCTTCCGAATTGTTTCTAACGACATCGAAGTTGTTAAGCCAGATAAAGAACTTAAAAAATTACCTGTTGCGTGTGCAGTTTGGAAACCGGCGCCATCACTTGCCACATCGGCCGAATCCTGGATCTATGCCGGCGGGTCTCACCATACGGTCCTAAGCACATCCCTAGATATCGAGACCTTAAATGACTTTGCCAATATCGCCCAGGTCGAACATTTGCGGATTTCTGCCTCGACCACCAGCGAGGAATTCCATAAGGAAATCAAGTGGAATGGCGCCTTTTACAAACTCTCATCCCTGACCTGAGGTAGCCCGTTAGCCCGGTTCTTTTGTAACCGAATCGTTATGGGCAAAGGGCTCTTATAAGTTGACTCTCCACATGCCCCAAAGAAGGATGACCTTATGTAAATCCCTGGTCCCCAAAAATCCAGGGCAGTGCATACCTCGAAGTCCAAAATCACTCGATGTTAAGAAAGGTACTACATGTTTAAAAAGACTAAAGTAGCAGCAGTATTTGCTGCACTAGCACTTGTTGTCACGACAGCTCCAGCGTCATCGGCAGCAAATACTGATATGGAAATCTTCACATGGTGGGCATCAGGCGGCGAAGCTGCAGGCCTTGCAGGAATGACTACTGAATTCACTCGTGCAAACCCAACACTCAAGTTCGTAAACGCAACAGTTGCAGGTGCAGCTGGCGTTAACGCAAAGGGTGTTCTTGTTTCACGCATGAAGGCTGGCAATCCACCTGATACTTTCCAGGCACATGCTGGCGCAGAACTTTCATCATATGTAAAGGCAAAGCAGATCGAAGATCTAACTTCACTTTACAAGTCTGAAGGTTGGGACAAGAGCTTCCCTAAGGATCTCATCAAGACACTTACAACTGGTGGAAAGATTTACTCAGTTCCTGTAAACATTCACCGTGCCAACGTTTTATGGTGGAACCCAGCAGCTGCAAAGAAGGCTGGAATCACTAAGGCTCCAGAATCACTTGATGCGATGCTAGTTGACTTGGAAAAGTTCAAGAAGTCTGGAATTGATGGAATGGCTCTTGCCGGTAACGGTGACTGGGCGATTGCTCACCTATTCGACTATGTACTTCTTGCTTCAATGGGACCAGATAAGTTCAATGGTCTCTGGACCGGTAAGACTCTTTGGAACTCAAAGGATGTTACAACTGCAATCAAGTACTTCTCAAAGATCCTTGCTTACGGAAACTCAAGCAAGTCACTTGACTGGCCAGATGCAGGCAAGCTTGTTACAACAGGTAAAGCCGGATTCTTCATCATGGGCGACTGGGCATCATCACAGTGGCAGTCAGAAGGCCTAAAGCTTGGCACTGACTACACATGGGCTCCAGGTCCAGGAACTGATGGCGTTTACCAATGGCTATCAGATTCATTCACATTGCCTGTTGGCGCTCCAAACCGCTCTGCTGGTATCGCTTGGTTGAAGGTCTGTGGATCTTTGGCTGGACAAGATGCGTTTAACCCTAAGAAGGGTTCAATCGCAGCTCGTACAGATTCAAATCCTGCCCTCTACGACGATTACCTCAAGGCTGCAATGAAGTCATGGAAGGTTGACCGCCTAGTCGGTTCAACAGTTCACGGCGTCAACTACGGCAACGCGGGAATGGCTGCTTATGACTCAGCAGTTGGCCGCTTCTACACAGGTGGAGCAAAGGATTCTAAGGGATTCGTAACTGCTCTAACTGCTGCTGCAAAGGCAAACCGCAACGGTTAATTTATTAACTGTTTGAAAGTGTAAGTTGGTCTAAGTTCTGGTGGAACGGTATCGTTCCGCCAGAACTTAGACTTTTACAAAGAGTTTTTAATTTTTGAAATTAAATTTTGAGAGGCGTTAATACGTGAGCGTAAAGAAAAATCGAGTCCATAGCCCCTGGGGTGGATTCTTTTTCGTACTCCCATCCATTCTTGCAATGGCGGTATTTGTATACGGAATGATTGGCTACACCCTTCGAGAATCTCTAACTAACCGGACCAATGCCTGGGAAACCGAGATTAAATTAGTTGGTCTCACTAATTACCGCGAATTGCTGGTGGATCCTGAATTCACCCATGCACTCTCAAACCTATTAAAATTCACAGTAGTCTTCATGATTGGATGTTTACTCTCCGGCTTGATTATGTCTTTATTGCTCGAAAAGGGAATAAAGGGCGAAGGTTTCTTCCGTTCCACCTATCTCTATCCAATGGCTATCTCATTTATCGCAATGGGCACTTCTTGGCGTTGGTTGATGGACTCGGCTCGAGATGCTGATGCAACTGGCCTTAACTATCTATTACAGAAAATTGGACTCGGCTTCCTGCAAAGTGATTGGTACACATCAGAGGCAGGGTCGATGTATGCCATGGCGCTACCTGCAATCTGGCAGATGGCTGGATATGTAATGGCGCTCTTCTTGGCTGGCTTCCGCGGCATTCCCGATGATCTTCGCGAAGCAGCCCGTGTAGATGGCGCCACTGAATTTAAGATCTATCGCCATATCTTGTTCCCACAGCTATCTCCAACATTTTTAACTATTTTAATTATTTTGGGCCATATCTCGATGAAGGTATTTGACTTAATCTTCGGTATCGCAAGCAAGAGCTATGTAACCAAGGTTCTAGCTATCTATATGTGGCAAGTTATCTTCGATTTCCAGAATTTCGCTGCTGGTGCAGCAATTGCAATTGTCATTTTGGTGATGATTGCGGTCGCTGTAATCCCATATCTAATTTATGTCAACAAGACTGAGGAGGCGAACAAATGAGTTCAGATCTCGCATCCCGCGTAGAACGCAAGCTAGATGTACGCAACAAAAAGAAGTTGGATGGCGCAGGTCAATTCTGGTTGGTGTTTCGCTACTTCGCTCTAACAATTCTTTTTGTGATCGCCGCACTTCCTATCTACATCATGGTGATTAACTCCGTAAAGGGAATCACTGGAGTCAGCCAGTCCTCAGCATTTATTCCACCTACGAAACTCGATTTCGAAGCATGGGGTCCCACTTGGGATCAATTAAAAGTCCCAATGGGCCGTACCCTTTTCTTCGTTCTTCAATCATCAATAATCTCAGCAATAATCGGTGCGATCAATGGATTTGTATTTGCTAAGTGGCGCTTCAAGGGATCAACTGCAATCTTCACCACATTCTTATTCGGAATGTTTATTCCATACCAAGCGATCATGATCCCGCTAACTATGTTTAATCAGTGGGCTGGTATTGGCGGATCAATTTATGTTCTGGTTTTTGCCCACGTTATCTACGGTATTCCGATCTGTACCTTGATTTTCCGTAACTATTACGCAGCAATTCCAAACGAATTAATTGAAGCCGCACGAGTTGATGGCGCCGGAATGGTGCGCATTTTCATCACCATCTTCTTGCCGCTCTCAATCCCTGGTTTCGTGGTTGTACTTATCTGGCAGTTCACATCTGCTTGGAACGACTTCCTCTTTGCGATCTTCTTAACTGGCGGTTCTCCTAATTTAGCTGTGGCGACTACTGCACTTAACTTCATCACTGGTTCTGGCAACCAGGTTTACTATGGAAATAACATGACCGCATCGTTGATCGTCTCGATCCCAACGCTGCTCGTCTACCTCTTCCTAGGTCGTTACTTCCTGCGTGGCCTCTTGTCAGGCTCACTCAAAGGTTAGACTCAAGGGTTAGATTCAAGAGTTAAGTACCATTACCTCATGCTTGATCAAGGTTCGGTACTTTATTACCTAAGACAGCGCGGACTATTAACAGGCGATGCCACCGTGGAAACACTCACTGGTGGCATCTCTTGCATTGTCTTGGCAGTTTCAACTGCGCAAGTTGATCTAGTCGTTAAACAAGCCCTGCCTGAGTTAAAAACTAAAGCAAAATGGGTAGCAGATCAAAGGCGCGCAATTGTGGAAGCTAGCGCGATGCAGATTTTTCACTCGATTACTGCCGATAGCGTCCCAGAGTTAATTGATTGCGACCCTGCAGAATTCACTTTAACTATGTCTCGCCTTCCGCGAAGTTGCACAAATTGGAAGATAGATATGTTGGAAGGTCGCATCCACCCTGAGTTGGGAAGAGAACTCGGTTTAATTCTGGCTAAATGGCATAACGCCGCCGCCATTTCTTCAGAAATAAAAGAAGAATTCATGGAAGGTGCACTCTTTGAGCAGTTACGTGTTGCGCCTTTCTATCGCGCAGTCGCCGCGGTTAACCCACAACTTACTTCGGTTATAAGCGCATTAATTGCAGAGATCACTGAAGTAAAAACCACATTGGTACATGGGGATTTCTCTCCGAAGAACATTATGGCTACAACCGAGAATCGCCCAATCGTTCTAGATTTCGAGGTCGCCCATACCGGCAATCCAGTCTTTGATTTGGCGTTTTTGCTGGCACATTTGTTATGCAAAGTTATTCGCACTGAAGATGAGGCAGAGAAAGAGCTGTTATTGGCAACGGCTACCCAATTTCTGAATAGTTATAAAGTAAACACTCACTTACCGGTTGCCGAAAGCCTGCCTGGACATATTGCGCTGATTGCACTTGCTCGAGTCGAAGGGGTATCACCCGTGAATTATCTAGATCAGCCGGCGCAACAACACTTAATAGCAATTACAAAGGCTGCACTGTTAGATTCAGATATGAGCTTTGAGATGCTATTTGAAAGTGCCAGCCGATGAACATTAAGAAAGTCCTGGCCTATCAAGTACTAGATTCACGTGGCCGGCCAACAGTTGCCGTCACTTTGACGTTAAGTGATGGCTCAATGCACACCGCGCGCGTGCCATCAGGTGCTTCAACTGGCGCTCATGAAGCGCACGAACTTCGCGATGCCGGTGGCGTGAAAGCTGAGAATTTCTACCGCGGCAAATCTGTTTTTGCAGCAGTTGCCAATGTAAACGAGATAATTGCGCCAAAGTTAATCGGACATAGTTTAAATCCAGCAGCAATCGATGGCATTTTGGTCGAAGTCGATCCAACACCTGGCCATCAGAGGATTGGTGCCAATGCCACCTTGGCAACGTCACTAGCGGTGGCAAAAGCATCAGCTCATGCATCTGGAAAATCTTTAGCGCGCTTCTATCAACCAACCGGACCTCTGCTCATCCCAATGCCGATGGTAAATATATTAAGTGGGGGAGCCCATGCTAATCGCAGTTTAGATATTCAAGATGTTTTAGTAATTCCACATGCCGCGCAAAGCTTTGCAGAAGCACTTTCTTGGATAGTCGCGATTCGCGAACGTGCCGCAAGTGATGGCAAATCACACGGAGTAACTCACTTAGTTGCAGATGAAGGTGGGTTAGGTCTCTCCTTTGCCTCGACCGATGACGCATGCGAGTTTGTTTTATCTCAAATCGAACACCTAGGTTTATCTGGAAAAGTTTCACTTGCCCTCGATATTGCGTCCACTCAATTCTTTGCCGATAACAAATATTCTCTGACCACTATGGGAAAAACTTTCTCTTCTGAAGAATTCGTGGATGAGATGCTTAACTTGGTAAACACCTACCCAATTTCATCTATTGAAGATCCCTTTGCAGAAGATGATTGGGCGGCCTGGTCTGCATTTACCGCGCAAGCACCCGATAACTTACAGATCTTGGGCGATGATTTATTCACCACGAATCTTCATCGCTTAGAACGCGGTATCGCTGAAAAGAGTGCCACGGCCATACTTATCAAAGCCAACCAAAATGGTTTAGTCACATCCACTCATCGAGTTTTAGATCACGCACTTGCTAATAACTTTGCAACCGTTGTCTCAGCCCGCAGCGGCGAAACAGAGGATTCTTGGCTTGCTGACCTGGCAATTGGTTGGCGCGCGGGCCAAATTAAAGTTGGTTCAACCCATGGTTCAGAGCGCACCGCAAAGTGGAATCGCTTACTGGAAGTTGAAGCGCTAGATGAGACTGAATTTTCGAAGCCCTTTGCATGAATTGATAGAAAATAAATAAGCCCCACCGCTTTCGCGACGGGGCTTATTTATTAATGGGAAATTACTTAATGCGCTCTCCAGTTGAAGAGTTAAATAAGTGAACTGAAGCAGCTGTTGCAGAGACTGTAACTGTATCTCCTGGCTTAGGTGGGTTCTTTGGATCCCAGCGAACAATTACCTGTGCGCCTTCATCACCGGCGTTAACAAACTTCAGTGATGAATCCGCAGGCTTGCCGTATACGAATGCATCTGCACCGAGCTCTTCAACGACTTCAACGATTACGTCAAAGCCCTTAGAAGCAGGCTCAAAACTCTCTGGGCGGATACCAACTGTTACTGATGATCCAGCTGAAGCAGGTACATCGATGCTCAGACCTCCGAGCGCCGCCTTTCCACCGCTTACCGGGGAAGAAAGTAAGTTCATGGCAGGAGAACCGATAAAGCCGGCAACGAAGGCATTTGCTGGTGTGTCATAAAGGTTGCGAGGTGTGTCTACTTGCTGCAAGAGACCATCCTTCAGAACTGCAACGCGATCGCCCATTGTCATCGCTTCAACTTGATCATGAGTTACATAAACAGTTGTGATTCCAAGGCGGCGTTGTAGCGCTGCGATTTGGGTACGAGTTGCAACACGCAACTTCGCATCAAGGTTAGAAAGTGGTTCATCCATAAGGAATACCTGCGGTTCGCGAACAATTGCGCGACCCATCGCAACGCGCTGACGTTGACCACCTGAAAGAGCTTTTGGCTTACGTTCTAGGTATGGCTCAAGATCGAGCAACTTTGCAGCTTCGTTAACGCGCTTTTCGCGCTCTTCCTTGGAAACTCCAGCGATCTTAAGTGCGAATCCCATGTTCTCTGCGACAGTCATATGTGGGTAAAGCGCATATGACTGGAAAACCATTGCGATATCGCGATCTTTTGGAGCAACATTTGTTACATCACGATCACCAATAAGAATTCGACCTTCGTCGATTTCTTCAAGGCCAGCCAACATACGAAGTGAAGTTGACTTACCGCAACCTGATGGTCCGACGAGTACAAGAAATTCGCCGTCGTTAACGGTCAGACTTAACTTGTCGACGGCAGGTTTGGTTGTGCCTGGATAGATGCGTGTAGCGTTTTCGAATACAACAGATGCCATTTAAGGTATCTCCTTCTCCGGGCAGGTACGTGCCCGACGGTCCGAGGATGAAGGTGCTAGCCGGTTGGCTAGGCTGGGAAAGGATAGCCGCTAAGCGCAGAAATAGGGAAGGTGGCAATCGGTAGCCACCAGGCGCCCCTGTCAGCGTAGAATTAGGCCAATCATGGACCCTTACCCGATTGGTTCTCTGCTGGGCGATCTGGCAACTGTTGCCGGCCTGATCTTGCTCGGCTCGCTCTTTGTGGCTGCCGAAATCGCACTTATCTCACTGCGCGAGAGTCAGATCCGCCAACTCTCTGCTAAAGGCAAACGCGGCGCCAAGGTCGCACAGCTTGCAACAAACCCGAATCGCTTCTTAGCTGCGGCTCAAGTCGGCGTGACTGTTTGTGGTTTCTTATCTGCAGCCTTAGGTGCTGAAAAACTTGGCGTGTATGTAATTCCACAGTTAACCGATCTTGGCCTAACAGATGGCGCTGCAAATGTGACATCACTTGTCGGAGTTACGCTCGTCATCGCTTATTTTTCATTGGTATTTGGCGAATTAGTTCCAAAGCGTTTAGCGCTATATCGCACTGAAGAGATTTCGCTATGGAGCGCTGGCGCAATCGATTTAATTGCCAAGTTATTTAGACCTGTTATTTGGTTGCTCTCTAGATCAACTGACTTCGTGGTTCGCCTCTTTGGCGTTGACCCGAAAGAGCAGCGCAGCCAAATGTCCGAAGAAGAGTTGCTAGATCTTGTTTCAGGACATGCCGCTTTGACGGCTGAAGAACGCGATATCGTGGAAGAAGTATTTAACGCATCCGAACGTCAGGTTCACGAAGTTATGGTGCCACGTACCGAAGTTGATTTTATGGATGCATCACTCACTGTCGGCAAAGCGATTGCGCTCGCAGTTGATCGCGCCCATTCGCGCTATCCGGTTGTGCGCGGTTCAACTGATGAAGTAATTGGTTTTATCCACGTGCGCGATTTATTGGATACATCGCTAGTAACCGCTGGCGGAAAAATTCAAGAGTTGGTGCGCAACATTATGTTCTTGCCCGGCACCAAGGGAGTATTGCCAGCACTGACTGAGATGCGCAATCAACGTCAGCATCTAGCCATCGTTCTAGATGAATACGGCGGAACTGATGGAATTGTTACGCTTGAGGACTTAGTTGAATGCCTAATCGGTGACATTAAAGATGAATATGACACCGATGAAGATGATGTCTCAATAGAAGCGCGTACCGGTGACTTTGAGATAGATGGCTTGATTTCCCTAGATGATCTGCGCGATCAAACTGGGATAGATATTCCAGATGGCCCATATGAAACCGCCAGCGGATTTGTTATGCATTTCTTAGGGCGAATTCCAGTTGCCCATGATGTGGTTAGCGTTAACGGTATTCGAATCACCGTATTGTCGATGGAAGGCAAGCGCGCAGGGCAGTTGGCGATATCGCGTAATTAGCGATCCGTGCGAGAATAACAACATGAGCACGAAGCGCGTTCTGTCGGGTATCCAGCCCACCAGCGACTCTTTCCACCTTGGAAATTACCTGGGCGCCCTCAAGCAATGGGTCGAGCTACAAGATGGCAACGATGCTTTTTACTGCATCGTAGATTTACACGCACTCACCGGTGATCTCGATCCCGCGCTGCTTCGTAAGCGAATTTTGGCATCGGCAGCGCAATTAATCGCACTTGGAATATCTCCTGAAAAATCCACGCTCTTCGTACAATCACATGTTGCAGAACACAATCAACTTGGTTGGATTATGGAATGCATCGCAGGCTTTGGTGAAGCCAACCGCATGACGCAATTTAAAGATAAATCAGCAAAAGGTGGAGCTGACTCAGCGCGCGTGGGGCTATTTACATATCCCATGTTGCAAGCTGCCGACATACTTTTATATCAGGCACATTATGTTCCAGTTGGCGAAGATCAACGCCAGCACATCGAACTTACACGCGACTTAGCCACTCGTTTTAATACACGATTTGGCGATACTTTCCGAATTCCCGAAGGTTACATTCTTAAATCTGGCGCAAAGATTTATGACTTACAAGAGCCAACAAATAAGATGAGCAAATCTGCAGGTTCTGTAGCTGGTGTTCTTGAAATAATGGATACGGCCGAGGCTAATACCAAGAAGATTAAAAGCGCCACCACTGATGCCGGACGCGAAGTTACCTTTGATGAGAAAGAAAAACCTGGAATCAGTAACTTGCTGACAATTCATGCTGCTCTTTCTGGCAAGAGCGTTGCCGATCTAGAAAATGAATTTGCGGGCAAGGGTTATGGTGATTTCAAAGCGGCAGTAGCCGAAGTCGTAGTCGAATATCTGCGTCCTATTCGCAGCCGCGCCTTGGAACTCCTGGATGATGAAGCGCACTTAATTAAGGTTCTGCACTCTGGAGCAGATAAAGCTCGCACTGTAGCCAGTGCAACGGTGGCCGAAACTTACAAAAATCTAGGCTTGGTTCTCTAATGAAGGCGCGCGCTGGCTTAGCAGCCTCACTTATTGCACTTTCAATTCTGACAATTCCATCCTCACGTGCTGCTACAAATATCTGTATTGCATACGACACTGGAGGCCCTGGGGATCGCTCATTTAACGATGCGACGCTGGCCGGAGTGAAAAAAGCCCAGAGCCAATACACCTTTACCTTTGAAGGCGTCGTAACTGATGGAACTGCCGCTGATCGACAGAAACGTCTGCGTTCGTTAACTTCTAAGAGTTGCGCAACCATCATCGCGGTCGGCGCTGAATACGCAAAGATTATTGAGCCACTTGCTCTGGAATTTCCAAATACCCAATTTGCAATAATTGGCGATGCCTCGATAGCGGCGCTAAATGTAACTTCTGTAATATTTGCAGACATTGAAGGCGCATTCTTAGCCGGTTACAGCGCGGCGATTTCAAGTAAGAGTGGCAAAGTCGCAATGATCACAACGCCATCAAGTGCTGATATTTATCAGAATGGTTTCTTGGCAGGAGTAGTCGCAAGCAAGAAGAACGTGCGCTCATTTGTAAAATACACAGCAACTGATTTAGCCATAACCACCAAAGCGATGGTCTCCATGGGAATAGATGTTATTTATCTGGCAACCTCTGGTTCAGGAGATGGTGCCTTCGATGCGATTGTAAAAGCCAATACCGCCAAGAACCGTAAGAAAAACGCTTTTGATGCCAACTTGATTCTTACCGAGCCAGATCTCTATCTCAGCGTTACTTCAGTAACTTCTAAATATCTTTTGGCATCTGTTGTGAAGCGGGTTGATATCGCAGTTGCTGATGTCATTGGCAAAGCGGTAAATAACAGTCAGCTCTCTGATGTCTTAGATCCTAAAGCCGGAATCTATGGACACCGCTACACAATTGCCGATAAAGGTATTGAGATCGTAATTAAATCTAAGGTTCTGGCTGCGCAAGCCGCCGCCATCAATGCAGCAGCGAGTGCGGCATATGCACGTTGATTGGGAACTTCTTAAAAGTCATGCCGTAACTGCTATGCAGCAGGCATATGCGCCGTATTCAAAATTCCCGGTTGGCGTTGCGGCCTTAGTTGATGATGGCCGAATAATCACAGGCTGCAACGTAGAAAATGCCAGTTATGGCCTGACTTTATGCGCAGAATGCGGGCTTGTCTCATCCCTTATCAACTCAGGTGGTGGGCGCTTAATCGCATTTACATGTGTAGATATTTCATCAAATTACTTGATGCCATGTGGTCGTTGTCGCCAGTTGCTACAAGAACATGGTGGTTCACAGCTTCAATTGATGACAGATACCGGGGTGAAACCATTATCGGAACTCTTGCCTTGGGCATTTGGACCGGATGAACTGGATAAGCGCCTTGACTAATTCAGGTGTTGAACCATTTGCCGCTGTTGAAATCATCTCGGCAAAGCGTGATCGCAATGAGTTAAGTGATAAACAAATTGACTGGACTGTCGATGCCTATACCCGTGGCGTGATTGCAGATGAGCAAATGTCTGCTCTGCTAATGGCAATTTTATTAAATGGCATGAACTCCCGAGAAATTTCTCGTTGGACGAATGCGATGATTAACTCAGGTGAACGTATGAATTGGTCAGCACTTGATCGACGAACTGCAGATAAGCATTCAACTGGCGGGGTCGGCGACAAGATAACTTTGCCGCTTGCGCCTTTGGTGGCAGCATGCGGGGGAGCGGTTCCACAACTCTCTGGTCGCGGCTTGGGACATACAGGTGGCACCTTGGATAAACTCGAATCAATTCCGGGTTGGCGGGCATCACTTAGTAATGCAGAGATGCTAAAAGTTTTGCAAGATACTGGCGCAGTAATTTGCGCAGCAGGTGCGGGTTTAGCGCCAGCAGATAAGAAACTTTATGCACTGCGCGATGTGACAGCAACAGTTGAAGCAATCCCACTAATTGCTTCATCAATTATGTCTAAGAAAATTGCTGAAGGAACGTCGGCTTTAATTCTGGATGTAAAAACTGGCAGTGGTGCCTTTATGAGCGACCCTGCAAAGGCCGCTGAACTTGCTCGCACAATGGTGCAATTAGGTTTGGATGCTGGAGTTAAGACTCGTGCACTGGTAACCGCGATGGATGTTCCGCTTGGTCTGACTGCTGGAAATGCCCTTGAAGTACGCGAATCTATTGAAGTATTGGCCGGTGGTGGACCATCTGACGTTGTTGAACTTACAATTTTATTGGCTCGCGAAATGATTGATGCCGCCGGAATCGTTGGAAAAGATCCGGCAGTTGCCCTGCAAGATGGCTCTGCGATGGATCATTGGAAGCGCATGATTCGCGCACAAGGTGGAGATCCAGATGCAAACCTTCCGACTGCGCGCGAAAAACACGTGATCACAGCAACTGAATCTGGAATTATGACCAAGCTGGATGCGATGAAAGTCGGCGTATCTGCCTGGCGGCTAGGTGCTGGGCGTTCCAAGCAAGGTGAGAAAGTTCAAGCGGGTGCAGGTATTGAAATGCATGCTAAGCCAGGAGATTACATTACAAAAGGTGCACCACTTCTTACGCTGCACACAGATGAACCCGCACGGTTTGAAAGAGCGCTCGAAATATTAGATGGTGCCATAGCCATAGTAGAAAATGGAAAGGTAGAACGTCTGCCGCTAGTTCTAGAACGGATTACTGGATGAGTATGCTAAATAAAATTCCAACTCCTGCACAGATTGCCCGTTTACCGAAAGCGCTGCTTCACGATCACTTAGATGGTGGCCTACGCCCGCAAACCATTATTGATATTGCTAAAGAAATCGGACATGAGTTACCAACCTATGACGCCACCGAACTCGCAGAATGGTTTCGCACATCTTGTGATTCAGGATCATTGGTTCGCTATCTAGAAACATTTGCACACACCGTCGCCGTAATGCAGCGTCATCAAGATGTTGTACGAGTTGCTCGTGAGTGCGCGGTCGATCTGGCACGCGATGGTGTTGTCTATGCCGAAGTGCGCATGGCGCCAGAGTTGCTTACTGAAAATGGGTTAACTATCTCGGCGGCTATCGAAGCAATTCTGGAAGGCTTTCGTGCAGGCGAAAAAGAAGCACAGGCAGAAGGTAACTCGATTCGTGTTACATCGCTGCTCTGTGGAATGCGCCAAAATACTTTGTCGCAAGAAGTTGCCGAATTAGCAGTTAAATATCGCGATAAAGGCGTAGTTGGCTTTGATATCGCTGGTCCTGAAGATGGATTCCCGCCTAGCGATCAACTAGATACTTTCGAATATTTACGTCGCGAAAATGCCCACTTTACGATTCATGCAGGTGAGGCATACGGTCTGCCATCTATTTGGGAGGCGATTCAACTTTGCGGTGCCGAACGTCTCGGACACGGAGTCCGCATCATCGATGATGTCGATCTAAACCACACGCCGCCACGTCTTGGAAAGTTAGCGGCATATGTTCGCGATCGCCGAATTCCACTTGAGATGTGTCCATCTTCAAATATTCAAACAGGTGCGGCGGCAAACTTTGCCGATCATCCAATCGGCAATCTCGCTAAGTTGCGTTTTCGAATCACCGTAAATACAGATAACCGATTGATGTCTGCAACATCAATGAGCAACGAAATGACCGAGCTAGTAAAGGCATTTGATTGGACTTTCCTAGATCTGCAGCGTGTAACAATTAATGCGCTTAAGAGTTCATTTATTCCATTTGAAGAACGCTTAGCAATTATTGAAAAAGTTGTTAAGCCAGGTTACTTAGCAATTTCTGCTGAATAAACTTTAAACCCCGATTGGGTGCCAGACAGTCTTTGCTTCCATAAAAGCATAAATTCGCGTTGGCGAGGGCGTACCCTCAAAATGGTGGATTCGTTTCAAGTTTTCAGCCCCAGCCACTTTCAAATCTGCGCGCTTCTTCTTAGTGATACCTGAAATATCGAAGCCATCGATATCCATATGAGATGCCGCCCAAGGGGCTAACTCATCATGTGAGCCCGTAAGAATATTTATAACCCCGGCAGGTAAATCACTTGTAGCTAATACTTCAGCGAAGGTCATTGCAGCGATTGCTGCAGATCCAGGAACAAGTGCAACAACTGTGTTTCCAGAGACGATTGCAGGAGCGATAGCGTCAATGAAGGCTAAGAAACTCTCTGCTGGCGCAACAGCAATTACGCCTTGTGGTTCAGGAATTGTGAAATTGTAATAAGGCCCAGATACTGGGTTAGTTGCGCCAAAGGCTGCCGATAATTTATCGCTCCAGCCCGCATACCAAACCCAACGATCGATCGCGGTTAGAACTTCATCATGTGCTTTCTTTGATGTCACACCGGTGGCTAGTGAAATTTCATTTGCGATCTGATCTGCGCGGCCTTCCAACATTTCGGCGATGCGATAGAGAATCTGTCCACGGTTATAGGCCGTTGCCTTTGCCCAACCACTTTGGGCAGCACGCGCGGCAACAACGGCATCTCGCAAATCTTTTCTTGATGCCAGTGATGGGTTTGCAACAGAAACACCTTTAGAAGTTAGGACTTCATAAACGCGTCCAGATTCGCTGCGCGGGAATGCACCGTTTATATAGAGTTTGTAAGTTTTCTTAACCTCTAAACGTGCAACTGGCTTCTTAGGAGTGGTTGCCATTTACTTGCCCTCCTTTAAATATGCCGATAAGCCATGTTTTCCACCTTCACGGCCCCAGCCGGATTCTTTATATCCACCAAATGGTGAAGCAGAATCAAATTTATTAAAGGTATTTGCCCAAACAACTCCTGCGCGAAGTTGCTGCGTAGCCCACAAAATACGTGAGCCTTTCTCACTCCAGACACCAGCCGAAAGACCGAACGGGGTGTTATTCGCTTTTTCAATCGCTTCTTGCGGTGTGCGGAAAGTTAGGATGGAAAGTACCGGTCCAAATATCTCTTCACGCGCAATTCGGTGAGCCTGCGTTACTCCGGTAAAGATTGTCGGAGCAAACCAAAATCCCTTATCCGACAAGGTGCAAGCCGGGCTCCAGCGCTGGGCGCCTTCTAAATCTCCTACACCTGCAAGTTCTTGAATCTTCAACAGTTGCTCGCGAGAGTTAATTGCGCCCAAATCTGTGTTCTTATCTAGGGGATCACCAATTCTGATTTTAGCCATACGGACTTTTAGTTTTTCAATGAACTCATCCGCGATACCTTCTTGCAAAATTAATCGAGAACCCGCACAGCAAACGTGACCTTGATTAAAGAAGATTCCATTAACTATTCCTTCGACGGCCTCATCAATTGGGGCATCATCAAAGACAACATTTGCACCTTTACCACCTAGTTCCAAAGTGGCTTTCTTTTCTGTACCAGCGATTGCGCGGGCTATTCTCTTACCAACTTCGGTTGATCCAGTGAAAGCAATTTTATGGATTCCAGGGTGGTTAACAATTGCGGAACCGGTGGTTCCATCTCCTGTAACTATATTTACAACACCATCCGGTAGTTCTGCTTCTTGGCAAACTTGTGCAAATAGCAGCGCTGTCAGGGAAGTAGTCTCGGCCGGCTTTAGTACAACCGTGTTACCAGTAGCCAACGCTGGGGCAATCTTCCAAGCCAACATCAAAAGTGGAAAATTCCAAGGAATTATCTGGCCGGCAACTCCATGTGGCTGCGGTGATTTACCAAGTCCGGCGTAATCTAATTTATCTGCCCAGCCTGCATGATAGAAAAAGTGGGCAGCAACTAGCGGAATATCTATGTCGCGGGTTTCGCGAATTGGCTTTCCATTATCGAGCGTTTCAAGAACTGCAAATTCACGAGCACGTTCTTGCAAGATGCGCGCGATGCGATAAAGGTATTTTCCACGTTCTTTTCCAGAAAGCTTTGACCAAGTTTTTGTATATGCCTTCTGCGCTGCTGCAACGGCCTTATCTACATCGCTAGCGCCACCCAGTGCTATTTGACTGAGAACCTCTTCAGTTGCAGGGTTAATAGTCGGAAAATGGTTCTTGCCTGTGACAAATTTGCCATCAATAAAGTGTCCGTACTTTGCCTTGATATCGACGATAGAACGTGACTCAGGGGCAGGTGCGTACTCGAATGTCATAGGGATTTTCCGGGTTTCTCTCTGTCTTAATCGATCGTTACGTAGTTAGGGCTAGCGTAGTAGCCATCATCGATTTTCATGCGTTGCATCAGTAAATCATTTAGCAATGCGCTGGCGCCAATCCGGAATAATTCTGGAGTAAGCCATTCGGGACCAGCCGTTTCATTGACTAGAACCAACTGCTTTATGGCATCTTTGGTATTTCGAATTCCACCCGCTGGTTTTACGCCAATTCTGCGATTTGTCATCGAATAAAAGTCACGTACCGCCTCCAGCATTACTAGGACAACTGGGGGAGTGGCGGCGGGTGCAACTTTGCCGGTGGAAGTCTTGATGAAATCGGCGCCAGCTAGCATCGCCAGATAAGAAGCCTTGCGAACATTGTCATATGTGACTAATTCACCAGTCTCAAAGATCACCTTTAGATGTGCGCGATCGCCACAAACTTCGCGAATCTTTACAATTTCATCAAAGACAAGACCGAACTGCCCAGATAAAAATGCACCGCGATCAATAACCATATCAATTTCGGCGGCGCCAGCATCTATAGCGTCTTGCGTATCTTGAATTTTAACTTCCATAGAAGCGCGACCTGATGGAAAAGCAGTTGAAACAGCGGCAACTGGAACATGTTGCCCACCAATTGAATCTAAATGTGTACGTGCGATGGCGACCATATCGTTATAAACGCAGATCGCACCCACGCTGGGAACAGTTGGATCTGTTGGATCAGGTCTGACCGCTTTAGAGCAGAGTGCCCGAACTTTTCCGGCAGTGTCGGCGCCTTCAAGTGTTGTTAAATCCACCATAGAGATTGCAGTGTCAATGGCCCAGCGCTTACTAGTTGTCTTAATGCTGCGAGTTGCCAACATCGCAGCGCGCGCTTCTGCTCCTACCTGGTCAACGCCAGGCAGTTGCGCCAGAAAGTGCTTTAGTGAACTCTCTGATCCATCGACAATTCCGTAAAAGCTCATGATAGAAATTCCTTTAGTGGGTTACGCAACTTATCCAACAGGATTTGCGCCGATTTTGCATCTTTGGTTATAACTTCGATATAACACTTTAACTTAGCTTCCGTCCCGCTCGGGCGAATGATTATGCGGATATCGCCATCGAGCCAGATGCGCAGGCCATCAGTTGGAGGGAGTCCATCCTTTGGCGCAGCCAAATCATCAATGGCGTGAACTTTGTAACCCGCAATTTCACTTGGTGGATTTTGGCGAAGTCGCGTTAAGAGTTGCGAAATCTTTGCCATATCTGTAACTCGAATTGAAATCTGCTCAGTTGCATGGAATCCGTGCCGCGCCCAAACTTCATCCAATAGATCAAGCAGAGTCTGACCTTGTGCTTTTAAATCACTGGCAATCTGGGCCAGATAGATGGCAGCAGAAATTCCATCTTTATCATTTACAGTTTTAGGATCAACTGCGTAACCGATCGCTTCTTCATATCCGTAGGCCAAATTATCTATCTTGGCCAGCCATTTAAATCCAGTTAAAACCTCTTGAAAATCAATTTTGTAATGCGCGGCAATCTTACGCAGTGCAGATGATGAAACAATGGAATTACCGAAAGCTCCTTGGGGCCTGGATCGCGCGATCCATTCGCCAAAAATTACACCAAGTTCGTCACCGCCCAACATGCGCCAACCAGTCTTTGGATCATTTACCGCCACAGCGCAACGATCCGCATCAGGATCATTGGCAATAACTAAATCTGCACCGAAGTCACGCGCTTTTTCTAAAGCTAAATCGATTGCACCAGGCTCTTCTGGATTTGGAAAAGTGACTGTCGGAAAATCTGGATCTGGTTGAGATTGCTCATCAACTAGAATAAGAGTTGCAAAACCTGCGTGGTTGAAAACGCGTTGCAAAGTCTCTGTTCCGACTCCGTGCATCGCGGTGTAAACAACCTTTAGATCTCCAGGGTTATTTGCCAGAAGGGCCGTGCGACGTACATATTCAGTAACAATTTCTTCACCAAGTACAGTCCAACTATTTCCACGAGGCAGTTTTGCCAAAGACGTTATTGCGGCGATCTCTTTGGCGATAAATCCATCGGTAGGAGTGATGATTTGAGAAGATGCGTAATTGATACCGTCGGCAGTTGGCCCAACATAAACCTTGTAACCATTATCTTGTGGGGGATTATGACTGGCCGTGATCATCACACCCACATCACATTTAAGTTCTGCTGTTGCAAAAGCCAATACCGGAGTTGGTAGCGGCCGCGGTAGAACAAATACTTCAAAACCAGCCCCTGCGAAAATTTGAGCACTTTCTTCCGTGAAATCTTCTGATCCGTAACGAGCATCTCGACCGATGACAACGCGAGTCATGGCACGTGCTTTCATATATGAGGCAATACCTGCTGCCGTACGTCCAACAACTGCACGATTCATGCAAGATGGACCTGGTCCGACCGGACCACGTAGCCCCGCTGTGCCAAATTGCAGAAAACCAGAAAAGTATTTTCTTAAAGTTATTTCATCATCAGCAGCGAGCAGCGCCGTTAATTGGGCTGCAGTTTTCGGATCAGGATCATCTGCAATCCATGCCCTTACCTCGGCCAGCAGTTCGGCGTTCATCAGGACAGCCTAACGAGATTAAATCGAGTTGGGAATTACAGATAAAACTATGCGTCAATAATGTCACAGAGCACAGTGCCGCTAGATACGGTTTCACCGATTACTGCTTTGAGATTTGTAATCTTGCCCGCCTTATGTGCGTTAAGTGGTTGTTCCATCTTCATCGCCTCAAGGACGATTACTAAATCACCAACTTCAACGCTCTGGCCATCTACAACTGCAATCTTTACGACCGTGCCTTGCATGGGGCTAGTTAGACCAGTCCCGCTTGCGCCACCAACAATTGCAGCTTTAGCACGGTGGCGTTTTACAACTGGTTCAGGAGTGTGAAGTTTTACTTCAAAGCGCTTGCCATTTACTTCAGCAACTAAGTGTTCTGCCGCTACTCGAGTTGTAACTGGGGCAGCAGTTGCTACAAATGCTGGAATTTCATTTTTAAATTCATTTTCAATATAACTTGTATAGATCTTGAAATCTTCGGTAAATGCGGGATCTTCTAAAATAGCGCGATGGAATGGAATTGCTGTTGCTAAACCATCAACTTCAAATTCGGCGAGTGCGCGACGTGCACGTTCAATAGCCTGCTCGCGAGTTGCACCAGTAACGATTAACTTGGCTAATAGCGAATCAAAGTTGCCACCGATAGTGTCACCGTTCTTAAAGCCAGCATCGATTCGCACGCCTGGCCCAGTCGGTAAATTCCATTGCGAAATTCGACCTGGTGCAGGCAAGAACGAACGTCCTGGATCTTCACCGTTGATGCGGAACTCAAGTGAGTGGCCTCTAATTTCGGGATCATCAAATCCCAGACTCTCGCCCATGGCAATTCGGAATTGTTCGCGCACTAAATCAATCCCGGTTACTTCTTCACTTACTGGGTGCTCAACTTGCAAACGAGTATTAACTTCCAAAAAGGAGATTGTGCCGTCTAATCCGATTAAGAATTCGCAAGTTCCAGCGCCGACATACCCAGCCTCTTTCATAATCGCTTTACTGGAGCGGTAGAGCTCTTCATTCTGCGCATCTGTGAGAAATGGTGCGGGGGCTTCTTCGACCAATTTTTGATGACGGCGCTGTAATGAGCAATCACGAGTACTGATGACAACTGCGTGCCCATCTTGATCAACTAATACTTGAGTTTCCACGTGACGTGGCTTATCTAAATAGCGCTCGACAAAACATTCACCGCGACCAAAACCAGCAATGGCTTCGCGTACGGCGGAGGCAAATAGTTCAGGGATTTCATCCATTGTGCGGGCTACTTTTAAACCGCGGCCTCCACCACCGAAGGCGGCCTTAATGGCAACTGGCAGACCATATTCCTTAGCAAATGCGGTGACTTCTTCGTGTCCCGCAACCGGATCTTTTGTTCCAGCAACGAGTGGTGCGCCGGCTTTTGCCGCAATGCGACGGGCAGAAACTTTGTCACCCAGTGCGCTAATTGCCGCCGGTGGTGGACCAATCCAAATTAGACCGGCATCGAGGACTGCTTGGGCAAAGTCAGCGCGCTCTGAAAGGAAACCATAACCAGGGTGGACTGCATCAGCACCTGAATCTTTAGCAGCCGCAATTATCTTTTTAATATCTAAATATGTTTGAGTTGCAGTAGTTCCATTTAATGAAAATGCAAAGTCTGCACTCTTTGTATGTATTGCATCGCGATCTTCTTCAGAATAAACGGCAACGCTCTCCAGCCCATGATCGCGGCAAGCGCGAATCACGCGTACTGCTATCTCACCGCGGTTGGCAATCAGAACGCGTTTCATCGCATCTCCTTAACTTGTGGCCAAGAATAGCCAAGTTGCGACATGGCAGATCTTAAAAAGGGCATTGATAATCCGACTACATTTGTGTAATCGCCTTCGATCACTGGAATAAATGGTGATCCAAATCCATCTAAGGTGAAACCACCCGCTACCTGAAGTGGTTCACCAGATGCGATGTAGTCATCAATTTCAAGATCACTCATTTCGGAGAAAGTAACTTTAGTTGTCACCCGATCTGCAATCTCACGACCTTGAACTGTGTCAATTATGCAGTGTCCGGTATGCAATAGACCGCTGCGGCCACTGATTGCTTGCGCACGCCCCTTGGCAATCTCAGGCGTTCCAGGCTTTCCAAAAGATATTCCGTCAACGTCAAATGTGGAATCGCAACCAATAATGATCGCTGGAAAATCTACTTGTTCGCGCACTGTGTGCGCCTTAGTCACCGCTAGCGCGATCACCATATCTGCAGGTTTCATCGCGTTAAAAAATTCTGTCTCTTCATCGACGCGACTAACCATGACTATTGGCGTGATTCCGGCGCCTTCTAGTAAACGGCGACGAGAAGTCGATTGTGAAGCAAGGACAACTTTAGGCATTATTTAGATTTTCTCCGAGCGCCATAAGTTATCTGATTTGGCAGTGGTTGGCGAAGTTGTGGAAGTCCAAAGAGACTCCGCTTTATTACTGGCTTAAATTCTTTAACTTTATGCTGATCCAAAGCTGCCTTTAAAGCCAGTAGCTCAACAGGTGTTGGATTGCCAGCGGTAACTGTAAATTTCATTAGAGTGGAATATTTCCGTGCTTGCGAGCCGGCAAAGTATCACGCTTAGTTTTAAGTGTGCGGAAAGCCTTGGTGATGTAAGCACGAGATTGATGCGGTTCGATAACGCTATCGATGGTGCCGCGTTCTGCCGCAGCATATGGATTAGAAAGAGTATCGGTGTAGTCAGAGACTAATTCGGCGCGTGCTTTTTCTGGATCTTTGGCATCTGCTAACTCTTTACGATACAAAATATTTACCGCACCTTGTGCTCCCATTACTGCGATTTCTGCACTTGGCCAAGCGAAGTTGATATCGCTACCTAAGTATTTGGATCCCATAACAATAAAAGCGCCACCATAGGCTTTACGGGTAATTAAGGTTACGAGTGGAACAGATGCTTCTGCATAGGCGTAAAGCAATTTAGCGCCACGACGAATAATTCCATTCCATTCTTGTTCTATGCCGGGCATGAATCCCGGAACATCTACCAAGGTAAGAATTGGGATATTAAAGGCATCGCAGAAACGAAGGAAACGAGCGGCTTTTTCGCTGGAATTAATATCTAGGGTGCCCGCCAACTGTGAAGGTTGGTTGGCAATAATGCCAATCGATTCGCCTTCAATACGGGCAAATCCAACAATGATATTAGGAGCATATAAAGCATGAACTTCTAGGAATTCGCCTTCGTCAACCAGTGTTGTAATCAAAACCTTCATGTCATATGGCTGATTTGGGCTATCTGGAATTAGATGGTTAAGCGCAGCATCTTGCGCACTCTCTTCCAAAGTTTGGGTTGGTGGCAGATGGGGAGATGCATCCATATTGTTGGAAGGTAGATAAGAAAGCAGCGCTTTTACATAATCAATTGCATCGGCTTCACTATCTGCCAGATAGTGCGCATTACCTGAGCGAGTGTTATGGGTTAAAGCACCGCCAAGTTCTTCCATTCCGACATCTTCACCAGTAACTGTTTTGATGACATCGGGACCAGTAATAAACATATGTGAAGTTTCGTTGACCATAACGGTGAAGTCAGTTAGGGCAGGTGAGTAGGCAGATCCACCCGCACATGGACCAAGGATTAGCGAGATCTGTGGAATAACACCTGATGATCGAGTGTTAAGTCGGAAGATTTTGCCATAACCGTTAAGGGAAGCAACTCCTTCTTGGATGCGAGCTCCACCAGAATCGTTAATACCAATTAATGGAATACCACTTTTGAGCGCAAACGCAGCGATCTTTACAATCTTTTCGGCGTGAACTTCACCGAGACTGCCGCCCATAACCGTGAAATCTTGTGAATACAGCGCAATCGGACGTCCATCAACGGTTGCGGTTCCGATAACAACGCCATCGCCATAAGGACGGTTATTTTCCATCCCGAATTGTGTGGAACGGTGACGCGCAAATGCATCTATCTCGGTAAAGGAATCGGCATCGACTAGCAAAGCAATTCTCTCGCGTGCAGTTAATTTACCTTTAGCATGTTGCTTCTCAACGGCCCGAGCAGAACCGGCGTGAACCGCTTCCTCAACACGTAGCCGAAGATCTTCAATTTTTCCTGAAGTTGTATGCAGATCTGGGTTCATACCCTTACGGTACTAGGCGTGGGCATATCAGCGCCAAGAGCGCCACTAGATAGGACGATCATCGCTTCGCAACTTTCGCCATACTGGCGGGTAAGCGTGGTTGATCTCACTACCTCTACACAAATTGATCTGGCGGATTTAGCGAATGCAGGTCTTGCAACAAAGGGCGATGTTATCGCCGCCGAATTTCAAAGCGGTGGCCGCGGCAGATTAGATCGAAAATTCGATGCACCTGCAGGTAGCGCCCTTCTCTTTTCTTTTTACATTACGCCAAAGCGCAGCCGCAATGATTGGGGATTTCTCTCACACCTTGCCGCACTTTGTATGTCAGAAATAATTTCCAACGATCTAAATATCGCAGTTTCACTAAAATGGCCAAATGATATTTTAATTGCAGGTAAAAAAGTTTGCGGTCTAATTGCACAAGCAACAGCAGATGGAATAATTATTGGAATTGGTTTAAATGTTGGGATGTCACTTGCAGAACTCCCCGTTGCGACGGCTACTTCACTTGCAATTGCCGAATCTGATCAACTAGATCGCAATCAGATACTGATTCAATTTCTTGAAAGATTTAGCCTTAGATTCCTAGACTGGGATACAGGGCGCGACTTCATTGATGAATACTCGAAAGTTTCGGCAACTTTAGGCTGCGATGTTCAAATCGAAGTCGCAGGACGCGAAAATCGGATCGGTTTTGCGCAATCGATAACCGCATCAGGTGCCTTGATCCTGGCCGATGGCTTTGAAGTTAACGTTGGTGATGTAGTTCATCTACGATAGCGCTGTGAACGAGCGCTTTCCCACAGTTGGCATCATCGGCGCAGGCCAACTTGCTCGCATGACGGTTGCTCCAGCCACAGCGCTAGGAATAAATTTATTATTATTTGCGCAAAGCTCAGATGACAGCGCAGCACAGATAGCGCCACACATAGTTGGTGACTACCGAGATTTATCTGCCTTGCAAGAGTTTGCTGCTAAATGCGATGTCATAACTTTCGAACATGAACTTGTTCCGCTTTCGGTAATAAAGGGCCTTGAGGCATCTGGTGTGAAAGTTTCGCCGAGTTCGGCCTCGTTCCAATATTCGCAAGATAAGGCCGCGATGCGCCAAAAACTTTCCGCTTACCCTGGACCAAAGTGGCGGGTTATAAGCGATGCCGGCGATTCATTTGATTTCCCATTTATCGCTAAGAAGATTTCAGGTGGATATGACGGTCGCGGAGTCTGGAAGATTTCAAATCGCGCCGAACTCGAGGAAGTCTTAAAGGGAAATCCCCAAATTTTAATCGAAGAGCTAATTAGCTTTGATTGCGAGATAGCAGTAATGGTTGCCAGGTCTGCTCATGGACAAGCAACGACTTGGGCCCCAACTCAGACTGTGCAATCTGAGGGGATCTGTACATTGACCATTTCACCAGCGCCAGTTATTTCACAAGTTGTCGCTGAAAAGGCGCAACACCTAGCGCTATCTATTGCAAACGATATTTCCCTAATCGGTGTTATGGCCGTTGAATTATTTGTTAAGGGCGATGAGTTATTTATTAACGAGTTAGCAATGCGTCCACATAATTCTGGTCACTGGACAATTGATGGTTCACGAACCAGTCAGTTCGAACAACACTTGCGTGCGATCTTAGATCTACCGCTCGGTGATCCTGCTATGACTGCTGGATATGCTGTAATGGCCAACATCTTGGGCGGAGAGAAGACGGATATGTATCGCCCATATCTGCACCTAATGGCGCGTAATCCGCAACTGAAATTTCACCAATACAAGAAGGAAGTTCGCAAGGGTCGCAAAATTGGGCATGTCACCGCTGTGGGGGAAAATCTTCTAGAATTAACCGAGATAGCCGAACATGCACGTGACTATATGAGCGGAGAAATAGATGAGTGATGTTGCGATCATCATGGGATCAGATTCTGATTGGCCCGTAATGGAAGAGGCTGCAAAAGTTCTTGATGCATTTGCAATTTCATATACCGCCGAAGTTCTTTCTGCTCATCGCATGCCACTTGAAATGGTTAAATTCGCACAAGCGGCTAAAGCAAATGGATTTAAAGTAATTATCGCTGGCGCCGGCGGTGCTGCTCATCTGCCAGGAATGGTTGCATCCCTTACAACTCTGCCCGTAATTGGCGTGCCGGTACCACTTAAGAATTTAGATGGAATGGATTCACTTCTTTCAATAGTTCAGATGCCTGCAGGTATTCCTGTGGCAACTGTTGGAGTTGGTAACGCTAAGAACGCTGGACTGCTGGCAGCACGCATCTTGGGAATATCAGATGAAGGGATTTCATTAAAAGTGGAGAACGCCCTAAAGGAAATTAATGAAGAAGCGAAGACAAAAGGCGCGAATCTAACCGCGCGACGCAACCAGAAGACGGGCTTCTAAATCTTCGCTGAATTACTAGTCTCTAATTAGTCAGAGCGACCAAGTGCGTGCACGCGCCAGCCGGCAGCGCGCCATTTATCGCGATCCAGTGCGTTGCGCCCATCAATTAAGAACTTTGATTTCACCAATTGTCCGATTACTGAAGGATCTAGTTCGCGATATTCCTTCCACTCAGTTAAGTGGAGAATGGCATCTGCGCCCTTTACGCAATCAACGACTTTCTCTGCGTAATCCAAGTTAGGAAAACGCTTGCGCGCAGGTTCGATTCCTTTGGGATCATGAACAACCACAGTTGCACCTGCTGCTTGCAGTTGGGCCGAGATATCAAGTGCTGGAGAATCGCGTACATCATCGCTATCGGGTTTAAATGTTGCACCAAGAACTGCGATTTTATACTGCGTTAAATCTTCGGAAAGATCAGCGCGTACTACATCGATCACCCGTTGACGAGCGCGCAGGTTAATGGCATCGATTTCACGTAAGAATTCCAGCGCTTGATCTGCACCAAGTTCTTGAGCGCGTGCCATAAATGCGCGAATATCTTTTGGTAGACAGCCACCACCGAATCCGATACCTGCTTGCAAGAAGCGGCTGCCAATACGTGGGTCATATCCAATTGCCTTAGCGAGAACGGTGACATCGCCACCGGCGGCTTCGCAAACTTCAGCCATAGCGTTAATAAAGGAAATCTTTGTCGCCAAGAATGAGTTTGCTGCCACCTTAACGAGTTCTGCTGTTGGCAGATCGGCACGGATCCAAGGAGTCCCTAAATCAATAATTGGCTTGTAGACCTCTTTTAGGATCTTTTCAGCGCGATCATTTACAACGCCGACCACCAAACGATTTGGAGTCAAAGTATCTTCAACGGCAAAGCCCTCACGAAGGAATTCGGGGTTCCAAGCTAGGTCGGCATGTGGTGCGGACTCTGCAAGATAGTCGCGAAGTGATTGTGCGGTGCCAACCGGAACAGTTGATTTTCCAACAACAAGTGCGCCATCCTTTAAATAAGGAGCGATTGCGGCAACTGATGATTTAACGTAAGTCAGATCTGCTGCTAGACCATCTTTACTTTGTGGCGTTCCGACGCAAATGAAATGAACATCAGCGCCAGCAGCTGCTGAAAAATCGGTGGTAAAAGTTAAGCGACCAGTCTTAATCTCTTTGGCAAGAAGTGTGTCTAAACCTGGTTCGTAGAATGGCAACTCTCCACGCGATAACAGGTCTACTTTGCTTTGATCGGTATCGATTCCGATGACTTCAAAGCCGAGCGATGACATACATGCAGCGTGGGTAGCACCCAAATAGCCGCAACCAATTACCGAGAGTTTCATGGGTGGGAGTCTATGGCACCTTCTATTTGATCTCGCCGCACGGATTTTCCGAGGCGGTACGAGTCTTAAATTTATCTATTAATTCAGGCTTGGCAGATGCAGTCGTGCTTGCAGAAGGTGAAGGCTTAACCTCATCAACTAGTGCGGCATCATCGCGAATTCGAGTCCATAGATCAGCGCTCAAAGTTGTATCCCAAATTACTACTGAGCCAATACCCGGTACGTTGCCATTGGCATTTGAAAGCGGAACGGTCAGTGTGCGCACATTTCCAGATGATAAACCGCGCATCTGCTTTGCCAAATTAAGGAGATCGCCTTCATTTAGATTCTCATCCATTTTTATTGTTGAAATTGCGGCATTTATAAAATTAACCATCTTTATTGGATTAAGCAGCACACCTGTACTGGTTGCCTTCTTTAAAACCGAACTCATAAATTGTTGCTGACGTTGCATACGACCAATATCGCCGCGCCCGTCAAAATCACGTGTTCGAACATACTTCAGCGCCTCAATCCCATTTAGCGTATGGGTGCCGGCGCTAAGGACTAAATGGCTCTGTGCGTCATCAATATCAACTTTGGTACAGACTTCAATTCCACCAAGTGCGTTAACAATTCCAGCAAAACCTGCAAAACTGACCTCTATGTAATGGTCAATCTTTAAATTAGTTTCGCCTTCAATTGTTTGAATCAATAGTGGTGCTCCACCAAAAGAAAATGCGGCATTTAATTTATTTTGGCGATCTGGAACTTGAGTTTTCCCATCGTTACTTAAATGTGCGGGAATAGTTACCAGGCTGTCGCGCGGGAGTGATACTAAGTAAGCCTTGCTGCGATCCTTGCTGATGTGTACGAGCAGCATTGTGTCAGATCGTCCACCGGCAGCGGTCTTGGTCGAACCAACCCGGAGCTCTTTCATTTCTGCCTTGGTTAGACCTTCGCGAGTATCAGAGCCCACCAATAAATAGTTGAGCGCTTTAGAAGTTTTTTCAGGACGATCTTCAAGTCCAGAGAAGACGTTGATGCGCGCAATTTTGCCGCTAACTTGCCCAAGACCGAACCAAGAAGCCGAGGCCAGTACGACAACACCCACGGAGAGTGATGTAATAATTCGTATCGCGCGAGTCGATTTCACAGACGAACTCTACTTGGGCGATAGCGTGGAGGGGTTATGTCGACATCATTGGGCGAGTTATCTGCCTCACCGGCTATTAGCGTGATCCTTCCAGTCCTAAATGAAGAGCCACATTTAGAAGAATCAGTTTTGGCAATTCTCTCGCAGGATTATCAGGGAATATTCGAAGTAATTCTCGCCCTTGGGCCTTCGCAAGATCGAACTAACGAAATTGCGAACGTGCTTGCTTTGCGAGATAACCGAGTCAAGTTAGTTGCCAACCCAACTGGCAAGACTGCAGCGGGATTGAATTTAGCGATTGCTGCATCACAGAGTTCGGTAATTGTCCGAGTTGATGGTCATGCCAAGATTCCAAATAATTATCTTTCACTCGCTATCGAAATTTTACGCGAAACTGGCGCAGTCAATGTTGGTGGAGTTATGGCTGCGCAAGGAATTTCTAAATTTGAGAAAGCGGTAGCTCGTGCGATGCGCAGTCCACTCGGCGTTGGCGCTTCTCGTTTTCATACTGGTGGCGATGCTGGAGAAGTAGACACTGTTTATCTTGGTGCATTCCGTCGTGAGGCGATAGTTGTTGCCGGTGGGTTTGATGAGCGATATACGAGAGCGCAAGACTGGGAGCTAAATCATCGCCTGCGTAAAAATGGTGGAAAAATATACTTTGATCCAAGACTTCACGTTACTTACCGCCCAAGACCTGATTTAATTAAATTAGCGAAACAATATTTTCAATACGGCACATGGCGGCGCGTGGTTTCACGTAGCCATAGCGGAACAATTAACTTGCGCTATTTAGCGCCACCTTTTGCTCTAGTTGGATCACTGATCTCTGTGATTTCTGGACTTTTAATTCACCCAATTCTCTATTTGCCGGCAGATGTTTACGGCGGCTTCGTTTTACTTTCATCGCTGCTAATCGCAAAATCAGTGAGCGAATACTTTTCATTATTAGCGATAATTCCAACTATGCACTTCGCTTGGGGCGCGGGCTTCATCACCTCAACTAAAACCCTGCGGTAGCCTTTACCTATATGAGCGCTCCAGTTGCAATTTACGAACCATTTCGTGCCGGTCTGCCGCCACTTGGCGCCTACCTCCGCGCGCTCTGGGCGCGTCGCTCTTTTATCGCAGAGTTTTCCCGCTCTGAACTTCGCGAACAGAACTATGGATCAATCTTTGGCCAACTTTGGCTAGTACTGAATCCGCTTTTGCTATCGGGTGTTTACTTTCTTTTGATCTACATCATCGGTGGCCAGAGTGATTCAAATAGGTACGGCCATCTCACCGCCAGTCTCTTCTTATTTTACTTGGTGAGCAACAGCCTAACTGGTGGCGTCAAATCAATTACGGCTGGTCAACGATTGATTTTAAATACTGCCTTCCCGCGAATAATGTTGCCCATTTCTGCGATGGTGATTGCCCTCTTTAAATTTGTACCAACGCTGGCAGTCTTTTTTGTGATGCGAACAGTTCTGGGGCTAAATTATTCATGGCAGATGTTTTGGGCTATTCCAGTAGTTTTAATTGCACTTTTGATGGGCTTGGGCATGGCAATTTTAATATCCTGCATCAACGTTTACTTCCGAGATATCGCTAGTTTTCTCCCCTATATGACGCGCAGTCTTTTATATCTATCGCCAATTCTTTATCAGGCTAGCGATCTTTCAGATAAATTGAGAAGTTTTGAAATCGCAAACCCAATTTTTTATCTATTAGATGCCTGGTCTCAAGTTATGGTCTATGCCCAGGCTCCCGATCTATTTTCTTTACTGCACAGCCTGGTTTGGGCGCTAGCCATTTTTATTATTGGGACATATTTCTTCTTATCTAGGGAGCGTGATTTCGCTGTCCGCCTCTAATTCACAAAATTCAACTCACGCCAAGCACGGTCTGGCGGTATCAGTTCAAAACGTTGGACTCACTTACACAACTTCAATCGATAAGCGCCCTACTTTAAAGGCACGCTTAAAATCACTTGGTCGCGGCAAAAAACATACGCGAATTGTTAACGCACTAAGCCAAGTTAATCTCGATGTTCACTACGGCACGGTGCTCGGCGTAATTGGTTCAAATGGCGCTGGAAAGTCTTCACTTATGCGAGTTATCTCCGGAATTGTTCCGCCATCGCAAGGACGAGTTGAAGTACATGGTTCGGTCAGCACACTTCTTGCTTTAGGCGTCGGGTTTAATCCATCAATGACCGGCCGAGCAAATGTTTATCTAGGTGGGCTCGCTGCCGGAATGTCGCGAGCGGAAATAGATGAGCAGTTTGAGGCGATAGCTGATTTTTCAGAACTAGGTGATGCCATTGATGCGCCGATGCGTACTTACTCATCAGGTATGTACGCCAGATTGGCATTTTCGGTTGCCGCAACCGTGCAACCAGATATTTTAATTGTTGATGAAGCCCTCAGTACTGGCGATGCTCATTTTAAAGAGAAGAGTCTTAACCGAATCAAAGAACTGCGCTCGGCGGACCGCGCCTTGATATTAGTTAGCCACGCCATGGCAACGATCGAAGATGTCTGTAACGAAGTTGCTTGGTTGCATAAAGGAAAGCTCATGGCGCGGGGGAATCCTGCCGAAGTAATCAAGCAATACCGTGAATTTACAAACACTGGAAAGAGCTCGGCTGCAAATGAGGATGTATAAGCGAATACCAATCGCTTTAACCATTGCGCTTTTATTTTCTAGCGCTCCAAATTCAGCCCAAGCGATAGACGTTCCTACTAAATTTTCTTTCTCTGGAAGTGGCTATGGCCACGGCGTCGGCATGAGTCAGATTGGTGCGCGCGCTATGGCTTTAGCTGGAGAGTCTGCTACCGCAATTTTAAATTATTACTACACCGGAACATCAGTAGAAACCACAACTGATACCCAAATCTTGCGTATCAATATTGGACATTTGCTTACCTCGGCAAAAATCAAGAGTGATTCGCTTGGGGCGGCTTTTACTTTGTATGCGGGGAATATTCCCGAGACTGGTTCTGCGACTTCTATATTAAATTATCCAAGTAAGACATCTCTTAACGTAAATCTAAGTGGCGGCCAGATTTCGATTTCAACAACTCGTGGAACTAAGACGACTCAGATTGCAGTGGGGCCTGTTTTTACCTTGAGATGGAGCGGCACTCGATATCAAGAGGGCCCACTAGCGATTCTTTCGGTTACGACAAATGGAGTAGTAAATAGATACCGCCACGGTCAGATGCAATTTAAAGTGGCTAAAGATAAATTATTAGGAAGGCGTTTAGAGATAATAAATTCGGTGAGATTGCAAGATGAATATTTATGGGGGATAAGCGAAGTTCCTTCCTCTTGGCCGCAGGCCGCTTTGCAGGCACAGGCCATCGCATCTCGCACATATGCAATTTCTAAGGCGGTTCGCATTCGCACCGCATGTGATTGTCACTTATATGGCTCAATTAGTGATCAAACATTTGCTGGCTATAGCAAAGAGGGCGAACCGAAATTTGGCGAAATCTGGAAAGGCGCTGTCAATTCAACGGCTGGACAGATTATTACCTTCGCAGGATTGCCAATTACTGCTTACTTTTCTTCATCAAGTGGCGGCATAACTGAAACTTCTGAGCATGCTTGGGGTACGGCTACTGCCTATACCCAAAGTGTTTTGGATACAGCAAGTGTTGATGTGGCGCTAAATCCGCGATTTGCAACTTGGGCTAGAGAAATTCCCCAGTCGATAATTGCAGCAGCCTTTGCCTTAAGTGATGTCCTGACGTTGCAAGTGTTATCTCTAAATCCAGCAGGTACGGTTGCAATGATTCAAGCAACTTCGTCAACAGGGAAAACAGAGGTGCTAAGAGGTGAAACCTTTAGAAGTAGAAGCAAGTTACCTTCTGCTTGGTTTTCAATCCTGAGCTAATTAATTAATTCGCGTGGAGAACTGAGTTAAGCCCGCCCCATGTGCCGGTGCGCATTACAACTTCCAAAGATCCGTCTAGAGAATTTCGGCGAAATAAGAGATCACTCGCCCCGGATAAAGTGCCAGCTTTAACAATTTCTCCATCTGGCAGGCGCACCTTTGCTGCAGCGGTGATGTATGTACCGGCTTCGATTACACAGTTATTTCCAAGTGAAATACCTAGTCCAGAGTTAGCGCCTAGTAAACATTTTTCGCCGACCGAAATAACTTCTTTTCCACCACCACTGAGCGTTCCCATAATGGATGCTCCGCCGCCGACATCGCTGCCATCGCCGACTACTACGCCGGAAGAAATACGACCTTCAACCATAGATGTTCCTAAAGTGCCGGCGTTGAAGTTAACAAATCCTTCGTGCATAACAGTTGTGCCAGATGCTAAATGCGCACCTAAGCGAACTCGATCAGCATCGGCGATACGCACCCCAGATGGGATTACGTAATCAACCATGCGCGGGAACTTATCAACGCCAAATACCGTGACATGGCCGTACTTGGCACGTAGCGCAGCGCGCACCGTCTCAAATCCTTCAACGGCACATGGACCAGCCGATGTCCAAGCAACATTTGTTAACAGCCCGAAGATTCCATTCATTACAGCGCCATGTGGCGCAATTAAACGGTGAGAAAGTAGATGCAGTCGCAGATAAGCATCAGCAGCACTTTGCGGTGCAATGGATAAGTCAATTTCAATTGAAATAATCTCACGCGTTACTTTGCGCACATCATCTTTGCCAACCAGTGCCGTTAAAGATTGATCGGGTTTACCGGTTAGCGCGCCAAGTGAAGGGCTTGGAAACCAAACATCTAGAACTGTTGCGCCAGATAAAGTTGCAATTCCATGGCCAGAGGCTGATCCTGATGGAGATTTCGATGATGCAGACATGCGATAAGCCTAACCCCTATCCTTTGGCTCATGCGTATCGCCGTTTATTGCTCCTCATCACAGACTATCGACCAGAAATATATTGATTTAGCCCACGACCTGGGGGCGGCAATTGCGGCACGATCTTGGGAAGTCGTATCAGGTGGCGGACATATTTCTGCGATGGGAGCCGTCTCGCGCGGTGCTCGCCAATCTGGCGGACGAACAATCGGCGTAATTCCGCAACGATTAGTTGATATCGAATTTGCAGATAAAGAGTGCAATGAACTGCACATCGTTGACTCAATGCGTAGCCGCAAAGCAAAAATTGAAGACCTATCTGATGCCTTTATTGCGCTGCCGGGCGGCATCGGCACCCTAGAAGAGTTATTTGAAATTTGGGTGGGACGTTTTCTTAAGTTCCACGATAAACCAGTTATCGTTTTAGATCCATATGATTTATATGCGCCTCTTGCAACGCTGATTGATCATTTAGAAGTACACGGTTTTGTTAAGCCGGGCCAACGTGAACTATTGCACTGGGCGCGAAATATTGATGAAGCTCTCGATATTGCAGCACAATAAAATGAGAAATCAATAAATGGCACACACAATTCGACTTAGCGTCAAACTACCGTGTTCAAGATCTCGCGCGTGGAAAGCGATCGCTGATTGGGAGAGCCAAGGCGATTGGATGTTGCAGACAAAAGTTTGGGTAACTTCACAAATTCATGAAGGAGTTGGCACATCTATCTCAGCATTTACTGGACCGTTCTATAAAAGCTTTCCAAAATTTTCAAAGCTGGGGTTACTGGACACGATGGTTGTAACGAGTTGGCAACCACCAGTGCGTTGCGATGTTTTGCACACAGGTAAGATCTTTAAAGGAACGGGAGCTTTCGAACTTATCGAAATTTCCCCAAACTCAACTCGCTTTAATTGGTCTGAAGGAATTGAGTGTTCACGCGCGAAATTTTTCGCAATCTACCCATTTATGTGGCTTGGAGTTCGAATATCCCTGGCTCGCCTTAAAGCAACGCTAGGCAGACCCGAGTAACCTTGAGCATATGAACGCGCCCCTTTCATTGGCTGATGCCTTGGCGCAATTGCCAGAGGAAGAGCGAATCATTTTGACCTTGCATTACTTAAGATCGATGCCTAGCGATGAAATTGCTAAATTACTAGGGGTCCCTGAAAAATCGGTAATAACAGTTATGGCATCAGGAAAAGGGCGAATTACCGCGTTACTTGGGCTGGGCTAAGGCATCTGCCTGACTCGATTTCATCCCTAGACCGATTTGCGAGATACTTATCCTCTGTAGTTTTCAGTGTGGCCAGATATGGCCGCATCATTCGCAACAAAGGAGTCTTCCCTATGGCAGCCATGAAACCTCGAACTGGTGATGGACCGATGGAAGTAACCAAGGAAGCTCGCTCCCTAGTCATGAGAATTCCACTCGAAGGCGGCGGACGTTTGGTCGTAGAACTAAATCCTCAAGAAGCCAATAACCTCAGCGCTGCCCTAGAAGCCGCTGTTGCCTTAATCAAGAAGTAATTCAACTAAAAATCGGCCGGCTAGCCGCGCTTTCCGAGCATTCTCTCGCTAGCCTTTGGCAATAATGAATTCGAAAACGGCGATTAAATATTCTGCTTCCTTGCTCAGCGCAGTCGAAGTAAACGTTGCTGCGCTCGCCGATTCTGCGGCAATTGCAATCGGGTTTACCGCAAAATCGTCAGGAGATAAGCCAGTTTTTGATTTCCCTGCGCATGCAGTCTTAGTAAAGAAATTAGAAAAACTCTTTGAAGTTGATTTGCGCGATGAACTCGAATTCTTTGCTGCGACAGGTAAGACCGGAGAGTTATTTGAAATTCCGGTTGCATCCGATCAGATGCAGGCAGATCGCATCCTGTTAATCGGTTTGGGAGATGCAACAACTGCATCATTGCGACAAGCAGGTGCGGCCCTTGGTCGTAAAGGCCGAGGAAAAGCAACTGTAATTTCCTCGATCTGTGTTGCCAGCCCCGATCAGTTGCAGGCCTTTGCAATATCAGTACAACTCGGTGCCTATATCTGGACTCAGAAAACTGGCACCACTCAAGAATTGCCGCAGTTCTTATTTGCCACAGATAAGCCAGAAGTCATAGACGATGCCAGCGTTATTGCCAGCGCGATCTCTCGCACTCGCGATTTAATTCATACCCCTTCCAATATCAAGACTCCGTTATGGATGGCCGATGAGGCGCAGAAGATTGCCCTCGAAAATGGCCTCGAGATAAAAATCTTGGCCGGAAAAGAGTTAGCTGAATTTGGGGGGCTGCGCGCAGTTGGAAATTCTTCACCAAAACCCGGACCACGTTTTGTCGAAGTTACTTATTATCCGCGCGGAATGAAAAAGAATATTGGCGCACTCCCTCATGTGGTTATTGTCGGAAAAGGAATTACTTTTGATACTGGAGGCATTTCACTAAAACGTCCTTACGACACCATGATGGCGATGAAATCCGATATGGCTGGATCTGCTGCCGCACTTGGTGCAATAAGTGCGCTAAACCACTTTCAACCGCAAGTACATGTAACTGTCTTAATGATGTTGGCCGAAAATGCTCTCTCTGGTACATCGCAACGTCCCAGTGATGTCATCACCCAATACGGTGGCAAGACTGTTGAAATTCTCGACACCGATGCTGAAGGACGCTTAGTTCTGGCAGATGGCTTGGCTTACGCTGATAAGAATCTAGATCCAGATTACATAATTGATATTGCAACCTTAACGGGATCGGCGACACTTGGTCTGGGTCGCCAGCATGCAGCGATGTATACGCGAGATGAAAAATTAGCGAAGAATTTTTATGAAGCAGGAGAAAAATCTGGTGATCGAGTCTGGCATATGCCGCTAGTAGATGATTATCAAGAGGCACTGGAAAGTCCCATTGCAGATTTAAGTCACGTCACTGCGAAGAAGAAATTTAGCGCCGGCTCAATCACAGCGGCGCTTTTTCTTGAACAATTTGCCGGCGAACGTACCTGGGTTCACTTTGATATCGCAGGTGTTGCGCGCAGTGAAGGCGATGTTGGAGAAAATCCCAAAGGTGGCACCGGCTTCGGTGTTCGCCTACTAATTGAATGGCTGAGAACGCTGTGATGATTATTGATCCACATACTTATGCCGAAGGTTTTATACAGGAGGATGAAGTTAAGAAATCTGCGCGCGCCCGTGGTGAAGAAATTGGCGCAATTGATACAACTTGTGGCACTGGCGCTTACTTAAAACATTTGGCTCACATTCTCTCTGCGCAATCAGTAGTAGAAATAGGTACCGGCTCTGGTATCGGTGCGCTCTGGGTATTAGAAGGAATGCTGGCTAGCGGCACTCTCACATCAATTGATGATGAGATGGAACATAGCAACGCTGCCAAGCTGGCCTTTCAAAGTGCAGATATCGCAGCAGCGCGTTTTAGATTAATCACAAATCCGGTTATGGATGTAATGACGAAATTGGCAGATCGCGCTTATGACTTAGTTATATTTCGCCACAATCCCGAAGACCTCCCTGTTGCAATACACGAGGCACATCGCATTCTTCGAAGCGGCGGAGTTTTTGTGATTGATAATTTCTTTGGCGGTGAGAAAGTTTCTGATCCAGCTCAGCGAGATCCCAAGACGGTGGCGCTGCGCGAGGCCGGGAAATCTATGAAAAATGAGACAGACCTTTGGGTGACTTCTCTCATACCTATCGGTGATGGTTTGTTACTTGCAACGAAACTGTAGGAAGATGGGTTTATGAGCACCTCGCAACCAAGCGGTTCAAATGGACCGTGGTGGATACCTGCAAGCAAGAATGGCAAAGCGAATTTAATCACGCGTGCCAATGCGATACTTCTTGCCTTTGTCGCAGGTCTTGTCGGAGCAATCTTTGGTGCATCATCATCGGGATCTTTATTTGGGCAATCTATAAATTTATCTAGAACTTCTAGTTCAGTTGAACGCGCACCTGGTTCAGTTGCTGATATTGCAAAGCGAGTTATTCCATCAGTTGTATCAATCGAAGCTAGAGCCAAAGATGGTGGATCAACTGGTACCGGTTTTGTTATCGAGAGCAATGGGTACATATTGACCAATAACCACGTAATTGCAGAAGCGGTTACTGGCAAAGGGGTTATAAATGTGACCCTAAATAATGGTCGAGAATATGTAGCAAAAGTTGTCGGGCGAGATTCCTCCTACGATCTAGCAGTGCTCAAGATTTCCACGACTGGATTGACCGCGCTTCAACTTGGCGACAGCGACAAAGTTGCTGTGGGTGATTCAGTAATTGCTATTGGTTCACCACTTGGCCTGTCGGGAACAGTCACTTTAGGAATTATCAGTGCTAAAGATCGCGCCGTTACTGCAGGTGAGACGGGCAGTGATAACTCATTTATTAATGCTCTTCAAACAGATGCCGCAATTAATCCTGGAAATTCGGGTGGCCCGCTAGTTGATTCAACTGGAGCGGTAATTGGAGTTAATTCTGCAATCGCAACACTGGGCTCATCAATTGGTTCACAGAGTGGTTCTATTGGCCTTGGTTTTGCAATTCCAATTAACCAAGCGCGCAAGACCGCCGATCAATTGATTAAAAATGGAATAGCAACTTATCCAGTTTTGGGCGTCTCAATTGATATGAAGTATGAAGGCGATGGCGCGCTCATCTCAAAGAGTGACAAGGCAATATTGCCGGGTGGACCTGCAGCGTTGGCTGGACTTAAAGGCGGAGACATCATCACCAAATTTGAGGGCCGCACAATTAACTCTGCAGAAGAACTAATTGTTGCAATCCGCGCAAAAAGTGTTGGTGACAAAGCTGTACTTACATATATCCGCAACGGCGTCACATCAACTGCCACGGTCACTTTGCAAGCCGGAAAGTAAAGAAATGTTCTTTGACTTTGGTGCAGGTGAAATCCTTGGTCTGGCTTTGTTGGCCATAATTTTAGTAGGACCCGACCGCTTGCCCCACTTGGCGGTCGATGCAGCGAAGTTAATTAAGAAAATTCGCACGATGTCACAAACTGCCACATCCGAATTGCGCAAGAATCTTGGGCCGGGATTTGAAGATTTGCAACCATCAGACCTGCACCCAAAGAAATTTATTAAGAAGCAGATAGCTAATGCGCTAGATGAAGACGATGAAGAAAAACCAAAATTTAAAGCAAAATTAGATCCTGATTTACTATGACAACCATCGAGCTAATTAACGCTGCACTTGCCACAGTTTCAGATCCTGAGCTCCACCGACCTCTGCCAGAACTAGGCATGGTCGAATCAGTAGCCGTAAATGGCGCTGTAGCTGAACTGAAAATTTTGCTGACGATTTCTGGTTGTCCTATGCAAGATCGACTCCGTTCAGATATAACTGCAGCGGTTATCCAAGTTGCTGCAATCGATGAGGTAACTATTGTCTTCGGCGTGATGTCGGAGGAACAACGAAATAATGTAAAGAAACTATTACGTGGTGGCCGCGAAAAATTTATTCCCTTCGCTCAACCTGATTCGCTAACACGCGTTCTTGGTATCGCATCTGGCAAAGGCGGCGTAGGAAAATCATCACTAACTGCCAACTTGGCTATTTCTGCGGCGCTTCGAGGCCTGCGAGTTGGAATTCTTGATGCCGACGTTTATGGACATTCAATTCCACGTTTAATGGGTTTAATGGGGCAACGTCCAACTGCAATTGACCAGATGTTTATTCCACTTGAGTCGTACGGCGTCAAAGCTGTTTCCATGGAGATGTTTAAGCCCGAGCGCGCAGATGCAGTGGCCTATCGCGGTCCTTTACTGCACCGCGTATTGGAACAACTCTTATCTGATGCTTACTGGGGCGACCTTGATCTACTTTTAATTGATTTACCGCCAGGTACCGGAGATCTTGCAATTTCCCTGGGCCAACTAATTCCAACTTCAGAAATTTTAGTAGTCACGACGCCGCAGATCGCTGCTGCAGAAGTTGCCGAACGCGCTGGGCGAATTGCCCATCAGATTCACCAGCGTGTAGTCGGAGTTATTGAAAATATGTCTGCATTTCCTTGCCCCCATTGCAGTGATGAAATTTCCTTATTTGGAGAGGGTGGGGGAGAAGAAACTGCAGCACGGCTATCAATTCTGGTCGGCAGCGAAGTACCGCTCTTGGGCAAAGTTCCGTTTAGCACTCAGTTACGAACTGGAGGCGATGATGGAAAACCTATTGTCATTGCCCATCCTGATTCACCGAGCGCTTTAGCAATTTCAGCAATTTCAGAAAAACTTATGGTTCGCAGTAACTCTTTACTTGGAGTCAGACTGGGGCTTAGTACTTAAATCTTTTACCAAGTCTTCTAATTCGCTACGAATAAAATCTCTGGTTGCCATTTCGCCGAGTGCAATACGCAAGCTGGCAAGTTCGCGAGTCAGATATTCAGTGTCAGCAATTGAGCGAGCATTCTGCGCGCGATCTTCATTTAGGGAAATGCGATCGCGGTCGGCTTGACGATTCTGTGCCAGCAAAATTAGCGGTGCCGCATAAGATGCTTGCAGCGACAAGATTAAAGTCAAAAAGATAAATGGAAAGTCGTCAAAGCGTAAGTCGCGCGGTGCAAGTGAATTCCAGGCTACCCATGACATAACAAATACCGTCATATAAACCAAGAATCGAGCAGTACCTAAAAAGCGAGCAAAGCGCTCGGATAAGCGACCAAAAACCTCTGGATCATAATTTGGGCGCAGTGATCGACGAGATTCGCGCGGGGTGTCTAGTCCGCTGTTACGGGATGTGATTGCACGTGCCATTAGCGCGCCTCCTCTTCCATCGATTTATCTAATTCAATATCTTCGGGATCAACTTCTGTTCCTGCAACATCGCCAAGATTAAGTATTGGGCCAGTACCGCGAGTGGAATCACGGTGCTCCAGGCGCCAGTTTTCTGGCAAAAGGTGATCAAGTACGTCATCAACTGTGATGGCGCCCAATAGTCGATCATTAGCATCGACTACCGGAACAGATAACAAGTTATAACTGGCCAAGTATGACGAAACTTCATGCAAGGATGCATTGGGATTTAACCCTTGCGTATCTGTATCAACGATAGATCCGAGCAGCGTTGAAGGTGGCTCGCGCAGCAGTCTTTGATAATGCACCATGCCGATGTAGCGCCCAGTAGGCGTTTCAAGTGGTTGACGACATACAAATACTTGTGAGGCCAGCGCGGGTGAGACTTCACTGGCGCGAACACCAGCCAAAGCATCTGCAACTGAATTGTCAGCGCTCAGAACAATTGGCTCAGTCGTCATCATTCCGCCTGCAGAATAATCTTCATAAGTCATCAAGCGCAGAACATCTTCGGCATCTTCTGGCTCCATGAGTTCAATCAGCGCTTGCGCACGTTCTTCTCCCACTTCGCGAAGTAAATCTGCGGCATCATCTGGATCCATTTCACCCAAGACATCTGCAGCACGTTCGCCTTCGAGTTCAGCAAGAAGTGCAACTCGTTCTACTTCATCCATTTCTTGCAAAACATCTGCCAAACGTTCGTCATCAAGGGCACGCGCAACTTCAACACGACGCTTCGGCGCTAAATCTTGAATAACTGCAGCTAAATCGGCAGCGCGCAGGTTGCTGATGGTGGCAAGTAAATTGGTGACGCCTTGGTTGTGCTCAGGCAGAGTAAAGCCAGTTACTTCCTCCCATGTGACAGTTGAAGTAGCACCTTTACGGCGCAGTCCGCTGCCCTTTTTCATAATATGAACACGGTTGATAAACCAATCACCAGTGCGGTTTTGTTCCATGCCCATATCTTCGACAACTACAGGCTCGCTATTTTCGTTTAAAGTAATTGAGCGATCTAGTAACTCACCGAGCACTAACAATTCACCAGCGCGAGATTCAAAGCGGCGCATATTTACCAGACCGGTAATAACAACTGCCCCTGATTCGATAGATGTAACTCGAGTAATTGGTACAAAAACTCTGCGACGTAAAGGAACTTCAACGACGAGGCCAAGAATGCGAGGTGGCTGATTATTGGAACGTAAAGTCGCGACAGCATCGCGAACCTTGCCAACTGGATCTCCATTTGGATCAAAGACTGCCGTGCCTGCCAAGCGTGCAATAAAGACGCGATTTATTGTGTTGCCACTCATTTTGGGCCTCCCTTCATTGGCTAAGGGTATCGGCTACGGTTACTGTCATGTCGCAGCCTTTAAATCGTGATAACCACACACAAATACCTGCGCGCCCAGATTTAATTCGCTTAGGAATAGGAATTATTGGAATCGGCACATCTGGACCGCTTATCGCTATGAGTTCAATGCCAGTGCTCTCACTGATTTTCTGGCGAAATTTCGGAGCAGCACTGATGACCGCACCTTTTGCGCTACGCCATCGCATCGATAGAACTGGCGCAAAATGGGCGATTCTTGCTGGCGTTGTCTTAGCGCTACATTTCTACGGTTTCTTCCTTGCGATGCGTATGACAACAGTTGCTGCAGGTACCGCCCTCGTTGCACTTCAGCCAATCTTTGCCGCACTCTTTCTTAAATTATCAGGTGGCCATATTCCATCTCGTGCTTGGTTGGGTATGTTTGTATCTTTCGGCGGAGTTCTGTTAATTTCTGGAATTGATTTACAAATTTCACTGCGCGCTTTCCTTGGTGACTTAGCAGCGATTATCTCTGCCGCCCTTTCTGCCTTATACATACTGATTGGAGCTCGGGCACAAAGAACGATAGAAACAGCCACATACACATCTATCTGTTATTTCTTCTGCGCTATTACCGCGCTACCAATGGCGATAATTGCGGGCAACGAACTTCTAGATTTCAGCGCACGCGAATGGTGGATCCTATTAGGGCTAATTCTCGGTGCACAATTTTTAGGTCACACCATGTTTAACTCAGTTCTCAAACGAGTTTCTCCGGCTGTTGTTTCTCTGATCGTTTTCTTCGAAGTTCCAGTAAGTTCGATCTTAGCTATCTGGTGGTTGAATCAGCGCCCACCAATTGGCGTCATACCCGGCATCGTCTTAATTCTTTCTGGTTGCGCACTAGTTGTTATGCGTACTAGACCTACTCGCGTAATGATTGACGAGTAAAAGTAGAATGATTTCAAAATGATTGATTTACATACGCATACAACGGCAAGTGATGGAACAGATTCACCTGCTGCGTTGGTAAATAAAGCACATTCTGCTGGTATCACTACCTTGGCGATTACCGATCACGACAGCACTTCAGGTTGGGGTGAGGCTGTGACAGCGCTTCGCCCATCGCTCTCTTTAGTGTTAGGCGCTGAAATTTCCACACTAACTCTTGATGGAATTAGCGTGCATATGCTCGGGTTGTTATTTGATAGTCAAGATAAAAATATGCAAAATATGTTGGCAGAGTCTCGAGATACTCGAATTCCACGCATGCGCAAGATGATTGAGTTACTTGCAGCAGATGGCATAAATATCTCTATTGATGATGTGATGGCTGCGACTCCAGTTGGTGCAACATTAGGCAGGCCGCACCTTGCTGATGCGCTTGTACGAAATAAAGTTGTGGCATCACGCGATGAAGCATTTATTGAACTATTACATAACGGCTCAAAGTATTACGTGAGTCATGCAGCCCCAACGCCTGAAGCTGCCATCCACCAGATAAATCAGGCGGGCGGTGTTGCAGTCATTGCGCACCCATTTGCATCAAGACGAGGCGAAATAATTTCAGCAGATACCTTCAAACACCTAGTCTCTGCCGGATTACATGGAATTGAAGTAAATCATCGAGACCATTCACAATCTGAGCGTGAGCAACTAGCTGAAATCGCAGATCAACTTGGGTTAGTTAAAACTGGGTCAAGTGATTACCACGGCAACGGTAAACTAAATGAACTGGGAGAAAATCTCACCGATCCCGAGCAGTGGGCTCGCCTTGAATCACTAGCAAGTGCGCGAAGGGTCGTAACAAAGTGAACGTCATTGAAGTTAGCGCAGTTACCTTCTCGATTCAGGCTTTTGTAACCCTTTTAGTAATTCTCGATCCGCCAGGTGCAACGCCGATATTTCTGGGGCTAGTTGCTGACAAAACAAAGAAAGAACGTGTGCAACTTGCTTGGCAAGCAGCACTGGTCTCTCTTATCGTAATTTCCTTCTTCTCGATCTTTGGCCGATTTATTTTGGAGTACATGAACGTTTCAATTGAAGCGTTACAAGCAGCGGGTGGACTTTTACTTCTATATGTTTCCCTTGAACTCTTAACTGGTCGCGATATGGGCGGGGATGGCTCGAAGGATAAAAATATTGCACTCGTCCCACTTGGAACTCCGCTACTAGCAGGACCAGGTGCGATCGTGGCAACCATGATCTTCGTACAGCAGATCCAAACTCCGGCGCAAAGCATTGGTCTGATCGCAGCAGTCGTTGCAGTACATATCGTGATTGCAATCTCTTTAATGGCTTCCACGACTATTTTGGGGATTATTAAAGATGCTGGCGTAACGCTGCTAGCCAGAATCGCTGGATTATTACTTGCGGCAATCGCAGTTCAGATGTTGGTCGATGCCATAAAAGCTTTCACTGCACAATAACTAAACCTCAGATAAAGTTACGTATATGTCATCAGATCCCCGTGGGAAATTCTCACCTGAAACTATCGCCTGGCAGATTCATTCCGATCCGGCGATGGCTATCGGTGGAATACGCGCTTTGTTGCAACAAGCGCTGCATCCAGATGCGATGGATGGCGTTGCTAAGAATTCAAATTTTCGTGAAGATGCGTGGGGTCGATTGCAACGCACCGGAGATTATGTTTCAACTATAACTTTTGGAAGTCGTGATGAAGCAGATGCTCTCTCTTCTCGAGTCAGAAAGATTCACACTTCATTAGGTTTAGATGATCCACATCTATTGCTCTGGGTACACATGTCGATGGTGGATTCTTTTCTAGATATTGCGGTTCGATCTGGTATGTCACTTACCTCTGAACAACAAGATCAATATGTTGCTGAGATGGTGGTGTTTGCAGAAGATGTCGGAATAAATGCCGACCAAGTTCCATCTTCAGTTGAGCAGATGCAAACGTATTTTTCAAACATTTCGCCAGAACTTAGCGCTTCAGATGATGCTAAGCGAGCGGCCCTCTTCTTAACAATTCCGCCACTTCCAACTGCAGTTCGTTTTGTAACTCCGGCAGCGCCTGCCTGGGCTTCGCTTGCACTTATCGCCGCTAGTTCTTTGCCGGCTTGGGCTAGATCTCTTTACGGAACTCCAACACTTCCTGGGCAAAATTTTGCAACAGAGATTTCGCTAAAAGCGGTTCGCAAAACTTTAGGCGCAATTCCAGATGCGATTTTGGCACCACCCGTGTACAAAGCAGCGCAAGTGCGATGGGGATTGGTGTTGGCCAAGTGAAGGTAATTGCGATTGCAAATCCGGCAGGCGGGGTAGGCAAGACAACTCTTGCACACTGCTTGGCTGTGGCCTTTGCTGAATTTGGTAAGAAGACACTTTTAATAGATCTTGATCCTGCGGCGCCACTTACCTTTCGCCTTGGGTTTGAAAACCCACGACTTACAATCACCGAATTTTTATTGGACGTTAAGGTAACCGAGGAAAACCTAGTTACAACTTCTGAGCGCTTTGATTTTATAGCGTCAGATTCACGATTAGCAGCGAACCTAGATGAAGGCGCGCTTTCCCAGTTGTTAACCAGGTTACCCAAAGATTATGACTTAGTTATCTTGGATATTCCTCCAACGTTGACTCGATCATTAGGCGCGGCAATCAGCGCCGCAGACCAGATTTTCGTACCCGTTTCGCAAAATCTTCATTCGCTACGCGGGCTAATTCAATTGCGAAAAATTACCGATAAGCCCATAACCGCGGTCGCCATAGGTGAAGTAAATTATGAAGAGCTCTCACCAGTATTAGATGTGGCAATTTTGCGCAGTGATGAGGTAGAAATTGCGGCAAGTTCTGATTTATCTGTCTTAACCTTGAGTAAAAGTTCCGAAGTGTCAGAGAGTTATCGAAGTGCCGCATATTCGGTACTCGAGATCTTGGGTCTGGAATAACGGCTAAAAAATTAAGAAGTAAACTTCTTAGTGCGCGTACGATTTCGTGGAGTTTTATCTGCTGTTGGCTTAGCAGCTCTCTCGGGTGAGGCAACCTTTTCTGTCTTAGCTACAGGCTTCTGCTTTGTAATACGTCCGTTGGAACCTGCTGGAATATTTAACATTTGATAAAGATGTTCTGATGATGAATAAGTTTCTTCGGGTTCGCCTAAGCCCAGCACTAGAGATGTATCAATCATCTTCCAGCGAGCCAAGTCATCCCAATCGACAAATGTTACTGAGATTCCGTCTGCTCCAGCACGCGCTGTGCGACCAATGCGGTGCACGTAAGTTTTTTCATCTTCTGGACATTGATAGTTGATTACGTGCGTAATGCCATCTATATCAATTCCGCGCGCTGCCACATCAGTTGCGACGAGCACATCTGATTTACCAGCCTTAAAATCATTAAGCGCTTTTTCGCGCGCGCTCTGTCCTAGATCGCCATGAATGGATGCGGCACGGAATCCACGTTCGGCCAAATCATCAGAGGTTTTTTGACAGGTGCGTTTTGTGCGGCAGAAGACGATCGTTGGACCTCGTCCATCGGCTTGGAGAATTCGAGCCAGCATTTCGATCTTATCTAGAGCATGGGCACGTATTACATGTTGCTTGATACGAGATACAACCGCACCCTCATCTTCGTTATCTTGCGTGCGAATGTGTATTGGCTGATTCATAAAGCGGCGCGCTAGGGCAATAATATCGCCAGGCATAGTCGCAGAAAAGAGCATTGTTTGTGAGCGATTTGGAGTGCTCGTAAATATTTTTTCAACATCAGGCAAGAAGCCTAAATCAAGCATTTCATCTGCCTCATCTAAGACAACGCGTGATACTTCCTTCAATTTCAATTGACCTTGTCGGTATAGATCTAACAAGCGACCTGGTGTTCCAACGACTATCTCCACACCGTTATTAAGTGCTTCGATTTGTGGTTCAAATGCGCGACCACCGTATACAGCCAGAGTGCGTATGCCACGATTTCCAGTCAACTCATCAATATCTTTTGTGACCTGCACGCAGAGTTCGCGAGTTGGGACTACCACCAAAACTTGTGGCAGTCCTTTAGCTGTTAAATCCGTCCATTCGGTATCAAGTGGTGCGATCACTCTTTCAATTAATGGAATTCCAAAGGCTAGTGTTTTTCCAGTACCTGTCTTGGCTTGGCCAATTACATCGCCATCGCCTAGTGCGATAGGCAGAACCATCTCTTGAATTGGGAAAGGTGAGATAAAACCATGTTCTGCTAGCGCCGCCTGTGTTTCGGGGCGAAGTGGCAAATCGGCAAAAGTTATCGACACCTTAGAGAACGCCGAAACCAACGCGACGATCGGCGGCGACACCAATGTCGACGAAGCCAATCTTGTCCGCTGCTACAACAATTTCATGGCCCCGAATATCTTGTAACGCTAGGGGAGTCTGACCTGCCAACGCTGCCGACACTGCCGCTTTAACATCGGCAACTGAAGAATTTGTTTCAACTACTAGTTCGCCAGAGATATTGGCAATTGCGATGCGAACCTGTGTACTTTGTCCGGCATCTGATTTTTTTGTACTCATGTGGCTATCCTATCGCCAAAAAGTGCAGCCAATCTCTCTGAAATGAGTAGGGGTTATTGACTTCCAGAGAGTGGGAAGCCAGAAATTCCACGCCACATTAAGTTTTCAACTAATTCAACAGCTTGCTGGCGACTTAATTTGCTATCTCGTTCCAGCCAATGGCGTGCGGTCACTTGGGTATATCCAATAAGCCCAACGCCCAGCAACATAGCAACTTCTTGAGGCAATCCAGTGTCATTGGAAATAATTGCACTTACGGCTGCTGCGCAGTCATAGGTCATACGATTTAAGCGCTCACGAACCTGTGGCTCAACGTTCATATCGCTTTCGAAAAGTAAACGGAATGCCTCACCTTCTTTTTCGATAAATTCAAAGTAAGCAACAACGGTCGCATGTACGCGCATAGAGTTATCGGGAGTTGAAGAGATGGCTTTTTGTAGTGCGAAGACTAGTGAATCAATATGCAGATCTAGTACGGCAAGATACAAATCAAGTTTCGAAGGAAAGTGCTGATACAGAACTGGCTTGCTGACATTTGCGCGATCAGCAATTTCATCCATTGCAGCCGAGTGGTATCCGGCGGCGGTGAAAACTTCTAGGGCCGCGTTGAGTAATATGGCACGGCGCTCATCACGCGGCAGGCGTGGTTTATCGCCTTTTGTATTCGTATCTACGGTAGTCATTGCTCGTATCGTAGACGCAGCAGCGCTAATAAAGAAAGATCAAATGCAGATGAGAACGATTTGCAGCGTGCCAAATTTATCTAATTGGCGCACCTGCAACGCCTACGGCAGAATAGCGCTATGACGAACCCACAAATTAAACCTCCAGCCCTGGTATCTCCTGGACCTGCGCTGACTGTTGATGAAGTTCGCCGATATAGCCGCCATCTGATAATTCCAGATGTTGCAATGGCTGGACAGCAACGGTTGATGAGCGCCAAAGTTCTATGCGTTGGTGCAGGTGGACTGGGTTCGCCGGCGCTGATGTACTTAGCAGCTGCTGGCATCGGAACTCTCGGAATTGTCGAATTCGATACTGTCGATGAATCAAATCTGCAACGTCAAATTATTCATGGCCAAAGTGATATCGGTAAGAGTAAGGCGCAATCGGCCAAGGCAAAAATTGCGGAGATTAATCCTTATGTAAATGTAGTAACTCACGAAGTTCGCTTAGATAACTCCAATGTGATGGAGATATTTTCTCAATACGACATCATCGTTGATGGAACCGATAATTTTGCAACTCGGTATTTGGTAAATGATGCCTGCGTATTATTGAACAAGCCTTATGTTTGGGGATCCATTTATCGCTTTGATGGCCAAGCCAGTGTTTTTTGGGCTGAGTACGGACCTTGTTACCGTTGTCTTTATCCAGAACCTCCACCACCCGGAATGGTTCCAAGTTGTGCCGAAGGCGGCGTGCTTGGTGTTCTTTGCGCAACCATCGGATCTATTCAGACTACAGAGGCGATAAAAGTAATCACCGGCGTTGGCGATCCAATGATTGGTTCGCTAATTATTTACGATGCGCTAGAAATGTCATTTAGAAAGATCAAGGTTCGCAAAGATCCAAATTGTCCATTATGTAGCCAGAACCCAACCCAGACAGAATTATTGCCAGATTACGAGGCCTTCTGTGGCGTTTTATCAGATGCTGCAGAAGTTGCAGTTAAAGATTCGACAATCACAGTTACCGAACTTGCTGCAAAAATTGCCGGAAATGATAACTTCTATCTAGTCGATGTTCGTGAGCCAAGTGAATTTGAAATTGTTCGTATTCCAGGTTCGCACTTGATTCCAAAACAAGGTTTCTTAGATGGCACCGTGCTCGCGACCATGCCACAAGATAAGCCAATAGTTCTGCATTGCAAGAGCGGTGTCAGATCGGCCGAATGTTTAGCGATTCTCAAAGGTGCTGGATTTTCAGATGCCACCCATGTGGCAGGTGGAGTCATCGCATGGGCTAAACAAATTGATAAATCATTACCGGTCTATTAATGCGTAGTTCTTATCAAGGTTTTCGCGCTTTATTGGTTCATGCTCATCCTGATGATGAAACTATCAACAACGGTGCAACCATGGCGTTATACGCCGCACTCGGTGCACAAGTAACTCTTGTTACATGTACTCGCGGAGAAGAAGGTGAAATTCTCACCCCTGAGCTAAGCCATTTATCTAGCGCTGAATCCGATGCCCTTGGATCTCATCGCGAAATCGAACTTGCCAATGCAATGAGCGCACTTGGTATTAGAGATTTCAGATTCCTCGCGCAAGGCGCTAGAACTTATCGCGACAGCGGAATGATGGGAACGGATCCCAATAACCGCTCCGATGTCTTTTGGCAAGCAGATTTGGAAGAGGCTGCTGATTATTTAGTTGCAGTGATCGAAGAAGTTAAACCACATATTCTGATTACTTATGATGAAATTGGGGGATACGGCCACCCAGATCATATTCAAGCCCATCGGGTTGCGATGCGCGCATCTGAAAAATCTCAATGGCAAATTCAAAAAATTTACTGGAACACAATTCCTAAATCGGTGATTGCTGAAAGCATGGAAAAGTTAAAAGAGATCGGTTCAGATTTCTTCGGAACAGATAACATTGATGAAATTGCCTTTGCAAAAGCTGACGAATTTATTGACGCCTTGGTTGACGGCAATTCTTATGTAGAACAGAAGATGGCAGCAATGAAAGCGCATCACACACAGATAGCTCTTGATGGACCTTTCTTCGCACTCTCCAATAACCTGGGGCTACAAGTCTGGGGTAATGAGTTCTACACATTAGTAAAAGGTGAAAAGGCGGCTCCATTTGATGAAGCCGGACGTGAATCGGATTTGTTCGCCGGAGTCATTGCCTAGATGAAGTATCTTTTTTCATTTCTTATAGGCGCGATAACCGCAGTGGCGGCGACATTCCTACATCTATTTCTGCCACCCTTCGGCATTGCGTTGGCAATCATTGGAACTTTTACATCCATCTGGTCTGTGGGACGAACTTATAGGAAATCTAGATTTAAAATAATCGCAGCCCTTGGATGGAGTGCAATTTTTTTCCGAGCGTCTACTTTTGGTGCAGGAAAAGAAATATTTGTGCAAGGTGATAATTTAGGAAACGCCTACTTTTTCCTTTCTTTTCTGGCACTTACAATAGCCATCGCTTTACCGACTAATTAAATCCAGCTCCAACTTTGTCCGGCAGGTCCATCGCTAATCGAAATACCTTGGGCCAAAAGTTCATCGCGCAGAAGATCACTTTGGCTCCAATTCTTGCCTTCGCGTGCCCCTGCTCTTTGGCTCAATAATGAAGCCTGCTCAGGTGAAAGGGGTTTCTTGATGGCTGCGCGAGTAAGTTCTAGCCCAAGCACCTGGTCTGCATGAAGAAATATGGCACGTTTATCGTGCGCCAGAATTTGTAAATCTTTTTCTATAGCGCGCAACCGCACAATTGCGCGCGGTGTATCAAGATCTTTTTTGATTGCACTAGCAACTTCTGCGTCTGCAATGGCAGAGGTTTCCGAACCCCAAGCGGCTATTGAATTTCGCCATCTACGCAAAGTGGAATTTGCAGCTTCCAGAGCCTCCCAAGTCAGATCCATTTGTGCGCGATAACGATTTTCCAATAGACAAAGCCTTAACGCCAAGGGATCAAGTCCGCGATCAATTACATCTTGTAACAGAACAACATTTCCAGAACTCTTTGACATCTTGCGGCCCTCAAAAAGTAAGTGCTCACCGTGTACCCACATGCCAACTGCCTCAGAATTAATTATTGAATTTGATTGCGCGCGTTCATTTTCATGGTGTGGAAATCTCAGGTCTATGCCACCCACGTGAACATCTATGCGGTCATCAAGTAATGAGAGTGACATCGCTGTGCACTCGATATGCCATCCCGGAAAACCAAGCCCCCATGGTGAATCCCAGATCATTTCTGTGCGCGAACCAGCTGCTTTCCAGAGCGCCCAGTCGGCATGAAAACGTTTATCTCCCTCATCGGTAAATTCATAGTGATGGCCAGGCTTTAGCGAATCCAGACGATTGCCACTAATCGCGCCGTAGGTTTCAAAGGATCGAGAATCGAAGTAAACAGAACCGGCAGTCGTGGCATAAGCAAAGCCATCAGCGATTAATTTGGAGATGTATTGCTGCATCAAATTTATAGTTTCGCTGGCGCGGGGATATGCGCTCGCTGGCAGGACATTTAGCCGTTGTAAATCGTTATGGAACCCGGCTTCATATGCGCGAGCAATTTCAAAGGGATCACGCTTTTCCAGATGCGCCTGTTGGAGCATTTTATCTTCACCTTGAACATCTTCTGACATATGCCCAACATCGGTTATGTTTTGAATAAAATTAACTTGCGCACCTTGTTGAATTAGCGCTCGATGAATTACGTCCGCCAGTAAGAATGTTCTTAAATTGCCTACGTGAGCATCGCGATAGACGGTTGGACCACAGCAGTAAACGGTTACCCGTGATCCCGAAGACTCTATCTGGCTAACCTTTCTCGCCAAAGTGTCATATATAGAAATCATTACCTTACTTCCAAAGTTTCTAGTACGCGATAGACATATTTGTGATGAAGTCTAAATCCCATCGAATCGTACAAGGCAAGCGCAGCAGCGTTTTCAAGATCCACTTGCAGTGCGATTTTTGTTGCTCCATCTTCTTTAGCTGCAGCCATTAAACGGAGCATTAGTTGCTGTGCCAGCCCTTTGCCACGATGAGATGGATCGACGAAGAGTCGCGTCGCCATCGCCCATGTTCCAAGGGTTGCGATTCGGCCAACAGCCTTGACGCTTTCTCCAGATTTAATAAGACCATATCTTGCTGGGTACCGTTGCATTAAGTTTTCTAGGCGGTGATCTGATTGCAGGCCTAGCCATTGCTCAGATGGATAGTCAAGAATCTCAAAATCATTTTGCGAAAACATTTCTGTCTCAATTAAATCTATATCTTTAATTAGGAATTGCGCCCCAACTTTTATTTGCCAGCCTTGGCTTTCTAGGTATTCATCTAGTTCATGATATATCGGAAGAGGTAATGTGAAAGTTGGAGTTAAACCCTTATCCCGATAACTCTTTATTACATGCTCTACGGCATCGGCTAGCGCTAGGAGAGGTTCTCCGATTGGGCCGGCACCAATTGGGAGCACCGAATTTGCACGCATCGTAAATCCATCAGAAATGCGCAGGCGCCATTTTCCAAATTCAATAATTTCTGCGGCAGGCCAAGTGGTATCAGATAGTTTTTCTAATTCAATAATCCGCAGCGATAGCGGCGAACCTTTACCAGCGCGATCGGGAAGTGGTTTAATTTCTCGCCAAATTGCGATGTCATCTTTAGAAAACGAAATTGCTTGAGATTTAGAATTTATCAATTCGTGCTCGCTCTGCAGAATTCCCACGATATCTCGCAAGCCGCCATCGGCTTCACGCAGTCTTATCGTGACCCTTTTGCCAATCGCCCCGCTCAACGGTGACGCAGATCCCTGGCTGGCTTCACTCATATCGATACTTTAATCGGGCAACCTCGCCTCTGCATGGTTAGACTGAGCGCGATTGAATAGCAGGGCCAACCATTCTGGAGGTTAGATCGTGACTTATGTAATTGCCCAACCGTGCGTTGATGTTAAGGACAAATCCTGCATCGAGGAATGCCCAGTTGACTGTATCTACGAAGGCAATCGCATGCTCTACATCCAACCTGACGAGTGCGTAGATTGTGGCGCTTGTGAGCCAGTCTGCCCAGTCGAAGCCATTTATTATGAAGATGACATCCCTTCACAGTGGAAAGACTCATCCAAAATCAATACCGAATTCTTCGTTGAACTCGGATCTCCTGGAGGCGCGGCCAAGGTTGGCTTAACAAATAGCGATCATCCAGATGTCCTAGCAATCCCACCAAAAGAATAGTTGCACAGAGTCGCATAGCTAGCGCCTTCCAATTATGCGCCAACCATTGCCAGATTTCCCGTGGGATGCGTTGGCACCTTATGCGCAGAAGGCGCGCGAATTTGCTGGCGGAATAATCGATTTATCTCAAGGAACGCCAGTTGATTCCACTCCGCAAATAATTCAAAGCGCGCTGCGCGAAAGTGCTGATTCACCACGGTATCCCGTCACTGCTGGCACCAAAGAGTTACAGGATGCAATTCGCAATTGGGCCATTGCGCATCTAGGTGCAACAGGGGATTTTGATGTTCTGCCGGTAATCGGATCTAAAGAGCTAGTTGCCTGGCTGCCAACTCTTCTGCAAAGCCAAAGCGTTATTTATCCAGAAGTTGCATACCCAACCTACTTAGTCGGAGCACTTTTGGCCCAAGCAAATCCAATTGCTGTCGGTGTCGACGCCGCAACTTGGCCAGTAGCGGATTTAGCTTGGGTTAACTCACCGGCTAATCCAACTGGACGAGTGCATTCCGAAGTTGAACTTCGAGCAGCACTGAAATGGTCGCGCGAAAATTCTGCAACGCTTATTTGCGATGAGTGCTATATCGACTTTGGCGATACTGCTCAACCCACTTCACTTCTTAAATATACCGATGGCGATAATTCAAATGTGTTAGTGGTGCATTCACTTTCTAAACGCTCGTCAATGGCTGGCTATCGTGGTGCATTTCTAATTGGCGATAGCAAGTTAATTGCCCAAATTCGTGAAGTGCGCAAACATGCCGGGATGATGGTGCCGCTTCCAATTCAAAATGCGATGGTGACCGCGTTAAGCGATGAAAAGCATGTGCAAGAACAACGTGCTAGATATAACTTGCGTAGATCAATTTTGGCACCTGCGTTGCAATCCGCCGGTTTTAGAATCGATGAATCAGCCGCCGGTCTTTACATCTGGTGCACCAGATCAGAAGATGCTTGGCGCTCGGTTGATTGGTTGGCCCAGATCGGAATTTTGGCGACCCCCGGTAATTTCTATGGTCCACTTGGCGCATCTCATATTAGAGTTGCGATGACCGCATCTGATTTGCAGATAAATGAAGCGGCTGAGCGCATTATGAAAGCGGCTAAATAATGGCGATTGGTATTTTGCTAGTTGGTGGCTTTGGTACACGCCTTAAGCCACTGACAAATGAAACTCCAAAACCAATGTTGCCCGTGGGTGGCTTGCCAGTTACCGAACATCAATTACTTGCCGCTAAGAAAGCGGGGATTAATACAGTAATTCTGGCTACTTCCTATCTTTCAGAAGTTTTTACACCTTACTTCGGTGATGGATCTAAATGGGGTATGAAATTACTTTATGCGGTGGAGAAAGAACCACTTGGCACGGGCGGGGCAATCCGTAACGCAGCGGCCATGGTGGGTTTTACCAACACAGATGAAGAGTTTGTGATTTTCAATGGTGATGTTTTAAGTAAGCACAACATTGCTGCGCAACTAGCGCTCCATAAAGAACGCGGCGCAGATGCAACGCTGCACTTAATAGAAGTCGCCGATGCTCGCGCATTTGGTTGCGTGCCAACTGATACGACCGGGCGAGTTAAAGATTTCTTAGAAAAAATGGATAACCCAGTAACCAATGACATCAACGCAGGATGTTATGTATTTAGCCCATCGGTGATCTCTGAAATTCCTGAAGGAAAAGTCATCAGTATCGAGCGTGAAACATTTCCGCAGCTAGTTAAATCTGGACGGCCGATATATGGATATCGTGAGCAGTCTTATTGGCTCGATATTGGAACGCCAGCGGCGTTATTTAAGGGATCGCGCGATTTTGTTGGCGGAGATTTCTTGGCTGGTGTCGGCACCAATATTGCGGCGGGATCATCGCTCACTGGCGGCACTTCGATCGGTTCTGGCTCGGCCATTGGGGCTGGCTGCAAAATCTCAAATTCAATAATCGGGAACGGGGTTGTAGTTGGCGAAAACTGCACAATCACCGATTCATTTATTCTCCATAATTCATTGATTAGCGCCAACTCAGAAATCATTGGAAAATATCTTTCTCCAAATGAAAATCTGCCAATTTCCACCAAATAAGTCGATAAATCATCCCTAAATCGCAGATTTCAGCCACAATTTCCTAAATTTGACCCTTTCTTGGACTTGACTAAAAGGGATTACACGCGTGTAATTCGTTATAGAGAAGCAGTGTTCATAGCGAGCGCTGCCAACAAAGGTCTTGAGGAGATTAGTCGATGCCGATTCGTCCAGAAGCCACACCTACTGGCCATCCAACAGCCCCTACTGCTGGTCCATCAATTAAATTAGCAAACGGAGAGAATGTTGAACTCTCTTGGCAAGAGCGCGCACTATGCGCACAGACAGATCCAGAAGCTTTCTTTCCTGAAAAAGGTGGCTCAACTCGTGAAGCAAAGCGCGTCTGCCTTTCTTGCGATGTTCGCCAAGAATGTTTGGAATACGCGCTTGCACATGACGAGCGTTTTGGAATCTGGGGTGGACTCTCCGAACGTGAGCGCCGCCGTTTGAAGCGCCGCCCAGCGTAACTCTTATGAGTTCACATCGCGTCACTGCGATTCTTGTACTTCATGACGGTGCGCGTTGGTTACCTGAAGTTATCGCATCTCTTGCTTCACAAACGCATCCAGTAAATCAGAGCGTTGCCGTTGATACGGGTTCCGAGGATGGTTCAGCAAAACTTGTTAAGGGTGCGCGCATTCCAGTTTTTCCGATGGCTCGAGATACCGGATTTGGTGAAGCTATTGGACATGCTGTCTCAACTCTTCCGAAAATACTTGATCCAGAACGCGAATGGATATGGCTGATCCACGATGATTTAACACTGCACCCAAACGCCTTAGGAAATTTAATTGCCGAAGTTGAAACTAAACCTAGCGTTGCAATGGCTGGTCCAAAGTTATTGGGTTGGCACGACCACACTCACTTATTAGAAATTGGAGTAAGCATTGCCGCCAACGGAAATCGTTGGACCGGATTGGAGCCTTCCGAGTATGACCAAGGACAACGCGATGGCGTGTATGAAGTCCTTGCCGTAAGCACCGCTGGCGCACTAATTCGCAGAGATGTTTTTGAACAACTAGGTGGATTCGATCCCAACTTAGATCTCTTCCGTGATGATGTTGACTTTGGTTGGCGTCTTTACTCCGCGGGCTATACCGCTATTGCAGTATCTAGCGCCATCGCCTTTCACGCTGAAGCATCTGCCAATGAACGTCGCACAGTTGATGTTGCAGAAGCGTTCCTACATCGCCCCTTGCTTCTTGATCGCCGTAACGCAGCCTATGTTCTCTTAGTTAATTCTTCGTGGTGGCGGCTTCCGATTCTTACCGTTCAATTATTAACTGGTGCGATATTGCGCGCGGTCGGCTTTTTATTTGCAAAATTACCCGGATATGCCAGTGATGAAATTTTGGCTATTGGTGCGCTGATTCTGCAACCTGCAGATTTAATCAAAGCGCGAAAAGTTCGACGGACTCACCGCTTAGTTCCGTCTGGAATTGTGTCAAGATTTATTCCATCGCGTTGGTCGCAGACGCGCCTGGCGCTTTCCAGATCTGCCGAATGGATTCGCACGCAACTCTTTCCTGCCGAAATAACTGAAGTTCGCGAGATTTCTGTATTGGATGAAAATTTAGATGAAGAGGATTTACTGACTCCAGCATCTAATCGCAGCTGGATTAATCTACTGAAGCGACCGCTTGTTGCACTTCCACTGTTCCTTTTTTTCTTAACACTCGTTTGGTCGCGTAACCGATTCGGTGCGCTATCAGGTGGCGCTTTGCCAGAACAACCAAATGGTGTGAGCGATCTCTGGGACATTTACTTCAGGGGATGGCACTCAATTGCCATGGGAACTAGCGCCGCTGCGCCACCTTGGCTAGCTCTCATAGCAATTTTTGCGACTCCGTTATTAGGTAGCGTGAAGCTCTTTATTGTGGCGCTATTTTTCTTAGCGCCCTTGGCAATGGCCACAACTTTGCACATGCTTCTGAAACGGTTATCTGATAACCGCTGGCTCACAGCGTCATCTGCAGTCTTATATGCGATTTCACCTGTTGCAATTTCAGCGATAAATTCCGGCAGGCTTGCCACGGTAGTAATTCTTGTCCTGCTGCCGTTATTAGTGATCGTGGCAAGTGGCTGGCGTGATGTTGAAAAATTCTCATGGCGTCGGGTGTCTGTCGTCTCCCTTCTAGTTGCGATTTTGGCAGCGTTCTCACCAATTATTTTCTTATTTGGGCTGGCCTTAACTGGCGCCGCCATTTATCGCGACTATCTTGATAGCAATCAAGGATTAAATTCAAAATTGTTCAATGACCGTCTCCATCGGCGAATTGCCTTAGTTTTAACCCCTTTGCTGCTTTGCGCACCGTGGAGTTTTGAATTGATATTTAATCCAAATAGGTTTCTTATTGATGCTGGTTTCTTAATTCCAGGTGGTGGACCAAATCTAGCTATCCTCGGAAATCCTGGAGGACCAGGATCACTGCCACTGGCCGTGTTGAGTCCGTTATCAATCATTCTTGGCATTTCACTCTTTTCATCTACGCGGGCACGTCGTGTCGCTGAATTTGGTTTCTTTTCGTTGCTCTCGGCAGTACTCATAAGCGCAATATCGGTAACCGGCAACGGAACATTGATCCCAACCAGAATTTATTCTGGAACGCTCATGACTATTACAACAGTGTCTGCGATCTGCGCTGCAGTAATAGCGTTAGATAAATTACGAGATCGACTAATTGCCACAAATATCAATTTTCGACACATATCTGCTGCAACGCTCTTGGTGGCAACCATTCTTTATTCACTTGCTTCAATTGGCTGGATCGTAACTAAAGGTGCAACTTCACCGTTGCAAACCGGCAGAGAGGTTGTTTTGCCTGCCTTTTTAGCAATTGAAAGCGACGCTAAAACTTTGGTGCTTCGCCCGCGGACTTCAGGTAAAGAAATTTCACTTAATTATTATTTGGCACGTGGGGGAGATATATCTCTTGGTCAACCAGATATTGCTCCACAAGATCGAGAACAGATATCAATTGCGGTCCGTGAATTAACCGATGGCACCGGACTGACTTCCAGTACCACCTTTGCAGTCCACGGTATTAAGTATCTATTCTTAAAAAGCCCAGTTGATAAAAATATTGCCAGAGTTATTGATGGTTTAGGTGGCTTCAATCGTGCATCTTCTACCAACGCCGGAATTGTTTGGAAGACTGTGGGCAGTACAGGGCAAGTTTTATTTAAAGATGCTTCAGGCAAGAGTTCGGTCTTGGTGGAAGGAATCCTCGGAATAACAGTAAGCGCTCCGGGCGAAATGACCTTAACTGAAAATTACAGCCTTGGGTGGCGAGCAATGCAAGATGGACAAAGGTTGCAACGTACGCGCAGCGTTGATGGTTTGCCAGTATTCACCGTAGAAAAACCTGGGTTAGTTACTTTGATGTATGACGGAACGCTCCGCCGTGCTTGGGTTTCACTGCAGATAGTTATTTTCGTAACTGTTTTGGTTATGGCACTCCCGGCAGGCCGACGTCGGCGCGAAATCGAAGATGCGGAGTTAGCATGAGATTTCAACGCCCCGTAGCCCTTATTGGCTCTGTAGTTGCAACACTCTTGGTAGCCAACGGAATTAACGTTGGATTATCAAAAGATGAGTTCTCAACTAACTATCCAGCGGTAGTTTGCCCGCCAACTCTAAATAATTTGACTACAGCAATCTCTCTTCCTTCATCAAAGACAGAATTTCGATTAACGGGCACGAAGTCTCTCTCGCTCATTCCTTCGCAAACTCTGCGGTATATGCAAGCCAAGGCTCCCGCAATCATTGAATCGCAAGGTGCAACACCAGTTGTCTGGCAGATTCGCAAAGATGTTTGGGCGGGTGCGACTATTTGTTCATCACTACAAAATGAACAATGGTTTGTTGGTGGCGCCGCGGATGTGACAAGTAAGGGAAGAATTATGCTGGTTAACAGCGGGTTAAGTGCCGCAATTGTTGATCTGCAGATTTGGAATGAAGTGGGTGCGCAACCATCTAAACCAGTTAGCCTTAAAGCCAATTCATACTCTGAAATTGGCCTGGATTCACTAGCCCCAGGTTCGCGCCAAGTTGTAGTTCAAGCAATCACGCGATCGGGCAGAGTTACAAGCTATATGTTGGATGAACGCGGCAAGGGGTTACGCGCACTTGGGGGAGACATCATTAACTTCGCGCCATCTGCCACCAAAGAAATTTTCATCCCAGCGATTCCACATACCGTTAATAAAGTTGGTACTAAGTTAGTAGAACTTCCTCATTCGTTGCGCTTACTGGTGCCCGGAGAAATCGATGCTCGAGTAAGCGTCAAAGTCTTATCCACCGATGGCACATTTATCCCTGCCGGGCTAGAAAACAAATTAGTCAAGGCGGGTTCCGTAGTCACATTAGATCTAAATCCAAAGCTGCCTGCTAGTAAATTTGGCATCCAAATTACATCGGATGAACCGCTGGTTGCCAGCGTATTTTCTACGACCCTGGCCGAAGGCAAGTCGGATTTCATCTGGAGTACAGCCGTTCCAGCACTTACAAAGTTCACATTAGCAACAACTGGAATTGCTCCGCAGCTAATCTTTATTGGTTCTTCAATAACGGCTGAGGCGCAATTATTCTTTAACAACGGAGAACGCAAGCAAGTAGTAATTAACGGAAGTGAAATTGCCACCCTCAAAGTTCCCGATGGAGTTCGCTCTGTCACATTTACAAAGGTAGGCAAGGGGATTTACGGAGCAGGTCTGGTTGCAACCAAGAGCGGCTATGGATACTTCCCACTTACTGCTGGCAGTGTCCTTACAAAGTCATCAGTGCCGCTTTCAAATATTCGCGTCTTAACTCCGTGACAATCCCAGATATTCAACGCCTTCACCACTAATCTAGGAACCATGAGTAAGTTGGCAAGAACCGGTCGCAGCTGTTCGCGAGTTAGCTGCAGAAGTCTGGCTTCGATGACCCTTACCTATATTTACGCTGATTCAACTGCGGTGCTTGGACCGCTTGCCACATTTTCAGAGCCACACTCTTACGATTTGTGTGAAACCCATGGAAAGCGTTTGACCGTTCCAAATGGTTGGAACGTAATTAAAGAAGAAAGTTCGCAAGATCCAACAGGTCCCAGTGATGACGATCTAATGGCAATTGCTGATGCGGTGCGAGAAGTTGCCATGGTTCAAAGTTCAAACAGTGAAGAAATTTTGGATAGTTCAGGCAATTCAGCAAATCAGCTGGGACGCCGCGGCCACTTGCGCGCCGTGCCTTCTTAGTTTTTAATTAGCAAAAACTTGCTACAGAGAGAAGACCCTCATTTCAATCTTTAAGGCTTATGACATTCGCGGTTTAGTTGATGTAGAAATTACCGCGGACTTTTGCTTTGCTACCGGCGTTGCCTTTGCAAGATTCCTGAAGCAAGAACGTGAACCAGGCTCAGTAGTAATAGGTGAAGATATGCGCCCATCATCACCCATTTTTGCTGAGGCGTTTTCTGCAGGCGTTACTTCACAAGGCCTCAATGTGATTCGTATCGGGCTAGCTTCAACTGACATGCTTTATTTTGCAGCTGGTAAATTGAATTTTCCTGGTGCGATGTTTACTGCCAGCCATAATCCAGCCGAATATAACGGGATTAAATTGTGTCTTAGCGGTGCGCGCCCAATCGGAAAAGAATCTGGCTTGTTAACAATCGAACGTTTTGTAAACGATGGATCCCCAATAGATTTTAGAAGCGTGGGTAATGAGAGCAACAGTGACATGTTGACTGAATATGTTGACCATTTGCTTAACCTGGTGGATTTATCTGATATTCATCCGCTGAAGATAGTTATTGACGCCGGAAATGGCATGGCTGGACATACTGCACCAGCGGTATTCGCGCGCCTTAACTGTGAAGTGATCCCTATGTATTATGAATTAGATGGCACCTTCCCAAACCATGAAGCAAATCCAATTGATCCTAAGAACCTTAAAGATCTTCAGAAAGCGGTTAAGAAACATAAAGCCGATATCGGTCTTGCCTTCGATGGCGACGCTGATCGCTGTTTCTTAGTAGATGAAAATGGCGAGCTTGTAAATCCTTCAACTCTGACCGCCCTAATTGCTGCCCGCGAATTAGCCAAGAACCCTGGCGCTAGCATTATTTATAATTTAATTTCTTCGCGCGCCGTTATTGAGATCGTGGAAGAAAACGGTGGAAAAGCAATTCGCTCCCGAGTCGGTCACTCATATATAAAGAAGTTGATGGCAGATACCGGAGCTGTTTTCGGCGGCGAACATTCAGGTCACTTTTACTTTAAAGATTTTTGGCGCGCTGATTCTGGAATGCTGGCAGCTTTGCATGCAATTGCAGCACTCGGGGAAGTAAGCGCTTCTCTGTCTAAGATTTTGAAACCTTATTGTCGCTATGTGGCAAGTGGAGAAATCAATTCAGAAGTCTTAGATGCGCAGAGTTCGATGAATGAGATTGTAGAAAAATTTGGTGAATCTGCCGGAAATGAAGTTGATCATCTTGATGGCTTGACCGTAAATGGCGATACCTGGTGGTTTAACGTCCGCGCTTCAAATACCGAGCCCTTACTTCGTTTAAATGTCGAAGCTAAGACGCAGGCACGCATGGAGAAGATAAGAGATGAGGTGCTCGCCACAATCCGTGGCTAGCGTCTAAATAGCCAGCAAGGGTCGGTGCGCGCTAATCTATGCACAGAGCCGCCTAGCAAAGTAGAGCCCTACGCCTTAGGTAAGCACAGTCCAATCAACTGTTATTAATTACCATTTAGGGAGAAGACCATGAATTCACCAGTTACAACGACACTTCCAAAACACGATATCGCTGACGCATCACTTGCAGCCCAAGGTCGCAAAAAGATCGAATGGGCAGAACGTAATATGCCTGTACTCGCGCAGATCCGGGAACGCTTCGAGAAGTCACAGCCATTTACTGGCGTACGCATCGCAGCATGTATGCACGTCACTACAGAGACTGCCAACTTGATGCGCGTTCTTAAAGCTGGTGGAGCAGAAATCGCACTTTGTGCATCAAACCCATTGTCAACACAAGATGACACAGCCGCAGCGCTTGTTCACGAATATGGAATTTCAGTATTCGCTCGCAATGCAGTTGATCGTGACGGTTACTACTCACACATCAATGCTGCACTCGATATCGAACCTCACCAAGTATTTGATGATGGTTGCGACCTCGTTAACACTCTTCACACAACTCGTAAGGAACTTCTTCCAAATATCGCTGGTGGTTGCGAAGAGACCACAACTGGCGTAATCCGTCTTAACCAAATGGCTAAAGATGGCGCACTCACTTTCCCAATGATCGCTGTCAATGACACCGATACCAAGCACATGTTCGACAACCGTTACGGAACAGGTCAATCAACTCTCGACGCTGTCTTCCGTGCAACTAATTTTCTTCTCGCTGGACGCATCGTCGTCGTAGCGGGATTTGGTTACTGTGGCAAGGGCGTTGCAGAACGCGCTAAGGGTATGGGCGCTGATGTTGTTGTTACTGAAATCGATCCAACAAAGGCGCTCGATGCCATGATGCAGGGATTCCGCGTCATGCCAATGCTTGATGCTGCCAAGGTTGGCGATGTATTCATTACCGTTACTGGCAATCGCGATGTATTACGTGATGAGCACTTTGCAGTTATGAAAGATGGCGCAATCATGGCTAACTCAGGCCACTTCGATATCGAAATCGATGTTGCCTGGCTTGAACAAAATTCAAAGACAAAGAATGCCAAGATGCGCCACCAAACAGATGAGTATGTACTCGCTGATGGTCGCCGCTTACTGCTTCTAGCAGAAGGCCGTTTGGTTAACCTGGGAGCTGCAGAAGGCCACCCAGCATCAGTTATGGATATGTCATTCTCTGATCAAGCGCTAACTGCCGAATACTTAGTTAAGGAAGCAAAGAATCTTCCAGCAGGTGTTCACAACGTTCCAACTTATATCGATAAGGAAGTTGCTAGCCTGAAGTTGATTTCAATGGGTGGACGAATCGATACCTTAACTCCAGCTCAAGATATGTACCTGAACTCTTGGGAGCACGGTAGCTAATGACTTTAGTTATGGTCGTCGATGACGACCAGGATCTTGCGGAGATGCTCGGCATTGTTTTAACTGGTGCCGGCATCGACGTAGATTTAGTAAGTCGTGGTGATGAGGTTCTGGAGGTTTTTAGAAATAATCCTCCAGATCTTGTCCTGCTAGATGTAATGCTTCCCGGTCTTGATGGAATAGAAGTTTGTAAGTTAATTCGCGCCGAATCCATGGTGCCGATCATCATGCTTAGCGCAAAAGGCGATACCCATGATGTGGTGCTGGGATTGGAAGCGGGCGCTGATGATTACATGGTTAAGCCATTTCGCCACGCTTCAGAATTAGTTGCTCGAATTAGAACTCGTTTGCGCCGTACCAATGCAGATGTTTCGGGGTTGCTAACAATTGGTGATCTTTCGATAGATGTTACTGCGCACGAAATTATTCGCGGCGGCAAGAAAATTGCTCTCACCCGCTTGGAATTTGATCTCTTAGTCGCACTTGCCAAAGAACCGGGCAGAGTCTTTTCTCGTGATGCGCTGCTCAGCGAAGTTTGGGGATATCGCCACTCAACCGATACCCGCTTAGTAAATGTACATGTACAGCGTTTGCGTTCAAAAGTTGAGCATGATCCAGAGCACCCCGCAATTGTCATGACAGTTCGCGGAGTTGGATATAAAGCTGGAGTTTCGGGCGCTTCTTAGAATGAACCGCATAGTTAAGAAAGTCAGAACTTCGCTGGCTTCTAAAGTTATCGTTTCAACAGTTCTGCTCTCGCTAGGCGTTGTTTGGATAACCGGATCTGCCCTGTACTCGCAATTATCTGCCGGCGTAAAGCAGGTAAATCTCGAAACGTCTCTAGCTGAGGCACGTTCCTCATTTTTCAATGCGCAGTATCAGTTCTTATTGGTAGACGGGGCCAAAAATTCAATTATCACTAAGACCGTGCAAGAAATCATTATCTCTTCAACGGCAGTCAGTCTTAATCAGGACCGCAAGTCCATCTTTTTAAGTCGTATTGGTTCTGTCCTTGATTCTGGTTCAAAAGTTGTGGCAATTGACTACAGCACCGTAACTGACGAGCTGGATGTCTCATCATTTCCCACCGAATTACGCAAGCGAGTTCGGGCTAGTGATCTAGTCGAATATCAATATGCCACAGTTAGTTATAAGAATCGCGCAGATGCAGACGTTTTAATAGCAGGTCGCAGAATTGCGATTCCTGATTCTGGAAACTATGAGATGTACTTTGTTTATTCACTAACCAACCAGAATACAACTCTGGCGCTGATAACTAACTCATTGCTAGTAACCGGCTTAGCCCTGCTATTTCTAATCGGTTTAATCACCTGGCTTGTTGTGCGACAAGTTGTAAAGCCGGTGCGCGAAGCCGCTCGTATCGCTCAACAATTTACTGAAGGTGATTTCACACAGCGCATGCAAGTCGAGAGCTCTGATGAAATTGCCACCTTAGGTACTGCATTTAACGACATGGCGCTCTCCTTGGAGTCGCAGATTTCCCGATTAGAGAATTTATCTCGCGTCCAGCAACGATTTGTCTCTGACGTTTCCCATGAGCTGCGCACCCCACTAACGACGTTGCGAATGGCATCAGAAGTTATCTATGGCCAGCGCGAAAACTTTGATCCCACTATTGCGCGAAGTTCTGAATTACTTGTCGCACAGCTAGACCGATTCGAAGGTCTGCTGGAAGATCTACTTGAGATCAGTCGATTCGACGCTGAAGTTGCAGTGCTTGAACCAGCAGACTTTGACCTAGTTGGTCTAATTAAGCGTTGCATGGCGGATTTGCTTGGTAATGAAAATGACCAGCAATCAGTGATCAACATTGAGCACGAGACTGAGCAGGTAATGATCAAGGCAGATATTCGCCGCGTCGAGCGAATTATGCGCAATTTGCTATCTAATGCCTTAGATCATGCGGAAGATAAACCAGTAGATGTAAGGATTATCTCGACAAGTACAGAAGTTGGTGTCGGAGTTCGCGATCATGGCCCCGGAATTGAACCTTCGGTTCTCTCGCGGGTATTTGATCGTTTTTGGCGTGCGGATCCTTCGCGTGCTCGAGTACGCGGTGGCACTGGACTTGGACTATCGATCGCACTGGAAGATGCGCGCCTACATAATGGTGAACTAGATGCTTGGGGCGCACCAGGTTTCGGCGCACATTTTGTGATGACCTTGCCACGAATTGCTGGTGAGCAAATTAGCGGACGCCCAATTCGCTCACAACCATTTGACTATCCTCAGACCGATTAAAAACGCTTTAGATTTCTAGCCTTTGTTGCAGGATTCGGCAATGAAGAAATCTGCAGTCAAGAATTTAGCTGACTTAATCTTTCCATCTAGATGTATTGGTTGTTCCCAACTTGGAATTTCAATTTGTTCAAATTGCAGAAGCAGTTGGCATCCCCATATTTATCTCCGTGAAGTCAGCGTGGAAGGTTGCAATTATCCGGTTGTTTCTTCAGTTCAATATTCGCCGGTGGCTTCACGAGTTTTACTTAGCGCGAAAGAGTCAAATATTGCAGATGCAGACAAGTTGCTCATTGACGCAATTTCTCACTCGCTCAGCCATTTCATAAAACGTTTTGGAGGCAGGACTTTGGTTCCAATTCCCTCTTGCCGATCTGCCACAAGAAAGCGCGGCCGCAATTTTCTCAGCGAAATTACCTCAGAAGTTGTCAGAATTTCTGAAAATGAAATCTCATTCATTGATACACAATTATTAGTACATTCCAGAGGCGTTAAAGATCAATCTGCACTTAACTCAAAGCAACGACACTCAAATGTTTCGGGCGCCTTAGCTGTACCTAGCAAGTTCAAACCCAGAATCGGCGATGGGAATATTGGGCCACTGATCATTGTTGATGATCTAATAACCACGGGGGCGACCCTGGCCGAAGCGATAAGGGCTTTGCGCACCGCAGGTTTTGAGGTCAAAGGCGCGGTAACAGGTGCAGTTGCCAAACCCCTACGATAAGGGGGTTGATTTTAGAATGGGAGCGTAAATGTCGAAGATTGTTGATCGGATCATGCGAGCAGGCGAAGGAAAAATTCTTCGCGATCTCAGCAAGGTTGTAGATCAAGTCAACGCATTTGAGCCTCTGATTTCTCCGCTCTCTGATGAGAGTTTGCGAGCAAAGACAGCCGAATTCAAATCTCGATATGCAGGCGGTGAGAGCCTTGATGATTTACTAGCCGAAGCATTCGCAGTTATTCGCGAAGCAGCCAAAAGAACTCTCGGCCAACGTCATTACGATGTTCAGATTATGGGTGGAGCCGCACTTCACCGTGGCAATATCGCGGAAATGCGCACCGGTGAAGGAAAGACTTTGGTGGCCACACTTCCGTCTTACCTAAATGCGCTCGCTGGCCGCGGTGTTCACGTAGTCACAGTTAATGATTATCTCGCCGAACGCGATAGCGAATGGATGGGGCGTATTCACCGCTTCTTAGGTTTAAGTGTTGGCGTAATCGTAAATAGCATGACCCCGGCCGAACGTCGCGCTGCGTATAACTCTGATATTACATATGGCACAAATAATGAATTCGGTTTTGATTATTTGCGTGACAACATGGCTTGGTCTCTCGAAGATTGCGTTCAGCGCGATCACTTTTTCGCAGTAGTTGACGAAGTTGACTCCATTTTGATCGATGAGGCGAGAACTCCTTTGATCATCAGCGGCCCAGCTGATAAAGCAACTAAGTGGTACGTCGAGTTTGCCAATATTGCAGATAAATTACAACGCAATACTCACTACGAAGTAGATGAGAAGAAAAAGACTGTTGGAATCCTAGAAGATGGTGTTTCCAAAGTCGAAGAGCTGCTAAAGATTGAAAACCTTTATGAAGCAGCAAACACAACGCTAATTGGTTACTTAAACAACTCTGTGCGCGCCAAGGAACTTTTTAAGCGAGATAAAGATTATGTTGTCATGAATGGCGAACTTCTAATCGTTGACGAGCACACTGGCCGCATGTTGGCTGGTCGCCGTTACAGTGATGGTCTTCACCAAGCTCTCGAAGCTAAAGAGCGCATTGATATTAAAGATGAAAACCAGACGCTAGCCACAATTACTTTGCAGAACTACTTCCGCTTATACGAAAAGATTTCAGGTATGACCGGTACTGCGATGACAGAAGCATCTGAATTCCATCAGATCTACAGACTTGGCGTGGTTCCAATCCCAACCAACCGCCCAATGCAGCGCTTGGATCAGGCAGATCTGGTCTATAAAACCGAACTCGGCAAATTTATGGCAGTTACTAAAGATATTGTCGAGCGTCATCGCAAGGGCCAGCCAGTTCTTGTCGGAACTGTTTCAGTTGAAAAATCTGAAGAACTTTCTGCCTTGCTTAAGAAATCTGGCATTCCTCACGAAGTTCTAAATGCTAAACATCACGAACGCGAAGCATCAATCATCGCGCGCGCTGGTGTCGCGGGCGCAGTTACCGTTGCTACAAATATGGCAGGTCGCGGAACAGACATCATGCTCGGCGGAAACCCCGAATTTATGGCCGACTTCGAACTACATGCTCGTGGCCTTTCCCCGGTTGATAATCCAACTGAATACGAAGCAGCATGGCCAGATGAAATTGCTAAACAGAAGGCCGCCGTTGCAAAGGGTCACGAAGATGTGGTCGCCTTCGGTGGGCTTTACGTTCTCGGCACTGAACGTCACGAATCTCGTCGTATCGATAACCAGCTGCGCGGTCGCTCTGGTCGCCAAGGTGATCCAGGTGAATCTCGCTTCTATCTCTCTTTACAAGATGAGCTAATGCGCCGCTTTAATTCGGGCTTAGTTGAACGTTTCTTATCTGCTGCAGGTCTGCCAGATGATGAACCTATCGAATCCAAAATGGTCAGTAATGCAATTCGCTCAGCCCAGACTCAAGTTGAAGCCCAAAACTTTGAAATCCGTAAAAATGTTTTAAAGTATGACGATGTCATGAACCGCCAGCGCGAAGTTATTTACGGTGAGCGCCGCTTGGTTCTAGAAGGTGAAGATATTTCACCCCAAGTTCAAACATTTTTGGCCGATACCTTGGTTGCCTACGTTAACGCCGAAACCACGCAAGGCTTTGGTGAGGATTGGGATCTAGATCGGCTCTGGCAGGCTTTAAAACTGGTCTATCCAATCTCGTTTACTCCCGATGAGCTAATTGCCAAAGTTGGCTCACGCGCAGCGATTGATTCAGAATATTTGTCAGCTCAAATTTTGGAAGATGCCACAGTTGCATATGAAAAGCGCCAATCAGATCTTGGTGTCGAAGTCATGCGCGAACTTGAGCGAAAAGTATTGCTCTCTGTATTAGATCGTAAATGGCGCGAACATCTCTATGAGATGGATTATTTGCAAGAAGGCATTGGTCTGCGCGCAATGGCGCAGCGCGATCCGCTCGTTGAATACCAACGCGAAGGCTACGAACTATTTTCTGCGATGATGGATGGAATTAAGGAAGAGCTTGCTAGTTTGGTATTTAACGTTCAGGTATCTGTTGAAGGCGATGGATCTGAAGTAAAGGCTGCCGGTATTTCAGAGAAGCCAACAAACGTTGCTCCGCTGCAATACACCGCCGCTGATGAATCAGGGATTTCTAATAAGGGCGACGTTTCCAGAAATAGCCCATGTCCCTGTGGCTCAGGTAAGAAATACAAACGATGCCACGGTGGTGCTTAAAGTAATTTAAGTTCAGTGCATAACCAGCGCTGATCAACGCCTTCAAATCTAATAACCATGGCGCGTAGCCTCTCACCATAACGAACCGTCACCGTCGATTCACAAATACCATCAAGTGGTTGGCTCTGATGAATACTTCTGATCCGTCCGATCTCTTTCTGACTTCCAACCTGCTTAAGTAACTGCATATAAATATGGCGATGACAACGAGATATCAACTGTGCTGGCTGGCGCCGGCCAGCCCAAATTTCAATAACACTTACTGCAAATTTCATTGTCCAGGTATGTAGTTCGGGTAACTCTTGCGCCGATGTCGGTACCGGTTCAAAACCCGGTTCGTATTCTTCTCCGAAACTGGTGGGCACTAGATATAACTTGGCTTCTTGAGGCGGAAGGGGAGTGGCTCTGCGTTTGGCTGCGATTTCAGAGAGCGAATAGAGATCTAACTGTGGATGGCTCCACATCGCGGGATCTTCATTGCTAGAAACTAATTGCAGGGTTTGCTTCATAGGAAGTGGTATGAATTGTGTTGTCATGGGCGCACTTTCGTATCAGTCACCTCTGCAATCATCATCTGCAAGGTTGAAAGCAACTCATCCGCAAGGATGACTGTGGATAGAGGGTGATGAAATCTCGCAAAATGTTCTTTGCTTCGCCACTATGAATAATTCAAGTAAGGCATCGCAAACTCGTCTAGTTGTTGCAACCTCTCTCTTTGCAGCAGCGCTAATTTCTGCGATGGCGCTAACTGCGCTGGGGAATCAGAGCGATACATATTGGGTAGCTAGTAAAAATCTGACGCCGGGAGCGCAAATCAGCGAATCCGATCTGGCGCAAGTTCAAGTCTCGTTAGGTGAAAGCAGTAGCGATTACCTTGCCGAAGATTCATCACCGATTGGCACATATGTGCTGCATGCAATCGGAAAAGGTGAACTGATTTCCATCAACGCACTCAGTGATACCTCACGTGAGATGAGATCAGAACAGGTTCCTATTTCGGTGCGGGGCAGTGATATACCGAGCGACATTGAGCTAGGTGAGGCGATTAATATCTATTGGGTTCCCGAAGCGATGGGGATGCAGAAAGTTGACGAACCAGCTCTAGTTATATCAGGGGCGTACTTACGTTCAATCGATCGCAAAAGTGCAAACTTCGGTACCGATGTTGCGTTGACAGTATCTGTGTTTAGCCGTGAAATTTTTGCCTTGCTAAGTGCCACGTCTACGGGTCGACTCGTCGTCGTACGTTCTAATGGATAACTTGGCAATACCTGCAGTAATTACTGCAATTGCAGATCCAGAATTTGAAGGAGTTGTCTCTAGCGCGTTATTTAGCCAAGGCTGGAGCGTCATCGCTAGAACACTTGATATGAACTCTTTAGAGATAGAAATCGCCAAGTGTGATGTCAGCCAAGTAATTCTTATCTACTCATCTGATCTGCCAGGAATATCGTTAGCGCGATTGCAGGAAATAACTAGAAGCGGCGTAACTCTTTTTGGTTTTGCCGATGCTGTAGGGAGCGCGCAAGGCTTGCCCGATATTTCACCCAGGCCAACTTCTTCGGCGGAACTACTGGCCTATATACGTGGAAATATTAGATCTCCGCGGCTTCGTACTCCGCTGCTGCAGCCAACGCCAAATCTGAAGGCAAGGATCATTGGAGTCGGATCGGCATCTCACTCAACTGGCAATACCGTTCTTGCGCTAAATCTTGCGCAAGAATCTGCTTTGTTAGGGCTAAAGACTCTGCTTATCGATGCAAATTTTCAAGCACCCGCAATTGCAACGTTGCTGGATTTGCGCAAAGTATCGGATGAGAACAAATGGCGCGATATATCCGAAAACTTATCTGTTTCAGAAATTACCCAACAGAAAGCAGCCGGTTTCAACGCATTGGCGATAGATGCAGCGGCATATTTCGATCTTGTTTACATCGATCTAGGAACGTTAGCCAATCTTTCGAGCGATTTAACGGACCGTAGGTGGGCCTCGCAAGTAAAGATCTGGGTGGCCAATTTGGCACAAAAAGTCATAATCACTTCAACCACTGAACTATTGCAACAGAGACGACTCAAGGACTTGCAGCAAGATCTATCCAAGATCTCGATAACACCAAATATTTCTCTAGCGGTGCTAAGTGTGAGTGATTACAGGAAGAGAGATATCACAACGCTGACCAGCACATACCCGATGTCCCATATCTGGCAAATTCCATATGATGCCCGTGCATGTTCTCTGGCAATGAGGGAGCGGACAACGCTTGCGCAAATTAGCGCCAAATCTGCCTTACGCAAGACGTTCTTAAATATCGCAACTCAAATTACTTAACGAGCGCTTTCTCTTATACCCTAGGCCTCATGCGTGGGTACTTGCCAGTTACAGTTGATGAGATCGCCGATTTTATTAAAACAGGTGAAATGGAATGCGGTCCACTTTATGCTCCGACAATTAAATTTCTAACTGCCAATAACGATATGGATGACGAAGAAGGCGAATTTTCGCTCTCTATGTTGGCCGCTGATGAAGCTCTAGAAATGCGCACATCAGAGAAAAGCCCCGGCTTTATCCTGGCGCTAGAAGTTAGCGATCAACAGATTTCTGAACATGGTGAAAATTTTGTTAATTTGAAGGACTCGGCACAGTGGGAGAGCGTGCAATGCGCCTTCTTAGTTTCCCCCGATGGTGAAGAACTCACCTGGTTTGCAACTCAAGAAATTTCTAACTCACTCAGCGACTGGTTAAAGGCATAAGCGATGCCACACCTTGAATCATTCTTGCGTGATCGCAGTCCGCTAGATCAAAATCAACTGCGTCGTATCAGAGAATTGACTTCAGATTGGCAATTGCTGGCAGATTTATCTTTCGCGGATTTAATTTTATGGGTACCACTTCGTAAAGATTTTAAGAGTTGGCCAATTGGTTATGTTGCCGTCGCCCATATCAGACCAACAACTGCGGCCACTGTTTTTCCGCAGGAGGTTATCGGGGAGGAAATATCTTGGGGGTCTCGGCCTAGAATCGATCAGGCACTTTCGGGCGCGGAGATCATTCGCGATGCGCAGCCAGAGAAATTTGGTGAGCTGCTAATCAAGGAAGAAACTATTCCGGTAATTTTGGATGACCAAGTCATTGCCGTAATTTCACGTCACCGCAATGCAGAACTGATGCGCCAGCCAAGCCGTTTAGAGTTAAATTATCGAGAAGTTGCTCACAATGTTTATCGAATGGTTGCCGAAGGCACATTTCCATATATCGAACATAGTGAACTCTTTGATCCCGCAGTGCGCGTAGGCGATGGGCTCATTCGCTTAGATATAAATGGTGTTATTACATATGCCAGCCCGAATGCAAAATCAGCGTTTAACCGCATGGGTTTGGCTGGTGAGTTAGAAGGAAATAATTTAGGAGATGTTGCGCGAAAGGTATCTTTGATAAAAAGAGAAGCGCATGATGAGGCAATTGAGGTTAGCCTCAGTGGAAAATCATTACGAAGGGTAGAAATCGAAAATACTGGTGGAACCATTGATTTGATGTCGCTACCTTTACTTGCGGCCTCAGATCGAATCGGAGCGATTGTCTTGCTGCAGAATGTGACAGAACTGCGTCGGCGCGAACGAGAACTTGTAACCAAAGATGCAACAATTCGCGAGATTCATCATCGCGTTAAGAACAATTTACAAACTGTTTCTGCGCTGCTGCGTCTGCAATCACGCCGTATTGAAGACCCGGCAGCCAGTGCAGCGCTAAATGAAGCGGTACGTCGCATAGCTTCAATTGCCTTGGTACACGAAACCCTTTCCAGCAGTACCGAAGCATCTGTCGCCTTCGATGACGTCCTAGATCGCCTGGTTGCACATGCGCTAGAACTTAGTCCACGTATGGGTGAGTTACAGATTTCTCGAGATGGCGCGCTGGGTTCGCTAGATCCCAGAATCGCCACACCGTTATCACTTGTCGTGACCGAGTTAATTCATAATGCGCTAGAGCATGGCCTGGCAATTTCGGGCGAAAATTTAAAAATCGAAGTCAATCGTGCGGGCGATGTAGCAACAATTACGATCTTTGATGATGGCATCGGATTGCCTGAAGGCTTTTCGCTCTCTGAATCAGCAAATTTAGGCCTTCAGATTGTGCGCACGTTAACCGAGAACGAGTTAAAAGGATCTATAAATTTAGTTCGCACAGATCGCGGCACCGAAGCGCAGCTAAAATTCCCGCTTTAGAAGCTGTTGTTCTGTTCAACCATACGTGCACGATTACGTGCGGCGCGACGCTTAAGGGCGCGACGCTCATCTTCTGATAAGCCACCCCAAACACCAGCATCTTGGCCGCTTTCAAGTGCCCAAGCCAAGCAGGCATCTTTTACAACACAGCGATTACAGACTTTTTTTGCTTCTTCGATCTGTGTCAGAGCGGGACCGGTATTACCTACCGGGAAGAAGAGTTCAGGATCTTCATCACGGCATGCCGATTGATGTCGCCAATCCATGGTTGAACTCCTTAATAGAAGCGGGGAACAGAAGATAATACAAACGCATCAAGGTGCGTAAGTAGGACATTCTCCCTGTTAAAAGCGATATAAACAAGCACGCAGCGAAAATATTTCAGAAAATTTTGGTGATTTATATCGCGTGCCCCCGACAGGAATCGAACCTGTGCACCCGCCTCCGGAGGGCGGTGCTCTATCCCCTGAGCTACGGGGGCGCAGGTATAGGAGAAGGTTACCCAGTCTTGAAAGTTAAATAGAGCGCAATCTGCAAACTCCTGAAAGAATGCGCACTATGACCGCTATAACAATGTCAACTGCGTACTTTGCAACAGGTTGCTTCTGGGGCGCTGAGCGTCGCTTCTGGAAGATGGCTGGAGTTATTGATACCAGCGTGGGTTATATGGGTGGTAACACTACAAATCCAAGTTACGAAGCAGTCTGCACTGGCCGCACAGGCCATGCCGAAATGGTGAAAGTGGATTTCGATCCCAACTTACTTTCTTACCATCGCTTGCTTGAAGAATTTTGGACGATGCACGATCCGACTTCGCTAAATGCGCAAGGTGGGGATATCGGTACCCAATACCGCAGTTCGATTTACACGACTTCACAGGATCAGATGACAGAAGCGCTCGCTTCACGTGATCTCTATCAGCGCGCTCTCTCAGATTCTGGAATCGGAGAAATTGTTTCCGAGATTCTAGATAGTACTGGCGTTACTTATTATTTAGCCGAGGAATATCACCAAAGATATTTGGAGAAGAATCCAAATGGGTATGACTGCCATTCCAGCACCGGTATTGCTTTCCCAAAGTTGGCGGCAAAGTGAGCGCTAAGAAAATTGAGATTGACGAGGCTGCGCTAAAGGCCAAACTCGATCCGCTTTCCTATGATGTTCTGCGAAATTCAGCAACCGAGCGCCCATTTACTGGCGAATATACCGATTCTGAAACCGTTGGCATTTATCGCTGCAAAGCTTGCAACTCAGAATTATTTAGATCTGATACAAAGTTTCACTCCGGTTGTGGCTGGCCTTCATTTTACGCACCAACTGCAGCCGATGCAGTTACGTTAATTGAAGATCGATCACTGGCGCCACGCGTTCGAACTGAAGTTCGTTGCGCATCATGTGATTCACATTTAGGCCATGTTTTTGAAGGTGAAGGCTATGACGTACCAACTGATCAACGTTGGTGCATTAATTCAGTTTCTATGATCCTGGAAGCCAAGTAAGCAATTTACTTTTCGAGCGCTCTCCAGCAGTACCAAGCCACGATACTTCGGTAAGGCTTAAATTTATCGCCCTTTCCATCTAACGCTTTCGGGGTAATTTCCTCTTTTAACTTGTAAATCTTTTCATATCCGCGGCGCACACCCAGATCGCCAGTTGGCCAGATATCTAATCGGCCAAGTTGAAACATCATAAACATATCTACCGTCCAGGGACCAATTCCCCAGAGCGAAGTTAATTTTTCAAATATCTCTTCATCACTCTCAATTTTATGTAATTTATTTATATCAATCCGCTTACTTTGCACAGCATCGGCTAAACCTTGGATCGTCTTAAATTTGGCGCCAGATACCCCGGCCTCACGCATCGCCGGCTCGTTAGTCTGCAAGATTTTTGCTGGTGATATCTTTCCACCAGCTAGTTTTACAACGCGGGCATGAATCGTGTCTGCTGCCTTTACCGCAAGCTGCTGCGAGATCACGGATTCAACTAGAGCCTCAAAGTGCGAGATTGGTTTTGGATTGCGACCGACAGTGCACAACGGATGCGCCGCGATGATGGCCGCTAAGCGGCGATCACGTTGCGATAAGTCAGCGACCGCATTGCGCATCGCGTGTTCAGTAACTAAAGAACCCTTATCGATTTTCACACAACCCTCACGATCTAAAGCGACTATTCAGATTGGGTAGAGCATTACAACTTACAAGATACAGCCAACGCGTCATCTATCACTAACTGAGGCTTAACTGGCATACTCACCACTATGCGCGAGCGCCAGATAGTTATTCCATCTCTTGCCGAACTTCAGACCCACCGCAGCGAAAAGTGGCGTGGCTTCCCACATGACGTGTTGCCGCTGCCAGTAGCGGAAATGGATTTCCCCGTTGCAGATCCAATTCGTGAAGTCTTGCTCGACATGGTTAACACTTCTGATCTGGGATACCTAGGTTCGATTCCAGAACTTGGCACATCATTTGCGGGGTTTGCTAAACGGCGTTGGGATTGGTCAGTAGATCCACTTCATGTTCGTGCCGCAACTGATGTCGGAGTTGCAATAGTTGAACTTCTTCGGGTCTTTACAAAACCAGGAGACAAAGTTTTATTCAGCTCACCGATATATCAAAATTTCTATACTTGGATGCGCGAAACTCAAGTCGAAATGGTGGATGTTCCCCTCACTCTTGATTCCGAATCGAGCGACCAAACTGGCTGGAGCCACGATTGGGCCGGAATAGAAGCGGCTTATAAAAGTGGCATCGTCGTTCACCTACTTTGCAGCCCACATAATCCCCTTGGAAAGGTCTATACCCGCGAAGATCTTTTACGTATTGTCGAATTAGCAAAACGATATGGCGTTGTTGTTATCTCTGATGAAATTCACGCCCCACTTACTTATAAAGAACAACCTTTCATTCCGTTCTTATCTTTAGGCGATGTGGCTGCAGAAGTTGGAATTGCAGTTTCAGCTGCTAGCAAGGGTTGGAATATCGCAGGCTTGAAATGCGCAATCATCATTTCGCAATCTGAAAAAATGCATGAGAAGTTAAATCAATTGCCCCCAGCGTTGCACTATCGCGCTTCCTTACTTGGCGCTTTTGCAACAGTTGCCGCATTTGAAAAAGGCGAACCTTGGCTGGATCAAGCGATAGAGATATTGGATGAAAATCGTCAGCTAATTGCTAACCTAATTTCAGCACGGATCCCATCAATTAAATATGCGATGCCACATTGCTCGTATCTTGCTTGGCTCGATGTGAGCGCGCTGAATTTGGGTGAAGATCCGGGGGCGGAGCTTATAGAGAAAGCTAAGGTCGCATTTAACTCAGGCCATATCTATGGCGCGCTAGGAAAGTCACATGTCCGATTTAACTTTGCTACCAGCCCTGCAATTATTACCGAAGCGATCGAACGTATCGCGAGAGTTCTTTAAAAAAATGTCGCTCGATAAGAAGTACGATGCAATTGTCGTGGGCGGAGGCCATAACGGCCTAGTTGCTGCAACATACCTGGCAAAAGCCGGCAAGAAAGTTGTACTTCTGGAAGCCGAAAAAGAACTTGGTGGAGCAACCACCAGCGTTAAACCGTTCCCAGAATTTGAAGCTAGGCTTTCTCGCTATTCATACCTAGTCTCTTTGCTGCCAGATCAAATAGTTGGCGATCTTGGAATTAACTTTAAAACCCTAGAACGCGCGATTGCTTCCTACACTCCATATTCCAAAGCGGGTCAAGATGGCGGACTGCTGATATCTCAGAATTGGGATGATCGCACTGCGCAAAATTTTCGAGATGTAACGGGTTCTGACGCTGAAGGCAAAGCGTGGCAGCAGTTCTATGGCGAAATTGCGTTACTTGCCGAACGAATTGCGCCATCAATGTTGCAGCCGCTAAAAAGTGCAAAGCAGCTAAATGGCGAAATTGGCTTGAGTGATACCTGGAAATATTTAATGGAACGTCCAATTGGAGAAGTTATCCGCGAACGTTTCAGCGATGACATTGTGCGTGGCGTGGTTCTTACAGATGCGCTGATCGGAACATTTGCATCTAGCGATGATCTTCAAGCAAATCGTTGCTTCCTGTATCACTTGATTGGAAATGGAACTGGCCAATGGCGCGTTCCACAAGGCGGTATGGGAGCACTGGTATTAGAACTAAAACGAGTTGCCATCGAGGCGGGCGTTGAGATCCTTCTCAATTCTCGCGTTGCAAATATTGATAGTGATGCAGCCGGAGTTTCCGTGATGACTGAAGCTAATGAAAAATTTAGCGCGCGCGATCTTCTCTTTGCGGGAGCGCCCCAAACTTTGGCCAAGATTCGTGGCACTGCGCAGCCGACTTCACTTGAAGGCTCACAGATGAAAATGAATATGTTGCTCACCAAGTTGCCAAGGTTGAAATCTGGAATTGATCCTCGATTAGCATTCGCCGGAACATTTCACGTTAATGAGAGTTTCTCTCAATTAGAGACCGCCTATCACAGCGCTAGCGCCGGCTTGATTCCGAGAGATCTCCCACTAGAACTGTATTGCCACACTTTGACCGATCCAACAATTCTTTCACCAGAATTAGCTGCGTTGGGATATCAAACTTTGACTTTATTTGGTTTGCATACACCTGCATCTTTATTCGATAAATCTCCAGAGGCAGCCAAGGAAGCGGCTAAAGAAGCGGCGATAGATAGCCTTAATCAATACCTGCTTGATCCAATCGAATCAGTATTGGCTATCTGCCAAGATGGATCACTTGCCATCGAAACTAAATCACCACTTGATTTAGAAGCTGACATCGGATTGCCGCGGGGAAATATCTTCCATCGCGATCTTGATTTTCCATTTATTGATGGCGCTGCAGGCCCTGCACAAAAATGGGGATCTGAAACTGAGCAGCCCCATATTTATCTAGCAGGGGCAGGCGCGCGCCGTGGCGGTGGAGTCAGCGGCATTGCCGGACATAATGCGGCGATGGCAGTACTCGGTAACGATTAGGCTTAGCCCATGACATCCCAACACGGATCTGAACAACGTCCAGAGACAATTGCGATTACCGCAGGTCGTCCTGCAGTGACACCTGATAGCGCGCTAAATCCACCTATCTCACTGAATTCAACTTTTACTTCAGGTGGTCCAATCGGTTATGGCCGATACGGAAATGAAACTTGGACCGCACTCGAAGCAGCAATCGGTGCCCTCGAAGGCGGGCAGACACTTTCTTATTCATCAGGAATGGCAGCAGTTAGCGCCGTTTTTTCAACGTTGCCAGTTGGCGCCAAAGTTGTGGCATCTAATCAAGGCTATTCAGGGGTAATGACTTTGCTCGGTAACTTAACTGCGGCAAAGAAAATAAATGCAACGTTAGTTTCAATTGCAAATACCGAGGAAGTAATTGCAGCGCTAGATGGTGCAGATTTGTTGTGGCTCGAATCACCAACTAATCCTTCGTTAGATGTTGCAGATCTGCCAGCGCTGATCAAGGCGGCTAAATCACAGAACATAACTGTTGCCGTCGATAACACATTTGCAACGGCCCTTGTTCAACAACCGCTTTCGATGGGCGCCGACATAGTTATGAACTCAGTTACTAAGTACCTGGCAGGCCATAGCGATGTAGTCCTTGGCTCACTTTCTACAAATAGCCCAACGCATTTCAAAGCGTTAGAAGATGCCCGCAAATTCAACGGTGCGATCCCAGGACCATTCGAAGCATGGCTGGCACTGCGCGGCATTCGTACCTTCCCGATACGTTTTCAACGCGCTAGCGAGAACGCTTTAGAACTCGCTAAACGTCTAAGTGAGCATCCCTTGGTTACCCGCGTGCGTTACCCCGGCCTGCCTACCGATCCGCAACACGATAAAGCGAAATCTTTTATGAAGGGCTTCGGCGCCATCGTCTCCTTCGAATATGCCGGCAACGGGGAAGCCACAGATCGTGTTTGCGAGTCATCAAAGATAGTTACCTATGCCACCAGTTTGGGCGGAGTCGAATCACTTTGGGAGCGCCGCCGCCGCTGGCCCATTGAAAGCGCGAGCGTTCCTGAGTCGTTAATTCGCCTTTCAGTTGGCTGCGAAGATGTAGAAGATTTGTGGGCAGATATTGATGCGGCGTTGCAGGCGGCTAAGTAAAGAAAGTTTTTCGCTAACGCGGTATTTTTAGCACATGAAAATCGTGCGCCGCCTCCTAGCTGCCTTTGCGCTATTGGCTGTCGCCTTTCAAGCGGTAGGTTCTTTCCTCTCTTGGGCGCAACGTCAAGATGATGCACCGGCAGATGCTTGGATTGATGAAGACGAAGATGAACGTGAGGATGCCTAATTGGCACAAGCTGATTACATTCCCGGTAGCTGCAACATCGGTGAAGGCGAAATAAATCGCAGACGTATAGTCGCAGCAATCGGATTTGTCCTATCTTTATCTGCGCTAACTACCTTTATAACAACGGATGTTTCACAAAGTGCGCGTCTTGGAATATTTATACCTTTACTCGTGATGTCTATTGGCTGGGTTCAATCTCGCAAGAAATTCTGCTTAGCATATGGATTCACTGGCACATTTAACTTTGGAAAATTGGGTCAAATATCGCGCGTGGCAGACCCGATCGCGCGTGCCGCCGATCGTCGCACCGCACTAATGATTTTCGCACAGAGCACCCTTTATGCCGCTGTGTTAACCGCACTCGTTGTGGCGCTTCCGCTCTAAAATTAATAACAAGTATCTAGATCTAGCCCTATATCAAAATTGGCGCTTTGGTGCCATGGTTAGGGAGTAAGAAAAGCCTAAAGGGAGATCAAATGAAGATTGTTATTCATGCCCGTCACGCAGATCTAGCGGCAGATTTTCGCAAAATAGCAGAAGAAAAACTGCGCAGCATGGAGAGATTCAGTGTGACTATTGAACGAGTAGAAGTTGAGATATTGCACGAACAAAATCCGCGCCAAGGTAAACGCTCACATCGTGTAGTTCTTACATCTCATGGCGCAGGACCGCTCATGAGAGCCGAAGCTGCCGAATTCAACGATGTTGCAGCGTTTGATGCAGCCATTAAAAACTTTGAATTACAAATTCGCAAACATCATGAACGAGCAAAGTCTCATAGCCGCCAAACTTTACGCAATATGCCGATCGTGGTTAACGAATAGCAATTTTGTCAGCGCTGGCTAATTTGCAGGCTTTGGTTTTTTAGGTTTTTCTAACTTCGGCGCTTTTGCTGGTGGCGTTGGTGCAATTGGTGGAAGTCCTAGCAAATCAATTGCTGCATCACGAATAGCAGTTGCGGCAATTATTGCGGTCTGCCGAGAGTTCATATTCTGTCTTTTCTGCATCTGTGACTGACCAGAAACGCTCAAAGATCTGGCATCTGAAAGTGCCTTATCAATTGCTTCTTTAAAACTCTGATTAATTGCTCGTCTTTTATCTTCATAAACTCTGAAGTCGCTCAGGAATTTATCTTGTGCCAACTTATAAATTGCCTTGGCATCGTTTGCCTCAGCAGGTGCTGGCGGCTTAGTGTCCGCAATTGCTGGAGTTGCCAGAAATGAAGTAGCAAGGATGAGCGCCAGGATAGCGATTAATAATTTACGCTTCATATTCCAACCCTTTCCTCTTGCCATAAGTATCGGTCACCTCTTTGTGAATTTTCGGTGAAAACGCTAATTTACATTGATATCTCCTTAACTTCCTTGGATATATCACCGCTACCGTGCGAGGCTATACCCATGGCGCAATTAATTTTGATCGTCGATGACGAGGCGGGCGTTCGCGAACTCTTGGGCGATGCCCTTCGCATCGCGGGCTTTGAGACCGCTACGGCGCCGGATGGCATGTCGGCGCTAACCGCAATACGAAATAAGAAACCTGATTTGCTTATTATCGATATAAATATGCCGCTCATGGATGGATTCGAACTTGTCGAAAGACTGCGTTCTACAGGAGATAACACACCAGCGTTGATGCTAAGTGCACGCGCTGATCGAGCCGATGTTACACGCGGTCTAACGCTAGGCGCTGATGATTATGTCACCAAGCCATTTGGACTTGAAGAACTATTACTTCGTGTAAAGGCGATTTTGCGCAGAGCAAATGTGGCGATCGCAAAAGGCGTTGATATGCGTTGTGGCCCAATCACTATTGATGAAGATAGCCACACTGTGACATTTAGTGGAGAACCAGTTGAGCTTTCACCTACAGAATTTAGGCTTCTGCAGGTGCTTATTGAAAATAAGAATCGCGTATTAAGCAAGGGCCTTTTACTTGATGAAGTTTGGGGAATTACCTTCGAATCCGAAAGTACTGTTGTCGACACTTATATTTCCTACCTTCGCAAGAAATTACATCGTGATGGCTTTGAGGGAATCAAGACAGTCCGTGGAGTTGGATTCGTCATTCAGGACCCTAAGTAGCCATGAAGAAGTCCAATAGTAAATTTGCAATTTTATCTATCATTGTCACAACGGTGCTATCGATTATTATCGGTGGGTTTGCAACGATTGAATCTCGCAATGCAGATATGCGACAGATAGACCAATCTATAAATCTCGTTGCCGAACGGGTTATTCAATATTCAAATGAGGCGATAAGCGCTGCGATTTTAACCGTTGAGGAAGAGAACCTGGATCTAACTTTGACCTTAGTGACTCAAGAAGGTATTGAGACGGTAATAAATGAATCTCATCTGATTTATCCAGTAATTAAAGCCCTGGCAGAAATTCAGAAGGGCATCACAGGACCTATTTCAATTGAAGGAGATAACCCCTACAGGTTTAGATCTGTGATAATCCCCGGTGGTGATTACCTAGTTATCGCGGCGGCACTTGATAAATTAAATACAAACTTTAAATCTAACCTTAAGAATTTAGGTGGGTTTACTCTCGCCGCTGACGCTCTGGCAATTCTCTTTAGTATCTTTTTCTTGCGCCGCTACAACCGCGGGCTAGATGCCAAGGCTTTGGAGCGAATGCAGAGATTCTTAGGGGATGCATCCCACGAATTACGCACCCCATTAACTGTCATCAAGGGCTATAACGAGCTGCTGAGTAAGGGACAGATAACAGATTTAGTTGATCGAGTCCGCGCTTTTTCTCGGGTGAGTACCGAGATCGGGCGCATGGAAAGCCTCATCCATGATCTGCTATTGCTGGCAGAACTAGGGGAGAGTAAACCGACTACTTTTGAAGAGGTGGATCTTTCTGAGCTAGTTAGCGCTCATGCAAATGATTTCACATTCTTTAATAAGGAGCGAAAACTCAATCTGAACATATCCGACGCTCTTTCAGTCCAGGGCTCACGCGAACATCTAAATCGTTTAATTCAAAACTGTCTCTCCAATATTGTAAGACACGCTCCATCAAGTGCTCCAGTTGCAATCACTTTGAGAAGCAAAGGTAAAAAAGTTAACTTAATTATTGAAGATGGTGGACCTGGATTACCAGAGAGCGCTTACCGTAGCGAGATCGCTGCCATGAATCGATTTGATCCTTCTAGATCACGCGAAAGTGGTGGTTCGGGACTTGGTATGAGCATTATCGCCGCCATTGTTCAAGAACATGGTGGAAAACTTGATCTGCGAAAGAGCGAACTAGGTGGACTAGCCGTTGATGTAGAGCTACCTAATTAATTATTTGCGTCGTGAAGTTACGATCAAACTTGAAATAGTGGCAATAGCCAGAGTTCCAACGATTACCGAAAGGCTTTGAGTAATCGAAATATCCGGAACATGGATTCCGGCAATCTCATGGATATCGACGGCATGGAAAGCGTGGAATAAAAGTTTCACGCCGATAAAGCCAAGGATTACCGAAAGCCCCTTGCCGATATAGATAAGCCTTTGCATTAGTCCGCCAATTAAGAAATACAGCTGGCGAAGACCCATCAACGCGAAAATATTTGCGGTTACAACTACATAAACATTTTCGGTCAGGCCAAAGATTGCAGGGATCGAATCAAGGGCAAAGAGAATATCGGTGAGACCAAGTGCGATCAGCGCAACAGTAAAGGGCTTCATTCCCTTGGCGCTCAAGTAGGCAATTATTTTGCTTTCCTTCTCTTCTTCATGCTCTTGCGAACTTTCCACGAAAAGGTGGATAGCAGTATAAATCAAAAATGCACCGAAGATAAAGAAGATCCATTCAAATTGCTTAATCGCTGCTGCGCCTAATGTAATTGCGATTATTCGAAATACTAGAGCGATCAGAATTCCGAAAAGTAGTGCTAACTGTTTGCTCTTCTCTTCAATCTTTAATTTACTTAAGATAATTACAAAAACAAAAAGATTATCGAAGGACAATGAATATTCGGTGAGCCAACCCGCAAAGAACTCTTGCTGAGTCTGTGAATCTGTCCATGTGCCTAGATATATTCCAAAACCGATCGCAAGTGAGACATAGAGAAGGCTCCAAAGAGATGCTTCTTTTAGAGATGTTTCTTGGTTGCGGCGAATCACAGCCCAGCTGAAGTCAAATAGAACAATTATGGCTAGTACGGACATCGTCAAAATCCAGGCGTTGGTTGAGATCATTAGGCGATCGTAATGTATTAAATCTGCGGTATTTTTAAGACATGGAGCCGAGTCTCGAGATAGCCCTCGCAGAAGTTCTTGCATCCTTAGAAAAGTCGGAGAATTTTGTTCGATTAGTTCTATCTGGGCGTCGCCGCAATATGCAGACCCCATCCGAACGAATCGACGTAAAGCCGGTACTGATCAAGAGCGAAATCAAGTACCAGGTATCCCAAAGTGATGGACGCGCCATGACAACCAAGAATTATTCACCAGCCGAATTTATTGAACTTAACTACCTTGGCTCTGGTTTTGCAAATATCTTGCTGGAACAGAAATCTGGATCGATTTCAATTCGGATAACAAAGAAAGGTGAAGCGCTGATACAACGTACCAAAGATGCATTTGAAGTCGATCTTTCGCACGATCGCTCTAAAGCGCGTCTCTTGGAAGCGAGCGACCCATTTCTAATTGAGGTCGACATATCCGACTCATCTGGAAAAGTTAAAGCCAGTAAGAACGATAAATATCTACAGGTAGAAGAATTTCTGCGCTTGCTCGTTCCCTCGCTGAATTCGGCAATAGAAGCGGGACATATTGCAAAACCGACAACTGCGAACCCACTTTCGGTTGTTGATTTGGGATGCGGGCACGCCTACTTAACTTTCGCCGCACATCAATATCTGTGGAGCCAAGGAATTCCGGTAAATGTCATTGGCATTGATGTTCGCGAAAGTGCGCGTCAGCGAAATAACGAGATCGCCAAGAAGTTGGGGATTTCCAAGACGATTAACTTCCTTGCTGAAGAGATCTCTCAGACCAGTCTGCGTGCAGCTGATGTGGCAATTGCGCTACATGCCTGCGATACCGCAACCGATGATGCAATTTCTTGGGCGGTCACCGCCGATGCCAAGTTAGCTTTGATTGCCCCATGTTGTCACCACGATATCCAGGCGCAGATGGTTGATATTCCCGAGCCATGGCAGATGATGACCAGAAATGGAATTATGAAAGAGCGGCTGGGTGATTTAATTACTGATGTATTGCGGATGCAGATTCTGAAATTACTTGGATATCGCGTCGAAGCAATTGAATTCATCGGGGGAGAGCACACGCCTCGCAATCTAATGATTCGCGCGGTAAAGACTGGCGCAATTGCAGATGCCGCAGAGAAATCACGCTATGACGAGATGGTCTCGCTCTGGAAAGTAAAGCCTGCACTAGCATCCCTGCTCAACCGTTAGACTTACCCGCATGTCCAAAGTTCTTGCATCCCTTCCAGTTGGCGAAAAAGTGGGTATCGCCTTCTCTGGTGGCCTTGATACATCGGTCGCGGTGGCGTGGATGCGCGAAAAAGGCGCAGTTCCTTGCACATACACCGCAGACCTGGGTCAATACGATGAAACTGACATCGACACTGTTCCAGTTCGCGCAAAAGAATATGGCGCAGAAATTTCACGACTTGTAGATTGCAAAACATCTTTAGTTGAAGAAGGTCTCGCTGCGATTGCTTGTGGCGCATTCCATATTCGCTCTGGCGGAAAACAATATTTCAATACAACGCCACTTGGCCGCGCAGTCACCGGCACTTTGCTGGTTCGCGCGATGCTGCAAGATAAAGTTGAAATCTGGGGCGATGGTTCAACCTATAAAGGTAACGACATCGAGCGCTTCTACCGTTATGGACTGCTCGCCAATCCAAATTTACGTATCTACAAGCCATGGCTTGATGCGGATTTCGTGCGCGAACTTGGTGGCCGTAAAGAGATGTCCGAATGGCTAGTAGCCCATAAATTCCCATACCGCGACAGTGTTGAAAAGGCGTACTCGACGGATGCGAATATTTTGGGCGCAACCCACGAGGCAAAAGATCTAGAGAGCCTTGATGTTTCTATTGAGATCGTTAACCCAATCATGGGGGTTAAGTTCTGGGATGCAGCTATTTCGATTCCCTCTGAAGATGTGAAGATCAGTTTTGTGCAAGGGCGCCCAGTTGCAATCAATGGAGAAGACTTCAGCGACGTTGTCGCTCTAATGCAAGAGGCAAACGCAATCGGTGGCCGCCATGGTTTAGGCATGGCTGATCAGATTGAAAATAGAATCATTGAGGCTAAGAGTCGCGGAATTTATGAAGCACCCGGAATGGCGTTGCTCTTTATTGCATACGAAAGATTGCTAAGTGCGATTCACAATGAAGACACAATTGCTAATTACCATGCAGAAGGCCGCCGTTTGGGCCGCCTGCTTTATGAAGGTCGTTGGCTAGATCCACAAGCGCTGATGCTGCGCGAATCTTTGCAGCGTTGGGTGGCATCTGCTGTAACTGGTGAAGTAACAATTCGCCTACGTCGTGGTGATGATTTCTCAATCATTAATACAACAGGTCCAGCACTTAGTTATCACCCAGAAAAACTCTCGATGGAACGCACTGAAAACGCCGCCTTTGGCCCAGTCGATCGCATCGGACAACTGACGATGCGCAATCTCGATATTGCAGACACCCGCGCCAAACTTGAGATGTATCGCGACCAAGGTCAACTTGGTGGCGGGGAATTCAAATTAATTCGTGAAATCGGTGAAGGAGAAAAGAAGTAATGAAAGCCAGACTTGCCGCTGTAATTGTTATGTCACTAGTACTACTAACTGGATGTGGAGATAAAGAAGTGAGCTCAAGTGCGGATAATTTGCCAACTGTTACAACTAACCAAGGTGAGGCTCCAACTATTGGTGCGCCAACTGGTGATGCTCCAACAACTTTAGTAACTAAAGACATCATCGTCGGAACAGGTGCAGAAGCGCTTCCGACTTCGACAATGACAGTTCACTACACGTTAATGACTTGGTCTAATGGACAACTGATCGAATCTTCTTGGAACGGTGGAACTCCTGCAACATTCCCACTTGCCAATGTGATTGTTGGTTGGCAGCAAGGTATTCCGGGGATGAAAGTTGGCGGACGTCGCTTGCTCGTTATCCCACCTGACCTAGGTTATGGCGCACAAGGTGGAGGACCAATTGGGCCGAATGAAACCTTGATCTTCGTAGTCGATTCGATCGGTGTTGCCTAAAACTCAAAGAATTAGGCACGTATCCGCAACACTTTATAACGCGCTAGACTGAGGGTGTTGTTTTTCGGGGTCGATGTAATTTCGAACCGGCAGTTAAAGTCTGCGACCCGGTCAAGGCCATTGACCGGTTGATTGGGTGAAATTCCCGAACCGACGGTTAAAGTCCGGATGAGAGAAAATCAACGCGTAGTCAACGCAGCCTGTTATTTTTATTAAACAGGTTTGGTGCGTTGGCTCGTACCGCTTTTTCCACCCCGAGATGCAACACCGTTCTCGAAAAGGGTGTTGATCATGAACCAAGTATTAAGGGCAGATGATGCGATGGCGCGCGCCATCGAGTGCGCTGGCTATGGTCTCGGTAAAACATTTCCTAATCCAATCGTTGGCGCCGTAATAACAAGTGCAAAAGGTGAATTCATTAGCGAGGGATTTCACCAAGGGGCAGAGCACGCCGAAGTTCTCGCGATCAAGGGCGCTAAGAAAGTCCTTGCAGGATCGATTCTTTATATAACTTTAGAACCTTGCAACCATCACGGAAAAACTCCGCCCTGTGTTGACGCGATTATTGAATCTGGAATCAAGAAAGTTGTTTATGCCGTCAGCGACCCAAATCCTGTTGCTGTCGGTGGATCAGAACGTTTGCGCAGTGCCGGAATTGAAGTCATCTCAGGTATCGGACAAATCCAAGCGATCCACGAAAATCGCGCTTGGCTTACCAAGATCGAAAAGGGCCGTCCACGCATAACTTGGAAGATCGCATCCACGATGGATGGCAAAGTATCTGCTTCCGATGGCAGTTCTAAATGGATTACCGGAGAACTAGCTCGCGCAGATGTTGCAAAAATCCGTGCGCAGGCAGATGCCATCGTTACATCAACTGCGACGGTTATCGCTGATGATCCACTGCTAACTAGCAAAGGCTTAGGCAAGAACCCAGTAAGAATTGTTATGGGTTTAACTGATATTGACAGCAACTCTCAAATTCTCGGCACCGATGCAGAGACTGTTTTGGTTAAGTCGCACGACTTCAAAGAGCTCATCTCTTTGGCCAATGATCGCGGATTTAATCAATTGTTAATTGAATCAGGCCCGACGCTTGGTACCGCTTTATTGCGCGAAGATTTAATTGACGAAATTATTTTATTCCAAGCTCCAACGCTTTTGGGCGCAGGGAAGCCGTCAATCGGCGATTTAGGAATTTCAAATATATCAGGACGTCTGGATTTCGAAATCACTGACGTTGAGGTCATTGGTGCGGATCTAAAGATCACTCTTGTAAAGAGCGCAAAATCAACAGAAAGTGGCCGCTAATGTTTACTGGACTCATTCAAGCCGTTGGCCAGGTTGCTGCAATAGAGCGTCAAGAAAGCAGTGCGCGCCTTGAGATATCAAGCAAAGAGATTGCTGCGCAAATTGCTCAAGGTGATTCGGTCAGTGTTAACGGAACCTGTCTAACCGTTGTTTCATTTGATGCATCTAAGTTTGCAGTTGATGTAATGGTGCAAACTCTTAATTTAACAAGCACAGGATCACTTGAAGTTGGTTCTGCTGTAAACCTCGAACTTGCTACTCGCACCGCAGACCGCCTCGGCGGCCACATCGTGCAGGGGCATGTTGATGGCGTTGCAGAAGTTGTAGCAATTTCTACTGACTCGCAGTGGACGCGTATGGATCTTTCGATCCCTAAAGATTTAATGAAATATGTGGTTGCGCAAGGTTCTATTTGTGTCGAAGGCGTATCTCTGACAGTTGGAGAGCTAAATGATCCGGCAGATCAGATTTCGGTCTGGCTTATCCCAGAGACTTTAGCCAAGACAAATCTTTCACATAAACAAGTCGGCGATCTGCTCAATATCGAAGTCGATGTTCTGGCCAAGTACGTAGAAAGACTTATTGCACGTGGACAGGATGACAAATGAGCAATCTAGATAAGGTCCTCGCGGACTTTAGGGGCGGAAAATTCGTTGTCGTAACTGATGATGAAAACCGCGAAAATGAAGCGGATCTGATTTTATTGGCCGAGAAAGCAACGGCTGAAAATATCGGATTTATGGTTCGTTACACATCCGGAGTTATCTGTGGAATCATCAACGAAGAAAGCGCCAAGCGGCTAAAACTTCCACTGATGGTTAAGCGCAATGAAGATAACCACAACACAGCTTTCACCGTGACCGTCGATGCAATCGCCGGGCGCTCGACTGGTATCCCGGCCGAAGAACGTGCCAACACGTTGCGAGCACTTGCCGATGCCCAGTCAGTACCAACAGATTTTGCACGCCCAGGCCATGTTTTCCCATTGATTTCAGCGGCAGGTGGTCTTCACGAGCGTCGCGGTCATACCGAGGCAAGCATGGCTTTGTGCGAGTTAACTGGTTCCAACCCCAGTGCAGTTCTATCTGAATTGGTAAATGACGATGGCTCGATGATGCGCGGTGGGCAAATCACTGAGTTTGCCAAGCAACACGGTTTGGAAATTATCTCAATCGATGAATTGGCTCGCGCACTTCCTGCAAAGAAGAATATTGAAGTCTCGAAAATTGAATGGGCAGACCTTCCGCTAGAAAACGCTGAATGGCAGATATCCACCTACATCTCGCCAACGGGGGCAGAACACGCGATTCTTAAATTTTCTGACTCTCCAAAGAGCCAACCACTAGTCCGGGTTCATTCAGAATGCTTAACCGGAGATGTCTTTGGTTCCAAGCGTTGTGATTGTGGGCCACAACTACAAGAAGCAATTCAATTAATTGAAGAAAACGGCCACGGCTACATTATCTATATTCGCGATCACGAAGGCCGCGGTATTGGATTGGCGGAAAAGATTCGCGCCTATGTACTACAAGATTCAGGACAGGATACCGTTCAAGCAAATGTTTCTATCGGCCAACCAATTGATGATCGTACATATGAAGATGCAGCAGAGATACTGCATCGCCTAAAGATCACTAGCCTTACGCTATTAACTAATAATCCAGAAAAGATTTCTGCAATTAAATCAGCAGGAATTGAAGTGACAGTTGCACCTCTTGAGGTAATTGCCAATAAACATAATCAAAAATACTTAGAAACCAAGCGAGATAAACTCAATCACGCGTTAGGAGCGCTCTAATGGCTGGCCATGCACCCGATATTAAGATTCTACAACTTCCACACCTGAAAGCAGTTGTCATAACTGCTGCCTGGCATCCCGAAATTTGTGACGCGCTCGTTGCAGGTGCTGTGCGCGGATTTAAAGCAGCCGGAATTAACAACCCAGTGACTCGCACTGTTGCAGGCTCTTTTGAACTCCCACTAGCTGCGCAATTAGCTTTCGATGAAGGCTTCGATGTTGCCGTAATTGTTGGCTTGGTTCTACGCGGCGATACCCCACATTTTGATTACGTCTGCCAAGGCGTCACACAGGGAGTCATGGACGTCTCTCTATCTCGCTCCAAGCCGATCGGTTTCGGCGTTTTAATGTGTGACAACCTCGAACAAGCCACTGCGCGTGCGGGCTTACCTGGTAGCAAAGAGGATAAAGGTTATGACAGCGCACTCGCAGCCCTTAGCGTGATCAATAAAGGTTAAGTTGTGCCAGAACTTCCAGAAGTTGAAACCGTTCGCCGCGGGCTAGTAAAACTCGTAAAGGGTTACACCATAACCTCGGCGCACGATCTGCATCCACGAGCACTCAAGCCTGAATCAATAGCACCCTTAAGATCGATAAACGGTGCCAAAATAATCGACTTAAACCGGCGCGGAAAGTTTCTCTGGTTTGTCCTAGATCGTCCGCAGGTATTAGTAGCGCACCTTGGCATGAGTGGGCAATTCCTAATTCATGAAAAGAACCGTCCAGAAGCCAAACATGTCCGCGCCAAGTTTGAACTCTCTAAAAAAATCAGAAAAAAGGAGCTTGTCTTTAATGACCAGCGCACCTTTGGTTGGGTCTCTGTTGAAGAAACCACTGACGGAATTCCTTCATCTGCCCAGCACATCGCCAAAGATCCTTTTGATCCGAATTTCGATCGCACCGAAACCATTAACAAGTTCGCTAAACGAAATATCCGAATAAAAACCGCACTTTTGAACCAAGAAATAATGAGCGGTGTTGGAAATATTTACGCCGATGAAACTTTATGGAGAGCCAAGGTGCATCCTGAAATTTCTACTGCTGATTTAACAAAGAAAAAGATTGCATCGATCATTGATTTTGCTACCGAAGTAATGCAAGAAGCGATAGCCAAGGGCGGCACATCATTCGATGACTTGTACATCAACGTAAATGGCGAAAGCGGATTCTTTGAGCAATCCTTGGCCGCCTATGGCCGAACCGATGAGCCGTGCCCACGATGCGGAACCCCCATTCGCCGGATCACTTTTGGAGCCCGTTCGTCGCACTTTTGCCCACGTTGCCAACGTAAATCTGCCTAGCCGCCACGCATAAAAAGGCCTTATGCAAGCGGTGTAACACTAGATACCGTTATGTCCTATATCTGCTTGGGAGCCCTTAATGCGCAAGTTTCAGGCCGCAATAATCGTGATTGCATCATTATCAATGATTGTGCCAAATATTGCGTCTGCGGATACCAAGCCAATCGAACAGTTTTATGATCAAGGACCTGCGGTAAAGAACGTTGGTGGTTACACAGGAATCTTGGTTGAAGACGCTGGAAGAATTACAGGCAGCCATTCTAAGTTGCTTGGTATGTACTACGAGCAGAAAAATGGCGCTTGGGTTCAAAAAGAGACTTTCGTTTGCCGCACATACTCAGATCCGAATTGCACTAATGCAGACAATATTTGGTATGACGCAGTTTTAGATGTTTGCAAGACTGAGGCAGATACAAATTGCATTTTTGGTGTTACGGCGATTAAAGGCGGCAAAGAAATTCCAGGAAAGTTTGTAGTTAACTTCCCTGAAAAGTCAGACTATACGTTTAAAGGCGATGCTAGCCTAAAGATTCCTGACGGTGGATTACCTTCCATTTGGACCTTTGATGGAATATCCCATCAAGGTGGAGATAAATTCTTAGTCTTTGCAGATTATTTCCATCCTGGCGGATACGGTGGAGGAAAACCGATTTTGTATCCTCACCAGTTTAATTCTGGCATCTTTGCGATGTCTGCAGATAAGAATCCTTCTTACCCAGATATCCGCGTTAGAGCTGGGAAAGCAGATTCATCTGGCAAAGCTTGGTATTCAAATACTCCAACTATGGGTTGCTTCGTAATCGGAGCGCATACTGGCGACACTGGAGAGTGTGGCCTGGCTTGGCCACTTCCAACCGATGTTCGTTATCGTCTTGAAATAAGAACTAGCATTCAGTTAACCAGTTTTATGCATGGGCGTCTCCTTGATCCAACAATAAAAATCACAACTGATTCGATGGGAAGACAAATTTTCTCGGTTGAAGGAGGACCCGTTTCCGTTCCAGTGTTAAGCGCTTGGGTAAAGAATTCAGAGATGCCTAAAGGTCTTTACGACTACCTCTACGCCATGAATGATTGGGGAGGAAATTTCGTATACGACGATAAATTGGGTAAAGGAAGAGATAGCGTCCAGTTACTCCAGGCTTTCGATCAGTACGATGCAAACGGCTTCAAAGAGTATTTATGGTGGCTTGAAGTCGCCAAAGACAAGGCAATTGGCAGCAAATCAGTTTGGATTGCTAGAACTCTAAGCCAGCAGGAAATTTTTAGTTCGGGCACGTCTGCGTGTCTTTCAAACAACAATAGTTTGACGGGCATGGTTACAACTAATGCCAATATGTACGTCTCGGCTCCGCCAACATTTAATGAGTCAACACAGTCCCTTGATTACAAAGTTTCCTCTCCACATCTTGATGCCAACGGCAAGGACAATGTTGGAAACTACAATCTCGTTTTAAGTTCCGAGGCAGCGCGCTGCTTATACAAATTCTCCAAAGCTCCAATATCGGCGACAATCAGCATCGTTTCTTCAGATGGGACCGCTCAGGTAGCCACCACAACAGTTAATGAAAAGAATGGCTGGCTTTACTTGTCAGCGAACGGTTTCACATTTTCTGCGCCAACTGTTCGAGTTAAATTGACGCAGGAGGCAGAAAAGCCGGTTGTTGCGCCAACACCAACTGCTACTCCCATGGCAAAACCAGCAGCGGCAAAGAAAGTGACCATCACCTGCGTAAAGGGTAAAACTTCAAAGAAGGTTACTGCACTAAAACCTGTCTGCCCGACTGGTTACAAGAAGAAATAGTCAAGAATTCACCTTGAGAAATATAGTGATCATGGCCAGTCCCGCTAAGGTCGTTCTATGAAGTTTCTCCGTGTCCACAAATTGGCAATTCTAATCTCAGTTTTTTCAATTGCATTTTCTACCGCTCCAGTGATCAACACAGCCCAAGCAGTAGGTGAAATTGATGAGCAATTTCAAGTAGTAAATCCTCCAGGTCCTGGATACACCGGATACCTAGTAAATAACTCAAGATCTCTTGCTCGATTCTGGACTAACGTGGCAACTTTCAAAGTTGAAAATCAGGTAATTACTGGAATGGCAAGATGTAAATCTATGGAGAAGTGCCCAGAAAATTTCACTTTTCAATTAGCTGATATGAATTTAACTCCCTGTGCAAACTCAGCCGAAGTTGATTGCATTGCAGGAATAACCACCAAGAATCTAACTACTGGTGCTGTTTCAACTTCATTTACCCCTAGACCAGAGTTAACTGAAAGTTTTGACGCTGCAGTGAAGGGGGATCCAGGAATCGGTTTACCAAATGGTGGAAACCCGCTGGTTGTTTCGATACCTAGCGCCGCACATTCAGCCGGAGATTTGTATCTGGTTAAATCTGATTTTTATTCGCATCGCGACGCAGGGACATCAAATAGATTTGTTCTTGATCAACTAACTAACAGCCTTTATCCGGTTACGGTAGAAACAGGACAATTCACTCCTGGTGGACCAAATTTGGACCCTAACAATTACGTTGGGAAGCGGATAGGCCCAGGTACGGACACAATGAATGCGAGCTTATCTGGATTTATAACAGATGACAGATGTTTGATGGCAACTCGAACCATTTGTATAAAGTCGCAACCTTTTCCTACAAACTACTCTTTTGGAATTGCCCTTAACATGTCTAAGGGCTTCAACGGTTGGCTTTATGGACGTATGGCAAATCCAGAAGTATCTGTAACAACTGCTGTCAACGGCGGCTCAATCAAAGTGCAAATTCTTGCTGAGCCAGTAAAGGTTCCGATCGTATTTGGCTGGACGAAGAATTCAGATTTGACCCCAGAAATGCAGGAGAGATATCAAAAAGATCGCGGCGGAGGTCTCTATGCCGGCACGAGTCGGCAAGAACCATTTGAATCGATATCAATTCTTAAAGGCCACAGCAACAAGTACGACGCTCTTGGAATAGATGAATTCTTGTCATGGATGCCATTCCTCGGTGATAAAGCGGTAGCGATGCCTAGCCAGTGGAGCTTCCAAACGCTAAATCTAGCAAGTGATACAGCATCAGAACTTTCGAAATGTACGGCGAGCGTTAATTCTCTGGCTGGTTTGGTATTTACTAATGCGAGTGTATTTTCATCTGGCGCACCAGCTTTCAATAAATCGGAAGGAACGCTGGATTACAAGGTTGCATCCCCTCACACCAAACCAGATGGCACGTTAACTTCAGGAACCTATGACTTGGTTCTTAACTCAACCGTTGCGCGTTGCCTCTATGGATTCTCAAAAGCTCCAATTGGTGCAACAGTTTCCGTGTTGAGCAACGATGGCCAAGCACAAGTTGCCACAACCATCATTAATGAGAAAAATGGATTCTTCCGTATGGGTGCATATGGCTTTGGATTCTCATCGCCGACAATCAAGATGAAAATCACTCAGGCGGGTGCCGTGGGAGCGAAAACCACCATCACCTGCGTAAAGGGTAAAACCTCAAAAAAAGTGACTGCAGTCAAGCCAGTTTGCCCCGCAGGCTTTAAGAAGAAGTAAGTTTTAAGCCTAGGTCTAGTCAATGGCTGACCCCGCTTCTACAATAGGCAACGTGATGTTTTCATGGCGAAAAGTGTCAATTGTTCTGTTGACCTCAGGTCTTTTACTTTCCTTATTACCAACATCGACTTTCGCCGTTGATCCGGTTCAGCCAGGTTCTGCAGCCCCTAATGGTCCAGCATTTACCCCGCCTGAAGATCCTGAAGTAATTAAGGATGCCCGCTCAATTCTGCGTGCGATTGAACCAAGTTCTTCAAATAACGCCATGGTCTACTTCGATCAGAACCAAGTTAATTTCAAGTCATATATCTCATTGGAAAAACAGAGCGCTGGGCAAGCAGGTGCAGGCGGTGCCATAACTTGCCTTACACCTGATGACCCAAAGTGTGTATCTGCACTAGCTGATTCATCTTTTCAACAAATCAAATACGACGTGGCGATGGGGTCATGTGATGCCAGACAGATAGCGGCATGTGTTAAGAGTTTGACCCTAGTTAAAGAAGATGGCACAAAGGTCAAAGCTGATCCAGTAACCAGAATTTATAGCAAGACAAGTCCGGGTTGGGCATCTACTTTCAACTCTAAAACAAATTCAGGTTACCCAGGCTCTGACGGACCTTGGATATGGAGAATCAACGATGGTGGCAAGAGCACTGATTACCTGATTCTTGGTTTAGTAAGTGCGCTATTTAATAGACCAAATGGTGTGTCAACTTGGGATGCCTCCGAAAAAAGTCTTCGCCTATCGATTTATCCGGTGAAGAAATTTCAAAGTGCGATGTTAGTCGAAGGTGCTGGAGAAACTGGATGCTTAGCTGTTGATACTGGGGTTTGTTATCAAAGAATCGCTTTTGCTTCGAATCTACGATTTGCCCTTGATCTGAGAATTCCAAAGGTAATCACTGGCTGGCTCAATGGCCGCTTAGAAAAACCAGTTGCTTATACTGAAAATTACAATGATGACTACTCAGAGTTAATTGTTGAGGCAAGCCCACTTGAGGAGATTATGACTGGTAAGTGGCTTGCAAATACTGGTGCTGTTTCTAGATATTTAGATGAGTCGCGGCGCGGCTTAACTGCAGGTGTTGGTAAGAATTTAGATATTGCAGGAGTTGATCCAGATGATCAGAGCGCGGTCCGCTACTACTCATCAATGGCTACGCTATTTAATAACACTGCTTTAACAAATAGTTTAACCTGGCGCTTAAATACAACATCTAGCGGTGCTCAAAGTTTTGCAACATCTTGCCAAAAGTCTGATGGCGTGCAAGGCATAGTTACGAGTAATGCCTCTGTATACGAGCCTGGATCGCCGAAATGGGATGGCAATGAAGGCGCTCTTGCCTACAAAATTGCAGCTCCTACATATAAACCCGATGGCAAAACCGAGAACGTTGGGCGCTATGCATTTACGATGCGGGCAGATCTGATCAAGTGTGTATATGGAATGGAAAAGTTGCCAGCGTATGCAAATATTGAAGTTACATACGATGGTTCGGGGGAGAAGAAGACCGCAACGGTGGTGCTTGGTTCCAATAAAGAGTGGGTTAACTTGCACGCTGATAACTTCATGTATACAGGAGCACCTCCAACTGTCAGCGTAAAGCTAGATGGATGGGCCAAATCCACTTCAGCTGCCACTAAAGCTCCTAGCAACACCGGCAATCAAGGAGCAGCCCCTGCTCCTGCAGCCGGAAAAGTAACTATTACATGTATTAAGGGAAGCACTAAGAAATTAGTTACCGGTGTTAAACCACAGTGTCCAAGTGGATACAAGATGCAAAACTCTACCGCTCCCGCTGCTCAACAAGTTCAAGTGACCGTAACCTGCACAAAAGGAACAACGAAAAAAACAGTGACTGGTGTGAAGCCACAATGTCCGGCAGGTTACAAAATGAGCGCGGCAACACCAGTAAAAGCGCCGTCAGCTCCTGCACAACCTGCGGCGCAACAACCGAATGCACCTGCAGATATGCCGGCACCGCAAGCACCTGCTGGACAACCAGGAACTCCAAATCAACCGGGGCAACCACAACCTAATGGGCCAGCACCACAATTTGATCCAAACGCTGACATAACTATTACCTGTACAAAAGGTGCTGAATCAAAACAAGTTACAGGTAAATCACCCGTGCAATGCCCAAGTGGTTATCAGATGAAGCCAATGGGACCAGGACATCCTGGCGCGCCGGGACAACCGCTAGATCCATTTCAACCAGGTCTTCCTATGCAACCACCTAAGCAGTAAGCAGATATTCCATTTTGCGGCCTTCGAATAGCTTGAAGTTTTCGCGCCTCATTTGATAATCCTAAGTCGCTTTAAAAAGATTTAGAAGTTACGACTTAGCGCAGAACAATCTTGTCCTCTTGCCACATACGAACAGCAAGAATTCGAGGGTTATATTCATCATCGCTCTTAAGTCCCAAGGTGGCAAAGGTGCGCTGGACCAGAGTTTCGGTTGCGCGAAGTGATGTCCCGCGTCGCGCTGCAATTGCAGAATTTGTATATCCATCAGCCATCAGCCGCAGAATTTCGCCTTGAGTACTGCTAATAACAATACGTGTTTGCTCCAGAACGGGGCGAGTGGCTAATGTATTTGTGTTAGCAATGGATTCTCTAATGGCCGTGTTAAGCGATGAGATGGACTGAAGTTCTGACTTCACCATGTAAGTAACGTTCTTGGGCAAGGTTACTCCACGCGGAAGGGCCAAAGCTGGCGAGGCATGTGAGGTCAAAATAACCTTGCCTATCCATGGGTGTTCCTCTTCTAGATAGTTGAGCAGATCTGCCCCACTGGGAGCGTTGATCCCAAAATTCAGGTCGCTGATAACTGCATGTGGGTCAAAGATCGCAACAGCCTCAATGGCTTCGGCCACCGAATTAACCGCCTTGACCTCAAACTTGGCATCGGTAAGTATGTCGCGCAGGAGATTGAGTGTGAACTCTTCATCTTCTGCAACGAGCACGCGCGTACGAAAATCTGATGCCATGACGCTCCAAGTTAGGGGAATTGGACTAGAAGTTGAGTTTAGGGATATTCAAACAATGGACAAGGTCACGGCCTTGCTCTTGTTCGGTTGATACTCACTATTTAGCCCAAACTGGCAAGACCAGCCTGATTATCTGCGCGGTAGGCTTGAAAGATGGAAATCAGAAAACGGTCGAGTCGACCACGTTTTCCACGCCGCCATTTTGCGAGTCGAATTGCACATGCGCAAACTCCGCAAAAATTGTTCCTGCGCTTTCTGGCGCTGGTCTCGATCGGTCTAGTGCTAACGATTGTTGCACCGGTAATCGCGGATGAAAATACACCTGCCCCAGAATTAACTTCTCCACTTCCCATGGATTCTCCTGCTCCGGCACCATCGCCATCTGATTCTCAAACAGCTCCAGCCAGTGACTCGATAATCCCGCCGGGTACTTCAACTCCATCACCGAGCGCATCTGCTTCAACAAGCACTAGTGGTGGAGCCAGTAAAAGTGAATCCGCCACGGCTAGTGCATCACCAACACCGGCTGCAGTTGCCAACCAAGTTATGAAAATCAATTTTCCTTCGGTACTTCCCGTGGACCCGCGTGCGCTTTTTCGCTCGCTACCGAGCGTCAATATTTCTGGTCCCCAATATCTACTTGTATGTATTCAGGCAACTAATATCAGATTTGATATCTATACCAAAAATGCCAGTGACACACTTTTTAATGGCCAGCGCCTAGCAAATGGCGACTTGACCTCAGATTTATTGATTTCAGGCACCACCGATCAAGTGGTGGCAATCCTCAATAGTTATGGCGGCATGCGCCTTGCTGGTACCAAAGGACCACTCGGTGGCCTTTATCTCAACCTGAGACTTACAGCCTTGACCGCTCCATCATTGGATCCGGTGCATTGTGGGCAAGCTTCATCAGCAAATACACTCATAATTTATTTGCGATCTCTTGAATTAGGTCAGAATTTAATCAAGAAAGCTATAACTCTTAAAGGTTAAAGATCGGTTTTGCAACGTTAAATCAGTTGAAAAACCTCTGTGTTTCTAGCGTCAATCAAGGGTTTCCTGACCGCTCACAGGTAAAGTTACAGGTCATCAGATGCAATTTCCCCTTCCTGAAGCTATCTAGAGAGATAAGGAGTCCCGATGCCGAAGGGTTTGCAGTCTCCTTTAAGTGGCAGAGTGGATTCTGGCTTTGGCGGCGGACGTAGAACACACCGAAATAAAATATTAGTCGGCGCAATACTCGCAGGTGTCGTTCCCTTTGTTCTCTCCACCTTTGCCGCCAGCGTGACCGTGGGAACAGGCGCCCTTGAATTTGGTCAAGGCTCACAGCGAGCGGTGGCGTGTGATCCCACCGTTTATGCAGCTATCGGCGAAGAGTGGCATTCATCGCCAACCCCAACAGATGCCTCGGCGGGATTCTTTAGAGTTCGCGGAATAACCATCTCTAACCTTGATCTAATTTCATGTAAGGGAAAGAAATTGCGCGTGCGCCTCATTGACACCGTCGGCGCCGAATTGGCAGTTGGTCCAACAACCGATGCCCACGTAATTCAAATAGTTCTTCCTAATGTGGATGCACCCGTTAGCACCAGCGATTCTGGGGCCCTGGCGCTGACTTACTTGACCGGCGAAGGCGCTGCAGTATCCAGCGCTATGGCCTCTGCAGTCTCTCTAAACGTCTCCGGCACATCTATTTATGACGGCTCCGATCTTTCAACAACCAATGCTGATGTCACTTTCTACCTCGATCCAACAGCAACTGTTGTAAATATCAACGGCCAAACAATCGGCAGAACGACTGTTGAAACGGTCAATAATCCAACTCGCTAAATGCAAGAGATCAAATTATTAAAGCAGAGCACTGTTTTTAGCACTTCTTACAATAATAATTAGCGGCAAAAGCCTTTTCAAAGTATTTACAACGACTCAGCTTTGCCCCTCTGGCTTAAACCTGAATTCACCTTTTCAAGCGTCCACCCAATGCCGAAGGCGTCAAAATGAGCATATTGAGGCAAAAAAGCGCGTAAAACCCGAATGGTTTTCGCTCAAGAATTTTTTTTGAGCGTGAGTGCTAAGCGGCCTGTCCTTGCATCGCCAGGCTAAGTGCTGCTTTGATAACTCTCAAGAAGAACAACAGGGTATCTATGAGGCAAAAGCCTCGGGATTAAGCCTGGTTGAGGAATTCACAAAGCGTGAGCTCCACGAAAGGCACTTTCCCCTTAGGAGGAAGAACAGATGGAGATTTTAAACTTGGGTGGTTCACAAGAACCGTCTGCCCGTCCCTCCAAGAAGAAGTTTAAGGTCGTCTTGGGTATTGGACTACTTGCCGGTGTTATGGGCATAGGCTCAACGCTTGCAGCTACCGTTCAGATCAATACCGGAGCGACCGTAGAATTCGGTCAAGGCGTTGCTTCGACTACCGCTTGCGACAGCGACATCACCGTTACACCTGGAACTTTATATGTGAACGACACGCAAACTTCTGGATCATCCGCAAATTTCCAGATGCGATCTATCACCATTAGTGCATTAAACACAACAACGAAGTCAAGTGACGGTGGAACGGAAGGATGTGGCGGCGATTGGTTAATTCTCAAGGCTTACACAACAAGTGACTCTCTAGCAACAAATTATGCTCAGGGTGGCTCATCTGCAAACGCCCTTTACTTGGGTTGGAATTACACACCACCTACGGTAAATGGCGGAGTCGCAGGAACGGGCTTCGTTCGCTACAACGCCGGTATTTCTCTGGCGATAGCTGCTGGCGGAGCAACATGTACAGCTAAAGTTCTGACCGGTACTAACGGTGCTGCCGATGCTGCAGGCGCAACGTGTGCAATGTCTGGGGCAGATACAACCAGCATGACGGCGACGGTAACACTCGGTAAGACCTCTAGCACTTTTGGTGCTCGATACGGAGTTATTGCAGGCGCAGTACAGAAAATCACAGTTGAAACTTCTGGCACTGATCCCGGATATGCTTCAACGACAGTCACTTCATAAGTTAGAAATATAGGTTCGTAATAAAGAACGACTCGCTCTAGGAAACTAGGGCGAGTCGTTCTTTATTGAATAGAAATTATGTAGTGCTAAGAAGAATTGGCGGTCATGAAGTGAGTACATCATCATCACCGCAAGAGCCATCTCTTCCACATCTTCTGGGGGCCACAGAGCTCTGGATTGAAGATGTGGGACAGGTTCCTGAATCTAATGTTTTGATAACCGTTTCAGATTCCAGTGGAGAACACACTTACCTTATTGCCGGCGATAATGTTGTCGAGACTAAATCTGGCCTATTCGTCCAAGCACCTGAAGAACGCATCGCGGCGGGCCCACGAGTCATGTATTCGCGTATCTCAGCTCTTTTTCGTTGGTCTGGTTATGTATTAGCTTTTACCCTTCTTACCTTCGCAGTCTTCTCATTTTCGGGCACCGTCAAAGCACGCGTTGTCTTAACCGGCTCCATGACCCCAGCAATTAATCCAGGAGACATCATCATCACCACGCCACCAAGTAACCTAGCGCCAAAGGTGGGCAGCGTCGTTGCATATGTCGGACGGCGCTTTGATGGCACAGCCGTAGGTATTTTCTCGCACCGTATTATTGGCGGAGATGCCGAAACAGGCTTCATCGTCAAAGGCGATAACAACCCTAATCCTGATACGCAACGTCCCAAGATTCCAGATATTACGGGAGTCATAATTTTTGTAATCCCGCTGATCGGACGTTTCTTAACTCCACGGGCCTTACTTATTACGGTGCCGGTCATCTTTGGTCTCTGGTTGATTATTGATGCCTTAAAGAATGAGTAAGAAAACTGCCATAACTTTGCTTCTAGCAGGGCTCTTCACGCTTCTTTCGATACCTTCCTTACATGCAGCAGATATTCCTTATTTAACGTGGGAGCGAGGCAGAGAGCAGAACGTTGTGGCCGGGCAAGGCCAAGGCGATAATTCTTGGCAAGTTAAGTTAGTTCGGATAGGAGTACCTGCTCGGGATTTTAATCCTAGCAAGCCCAACGCCGATGGATTCATTGTCTACTCAGCCTTCCTTCCAGAAAATACTCCTTTGGGTGAGTATGAAATTTATGTATTTGGAGATACCAGTCCATCTGGTTCATTGGTGGCAAAGGTAAAAATCATTGAGTTAGACCGTTACAGCATAACTCAGGTACCAAAAGATTTTTCAGTTCTACTCTTAGCGTTGGTCTTTGTTACAACCGTGCTTTCAGTTGCCCGAGGGCGCAAATATAAATACTTAAATTTCCCGCGTCAGAAAACAGCGGCCGAAAGCCGAACCCTCCTTCTCGAGAAAAGTATTCCCCGAATTCTTTATCCTGCCTATTTAATGCGCACTGGAGCAATGAATAGTTTTAGGCCATCCATATTTCGTTTCCTCTTGATCTGCGATGACACATTCCTTCACAAAATCTCTCCATTACTATGGACGCTATTTCCAATTCTTGGCCTTGGCTTAGGTCTGCAATCTGGTTATTCCACACATGATCAGATGCCGAACATACCCATTTACGCCTTGGCTGCGATCTCCCTCGTAGGCATGCTTGATGCCTACAGTGGAATTTTTGCAATCGTTGGATTTGCAGTGGGTCAGATCGTAACCGCCAATGTTTCTAACTTACGAGAATTCCTTGTGATTTCGAGTTTAGCGCTTTGCTGGATTATGCCCAGCCTCTTTGGCAATTTGCTCTACCTCGCCACTGAGCGGGACTATCCAAAGATCACGGGTACCTCAAAGGCATCACTCAAGAGCTTCTCCTTACTTGCCACTACATCTGCAATTGTGGGCTTATTTTTCTACGCGTCACAGCTCTTCGTGGCGAGCATTTCTCTGCACGCACCCAAGCATCACCCCTACCTAATGGCTTTATCAGCGGCACTTAGCCTTTGCTTCTTGCTTAAAATCTTCTTGCGAGAATGGCTAGATAACAGGATTTTACGCGGAGATCAGAAGGATTCTTTAGTGCTTGAAGTTTTCAATCTTGATTTAAGAATCTCTCACAGATGGGTCGCCTGTATCGGAGCTGCTTTGGGCCTATCCACTTACATTGTTACCGAAAATCTACCAATTTCCATAACTTCAGCCTTCATAGCTCTACTGTTATTTGGTTCACTTACCCTGCGCATTAATTCTTCACACCTGCTTTTTAAAAGGCTTTGGAGACGAAATATTTATTATGAGGCTTTTGCAATGACTGCCGCTGTTTCAATACTGTTTTTTAATATTCAAAAACTTCCATTTCAAACTAGTGACAAGGCTTTAATAATGATGGCTGCAAGCTTTGGCTTGGCCCTCTTGCACACGCTCTTTAGTTTATTCCACGACATTTCTGAGAATCTACAACACTCAGCAGATGGCGCTAGAGAAGTGGGCTTACAGCCATGAAGAAAATACTTTTCTTTCTTAGCGTACTTCTCATTTCCACCGGGCTTACGCAATTAGCCAGTCCTAAATCTGCAAACGCTAGCCAATTTGATAATCTACTTTTCGGATACGAGATTGGCACTGGTACAAATCTCAATCAAATCCTTGCTCTTACTATTGGCATTGAGGGTAAAGCTGGACCTGCAGGAGTTGCCGGCAAGAATGGATTTGTTGGCATGAATGGGTTGGCGGGCGCCCCAGGTATTGCAGGCGCCCCAGGGCCAATTGGTTTAACCGGTCCACCTGGTGCGAGCGGTGCAGCAGGTCCACCTGGTGCCAGCGGTGAAGCAGGAATGCCTGGTGCCAGCGGTGCAGCAGGTTCAAACGGTGCACCGGGTGCTCGTGGTGCCAACGGTGCACCGGGTGCTGCAGTTGCTGTTATTCAACTTGCACCTGGAGCTGATTCCAGGTGTCCGCAAGGCGGAACAAAATTTATTGCAGCAAATGCAGATATTAGTTATGCATGTAGCGGAACAACTACAGGAACTGGAACTATTTCAATTGGTCGCGGCAGCGCTTCTGTGACCAGCTGCGATGATGCAATAGAGGTGGGAATGCTCAGTCACTTTGATACCGTAAATCGCAGATTCCTCCTAGATGGAATTAAGGTCTCAAATTTAAGTTCTGACTGTGAGGGCCAGCGTTTAGACGTTACCCTCTCAACAACTGCTGCAGATTCATCCCATCAAGACTTCACTTGTACGGTACTTACGCTGCCGGATCCCGCTGGAGCCGATCTTTACATAGCAAGACCTGAGTATAATTTGAGATATGGGGAAACAGGACTTCTGGTTCCCCTCACGTGTAATCCGAATTTGAGCACTATGGACTTAACAAATTTAGATTCCATTATTGCTTTCCAGTTATCGTGAGTGTTCATGGAAGAAGGGGGCAATAGTGATGGCAAGTAAAAATAACAATCTTCCAGATAAACCTATTGTCTCGCGAGTCCCTCTTCCAATATCCGATTCTGCTTTAGTGATTGATTTGCCGGATGGCCAAAAACTTGTCATCGGAAAAATGGGGCAAGGAACCGTCATCGAAGTTGCAACATGGCGCGGTGTAGGACGACCTGATTCACGAACAAACCGCATGATGTTTGGAATGTCGAGCGCTGAAATTGAAGAAGAAGCGGGCCTAGTGCAAGATGAGTCAGCCCTTGCTTCAACTGCTGGCGTTGCCCTTCGCATAGTTGGTTATCCATTAGCAATGTTGAAGTGGCTTTTAAATATTCAAAGTAAGCCCAAAGCTAAGAAGCGCAAAGATGTGCGCAAGAATTTAATTATCGATGCCAAGGCACCTAGCGCTCAAAATGAACCTTCCAGTGAGGTGGTTACAGCGGATAGAAATTCCACCAACGTTGGCGTGATGATCGTCAAAAAGTCTCTAGTAGTGGCTAAGAGTTTGCTACTGCGCGGTCTGAAAGTACTTTTTAAAGCTCTGCGAAATTTTGATCTATCGGCAAGTATCTCTGCGCTAAAGGCTTTAAAGTTAAAGTCGATAAAGGGTGCTAGCTCAATCAAGAGAAAAGCTTCTCCAAAATCGACGCCAGATTATGGAGACAGCATTGATATAGATCAATGGCTGGCATCGATTACTACCAAAGCCGCTAATTCGGCCTCATTTGGCAAAGGCCATGTTGCGATCAAACCTGGTGCGACGCCCCGGAAAAAAGCGATTAAAAAGGCCCCCAAGAAATAAATAGTCGCGAAAACACTTAATTATCTGTATTTACGCGCCTTGAAAGGTATTCTCAGAGTACGAGTATTTGAAATTTCTAGGGAAGGCGAGAGATGAGCGATAACGTTAAGCGTGGCATCGTTTTTGCCGCCATACTTGGAGTCATCTTGTTTGCCCTAGGTTTACGTGTAGACCATCCAAAATCAGGGCTAAAAAATGCCCTCGGCAGCGCAGAATCTAGCATCGTTGTCTATTGGCACCAGTCTAAAATAAGTGTGGGCGAGAGGGTATTGGTAGTCCTGGACAAATCGGCGCTCGATCCAGCGGTGGCAATCGTAAACAATGTGAATTCTGATTCTATAGATGTATCAACGACTGGTGCATTTAACCGCGTTCCTAATGAGAAGGTGAAAGGTTCCCTGGTTATGGTCTTCCCATTCATCGGAACTCTCTTAGGCGTCTTCGGCCTATAGCGCAATGAGTCTCTTTGAAATTGAAGAAAGAAATAATAAGAAGCGCAAATTTCCCAAAGGTCTTTTACTGACCGGAATTATTTCAGCAATTGCTTCACTTGGTTTGGCAGTCGGTGCCTTAATTACGCTATCGGGGGAAGATACTTCAACTGTTGAGTTTGGTACAGGAGTAATTGTATTTACAGGATGTGATCCCGATGGCATGACTGCCATACCTCTGCAAAGTTTTTTTACATCTGAAACGCAAACGAAGTTTACCTATAATGAAGTTACTTTGACCGGAATATCTGAGAATTGTGCTGGGCGAGATTTAACGATCACGATTCGAGATCAAAACGGTGGGGTATTACCAGTTTCAGTTGCTGCAGATGGTCGCCTAATTACTTCAGTGCGTTTCTGGTTTCAAGATCTAACCAACTCACCTGGCAAGGTGACAAGCAATGGATATTTCGAGGAAATGTTCACCCTTCTTGGCCCGGATACAGCTACAGGCTTTGTTTCCGTGACTACGGTCAATAACCTACAGTCAACCGGGGTCGCGCTACCTACTGACGATAATGGAGATGTTAATTGGAACGGTGATAATCCAATGACCTATTGGCGGATGGACCCTGATGATAATCAAGTGACTATTTTCTTTAATCCAAGCCCGGTGACTAGTGGTCCAAACAGTGGGCAAGATGCGATTGGCGGATTCGCTGATGCCAGGAATGGCTACCAAATTGTTATGGAAAGCACCCCTCACCAAGATTCTTAATATTTTTCTGCTCAAAATTTTAAACTTTAAGAATAATTGCTTATCGTTGCATCTTATATAGCCGCTAGCCACGTGGAATAACAGAGATGCTCATGATATTGGTCGATGCCTGCGCAAATGCATTGCTTGTTGGCCTAAAGATTGCTTCGACTCTGGTGGCACCAAGGCGTGAAGGTTTCCAGTTACAAGTTGCAGCTGTAGTAACGGTTGCCCTAATGCTGCTGCAACCAGGGATCGTCCGACCCTCTTGCAAGAATTCTACGGTTCCAGCGGTTGCAACTCCGACCGTTAGCAAAGTTGCAGATCCATATCCAATGCTAGGGGCAGAGGAGGACAGAACTGCCGTATTTGATTGCTCGGCTGTAGTAAATGTCACTGTCGTTGTATCACTGGCAACTGAGTTGTATTCCGAGTTTCCGGCCATGGTGGCAATCACCCTGCATGTTCCGATAGTGCCGGTTGATAAATTACCTGTTGTTATAGAACAACCTGTCGCCGTTCCTCCTGAAGTGACTGCGTAACTCAACGAGCCATTGGTAGAACCGCCAGTGGCAGTTAGGGTGGTTGGAGTAGTAAATCGGCCCGTAATTGATGTCAGAGTCAGCGCACTTTGATTAGATTTGATAACCGCTAGAGTCACAGCACTTGAAGTAGTTGTTGCTGTAGTAGTACCTCTGGTGTTGGTAACAACCACTCTATATTTATGCCCGCTTACAGTGGAGTTCAAGGTTGCGCTCGTGTAAGAAGATGTCGTTGCCCCACTTCCTGAGGAAGCGTTTGCCCAGCTTGAGCCCCCATTTAGGGAGGTTTGCCATTGGTAGCTCAAGGTTCCGCCATCAGATGCTGAAGCGGAAACGCTCAGAGTGCCCGTTTGCGTAGAAGATGCGCTGGTATTTACTGGCTGAGTATTAATTGTGGGCGCTGCAGCATCTGGGATACGCGTAGTAACCAGAGATGAGTTCGTAGACTCGGCTGAATTTGCATATTGAGTATCGCCAATTGCGGTAATGGTCACCTTATATCCGGTTAGGTCTGCCATAGATGCGTAATCACTATCTGTAATGGCGCGAGAAGTTCCGCTAACTGATGTAATAGTTGCTAGCAAAGAAGAACCTGAAGAGTCATAAAGTTTTAAAGTATAAGAAGTCGCATTGGCCACCGCGGTCCAAGAAGCTGTGATGTATTTACGGACATCTGTGTTGCCCACTACCGTCGGCGCACTAGGTGTAGAAATATCTGCTTTATTAGTGGTGATCAGAGCAGACAATGTGGATTGAGATGAGTTCGCGTACATTGCATCACCAATGGCGGTGACTGCAACTTTATATCCAGTGCCAGGGGTGAGTCCTGTAATCGTATTACCGGATAAGAACCCAGTAATTAGTGAGCCAACTTCTGTTGTTCCATTAGAGGCATAAACTTGCACGCTGTATGAAGAAGCGTTAGAAACGTTTGTAAAAGTTACAGTTAGCGATGTCGCTGATCCAAGCACTACAGCACCTGATGGCTGTGATGGCGTGCTCAAAATTATCTTTGCAACAGTTAGCGTTGCATCACTTGAATTTGCAGCAGTAGTTGTGCCATTGATCGCATTGGTAACAACCACGCGATAGCGACTGCCGTCATCACCGATTGCAAGAGTAGGAGTTGTGTAGTTGACACCTGTAGCACCTGCAATCGATGAGTATGTGGTGGCGCTATCTGTGGAGAGCTGCCATTGGTAGGTAAGACTTCCGCCATCTGAGGCAGTTGTTCCTGAGGCAGAGAAGATATGGCTTTGGCCCACTGTCTTACTCACACTAGTTGGGCTAGTGATAGTGGCAGCAGCAGCGGCCGAGAGAGTGCTTATCTGACTAGAAAGAGCCGAGGCAGATGAATCTGCATAGTTGGCATCTCCAACAGAGGTCAGCCTGACTTTATAGGCAGTGCCAGCGCTTAACCCGGTGATTGCAGTATTTGAGGTGTAAGAGGTGGCAGTTGCAATAAGAGTTGTTCCATCAGATGCATAGACGCGCGCTGTGTAACTAGTGGCATTTGCAGCATTGGTAAAGGCGATCTTCAGAGAGGTTGCAGAGCCTGAAACAGTTGTTGGAGTAATAGCAGTAGGTGCTGCCAGCGGAATTTTAGTAACAGTAAGAGTTGCTGGGTCAGAGTCGAAATCGTAGGTGGTGCCATTGATCGCATTGGTAACAACCACGCGATAGAGAGTGCCGTTATCACCGATTGCAAGGGTAGGAGTTGTGTAGTTGACACCTGTAGCACCTGCAATCGATGAGTATGTGGTGGCGCTATCTGTAGAGAGCTGCCATTGGTAAGTCAAGGTACCCCCATCACTAGCAGTTGTTCCTGAGGCAGAGAAGACATGTGTTTGTCCTACGGATTTGCTGGCCGCACTTGGACTCGTAATGGTTGCTTTTACGGCTCCATCTAGGGTAGTTCTAGAAGAAGAAAGTGATGAAGGCGCGGAATCGGAATAACTGGCATTTCCAATTGCGGTAACAGTGATTTGATACGAGGTTCCAGGGCTTAACCCCGTAATTGTCGATCCAGATAGGAAGGAGGTCGTTGCATCTCCCACTTCTGTTCCATCTGCTAAATAGGCGCGCGCTGTGTAGGAACTAGCATTAGATGTATTGGTGAAACGCACCAATAATGATGTTGCAGAGCCTGAAACAGTTGATGCAGTAATAGCAGTAGGCGGATCTAGCGGCGCCTTTGCAACAGTTAGCGTTGCAGCACTAGATGTTGCAGCAGTAGTTGTGCCATTGATCGCATTTGTCACAACCACGCGATAGAGAGTGCCGTTATCACCGATTGCAAGAGTAGGAGTTGTGTAGTTGACACCTGTAGCACCTGCAATCGATGAGTATGTAGAAGGTGCTGCAGCTGTTGCACTTTCCCATTGATAACTCAGCGTTCCACCATCTGA
>CAFBQY010000007.1_pt1 | contig 91173 bp, 79 predicted proteins | sample 7270141 | NCBI WGS metagenome assembly CAFBQY01 (sample SAMEA6814196, study PRJEB35770) | freshwater metagenome | biome: Freshwater; feature: Freshwater reservoir; material: water | place: Czech Republic | collected 2016-11-09 | depth 30m m
CAAGAACAACCTTGCTCTCCATACCGAGTTGTTTTGCCAACTCATGTACGCGGACCTTTGACACATTTCTCCTGTCTTGGCCCGCAATCTTTATTCTAGATATTTATCTAGGGATGCGAGCCTTAGTTGTACGACCTCATAATCTGAACGAGCTCATTTGAGTTTCATATCTTTCGCATCCATATCTGTTAAACGTTCCTTTAGAAACGTTGTGAATTTTGAAACATCCGGCGCTTGCTCGAGCTTAAAAGCCCATCTAAACGCCTTACGTTCTATGGCAGCGTATCCGCACTCGAGGTGCAACCACGCTCCCCTACCGAGAGATTTTCTGCCTTGCGTCGGAATCACTTCCCCGCCGATGCAATTTACTCGCAATAGTTGTGATTGGCTTTCAGACTTACGGCAAACAATGCAAGTGCGTATCGGCTTGATACTTGATCGCATTGGCGCCATTTCTTTAACCATCAACAAGGAGTAAGGATAGCGAACTCGCGCGATTTAACCTAAATATGCGCGTAAACAGGGGCGTTAGCCCTTAGTTGGCGGCCGTATCTGGATGAATATCAATTCGCCAACCAGTCAAGCGCGCAGCCAGTCGAGCGTTCTGACCATCTTTTCCAATTGCAAGTGAGAGTTGATAATCAGGCACAGTTACTTTGGCAGAACGCATTGCTAAATCAACAATCTCTACCTTGGCAACTTTTGCTGGCGCAAGTGCTTGCGCCACAAATTCTGCAGGATCTTCTGACCAATCAACGATATCAATCTTCTCTCCGTGAAGTTCATCCATGACTGCGCGCGAACGCGCACCCATTGGACCAATTAGCGAACCTTTTGCCGAAACTCCAGCGCGGTGTGAGCGCACTGCAATTTTTGTACGATGGCCCGCTTCGCGTGCAACTTCCATAATCTCAACGATGCGATCGTTTATCTCGGGAACTTCTAAGGCAAATAGCTGTTTAACCAAGGCAGGGTGGCTGCGCGAAAGCATTATTTCGGGGCCCTTCATTCCTTGTTTAACTTCAACTACAAAACATTTAATGCGGTCGCCGTGGTTGTAGACCTCACCAGGAACCTGCTCTTGTGGAGGTATGCGACCTTCGACGCGACCTAAATTAACGTTAATCATCTTTGGATCGCGGCCTTGTTGCACGATTCCAGAAATAACATCGCCAACCGAGGCGCTGAATTCGCCAACAATTTCAGCATCGTTTGTGGCTCGCATCTTTAACTTAATTACTTGTCTTACCGTTGATGTCACCGTACGCGCAAATCCTTCAGGTTCATCGCGATCCTCAGAGATACGCTCACCAATTTCATTAAATGTCGGAACCAGAATCGAAATTTCTCCGGTCTCGCGATCAATTGCAGCGCGCGCTTGGCGCTTAGGTTCTAGCGTTTGGTAATACGCCTCAAGAACTCCTGCTTCAATCTCTGTTATTAACTGTTCCAGCGGAATCTCTTTATGAGTTGCAAGTGCGATTAGCGCCTCGACATCAACCTGTGACTTATTCATCGACAGCGTCTTTACGATTGAATTCAATCTCTACGACTGCGCGCTTAATGTCCGCAAAAGCCACCGTATGGCTCTTAATTCTTCCCTTAATATTTTCAACTAAAGTCGCATTTATTTCATCAAATTCGGTTAAGCGACCCGTAATAACAGATCCGTCATTTAGTGTGGTTTTAATTAGACGAGTTAAGTTCTTAGTCCAGTGGCGCACTTCGGTGAGCGGACGATCAACTCCGGGTGAAGTAACTTCTAAGGTAAATGGCGTATCACCCATGATATCTGCAGAATCAAGCAGCTCAGAAATAATTCTTGAGACTACGGTGACTTGATCAAGATTTAGTGGAGTTGGGCCATCTACAACGCAAGTAACAGTGCGGTGGCTGCCAGGGGATGCAATCTGAACTTCTTCAAGATAGAAACCAGCTTCAGTGACAGCTGGGGAAATGAGATCTGTGATTGCCTGCGTCAGCGACATTTCGTGCTCCTTATTCAATTTTTATTAAGTTTTAATTCATGGTCGACATTACTACATTCTGTATTTTACTACATTCTGTATTTTACTACATGGAAATGAAGGTGTCGAAACCGACTTTAACTATCAGCGCAAAAGTGATTGCCATAAAGACTTTACGGACCAAATTAGAACCGCCACGAAGGGCCAAGTGTGCTCCAAGAAATCCGCCAGCCACGTTAGCGATCGCCAGCGTGAGGCCTACTTTCCAGAGAATTTCACCGTTAAGGCCAAAAATCAGGATCGCACCGAAATTTGTTGCAACATTTACTACTTTGGCAATCGCTGAGGCAGAAAGAAAAGCAAAACCAAATACTGCAACCAAAGTTAGAACTAAGAAAGATCCAGTACCTGGCCCAATTAACCCATCGTAGAAACCAATTACCAGCGCAGCGATGGCTGCAATTCGCAAGCGTTGCGATTGGTCATGTCGCATAGATTCGATCAGGCCTAACTGCGGCCGCTTCCAGGTATAGATCAGGACTGCAATCAAGAGGGCTACGACAATTGGTTTTAATATTTGTGTTGGAATTAACGAGGCTAGTGATGCCCCGCCCATCGAACCAATGAGCGCTGGTAGCGCCATTGCAATAAGTAACTTTGGATCTGTTTTGATATTTCGTCGATAAATTAACGCCGATGCAGTTGTGCCAAAGATAGAAGGGACTTTATTGGTTCCAAGAATTACAACTGTTTCGGACTTTTCTAACCCAATTAATAGCGCCGGAAGTTGGATCAAACCTCCCCCACCTGCGATCGCATCAATTAGCCCAGCGCAGAAAGCGGCAACTGCGAGAAAAAGAAGTGTGTAGAGAGTTAGATCTGCAAACACTTTATGAAAGCGAGGCAATTAGCGCAGCGACAGCGACAACTGCTTGATCGACGGCAACTTCTGATTTTTCACCAGTCTTGCGATTGCGCAGTTCTATATTGCCATCGGCAAGTGACTTACCAACGACGATAATCACGGGATTCCCGATTAGCTCGGCATCTTTAAATTTAACCCCGGCGCTGGGATCGCGACGATCATCGAGCATTACAGAAATTCCGGCTGCCTCTAACTTCGCGCCAATTTCAGCAGCGGTATCAAATGGTAAATCATCTTTGCCGGTTGCAACGATATGAACCTTTGCCGGCGCTATCTCTAGTGGCCAACAGAGCCCAATTTCGTCATAACTTTGCTCTGCAATTGCCGCGACCGCGCGCGATACGCCAATTCCATATGAGCCCATCGTGACAACTTGAGACTTTCCATTTTGATCAAGGACAGTTAGCCCAAGTGCATCTGCATACTTGCGACCAAGTTGGAAGATGTGGCCAATCTCAATAGCGCGATCAATTACAACTGCCGTTGCGCAATCTGGGCAGGCATCGCCTTCACGAATTTCCGCCGCTTCAATATAAGCATCAGGAGTGAAGTCGCGACCATTTACGACATAGCGCGCATGGCGATTTAATTTATTGGCACCGGTAACCCAAGAAGTTCCAGGTGCAACTCTTGGATCCGCATAAACAGTAATTCCAGATTTAGCAGCATCTTGTGGTCCGATATATCCCTTAACCAAGGTTGGGAATTTAGCAAAGTCGGCTTCTTCGAAAGTACGTAACTCTTCAACCCCGGCAAGTCCGGCTTGTAAACGTTTTAAGTCAACTTCGCGGTCACCTGGAACCAAGACAGAGATAGCTTTGTTATCTGCCATCAACATTACATTCTTAAGCGTTGATGCTCCTGTAAATCCTCCACCGAATTTTTCATTTAAAATTGCTACAAGTGAATCAATAGTTGGCGTATTTGGAGTATCCAGCTCTTCCATCGCCGGAACCTTAGAGGCATCGGCTGCCGCAACTTTCGTAACCATCGCTTCGACGTTTGCAGCAAAACCACATTTAGGGCAGAGCACGTAAGTATCTTCACCGGTTTGGCAAGGCGCTAAGAATTCCTCAGATTTCGATCCACCCATAGCGCCAGAGACCGCTTTAACGATGTTGTACTTCAGGTGCAGGCGATCAAAGGTGCTGATGTAAGCGTCACGATGTTTTTGATAGGAAATATCTAACCCCTCATCGGTTAAATCAAATGAGTACGAATCCTTCATTACGAATTCGCGACCGCGAATAATTCCGCTGCGAGGTCTGGCTTCATCGCGGAACTTATTTTGAATCTGATAAATAGTAAGAGGTAGATCTTTATAGGATGAATATTCACCTTTAACCATCAAGGTAAACATTTCTTCATGGGTTGGGGCTAGTAAATAATCCCCACCTTTACGATCCTGCAGACGAAATAGTGATGGTCCGTATTCTTCCCAGCGGTTTGACGCCTCGTACGGTTCCCGCGGCAGCAGCGCAGGGAAGTGAACTTCCTGAAAGCCGGCCTTATCCATTTCATCACGGACGATATTCTCAATATTACGTAAGGTAATTACGCCAAGGGGCAACCACGAGTAAATTCCGGCAGCGATGCGACGCACATATCCGGCGCGAACTAAAAGCTTATGGCTCGGGACTTCTGCATCTGCTGGGTCATCGCGAAGTGTGCGAAGAAATAAGGTCGACATGCGCAACATGGGCGCAACCTTATCGCGTAATTACTTGACTGTGACGGAAGGTTCGCCTGAAAGAACTCCGGCGGCTTCCATTTCCTCAGCAAGACGCATCGCTTCTTCGATTAGCGTTTGAACGATCATCGACTCTGGAACAGTTTTGATGACCTCTCCCTTAACAAATATCTGCCCCTTGCCATTTCCAGATGCCACTCCAAGGTCTGCTTCGCGCGCTTCACCTGGCCCATTAACAACGCATCCCATAACTGCAACGCGCAAAGGAACTGTCATACCTTCAAGACCTGCCTGAACTTGTTCAGCCAGTGTATAAACATCAACTTGGGCACGACCACATGATGGGCAAGAGACAATCTCTAATTTACGTTGGCGCAAGTTAAGAGATTCGAGAATTGAAATTCCGACTTTAACTTCTTCGACTGGAGGCGCTGACATTGAGACGCGGATTGTGTCACCAATACCTTCGGCCAATAAAATTCCAAATGCAGTAGAAGATTTAATTGTGGCTTGGAATGCAGGTCCCGCTTCGGTAACGCCCAAGTGCAATGGATAATCACATTTAGCAGCCAAAATTCGATATGCGTTAACCATTGTCACGGGATCGTGATGCTTTACAGAAATCTTTAAGTCAGAAAAACCATGTTCTTCAAAGAGCGAGGCTTCCCAGAGCGCTGATTCGGCTAGTGCTTCGGGGGTTGCTTTGCCGTACTTTGCTAATAAGCGAGGGTCAAGTGAGCCCGCGTTCACACCAATTCGAATTGGAATACCAGCATCGCCGGCCGCTTTGGCAACTTCTTTAACCTTGTCATCAAATTGCTTGATGTTTCCAGGATTTACACGCACCGCTGCACAACCGGCATCGATTGCGGCGAAGATATATTTTGGTTGAAAGTGGATATCTGCAATTACAGGGATTTGAGATTTCTTCGCGATCTGCGCCAAAGCATCGGCATCATCTTGGCTGGGAACTGCAACGCGCACGATCTGACAACCAGCGGCAGTTAGCTCGGCGATCTGTTGCAAAGTAGCGTTTACATCTGAAGTAAGAGTGGTGCACATTGATTGCACGCTAACTGGTGAATCACTTCCGACCGCGATTTTTCCGACTTGCAATTGCCTAGTCTTGCGGCGTGGATGAAGCGGAGCAGGTGGGGCGCTAGGAATTCCGAGATCAACCATGGGGACATTCTGCCTCAAAAGTGGCGCAACGGCCTATTCAAAGGTTAGAGGTTTAGTGAAATTGGATTGAATATATCTGCAATGAGCAGCAATACCGTTAGTAGAGCCAGAATTACAAAGACGACAGAGGTAACAGGTGTAAGCACTTTCACATCAATGCCAGCAGGTCGCGCTCTGCCACGTAATCTGGCGATAAACGCTCTGATCTCATCAGCAATTGCAACTGCCATATGGCCACCATCTAAAGGCAAGATCGGTAGTAAATTAAATAAACCAACAAAAATATTTAGGCTGGCCACGATCAGAATAAAAGTTCCAATGCGCTCTGAGGTAGTGAGTTCTCCGCTGGCAGCTGCTTGACCTGAGACGCGCGCTACACCGACGATTCCGACTAGCCCATTCTCATCGCGTTTTTCCCCACCAAAAGTCTGTCCCCAGAGCGCAGGAATTTTAGTGGGAAGTTGAATTAACGCCTTAGCGGACGCGGTTGTGAAAGACCAAGTTAACTTTGCCGCAGATGTTACCGATGTTGCAGGGTCAAGTCGTTTGGTGCCAAATTCATTAATGATCCCAAGTACATAACGAGATGTGCCATCGTCAATATCGGTCATCCGCGGTGCCGCAGTTATTTGCTGTTCAATACCATCGCGTTTGATAGTAAATGTAAGATCGCGACCTTTAGAGTTTCGGATTTTATCTAGCTGATCTTGCCAATCAGTTGAACGATCTCCATCTATTGCAATGATCTCGTCACCTTTTTGAAATCCGGCTGCTGCCGCTGCGCTGTTGGCAGAGACGGTATCGATCACTGGAAGTACTTGATTAACACCGACTCCGGCAAGTAATAGAAGAAGGAGCAAGTAGCCAAGGATGAAGTGGAGAAAAGAGCCAGCTCCCAAAACAATTAACTTCTTGGCAGAACTGGCGAGATAGAAAGCGCGATGGGATTGCCCATCAGGCATATCATCATCTGGGGTCATGCCTTCAATGCGGCAGTAACCACCTGCAGGAATCGCTTTAATTCCAAATTCGGTCTCGCCACGTTGGTATGACCAGATGCGCTTACCAAAGCCGAGAAAGAATTCAGATACGCGCATACCGAATCGGCGAGCGGTTAAATAATGTCCAAATTCGTGCACCATCACAGAGAAGAGCAAGGCAAAAATAAAGGCGAGAATTCCGAGCAGTTGCATTAGCGGGCTACTTTCGAGACGAGTTCGTGGGCGATCTTGCGAGCATCATTCTCGATAGCACTGACATCTGCCAGATCGCGCAGCGCACCCGCTGATTTCGAACCTAAAGATTGCACGACTTCTTCCACAGTTTCGATAATAGCGGTGAATCTAATTTTTTCTGCGATAAAGGCAGCCACACAAACTTCATTAGCCGCGTTAAATATTGCCGGCAGCCCGCCGCCCAATGTCCCGCAACGACGAGCTAAATCAATTGCTGGAAAACGCGCCGCATCAATTGGCGCAAAGGTCCAAGTGTGCGAAGTTGACCAATCTATTGCTGCGGTTGCACCCTTGATACGGTCTGGAAAATTTATGGCCAAAGAGATTGGCCCCTTCATATTTGGCGGTGATGCTTGAGCGATGGTCGAGCCATCAACGTAGTGCACCATCGAGTGAACTACAGATTGCGGATGTACTACCGCTTCAATTTGTGAATATGGCATATCAAATAAGTAATGTGCTTCAATTATTTCCAGCCCCTTGTTAACCAAGGTTGCAGAGTTAATTGTGACAACCGGCCCCATCGACCAGGTTGGGTGGTTAAGTGCTTCTGCAACTGTTATATCGCTGAGATCTGAACGCTCACGAAATGGCCCACCGCTTGCAGTTAAAATCAACTTGGCTACTTCACTTTTCTTCTCACCCATTAGACACTGCCAAAGTGCCGAATGTTCTGAATCAACCGGTAGTAATTGGTCTGGTTTGGCAATCGACATAACTAAATCGCCACCTGCCACAAGTGATTCCTTATTGGCTAAAGCAACGCGATTTCCAACTTTAAGCGCCGCCAATGTGGGCGCAAGTCCGATCGAGCCAGTGATTGCATTGAGAACTATGTCGCATGTTATTGCAGCAATTTCTGTGGACGCATCTAACCCGTCAATTATTGTTGCCTGCGGAAGTGCTGCTCTGAGTACATCAGCGTTTTTAGTTACACCGATTACGGATACCTTAAATTTCTTAGCCTGCTCAATTAGCGACTGCGGATTAGTACCGGCAGCCGTTATAGCTACAACTCGAAATAGGGTTGGATTTGCTTCAACAATTTCCAGCGCCTGAACCCCGATAGAGCCAGTTGATCCAAGGATTACTAAATCTTTCATCTCGCCTACCTATTATTAACGATCAAGTAGATTTTGAGTTGGTGAATATGGCGTGCCACTGCGACGTTTAGCAATTGCAGAAAGTGCTTCGAGGACTACGCGGTTAGCCAAAATGGCGGTGATATCGGCCGTATCAAATGGTGGTGCCACTTCGACCACATCAAGTCCAACCACAGGAAGTTCCAAGCAGATACGACGAACTGCTTCAAGAAGTTCTCGGCTTGTCATGCCACCGGGTTCTGGAGTTCCAGTGCCGGGCGCCATACCCGGATCTACAACATCGATATCAACTGAGAGAAAGACTCCATCGCAACCATCAGTAAGGGTTGCAAATGATTCATCGAGCACCGTATTTAATCCGCGGTGATGAATTTCTGTCATCTCATAAGAGCGCATCCCTTGATCGCGCATCCAATCAAGAGTTTTACTATCAGGCCAATAACCGCGCAATCCGAGTTGCAAGAAACGATCCCCGCGAACTGAACCGCTTTCAATTAAACGACGCATCGGAGTTCCATGGCCAATAAGTGCGCCAAATTGATCTTCACCTGTGTCGGCATGTGCATCAAAGTGGATCATTGAAATTTTGCCAAGCCCGCGGTGCTTTGCGATTCCGGCAACGTCGGCGGATGCGATCGAGTGATCACCACCGAGAATGACTGGGATTTTGCCAGCACGTGAAATTTTCTCGGTGGCATCTTCTAAAACTTTAAGAGATGAGACCAGATCACCCGGCGGCATCAATAAATCACCAGCATCGTAAACTTTCAGCGCTTTTAAAGCGTCAATACGTAGCGCCAAATGTGGGCGCTGCGCATCATGCGGCAAGTAATCTCCACCACGGATAGCTTGCGGTCCAAACTTGGCGCCTGAGCGATGCGATGTTCCTGAATCGATTGGTGCGCCAACAATAATTACATCGGCATCAGCGAATGACTTTGGGTCATCAAGATCGCATTGCGGGATTCCAAGAAAGGTAAAACTTGGCCCATACATGTTGCCGTGGTTAACCATTGCTAAAGGATAGGCGCAAATCTTTAAGAATCGAACCCAAGCCCGAGCGAATCGAGGAGTTTGAGCCAAAGATTGCGCTTGCCACTGTTCTCATCGGCTTTATTTATCGACCATTGCGTGAGGCGAATGAAAAAGAATCTAAATGGCTCAGGAGGAAACGGCATTGGTTTCTTGCGCACCATGCGCAACCGAGTGCGCTCATTATCGACGCCGTCGAGTAGATCCAACATCACCTGCGCGCCAAAGCGAGTGGAACCGACTCCTAAACCCGTGTATCCCAATACATATGCGACGCGACCTTTATATGCGGTGCCCCAGAAAGGTGAGAAGCGTGAACATGTGTCGATTGCTCCGCCCCAGCCATGTGTGAATTTAATTCCCTGCAACTGCGGAAAAGTTTCTAAGAAAGCTTCAGCAAGATGAGCATAAGTTTGCGCATCGGTTTCATATTCAAGGCGCACTTTGCCACGGAAGTTATAAATTGCATCGTAACCACCCCAGAGAATTTCATTATCTTTAGTGAGTCGATAGTAATGGAATTGATTGCCCGCATCGGATAACCCTTCTCGCTCACTCCAGCCGATTGATTTGAGTTGCTCGGCAGTAAGTGGCTCGGTTACTAATTGAAAGTCATAAACAGGGATGACGTACTTATGTGCGCTCTTAATTAGTGATTTAAATACATTAGTAGCCAGAGCGACTTTAGGTGCATAAACACTTCCATAAGGTGTGTAGACAGCCATTCCGTTCTTTCTTTCTTCTAAACGATCCACATGTGAATTCTCAAATATCTTTATACCAAGACTGATGCAGGCTCGTTCTAAACCCCAAACTAGCCGCGCAGGGTCAACTAGTGCAGTTCCATCTGGATCCCAGAGCGCGCCTTTGTAGATCGGAGATTTAATTCGGGCTTGTATCTGCTCTTGGCTCAGGAGTTCTACATTATCGCCAAATGAATTTCGCAGTTCGGCCTCTTCTATAAGTCCAGTCATCTGCCAATCTTCGACTGCCACGCGAAGCTCGCCGTTCCATTCAAAATCACATTCGATTTTGTATTTTGAAATTGTTGCTTCAATGGCATCTAAGTTCTCACGACCCAGCTTCTCGATAGTTGCCATTTCATCTTTAAATCGGCTATACCCGTTCATAAATCCATGGGTTAGTGAGTAGCTACAAAATCCACCATTGCGGCCGGATGCACCCGCACCTGTTTCGCGCTGTTCAACCACAACGACTTCGCGATCGGGGTTTGCTTCCTTCGCTAATAACGCTGTCCAGAGACCGGTGTAACCAGCGCCAACAATGCAAAGATCTGCCGTCACATCGCCGACGAGTGATGGGTGCGGCGCTGGTTCAAGTGGGTCTTCATCCAACCAATAAAGCTGGGGTTGCATATGAGATAAATGTTTAAGAATCGATGGGTCGATGGTCGCCATCACGTTTTTCCGGAAATACCGGAAATCACCTCTGCAATTACTACTAGTAGTTGAGGGTTATTTTAGCGCGCTTTACGGCGATTAACGAACTGCCCCGCTATAACAATAGCCAGGGCGAGGAAAAACATGCCAGAACCAATTACATTTGCTTGAGCAGGAATTCCGCGGGCCGCAGCGGTATAAACGAACTTTGGAAAAGTAATAACAGTTCCGGAGTTGAAATTTGTAATAATAAAGTCATCGAATGAAAGGCTAAATGCCAAGAGTGCAGCTCCCGCAATTCCAGGGGCGACAAGTGGCAACGTCACGCGACGGAAAGTTTGAAATTCATTTGCATATAGATCCATTGCTGCTTGTTCTAGCCGGGGATCAAGGCTAGCGATACGTGCTTTCACGGTTACTACAACGAATGAAATACAGAACATCACGTGTGCGATAACCGTTGGCCAGAAACCAGGATTGATTTTAAAGACTAAGAAAAGTGAAAGAAGTGATGCGCCAAGAACGATTTCCGGAGTTGCCATTGGCAAGAAGATCAATAAGTTTGAAGTCGAACGTCCTTTAAATTTATGGCGGCCGATAGCAAAGGCGATCATTGTTCCCAAAATAGTGGAGAAGATCGTGGCCAGAAGACCAATCTTTATCGAGTTTGCCAGCGCGTTACAGACTTCAGGGGCACCACATGGGTTCTTCCAATTATCGAGAGTAAAACCCTTCCAGATTAAGTTGCTCTTGCCGGAATCATTGAATGAAAAGGCGAACGTGTACGCCACCGGAATGAATAGGTAGGTAAATGCAAAAACCATGTAGACACGAATTAAATTACGGCCAAACCAACGTTGGAACCGAGCAGCCAGCGGAATAGTCGGGATCGTGGCATCGGCAATTTTCTTACTCATACCAATTCCTCCGTTCCAGCTTTACGAATATAGACAGTAACAAGAATTAAAATCGCAGCCATCAGCGTGAAGGAAAGCGCTGCTGCAGTCGGGTAATCCACAATTTTAAAATAACGCGATTCAATGACGTTGCCGATCATCTTGGTATTTGGGCTACCTAAGATTGCCGCGTTTACATAATCACCCGCTGCTGGAATGAAGGTGAGCAGAGTGCCTGCAACAACACCAGGCATGGAAAGTGGAAGTGTAACTTTACGAAAAGTGGTAAATCCATTGGCATAAAGATCCCCTGATGCTTCCAGGGTTCGTGGATCAATGCGATCGATTGAGGCAAATAGTGGCAGCGTCATAAACGGTAAGAAGTTATAGGTCATACCCATTACGACTGCAAATGCAGTTGAGGTCAAGGTGGTGCTATCGCTAATTATTCCGATGTTGCGCAGAGTCGGAACAACAAATCCTTCTTCACCAAGAATTTGCTTCCAGGCCACGGTACGAAGTAAGAAGGATGTAAAGAAAGGCGCCACAACCAAGACCAGGAAGAAGTTCTTATATTTTCCTGATTTGAAGGCAATGGCATATGCCAGCGGGTATGAAATTGCCAGCGCCAACAGAGTCGCGATCAGCGCATAAACGAATGAGCGGCCGAACTGTTCCTTGTTTTCAACAAAGGCATCAATATAATTTTGAAAACGGAAAGTCTGTTCGTATTGCCCGGTATCTCCCCCACCGACTGGTGTTTGTGTTGAAGTCTGCGCCAGATTTAAGATCGGCAAGATAAAAAATACAAATAGAAAACCAAAACCTGGCAATAAAAGCAGGTAGGGCGTACGAATCTTTCCCATCAAAGTTTTAACTTACTCTTCGTCTAGATCTTCAGGATTTACTTCAGAGCCAGCAGTTACATCTTCATCTCCGCGCAGTGCAAATGTGAAGACCGGCGCCCATGAAATATTGACTGCATCTCCCTTATTAAATGGCGCAACGCCATCATCATTTTGCTCAAAGACTATTAGCTCTTGGCCCCAAGGCATTTCAACTTGGTACTGAGTTGATACACCGATGTAGGAAACATCTTCAATGCGACCACCACTAAGAACATTTCCATTTACTGGGGTATTTAGTAAAGAGATACGGAACTTCTCTGGGCGGATGCCGACATAGATCGAATTATCAACAGCATGTGAGCGGTTCTTTGGAAGTGAGATTTTCTGGCCAAAAACATCTGCGATAAGTGAGTCGCCATCATTGCCTGAAATAGTTCCCTTAATTAGATTTGATTGGCCAAGGAAGTTGGCAACAAATGCTGTCTCAGGATCGTCATACAGATCAGCCGGCGATCCCATCTGTTCAATCTTTCCTTCATTCATAACCGCGATGGTGTCAGCCATTGTCATGGCTTCTTCTTGATCGTGAGTTACGTGCACGAAAGTCAGGCCGACTTCCTTTTGAATCCACTTAAGTTCAATCTGCATTTGGCGACGCAGCTTTAGGTCTAGAGCACCGAGCGGTTCATCTAGAAGTAATAACGCTGGGCGGTTAACAATGGCGCGGGCAAGTGCGATGCGCTGTTGTTGGCCTCCAGATAACTGAGTCGGCTTGCGACCTGCAAGGTGCGGAAGTTCAACTAAGTTAAGAACTTTATTTACTTCTGCATCAACATCTTTAATCCCACGACGGCGAAGACCAAAGGCGATATTTTCAAAGATAGTTAGGTGCGGAAATAAGGCATAGTTCTGAAAAACAGTATTGATAGGACGTTGGTATGGCTTAGTTGTTGTGATATCTGTTTGGCCCAGGTGAATACTTCCAACAGTTGGTTCCTCTAACCCTGCGATCATTCGCAAAGTTGTGGTCTTACCGCAACCTGAAGGACCAAGGAGCGCGAAGAATGAACCTTTGGGAATAGTTAATGAGAGATCATCTACCGCTTTGAAGTCACCGTACTCTTTGGTGATTCTTGTAAGTATTAAATCCCCACGTGCAGAACTAGCGTCAAACGACACTTAGTTGCCGGCGGCCTTCTGGAAAGCCTCAGTCCATGCAGTTTCTTCAGTAGGTGTGAGTGAACGGAAGACGCTCAAGTTCTTCATCGTTGCCTCACTTGGGAAGATGTACTCGCTCTTAGCCAGATCCGGATCAATCTTCTCCATCTCGGCCTGAGCGCCCTTAACTGGAGTTACATAGTTAACGTATGCCGCAACTTCTGCAGCAATCGCTGGGTCGTAGTACCAATTGATTAGCTTCTCAGCACTTGCTTTCGCCTCTGGCGTAGCAGTTGATGGAATCATCATATTGTCACCAGAAATAGTTCCGCCTGATTCTGGAATTGCGAAGTCAAACTTGCCTTCATTTTCAGAAGCCAAGATAAACATATCGCCAGACCAACCAATGACTGCAGTTGCATCCCCTGAAGTGAGGTCTTCGGCGTATTCATTACCCTTAACGCCGCGAATCCATCCATCAGAGATCATCTTTGCCATGAAATCAACAGCGTTCATGTATTGATCTTCGGTAACTGTTGCAGGATCAGCGCCTTGTGCGAGCAAAATAATTCCGATTGTGTCGCGAAGTTCAGAAAGTACAACGATCTTGCCCTTGTTAGCAGGAGCAAAGAGATCATCGAGTGTGCGAATTCCCTTGGGGTTCTTTGCAGTATTCCAACCAAAACCACCCATGATGCCTTGCCAAGTAAGAGTTGATTCGCGGCTTGGATCATATGAAGGGGATGCAAGAGTGTCGAGAATATTTACTTTATTTGGAATGTTTGCAGCATCAAACTTTTGCGCATAACCCAGGCGAATCCAACGCGCGGCCATCCAGTCAGTTGGGCAGACCAAGTCATAACCAATATCTTCATTTAGCTTTAGCTGTGCTTGTACCTTGCCAAAGAATTCGTCGTTGTCGTTGTAATCTTCAAAATACTTAACTTCAATACTCGTTGATTCGGTGAACTTATCCAGTGTTGGATAATTCTTACCTTCTTCATCGAAATCTAAATAGAGCGGCCAGTTACCCCAACGAACTAATTCACCGGAAGCGGCAGAGTCGCCACTTGATCCGCATGCTGCGAGCGCACCAGCAGCGCCAACGCCACCGATACCTGCAAGAACTGCGCGGCGTGAAACACGCGCGTTAATAATTGAACGAGCTTCTGGTGATAGAGGTGATTTCTTAGCCATGTTAGTGGGCTCCTTTTTTGCCGGAACAAGGGACGGTTGTGCAGGGCTCATTATGTAACTCTTTGGCCCCGTGAGCCAAACGATTTCGCTGTAATTTAGCAAAATTTTATAAATTTTTACCCGTTTATATTGCTCATGACGTGCTTGATGCGGGTGTAATCCTCAAAGCCATAGCTCGAGAGATCCTTCCCATATCCAGAGCGCTTGAAGCCACCATGTGGCATCTCGGCAACGATTGGGATGTGGGTATTGATCCAGACGCACCCAAAGTCAAAGGCCTTAGCCATGCGCATCGCGGTTCCGTGGTCCTTGGTCCAGACAGATGATGCCAAGCCGTATTCGACTCCGTTGGAAAGCGCGATCGCTTCTGCCTCATCTTTAAATTTTTGGATTGTTATAACCGGTCCAAAGATTTCAGATTGAATATGTTCATCTTGCTGGCGCAAATCTGCAATCACAGTAGGTGCGATGAAGAAGCCCGGGCGATCAAGGGCTGATCCGCCTGCGACCACACGAGCATGTGATGGAACGCGATTTAGAAAGCCTTTAACTCGTTCGAATTGTGCGGCGTTATTTACTGGACCAACGATGACATCTTCATTTGGCATGCCAACTGCGATCTCATTGGTGGCTTGGTGGGCAAGAAGTTTTACCATCTCTTCATAGACTCCTTCTTGGACCAAGACGCGAGTTGCTGCGGTGCAATCTTGGCCAGAGTTAAAGAATCCTGCGATAGCGATACCTGCGGCGGCAGATTCAAGGTCAGCGTCATTGAATACAACAACTGGTGCCTTGCCACCTAATTCAAGGTGAACTCGCTTTAATTGTTTGGCAGCACTTGCCGCAACTTCCATACCTGCGCGAACTGATCCGGTGATTGAAACCATGGCAGGTGTTGCATGTTCCACAAGTGCCTTACCCGTTTCGCGTTCTCCGCAAATTACATTTATGACGCCATCAGGAAGAAATTCGCCCATGATCTCTGCCATGAAAACTGTTGATGCTGGAGTTGTGTCACTTGGCTTTAGGACAACCGAGTTACCGGCAGCGATTGCAGGCGCCCATTTCCAGACCGCCATCATCATTGGATAGTTCCAAGGGGTTACTTGTCCGCAAACACCGATTGGTTCGCGGCGTATAAATGAGGTCATGCCCTTCATATATTCGCCGGCAGACTTACCTTCTAAATTGCGCGCGGCTCCAGCAAAGAAGCGGATTTGGTCGATCATTGGTGGGACTTCCTCAGAAGTCGTTAGCCCAATTGGCTTTCCACAGTTCTCGGATTCAATTGCGATAATTTCATCGGCGCGAGATTCGATGGCATCGGCGATTTTAAGTAGCGCGCGTTGGCGCTCAGATGGAGTCGAATCACGCCATTCGGTGAATGAATTTGCTGCGGCTTTCATTGCCTTGTCTACATCGGCTGCGTTGGAATTGGGCGCAGTTGCAAATGCTTTACCTGTTGCCGGATTTATTAGCGTTGTAACTTCACCTGAAGAGGAGTCAACTAACTTTCCATTTACAAAATTCTGTAGCTTTTTCATCTTAATTAAGCCCCTTCAGCGCCCGTACCAACTGATCACCATGATCTTTTGGATGATTTGTGTAACCTTCTAGCCATTTTGCAATTGTGTAATGTCCTGCTTCAGTGTGAACACCTGCTTTTTCTAAATCTGATTCTTCTAGTCGCTTCACAATATCTAATGACCCGGCGCGAACGGCTGCAAAAACTGCAATTGAATTTTCAACTGGTGCGCTTTCATAACCAAGTTGTGGCGACATCGCCCACAGATTCTCGTCATAACCTTGAATGGTTGATCCTTCAGGTTCAGCAACTAATCGGCGCAAGCGTGCGTATGACTGCGCTTCAGAATCTGCTAGATGATGAATGATTTGCCGAGCAGACCAGCCTTCTGGGTCCTTAATATCAATCTGATCTTTCATCACACCACGTGCCAAATTTAAAAAGTATTGGGTTGCTGATTCATATGCGGCCGCTGATTCTTGAATGCTCATACGGTTGAGTCTATTTACTCTTTTCCGCTGCTGCCAACTGCCCGCAGGCGCCATCAATTTCGCGGCCTCGGGTATCGCGCACGGTCACAGGTACGCCATAGTTCTCGAGGATCCGCACAAACTCTTCTTCATCCTCGCGGCGCGATGCGGTCCATTTCGATCCTGGGGTCGGGTTAAGCGGGATTAAATTCACGTGCGCATTGCGGCTCTTAAGCAAACGGCCCAGCAGATCCGCGCGCCAAGATTGATCGTTTATATCTCTGATCAGCGCGTATTCGATGGAATAGCGGCGACCAGTTTTCTTTTCGTAAGCATCAGCTGCTGCCAACACTTCACGAATTTTATAGCGAGAGTTAATTGGAACCAGGGAATCGCGAAGTTCGTCATCCGGAGTGTGAAGTGAAACTGCCAAGGTGCAGTTAATGCCTTCATCCATTAACTTTTCAATTCCATTTACCAAGCCGACGGTTGAGACGGTGACCGAACGTGCGCTGATACCTAGACCGTCAGGATTTGTATCTGTGATATTACGCAAAGTGCGGACAACTGCGTTGTAATTTGCTAGCGGCTCACCCATACCCATAAATACAATATTAGATAGCCGAGCTTCTCCCCCAGGTAGTTCACCATTCGCGCAGGCGCGAGCAGCGGCCACAATTTGTTCAGTAATTTCACCGGCGGTTAAGTTACGGGTAAGGCCTGCTTGACCAGTTGCACAGAATGGACAATTCATTCCGCAACCTGCTTGCGATGAGATACAAACGGTTACGCGATCGGTGTATCGCATCAAAACCGACTCAACCAAAACACCATCATGTAACTTCCAGAGATCCTTGCGGGTCATCCCGTTATCCGTTGTGCGAGTCGTAACTAACTCAATCAGTTTTGGAGTTAGCGCGTCAGCAATGGCTGTTCGTTCGGCAGCCGGTATATCGGTCCACTCTTCAGGGTTAGTGGATAGATGTGTGAAGTAATGTGTCGCCACTTGCGCGGCACGAAAAGGTTGAAACCCAAGTTCCTTTGCCCACGCTTTTCGCTCTGCTGGAGAAAAATCCGCTAAATGTTTCGGCGCTTTCTTGCGCTGAACCGGCTCATCGAAGACTAACTTTATTTCGTTCATAGATAACGCTTCACAAGTTCCAGCGCCAGCCATAGCGCCGGTGCGGAAAGCAATACCGAATCCAGTCGATCTAAAATTCCGCCATGTCCGGGAAGTAGATTGCCCATATCTTTTAGCGATAAATCGCGCTTAATAGCGCTCTCAATTAAGTCTCCGGATGTAGCAGTGAAAACTGTCATTAACCCTGCGATAACCCCGATACGCCAATCAAGATCGAGAATATAATGAAAAGTGAGCGCTCCACCAATAGGTGTGAAAATAATTGATCCGACTAAGCCTTCCCATGATTTCTTGGGGCTAATCTTTGGCGCCAGGGGATGCTTGCCAATTAGTACTCCGACGAAATAACCAAATGTGTCATTGCATCCGACTAAAACCACAAAAGTCATTACTTGAGCAAACCCATTACTTGGGCGCGCTAAGAGAATTATGAATCCGGCCAAGAACGGCAGATAGATAAGCGCTAAAGATGTAGCGGTTGCCTTGGCTACAAATTGTTCAGGTCCTTCGCGCAGCAACCAGATCAGAAGACAAGGGAATGCAATGGCGGTTGCGATGGCGAGCCCGGCCACTCCCCCAATCCAACTGGCATAGCTAAGGCCAACTGTTGCCAAAGTCAAAGCTTTAAACGAGATTGCGATATTGCTAGTTGATAGCGCCATGCGCATTTCGCGCAGACCAAGAATCACAGCCACTGTTACAAGCCCGGCAAAAATTACTCGTTCATATGCAAGTGCAAACCAGATTAAGGCGAGCAGAAACAGTGAGACCGCAATAGAAGGTCCCAACTTTCTTCCGGCGCGTTTGTTAATCGCCTCGTTAATGGAATGCAGATCTGACATAAAAAATTAATAGAACTCCTAGACTTCTAGAAGTTCCGCCTCCTTATGCTTTAACAATTCATCAATTTTATGCACGTGCTCTGAAGTGACCTTTTCAAGCTCTTTTTCACCGCGAGCTAAATCATCTTTTCCGATATCGCCATCTTTTTCTAACTTTTCCATCAACTCTTTTGCAGCGCGGCGAATATTTCGGATAGAAATTTTGGAATCTTCAGCCTTGCCTTTTGCGACCTTGATGTAATCACGGCGGCGTTCCTCTGATAATTGCGGCAGGGCAACGCGAATTATTACGCCATCGTTGCCTGGGTTTACGCCTAAATCAGATTCGCGAATCGCTTTCTCGATACCAGCCATGGCGCCCTTGTCGAAGGGGGAAATTATGGCAAGGCGCGCTTCAGGGATTTGAATGGAGGCCAACTGAGAAAGGGGTGTGTAAGTACCGTAGTAATCAACCATGATCTTGTTAAAGAGAGCTGGGTGAGCGCGACCTGTGCGGATCGTTGCAAAATCATCTTTGGCAACTTCTACTGCCTTATCCATCTTGCTCTGCGCATCCGCTAGAGCACTCGCTACATCTGCCATTTCTTACTCCCTATTTTTGTAAATCATATTTAAATCACCAATTGGAGATTTATGAAACTAAAGTTCCGATCTTTTCGCCACGAACTGCGCGGCCGATATTTCCGTTCGTCATCAAATCAAAGACAATTATTGGCAAATTATTTTCGCGGCAGAGGCTAAAGGCTGCAGCATCTGCAACTGCAAGTGATTTGGATAGCACGTCGCTGTAGGAAATTTGGTCGAATTTTGTTGCTTTGGGATCCTTCTTAGGATCGGCACTGTAAACACCATCAACACCACTCTTGGCCAAAAGTAAGGCCTCTGATCCGATTTCCAGTGCGCGTTGTGCAGCAACGGTATCTGTTGTGAAGAACGGCATTCCGGCACCCGCACCGAATATGACAACGCGACCCTTTTCTAGGTGTCGAATAGCGCGACGTGGAATATATGGCTCAGCAACTTGTCCCATTGTGATGGCTGTTTGTACGCGAGTATCAACGCCTTCTTTTTCTAGAAAATCTTGTAGCGCCAGACAGTTCATAACCGTACCCAGCATGCCCATGTAATCCGCGCGAGCGCGATCCATACCAACTTGCTGAAGTTCTGCGCCGCGGAAATAGTTACCGCCGCCGACTACGACCGCTAGTTGAACTCCGCCTTTAACGACATCTTTGATTTGTTTTGCAACATCACGCATGACATTTATATCTACGCCGATGCCTTTTTCGCCGCCGAAAACTTCTCCAGAAAGTTTAAGGAGCACCCGCCGATACGTTCCTCGTGTACCGGGCATGGGCGCTCCTTAACTAAGTCGTTCTGCTTCCAAAACGTTGTGGTTGTCGTTCTGGATAGTTTACTGACCGACGCGGAAACGATGGAATGCCTTGACGGCGGTTCCTGCCTCATCGAGGATCTGCTTCACAGTCTTCTTCGCATCTTTGGCAAAAGCCTGCTCAATTAGCGAGACTTCCTTGACGAAGCCAGTTACGCGGCCTTCGATGATCTTAGAAAGTGATGCCTCTGGCTTGCCTTCTTCACGGGCAGTCTCTTCAGCGATACGGCGCTCATTTTCAATGAGATCGGCAGGAACATCTTCGCGATGAACAAACTTTGGTGCAAATGCTGCAATGTGCTGTGCGATGTCGCGGCCAACTTCGGCAGCTTCTTTAGCAAGTGAGACAAGCACGCCAACTTGTGGCGGCAAATCTGGTGAAGTCTTGTGTAGATAAAGTCCAACTGGACCTTCTACAACTGCAACGTGGCGAATTTCAATTTTCTCGCCAAGTGTTGCATTGGCTTCATCAACAACTGCTTGCACGCTTTTGCCGTTAGACATTGTTGATGCAAGGAACGCTTCAACAGCCGCAGTCTTTGAGGAGAGAAGGTGCTCAACTAATTCATCGCCGAGGGCAATAAAACGCTCACCTTTTGCAACGAAGTCAGTTTCACAGTTGAGCTCAAGCATTACGCCAATGTCTCCTGAAACCTTTGCAACTACTAAACCGTTTGAGGTCAGACGACCTTCGCGCTTAGTAACGCCTTTAAGTCCCTTTACACGGATCAAATCGACAGCTTTGTCGTAATCGCCATCTGCTTCATCAAGTGCCTTCTTGCAATCGAGCATTCCTGCTGCAGTTGCTTCGCGAAGGCGCTTTACATCATTTGCGGTGTAGTTAGCCAATTTACTTATGCCTCCGGAGTTGTTGTAGTTTCAAGCACAGCTTCAGCTGGAACCCCGGACAACAATTCGTTTGCTAATTGCTCGGACACAGCGGCTTCGATTACAGCAGGAGCCGCAGGTGCAGCGGCTGCGCGAGCCTTCATACCCTCAACAATTGCATCAGTGATTACGCGAGTAAGCAGACCGATTGAACGGATTGCATCATCGTTACCTGGGATCTTGAAATCAACTTCATCTGGATCGCAATTTGTATCCAAGATTGCAATTACTGGAATTCCTAGCTTCTTAGCTTCGGCAACTGCCAAGTGCTCTTTCTTAGTATCAACAACCCAGATTGCTGAAGGCAACTTGGTCATGTGGCGGATACCGTCAAGGTTCTTAAATAGCTTTTCGCGTTCGCGGCGAAGAACCAAAAGTTCCTTCTTGGTAAGCAAAAGATCGTTTGAGTTCTCAAGTGCTTCTAGCTCTTTCAGGCGCTGAATGCGCTTGTAAACAGTTGGGAAGTTAGTGAGCATTCCACCTAACCAGCGCTCAGTGACGGTTGGCATTCCAACACGTGCAGCCTGCTGCATGATCGGTTCGTGTGCTTGCTTCTTTGTTCCAACGAATAGAACGTGTCCGCCCTTTGCGACGGTGTCCTTTACGAATTCATATGCTTGATCGATAAGTGCAAGTGATTGCTGAATATCGATGATGTAGATGCCATTGCGCTCTGTGAAAATAAAACGCTTCATCTTTGGATTCCAGCGACGTGTCTGATGTCCGAAGTGGACTCCACTGTCGAGAAGTTCTCGCATTGTTACAACTGCCATGGCAGCGCTCTCTTTCTTAGGTTTTTGCGCACAGCGCAATAAACCTGATCGGTTGGTGGCTAAACAATTTGTTAAGCCCGTCGCACCTACAACGCCGACCAACCTTTGAAAATAAATTTCTTAAGTTGGACCGAAGTGGCTTGTATTCCCTGACATTTCAATTACTGAATTGGTCAGTTCATACATAAGTGCTGAGATGTCACCCTAATTTTCGTTCCCGAATAACTAAGGTGCAGGGGGAATCTTACCTTCTCAAAAGGGGTGCAAAATCCACGGCTAATCCTGTTTTTCTGCGCGGGGGTGGGCTTGTTTAAATGCTTTTTGCAGACGTTCGGTGGAAACGTGGGTGTAAATCTGGGTAGTAGCAAGGGAGGCGTGCCCCAATATTTCTTGGACGGTTCGCAGGTCGGCGCCACCTTCTAATAAATGTGTTGCCGCCGAATGTCGCAGCGCATGTGGACCCATTCTCTGCGCCCCTTCGAGCGCTTCAAGTGCGTGATAAACCACGGTACGAACAGTGCGTTGATCGATTCGCTTGCCGCGCGAACCAAGAAAAACTGCGCGCATCGATTTTTCACCTGCTAAAGCTGCGCGTCCATTCTTTAACCAATTCTCAAGTGCGCGCATCGCCGGGTTGCCGATCGGAATAGTGCGCTCTTTATTGCCTTTTCCTAATACGCGAATCGTCTGCCTTTGATAATCAATATCTTCTAAATCCAAACCACAGAGTTCAGAGACGCGCGCACCGGAGGCGTACAAGATTTCGAGCATCGCACAATCTCTCTTTGAAATTGGGTCATCTTCTTCAGCAACTCTGGTCGCCATCGAATCCATGGCAGTTGAAGCATCGGCAACGCTTAAAACATCTGGCAAAGTACGCGCACCTTTAGGGGTGGCTAGGGTCGCGCCAACATCTTTTGTGAGATAGCCTTTTTTAGTCACCCACTTTGTAAATAAACGAATCGAGGTAGCACGGCGCGACATAGTTGTGCGCGCTCCCCCTTTGATTTGCTGGTTAGCAAGCCACGATCGAATGTGCGAGAGCTCCAAAGTTGCAAAATCATTTACATCTAACTTAGTTAAATGATCGAAAAAGGAATCTAGATCACCCATATAGGCACGAACTGTGTGTACCGAAAGATTTCGCTCTGCTTCTAAATAACGTTCAAATGCGCTGCGAATATCACTTAATGCAACGCTAGTCATACGATAAAGGTTACTCGGGTTTGCGCCCTTGACGCAGTAAGCCGAAGGTAACTGCATCTTCAAGTGCCATGGCGGATGCGGCTATAACATTTTCGTGAACGCCCACAGTGTTCCATTCACCTTTGCCATCTGAAGTTTCCACGAGAACACGAGTGATCGCACCGGTTCCGAGGCGACCTTCAAGAATACGAACTTTGTAATCAGTAAGTTCTAGAACTTCAAGTTCTGGATATAGCTGCTTTAAACCAGAGCGAAGTGCGTTATCAAATGCGTTAACCGGACCGTTTCCAGAACCAGAGCATGAGATCGCTTTGCCTTGCGAAGTAACTGTTACTTCAGCCTTAGTAATAATGCTCTGGTTTTCAGCTCGTTCTACCGTGGTTAACCAATGATCTATTTGAAAAAATGACGGGCGCTTTCCATTTACTTCTTCTAGCAATAACAGTTCAAAGGATGCATCGGCTGCTTCAAAAGTGAAGCCGCGAGATTCCATCTCTTTTACACGATCGACAATGCGGCCAAGAAGTTCGCGATCTCCGCCTAGATCAACACCTAGTTCTTGGGATTTCAATTCAATTGAGGCGCGGCCAGCCATTTCAGATACCAACATCCGCATATCATTTCCAACAGATTCAGGATCTTCGTGTTGATACAAGAAAGGGTCAACTTTGATTGCAGATGCGTGGAGTCCGGCTTTGTGTGCAAAGGCTGAAACTCCAACGTAGGGCTGGCGTCCAGATGGAGAAATATTTGTAATTTCAGCAACTGCATGTGAGATTCGGAATGACTCTCTTAGGAAATTTGTAGGAAGAACTAACTGCTTCTTCTTTAGCTCCAGATTAGCGATGATTGTGACTAAGTCTGCGTTTCCAGTTCGCTCGCCGTAACCATTTAGAGTGCCTTGAACGTGGGTTGCACCTGCTGCAACCGCCGCCATTGAGTTAGCAACTGCGCAGCCAGTGTCGTTGTGGCAATGGATACCGATACGTGCAGAAGTTGCAGTTAAAACATCATGAACCACTTCAGCGATTTCATCGGGCAACATCCCGCCATTGGTATCACAAAGCGCAGCAACATCGGCGCCTGCATCCATTGCAACGCGAATAACCTCGAGTGCGTATTCGCGATTAGCGCGATAGCCGTCAAAGAAATGTTCGGCATCAAGAAAAACGCGTTGCCCTTCTTGGCGAAGGTGAATAACTGAATCGCGAATCATCGCAAGGTTCTCTTCTAGCGTGGTTTTCAAAGCAAGATCAACGTGGCGATCAAATGCTTTTGCAACCAGAGTTACGGCAGGAGCACCAGAATCGCGAAGTGCGCCCAGCAAAACATCATCAGCAGCCTTTGCACCTGGGCGACGAGTTGTTCCAAAGGCCACAAAAGTGGCGTTCTTAAGTTTCAACTCTTTCTTGGCGAGAGCGAAGAATTCAGTATCTTTTGGATTAGCTCCTGGCCAACCGCCTTCAATAAAACCAACACCAAGATCATCTAGGTGACGCGCGATGGTTAGCTTGTCGTGGACAGAGAGATTTAAACCTTCTTGTTGTGCGCCATCGCGCAGAGTTGTGTCATATATATGAAACGCATCCGATACTGGCATTAGATAACCCGCTTCATCCAGTCGTGCTTATCAGCCGTTGTCCCATGCTGAATCGCGAGTAAATGATTTCTGATTTCCATGGTGATCTTGCCAGGTTGTCCATCGCCTGTGACCCATTTGCCCATGGCGCTCTTGGCTTGACCGACTGGCGAAACTACCGCTGCGGTACCGCATGCAAAAATTTCTGTAATTTCACCTGACGCTACGCCCTCGCGCCAATCATCAATCGACAACATAACTTCTTCAGTCTTGTATCCCAAATCTTTAGCAGCAGAAAGAATTGAGTCGCGCGTGATTCCGGGAAGAAGCGTTCCGGTCAGCTTCGGGGTTATTACAGATGCGCCAGCGCCTTTACCTTTAACGAAGTAAAGGTTCATGCCACCCATCTCTTCAATCCATTTACGTTCTTTGGCATCGATCCAAACAACTTGGTCGCAGCCTTCTTTCGCAGCGGCTTTTTGCGCAACAAGGGATGCCGCATAGTTTCCACCGCACTTGGCTTCACCTGTTCCGCCCAGCGCTGCGCGAACATATTCGGTTGAGATCCATACTGAGACCGCCTTAGATGGATCAAAGTAAGCACCAGCTGGCGTTGCAATAAGAATGTATGTCGCCTTATTAGAAGGCCGAACGCCAAGCCCAACTTCAGTTGCGATCATAAATGGGCGGATATAGAGCGACTCTCCAACTTTATTTGGAACCCATCCAGCATCGCGCGATACAAGTGCGTTAACTGTCTCCAAGAATAAAGCTTCAGGCATTTCTGGAAGCGCCAATCGTGCTGCGGATTTAGCAAAGCGACGGGCATTTGCTTCGGGGCGAAATAATGAAATGCCGCCATCTGGTTGGCGATATGCCTTCATACCTTCGAAGATCTCTTGTCCATAGTGAAAAACTGCAGTGGCCGGATCTAAAGAAAGTGGACCATAAGGAATTAACGAAGGCTCAGCCCAACCATCTTTTTCTGTCCATTCGCAGATAACCATGTGATCGGTGTAGTACTTACCAAATCCACCTTCAGCAACTAAAGCATCGCGAGTCGCAACATCTTTGGCATTGGGATTTAGTGAAATTTTCATTTTAAAGTTGCGCTAAGAGCGCATCTCCGATTTCGGTAGTGCTGCGCTTCTTATCACCACGGATTAGCAAATCAGCGTTTACTGCAGCTTCAATTTCACGGGCAGCACTTTGATAGCCCAAATGATCCATCATCATCGCAACTGACATAACTGTTGCTGTTGGATCAGCCAAATTCTTACCTGCGATATCTGGGGCTGAACCATGTACAGGTTCAAACATAGATGGGAATGCACCAGTTGGGTTGATGTTTCCTGATGCGGCAAGTCCGATGCCACCACAAATTGCGGCTGCAATGTCAGTCAAAATATCTCCGAAGAGATTATCCGTGACAACTACATCAAAGCGTTCAGGGTTGGTAACAAAGAACATTGATGCTGCATCAACATGTAAATAATCAGTAGTCACCGTCGGAAACTCTTTTGCAACTTCGTTAAAAGTACGAGTCCAGAGGCTGCCTGCGCGAGTTAGCACGTTGTTCTTATGAACAAGTGTTAACTTCTTACGATCGCGCTTTGCAGCACGTGCAAATGCATCACGAATTACGCGCTCTGCGCCACGTCGAGTGTTTAGGGATTCTTCCGTTGCTATTTCGGCATCTGTGCCTTCAGCCAGGACACCTCCTGCACCTACATATGGACCTTCAGTGCCTTCGCGCACAACAATGAAATCAATTGGCGCCTTTGTGGCAAGCGGTCCGATCACTCCCGCGCGTAAAACTGCAGGACGCAAGTTAATGTAATGATCGAAGGCGAAACGTAACTTCAGCAGCAATCCGCGTTCTAGAACTCCACTTGGAACTGTTGGATCTCCAACTGCGCCAAGCAAGATGACATCTGCTTTGGCAAGTTCGGCCAAAACTGAATCAGGAAGAACTTCCCCCGTGCGATGCCAATATCCCGCGCCCAGATCGTATTCAGTCTTTTCAAAAGCTACGCCATGTTTTGCGGCAACCTTATCTAAGACGCGAATTCCTTGAGCAATCACTTCTGGACCGATTCCATCACCAGCGATTACGGCAAGATTTATCTTCTTCATAATAACTTCTCGTTAATTCACTAGGGTTACAGAGCGAACTAGGTCCGCTCCGGTTTCTTTGGAGACAGCGCTAACAATGGATTCCGATACCGGTGAGTCAACGGTAATAGCCATCAAGGCGGTTCCCCCAGCGCTAGCGCGAGCAACTTGCATTCCTGCAATGTTGATTCCAGCTTTGCCAAGGGCGTTACCAACAGCGCCAACGACTCCGGGGCGATCTGAATAACGCAAGAAGAGAAGGTTATCGGCTGGTGGAAGATCAAGATCAAAACCATCTATTGCGATGATTTTCTCTACTTTACGAATTCCCATTAGCGTTCCATCAACTGTGATTGATTTTCCGTTGCGGAGTGCGCAATGCAGAGAAATCATGCTGCGGTATTCTGGACTAACTGGATCGCTATCTGAAGATGAAGTCATATTACGTTCGCTAGCAAGCCCTGGCGCATTTACATAAGTTACATCTTCAGCACCCGTTGCCATAAGTGCACCCTTAAGCGCACTGATCGCCAAGATGGAAGAGTCGTGTTCAGAGATATCTCCGCGAACATGCACATCGAGATTTGTGGGAAGTTCGCCCGCAATTCCTGTTGCAATCTGCGCCATCTTCTCGACGAGCGCCAGTGAAGGACGAATTTCTTCGTGAATCGCCCCACCCTTAACGTTTACCGCATCTGGAACTAATTCGCCCGCAAGTGCTTTGCGAACAGAGACAGCTACAGCAATTCCAGCACGCTCTTGTGCTTCATCTGTTGATGCACCCAAGTGAGGCGTGGCTACAACTTGATCAAGGGCGAATAAAGGTGAATCGGTACAAGGTTCGGTGACATAAACATCAAGGCCGGCACCCGCGACGCGACCTTCAGTGATGGCATCATATAAAGCTGCTTCATCTAGAACTCCACCACGCGCAGCGTTGATGATGCGCACAGAAGGTTTAACTTTCTTTAACGCTTCAACGCCAATTAAGTTTGCAGTCTCTTTCGTCTTTGGCAAGTGAATTGTGATGAAATCACTGCGCTTTAACAATTCATCGAGTTCAACTAATTCGACGCTAAGTTGGGCAGCACGTGCTGGCTGTAGGTATGGATCGTAGGCAACTACGTTCATGCCAAATGCTTGCATGCGATGAGCAACTAATTGACCGATGCGACCAAAACCAACGATGCCAAGAGTCTTTTCAAATAACTCTGCGCCGGTGTATTTAGAACGCGCCCACTTGCCATTGCGAAGTGCCGCGTGTGCAGGTGAGATAAAGCGAGCAGAAGAAAGCAACAAAGAAATTGCTAGTTCAGCTGCAGAGACTATGTTTGAAGTTGGTGCATTAACGACCATAACGCCAGCAGTTGTGGCTGCTGGGATATCTACATTATCTAAGCCAACACCAGCGCGAGCGATTACTTTCAAACCCTTTGCTGCCGCAATTGCTTCTGCATCGATCTTGGTTGCAGAACGGATCAAGACCGCATCGACACCTTTGCCAAGTTCGGCAAGAAGTTCGGCACGGTTTGCTCCATCACAATTGCGTACTTCAAAATCCGGACCTAACGCATCTAGCGTCGCCGGACTTAGTTCTTCTGCAATTAATACAACAGGTTTACCCACGTGATGCGCTGCCTTCTCGGTAATCATCTTTATTTGAAGTCTTGATCCAACTGAACATCTTGCGAAGTTCACGGCCTACAACTTCAATTGGGTGAGTTTCACCCTTGGTGCGCAGCGCCTTAAATTCAACGCCACCTGCTTCTTGATCATCGATAAAGCGCTTAGCAAATGCACCAGATTGAATGTCGGCAAGAACAGCCTTCATATTCTCTTTAACACTTGGGTCGATTACACGAGGACCCGAAACATAATCACCGTATTCGGCTGTGTCAGATACTGACCAGCGCTGCTTTGCAATTCCACCCTCGAACATCAAGTCAACAATTAACTTAAGTTCGTGCAAGCATTCAAAGTAAGCAACTTCTGGCTGATATCCAGCTTCGGTAAGCACTTCAAAACCGTACATAACTAGTTGAGACGCGCCACCACAAAGAACTGATTGCTCACCGAATAGATCTGTTTCGGTCTCTTCAGTAAAGGTTGTCAAGATTCCGCCTGCGCGAAGTCCGCCAATTGCCTTTGCGTATGAAAGTGTTAGTGGCCAAGCGCTACCAGTTGAATCTTGTTCGACTGCAACGATTACTGGGACTCCACGTCCACCTGCGTATTCTCGCCGAACCAAGTGTCCAGGACCCTTTGGTGCGACCATGCAAACATCAACATTTGTTGAAGGCTTGATGTAACCAAAGCGAATATTAAAACCATGGCCAAAGAAGAGGGCATCGCCATCTTTTAGGTTAGGCAAAATTGAATCGGTGTATACGTGGCGCTGCAAGTGATCTGGAACCAAGATCATGATGACCGTTGCTTCCTTTACTGCTTCTGCAACAGTTACTACGCGCAAGCCCTCAGCTTCTGCCTTGGCGCGCGATGCGGATCCTTCTTTAAGTCCTACTCGGACATCAACGCCGGAGTCGCGCAAGTTAAGTGCGTGCGCATGTCCTTGTGAGCCGTAACCGATAATCGCGACTTTGCGACCCTGGATGATTGATAGATCTGCATCCTCTTCGTGATACATCGTTGCCACGGTATTTCTCCTTTAGTTTCGAGTTAGTTCTGGTAATCGGGTTGGGTGTCGTGCTTTGAATTGCTGATCGCACCTTCGAGAATCTCTTCGATACGGATCACATTTATTAACTTATCTAATTGGGCAATAACTTGTTCCAAAGAGTGACCTTCGACGTTTACTTCGATGATCATCTTAGAAATCTTAGAGTTTTCAGTTGGGCCAACAGTCAGCGAATCGATGTTGTAAAGGCGTCGCGCAAAGAGACCTGCTACACGGGCTAAAACACCTGGTTCGTTTTCAACGAGAACTTCTAATTTATGAATAGCCATTAGAGCTCCTGTGAATCCCAGTCAGGCGCCGTAGCGCGGGCGATTAAGATTTCATCATTTGATGTTCCGGCGGCAACCATTGGCCAAACCATGGCATCGCGATGAACACGGAAATCAACAACAACTGGCTGATCATTTATAGACATTGCTTTTTCAATTGTTGCATCAACGTCATTTGGGCTATCGCAAGAAAGACCAACGCAACCCATAGATTCTGCCAACATTGGGAAGTTTGGAATCCGCTTAGACTCAAGGCTGGTGTTTGAATAACGGCTGTCATAGAACAAGGTTTGCCATTGGCGAACCATTCCTAAGCTTTCATTGTTAATGATTGCGACCTTGATTGGAATGTTATTTAAGGCGCACGTAACAAGTTCTTGATTTGTCATTTGGAAACAACCATCGCCATCTATTGCCCAAACAGTTGTATCTGGAGCGCCAACTTTTGCACCCATCGCAGCTGGAACGCCATAACCCATCGTGCCCGCACCGCCTGAGTTAAGCCAAGTACGTGGTTTTTCATAACTAATAAATTGTGCTGCCCACATCTGATGTTGGCCAACACCTGCGGTGAAGATTGTGTCAGGGCCACAAATCTTTCCAAGTCGCTCGATTACAAGTTGCGGTGACAACGCACCATCGGCTGGTGTGTCATAACCCAATGGATAAGTTGCTCTTAACTTATTCATGCTTTCGATCCAAGGTGAAAGATCAGTACGTCCCTTAGCAAGAACGGCGGTAAGTGCTGGAATAAGGGCTGTAATGGTTTCGCGCAAGTCACCGATTACAGCAACATCGGCATAGCGATTCTTACCGATTTCTGCAGGATCGATATCTGCGTGAATAATCTTGGCATTTTGCGCGAATGTTGAAAGTTTTCCAGTTACGCGATCATCAAAGCGTGCGCCTAAAGTTATAAGCAAATCAGCCTTTTGAAGTGCAGTCACTGCAGCAACGGTTCCGTGCATGCCGGGCATACCAAGATGTTGCGGATGCGAATCTGGGAAAGCACCACGCGCCATCAAAGTTGTAACAACTGGTGCACCAAGAAGTTGGGCAAGTTCTAGTAATTCGCGGGATGCATTAGCTTTGATGACACCGCCGCCAACATAGAAAACGGGCTTCGCAGATTGCGCGATAAGCGCTGCCGCATCGCTGATAGCGCTCTTATTTGGCTGTATCTGTGGTTTGTAACCAGCCAGGTTTACAGTTGTTGGCCAATCAAATGTTGTCTGCTTCTGAAGTGCATCTTTTGCAATGTCAACAAGAACCGGACCAGGCCGACCTGATGTGGCGATGTGAAATGCTTCGGCAATGACACGTGGGATGTCATCTGGGTTGGTAACTAAAAAGTTATGTTTGGTAAATGGCATCGTGATGCCACGGATATCTGCTTCTTGAAAAGCATCGGTTCCGATTGCAAGAGATGGAACTTGACCTGTAATTGCAACAACCGCAACTGAGTCCATTGCAGCATCGGCAAGTGGTGTAACTAAATTTGTCGCGCCAGGCCCAGATGTTGCAATGCAAACGCCAGCACGTCCAGTTACTTGCGCATAACCGGTTGCAGCATGTCCAGCACCTTGTTCGTGGCGAACCAAGATGTGGCGAATTGTTGAATCATAAATTGGATCGTAAGCAGGAAGAATCGCGCCGCCCGGAATTCCAAACATCACATCAACGTTGGCTGCTTCAAGGCTTTTGACCAATGAAGAAGCTCCAGTCATTGCGGTGCCGTTGGCAGTTGGTACATGTGCCATCTTCGTACTCCTTTCCTTGCTAATCGAAATTTCTTTCTACTTATTAAACGAAAAAACCCTCAGATATCTGAGGGCGCGTGCTTTAAAAAGGCACGCGCTATCGAATCACCACCACAATTGCTGATGATGAGGTTAGCGCGAGCTTCTTTTCCATGCCCATATTCTCCAACGCCAATGGCTTACTAGTCAAGGTTTGAGATGTAAGTCTCAGATTGTGAAACTAGCCGCAGACCGCGCCCTTGGATGCAGAGCCCACAGTCTTGGAATACTTGGCCAAGACTCCACGAGTGAATTTATGAGGCAATGGTTGCCAGCCAACTTTGCGAGCCGCAAGTTCTGCAGGATCGACCAAGAGATCCAAGGTGCGCGCTTTAATATCAATTCTAACTAAATCACCATCTTTAATAAATGCAATGGGTCCACCATCGACTGCTTCTGGTGCAACATGTCCAACACAAAGGCCTGTTGATCCACCAGAGAAGCGACCATCAGTTAAAAGCAAAGTTGATTTACCAAGACCAGCGCCTTTAATTGCACCAGTAATCATTAGCATCTCGCGCATTCCTGGTCCACCCTTTGGACCCTCATAACGGATTACAACTACATCACCGGCTTGAATGGTGCCGTTTTCTAGCGCGGCCATTGCAGCTTGTTCGCGTTCAAAGACGCGTGCTGGGCCTTGGAAAGATTCGATGCCAATACCTGCGGTCTTACAAACTGCGCCATCTGTTGCAAGTGATCCGCCAAGAATCGTGATTCCGACATCTGTAGAAAGTGGCGTGGCAACGGCATGCAAAATATCGCCATCAACATCTGGTGGATTAATTCCAGCCAAGTTTTCGGCCATAGTTTTTCCAGTAACTGTCATGACATCGCCGTGCAATAGGCCAGCATCAAGAAGGGCTTTAAGAATTACAGGTACTCCCCCGACGCGATCCATATCAGTCATTACATAGCGACCAAATGGTTTCAAATCTCCCAGCAGTGGAACCTTAGAACCGATGCGGTGGAAATCATCGAGTGATAAATCAACTTCTGCTTCATGGGCGATCGCAAGTAAGTGAAGCACTGCATTCGTCGAGCCGCCCACTGCCATAACTGCAGTGATGGCATTTTCAAATGCACGCTTTGTCAAAATATCGCGAGTAGTAAGTCCAAGTTTGATCATATTTACAACGGCTGCACCGGATTGAACTGCAAATGCATCACGACGGCGATCAACTGCCGGCGGTGCAGCAGAACCTGGAAGCGAGAGACCAATTGCTTCGCCAACTGTTGCCATTGTGTTTGCGGTGTACATACCGCCACATGCACCTTCACCCGGGCAGATGGCGCGTTCAATCTGATCAACACGCTCTTTGGTAATCAATCCGCGTGCGCAAGCACCGACTGCCTCAAATGCATCAATGATGGTGACATCGTTTCCATCTACTTGGCCGGGCAGTGTGGAACCTGCATAAACAAATACCGATGCCACATCAATTCGCGCTGCTGCCATCATCATGCCGGGAAGTGATTTATCGCATCCAGCAAAAGTGACCATGCCATCAAAGCGTTCTGCCTGCATCACTGTCTCAACAGAATCTGCGATAACTTCACGCGAGACAAGTGAGAAGTGCATTCCTTCGTGCCCCATTGAGATTCCATCTGAAACTGAAATCGTGCCGAATTGCATAGGGAAACCACCAGCATCGATGACGCCTTGTTTGGAGGCTTTTGCTAAGCGATCTAAAGATAAATTACATGGGGTTATTTCATTCCAAGATGAAGCGATACCAATCTGTGGTTTTACCCAATCATCATCGCCCATTCCAACTGCGCGAAGCATGCCGCGGGCAGGTGCTCGCTCAAGACCATCTGTGACTAGCCCTGAACGTGGTTTCATCTGCGACATGTGGGCAAGTCTAATAGAATGCGCTCATTCACTCCAATTAATAACCAAAAACTTACCTTTTTTAAGGAGAACCTTGTGTCAAAAAAGCCCGCCCAAGTAGAAACCGACGGACTTGATCCAACTAGATGGCGCACACTATTTGTTGTAGCCATTTCCCAATTGATGATCGTGCTCGATAGCTCCATCATGAATATTGCAATCCCAAGTGCCAAGATTGACCTAGGCATCAGCGATGCAAATCAGCAGTGGGTTATCACTGCATACACGCTGGCCTTTGGATCACTGCTCCTTCTTGGTGGTCGCATCGGTGACTACATGGGACGCAAGAAAATTTTCTTAATTGGTCTTGCCGGTTTTGCAGCAGCATCGGCACTCGGTGGAATCGCATCCACTCAAGGGCTTTTATTTGCATCTCGCGCCTTGCAAGGAGTATTCGGTGCGTTGCTAGCACCTGCTGCCCTTGCCATCATCTCGGTAACTTTCACAGTTCCGGCAGAACGCGCCAAAGCCTTTGGTGTAATCGGTGCGATCTCAGGTGGTGGCGCAGCCATCGGGTTAATTCTTGGCGGAACACTCACTGAATTTTTCTCATGGCGTTGGTGCTTAGGCGTTAACGTTCCAATCGCGATCATTGCTGCTCTGCTCGCTCTCAAATTTGTTAAAGAGTCAAAAGCTGAGGGTAATAACACATACGACATTCCCGGTGTCTTTACCGCGACTGCTGGACTTTTCTCACTCACCTATGGATTTAATGAAGCCGCGACAAAGGGTTGGTCATCAACAACCACAATTTCCTTCCTTGTCGCAGCTGTAGTTCTATTGGTTGTATTTGTAGTTATTGAGAAGAAGGTAGCAAATCCACTTATGCCACTTCGCGTCGTAACAGAGCGCAACCGTGGCGGTTCATACCTCGGCTCACTTGTTGTAGGAGCCGGACTATTTTCAATGTTCCTATTCCTTGGACTTTACCTACAAGTGATCCTTGGATACTCACCACTGAAATCTGGCTTTGCATTCTTGCCATTCACCGCCGGCATCATTGTCTTTGCGGGAATCGCATCACAACTCTTGCCTAAGTTTGGGCCAAGACCGTTAATGGTCCCGGGCTTGATTTTCGCTGGTGTTGGGCTGCTTATGATGACCCGAATTACTCCAGATACTTCTTATGTAACTCACGTATTACCATCGCTATTAATCATGTCTAGCGGTATGGCACTGGTATTTATCCCGCTGACTTCAACCTCACTGCATGGAGTTTCAAATCATGACACTGGTGTGGCAAGTGCGATGTTAAATACTTCCCAGCAAATCGGTGGCTCACTTGGTACTGCGCTGCTAAATACAATCGCGGCAACCGCTACAGCAACCTATGCTGCAGCAAACACTCAGCTTGGTGATCGAGTTATGCCATTTGCGATGACTCATGGATTTACTGTGGCATTTAAATTCAGTGCGGTGTTGTTATTTGCAGGCGCGATTGTGCTCTTCTTCTTTATCAATATTGGAAAAGAGTCACTAGTTGAAACAGAAGGCGTATCAGTTCACTAACTAATTAATTAGTAGCTTGACCTAAGTGGCCAAGTAGAAGCTCTCGAACTCGAGCGGCATCTGCTTGGCCCTTCGTCTCTTTCATGACCGCGCCAATAAGAGCGCCAGCTGCAGGAACATGACCATTGCGCACTTTATCGGCGGTCTCTGCTTGCTCAGCACATACCTTTTCAATTGCAGCCATAAGTGCGCCATCATCATTAACGACTTTAATTCCGCGCTTAGCAACAACTTGCGCAGGAGTACCTTCGCCAGCAATAACACCTTCGACAACTTGTCGCGCCAACTTATCTGTAAGTTCACCGGCAGCGACTAAGGCAACAATTTCGGCAACATCACGAGGTGCAATCGATAGATCGGCGATCGCGATATCTTTTTCATTCGCAACACGTGAAATTTCACCGAGCCACCAGGTGCGCGCCTTAGTTGGATCTGCCCCAAGTAGAACCGTTTCTTCAACAATATCTAAAACGTCAGCGTTAATCATCGCCGCCATTTCTTTATCAGGTACTGCCCATTGCTCTTTCAGGCGCTTGCGGTGAAGTGAGGGACGTTCTGGAAGTTGTGCGCGTAATTCTTCAATCCAGGTTGTGGCAGGTGCGACAGGGACTAAATCTGGCTCTGGGAAATATCGGTAATCCTCAGCTTGTTCTTTCGAGCGTCCAGATCTAGTGAGGCCAGTATCTTCTTGGAAGTGACGGGTCTCTTGCTTAACTTTCTTACCTTCATTTAATAGTTCAGCATGGCGAATCATTTCACCGCGAATGGCACGTTCGACTGAACGAAGTGAGTTAACGTTCTTAGTTTCTGAGCGAGTTCCTAAAACATCTGATCCGATCAAACGCAAGGAAACGTTGGCATCGCAACGAAGTGAACCTTGCTCCATCTTTACATCTGAAACCTTTAGCCCGCGCAAAATATCGCGAAGTTCTGCAACATATGCTTTTGCTACTTCAGGTGCGTACTTGCCAGTGCCTGGAATAATCTTGGTAACAATTTCAACAAGTGGGATCCCAGCACGGTTGTAATCAAGGAGCGAATACTCAGCGCCATGGATGCGCCCAGTTGCGCCGCCCACGTGTAGCGATTTTCCAGTGTCTTCTTCCATATGCACACGTTCAATTTCGATACGGAACTGCTTAGGGCCTTCATCAGTTTGGATTTCTACATCAACGTATCCATCGAAACAAATTGGCTCGTCATATTGCGAGATTTGAAAGTTCTTCGGCATATCTGGATAGAAGTAATTCTTACGAGAGAAGCGGCTATACGGTGCGACCTGACAATTAAGGGCTAGGCCAATCAAGATTGAAGATTCGATCGCTTTGGCATTTACAACTGGCAGCGCACCAGGTAGCGCCAAGCAAACGGGACAAGTTTGAGTATTTGGTTCCCCGCCGAATGTTGTGCTGCAAGAGCAGAACATCTTTGATTCGGTATTTAACTCAACGTGGACTTCCAAACCAAGTACTGGTTCGTACTTTGCAATTACATCATCGTATGAAAGAGCCATTACTTGGCACCTCCCAACGCAGGGGCTTTGGAAATCAAGTGACCGCCCCATTTTGAAACTAGCGCCGCTTCCAGCGCTGCGCCCACGTTATATAGACGTTGATCCTGCATTGCAGGTGCCATGATCTGGAAACCAACCGGCAGATTATCTTCATCGGCTAAACCAGCTGGCAGACTCATTCCGCAGATACCAGCCAAGTTAACTGGAATTGTTGCTACATCAGCTAAATACATTGCGATTGGATCTTCCGATTTTTCACCGATCTTGAATGCGGTAATTGGAGAAGTCGGCGATACCAAGACATCTGCTTGCATAAATGCCTTCTTGTAATCTTCAATAATTAGGGTGCGGATCTTCTGTGCGCTTCCGTAATAAGCATCGTAATAACCAGATGAAAGTGCGTAGGTTCCCAAAATAATACGGCGCTTAACTTCGCGGCCAAAACCAGCTTCGCGAGTTGAATTCATTACTGATTCAGCCGATGCGCCATCAGCTTCGCCTGTACGAAGGCCATAACGCATCGCATCAAAGCGAGCCAAGTTTGAAGAACATTCGGAAGGCGCAATCAAGTAATAAGCAGCCAGGGCGTACTCAAAACTTGGGCAATCTACTTCGACAATTTCGGCGCCTAAGGATGAAAGTATTTCGAGTGACTCGTAAAAGCGCGCCAATACTCCGGCTTGATAGCCCTTTCCTTGCAGCTGCTTGATAACACCGATCTTTAAACCTTTAACATCACCAGATTTTGCCGCCGCAACCACCGCAGGCACTGGCACCTTAAGACTTGTCGCATCTTTTGGATCATATCCAGCGATAATTTCGTGCAACATCGCGGTATCCAAAACAGTTCTTCCAAAAGGTCCCGCTTGATCCAAACTTGATGAGTAAGCGATTAGCCCATAGCGCGAGACTGCGCCATAAGTTGGTCGCACTCCGACAATTCCGGTAAGTGCGGCAGGTTGGCGGATAGATCCACCCGTATCGGAACCAATTGCAATCGGTGCTTGGAATGCACTGACTGCGGCCGCCGATCCACCGCTTGAACCACCTGGTGTGCGAGTTAAATCCCACGGGTTAAAAGTTGGTCCATATCCGGAATTCTCAGTTGATGAACCCATCGCAAATTCATCCATGTTTGTCTTACCGAGAATTACAACGCCAGCTGACTTTAATTTCGCGACAACGGTTGAGTCATAAGGCGGTTTCCACCCTTGCAAAATCTTTGAGCCAGCGGTGGTTGGAACACCTTCTTGGGCAAGTACATCTTTAAGTGCAAGAGGTACGCCCGCTAAAGGACCAAGCGCCTTACCTGCAGCACGATCAGCATCGACTGCTGCAGCCTGGGCTAACGCGCTATCGGTATCGACATGCAGAAAGGCCTTAACTTTTTTATCAACATCTGCAATGCGATCTAAATGTTGCTGGGTTAGCGCAACCGAAGTTATTTCACCTTTTGCAAGTGCAAGCGACATTTCGGAAGCAGTTGTTTTTATCATTCCGCTTCTCCCAAAATTTGTGGGACGCGGAAGCGTTGATCTTCTTGCGCAGGTGCACCAGATAGCGCTTGATCTGGTGTGAGGCTAGGAAGAACTACATCTTCGCGGAAAATGTTTTCAAGTGGTTGCGGATGAGAAGTTGCTTTTACGCCATCTAAATTAAGTTCTTGCACTCGGGCTACGGCATCGAGAATGCTGCCAAATTGTGATGCCAAGTTAACGAGCTCTTCTTCGCTCATTTCGATACGAGCTAGCGCTGCCAGTTTGGCTACTTCATCACGGGACAGGCTGCTCATAATGGGTTGAGTTTAATGACTAAGCCAGTTAGTTGCGAATTTGACCATCGCCGGTGACGATCCAAGTGGTTGTTGTCATTGCTTCCAACCCCATCGGCCCGCGTGCATGCAATTTCTGATTTGAGATGCCGATTTCTGCGCCAAAGCCCATTTGTTCGCCATCGGTAAACCGAGTTGATGTATTAACCATTACCGCTGCGCAATCAGATAAAGCGATGAAGCGATCAGCGTTGGCTTTATTTTCAGTAACGATTGCCTCAGTGTGGTTGGTACCGTATCTTGCAATGTGATCTGCAGCAGCCTCAACTGAATCAACTACGCCAACGTTAATTTCTAAAATGCCATATTCAGTGCACCAGTTTTCTTCTGTCGCAGCGGTGGACGCAATTCCGAATTTTTCTGCCACCTTCTGTGCGGTCGCATCAGCGTGCAGGATTACACCAGCATCGGAAAGAGCTTTCAAAGCCATTGGCAAGAAGGTTGGGGCAATTGAGCGATGAACCAGCAAGGTTTCGGCAGCGTTGCAAACACTTGGGCGATGAGTTTTAGAGTTAATCAAGATCGGCAGCGCTTTTTCAATATCTGCAAATTCATCGACATACACATGGCAAACTCCAGCGCCAGTTTCAATCGTCGGAACTGTTGATTCGTCGACAACCATGCGAATTAAAGCGGCACTGCCACGTGGGATGACTAGATCAACTTTGCCACGTGCATTTAAGAGCGCTTTAACTGTTGCACGGTCATCGGATGGAACTAATTGGATTACATCAGGTGAAATATTGGTGGTAGCAAGAGCATCTCGCATCACATCTACCAATACTTTATTGCTAGCCGCAGCAGTCGATGATCCACGCAGCAGAGCCGAATTGCCGGACATCAATAAAATTACTGCAGCATCAACTGTGACATTTGGACGCGCTTCATAAACCATGCCAATCACACCGAATGGAACCGAAATCTGTTTTAAATCAAGTCCATTTGGCAGCGTTGAATGGCGAAGAACTTGACCAAGTGGATCTGGCAAATCTGCAACTAAGCGAGCACCATTTGCAATACCTGCGACACGAGATGCATTGAGCAACAAACGATCCTGCATTTGTGGGTGCATATCTTCGGACTTGGCGCGTTCAATATCTACGGCATTAGCGGTAACGATTTCAGCGCTACGCTTTTCAATCGCTTCCGCAATTGCGTATAAGGCGGCTTTGCGTTCGGCACCGGTTGCAGTCGACAAGGTGCGCCCTGCTCTGCGAGCAGTGAGCGCTAGCTCTGCGACTATTTGTGCTGCATCCATGAGGCTAAGGGTATAGGGAGATATCCTCTGGCCGTGCTGAAATTAATTCGTAGAGTCGTCGTAGTACTTCTTATCCTTTATTTAGCCCTCTTTGGTTTGACCAAAGCGATTAGATATCCCGAGCCAATTGCAGCGATCAAATTAGGTCTAGCGCCGGCATCCAAGACCCCTGACTTAATGCCATTTCATATCATTAAAGCAACAGCAGGCGAAAGTACTCCATGGCTAAGCGGCGCTTCTGAAGAAATTAATGAAGTTACTTGGGGCGGTATAAAGATTTCATTTGATGAATTCTTAGCCAACACCCAAACCAATGCCTTCTTGGTGATTCGAGGCGGAAAAATTACCTACGAAAAATATTTAAATGGCAAGACTGAGTCCACTGTCTTACCTTCTTATTCTGTTGCGAAAACTATGACTTCACTTGTTATTGGCCAGTTAATTGATGAGGGAAAGATAAAGGAGAGCGATACCTTCGTCAAAATATTTCCCGAATTTAAGGCAGATTCCTCTTTTGATCAGGTAACGATCAAAGATTTGCTCGACATGAACTCGGGTATTGGCGTATCCGATAACTATCCAACAGGGCCATCTGGCTGGGGTGTAGCGATTGCACAAATGTATGCGACCACAGATATGAATTTCTTTATGAAAAATAATCGTAAAATGAGGGAGAAGCCAGGAACTTATCCAGAGTATCGCAGTGTGAATACTCAGATGCTAGGACTAATAATTCAAAAAGTGACCGGGAATAGATTGGCTGATGAATTCAGTGATCGCATCTGGAAGAAAGTTGGCGCAGAATACGACGCAACTTGGAACGTCGATAAAGTTGATGGCCACGAGAAAGCATTTTGTTGTTTTAACGCAGTAGCTCGGGATTACGCACGCGTCGGCTTGGCTTTAATGTCTGGTTCGCCGAAGATTGCCAGTACTTCTTGGAAGGCTCGACTTTCAAATCCTGTAGTTAATTTGGATTATGGCTGGGGTTACGCTGCACAAATGTGGCACCCATATCCTGGGATTAACTTGATGATGGGGCTACACGGTCAATACATCTATCAAGATGCGCTTCATGACACGGTAATCGTAAAGTTGAGTGATATGCCAACTAGTGCAGATGGAATCAGCGATAAAATTGCTGCAGTCTTGCGCGAGATCTCTGAAAAGAAGAGTTAAAGCAGAACTAAATCATCGCGATGTACGAGTTCACGCTCGTATTCAGCGCCAAGGGATGCCGCAAGTTCTTTAGTTGATCGACCCAACATTTGTGGAATCTCAGCAGAATCAAATGCAACCAATCCGCGCGCAATTACCTTCTGATCTGGACCAACTAATTCGACAGTATCTCCTGAAATAAATTCACCTTCCACGGCTGTAACGCCAGCTGGCAACAAAGAAACTCCACGCTCCAAGATTGCGGTGACTGCACCTGCATCAAGAATTAATCGGCCTTGTGGAGTTGAGGCATGCGCCAACCAGAGCAGACGGGAATTTGTGCGAACGCCATGTGCTGCAAATAAAGTTCCAACTTCAGCGCCACTTAAAGCTTGCTCTGCTTTTTCAAGTGAAGTAAGCAGCATCGGAATACCAGCACCAGTTGAAATCCGTGCCGCCTCAATCTTGGTAACCATTCCCCCGCTACCAACGCCCGCTTTGCCTGCTCCACCCACAACAACAGATTCGATATCGCTCATTGCGTTAACAAGATGAATGGCTTTTGCTCCTGGCTGTGATGGAGGCGCGTCATAGAGCGCATCAACATCTGAAATCAAAACCAACAAATCTGCGCCGATTAATAGCGCAACGAGTGCTGCAAGTCGATCGTTATCTCCGAAACGGATTTCTTGCGTTCCGACCGAGTCATTTTCATTGATGATCGGAACAACGTCCAATGAAAGTAATTTAAAGAGAGTTTGCTGCGCATTTTGATAATGCGAACGGCGCACCACATCCTCAGTTGTCAGAAGCACTTGTGATGAAACGATGTTGTGGCGTGCGAAATTCTGGTTATATTTTGCAATAAGGAGACCTTGACCGACCGATGCGACTGCTTGTTGGGTTGCTAAATCTTTTGGTCGAGTTTTTAGTCCAAGAGGTGCAAGCCCGGTTGCGATCGCACCAGATGTAACTAGCGCAACTTCAGCACCGCGCTTAGTAAGAGCCGCAACCAAATCAACGATCTTTGAGACTGCAGATTCGTTTAGTTGAGAACCTGCTTGCCCAGTAAGAGAAGATGATCCGATCTTGATCACAACGCGCTTGGCGCCGGTGACTTCGATGCGGTTCATTTACTTTTCCTCGCTAACTGGGGGCTTACTTAAATCTGCTTGCGGAGTATGTGGGTCCTCCACGTTGTACTCCCATTGTTGCGCAATTTCATCATCAGATAGTTGATCGACAACACGTTCTTCGACAACCCAGGCGCCTTCAAGGCGTGAATCTTCACCGCGACGAAACAGGTGGCCAGCAAGTTGTTCTGCGCCAGCCTCGATAGTTGGCTCCCATTCGAAGACAACTTCGTTATCACCTGATCCGATGCGAACTTCACTGCCGGCGACTGCGCCTTTTTTGAATAAATCTTTTTCAACTCCGAGTTGAGCTAAGCGGTCTGCTAAATAACCAATTGCTTCTGCATTCTTAAAGTTTGTCTGGCGAACCCATCGCACAACTTTCTGACCGCGCACGCTAAATGATCCATCAGCGTTTGCTTGCACGATAAATCCAGAATCATCTACGGCAACCGGACGCAAGATAATACGAGTGCGTTCTTCAGTTGCTGCTTCAGCACGCGCTTTCTGAACTAAGCGCGCCATGCCATAAAGAAGTTCCTGCAGGCCTTCGCGACTAGCCGCAGATACTGGATAAACGTCATAGCCCTTATCGCGCAGAGTTTGCGCAACCATATCGGCCATCGCCTTGCCATCAGGTAGATCAATTTTATTTAGCGCAACGATTCGGACTCGATCTTCGAGGCCACCGTATAGAGCGAGTTCTGCTTCAATAATTTCTAAGTCGCTAACTGGATCGCGATCTGTTTCCAGCGTTCCGCAATCGAGCACATGTACCAAGGCGACGCAACGTTCCACGTGGCGCAAGAATTCCAGACCTAGACCTTTACCTTGCGATGCACCCGGAATTAAACCTGGAACGTCAGCAACTGTGAAGCGAGTATCACCTGCCTGAACAACACCTAGATTCGGAACCAGAGTTGTAAATGGATAGTCAGCAATCTTGGGACGTGCTGCAGAAATTGCGGCAATCAGCGATGATTTTCCGGCACTTGGATATCCAACGAGTGCAATATCTGCAACTGATTTAAGTTCTAAATAAAGTGTGCGTTCTTCACCCGGTTCGCCAAGGAGTGCGAAACCTGGCGCGCGACGCTTTGATGATGAGAGCGCTAAGTTTCCCAGTCCACCATGTCCGCCCTGTGCAGCAAGAAAAGTTGTTCCGGTACCAATTAGATCTGCTAATTGATTTCCTTTTTCATCAAGGATGACTGTGCCATTTGGAACAGGCAAGATTAAATCTTCGCCGTAAGTTCCATCTTTACGATCGCCATAACCTTGCGAACCTGAAGTTGCTTTGCGATGAGGTGAGTGGTGAAAATCCAAGAGAGTTGTAACGCTTGAGTCAACGATCAAAATGATGTCACCACCGCGACCACCATTGCCGCCATCTGGGCCGCCAAGTGGCTTAAATTTTTCGCGCTTTACCGAGACGCAACCGTCTCCACCTTTTCCGGCAGCAGCGTAGAGAGTTACACGATCAATAAATGTTGTCATCTCTATCTGCTCCTTTCGGTTAGCTAATGGCTAAAATATTTTGGAAATAAAAAGAGCGAGCCACGAACGCGGCTCGCTCTCTTTGAGAAACCTAAATTAAGCGACGGGAACCACGTTCACTACACGACGACCGCGAGCGCGACCGAATTCAACTGCTCCTGCAGCGAGTGCAAAGAGAGTGTCATCCTTACCGCGTCCAACGTTCTTACCTGGGTGAAAATGTGTTCCGCGTTGGCGAACCAAGATCTCGCCTGCGTTTACTTCTTGTCCACCAAAGCGCTTGATACCAAGGTATTGCGGATTCGAATCGCGACCGTTACGTGTTGAGGAGACGCCCTTTTTACTTGCCATTGTTCAACCCCTTATTTCACGCCGCTGATAGCGGTGATCTTGACTCGAGTTTGCTGTGCACGAAAACCTTGACGGCGGCGGTAACCAGTCTTGTTCATGTAACGAAGGATGTCGATCTTTGGACCCTTAACTTCGTCAATTACTTCGCCAGTAATTTTTACGCCACTTAGAACTTTTGGGTCAGATGTGACGCTTGCGCCATCTACGACGAGAAGTGCAGGAAAAGTTACGGTTGCTCCAGCAGCTTGGTCGATGCGATCGACAGTGATGGTTTCACCGATGGTGACTTTCTCCTGGCGTCCGCCAGCTTTAACAATTGCGTACACGATTCTTGCTCCAGTTCATTTCACGCTCGCGCCTCCCGAGATGGGATGCGAACGAGCAGAGGCTAAGGGTACGGATTTCATACCCCCAGGGTCAAATTGGGGTTTTCTAGGCGGTGATAATCCCGCTAGAGGCTGCCCGGCGACGGCGTCGCCCAGCAGGTTTTACAGTCTCAACTACATCCTCTGAAATTACGTCAGAGTGGGAATCAGTACTTTCGGAATTTAAAACTTCGTGGAATTCGTGTTCAGTCGCCGCAGATTCATCTGCATCTTCGTGCGATGCTGATTGTGAATTTACTTGTGGCATCGGAGCCTTCATCTTTACTGGCTCCATATGGATATGAATTCCGCGACCTGCACAAGAATCACAAGTTGTTGAGAAGGCTTCAATCAGACCTTGACCAACGCGCTTGCGAGTCATCTGAACCAACCCAAGTGAAGTTACTTCTGCAACTTGATGCTTGGTGCGATCGCGACCTAAACATTCAACTAAGCGACGAAGAACCGCGTCACGGTTAGATTCAAGAACCATATCGATAAAGTCGATGACAACAATGCCGCCTAAGTCACGCAAGCGAAGTTGACGGGCGATTTCTTCAGCTGCCTCCAAGTTGTTCTTGGTGACAGTCTCTTCGAGGTTTCCGCCCTTGCCGATAAATTTACCGGTGTTGACATCGATGACGATCATCGCTTCGGTGCGATCGATAACAAGTGATCCACCTGATGGCAGATAAACCTTGCGATCAAAGGCCTTAGCAAGTTGTTCTTCGACGCGGAATTCGGCGAAGAGATCACCCTTGCCGGTGTATTTCTCTAACTTGCTAACGAGTTCAGGTGCAATACCGCCAAGGTATGTGCTGATCTCTTCCCAAGCATCGCTTCCCTGAATAGTTAACTTACGGAAATCTTCATTGAAGATATCGCGGATAACGCGAACTGCAAGATCTGGCTCTGAAAGCAGAAGTGTCGGTGCGTGGAAGTTTGGATTTTCTGACTTCTGATAAATATCTTCCCATTGCGCTTTAAGGCGCGCGACATCATTCGTTAACTCTTCTTCGCTAACGCCTTCAGCAGCGGTACGCACAATCACGCCAGCTTCTTCAGGAATTAAGTTCTTAAGAATCGCCTTTAAGCGAGTGCGCTCTGATTCAGGAAGGCGCTTAGAGATACCGCTCATTCCGCCACCAGGAACATAGACAACATAACGTCCCGGCAAAGAAATCTGGCTAGTTAGACGTGCACCTTTTTGACCAATTGGATCCTTGGTGACTTGCACAAGAACTGGTTGACCAGTCTTTAAAACCATTTCGATCTTACGTGGTTGTGATTCTGAAATACCTGCGGCATCCCAGTTAACTTCGCCAGCATAAAGAACTGCGTTACGGCCCTTGCCAATATCAACGAAGGCGGCTTCCATTGAAGGAAGTACGTTCTGAACGCGACCTAAGTAAACGTTACCGACGTATGAAACGTTGGCATTGCGGTTTACATAGTGCTCGACCATTACCTTGTCTTCGATTACTGCAATCTGAATACGATCAGCGATCTGGCGTACCAACATTTCGCGATCAACATTTTCACGGCGGGCTAAGAATTCTCCATCTGTAATGATGGTTCCACGACGGCGATATGGCTCGCGATAATCAGTACGGCTATCAGAGCGATCAGATCTGGCGCTTCGTTCGCGACGATTGCGTGTTCCGCGTTCGTTGCGCTCTGCGCGCGCTGGACGTTCAGTTTTTTCACGAACTTCACGGACCTTAACAACTGTTATTACGCCATCTTCGTCAACGATTTCCCCAGGGGTAACGCCTTCACCAGTTGCGCGACGACGACGTCGGCGACGATGAGTCGCACCTTCTGTACCTTCGCTATCGGTTTCAGAACTTTCGCTGTCATCATCTTCACCATCAGAGCCTTCAACACCCTCTGCTTGTGGTTTGCGACGACCACGTCCACCGCGGCGACGACGACGATTACGACCTGTGCGTGAATCTGAATCATCTGATGAATCACTGCCTTCAGAATCCTCAGATTTACTTTCGGCCGCGGCCGCAGTTGCTTCCACTTTTGGGACGCTCTTCTTCGCGTTTTTTGGTGCGCTTTTTGGTGCGCTCTTAGGAGCTTTCTCTTCTGGAGCTGCTTGAAAAATAGGGACCGGAATAGACGGCGCCTTCTTCTTTGATTTTGCCTCAGTTACTTCATCAACGGGGGCAGCAATGACATCCGGCAAATTTTCACCTGGAACAGATTTCTTCTTACCTACTTTTTTCACCGCACGCTTGCGCGGTGACTTTGGCTCAATAGCCATGGCACCAAATCCTCTATGCGTTAATTAACGCGCTCTGGCTTGTAGTCACTTATCTGGCAAACAACCTTTGGGCTGTCCCTAGTAAATCCTTCAAGCAATTCTTTTGACTTCTCTTTGAGTCCGCCGCTGGCTTCCTTCGCGATTTAGATCGCGAGCCGCGCTGAACTGTTGGCATAAGTATGGCAGATGAATGCACCAAAGTGCGAAACGAGCGTTAATTGAGGGCGATTTAGCCGCGATTGCGGGCATTTACATTCTGCAGCAACCCGAATCCAATCATCGTCGCAAACATGCTCGATCCGCCATATGAGACAAATGGCAGCGGAACGCCAGTCATCGGCATCATGCCCAAGGTCATTCCAATATTTTCAAAAGTTTGGAATGCAAACCAAGCGATCACGCCAGTGCAAACGAGCTTCCCGTAAGGGTCATTTGATTTACGTGCGATGCCAAAGGCTCGCATTAAAACCGTGAGGTAAAGAATGAGAATGAATCCGCATCCCAGAAAACCCAGTTGTTCGCCAGCGACTGTAAAAATAAAATCGGTCTGTTGTTCTGGAACGAAGCGACCATTTGTTTGTGGACCATTAAAGAGCCCGGTTCCGATTAGCCCGCCAGAACCAACGGTGATGCGCGCTTGGCGCAGTTGATAACCGCTGCCTTGTGAATCAGCACTTGGATCAACAAATGCTTGCAGGCGTTTGACTTGGTAATCATTTATGACTCCAACTTTTACGGCAGCAAAACTGCCAATCACTGCAACCAGAATTAAACCAACAACCCATCGCATCGGGGCACCAGAGACTGCAATGATCGTGACGACTGCGATGCCGATTATAAAAACCGTTCCCATATCTGGCTGAGATAGAATTAGAAGTACTGGAATAGCAGCGACAACAAGTGCTTGCAATACATCAGTGTGTTGCGGTGAATCAGTGTCATGTGTGCGCTCAGATAAAATCATTGACATGCCTACGATGATTGAGATTTTTGCTAACTCAGCAGGTTGAACCTGAAATCCACCAGGAAGTCCGATCCAAGCTTTAGAACCATTTACTTCATCGCCGATTCCCGGAATCAACACTGCAGTTAAGCCAAGTACTCCGATGGCCCAAAGGATTGGCGTGTAGGCGCGCAGAAGTCTGTAATCAACGACCGTTGTCCCCCATGCAAGCAATGAACCAATTGCAATGTTGATGACATGTCGCTTTAGGTAATACTCGGGATCTAAACCATTCGCGGCATACCAATTGCGCGTTGCGGCATAGACCAAGAGGGTTCCAATTACTAGCAGTAACGCAACGGCGATAGTAAGAATTGGATCAAAACCAGCGAAGATAGATCGCCGGGAACCTCTGCCGTAATTAATGCGCTGGGAAGCTAGGCTCATTTTGCTTCCTTTACCTTCGTAGCAGGTGAGATCTTTGGCAACCCAACTGGTGGAATACCACTTGGGAAGATGATCTTGGCAGATACAACTTTAGAACCTTGCACACCCAATAGAGTTTCGTAAATTTTTCGTACTCCGATACCAGAAGTAGATGCACCGAATCCACCTTGACTCACCATCATGACGACGGCAAAACGTGGTTTTTCGGTAGGGCCGTAGGAAGCAAACCAAGAAGTGTCGGACTTTTGACTGCCATTTGGGTTTTTACCAAAAACCTGGGCAGTTCCAGTTTTGCCGCTTATAGCGAGTGGGAATCCGCTAAAAACGCCAGCGCCGGTTCCGCTAACGACAACTTCGCGTAAAGCACTGTGTAAAAATTTCATCGTCTCTTTATTAGCAGGGATTGTGCCCAACTTTTCTGGAGAGAAAGTTTTAAGAACTGTTCCATCTGTCTTAACGATCGCCTTAGCCACCGTTGGCTTCCAAATAGTTCCACCATTTCCAATAGCGGCATACATTTGAGCCAACTTAATTGGGGTAATTACCGTGTCACCTTGGCCAATTGAGAAGTTGACCGCATCTCCGGCACGAATCTTGTCTCCATCTAAACAGTTTTCATAAGCCAACTGCAATAAGAAAGCGGTCTGCTGGCTCTTTGGCGCACGTTCCTTATAGTTGCAATAGAAATCTTTATTCTGCTCATACCAAGATTTACGCCACTGACGGTCGGCTAATCGACCAGATGATTCTGATGGCATATCTATCCCAGTTTTCTTACCAATTTGAAAACCTTTAGCGGCCGTATAGAAATAATCATTGGCGTTTGATTTTGGCTTTAGCCCGCCATCGCGCAACCATTCATCGAAGGCGATGCGATACCAAATTGTGTCGCAAGAAATAGCAAGAGCCTTTTTCAGAGAGATGCGACCTTGCGCCTTGCTATCAAAGTTTTGAAATGTGCGAGTTCCAACTTCGACCTGAGATGGGCAGTCATACGTTGCATTCAGGTCATAGCCCGCATTCGCTGCAGCAACGACAGAGACAGATTTAAAAGTTGAAGCGGGTGCGAACAGCCCTTGCAAAGCGCGCGACAGCGCTGGTACTCCCGCGGCTTCACTATAAAGATTTTCTGCCTCTGCCACAGTTAAACCACGTTCGAAAGCATTTGGATCATAAGTTGGATAAGAGGCTAGAGCCAAAATCTGACCATTCTTTATATCCATCACCACTGCAGCGCCACCATCGGATCGATAACCTGATGCTCGCGCTCGTCGAACCGCATCTGCAAGTGCACTTTCGGCAGAGGCTTGCACGCGCGCATCGATACTGGTTACTAGATGGTTTCCGCCAATTGGTTTTGAGTTTTGACTTGTACTGGTTACCGCCTCTTTACGATCAACAATTACCGTCTTGATTCCCGGCATCCCGCGCAAATATTCGTCGTACTGAATCTCCAAACCTGCTTTACCAATTGATTCAGATCGGAAATAACTTCGCCCATTGGCTCCAGATAAATCCGCATCGGTCAGCGGGCCTACATAGCCAAGTAAGTGCGCACCATTTACGCCGGCGCTTGCTGGGTAGTTACGAATTGAAACTGGTGTTGCAGAGACTCCTGGATATTGATCAGACCGCTCAACGATACGAAGTGCAATCTCTGGATCTGCCTCCTTTGTAATCGGAATTGGCTGAAAGCGTGATCCTGTCCAGCATCCAGCACGTGAACCTTTCGGAAGTTCTCCACAAAGACGAGTGCGTTGATAAATGTCTGCGTATTGCAAATTCAATAGGGTGGCCAGACTGCGCAAAACAGCAACTCCTTTATCTGGCTGGCGATCAATCTTGGTGCGATCAACTGTTACGGCGATACCAACTCGGTTTAGCGCTAGTGGAACACCTGATGAATCAACGATTAGCCCACGTGTTGCAGGTGTAACTACATCCCGACTTTGAATGGAAAGCGCTGCATCACGATATTTTGGGCCAGCCGCGACTTGCAGATAGAAAAGGCGTCCGAGCAGACCGACCAAAAGTGAGAATATAAATATTTGAACAACCAAGAGACTTAGCCGTGCGCGTTGGTTCATCCGCGGCTCTGCTCTTCAAAGAGTGCGCCGTGCACGCGAGTTACCACTGGCATTAGCAGCGGCACTATTGCAATTGACCAAAGTGCTGATGAAAGCAGCGACAAAAATGTCTGCAGCACACTCCCCATCTCACCGCCCAACATGAGCCCAATAACTAAATACACCAATCTGGTTAAGGGAACAGCGACTGCCACAATTACTACGAGTGAAATTGGGTTACCGCGAAAATTATCATCGCCATAACCTAAGTAAGAGATTGCAAATCCCGCCAAAATCATGATTAAAGTCCATTGGCCCATAGGGCTTGACGTTGTCTGCGATAAATCCATCAGCAAGCCTGCGCCAAAGCCCGTAACCGCGCCAAGTTCAGGTGAACCTAGCGCAGCCCAGAGAAGTGTAAAAATTAGAAATAATGAAATTCCTCCGCCAAAGATTTTAAATTGGCTGATAACCGCTTCTTGCAACACGAACATAAATAAAAAGATGGGAAATGTAGCTAATAATTTACGGGCGAACATTTATGGAGTTGGCGATTCTGATGGTATGGCGTAAATCGTTACCGTTGGTACCGGGGTCGGAGCCGGGCCTTTAGGCACTAGCGCATCACGTGGGTCCGTTTTGGGTGCACCAACTACGACTGCAACCACGCTAAGTGTTGAAAAATTGGGGTACAACTTCACATCTGCCGTCTGAGTTATGGCACCTGCCGCGTTATCGACAGATGTAACTGCTCCGATAGGAACACCTGGCACAAATGGTCGGTTATTTTGGCTACCGCGCGCCAAAATGACATCCCCGACCTTTAGGGCAGTTTGATTGTCGAGAAGTTGCAGCACCGCTTTGTTAGTTCCTTGACCACTTAATATCCCAATTTGTTGGCTTCCAGCAACTCTTGCTCCGACGCGGAAAGCTGGGTCGGTTGTTAACTGCACAAGGGCGTGATTTGGATAGGAAATCTTTACAACGCCAACTAGCCCCAGCCCTGAAATCACAGTCATGTTCTGGCGCACACCCATGTTTACGCCCGCATCGATTGAGATCGTTTGCGTAAATGAAGATGTTGATCCCAATGAAATTACTCTTGCACTTACAACTTTATATTGCGCAGTTCCGGCTAAATCTAAAACTGATTTCAGTTGCTTTAATTCGGCATCTGCATTTTGACGAGTAATGAGAGAATTGCGTAACTTTTCGTTGGCTTCCTTGAGACTCTCAATTTCGCTGCGAGTTCTGCCTAAATGTGTGACATCTGTAAAGAAGTTTCCTACTGGGCGAAAAATTGTTGCGGCAAATGATTGAAAAGGCGAGATGGCACTTTGCGAACCACTTCGCAAGCCACTGATTACTGAAACACCACGCAGATCTAATGTGATCAGAAAAAGCGAAGTAACAATTAGCGATATAAGCAGCAGACGACCGCGGTTATCGCCGCCGTTTCGCATCTTTAAAACCTATCGACGTGGCTCGGAGATCAAAACCTTTTCAAGGGCTTCGAACTCTTCAATGCACTTACCTGATCCTTCAACTACTGCATCAAGTGGGCGATCAGCGATATGAATTGGCATGCCAGTCTCTTTACGAAGGCGCTCGTCAATACCCTTAAGAAGTGCGCCGCCTCCAGTAAGGACGATTCCACGATCCATTAGATCTGATGAAAGTTCTGGTGGACATTTATCCAGCGTGCTCTTTACCGCGTTGATGATTGCATTTACTGGCTCTTCGAGTGCTTTGCGAATTTCTGCAGCCGACACAACGATTGTCTTTGGAAGACCTGTTGCTAGGTCGCGACCGCGAATTTCAGCATCGTTTTCGCCCTGAAGTGGATAAGCAGAACCAATTGCCATTTTAATTTCTTCGGCTGTGCGTTCTCCGAGAAGCAATGAGAATTCGCGCTTTACCCAGTTAATAATGGCTTGATCAAGCTCGTCTCCACCAACGCGAATTGAGAGTGAAGTAACGATTCCACCGAGTGAAATAACTGCAACTTCAGTTGTACCGCCACCAATATCCACAACCATATTTCCAGTTGGCTCATGAATTGGTAGACCAGCACCAATTGCTGCCGCCATTGGTTCTTCAATAATGTAAACCTTGCGCGCACCTGCTGCATATCCAGCATCTTTAACAGCTCGCTGTTCTACGCCGGTGATTCCTGAAGGAACGCAAACGACGATGCGCGGCTTTGCTAGATAGCGACGGCGGTGAACTTTTTGAATGAAGTAACGGAGCATGCGCTCGGTTGTATCAAAGTCTGCGATAACTCCATCTTTAAGTGGACGGATTGCAACGATGTTACTTGGTGTGCGACCAATCATCTTTTTCGCTTCAAGGCCAACTGCGAGAATTCCGCCAGTGTCTTGGTTAACTGCAACAACTGAAGGCTCATTAAGAACAATGCCGCGACCGCGGACGTATACCAGTGTGTTTGCGGTACCTAAATCGACAGCCATGTCTCGGCCGATGAATGACATTCTGTTGCCCATTTAATACCCCTCGAGTTGTTTTCTTGAACTTACTTACCGAAAAAAATTTCAATCTCACGTGCCGCAGATTCTGGAGAATCAGAGCCATGAACAATATTTTGAACAACTTTTGTGCCTTGATCGCGAGCTAAGTCACCACGAATTGTTCCGGGAGCCGCGACTGTTGGATCAGTAGCTCCAGCAAGTGAGCGAAATCCTTCGATAACGCGATTTCCTTCGGCAACGATTGCAACAACTGGGCCTGACATCATGAACTCAACTAGTGGTTCAAAAAATGGCTTGCCTTGATGTTCGGCGTAATGGCGTTCGAGCAATGCGCGATCTGCTTGCATCATTCGCATCGCAGTTATGACATAACCTTTTTTCTCTATGCGAGAAATTACTTCGCCTACCAATTGACGGCGCACGCCATCTGGCTTAACGAGGATCAGGGTCTTTTCGGTGCTCACTTGCCCAGTCTATTAGGCATCTGGGGTTTGCGGTGCCACGGGATTTTGCCCCGCTTTTCCAGGTTCTGGTTTTCCTTGTGCCAATAGGGCCGCCCGCGCTGCCTCGCCTTTGCGACCCACAATTATCGCCGCAACCCATAACCCCATAAAAAGTAGGTTAACAATCGCCATTGAAGGTACGACAACGCTATAGGCCATCATCGCAAATTGCAGAATTGAACCGAGAATCCAACCTGAACGTTTTTTGAGAAGTCGAATGGAATAAATCAAAAGAAACATGACAGCAAATCCGTAAATAATCGTCGCCATCTCGTGGGTATCTTTTGCCAACAACATTGCAAATCCCATGATTAAGAATTCCATTGCTAAAACGGCGGATCCTAATACGCGCATTAGCTTTCACCGACCGGCGTTAGCTTGGCATATTTTTTGCGCACTGCAGATCTAGCTTCTCCAACAGTGACAACTGAACCAGTTATCACAATCGCAAGGGATTCCTCACTTAGTGGTCGAACCGCATCTTGAATCGCCTTTTCGATTGCCGCTGTCAAATTATCTGCCGCAAAGACGCGATCAGCGCCAAATACTTGATTCGCCAACTTAGTTAAGTCGGCAGCGCTCATGCTTCGTTCTGATGAATTAGTCGTAACGATAATTTGGTTCATCACTGGCTCAAGTTCTTGCAAAATACCTAAAGCATCCTTATCCGCCATCAGCGCCACGATGCCGGTGACATCATCAAAGGTGAATTCGGCCTGCAGAGTATCGGCAATGGCCTTTGCACCATGCGGGTTATGTGCCGCATCCAAGATGATGGTGGGATCGCGATGGATGATTTCACAACGCCCTGGCGAAGTTACATTGGCAAAGCCTGCGCGCACGGCATCTATATCTAAATCCTGCTCACCAAAGAAGGCCTCGACCGCGATAAGTGCAGCTGCGGCATTTGAGGCTTGATGCTTGCCGTGAAGTGGCAAAAAGATTTCATCGTAATGGCCACGCAGACCAGTGATTGAAATTAATTGTCCGCCGACTGCGATCGCACGTGAATCAATCGAATATTCCAGACCTTCGCGCGCGACATCGGCGCCAACTTCGGCGGCACGTCGCAAAAGTTGTACTGCGGCTTCAGGGGTTTGTTGGGCTAGTACAACAAAACCCTGATCCTTAATAATTCCAGCCTTAGTCGCCGCAATTTCAGCGATGGTATTACCGAGATATTCCATGTGATCAAGCCCAATTGGAGTTATGACTGACACATCTGCATCAACCACATTTGTAGCATCCCATTGACCGCCCATGCCAACTTCAATGACACCGACATCAATTGGATGCTCGGCAAATGCCACAAAGGCCAGCGCAGTCATTGCTTCAAAGAAAGAGATTGGATTTTCAAATTTAGTATCCATCAGATCTAAATATGGACTCAAATCGTTAAAGGAAAAGATTAATTCTTTGGCATCAATTGACTGACCGTTGATAGAAATTCTTTCCAGATAACTTTCTAGGTGGGGACTGGTGAAACGGCCAGTACGTAAACCCATTTCAAAGAGCAGTGAGTCAATCATCCGAGCTGTAGTCGTTTTACCGTTTGTGCCGCCAACATGGATGGTGGGATAGGTAAGTTGTGGAGATCCTAAAATATCTACCAGCGCAGCAATTCTTTCTAAAGTTGGTGCAATTCGATTTTCCGGCCAACGTGCTAATAGCGCCTTCTCGATAGCGTCGACGCGCGCTTGATCATCTGGATTTATATTATTCATTTTATTTACTTACTATTTCAGGGCTGCAAGTGAAGCGGTTATGCGTTCGATATCTGCAGAAGTCTTCACTAGGCGATCTTTGATTTCAACAAGAACATCAGCTGGTGCTTTTGCCATAAAACCAGCGTTACCCAATTTAACTTCGGCTGTTTGTAGATCTTTCTTAGCGGCCGCTAAATCTTTTTCAAGGCGCGCACGCTCGGCAACAACATCAATTGATCCGGTGAGATCGAGTTCAATTTTGACTCCGGAGATTTCTAAAGTTGCAGATGGGGTGAAATCAGTATTTTCTAATTTAAGTAAGAAACGAAGCGCACTGGAATAGCCAACGATGTCGGCCGATCCTGTGAAACGACCCGGAACTTTCTGTGATGGCTTTAACCCTTGATCGTTGCGAAAGCGACGAACTTCTGTAACAACTTCTTGCAGAGTAGTTACTAGCTTTTCGGACTTCTTATCGATGTGCGCTAGATTGGCTGTCGGCCATTGGGCAACAACTAAAGACTCTCCCCTAGTTAAGGTGCACCACAGTTCTTCAGTAATAAATGGCATGAGTGGATGTAGCACCCGCAGCAATTGATCCAAAACATGACCAAGTACGCGCTGAGAGGCAGCTTTGTTATCTGATGAAAAGGTTTCCTTAGAAAGTTCTAGGTACCAATCGCAAAGATCATCCCAAGCAAAGTGATAGAGAGTTTCAGAGGCACGGGCAAATTCATAATTTTCTAAGAGCTGATCTACATCACGCAAAGTTTCGCTCAAGCGCGAAAGGATCCAGCGATCAACCGCATTCAGCGTGCTTGCCTCAGGCAAGGCGCCAGATACGTTAGCCCCGTTCATCATCGCAAAGCGCGTTGCGTTCCATAACTTGGTTGCAAAGTTACGAGAACCACCAATCCAATCTTCGGCAAGTGCTTGATCTGTGCCTGGGTTTGCACCTCGGGCTAAGGTAAAGCGCAGCGCATCAGCACCGTATTTATCCATAAATTCAATTGGGTCAATTACATTTCCGGTGCTCTTCGACATCTTCTTACCGAACTGATCGCGCACCAAACCATGCAGCATGATGGTTTTAAAGGGCGCGACGCCATCCATGGCAAAAGTTGACATCATCATCATGCGCACAACCCAGAAGAATAAAATGTCATAGCCAGTAACAAGCACGCTGGTTGGATAAAACTTCGCTAGATCTGCTGTTTTCTCTGGCCAACCGAAAGTTGAAAATGCCCATTGTCCTGAAGAGAACCAGGTATCTAGAACATCTGGATCTTGCCTCCATCCCGCAGGTGCAACTTCGTCAGGACCAACAACTTGAACTTCACCGTCAGGTCCGTACCAAACTGGAATGCGGTGTCCCCACCACAATTGGCGAGAGATGCACCAGTCATGCATGTTATCTACCCACTCAAAATATCTTGGTGACAGCGCTTCAGGTTCAATCTTTACTTCACCGCTGCGAACCGCGTCCGCTGAAGCTTTTGCAAGTGGTGCGACCTTCACGAACCATTGCTTAGAAAGACGTGGCTCAACAGTTATATCGCAACGCGAACAGTGGCCAACTGCGTGAATGTATGGACGCTTTTCAGCAACAACGCGACCCATCTCTTTCAACCTAGCAACCACCGCAACGCGCGCAGCAAAGCGATCCATGCCATCGAATTCGGTGCCGGTGCCATCCATTACCCCGTGTTCGTTCATAATTACAACGAATGGAACGTTATGGCGCATCGCCATTTCAAAGTCATTCGCATCATGGGCAGCGGTGACCTTTACTGCGCCAGTTCCGAAATCTTGTTCAACAAGTTCATCGGCAATAATTGGGATCATGCGGTTTACCAGCGGCAGCAAAACTTCGGTGCCGATTAAGTGCTTATAACGCGGATCATCTGGATGAACCGCAACGGCGCCATCGCCCAACATAGTTTCGGCGCGGGTTGTTGCGATAACAATTGATTGTTCGCCTTCGCCGTAACGAATTTGCACGAACTCGCCAGCATCGTCTTGGTGATCAACTTCGATATCTGAAAGCGCAGTTAAACAGCGTGGGCACCAGTTGATAATTCTCTCGGCTCGATAAATCAATCCGGCATCATGCATCTTCTTAAAGATTGAAACCACAGCCTTGGACATTCCTTCATCCATAGTGAAACGCTCACGTGACCAATCGACGCTAACGCCAAGTCGCTTCATTTGATCAAGAATTGCTCCACCAGATTCGGCTTTCCATTCCCAAACTTTCTTTACAAATTCTTCGCGACCAAGATCATGACGAGATAAACCTTGCGAACCTAATTGTTTTTCAACAACGTTCTGGGTTGCAATACCGGCATGATCCATTCCGGGTAACCACAAAACTTCGTAGCCCTTCATACGCTTCATGCGTGATAGGCAATCCTGCAAAGTTTGATCTAAGGCATGCCCGATGTGAAGAACACCAGTGACGTTTGGTGGCGGCAGAACAATTGTGAACGCTTCTTTTTTAGACGAGGCATCAGCGGTGAAGTAATCAGCGCTTAACCATTTTTTGTAAAGCCGCGCCTCTATATCGACCGGTAAGAAGGTCGAAGCGAGTTCAGCGCCAGTAGGCGTTGCGGAAGACATAGAGCGCAGTCTAGATTATGCGCTCTTCTCCTCTGTACCTTTTTCGCGGCGAGATGCGCGCTTTGGAATATCTCCGGTGCGCTCAACCAAGGTTGGGCCTGCGCTTTCATCAATGCATTCCTTAGTGATGATCACTTTGGCTATATCTGTGCGACTTGGTACGTCATACATCACAGTGAGTAGAACTGATTCCATGATTGCGCGAAGTCCACGTGCGCCCGTGCCGCGCTTTAGAGCAAGCTCGGCTATGGCATCGAGTGAATCTGTCGTGAATTCAAGTTCGACATCATCTAAGTTAAAGAGACGCTGATATTGCTTAACCAGGGCATTCTTTGGTTCGGTGAGAATTTCCATCAACGCAATCTTGTCTAGATTTTCAACGCTGGTTAATACTGGAAGGCGCCCAATAAATTCAGGGATCATTCCAAACTTCAATAAATCTTCAGGCATGACATCAGCAAATATATCTGTACGGTTCTTATCTGCTGCCTCTTGCAAAGTGGCATTGAATCCGACGCCAGCTTTTCCGCTTCGTGCTTCGATGATTTTATCTAGTCCAGCGAATGCGCCGCCCACAATAAAGAGAACATTTGTTGTATCGATCTGAATAAATTCTTGATGTGGGTGCTTGCGTCCACCTTGTGGCGGAACGGATGCAACAGTTCCTTCCAGGATCTTCAACAGCGCCTGCTGAACACCTTCACCTGATACATCGCGAGTAATTGAAGGGTTTTCAGATTTGCGAGCAACCTTATCAATTTCATCGATGTAAATGATTCCGGTTTCGGCTTTCTTGACATCGTAATCTGCAGCCTGCAAAAGCTTTAGCAAAATATTTTCAACATCTTCACCCACGTAACCTGCTTCAGTTAGCGCTGTGGCATCTGCAATTGCAAAGGGAACGTTAAGCATGCGTGCCAGGGTTTGCGCCATCAAAGTCTTACCGCAACCAGTTGGACCAAGTAATAAAATATTTGACTTGGCTAGTTCAACGCCGTCTTCGCCTTTTGCTTGGCCAGATTGGACGCGCTTGTAATGGTTATAGACGGCAACAGCTAAAGATTTCTTGGCGCGATCTTGTCCGATTACATACTGATCTAAGAATTCAAAGATTGCCAGTGGCTTAGGAAGTTCAGTAAGACCAAGCGTTGTGGCTTCAGAGAGTTCTTCAACGATGATCTCGTTACATAGTTCGATGCATTCATCGCAGATATAAACGCCAGGACCGGCAATAAGTTTCTTAACCTGCTTCTGAGTCTTTCCGCAGAAAGAACATTTGAGCAGGTCGCTAGTTTCACCAATACGAGTCATGGGTAAATCTTAGTTTCTAGGCTTAATAAATAGGTCCTAATTTACGAGTGACTTTGTTCGCCCTGAGAATAATAAGGAGGTTTTGTCGACTTCATCTGCTTTACACCAGGCACAAATAAAACAACTGCGCAGATCAGTAAATGAAAGACCGCAACCCCGATCAACATTTCTCGTTCACCGAAAATATTAACCATTGGGCCCACCAGCGCCATCCCAAGTGGCATGAGGGCAAACGTTCCCATGTAGTCAATTGCAAATACGCGTCCTTGGTATTCAGCCGGAACTTCACGTTGCACTTGCGTTGCCCAGAAAGCTTCCCAAGGACCGATAGAGAAGCCTGCGGCAAAGTAGGCAAAGAAAATTAATTCTTTTGAAGAGGGGAAAGCTAAAACAAGAGGCGCAAAAATAAAAAGTCCCCAAACTGCAACCGAGACGAGTCCAGGGTTTTTAACTTTCGCTTTTATACAAATCACTGCCGAGATCGCGCCACCCAGACTAAATAACGCAGCAGAGGTTGCAAATACTGACGCGGTTCCAAAATCTCGCTTGGTAATTACTGGCAATAAGACATTTTCCACACCCACAACCATCATTAACTGAAGAGAGGCCATCACGATCATTGCGGCAATCCACTTGTAGTACCAAACTACGCGCAAGCCTTCGCGAATTTCCACAATGAATTTACTTTCTTTACCAACAGGTGCGACACGCGGACCTTCATCGATTCGAATTAGAAGCAACGCACCAATCAGGAAGAAAACTGAAGTTGCTATATAAGTTGCATGTGTACCCAGCGAAACGACAATTAATCCAGCAATTCCTGGACCAGCAATGTAGCTACCTCTTAACAAAATACCTCGCACTACATTTCCAGATGGCAATAAATGATCCGGTAGCAGACTCGGAATGATTGCACCTGCCGCAGGTCCGCCAAATCCGTCACTGACGCCCATCAATACAACGATGCCGCCAAGAATCCACATTGAAATATTTTCTGGGTTAATAAAAATTACGATGCTTCCCATAATCGCTCGGAATGCATCAGCCAAAATCAACATGGTTTTGCGAGGCAAACGGTCAACCCAAACTCCGCCGACTGGCGCGAAAAGAACTCCGGATAGAACCCTTGCAGCAAGAATTAGCCCCAACGTGGATGCGCTACCACCGGCGTCTAGAACTGTTACCGCCAGCGCAATTGGAAATGCGGACATGGCAATATTTGTTAATGTAGTTGAAATGAGCAGATTTCTATAAGCGGAGAAAGATAAAAGAGCGCCAGGTTCGAAATATTTTTTTAACATTACTTAACCGACGCCCCTTTAGTAAAAATTAAGCCGAAGGCTTCGCCTTACGTGAAGACATCACCTTATCGATAATTCCGTATTCAACTGCTTCTGCAGCGGTAAGAATCATGTCGCGCTCAATATCTTTCTCAATTTCTTCAACAGTCTTATTTGAATGTTTAGCCAACATGGTTTCAAGCAATCCACGCATACGCATGATCTCGCGTGCTTGGATCTCGATATCTGAAGCCTGTCCCCCGCCTTCGGATGAAGGTTGGTGGATAAGAATTCGTGAATGTTCAAGGCCGTAGCGCTTGCCCTTTGTTCCACCGGCCAAAATGATCGCAGCAGCAGATGCTGCTTGGCCAAGACAAATTGTTGTGATGTCTGGGCGAACAAATTGCATAGTGTCATAAATAGCGGTCAGTGCTGTAAATGATCCACCAGGTGAGTTGATGTAGATCGAAATATCGCGATCTGGATCCATAGATTCAAGGGTTAGAAGCTGTGCCATAACATCGTTTGCAACAGTGTCATCAATTGGCTGGCCCATGAAAATGATGCGCTCTTCGAATAACTTTGTATAAGGATCAAGTCGCTTGTAACCGTAAGCGGTTTTCTCTTCGATTGTTGGAAGAACGTAGCGGTTCGTAATCTCTTGAATGTGCTTCATTACTTCTTACCTCCCGCAACTTGTCCATCGTTTGTAGCGATGTGATCGATAAAACCATATGTGAGTGCATCTTTAGAATTAAACCAATTATCGCGATCTGAATCAGCGATGATCTTTTCTAGCGGTTGGCCAGTGTGCTTGGCATTTAACTCAGACATGGTCTGCTTGGTAATTGCCATCTGCTCTGCCTGAATACGAATATCTGTTGCGGTTCCGCCGATGCCACCAAGTGGTTGGTGCATCAAGATGCGCGCGTTAGGGGTTGCATAACGTTTTCCAGGAGCACCAGCGGTCAGGATGAACTGGCCCATTGACGCAGCCATTCCCATTGCAACAGTTGCTACATCGTTCTTGATGTAATGCATGGTGTCGTAGATCGCCATTCCTGCTGTTACAGAACCGCCAGGTGAGTTGATGTAAAGATAGATATCTTTGTCGGAATCTTCAGCAGCGAGCAAGAGCATTTGTGCGCAGATCGCATTGGCCATCTCGTCGCGGAATTCGCCAGCAAGAAAGATGATTCGCTCACGTAACAAGCGGTTATAGACATTGTCATCTAGCCAGTTACCGCCATTAGCCGCAGCACGAACATTTAGTCCGGCCGACTGTGGGTCTTGATAATCCACGTATTCCTCCTGATTGATAACAACACTTATATGTAGTGACCTTAACAATTCCAGCGGGTAAATGCTTCCCAAATATGAAAAAAGAGGCGCAAATCTGCCCTTGTTCGCTCAGGGCTGAGTTTGCGGACGAAGCGCCTCGAGATCGATCTTGTTGCCAGATTTGTCGACCACGTTAACGCGACCGAGGACTACGGCCAAAGCCTTCGTGCGAGATACCTCAGCAACGAGTTGTGAAATCTGGCCAGCATCTTGCAGTTGCTGCGCAAATTGTTCTGGCGGCATTCCGTAACGCTGTGAAGAACGGATTAAGTATTCAGTTAATTCAACCTCGTTAACTTGTACCTCTTCAGCCTTAACAATGGCATCAAGCAAGAAATCAGATTTAATGGATGTGCGAACTTGGCCATCTACTTCGGCGCGGTGTTCGGCATCTTCTTGGCGACCTTCACCTTCGAGGTGCTCGTTAACTTCATCAGCTACCAACTTATCTGGGACTGGAATATCTAGATCATCAAGCATTTTCTTGAGGAGCAAGTCACGGGCTTGCGCACCTTGTCCAAGTGACTTCACGCGCTTTAGACGCTCTGTGAAATCTGCCTTTAGCTCTGCGATTGTGTCGAACTCAGATGCCAGCTTTGCAAATGCATCATCAACTGGTGGAAGTTCGCGTTCTTTAACAGCCTTTAACTTAATCTCAACATCGCCATTTTCGTCATCTTTTTGACCAACGAGCTGTGTTTCAAAATTCTTAACATCCCCGGCCTTCATGCCGATAAGAGCTGCATCAAGTCCGTCAATCATGCGGTTTGAACCGACTTCGTAAGAAATGTCGTTGGCCTTGCCGCCATCAACTTCAGCGCCAGCGATCTTGGCTGTTAAATCAACAGTTACGAAATCGCCATCTTTTGTATCGCGTTCAACCGTTGTAAGTGTTCCAAAGCGAGCGCGGAGTTCGTCAACTTGCTCGTCAATATCTTTATCGGTTACTTCAAGATCATCGACTTCGATTGTGATCTTTGAAAAATCAGGAAGCGTTACTTCTGGACGCACGTCTACCTCAACTGCGAAGACCAGCTTCTCGTTATCGACATACTCTTTGACTTCAACTTCTGGGCGGCCGACAACTAGTACTGAATGCTCGCGAGCTGCCTTTCCATAGAACTCAGGAAGTGCGCTATTTATAGCTTCATCGATAACCGACCCACGACCAACGCGTTGATCGATCATTGCAGCAGGTACTTTGCCTTTACGAAAACCGGGAACATTAATCTTTGATCCAACTGCCTTATATGCAGCTGCAATGTGATCAGATAAATCAGCATACGGAACTTCGATATCAAGTCGGACTCGTGTTGGGGATAGTGTTTCTACTGTGCTCTTCACAAAGTGCTCCTTGATATAGAGATGCAAGATTGATATTTAAATACTGGTCGGGGCGGGGAGATTCGAACTCCCGGTCTCCTGCTCCCAAAGCAGGCGCGCTAGCCACTACGCTACGCCCCGTGGCGCAAGAAGCGAGTCTAGAGTAATTTTTTACTCTCGGTTACCGAGGCAGTAGGCTTCGCGTCAGTTCAAAGTTTTGCAGGTTTAGCACCTTCTGCGGGTGTAGCTCAATGGTAGAGCCCCAGCCTTCCAAGCTGGCCATGCCGGTTCGATCCCGGTCACCCGCTCCATAGTTTTACAGAGTACCGATGGACCCGACAAGGGTTGCAACGTAGCTAGCGTCAGATTTTGCTAAATGAATAGTCGTGTCAAAGCCAATCGATAGTTGTAAGTTGATTGAGAAATCCACACTTGAAGTTCCGTCCAAAGTGATTTGAACCATGGTTACGTATTCAAACCTATCTGATGCAGCGCCTGATCGATAAGAAATTCCACTAGCTGATTGATATGCGAACCAAATAGTTGCGCTTCCCAAGTTACTAGTTACTGCCAGGCCCATCGGAAATGAGTTATCCATATTTCTAGTTGGTTGATACGTGACTATTGCAATTGATATCAAATAACTTTTCCCAGCTTTAAACCCAGATAGCGTTGCTATCTGACTTGTGCCTTCACTCCCGCTTATATCTGGAAAAGAGAATGTTCCTTTGTAAACATTGCTCGGGCCAGTTGCACCAACAGTTCCGGTTTCACCTTTCACTCCTGTTGTACCGAGTGATCCGGCGGTTCCCGTTTCACCCTTTGAACCTGTTAAACCAGTAACGCCCTGCGAACCTGCAGGACCAGTTGGACCAGTTGGACCAGTTGGACCAGGACTTCCTCCACCAGAACTTCCCGCTGGTCCGGTTGCACCACTTGCGCCCGTAGCGCCAGCAAGGCCGACTGCACCATTTGCACCTGCGGATCCGATTTCACCCTTCTCACCTTTTTCTCCTTTATCTCCTTGCACACCACTGGGACCAGCAACATTTGATGCAGAAGAAACAGTTTTACCTTCTCCGCCATTTTTTCCATCTGTACCGCTTGAACCAACCGGACCTTGCAAGCTTTGTGGAATTGGCCATTTTTTACTCTTCTTCGGTCCGTAAATTAAAAGACTTCTTGTATCGATATAGAAATCTCCATCAATTCCCAAGGTACTAAGTGGCGCACCTTTCCCGTTCAAAATCGTGTTCGCTATCGAACTTGAAGTTCTGCCCGCAGCTTTTGGCTTTGTTGCGGCACTTGTCATCGGTATTGAAATACCTGTTAGCAAGAGAGTTAATGTGACTGCAATTGATATCCGAATCCGATTCAAGCAAACCTCCGAGATAGCTAGTGACGGTTAAAGGATTCAGTGTGAAGTGATGCCTCACCTTCGCGAAGAGGGCTTTCCTGAGCAATTTCGTAGCAGGAACTGGTCTATCTCCGCTTACGTGAGGGTTGGTTGGCGCAAAAACTCGCAAGAGTCTCACAGGATCTAGGGGTAGTTTTCCCAACATCAAGTAGTTATCTACGGGTAGTCGATAACGAGGGTTTCGACATTGTGCTCCACGGGATGAAAGGCAGACATGCAAATGTCATCAAAGAAAAAAGTGATCGCAGTAGCGATTACAACAATTGCGCTAACAGTAGGCAGTGTTGGAATCGGTCAAGCTGCATCTAAGTCAAAGGTTGTCTCAACAAAGATAACTCGCAGTTCCTCAAACGGAATTGCTAATCCAATGGCCAAGAGTGGCGGACATGCTGCAGATTTGACGGCAATGCTTTCAGCACTCGTTGCAAAGGGAACAATCACTCAAGCACAAGCAGATGCAATCACTGCAGCAGCAACAGCAGCCGAAACTGCTAAGCGCGCAGCAAAGGATGCAATCCATGCAGTAAAGGATGCAGAACGCGCCGCATTTGAAGCACTGATTTCAAAGACAATCGGTGTGGACAGCGCAACTATTCGTACTCGTCTTGCAGCCGGTGAATCACTTGGTGCAATTGCAGGTGCAAAGAGAGCTGATCTCATCGCAGTAATTGTTGCTGACAAGACAAAGCACATTGATGCAGGTGTAACGGCTGGAAAGTTAACTGCTGCACAAGCAACAACTCTTAAGGCTGGACTCACCGCACATGTGACCGCAGAGGTTGATTCTGTCGGTGGCAAGCGTGGTCCAGGAATGGGTCACAAAGAAGGTAAAGGCGGACGCGGACATGGTGGTCCAGGTAAGGGCGGCATGGGGGCTGCTCCAACAAATCCTGCGCCAACAGCATCTCCAGCATCTGCTGCATAAGTTCTACTGATTAATTTCATGTAGTTCCTCCAAGGGTAGAAAAACCCGTCGCGAATTCTCCATCGCGGCGGGTTTTTCGTTGTTGCGATAAGCGGTTAATAAATAACCCCGTGAGAGACTTCAGGCATGCGTTTACATATCGGCAGTGATCATGCGGGCCTTGAATTAAAGAGTGAATTAATCGCTCACTTAGTTAATAACGGCCACGACATCACAGATCACGGACCGTATGAATATGACGCTTTAGATGATTACCCGGTCTTTTGTATTCCAGCAGCAGAAGCTACTGCTAAAGATCCATCTTCACTTGGAATTGTTATTGGTGGATCAGGAAATGGCGAACAAATGGCTGCCAATAAAGTTAAAGGTGTTCGTGCTGCTTTGGCTTGGAGTATCGAGACCGCTAAGTTAGGCAAAGAACATAACAATGCAAATGTAGTTTCTATCGGCGGGCGATTGCATTCAATCCAAGAGTGCAAGGCAATTATCGATGCCTTTATAGCAACGCCATTTAGCAATGATGAACGTCATATTCGACGCATTAATTTAATGACTAAATATGAAGAAACCGGCAACATCTAAGCTTTTAAAAATCTAAAGTTATTTACTGCATGATCTTTAGAAATTCCTTGACCTTCAAATCGAGTTAACGGACGCCAATCTGGGCGGTCAACAACTCCCCCAGTAAATAACTTGGTATTTGAAAAGACTTCGGTGATCCATTCGGCATATGGAACCCAATCGGTTGCGATATGCAGATAGCCGCCCGGCTTTAATTTTGCGTGAACATCGTTAAGAAATCTCTCGTTAACTATACGTCTCTTAAAATGGCGCTTTTTTGGCCAAGGATCTGGAAAGAAAAGGTGAACGCCGTCTAGGCTAGAATCTTTAACCATGTAATAAAAAACTTCAAAGACATCACGTTCGATTAAGCGAACATTGGTAAGTTCGTATTCATCAAGGCGTGCCATCAACTTTCCAGCGCCAGGCATGTGGACTTCTACACCTAAGTAATTTGTACTCGAGTTGGCCTTAGCAATTTGCCAGGTGGCTTCGCCCATTCCGTAGCCAATCTCCATAACAATTGGTTGTGCACTTGGAAAAAGTGTCCCCAGATCAATTTTGGACTCTTGAAACTCAACTCCAAATTTAGCCCACAAAGAATCGCGTGCCTCTTGCTGGGCGGGGGTGATACGAACCCCACGCAAGCGATAACTTCGATTGGTCATTGGCTCCACAGCACAACTCTTTCACGATTAGACTGCACCAGCAAAACAGAGCGAATTCATTTAAAAGGAGCAGTCGTGTCGGGTATTAACCTAAAGCAGATCGAAGCCGCCCAGCGTTCAGAAATCATCAAGGTCGCAAGCTACAAAATTGACTTGGATGTAACAACCGGGGCTGAAACATTCTTGGTTAAGACGACTATTAAATTCGCTGGCCTCAAGCCAGGTGCGACAACCTTTATCGACTGTGTTGGAAAGCGTGTCATTAGCGCAAAACTCAATGGCGCAGATTTTGATCCAAAATTCGATGGCGAATCTATTTTCTTACCAGCCATCGCTGCAGATAATACTTTGGAGATTGAGCACGAAGGTATCTATTCAAATTCGGGCGAAGGTCTGCACCGCTTCGTGGACCCGGCTGATAACGAAGTTTATCTTTACACCCAGTTCGAAACTGGCGATGCCCGTCGCATGTATGCCTGCTTTGACCAACCAGATCAGAAAGCTACCTTTTCGATCAGCACGATCACTCCAAAGCATTGGGAAGTTATCTCTAACTACGGGATCGAAAACGCAAAAGATCTCGACGGCGATCGCAAGCACACTCAGTTTGCAACATCACAAATTATTTCAACTTACGTCACAGCAATTATTGCCGGCGCTTACACATCGGTCCATGATGAATACAAGGGCGAGAAGACAATTCCACTTGGAATCTATGCCCGTAAATCATTTTTCCAATACGTTGATGCAGCCAATATCTTTGAAGTTACCAAACAAGGCTTTGCCTACTTTGAAAAGACTTTTGGTCTGGCCTACCCATTCGCCAAGTATGACCAGATCGCAGTTGCTGAATACAACTGGGGTGCAATGGAGAATGTTGGTTGTGTAACTTTCCATGAAGATGTTTTGATTTTCCGCAGCAAGGTCACCGAGCGCAGCTACATCAGCCGCGCCACAACGATCCACCACGAGATGGCACATATGTGGTTTGGTGACTTGGTAACAATGAAATGGTGGCAAGACCTGTGGCTAAATGAATCTTTCGCTGAATGGGCTTCATATATGTCCGTTAGCGAATCAACTCAATATAAGCACGCTTGGACCGAATTTAACTCAGGGCGTAAGACTTGGGCATATCGCGCCGATCAACTTTCCTCAACCCACCCAATTGCCGTTGATATGGAAGATCTTGATGCGGTTCGCACAAACTTTGATGGAATCTCATATGCCAAGGGTGCATCTGTTCTGCAGCAACTCGTTGCCCATGTTGGACGCGATAACTTCATCAACGGTTTACGCAAATATTTTGCCAAGCATGCTTACAAGAACACTGAGCTAAGCGATCTGATTGTTGAACTTGAAGCGGCCAGCGGAAAAGATTTAACTACTTGGGTGGCAACTTGGTTGCGCACCGCGGGTGTAAATACACTTCGCCCGGTTATCGCACTAGATGGTGACAAATATGCATCTGTCGCAGTGAAGCAAGAAGTTCCACCGATGCCAATTGGTTCAACGGAGCTTCGCCCACACCGTTTATTCATTGGCCTTTTCGATATTGCCGGTGACAAATTAGTTCGTCGCGAAAGTATCGAAGTTGATATTGCAGGTGATCTAACTGAAATTAAAGAGTTGTCCGGTAAGAAATCTGCCGACCTGCTCTTAATTAACGACCAAGATCAAAGTTACGCCAAGTTGCGCTTCGATGATCGCTCTGTTGAAACCATGAAAAAGTACTTAGGTCAGCTAGATGACTCTTTGGCGCGCGGCCTTATTTGGGCATCCCTTTGGGATTCAACTCGCGATGGCGAACTTGCAGCAAGTGATTACATTGCAATTGCGCTAAACGCACTTAAGGGTGAATCCGATATCTCAATGATCTCCGCAACATTTATACAAATTGATACTGCTATCTGGGCATACCTTGCGCCCAAGAACCGTGATGCAGTTCGTTTATCGGTCGCAAATGCGGCACAATCTTTGCTAGATGGCGCAGCACTAGGCAGCGATAACCAATTGCAATATGCCAAAGCATTTGCAAATAACGCGGTAACGCCAGCGCAATTTGATCGCCTAAAGGCGATGTTAGATGGCTCTGTTAACGGTCTGGTGATTGATGCCGAATTACGTTGGTATCTATTCCTTTGTGGCGTAAAGCGCGGAATTTTCGGAGTTGCAGATATTGCAGCCGAAGGAAATCGCGATAAGACCGCACACGGCAAGCAATACATCGCTTACGCACATGCTGCTATTCCGACTCATGAGGCTAAAGCTGCTGCTTTTAAGTCAATCACAACAGATGATTTGAGCAACACAATTCATTCATACACCTGCCGTGGCTTTAACGAGAGTATCCACTGTGACTTGCTCGAAGCATTTGTTGATGACTACTTTGCTGCGATCTTGGAAGTCTGGAAGAACAAAGGATTCGAAATTGCAGAAACCACAGCAACTCTTGCTTTCCCAGCCTGGGCAATTAGCGAAGTAACTGTTAGCAAAACACAGCACTGGCTTGATGTGACAGGAAAAGATGCTGCTCATTCTTTGCGCCGCACGGTTTCTGAAGGACGCGATGCCATGACTCGTGCGCTTAAGGCGCGTGCGGTCGATGCTCGCTAACTAACTATTCGATAGTTGTAATGACAGAACTTTTCTTCTCGCTCTTTTTGCGATCTCCGGTGAGCGCGTAAACGATTACCGAAATTGCTAAGAAAAGAACTGTCGGTGCTGCAAAGAAATAGGCAAATGTCTCAATTGCAGATAAGCCTTCGCCTGCAAATGTGCCATCTTCTTGGGCACCGTATTTGAATGAATTTATAGCGGATGCGATATGAATCATCATGGGCGTTAGTGTAAGTCAGTTATGCGATAGCCGCTGCCACACCAAATGGTTCTAGATACGGCAACCATCGATTATCAGTGCGACCTGTGCCCAGAATTCGCCAAGCCGCCCCAACTGGTTCGCGTGGAAGTGAGCGAAGTCTCCAACCTAAATCTTTAAGCGGTTTATCTGCCTTGACGTGATTGCACTTGTGGCAAGCAGAGACAACATTTTCCCAATTGTGCCCGCCACCCCGTGAGCGAGGAATCACGTGATCAATCGAAGTTGCCGGAGCCGCGCAATAAACGCAACGTCCGCCATCTCGCGCAAATATTGCACGGCGTGAAAGTGGAACTGCATGGCGATAAGGAATTTTTACAAATTTATTTAAACGAATAACAGATGGAAGCTCTATCTGTCCTTTAGCAAAGTGAAGAATATTGCCGGATGATTCGACCATGGTTGCTCGAGTATTTAGAACAAGCAGCAGCGCACGACGTTCAGTAACCACACCTAACGGTTCGTAGGTGGCATTTAAAACCAACGCGCGTGACATCGAGACCCCAGTTTCGAAGCGCGTGGCTCGCGCCGATTGGATTATCTTGCACTAAAAATGCGCAACTTCGGGGCATTTTTAGGTCAATTTTAGGTAAAGAATTGGATTAGAGTTCAACTTATGAACGAGCAGACCCGCAATATTCTGGAATGGCTAAGCGGTGCGCCGCTTCGCATCGTAATCGTCCTGATTGCTGCCTGGATCAGCTACAGCATCGGCCATCGCGCCATTGATCGCGCCGTCAACAAATTAGCCACTGCCGATTTGATACCGGGCCCAGGGTTTGCCAAGCGCCAAGCCGAACGCGCCCGCACAACTGGTTCAGTCCTTAATTCGATTCTCAAGGCGGTTGTTTGGATCATTGCAATCGGAATGATTCTTGGTGAGTTCGGTTTTAATCTTGGTCCAGTAATCGCATCCGCCGGCGTTATCGGTGTTGCAATTGGTTTAGGCGCCCAGACTTTAGTTCGCGATATTTTATCTGGAATCTTTATGCTGATCGAAGATCAATACGGAGTCGGCGATCAGATCAAAGTCTTAGAAATTGAGGGTGTTGTCGAAAAGGTCGGACTTCGCATCACAACGATTCGCGATAAAGATGAAGTGCTTTGGTATGTCCGAAATGGTGAAATTCTAATTATTGGGAATCGGTCTCAGAAGCGTTAACCATTCCGTGCGCGGCCATCTCTAAATACTCACGTAATTGCCCGCGAAAGTGTTCTTTCATCTCCATGCCATCCAGTGCTGCAAGTGCGCAGGATAACCAAGCATCACGCGCGACTAAATCAATGTGGAAACCTGCATGGCGCATTCGCAATCTAGGATGGCCTCGTTCTTCGGAATATGTAGTCGGCCCACCCCAATATTGCTCAAGGAACATCTTTAACCGAAGAGCTGCCCCTTGCATATCTTTTTCGGGATACATCGGGCGCAATATGGGATTAGTTGCGGCTCTTGCATAAAACTGTGAAACGAAATCGTTGAAGAAAGGTTCTCCCCCGACTTCTTCATAAAAAGTACTCATGTACGCATTTCGCTATCAGAAACGTTCTTTGCTATTTGTAGTACAAAGTAAGAAGTAACAATGCACATCGCACCGCTGACATAGAAAGCAGCAGCATAATCACCAAGCTTTACTCGCAATATTGCAGCACCAAATGCTGCAATGCTTCCGCCAATCTGGTGTCCGGTAAAGACCCAGCCGTAAACAATGCTTGCCCGCTGTGGGCCGAGGATGGAACGGCAGAGCATGATCGTTGGCGGAACAGTTGCCACCCAATCCAAACCGTAAAAGATTACAAAGACCAGAGTTGATGGGTGGATAGTGGAGAAGAGAATTGAAGGTAGTAAAAACAGAGCAAGGCCACGTGTGCCAAAATAAAAGAAGAGCAATTTACGAGGGTCGTAACGATCTGTGAGCCAACCACTAAATAGCGTGCCGATTACATCGAAGATTCCGACTAAAGCAAGCAGAGATGCTGCAAGAGTTGTTGGCATTCCGTGATCGTGCGCAGCTGGAATAAAATGTGTACCCATTAGCCCACTGGTGGAAAGACCGCAGACGAAGAAGGAGCCATACAAGTACCAGAAATCTTTTTTCTTGGCACTTTGCCTCAAAGTATCAATTGCAAGTGCACCCGCGCTTAAATCACTAGGCGCCGGTGGTTGCCAGGAATCAGGTGCGCCGTACGGCAAGAGTCCAAGATCTGCAGGTTTTTCCCGTAAGAATAAGAAAACAAACGGCACAACAAGTAAAGCGAATGAGGAAACTACAATTGAAACGCTCTTCCAACCGTAAGTGTTCGCCAGGTGCGAGAGCCCAGGCAAGAAAATTAATTGTCCACTTGCAGTAGCAGCTGTAAGGATACCGGTCACTAATCCGCGCTTAGCAACAAACCAACGATTTGCAACAGTTGCTGCAAATACCAACGCCAAAGAACCTGTTCCAAGTCCAACAATTACACCCCAAGTAGCGATTAATTGCCACGATGATTTAATAAAAATAGTGAGAAATGCGCCGAGTGAAATTGTGGTGAGGGCTGACATTACGACGCGTCTAATACCAAATTTCTCCATTAACGCTGCAGCGAATGGAGAAATAAGGCCAAAGAGAAGCAGGTTTATTGCAATTGCAAGAGAGATTTCAGAACGGGACCAACCAAAAGCTTCTTCTAGCGGAACTACTAAGACCGATGGCGCAGAACGAAATCCAGCAGTTGCCATCAAGGTCATAAAGGTGACTGCGACAGCGATCCAGCCGGGATGAATTTTGCGGGCACTAAGAATAAGGCTCAATTAATTGGACTCCAGATACTTAGTAAGGAACTCGCGTTCTTTATCGGTCAGCGGGCGAGACTTCATCGTCTCAGTTGAAATCGCAACTTGCACGGTCATGACCTTTGCAAAGACTTTGCCTTGATCGCCAATTGTGAAAAGCATATTAAAAGATGAGTTTCCGATTTTTCCAATCGTAATTTCCACATCCACAAACCTGCCACCTTCATAAATTGGTTCTATGAAATCAACTTCGGCTCGTGCCACAACCATCTCGATTAAAGATGTTTCGCGCATGGCACCTGAGAATTCTTCCGTCGCCCATAAGAAACGCGCTTCCTGGGCATAAGTCAGAAACTTGGCATTATTTACATGACCCATTGCATCAAGATCATCCCAACGAACAAATTGCTTGCTCAAGAATTTCATTAGCGGGTCAGCTTTCGATAAGTAGCACGATGTGGACGTGCTGCATCTGCGCCAAGTCGCGAAATCTTATTCTCTTCATAGGATTCGAAGTTTCCCTCAAACCAGAACCAATGGGAATCACCCTCATAGGCCAAGATGTGTGTTGCAACGCGGTCCAAGAACCAACGATCGTGAGAGATCACAACTGCGCAACCTGGAAATTCGAGTAAGGCATTTTCTAAAGATCCAAGTGTTTCCACATCAAGATCGTTCGTTGGCTCATCGAGCAGAAGTAAATTACCACCGAGTTTTAAAGTAAGGGCTAAGTTCAAGCGGTTTCTTTCTCCGCCCGAAAGCACTCCGGCTTTCTTCTGTTGGTCAGGGCCTTTAAACCCGAACGCTGAAACATAGGCGCGTGAAGGCATTTCTACTTGGCCTACTTTTATATAGTCCAACCCATCAGAGACCACTTCCCATAATGATTTATTGGGATCAATTCCTCCACGTGACTGATCAACATATGAAATCTTCACAGTTTCGCCGATCTTTACATTTCCAGAATCGGCAGGCTCTAGACCCAAAATTGTTTTAAATAAGGTGGTCTTTCCGGCACCGTTAGGTCCAATAACTCCAACAATTCCGTTGCGCGGCAAGGTAAATGAAAGATCATCGATCAAGATGCGATCGCCAAAACCTTTTGTTAGGTGATCGATTTCCACAACTATATTTCCAAGACGCGGCCCAGGTGGAATCTGAATTTCATCAAAGTCCAACTTACGCATCTTGTCGGCCTCTGCCGCCATCTCTTCATAACGCGCAAGACGCGCCTTTGATTTAACTTGGCGACCCTTTGCATTCTGGCGAACCCATTCGAGTTCTTCAGTTAAACGCTTGGCGCGCTTGGCATCTTTCTGGCCTTCAATTTTTAGACGAGCTGATTTGGTCTCAAGATAAGTCGAATAGTTGCCCTCATATGGATAGGCGCGCCCGCGGTCGAGTTCGAGAATCCACTGTGCAACGTTGTCCAAGAAATAACGATCGTGCGTAATCGCAACGACGGCGCCTGGATATTTATTTAAATGTTGTTCGAGCCAAAGAACTGATTCGGCATCAAGGTGGTTGGTAGGCTCATCGAGAAGCAATAAATCTGGTGCTTCCAAGAGCAACTTACATAAAGCAACGCGACGTTTTTCACCGCCAGAGAGAAGCTTTACATCAGATTCAGGTGGTGGGCAACGAAGTGCATCCATCGCTTGTTCGAGCAAAGAATCTAACTCCCAAGCATTTCGGTGATCGAGTTGTTCTTGCAGCGTTCCCATCTCGGCGAGCAACTTGTCATAATCCGCATCAGGTTGTGACATCTCATCGCTAATTGCGTTAAAGCGATCGAGCATCGCAACAGTTTCGGCCACACCTTCTTTAACGTTATCGATAACGTTCTTCTCTTCATTTAGATGAGGTTCTTGCAACAAGATACCTACGGTGTAACCAGGTGTCAGATACGCCTCACCATTTGATGGTTGTTGCAACCCGGCCATGATCTGCAAGACGGTGGATTTACCGGCGCCGTTTGGGCCGACCACACCAATCTTTGCCCCTGGATAAAACATCAAGGTCACATCATCGAGAATTACCTTGTCACCATGCGCTTTGCGCGTCTTTTTCATCGTGTAAATGAATTCAGCCATGGGCAAAACCTTAGTGGCTCGTGTCGGTACAATTAACTATCGACCTCTGCAGGCGCCTGTAGCTCAGTCGGATAGAGCACTCGCCTTCTAAGCGAGTTGTCGCAGGTTCGATTCCTGCCAGGCGCACATGACTACACCCCTGCCCCACCTGATCTGGATTGACTGCGAAATGACTGGCCTTGACCTAGTTGGCGATGCCTTGGTCGAAATTGCGGTCTTGGTCACAGACTCTGACCTAAACGTTATTGGCGATGGCATCGATGTCGTAATTGCAACCACCCCAGAAAAATTAGCGGGGATGAATGAGTATGTAACTCAAATGCATACGACATCAGGGTTGATCACAGAAATTCCAAATGGAACCACAATGAGCAAGGCCGAAGATGCGATCTTGGCTTACTTAGAAACAACTGGCACGGTTGCTGGAAAATCTCCGTTGGCCGGAAATTCAGTCAGCGTTGACCGCAATTTTATTGCGCGCGATATGCCGCGGCTAAATGAATATTTGCACTACCGCACCGTCGATGTTTCATCGATCAAAGAATTGGCACGACGTTGGTATCCCAAGCTCTATTTCGCAGCCCCTGCCAAGACCGGCAACCATCGCGCCCTTGGAGATATCCAAGATTCGATCGCCGAACTGGCTTATTACCGCTCAACTTTGTTTATCCCGACCACTACGGGCAACGAGTAAGACCAGAGAGCAGGTAAGATAAGCATTCAATCAGCACATGGTGGACGTAGCTCAGCTGGTAGAGCACCCGGTTGTGGTCCGGGATGTCGCGGGTTCGAGCCCCGTCGTTCACCCCAAGTTTTTCTTGTCCGACTAAGCACTAAACGAGAGCGGTAGAAATGATCTTCGACGTAGTAGTTGAAATCCCAGCGGGCTCCCGCAATAAATACGAAATTAATCATTCAACTGGCGAGGTTCGCCTTGATCGCATGCTCTTTACCGCAACCCGCTTTCCACATGATTATGGTTTCGTTAAGAACACTCTTTCCAATGATGGTGATCCACTTGATGCTTTGATCATGTTGGATGAGCCAACCTTCCCTGGTTGCGTAGTTTCCTGCCGCGTTATCGGAATGTTCCGCATGACCGATGAAAAAGGCGGCGACGACAAGTTGTTATGCGTTGCAGCTGGAGATATTCGTAAATCCAACCTCAATGATTTAGATGACGTTCCGATTTACGAACTAGATGAAATCAAACACTTCTTCGAGGTCTATAAGACCCTCGAGCCAGGCAAGGAAGTTCATGGCGGAGATTGGGTCGGTCACGACGCCGCCGAAGAAGAAATCCTCGCGTCATATGCGCGATATAACGAAAGCCACTAATAATGCAGGCAATTAATTCCGGCGATACCGCGTGGGTGTTAGCAAGTGCCGCACTTGTTCTATTTATGACACCAGGACTAGCCATTTTTTATGGCGGAATGGTTCGCGTAAAGAGCGCGCTAAATATGATGATGATGTCATTTGCTGCAATCGGCGTAACGACAATTATTTGGGTGCTCTACGGATATTCCTTAGCCTTCGGTAAATCAAATGGTGGGCTAATCGGAAGCTTAGATCACATTGGTTTATCCAATACTTTGGATCAAGTAACTGGCCCCGAAGGCCATCAAATTCCCGTTCTGGCATTCGCTATGTTCCAATTAACTTTTGCAATCATCACAGTTGCACTTCTTTCTGGCGCAATCGCAGACCGTGCGAAATATGGTTCTTGGGTAATTTTCGTAGCTGTTTGGATTACTTTGGTTTACATACCTGTTGCGCACTGGGCTTTTGCTACTCAAGGCGGTTCTGGCGGTTGGATCATCGATAAATTAGGTGCACTCGATTTTGCGGGCGGCACAGTTGTTGAAATTAACTCAGGCGCGGCAGCGTTAGCCCTGGCACTTGTTCTTGGTAAGCGCGATGGCTTCAGACGTGATCCAATGCGACCACACAATATGCCACTCGTTCTTCTCGGTGCCGGAATGCTCTGGTTCGGTTGGTTCGGATTTAACTCAGGATCAGCACTCTCTGCAGGTTCGCTGGCAGCAACTGCAATGATTAATACTCAGATCGCAACAGCTGCCGCTGCAATGTCTTGGTTGGCATTTGAGAAAAAGCGCGATGGCAAAGCCACCACACTTGGCGTGGCATCTGGTGCGATCGCCGGTGCGGTTGCAATCACACCAGCCTGCGGATTCTTAAATCCACTTGGAGCGCTAGTGCTTGGTTTAATTGCTGGAGTTGCATCTAGCTGGGCTGTCACACGCAAATATAAATATGGCTATGACGATTCTCTAGATGTTGTGGGCGTTCACGGCGTTGGTGGAATCCTCGGAATGCTCTTCATCGGGCTTGCTGCAACAGTTACAGCAAATGCTGCAGGTAAAGATGGTCTCCTCTTCAGCGGCGGAACAGAGCTGATGCAGTCACAAGTAATCGCAATTATCGCTGTGGGCACATTCTCGTTCTGTGCTACTTGGCTAATTGCCACCGTCATTAGCAAAACGATTGGATTCCGCGCCTTCCGTGACGATGAGCTAAATGGCCTAGACACAACATTCCACGCCGAATCCGCCTATGACATCACCGGAAACTCAAACCGGTACTAGAGTTCAAACAAGAGAAGCGAGATAAATATGAAACTAATTACCGCAATCGTAAAGCCAGCCAAAGTCGATGACATTAAAGTCGCGCTACAAGCCGCTGGGGTTCATGGCATGACAGTCTCTGAAACGCGTGGCTTTGGGCGCCAAAAGGGTCATACTGAAATTTATCGTGGCGCCGAATACACAGTTGATTTCATTCCAAAAGTTCGTATTGAGCTACTTGCCGAAGACTCTGAAACTGCAAACTTGGTCGACATCATCGCCAATACAGCCAACACCGGTTCAATCGGTGATGGAAAGATCTGGGTTACACCAGTTGAAACCGTTGTCCGAGTACGCACTGGCGAGCGCGGAGCCGACGCTCTTTAACTTGTCGGTGCTTTAAAGCCAGGACATCTATCAAGCAGAGAAATCATCGCTGCTTTTTCAGGCTTGGTGACCCACAGCCCGTACTTTGCTTTCACAACAATCTGCTGTGCAACGTAGGCACAACGAATATCTTTACGTGGCGGCAGCCATGTTGCGGCATCACCGTCACCTTTCTGCGAATTCAATCGACCCTTTACCGCCAATAAATTAATCGGATCATTGGCAAATGCCATGCGCTTGTCATAACTCAACTTAAAAGCCCCGGTCTGCCAAGCATTAGATAGCGCCACCACGTGATCTATCTGCACATCAGAACTGGTAGCAACTCCTCGCAGAAACGAGATCTTCTCCCCCGAATATGGATCTGCCAAGATTCCAGAGAGAACAACGCATTCCTTGGTTCCATCTTTATAAACAATCGAAGTTAGATCGCGATACAAAATATCATTACGGGTATCACAGCCATTGCGATCAACATCAGACCAAGCCGGACCAAATTGCGATCTTTCATAGCCAGTCTTTGCCGCCCTACCTTTGACCGCCAACGTTTCCAATACCGCCACCGCTGTCTTTGGTGCTGCCTCAAGTGGGCCCTGACCCATAACAAATCCAGTAATTAACAGCACCGAAATGCGGATTTGCCAGCGACTCATGTCACCATCTTCGCCGCCGCGAGCGTGTTAGACAAGGCTCAAAGCCCTGATAGGGTCTGATCTTCATTCAAGCATTCGAACGTTTGAATGGGTTGTTAGCTCAGTTGGTAGAGCAAGGCACTCTTAATGCCTGGGTCGGGGGTTCGAGTCCCTCACAACCCACTTATATAAGTGAATCCGAGATCAATGCAACCGCGGTTTAAGGAATGGCAAATCCTTGCGTTGCTAGGAATGGCTTAACTTCCTCGAAGAAATCCTTAAGTGTTATTCCATGAGCCAATTTGAATGCTTCCTCAAATGTCTTGCCCTGTGCGACATATTCGTAGTTTTTCAGAATTGCAGCAACTCCTCCGTGCCAAGCAACAAGATAATCTGTCATTCTGCGACCTAAGCCGTATTCACATTGTCCAAGTTCTGAAAAACCAGTTGCATTATTGGTCTGCTGCCAATGAGTCCACGCTTTATTGCAATCGCTAAAGGACACAGGTGATTTCTCAAAACGGTTTAAATCACCGTAGTTAAATTTGCCTTTGCTCATTAGCGATCTAACTAAGCCACCAAAAGTTGAGGCGCTTCCTTCGCGATACCAGGAAGGATGGTAAGGATAGGACAACGAATTATTGGGGTCATTTCCGACGATAGCAGCGACAAACTGAGCATTATGAAATGTCTCGTGTGCGGATTCAAACCATGAGCCATCGATACCCGCAATGTTATTGTTCCAGCCATTTAGATTGGAGATAACTACCTTGCCGCATCCGGCGTTTGCGCCCGCTGTCGTTCCCGTTGGATTTTGGCCCACTAACCGTGGACAAGGTGATGCCATTTGTTTATCGGCCCACTCCGCTGTTTCATACATGTAATACATTGGAGAAATCATGCTTGACAGCATTTTCCCTATGATTTCAAAAGACACCTCTGCACTTAGGCGATTTTCTTCATTTCGCGGATGTGATGGATTCTCACTAATCAGTTTCACCTTGTTGTTTTCAAGTGCTGAAAGATAGGGAGCCCACTCCTTAATAATCGCATCCAACTGTAGATACAGATTGCGTTCAATTTCCGAAACCCCAGGGTATGGAACTTCCGGTGTAGGTGTAGGTGTAGGTGTAATTAACTGAACACGAAAGCCAACTCCTGGTCCTGAGGAAAATTTTGGTGCGCCTACTGCATCTGCTAAGTAACGCCAAGGTTTAGGCAGTGGAACCTTATCTTTCAATTTCAGGAATTTAGCAAATAGACCTTTACTCCCCATTACTTTTGTACAAGAAATTCCAAAGGTGTTAATTTGATATGTGCCTTTTGGAAATTTAACACCAACGATTACTTCATTTTTAGTTACCTTGTAATTGCCACAACTTGGAGTTTGGGGACCTGCATGATCAGTTCCATAGGTGGATGTTGGAAGCAGGGTAAGGATGAGGGCAACTAAAAGTCCATTGGAAACAGTCCCCTTAGTACGCATTCCAAAAGGGTAGCAAGAAGAGCAGATGAGTCAAGATCTAAAATCTTGCTCCAAACCTTGGATGAGAGGTGAAAGAAGTACTTTGCCTTGTAATCTGCTCAGATGAATCCTGAAGAGATAATTGAATATGCATCTCATGAATTTGAACTTCTCAGGGCAGAGATGGAAATACCTGGCATCGCCTTTGGATTAATACACGAAGGTAATCTGGTTTATTCAGCCGGATTAGGTGAAAGTATTATTGGTAGCGGAATCCAACCAACATCAAAAACAGTTTTTCGCATTGCTTCTATGACAAAGAGTTTTACAGCAAAGGCAATATTGGACTTGCGGGATAAGGGCTTATTACAACTCGACTTACCAATAACTACATATCTTCCTTGGGCTGCAACAATCGGTTTACCTGCTAACTCTGCTCCAATTACTATCCGCCATCTCTTAACTATGGGTGCCGGACTTCCAATTGATGATCCATGGGGAGACCGACAAGAGAGTTTACCGATCTCAGACTTTGATGAAATGGTTAAATCGGGGCTAACTTTCAACAGGAGTGTTAACACTGGATTTGAATATTCAAATTTGAGTTACGCGTTACTTGGAAGAATTATTTCAGTGGTGACTGGTGAAGAATTTGAACCCTTCATTAAGCGAGAAATTTTTGATCTGTTGGGCATGCAAGCTTCAACTTTCTTCACAGATGTTGTGCCAGATGAGTTCCGTGCCGTTGGGTATGCAAAATTTGCTTCTGGGCTAACTCCTGAGCCAACTATAAAAACTGGTGCCTTTACCCCCATGGGTGGCTTGCATAGCAGTGTAGATGATTTAGCAAAGTGGGTTTCAACGTATCAACTTGGCAGGATCGAGCAACAAACTCCGTATCGATATGCGCAATCAGGGATGGCGAAAGCAGTAAATGAATCCCCAGAAAGAATCGTCATAAGTGCATATGGATTTGGTTTATTCATTAATGATGATGCGATACTCGGTCGTTTTGTGCACCACTCTGGTGGCTATCCAGGTTATGGCTCTCATATGAGATGGCATCTTGAGTCAGGTTGGGGAATCGTCGCCTTAGGAAATTTGACTTACGCGCCGATGAATATTGCTTGTACAAATATCATGAATCATATTGCACAAATTCATAGGAAATCGAGTAAACCAAAGATAAATATGGGTAATGCAACACAAGCAGCGATGATTGCTATTAATGACCTTATTAATAAATGGGACGATGCTGTTGCTGATGAGTGGTTCACTGAAAATATGGATCTAGACCAGCCACGTGCAGAACGGATTGCCGAGCTGCGAAAATTGACATCAGGAAAAGATAATTGGAAACCCTTAGAGGGCTCAATCACTGCACAAACGAAATCAAATGTAACTTGGAAAGTTGAGAGTGGGGGCAGTGCCATCGAAGTAGAACTGCTTATGAGCCCTCAAAAATCACCGAAAATTCAGAAGCTGACTTTAAAATCAGCCAATTGAAACTTTGGCCCAATCTCTAATCTGAGTTGTGGATCAAAATCAATTGAACCCATACGTGTCCTATGAAGGCGATATAACCCGAACCCTTACAACCCACTTATGGCAAATATGAGTGTCGGACTATTCCCTAGTGGATATTGCAGGCGTAATCTCTTTATATGAAAACCAGAGCAACTTTTAAGACTACTTTAATGTCCGCCTTAATCGCCTTTTCTTTGTTTCCAACCGTAAGCCAGGCCACTTCCCACCCAAAAGTAGACCTACGTCCACCAGCATTCGAGATGGGTATTAAAGAGCAATATCCATTGCCTTTTTTTTGGTTATCTGGTTTGCGCGGAAATGTACCGGTGGCAGCAGGCAAACAAGGGCAAGGCGATCATCCATTATGTGCATCTGCAACAGATCCACATTGCGCAAATAGCGTGGACATACATGCTCTTTTAATTATTCCTCCATGCTATACCGCTGCTGATCGAGTATGTATTGAAGGATTAGAGATTGGCGCAGAAGGTAAGCCACTTGAAAGCGCAGTGCTAGACCATGAGTTCATGGGTACTAAGACACCGGGGGATAATAAATTGGGTTTGCCTGCTGGAGGATCGGGCAGTATCTGGACTGCACCATCAATTGCGCATCAAGGTAATGCACTTTCTTATGCGGTAGTTATCCAGGCCTCCTACCTCTTAGATAAAAAAATAGCCGCATCTTCTCAACAATTTGGTCCTGGTTATTTTAAGGCAGAAGTCATTCCGGTTAATATGAAAAAAGGCAGCTACTGCGGTTATGAACTTTTCGAGGTTGCAAAGGATGAATATTTTGGTGAAGTCAATACTGGGTCTCGGCAGGTTGGGAGCTGTAATGGAGGAGGGGGAACTGCTGGCGAGTGCATCTTGACCGAAACGGGATTTTGCGCCGCCCCGGCTGAATTTTTACCAAATACGAGAGTCGCTCTTACTTTGCGGATGGATAGTAAACTTACTGGTTGGCTTTTTGGAAGAATGAAAGATGTTGACATAGCAATTACTTCTCTAGATTCTAAAACTAATAAGTTACGGGTAGAAGCAACCTCAGTCAGTTTACTTACTGCAACGGGATCGGTTGAAAAAAAGAATTTAGCCAATTACCCAGATTTATATGCTTATAAAAAGAAGACTTGGTGGAGTGGTGATGGAAAGTTTGAAGATTCTCTTGCTTCTGCGGGCACTTTGACGACCACTACGACCAATTTTGAGGAATTTGCAGTGTGGGAGAAATTGATGAAGGCAAACCCAGAAGATAATTGGCGTTGGAATTTCGCATCAAGTAGTGATGACAGCAAACAAAATTGTTTTGCTCAAGCAGGAAAAGATAAATTGATCGGATTAGTAACAACTAATGCGCCAATTTACTGGGGAGGAGCACCTATATTCCAAGATGGATCGTTGAACTATAAGGTGGCTGGGTTACATTTTAAAGCAGATGGTACTTTGTTTAAAGGTTCATATGACTTGGCAATACGATCAGATGTTGCCAGATGCCTATATGGATTTTCAAATGCACCAATCATGGCAAATGTATCTGTAACATCGAGCGATGGCGGGGCTCAAAATGTCGCTACCGAATTAGTCACCGAGAAAGGTGGTTGGATTACTCTTAGCGCAAAGAATTTCACCTTTTCATCTCCGACCATCAAAGTGAAATTGACGCAGGCTGGATCGACCCCACAAGCAACTTCTAAGGGGGCAAAAACATCTTCAGCTGCACCAATTACCAAGAAGACGATTGCCTGCGTGAAGGGCAAGACAACTAAGAAAGTTACTGGAAACAACCCAACATGCCCTACCGGTTACACAAAGAAGTAGCCACAGACTTAAGAAAATTGTTGGCTTGATAGTCGGTTATGAAGTTGATGTCATGCCATATTCCTCTAGAAGGTAAAGTCGCTGCCACGAAGGTAAGATGTCGCTAAAGCTAGATCTAAGGAGCCTTCGTGTACGAGCAAGTCGATGGCGATTACCGGGCTCTCGGTAAAGATAATCCCCGCCCACGCCGTAATTTTAAACTCGTCGCTGGCCTTGGTCTACTTATTTGTGGATTTATTGGTGCCACACTCGCTCAGACTATTAATATCAACGCAAATGATCGAGTCGAATTTGGTCAAGGTATCGTCACGCTTAAGGCCTGTGACTCATTTATTTCAATTTCCTTGAATCCTTCTGCGGCTACTTTCTCGGGAGTTAACGCTGCTGGTGCGCCATATGAAAATGCATCTCGCGTCCGCAGCATCCTATTTACTGGACTTGATACACGAGCCTGTGCGGGAAGAACTATCAAGCTGCAACTCTTTGCGGGCGAGTCCACAACAGCCATGTACTTGTTCTCCGAATCACAAACTGCAACATCAGTAGATAGCGCATTTTTAGTAATCGATGCCGATAAAACTTTGGATCGGGCGTTGAGTATTACTCTGCTTAATTCACAAAATCAGAACATAGAACGCTCTAGCACTGATCAATCATTGGTTTACAGCACAAACAGCGCAACCTACACACTTGAATTCTCGGCGCCATTAGCTTTAATGAGTGATGTCAGCCGCGTAAGCGTTGAAACTAGTATTACTTAAAACGGGGTGGTCATTGTCGCCAAAGTACCGTTTTCGTTTGATTTTAATTTCCAATCTGGCGCAAAAACCTCAAAAAAAGTAGTACCTAATCCTCGCTTCTTCGTTGATTTTAATTTTCCATCATCTTGTACTTCAATATGACAAATTTCCTCTTCAATCCACACGATTACTCGCACATTCTTAGCCTTACCGTGGCGTATGGCATTTATCACCGATTCTTCAATAAGTTGCGAGATGACCTCTCCGTTCCTGCAAGTCTGGCTAAGTTCGGCAGGTAAATCCATCTTTATTCTGGTCAAACCACGCCAAGTTTGCACGAGTTCATTAAGTCGAAATTCTGGAATACGAATATCTTTCTTCTGATAAGGCAATTTCAGATGATCAATACGTTCCAAAACCTTACGAGTTGTCTCGGTCGACATAGACGAGAAGTCAGAATCTGCTGCCTTTAAGAGCAGAAGTTTGCTGGCTGTCAGTTGTGCTTGAACTTCAGCATGTAAATACTGGGCATATTCTGACTCTGCATTTGAATTGATCCCTGCATTGAGAATTTCCCGAAGTTTTTCCTCCGGTAGCAAACTTCTTAACTGTTCTAACGCTTTATCGCGTTCTTCATAGGCAGATAGAACCATCGTCCCGCACGCCGCGAATCCAATAAAAGCGGCCATCGAACCAATTTGTAGCCAAACTATTCTCATAATACTTAGATACGGATCTTCATTTAGAACAAAACTGATGTACGCAATAATCGGTCCTTGAACAACTACATAAAACACGAAGTAGAGTCGGTTATTAAATCGAGTGTCCTTTCTTGCTCTAATAGAGATCGAATCTGCGAGATTAATTAAGAGATAAATAATAACAAGTGTAATTGATAGAAGTAGAATCGAATTAAACAAAGAACCATAAGCGGATCGGCCTGTAAGGAGGAGTGGAGTGAGCGCTAATGCATATAAGAAAAACGGGATCCTGGTTTCTAAAAATGACTTTCTAAGAACCCGCCATGGATGTATTCGAGGCCAAATCAATTCGGCTTCTTTCCATCTTTGTGAACTATTGGGACGAATATTCTTGGCAATTACTCGGTCAATTGCTTCAGCTTGTTGAATGAGAGTCAATCCATCAGATTCTTTAGCAAGAGAATCTTCTAATAACTTGCCAAGCTTCGCGATGGCATCCTGACGTGGCGTATCATCGATTTGATCACGGTTTTTTGATGAAATAAGTTGAGCGATTGACTTATTTGATACAAGTGCAACCAGAAAGTCTCTTAAGTTTTTCTCAAACTTACCCCAAACCCCTTTAATCATCGAGACCATCACAAAAAGATAGAGAAAAACTAGTCCAGAGTTCAAAGCTCGAAAATATATTGGAAGAGGATCTGTCACTAAAAAGACGGGAGCGATTAAATTTAAAACACTCCCTTTGATAGTACCGAGAACGAATGCAGATATTAGGTGCACTCTTCCCGAAAATCGCTTATTCAAATAATGGACAAATGGAGCCATGCTGGCATGAGAAATTAAGGCGATTGCAGTCCATAAAAGTGAATTGCGAAAATTAAATTGATCTGGGTTGATAAAAATTATTGCAGTCAGGACTGAAAGTGGAATTGTGCTCCAAAAGGCCTCCCAGGTTACTACTCGCTCGTGCAAGAAAGACCTATAAGGCAAAAATGATTCCTTGATTCTAATAAGAATTAGAGTTGGTTTCATTTCTTAAATATCCTCAAATCTAGAATTTTAGAGACTAATTTTTTTAATTTCTAAAATTGCATTAGTCAAAAGTATATTAGCATTATTGATTATATCGGCCGCATTTGACCTCGTTAAATTTAGATCTTCATCTTCAGTTAAAAGATTCAAGGAAAGTAGCGCCCCAGAAATTTGCCCTTGAAGCGCCCCTTGATTCGTTGAGGTATTTGCGGCCTCAAGAATTTCATTCCTATTGTTCTGTAAATTGAGTAGCTCTCTTGAACTAGAGCTCTGATCTATCATTGATTTAAGTATTGAAGAATCTCTCTCCAGGAACGACAGAAATGATGAGGCAAGAAAAACCGCAAATGTTATCTTCGCCGATGAATACCAAGGATTTAGCGGTTGGTCGAGATTGAAGATTGCTGGCACAAGCCGGGAAGCATAAAAATATTGGATCGCAAAGACAGATATAAAAGTTGAAATTAAGAGGAATTGCTTAAGATCACTTTTGGCCTTCTGTAACAGTCTTTCAAAGATCAGAAGTGCGCCCCCAATGATCACAGATCCGAATAGAGAGCTCAGGACACCGGAAATCGAATTCCGACCAATTTGGACAATGACTCCACCAATAGAAAGAAAAAGAATCGAAAGTTTTACAGATAATTTGTTCGGCCATATTGCCAGCGAGTTTTTGGACAAGATAAAGAGGCGCGAAGTCACACCGGTGCGCGGATTAGGAATTGATTCTAACTTATCTAAATTAACGCGCATTTGATACGCCAGATGATGAGCTTGCCCTTCCAGCGATTGAAGGGATTGCCGCAAGGCATCTGACGCATCGATTTTCTTTAAACCGGAAGTTAGATGTTGAAGCTGGATAACTTTTGGCACCAGACTTTGTTGAAGTGTAACGATCGCTTCTTCCTTCATAGCGCTCTGCTTTGAATTCAGATCTGCATTCTCACTCAAAATAAATCCATTGAGGGATCGAAGAGCAGATTTCTTTGTATCTATGGCGTAGATAGATCCAAATGAATAGGCAGCAAATGCTAAACCCAGCGTAGAAAATAATACAGATGAAAGAATTCGACTGGATGTATAGGACTGATAATTCAAAACTGATGCGGCATAGAATTCAGAGAAAAACCCACGAATCACACCAGTCATCGCCCAAACCATAAGACAAAGGAAAAGGTTCTGTTCTCGAAGTTTTCTATTTTTTAGAACTGTGAGCGCACTTATATGCAAAAACAGAAATGATGTTAATTCTCCTGCTAGGACAATCTTTAATTGATTGTTGAGATTATTTGGGGCTAGCACAAATTCACGCTCAAGTGCAAAGAGGAAGCTCAGAGGCAAGTAAAGCACCATGGATGGCATTGATACTGCCGTGCGTCCAGTAGAGACCAATTTAAAGTGTTGCAGCCATGCCTTCATCGGATTACAACTTTATCTTCCAGCCACATCCGAACTGCAAGAATGCGCGAGTTAAAATCTTCGTGACTCTTGAGGCCTAAGGCTAAAAAGGTTCTTTGCACTAAGGCTTCAGTCGCTCGCAATGAAGTACCAAGCTGGGTGGCTATCGCAGCATTTGTGTAACCCTCAGCGATCATCCTAAGGATTTCTCCCTGAGATTCACTAATGGCAATTCGATTACTTTCCGTAGCTTGCCGAGGCGATTTATCATTTATCTGAGCAATGGAATCTTGAACAGCGTTGCTAAGCGCTGCAATGGTTTCAAGTTCTGACTTGACTAGATAAATAACATTTTTTGGCAACTCTGTGCCGCGTGGCAGCGCCAAGTTTGCAGAGGCGTGGGAGGTAAGAATGACTTTGCCAATCCAGGGTCGCTCAGCATCTAGCAAGTTGAGTAAGTCGGCACCGTTTGGTGCGTTAATTCCGAAATTCAAATCTGTAACGACCGCGTGCGGGTCGAATTCCTTAATTGCTTCGATCGCTCCGGTGATCGTATTGACTGCAATGACCTCATAATTGGCATCGCTAAGAATCTCGCGGAGAAGATTGAGTGTGAACTCTTCATCTTCTGCAACAAGTACTCTCGTACGAAAAGCAGCCGACATCAATAAACCTGTATCTCTACTAGTGGTCTAGGGTATGAGAAGTCTATGTGAGGTACCAATTATTGATGGCCAAGGTATTCGGGCGTTACTTCAAATCCGGTTGGGGTACCCCGCTATTTATCTATATTTTGATGCGCTTTCCAAGCGCGCAGGCTACGACTTAGGGTGATTTAATTATTTCCATCACGTCGCTAGATGCGATCTTGTGCAAAAACTATTTATATCCTTTTGGACACTTCGGATTGATTCCAGTTACCTTCTTAATCAATTTTCCTTTTCTGCAGCTAATTGTCTTTTTCTTTGAAGCCACTTTCTTTAGCACCGCTTTCGTTGCCGAAGGAGTCGGTGATGGTGTTGCAAAAACCGTACTCGGAGTTGCACTTGGCTTAGGCGTTGGAGTCAAAGAGGCAATCGGCGTTGGCGCAATTGTCGCAGTTGCTGTCGCCGAAGGCGTTGGCAAAGGGGTTTCAGGCGATGTTGGGGCAGATGCACCAGACCCACTAGACCCACCAGCTGGCGCCGGCGAAGTAGGTGCGGCAGTTGCTAAACCCAGAAGAAAAGTAAGGCCAGTTGATATCTGCGTCGTCGAATTTCCGGCTTGGTCACGCAGAGGATTAATGAATAATTCCCAAGTTCCATTTGCTAGGGTGCTAGGGATTGCTATTACCGCACGATAAGAAGCATAATTTGGTGGATCACCTTTATAAGGGATTGCTGCATTGGCGGGAGAAAATGTCTTTTCGCTATTTCGCAATTTAAAAGTGATGCTTGGAATTTTCGCACCGTTGGAATCAGTATCTGCTAATCCTGAACCTTCATCAGAAACAATAAATTCAATGGTTAACTCCCCTCCCGATGAAGTAAGTATTGTTGGCGAGAGATTGATGGACTCAATTATTGGCGCGGTGGTATCAGCAACATCGGCAGAGGCGAGTATTGGAGTAATAGATAAAGTTGCAATTAAGGTAAAGGACAACAATAATTTTCGCATTCACCAATTATGAAGCTACATAGGGCAACTATTAATCGAAAGTGATTTAGAACTTCAAAAGGACCCTAAAACCATGAAATTACTCTGGTAGGCATTGGGTTTTTACAACACCGAAGGACACGAGAAATTCTAGGGGTATACCCAACATCAGGGGCGCTTTAGAATTGGGCCATGCTCCGCCCAGCCTTTCATTTAGCCCCAAAAGCAAAGAAGTCTGGGCTCATAATCGTGTTGGCTCTGATCGCTGGGGTTTTTTATCCGGTCCAAGCCGTGGCAGCGGCCAATATATATGTCATTCAAACTTCGAATATTAAATTCGGTAATGGTGGTACGAGTTCTATTGGTAACGATGGCTTTCTATTGCAACCTTTCTATAAGAGCAGTGACGGTAATTGGTACAAACTCACCTACTCTTCATATCCCCTTCGTTATGCGATTGGCACTAATGATGCAAGTTATTCCGGCGGGACTGGATGGAATCTATCTGGAAATATCATGAGTTCCGAAACAGGTGGTTTTTCTGGTATGACGATCGATGACGCAAGTGGCTTTGTGACTACTTCCACTGCAAATGGATTGAATTATGGATATGGAACTTTGGTGGTCTCGGTAAATGTTACAACCGGCTCTCGAACGTTCAAACTTACAAACACGTACGTCACCGGTCAATCTGATTCTTATGTCAAGATCACAACAAAGATCACCAACACTTCTGGGGTCACCCTGAAAAACGCTCGCTTATGGGTGGGGACTAATGATGACTGGGTTGGTATATCTGACGGTCCTAATAAGCAACGCGGAAATATCAACACTGGTTCCTTTGTAAAGTCTGCTACTGCCGCTACTAGATCGCCAGCGCTGAGAATTACTAGCGGTGCCGAAGGTATTCTCTTCTATTCAACCGATGACAACGCAACAACTTCAGTCAACGGCTGTTGCCAATTTTCAAATGTTTATAACCAGGACCCGGCAACTGCTTCCCTGGACATTACCCACGATGGTAGCTACGCCATGTTTTCAAATTTTAATACGATGCTTGCGGGCGCATCAGATCAGTTCAGTTGGTATTACGCTGCGGGGGCACTGGCAAACTTGGCAGTTGTTATTACTACCGTTGCAAACGCCTCTGCGCTAACTCCAACCTTTGGCACTTACACCCCTACTTCGAATGGCTTCACCGTTCAGATCAGTAATTATGACGCTGCCTATACCTGGGCGGGAACTGCCACAGCAAGTGGCTCTGTCGCAATTAGTGGAACCGGTCTTGTTACCGTCACCGGGGTTGCTGCAAATACAGCATCGACTGCAACTATTACTACCGTTAGATCTGGTTATGTCAGTGGTTCTGCAGCAACTGCAGCAACGACATCACTTGTGGCAGCGCTAACTCCAACCTTTGGTACACCAACTCGAACCGCTAATGGCTTTACCGTTCAGATCAGTAACTACAACGCTTCCTATACCTGGGCAGGAACTGCCACGGCGAGTGGAAGCGTTGCTATTGACGGAAGCGGTCTTGTTACTGTCACCGGGGTTGCTGCAAATACAGCATCTACTGCAACTATTACTACCGTTAGATCTGGTTATGTCAGTGGATCTGCAGCCGCTCCTGCAACGACTTCACTTGTGGCAGCGCTAACTCCAACCTTTGGTACACCAACTCGAACCGCTGATGGCTTCACCGTTCAGATCAGTAACTACAACGCTGACTACACCTGGGCTGGAACTGCCACAGCAAGTGGCTCTGTCGCAATTAGCGGAACCGGTCTTGTTACTGTTACCAACGTTGCTGCAAATACAGCATCAACTGCAACGATTACCACTACCCGATCTGGTTATGTGGGTGGATCTGCAGCCGCTCCTGCAACAACATCGCTTGTGGCAGCACTGACTCCAACCTTCGGTACACCAACGGCCACCGCTAATGGCTTTACAGTTCAGATTAGTAATCACGATGCTTTATACACCTGGGCAGGAACTGCCACAGCAAGTGGCATCGTTGCAATTAGCGGAAGCGGTCTTGTTACCGTCACCGGGGTTGCTTCAAATACTGCATCTACTGCAACGATTACCACTACCCGCTCTGGTTATGTCAGTGGATCTGCTGCTGCTCCCGCAACGACTTCACTTGTGGCAGCGCTAACTCCAACCTTTGGTACACCAACGGCCACCGCTAATGGCTTTACCGTTCAGATCAGTAACTACAACGCTGACTACACCTGGGCTGGAACTGCCACAGCAAGTGGCTCTGTCGCAATTAGCGGAACCGGTCTTGTTACTGTTACCGGGGTTGCTGCAAATACTGCATCAACTGCAACGATTACCACTACTAGATCTGGTTATGTGGGTGGCTCTGCTGCTGCTCCCGCAACGACATCACTTGTGGCAGCGCTGACGCCAACCTTTGGTACACCAACGGCCACCGCTAATGGCTTTACCGTTCAGATTAGTAACTATGACGGCGTCAACTACACCTGGGCAGGAACTGCCACAGCAAGTGGCTCTGTCGCAATTAGCGGAAGCGGTCTTGTTACTGTCACCGGGGTTGCTGCAAATACAGCATCTACTGCAACTATTACTACTACCCGATCTGGTTATGTGGGTGGATCTGCAGCCGCTCCTGCAACAACATCTCTTGCTACACAGGCTGCATTGAGTTTGGTTTCAGAAACTGTTGTATACGGAAGCACTCTTTCACTCGTTGGATCAGGTGGATCTGGTTCAGGAGCTTTTACATTCACCAAAACATCCGGTACTTGCACACTAAGCGTTGCAACATTAACGCCTGGAGATGCTGGTTCACTTTGTACTATTACAGCTACAAAAGCTGCGCAGGGTCTTTACACATCTGCAAGTTCAGTCTTTACAATCACGGTTACACAAGCAGCGCAAGCAACGCTGACTAATACATCAACCCTTTCTAGAACTTATGGACCTGGGGCTGCTCTCTCTGTCAGTGGCGGAAGCGGAACAGGCACCGTCACATATGCCGTCACTGGATCAGGTGCCACCGCAACGGGCTGTTCCATAACTGGATCAACTCTGACCGCAACATCTATTGGTACATGTAAGGTCACGGCAACAAAGGCATCGGATACTAACTACGCCGCCGTAAGTTCTTCCGAATGGACCATGACTTTCACTGCGGCAGCAGCGCTAACGATTACAGCAGCAACATTGGCTTCAATTCAATTTGGTTCATCCACACCGGCAAGATCTTCCACAGCAAGCACCTTGGTTGGCTCGGACGCAATCTCCTCACTGACTTACACATTTACTAACCAGTCTGGTACTGCCAGTTATTCATCGACTACTCCCCCAACTGCAGTAGGTAGTTATTACGTCGCTCCTTCTGCTGCAGTATTTAGTTCGGGCGGATCAGGTAACTACGCCTCTGTTACATATACAAGTGGAACTTACATAATTGCACCCGCAACCCTTAGCGCACCTACTGCTATTACTGCATCAACAGTTGCCGGCTCTTCAACATCACTGAAGATCGCCTTTACCAACGCATCTAATGCCACTAGTTACACAGCGCGCATCTATTTAGCATCTGATGGAACAACTCTTATTGCAACTGCCACCTCTTACACCTCAAATACTGCAATCACCGGACTAAGCGCTGGCACCGCCTATAAAGTCACGCTGACCTCTGTTGGAGATGCCAACTATGCAGATTCATCTGCCTCAGCTCTTTCTAGTCAGATAAGCACTCTTTCGGCCGCTGCTGCTGCCACTATCACTAGCCCAACTAGCATTAGTAAGACAG
>CAFBQY010000008.1_pt1 | contig 68856 bp, 64 predicted proteins | sample 7270141 | NCBI WGS metagenome assembly CAFBQY01 (sample SAMEA6814196, study PRJEB35770) | freshwater metagenome | biome: Freshwater; feature: Freshwater reservoir; material: water | place: Czech Republic | collected 2016-11-09 | depth 30m m
AGCCTGGTTAGAGCGCTTCCCTGATAAGGAAGAGGTCGGTGGTTCAAGTCCACCTGGGCCCACCCGTTCTAACACGGGGACCTAGCTCAATTGGTAGAGCACCGCCTTTGCAAGGCGGGGGTTAGGGGTTCGATTCCCCTGGTCTCCACTTCTCATCTATTTTGTATCTCATCCACTTAAACGATTGGCTAAGAACATGTCATCAACAGCAACCCTTCACACATCACTCGGCGACGTAGTTATCGAGCTCTATCCAAATCACGCACCAAAGACAGTTGCAAACTTTGTTGAACTCGCAACCGGTGCGAAAGAGTGGACTGATCCACGTGATGGCAAGAAGACAACTGCAAATTTATATGACGGCACCGTTTTCCACCGCGTCATTTCTGGTTTCATGATTCAAGGCGGAGATCCACTCGGTAGAGGCACTGGCGGACCGGGATACCAATTCGCTGATGAATTCCATGGCGAACTTCAATTTGATGCGCCATACATTCTTGCAATGGCTAACTCAGGACCTGGCACAAATGGTTCACAATTCTTTATCACCGTCGCACCAACAACTTGGTTAAACCGCAAACACACCATCTTCGGAGCAGTTAAAGACGCTGCTTCTCAGGCTGTTGTAGACAAAATCGGTGCGACACCAACTGGTGCACAAGATGTTCCAGTAACACCTGTTGTAATCAACAGCGTCACTATCGCCTAATAAGCCGGCGATGTTTAAGGCGAAGCGTTCTGCAACGCTTTCATTAATCACAATAATTTGTGGCGCCTACTTAGCCGATCAGCTATACCCGCAGTTCTATGAATACACCGCGCTTTACGGGCCGCTTGTCCAATCTGGCGAATACTGGCGCCTCTTCTCTGTCGCACTTGTGCACGGAGGACTCACACATTTATTTTTTAATATGTTCTCACTGCTTGTTTTAGGTAACCCAGTTGAAGAAGCACTCGGTAAAGCCCGCTTTCTTGTAATTTTCTTTATATCTCTTTTAACTGGCTCCCTTGCTTCGATCTATTTGAATAGCACCCCACATGTTTCAGTTGGGGCATCCGGAGCCGTCTTTGGTTTATTCGGAGCATTCATCGCAATGCGCAAAATGATTAGCGAGGGCGTACGCGATATTTATGTAATCGTGGGTCTTAACTTCATATTCGGCTTTGTACTGGGCGGAGTGGACTGGCGGGCGCACCTAGGAGGCCTTGTTGGTGGCTACCTAACGACTGCGCTTCTGCTGCGAATTACACGCTTGTAATTAGTCCACACCTGTGTATAAATCCTGTGGATAACTACTGAGCAGCTTTAACACTGCGCAGCAAAACCTGAGCAACATCTAATACTTCAACATCGCTCTCACGCGCAACCATTCCATCGCCAACCATTACGCGACAGAACGGACAAGCAACCGCAACCTCATCAACACCGGTTGAAATTGCTTCATCAACACGATTTAAGTTAATACGCGTTCCAATTTTCTCTTCCATCCACATTCGTCCACCGCCACCACCGCAGCAGAATGAGCGCTCTTTATTTCGTGGCATCTCTGTTACATCGACACCAGATGCTTCCAACAATTCGCGAGGCGGCGCATAGATCTGATTATGACGGCCCAGGTAACAAGGATCGTGATAGGTCAACTTCTTTTCACTCTTATGCGGACTTGGCTTTAAACGCTTTTCTTTAATTAAAGTATTTAACAATTGAGTATGGTGCAGCATCTCGAGTTCAAAACCGCTTTGCGCATAATCGCGACCGATTGTTGTAAAGCAATGAGGGCAAGTGACAACAACTTTCTTCTTACCCTTTGGACGGCCAGTAAAGACTTCATTGAAAGTTTCAATATTTTCTTTCGCCAGAATTTGATATAAGAATTCATTTCCAGAACGACGTGCTGGATCCCCGGTACAGGTCTCGCGCTTGCCAAGAACGGCAAAGTTAACCCCGGCCATATATAAAAGTTCTGCAACGGCCTTAGTTGTTTTCTTAGCGCGCTCTTCATAAGCACCGGCGCAACCAACCCAGAATAAATATTCAACTTCATCTGGCAAAACACCTTCAACCACGCGCACAGGGAAATCACATTCAGCAATCCAACCTTCACGATCTTGCTTATTAGCACCCCATGGGTTGCCAGCTTTTTCTAAGTTGCGGAATGTGCCACCAAGTTCAGTTGGAAATTCTGACTCAACTAAAACTTGGAAGCGACGCATATTCACGATGTGGTCAATATGTTCGATATCAACTGGACATTCATTTACGCAAGCACCACATGATGTGCAAGACCACAGAACATCCAATGAAATAGGGCTGTTTTCCCCTACCAAAGCCTCAGTTTCAACAACCTTGGCAAATGCGTGATCGCGCATCGCCATAATCAAAAGTTTTGGTGAAAGTGGTTTATCTGTATGCCAGGCAGGACACTGTGATTGGCAACGACCACATTCGGTACAGCTGGTCATATCCAGCAGACCTTTCCAAGAAATATCTTGGCGGTTACCTAGACCAAAGACATCATCTTCAGATGGATCTTCAAAATTAATTGGTTTACCGTGCGACAACATTTCGGGGAGTGCGCCAAGTGATGTGCTGCCATCACTGTTGCGTTTGTAGTAAATGTTAAAGAAGGCCAAGAAGCGGTGCCAAGCGATACCCATGGTGAAATTGCTAGCGATGACAATAAACCAAGCCATCGATACAACAATTTTGGCAGTTGCTACATAAACAATCGCGTTCTCAATTGCGGCAACGCTCATACCTTTAAATACAAGAACAGCTGGCCAGGAAATTGCGTAATGCCAATTCCAACTGGTTTCACCTTCTAGTGCACCTTCTAAGCCACGAAGTGCAAAGACACAGAAAACAATTGCCAGAATTGTTGCTTCAATGTAATAAGCCTTCCCCATTCCAGATCCAGCAAAACGATTTAACATTCTAAATCTTGTAACTTGGCGGATACCAATCAAAGTTACAATTCCAACTCCGGTTGCTATGGCAATAAATTCGGCGAAGAGTTCATAAACAACCCAATGTCCAATAAGCGGCAGCGTAAAACCAGGGCTTAAAACTTGACCATATGCGGTAATTAAAGTTCCAAAGAGCGCGCCGAAACCGATCATTACAAACCAGTGCGCAATTCCGGTTGCAGTGAAGTTAAGCATCTTGGTGTGGCCCAAAATTTCTTTAAACATATTCTTCAAACGCGCACCGCGATCATTACGGCGAGTTGGATCAGGTTGACCCTTGCGATAAATAGCCACCAGCTGGGGAACTCGAATCGCGAGCAAGGCCAGTGCGAAAACGGTGATGAGATAGGAAAGGCTGGCCAAGGCGATGCGCATAAAGGCGAGGTTACCGAGGGGGGCGGGAATATGTGGGCTATGCGCTGAGTTATACGCGGTGGCTCAAACTTGAGTCGCTGCGACTCACTCTTTCGAGTAGTATCGACTCAGGTTAGGCCAACTTAACCCCAAATCGGGCTTGAGATGAGCGTGAATTAACGAAGGAGCAATACAAATGGCTAGAGCAGTCGGAATCGACCTTGGAACAACAAATAGCTGCGTATCGGTACTCGAAGGTGGAGAACCAACAGTTATCGCTAACGCAGAAGGCGCTCGCACAACCCCATCGATCGTGGCATTTGCAAAAAATGGCGAAGTCCTCGTCGGTGAAGTTGCTAAGCGTCAATCAGTGACAAACGTTGAACGCACAATTCGTTCCGTTAAACGCCACATGGGTACTAACTGGTCGGTTGATATCGATGGCAAAAAGTACACACCTCAAGAAATTTCTGCACGTATTTTGCAAAAGTTAAAGCGTGATGCCGAGGCTTATCTTGGCGAAACCGTAACTGATGCGGTCATCACCGTTCCTGCATATTTCTCTGATGCAGAACGTCAAGCAACCAAGGAAGCTGGCGAAATCGCCGGACTTAACGTGCTTCGTATTATCAACGAACCAACTGCGGCAGCGCTGGCATACGGTTTAGATAAAGCTGATCAAGAACAAACAATTTTGGTATTCGACTTAGGTGGCGGAACATTCGACGTTTCACTATTAGAAATCGGCGATGGTGTTGTTGAAGTTAAAGCAACTGCCGGCGATAACCACCTTGGTGGAGATGACTGGGATCAAATACTTGTTGATCACTTAGTTCAGACATTTGGTTCAAAGAACGGAATTGATTTAACAAAAGATAAGATGGCGATGCAACGTATTCGTGAAGCTGCTGAAAAAGCAAAGATCGAACTTTCATCATCACAGCAAGCATCAATTAACTTGCCATACATCACCGTCGATGCCGAAAAAAACCCATTGTTCCTTGATGAGACAATGACACGCGCACAATTCCAAACACTTACAGCACCACTTCTTGATCGTTGCAAGAAGCCATTCCAGCAAGTTCTTAAGGACTCAGGAATTGCAATTGGAAACATTAAGAGCGTTGTGCTTGTTGGTGGATCAACTCGTATGCCAGCAGTCGTTGATTTAGTTCGCGACCTAACCGGCGGAAAAGAGCCAAATAAGGGCGTAAACCCTGATGAAGTAGTCGCAATCGGGGCTTCCCTTCAAGCCGGTGTTCTAAAGGGTGAAGTCAAAGACATTCTCCTTCTCGATGTCACACCGCTAACACTTGGTATCGAAACCAAAGGTGGGGTCATGACAAAGATGATCGAACGCAATACAACTATCCCAACTAAGCGCAGCGAAATCTTTACAACAGCTGACGATAATCAACCTGCTGTACAAATCCAGGTCTATCAGGGCGAACGTGAAATGGCTGCTTACAACAAGAAGCTAGGTATGTTTGAATTAACTGGACTCGCACCAGCGCCACGCGGTGTTCCACAAGTTGAAGTTACCTTCGACATCGACGCAAACGGAATCGTTCACGTCGGTGCGAAAGATCTTGCAACCGGTAAAGAACAGTCAGTCACAATCAGCGGTGGATCTGCTCTTTCAAAGGAAGAGATTGATCGCATGATGGCCGATGCCGAATCACATGCTGCTGAAGATAAGCAACGTAAAGAAGAGGCCGAGATTCGCAACAACGGTGACTCACTTGTTTACCAAACAGAAAAGTTCATTGCAGATAACACAGAGAAGTTATCCGAAGGCGAAGCAGCCGAGAAGAAGGCAGAAGTTGAAGCAGCACTTGCTGAACTAAAGACTGATCTTGGTGGAGCTAACTTCGAATCTATTAAGGCAAATACTGAAAAGGTAGCAACCCTTAGCCAAGCACTTGGTGCTGCGATGTATGCAGCAGCAGGAGCTGCAGCTGGAGACGGTTCAGCAAATGAAGATGGCGTTGAAGATGCCGAAGTTGTTGAAGACGAGGGCGCTAAGTAATGACAGAGCAAACAACAGAAGCCGATGAAGCTTTGCAACAAATCACTGAAGATGTAATCGTTGAGGCCGCCCCGGTTCAGGAAACTGATCCGGTGGCTGCTCTCACCGCTGATTTACAACGACTTCAGGCCGAATACGCTAATTACCGAAAGCGTGTCGAACGCGATCGCGCTTTGGCACACGAAATGGCTATTGGTGCTGTCTTAACTGAACTGCTTGCAACTTTAGATGACATTGAGCGCGCAACTGAACATGGCGAGCTAACTGGTGGATTTAAGTCTGTATCAGATCAAATCACCGGAATTACAACTCGCTTAGGTTTGGAAAAATATGGCACTGCTGGCGATGAATTCGATCCACAAATTCATGAAGCGCTTATGCATGACACTGGCGCAGATGTACGCGTTGCCACTGCAACAAAGATTTTGCAACCAGGATATAAATATAAAGAACGTATCTTGCGCCCTGCCCGTGTTGCAGTTACAGATCCAACCGAAACCGCTGCGGAATAACAATCTTCCATGGCCGCTAAAGACCTTTACGAAAAGGATTTCTATAAAATCCTCGGACTTGGCAAATCTGCCAGTGGCGATGAGATAAAGAAGAAATATCGTTCTTTAGCGCGCGAACTTCACCCTGATAAAAATAAAGGGGATGCAGCTCTTGAAGAAAAATTCAAAGCGGTCTCTGAGGCCTACGACATTTTATCCGACGGTAAAAAGCGCGCCGAATACGATCAAGCACGAGAAATGTTTGTACGCGGTGGAATGCGCGCACCAAATGGTGGACAGAATTTCCAAGGTGGAGATTTCGGAGACATGTTCGGTGGCGGCAATCCCCAAGATATCTTCGCTAATTTATTTGGTGGTGGCGGTCGTCGTGGTCCACGTAAAGGCCAAGACTTACAAACAGAGGCCACAATTACCTTTAAAGAGGCTGCTTTTGGCACAACTTTAGAACTTCGTTTATCTGCCGATGGCGGACCATCACAAAACATTTCTGCGCGCGTTCCGGCCGGTGTCAACGATGGCGCAAAGATTCGCGTAAAAGGTAAAGGTTCTATGGGAGAAGCCGGACCCGGAGATTTATTTATTTTGCTTCAAGTTAAAGCGCACGCACTCTTTTCTCGCAAAGGTGAAAACATTGCAATCACAGTTCCTGTCTCTTTTACCGAAGCAGCACTTGGTGCAGATATTAAAGTGCCAACACTTACTGGCGACGAAGTAACTCTGCGCCTTGCCCCAGGCACATCTAATGGACGCGTCTTGCGCGTTAAAGGTCGCGGCATAATTAAAGGTGCGACAACTGGTGACTTGCTTGTAACAGTTGAAGTACAAGTCCCTGCAAAGCTTGAAGGTGAAGCACTGGAGGCCTTGCAAAAATATGCCGAAGTTGTCGCCGAAAAAGATGTACGCGCCGAATTTAAAAGTAAGGCGATCCAATGACAACAAATGATAAAGATAAAGAATCTCCAGACGATGCAGCTGGACTTTATGTAATCTCAGTTGCTGCAGAGCTCTCAGGGCTGCACCCGCAAACTTTGCGTCAATATGATCGCTTAGGTTTAGTTTCACCAAATCGCACCGTCGGTCGCAACCGCCGTTATTCATTGCGCGACATAGCTTCGCTACGAATGGTTGGTCGTTTAGTCGGCGAAGGAATTAATCACGCTGGAATTAAAAGAATTATCGAACTCGAATCTGCGATGGCAAATATGGCTATTGAAGTTGCGCAATTGCGGATCGAAGTCGATGCGCTACTTAAAGATAATCCGCCAAAATCGTTGGTTCTGCGCAAGAAAAGCGCTGTAATCCTTTACAAGGAAGATTAATTACCAGTGTAGGCTCGCCCCCATGAGCGCACGCGATGATTTAAAGAACGAAATAGTAAACAAGGCCGTTGTGCACGGAAAAGTGATTTTATCTTCCGGGAAAGAGGCGGATTATTACGTTGATCTGCGTCGTGTGACCCTAGATCACATCGCAGCGCCACTGGTTGGTGAAGTTATGTTGGAGTTAACTAAAGATTTAGATTACGAGGCAGTTGGTGGCCTAACCCTTGGCGCAGATCCAGTTGCAACTGCGATGATGCATGTGGCTGCGCGCAATGGCCAAGCGATTGATTCTTTTGTAGTTCGCAAGGCAGAAAAAGCCCACGGCCTACAACGTCGCATTGAAGGTCCAGATGTTGTCGGCAAACGAGTTTTAGCAGTTGAAGATACTTCAACAACTGGCGGTTCAGTATTAACTGCAGTCGAAGCGCTTATTGAGGCCGGCGCAATCGTGGTTGGCGTTGCAGTGATCGTAGAACGCGGTGCTAAGCAAGCAATTATTGATGCGGGCTATGAATACCGCGCCGCATATTCGTTAGAGGATCTAGGTCTTTAATTAACTTAAGTGGCGTTTTGTGCGCCACTCGCGAAGTATTTCAATTCCGACGGGGATAACGCTTACCAAAATAATTAGCCCAACAACCGGCAACAAGTATTTATCAACACTGCCTTCAAGTTTTTCACCTAAGTAATACCCGGCGATAATTACGCCGTCGGTCCACAAGATCGCACCGACACAGTTCCATAAAAAGAATTTCTTGGCGGGCATCTTTATAACGCCGCACATCGGGTTAATCAAGGTTCGCACAAAAGGAATAAAGCGCGCCAGAACCAAAGCTTTGCCAGCCCCATATTTATTTAGCCAACGCTCAGTGGCCTTAACTTTCTTCTGGTTAAAAATGCGACCATCTGGGCGATCAAAGAGTTTGACGCCATATTTAGCGCCGATTAGGTAACCAGTCTGCGATCCAATGATTGCAACCAACGGGGCGCCGATCAGCAAAGCCACGATATCGATTTGCACGCCGTCAAAGACTTTCGCGGCAGCACCTGATGCGCCAACGCCGGCAAGAAAGAGAAGCGAGTCGCCCGGGAAGAAGAGGCCGATCAAAAGGCCGGTCTCCATAAAGATAATCGCCAAGATGCCGACCAACCCAAGGGCGGAGATGATGGAATGGGCATCAAAGAGGTTCACTGAAAGATTCATCGCCGCAAGGTTAGCCGACCAACGAGGTGGGCCCCAGCGGAAAAAATTTACATAAAAGAGGTATATCCCCCTAATTTTGGTGTTTCGGGGTGGGTTATGCGTAAACTCTCGCCATCTCAGTGTCCGCCCTCGAATGGACACCCTGACTCTCCAACGGAGGAGAACCAATGCGAGCATCTGCCGCCCTGTCCAATGTGCAAGTAACCGGCACAAACCTAAATATCACCTACGTCGTCTTAGCGATTTCACTTCTCGCACTCGCGATCGCCTGGGTTTTGCGCGCCCAAGTCTTGGCAGCCAGTGAAGGCACCGAGAAGATGCGCGAGATCGCCGAAGCGGTTCAAGAAGGCGCCGCCGCATATCTTGCGCGCCAGTTCCGCACACTTTCATATTTCGTAGGAATTGTTTTCTTCCTACTCTTCGCACTACCTGCTGACACAATTTCAATTCGTGTCGGGCGCTCGCTCTTCTTCCTAATGGGTGCAGGTTTCTCTGCCCTCGTCGGCTACAACGGTATGTGGCTGGCAGTTCGCGCAAATGTGCGCGTTGCTGAAGCTGCTCGTCAGAAGAGCGCGGAAAAGGCAGTACAGATTGCCTTCCGCACCGGCGGTGTTGTTGGTATGACAACAGTTGGTCTTGGACTAATTGGCGCGGCGGGTGCCGTTGTTATCTTCCGCGAAAATGCACCAACGGTTCTTGAAGGTTTTGGTTTCGGCGCAGCAATGCTTGCAATGTTTATGCGCGTTGGTGGCGGAATCTTTACCAAGGCTGCAGATGTCGGTGCTGACCTGGTCGGTAAAGTTGAAAAAGGAATTCCTGAAGATGACCCACGCAACCCAGCAACAATTGCAGATAACGTCGGCGATAACGTCGGTGACTGCGCTGGCATGGCGGCAGACTTGTTCGAGTCATATGCCGTAACACTTGTTGCAGCCCTTATCTTAGGTAAGGCTGCCTTCGGTAACGAAGGTTTGATCTATCCATTGATCGTTCCGGCAATCGGAATTCTTACTGCAGTAGTCGGTATCTTCCTCACCAAATTGCGTTCAACAGATAAGTCAGCGATGAGCGCAATTAACCGTTCATTTTTCTTATCAGCAGTGATCTCTGCAGGCCTTACAGGTCTTGCAACCTTTACTTACCTACCTGCAAAGTTCGATCAACTTACAAACTTCTCACCTAAGGTTTTGGCAGATGCTGGCAATATCAATCCCCGCGTTCTTGCATTCGGCGCAGTTCTAATTGGTATAGCTCTGGCTGCAGCAATTCAGGTTCTTACCGGCTTCTTCACCGAAGTTGGAAAGCGTCCAGTAAATGATGTTGCAGCATCTTCTCAAACAGGCGCCGCAACAGTGCTTTTGGCTGGTATTTCAGTTGGCTTTGAATCAGCTGTTTACTCAGCGCTCTTGATCGCAGCATCTGTATTCGGAGCCTTTTTGCTCGGCGGCGGATCAATCACACTTTCACTCTTTGCAATCGCAATTGCGGGCACCGGTTTGCTAACAACCGTTGGTGTAATCGTTGCCATGGATACCTTCGGCCCAATTTCTGATAACGCACAAGGCATCGCCGAAATGTCTGGCGATGTTAAGGGCGAAGGCGCTGCAATTCTTACCTCACTTGATGCTGTCGGTAACACAACTAAGGCGATTACTAAGGGAATTGCAATTGCTACAGCAGTACTTGCGGCTACTGCGTTATTCGGTGCGTTCACCGATGCCATTAAGGAAGCAGTTATCAAGGCGGTCGGTGAAGGCAAAGATGTTGCACTTCAATACCAAGGCGTTCTAGATGTTGCAGATCCACGTAACTTAGTTGGTCTAATCATCGGCGCAGCCGTTGTATTCCTCTTCTCAGGACTTGCCATCAACGCCGTCTCTCGCGCAGCGGGCGCCGTTGTTATGGAAGTTCGCAATCAATTCAAGTTGCATCCAGGAATTATGAAGGGCACTGAAAAGCCTGAATACGGTCGCGTTGTTGATATCTGTACCCGCGATTCACTACGCGAACTTGCAACACCAGGTCTGCTTGCAGTTATGGCACCAATTGCCGTTGGCTTCGGTCTGGGCGTTGGCGCACTTGGCGCATACCTCGCTGGCGCAATCGGCACCGGAACACTTATGGCTGTCTTCCTTTCAAACTCAGGCGGTGCTTGGGATAACGCAAAGAAGATGGTTGAAGATGGAAATTACGGCGGCAAGGGCTCAGACGCGCACGCTGCCACAATCGTTGGCGACACTGTCGGAGATCCATTTAAAGACACTGCGGGCCCAGCAATTAACCCACTTATCAAGGTTATGAACTTGGTTGCTCTCTTGATTACTCCTGCGATTGTAAGTTTCGCACTTCCAACACAGCAGAGCACTTCAATGATCATTGCTCTCGTTGCGCTCTTGCTTATCATCGGTTCGTTAATTCGCAGCCGTCGCCAAGCAACTTCTATCGAATACTAAGTAAAAGAACTTCCCCACTTAGGACGCGATGCCAAAAGAGTTTAAGAAGCTAGTAATTGTTGAATCACCAGCAAAAGCGCGCAAGATTGGCGAATACCTCGGTGATGGCTTCATCGTCGAGGCAAGCGTCGGTCACATCCGTGACTTGCCACAGCGCGCAGCCGACATACCTAAAGAGGTAAAAAAGCTCGCTTGGTCTAAAGAGGGCGTCGATATCGAAAATGATTTCGCACCTTTATATGTAATCAACCCCGATAAGCGCGCAAAGGTTGCCGAACTTAAAGAGTTGATGAAAGACGCTGACGAACTATTGCTGGCAACGGATGAAGACCGCGAAGGTGAAGCGATTGCTTGGCACTTAGTTGAAGTCCTTGAGCCAAAGATTCCAATTAAGCGGATGGTCTTTAACGAAATCACCAAAGAAGCAATTAAGGCAGCCGTTGAAAACACTCGCGATCTTGATTACAACTTAATTGATGCCCAAGAAACCCGGCGCGTGCTCGATCGCCTTTTCGGTTACAGACTTTCTCCGGTTCTGTGGAAGAAAGTTATGCCACGCATTTCAGCAGGTCGCGTGCAATCGGTAGCCACCAAGTTAATTGTTGAAAAAGAGCGCGAACGTATGGCCTTTATCTCATCTTCTTGGTGGGATCTAAATGCAACCTGCGAACTTGGTTTCATCGCTCGGTTACTCTCTGTTGAAGGCAAGAAAGTGGCTTCCACCAGTGACTTTGGAGCCGATGGCGCAGTCAAAGAAAAATCACTGGAAAATATCCTTCTTCTTGATGAAAAAAGTGCCCGCGATTTAGTTGATTCACTTAAATCAACACCGCTAACCGTTAAATCAATGGAGGAATCTCCACGCACCGAACGCCCTAAGCCACCGTTTACAACTTCGACCATGCAACAAGATGCTGGTTCACGTCTTGGTTGGGGTGCACAAATCACGATGCGCGTTGCACAGAGACTGTATGAAAACGGTTACATCACCTACATGCGTACCGATTCAATCAATCTTTCGGCGCAAGCGATCAACGCAGCACGCGCTGCTGCTAAATCACTTTATGGCGCAGACCATGTGGCAGATGCCCCACGTGTTTACCAAGGAAAGTCTAAGAACGCACAAGAGGCACACGAAGCTATTCGCCCAGCCGGTGATTCATTTAAGACACCGGGTGAACTGGCACCAGAGCTATCCCGTGATGAATTCGCACTTTATGACTTAATCTGGAAGCGCACCGTTGCATCGCAAATGGCTGATGCCAAGAAGATGCAGATGCGCGTTGACTTTGACGCGCAGACAACGGACGCGAAAGCCACAATCTTCCGTGCCAACGGCAGTGTTATTACATTTCCAGGATTTCTTGCAGCCTACGATGACATTGTCGATGAGAACGCAAAGGTTGATGAAGAAGCATCAGATAAACGATTGCCTGCAATGACAATGGGCCAATCAATAAAGGTAAGTGAATACAACTGCGAAGGCCACGACACCAAGCCACCCGCTCGCTATACCGAACCAACTCTTGTTAAGAAGTTGGAAGAACTCGGCATCGGTCGCCCATCAACATTTGCATCCATCATTCAAACAATTCAAGATCGCGGATATGTATATAAGCGCGGTCGCGCACTTGTTCCAACTTTCTTGGCTTTTTCAGTCACAGGCTTGCTTGAAACCCACTTCACCAAGCTCGTCGATTATGACTTCACAGCCTCAATGGAAGAAGATCTCGACAAGATCGCAGCCGGTGAAGCCGGCCGCGTTGATTGGCTGCGCGATTTCTATTACGGCATTGATGGCCAACCAGGGCTAAACGAGCTCTCACTTGATCTTGGTGGCATTGATGCACGCGCCACAAACACTATGAATTTATCCGACACCATCGAAATTCGCGTTGGTCGCTATGGCGCATACCTACAAGAAAATATTCCAGATCAAGATCGCAAACTTGCAAATATTCCTGAAGAGCTAGCACCTGATGAGTTAACACTTGAAAAAGCAATAGAACTTCTTGCTGCACCATCAGGTGAGCGCGAGCTCGGCACCGATCCAAGCACTGGCCTTGAAGTCATTGCAAAGTCGGGACGCTTTGGCCCCTACATCACCGAAGTCTTCCCACCAGAACCTGTCGAACTAGATGACAAAGGTGAACCAAAGAAGAAGCGCAAAAAGAAAGATGCACCTAAACCAAAGACGGCATCACTTCTCTCAACAATGACACTGGACACCATCACATTTGATGACGCGCTAAGACTTCTCTCTCTTCCCCGCATCCTTGGCACAAACTCTTTAGGTGAAGACATCACCATTCAAAATGGTCGCTATGGCCCATATCTAAAAGCCGGTCTTGATTCGCGCACCCTAACAAGTGAAGACCAACTCTTCTCACTCTCACTAGATGAAGCGCTAGAGATTTACTCAAAGCCAAAAGAGCGCCGCCGTGGTGTTGCCAAACCTCCACTTAAAGAACTTGGCAAGGATCCAGCAACAGAGAAAGAAGTTATCGTTAAAGATGGACGCTTTGGTATGTATGTAACCGATGGTGAAACAAATGCAACACTGCGCCGTGGTGACACACTTGAAGCGCTAACTATTGAGCGGGCACTTGAACTTCTTGCCGGCCGACGTGCATGGGAGGCTGAAAACGGCCCATCTCCGAAGAAATCAAAGAAGAAAGCCGCCAAAGTAAAGGCAGGGGATAGCGCGCCGAGCCTTACCAAGAATACGATTAAGAAAGCGGCGACCAAGAAGAAAGCCGCAAAAAAAGCTTCCGGTAAATCGAAATAGTGAGAGAGGCTGAGAAGAAATGAAGATTAAATTTCTAATTAGTTTCATTTTCTTCACACTCGCAACTACAACAATTCCAAGCAGCGCGGTAGATACTCCATACAAAAACTTGTCAACCCTATCTCCAGGAACTTTTGCCTTTGTATTTAATGAAGGATCTCATGGTCTCGGACACATCAATTCAAAACTGATCTCTAGCGAGATGAGTGTTTCACTTGGGAAACTCCCCAACTCACGTCTTTGTACCAGCTTTAGTGATCCAAGGTGCGCTGCGGGCGAATTTGGGAATTTTGATGCAATGACTGTACTTAATCCTTGTGTCGCAAACGATATAGAGCCTTGTGTCGGTAGTTTGACATTAACTGACAAAGAAGGGAAATTGCATAAAGCTTCTTTAGTCAGAACTATTGATGGCCCGAAATTTCCAAAAGATTCAAGTGTTGAGCTGTTTAATGGGGGGTCAACAAGTTTGTGGCACGTTCCAGATTTCCCTGGAATAAAGGATTATGCGGTTGCATATTTCATTGAGTCATCGTATTGGAAAGTCTCAGGTGAGAAAAAATTCACTCCACGAACCTTTTCGGCCTATATTTATCCATTCGTTGAAAAAGTAGTTCCATCTGCAACAAATAAAAAGTGGCAGGAAATAATTTTTCCAGACGGGCGTATAGGTATTTCTGGTACTGGAGATGTTTCTGGAATGAATTGCATTTGGACCGAGAATGGTAAGTGCGGTCTTGAGCAGGAATTCGATGAGGCGGTCACTATGGAATTAAAATTGAATGTTCCAGCCTCTCTAACTGGCTGGCTGCATGGACGCTTGGTTGGCCCGGAAATTAGCGTCACATCAATCGGAAATTCAATGAACGAGCTAACAGTAAGAGCAAAACCTGCTGATGTGCCTTCGGCCTATGCCGAAATTCCTTACTCCCAGACTACTGACGAAATGAAGCAACTCTATAAATTCAACGCTCACGCTATGTCTGGTTCGCCCGTTCGCGATAATGTGGATGTTGCTGGTTCTTCCGGGTTTAAATACATGTCAGCTTTTCAAGGTTTATTAGGAGATAAAGCCCAGTTAAAATCTACGTCATGGAAATTTGGTCGATTAGATGGGGTGCAAACAAATTCACAGAACAACTGCCTGCAAAGCAACAGCAAAATTCTTGGATTAGTTACTACAAATTCAATGCTTTACGAAGATACGCTTCCAAAGTTTGAGAACGGTTCGTTAAATTACAAAGTAGGTGGATTGCATTTCAACCCAGACGGAACCACATTTAAGGGCATGTATGACTTGGTTATGCGCTCTGAAACAGCACGTTGCCTTTACGGATTCTCAAATGCACCTCTAAGCGCGGAAATCAGTGTTATCTCTGCGGAAGGTGAAAAACAAGTTGCAACAACACAACTTTCTGAATCCAAAGACTGGATACATTTAAGTGCATATAACTTCGGATTCTCATCCCCAACTATTCAAATGAAATTAAAACAAGAAATTGAACTGAGCGTGGCCCCAACCCCCAGCGCATCACCAGCCATGAGCCCTTCTCCACAACCAGAAATCTCATCGAAACGAACTAATTCAGTTCTCAAAAAGACAATCATTACATGTGTTAAAGGAAAAACCACTAAGAAAGTAACCGCAACAATCCCCAAATGCCCAGCCGGATATAAGAAGAAGTAAGTAACGACTATGAAGAGAATTCAAAGAGTATTCGCGGCGTTGCCAAGCCTCCACTTAAAGAACTTGGCAAGGATCCTGCAACAGAGAAAGAAGTTATCGTTAAAGACGGACGCTTTGGTATGTATGTAACCGATGGTGAAACAAATGCAACGCTACGTCGCGGTGACACACTTGAAGCGCTCACAATCGAGCGAGCCCTAGAACTCTTGGCTGGCCGCCGTGCGTGGGAGGCCGAAAATGGTCCATCTCCGAAGAAGTCAAAGAAGAAAGCCGCCAAAGTAAAGGCAGGGGATAGCGCACCAACGCTTACCAAGAATACGATTAAGAAAGCAGCGACCAAGAAGAAGGCCGCAAAAAAAGCATCAGGTAAATCGAAAAAGGATTGATATGAAAAGAGCAACAGGAATTTTCTTTGCACTTCTAATTTCCTTGCTTGCTCCAATTGAAAGCGCACAAGCAGCATATCAATTAGTTCCGTATGTGCCATGTGTCGAAACAAAGAAAGCTCCATGTATCGAATCTTTGAGGTTGATAGATAATTCAGGGAAAATTACTGAAGCAATCCCCACCGGCCCGACGTATAAGTCGCAATACTGCTTTGCCGGGTTGTGCACGCCAGATATAAACATCTATCAATGGAAGACAGCAGGAATTCTTCACGAGAATAAGACCGAACTCCTGACATTTCAGGCTTATCATTTTCCACTCGGCGCGAGATATGAATGTGGCCCTGGCTGTGACGAGACCAAGGTAGATGAAACAGTTATTTACATCGAAGCATCCGGAATGAATGCACCAGATCCCGCGGTTCACTTTCCTGATTTGCCGAATGACCTAGTTTGTGGGACCAAGAGTAGCCCTCAACTTTGTTATAGGCCTTGGGGCCTCAATGGTGATTACAAATATGAAGTAACACTTCGAGCGGTAAACACCTTTGACTTTAGCCATTCAAATGGCGAGGCGCGTGATGGCAACTTAACAATGAAAATAGATAAGAATGGAGATAAGTTACTGACATTCTCTGGAAAACCCGTGACAGTCTCATGGAATGTTGTCACTGATTTGAAACCCGAAAATCCAAATCAAAAAGCAGCGGATGTTTCTTTCTATCAAATCGGGGTTTATGCCCATAGCGCTTTAAGCCAACAATCCCAATGGCTATCTAAATGCGATTACGGTCGCGGGATGAGCCTTTGGTACAGCGGACAGTTGGCTTCAATGCCCACGTGGTTGCCCGATGATTCTGCGCTTACCCTTCAGGTATCGAGTACTCACTTGCGCGCAGATAGAACACCTAACGTCGGCACCTTTAATGTTGTCATGCCAATTAAATTAGCAAGATGTTTATGGGGTGTTGATCTAAGCAAAGCAGCCTCAGCCTCAATATCTGCGTCCTATCCCGAACTTGGTATCTCTGAAGTAGTTACGACATCTTCTAGAGTTGTCGGAAATACCTTTGAGGTTTCAGCGGCAGGGTTCCACTTTTCAGCACCTGTCATAAAAATGAAGGTGACACAGAGTGCAAACGCACAACCGGTCACACCAGAACCAGTTGTTAAACCAGCTTCCACAGTAATAAAAAAATCAACAATTACGTGCGTAAAAGGCAAATTAACAAAGAAAGTAACCGCGGCTAGCCCAAAGTGCCCTGCAGGATTTAAAAAGAAATAAGCGGCTAAACTCACCTAATGACTCGCGAAACTTGGTTAATCACAGGTGGTGCAGGCTATATCGGTACACATATTGCTGATCTCTTTGTTCAAGACGGCAAAGATGTAGTTCTCCTCGATTCGCTTTATCAAGGTTTAAAACCTCGCGTTGATTACTTAGGCAAGAAACACGGCCATGAGATTCCATTACACATAGTTGATATTCGTGATTACACAGCCGTTGAGAATATTTTAAAAAACCAAGCATTTATCGGCATTGTTCACACCGCAGCGCTAAAGGCTGTTGGCGAATCAGTTGAGAAGCCAGATGAGTATAAGGAAGTTAATTTCACAGCTACCGCCGAATTGTTAAAGCTTGCCCAAAAGCATGGCGTGAAGAAATTCTTGTTCTCATCAACGGCCGCTGTGTATGGAAGCCCAGACACTATGGAGCCATGTAAAGAGAACGGCCCGCTGGCACCGATTTCACCTTACGGTTCTACAAAGTTAGATGCTGAAAGTAAGGTCACAGAATTTATTAATACGCCAGGTAACTCTGGAACCTCACTTCGCTTTTTCAATGTGGTTGGCAGTGCAGCACAAGAGTTGCTGGATAACTCAATTGAAAACTTGGTGCCAATTGTCCTAGGTCAATTAAATAAAGGTGAGGCGCCAGTTATCTTTGGTACTGATTACCCAACACAAGACGGCACATGTGTGCGTGATTATGTGGACGTGCGTGATATTGCAGCTGCACACTTGGTTGCGGCAAATGCCACAGGTGCGATCCCACCGATCATCAACGTTGGCACCGGTCGCGGAGCATCGGTGCGCGAAATCATTAAGTTGGTTTTAGATGCTGTAAACAAGTCAGATACTGCAGTTATCGAAGCTCCCCGTCGCGCCGGGGACCCGGCATTTCTTTGTGCAAACGTTGATTTAGCCGCAAAAGAGATGGGCTTTAAATCTAAATTCAGCCTGGAAGAAAGTATCCGAAGCCTCTTCTAATTAAAGCTTTGCACCCGGTGAGAGAACTTTGATGCCCATATTTCTGGCATTGGTAACCATTTGCTTATCGTAAGTGATTATTCCTTCAATCCCTTTACCAAGAGTTATTGCAGTTGCGACATGGATAGCATCGAGCGTGGCCAACGTGACGCCACTAGTAAATGATTCGGCAACGCCGAGTACTTGATTTGAAATTGAAACAAAATTGATCCGCGACAACTCTTCGTTGGCAAGAATTATATCTTTTGGATTGATCCGATAAACAGTTCGCTTAACTTCAAGGCGAGTTAGTTCAGATGAAATTGCCTGCGATGTCAGAGCTTTGACTAGTGCGGGACGCTCTGGCTCTGCAAATACATATTTTAAAATTGCTGAGCTATCTAGATACCAGCTCAATATCTTTCCTCAGCGCGCATCTCCATCAATACTTCGGTTGAGGTTTTACTCCCGGTAATTTTTACAGGGTTCTTAGTCGGCCGCCAATCTGGATTCTCTGCAGGCCTGATCAGTCCACTTGCGATGTATTCTTCGTAAAGTGAACGAGTAATTGGGGCAAGACGCGCAACCGGAACACCATGTTCGGTGATTTCAATAATCGCACCAGCTTTAACCGCATCCAGCACCTTTGACGCGTTCTGTCGTAGCTCGCGCACACCAACAGATTGCAGCGCAGCAGGTTTTGCAACCGCAGCTTTTTTGGCAGCAGTCGTCTTTGGTTTACGCGCGGCCGTTGTCATGAGAGCAGAGTAGCACAACCATTTAATGTGCTACGCCTTAAAACCTACCCCAGAACCCTTCTTTGCCACCTTTAAGCGCACAACAAGTGCCCGATAGACTTCAGTTGTGCCAAACAGTCTGCCAACCCCTGCCGCCCCCGCGCAGGATGTCACGCGCAGCGTTCTTTCGATCCCCGCATTTCGCAGGCTCTGGAACGCCATGGTCTTCTCATCCTTAGGTGATTGGCTCGGACTTCTTGCAACTACTGCGATGGCTCAACAACTCTCTGGCGGTTCTTATACAACTGCAAACTTTGCAATCGCTGGCGTCTTCATCGCGCGCTTGTTACCCGCAGTTTTCCTCGGCCCAATTGCCGGAGTAATCGCAGATAGATTTGATCGTCGCAAGCTAATGGTCACTGCAGACATTTTGCGCGCAGCGCTATACATATCCATCCCGATTGTTTACACATATTTCTGGCTATATGCCGCGATGATCCTGGTCGAATGCTTAACGCTCTTCTGGTCGCCGGCAAAAGAGGCAACAGTTCCAAACTTAGTTGGCAAAGAGAAGTTAGAAAACGCTAATCAAGTCTCACTCCTTGCCGCATATGGCACAGCGCCTATAGCTGCGATCTTGTTCTCACTTCTTACTTTATTTGCCAACGCGATCGAATCACTTTTCCCATTCACCATCGGTGGCTCAGTTGATATCGCACTCTATGTAAACGCGGCTAGCTTTGCTTTTGCTGCAATAACCATCTGGGGACTTAAAGAAATTCCAAAGGGCGCCGCCGCCAAGAAAGCTAAAGATGAAGGCGTTCTTAAATCACTTCACGATGGTTGGAAAGCAGTTAGCCAAACCAAGATTGTGCGCGGACTTGTCGTTGGCATGATTGGTGCCTTCTTTGCAGCAGGTGCGGTTATCGGCCTTGCCCGCACATTCGTGGGCGATCTCGGTGGCGGCGATGCGGCATACGGTGTTCTATTTGGCGCCGTCTTTACCGGTCTTGCAATCGGCATCGCATTTGGTCCAAAGATATTCGCTCAATTCTCACGCCGGCGTTTATTTGGCGCATCCTTAACAACCGCTGGCTTCTTCCTTATCTTGCTCGCCCTTATTCCAAACCTTGTAATGGCTGTCTTTACAGTGATTTTCCTTGGCGCATTTAGCGGCATCACCTGGGTTACCGGCTTCACGATGCTGGGAATGGAAGTTGCCGATGAGGTCCGCGGGCGCACCTTTGCCTTCGTGCAATCACTTATTCGCATCACTTTGGTTGCTGTTTTGGCCGTTGCACCAATTGTTGCAGCAGCATTTGGTGTTCACATATACGAATTTGAAAACACCACGATCAATTTTAGCGGCGCCCAAGCCACCATCCTGATCGCAGGTTTTATCGCAGCGATCATTGGTTCGATTTCATATCACCAGATGAAAGATCGCCCAAATGTTTCACTGTGGTCTGATATTTCAAATGCGCTCAAAGGTGAACTCGGTGGCATTACTGGTGCGCCAAGTAAGGGAACCTTCATCGCATTTGAAGGGGGTGAAGGCACCGGCAAATCAACGCAATCAAAGCTGCTTAAGAAATGGCTGGAAGATCGCGGTGAAGTAGTTGTCTTATCTCGCGAACCCGGCGGCACAGATTTAGGACAAGGCTTGCGCAAGATTTTGCTGGGACATGAAACCGGTGAGATCAGCCCGCGCGCTGAGGCTTTGTTATATGCAGCAGACCGCGCCCACCATGTCTTCTCTGTCATTCGCCCCGCACTTACAAAAGGTGAAGTTGTAATTTCAGATCGTTACTTTGATTCATCAATTGCCTATCAAGGTGCCGGCCGTGTTTTATCACCGGGTGAAGTTGCCCGTATTTCTCGTTGGGCAACCGAATCACTCTTTCCAACTCTGACAATTGTCATCGACTTACCCGCTGAAACCGGCATCGGTCGTTTAAAGAACCGCGATCGCTTGGAAGCTGAACCACTTGCTTTCCACGAGCGCGTGCGCCAAGAGTTCTTACAGATCGCCCGGCTTGATCCCGAGCGATACTTAGTCGTCGATGGCCGTCAATCAATTGAAAGCATCCATGATGAGATCATCAAGCGTGTTGCAACAATTCCTGCAATCTCACATGAAGTAAAAGTGCCGAAGTTAAAGAAAACAATTAAGGTCTCAATAAAAAAGCCAGTGAAGAAAACCGCTAAAAAGAAATGAGCGCTTCAGTCTTTGATCAACTAGTTGGCCAAGCCCACATCACCGAAATCTTGCAAGGTGCCGTCGCGGCATCGCGCAGCAGCGCCGAATCCCAAGAAATGACCCACGCGTGGATCTTCACTGGCCCACCTGGTTCTGGTCGCTCATCTGCAGCAGTTGCCTTTGCATCAGCACTTATATGTCCAAGCAACGGGTGCGGTACCTGCCAGGCCTGCCACAGCGCCCTCACAGGGGGACATCCCGACGTCGAAATCATCCGCACCGAGGGTTTATCCATCAAGATCGATGAAGTGCGCGAACTTCTTACCCGCACATCTTGGGCACCTTCAATGGGCGGCTGGCGCGTGGTTGTTATGGAAGATGCCGATCGCATGACTGAATCTGCGGCGAACGCTCTCCTTAAAGCAATTGAAGAACCCGGCGCTCGCACCGTTTGGTTGCTGTGTGCTCCAACTTTGCATGACATCTTGCCCACCATTCGCTCGCGCTGTCGCCACCTGCAACTTCGCACGCCATCAACCCAAGATGTCACAGCCGTTCTTGAAAAACGAGATGGCATAACACCTGCCATGGCAGATTTCGCAGCCCGCGTTTCTCAAGGGCACATAGGCCGCGCCCGTTACATCGCAACCAATGAAAGCGTGCGCAGCAACCGCGCCCAGATCATGAAGTTGCCACTACAACTTTCATCCATTGCCGCAGCATTCGTTGCTGCGCAAACTCTTATTGATCTGGCAACACAAGAGGCAAATGCGGCAAGCGAGCAAAGAGATGAGAAAGAAACAAACGCGCTGGCTGAGGCATATGGCAAAGGCACTACCGGTCGTGGCATGGCAACCGGTGGATCAAAGGCAATCAAGGAACTTGAGAAAGAACAAAAATCAAGAGCCACCCGCATGGTGCGCGATTCATTAGATGGCGCTCTACTTGATATCGCCACTTTCTATCGCGATGTCATGATGGTTCAAGCCGGTAGTGAAGATTCAATTATCAACATCGATATGGTCGATGAAATAAAGGCATTTGCGCATAAAACCCCCGCTCACGCAACGGTAAAGAAGGTCAACGCCATTTTCGAGACCAGGACCAACTTGAGCCACAACGCAGCACCACTTCTAACCATCGAAGCTTTGATGTGTCGTTTGGCCTAATGAAAAAACGCACCCTGTTTTTCACCGCTTTAACCCTCGCCTTTGCACTTATTGCAACAGGTTGCTCATCCAAGGCCGGCATTGAAAAACCACTATCTGATTTAGCCGCCTATGAAAACCAGAACCTTGATTGGTCAACTTGCTATGAAAACTTTGAATGCACTGACTTGCGTGTGCCAATTGATTACGCAGACTTAACAGTTGGAACTTTTAAATTAGCGGTGCTTCGCTATAAAGCTCAAGATCAAGCAAAGCGAATCGGATCTCTCATCGTGAACCCCGGCGGCCCCGGCGGCTCAGGTGTTGACTATGCCTATAACGCTGAATACGTCTTTGATCCAGACATCCTTGATCGCTATGACATCGTGGGCTTTGACCCACGAGGAGTTAACCGCAGCGCACCCATTGAATGTTTAACCGATGAAGAAACCGATGCTAATTACGCATCTGATGCCAAACCAGATACCCAAGAAGAACTGGATAAAGCGCTCGCAGATTCCCAAGACTTTATAGAAAAATGCCAAGATAAGAACGAGTTCTTAAACCATTATTCAACAGCAGAATCTGCCCGCGATATGGACATCCTGCGCGCAGCACTTGGTGATAAGAAACTTAACTTCTTTGGAAAATCCTACGGAACCTACCTCGGCACACTTTATGCCCAGTTCTTCCCTGACAAAGTCGGCCGCATGGTTCTAGATGGCGCACTTGATCCAAACATTTCTGTCCTTGAGCAGAATATTTCACAAGCAGTTGGTTTTGATGAAGCATTAGATGCCTTCCTGGCAGATTGCGCCAAGCAAGATGATTGCCCGCTTCCCGTCAACCAACAAGAGGCAACTGCTGCAATCATCGCGCTCTTAACAACTGCTGCCACAAATCCGCTTCCACGTAAAACAAAAGTTGAAAATGATGACCGCGTAGCAACTGAATCACTAATCGTTCTCGGCACAGCATCAGCACTTTATGACGATGTTGATGGCTGGCCGAAACTTCGCACCGCATTCCTTGAAGGCCAACGTGGCTTCGGTGACACCTTCCTTGACTTGGCTGATCAATACAGCGGCCGTTCTTCAGATGGTACTTACATGTCCAATGAACTAGATTCCGGCGCCATCATCGATTGCCTTGATTGGCCTGATACTCGCAGTGTTGAAAAGACAAAGGCAGATGCGCAAAGCTTCACAGACCGTGCACCAGTCTTTGGTCCATACCTTGCCTACACAAATATCGCTTGCAAGTTTTTAACCCCACCAGAAAAAGATGATCTAACTCGCACCACCAATAAAATTACTTCTATTAAAACCACACCGATCCTTGTCATCGGCACAACACGCGACCCCGCCACCCCATATGACTGGGCAGTTGGCCTTCACAAAATCTTCACCACTTCCAAGCTAATTTCCCTTGATGCCGACGGCCACACCGGCCAAGGTCGAGGCAGCGCCTGTGTCGATGACGCCGTAGATGCCTACTTACTTCAGGGCAAAACCCCCAAGAAAAACTTAACCTGCACCCTTTAACCTCACATAAATTTGGTAAAGACCACCCCTTTCTATGGTGCAAAATAACTCCATGCGCCTAGACCATGTCTCATATGTAACTTCCCATGATCAACTAGCCGACACCGTGCAACGCCTAGGTTCTCGCCTAGGTACAACATTTGTTGATGGCGGTATCCACCCGCGTTTTGGTACACGTAATTTCACAGCCCCTCTTCTTGATGGAAAATACATTGAAGTTGTTTGCCCACTTGATCACCCAGCAACAGAGCAAACACCTTGGGGCAAGGCAGTTTCAAAGAAAGCGCAAGAAGGTGGCGGATGGCTTACTTGGGTATTTAGCACAGAAGACATTGCACCAATAGAAGAAAAGTTTGGTCGCAAAGCTGTAGATGGTCACCGCACACGCCCAGACGGAACAGACCTTAAGTGGAAACAAATTGGAGTTAAAGAGATCGAAGAATCTCGCGAACTCCCATTCTTTATCCAATGGTTAACAGAGGATCATCCATCTAAGGATGGCCTAACTGTTTCAAAAATCGAAAAGATTGTTATTTCAGATAAAGATCAACTCGCTGATTCTTGGTTCAAGACTGAAATCCTCAACGGTCTCGATAAGGTCGAGATTGATTGGGTTGATCCTTCAAGTCACGACGGCGAAACTGGAATAGTTTCCGTTCATTTGAGCACACCAAGTGGCTCAGTAGTCTTGGATTAGCCACTCTAAATTTCCTGTTATAATTAATGCATCGACGCACCCTGCATCGATGTTTCCCCCAAAGTGCGCCCTAGCGGCCACTTACTTGCGAGTCTTATCACCGCCCTGGCCCATTCGCGGCCATACCCGAGACGCGCTTGTCGTCTCGATTGGTATGCATTTCTATGTCTCTACAGCCACGTACAACCGCGCCCGGAAAAGCCCGCAGAGCAGCCTCTGCCAAAGCTGGCAAGCCCCGCGCCAAAAAGTCTTCTGCTTCAACACCTATTTCTAAGCCACGTCATACAAGTGCAGAAAAGTCTGCACGTAAAGGCGCAGAGGCTAAGCCTTTTAAAGCAGCTTCAACAAAACCAGCAGGCAAGCCATCAACGAAGCGTTATTCAGATATCGATACATCAACTCTTTCTAAGAAAGATGCTCGCTTAACTGAGCGCTCAAAGATGCGCGCACAGCGCTACCAAGAGAAAACAGCTTCAAAGCCAAGAGAAGTAAGGGAAGAATCTGTAAAGCCAGAATCTCGCGCAAAGAAATTTGTTTCTGCTCGCAATGAGCGCACAGCACGTCCAGAATTTAAGAAGCCGGATACACGTCCAACAACTCGTCGTGATGCCGCGAAAGAACGCGTAGCTCGCACCGAAGATGGCCGTCCAAACTTTATCCCAGGCAAGCGCGAAAAATACAAGCCAGGTTCACCTTCAAAGCAAACTTTTGCAAAGCACAAATCAGCACCAGATGTTTCAGCATCGAACTATCGCGCAGAGCGTCCAGTAAAGCCTGTTCGTGATCGCCGCAGCGATTCTCCTGCGTATGCTCGTGATGATCGCAAAGCACACAAGACTCACACCAATGCAGCGGTCGACTTCGGCGCAGATGATAATTACATCTCGGCAAACTTAGCCGATGCCAACCTAATTGATGCCACACCTTTAACAGAGGTAACAACAACCTTCCGTGATTTGGGAATTGCACCAGCACTTGCCAATGCGCTAGGCGCACAAGGCATCACACACCCATTTCCAATCCAAATTGCAACAGTTCCAGATGCAATTGCTGGACATGACATTCTTGGACGTGGGCAAACGGGATCAGGTAAAACACTGGCTTTTGGCCTTGCCCTGCTTACAAATATCAGTGGCAAAGCAGCAAAGCCACACAAGCCTTTGGCTTTAGTTCTCACACCAACACGCGAGCTTGCCCAGCAAATCGATGAAGTTCTAACTCCTCTTGCTCGCGCAATTGGACATGACTCCGTAGTCATCGCTGGTGGAATGCCTTATGCAAAACAGATAACTGCGATGCGCAAAGCAACAGCAATTCTTGTTGCAACACCAGGGCGTTTAATTGACTTACTTAACAAAGGCGAAGTACAACTTGATGATCTAGAAATCACTGTTCTTGATGAAGCCGATCAAATGGCTGATATGGGCTTCTTGCCTGTTGTGAAAGAGATTCTTGATCAAGCAAAGCCAAATGGTCAAAGACTTCTATTTTCTGCAACGCTAGATCGTGGTGTTGATGCTTTGGTGCGTCAGTACTTGAATAATCCCAAGACTCACTCATTACAGAACGACCGTGCTTCCGTTTCAACCATGGAGCATTATGTATTGGTGATGCACCCGGGCGATAAAGATGACATCACAAACCAGATTGCAGCGCGTAACGGGAAAACAATTCTCTTCGTTAAAACTCAACGTGGTGCTGATCGTTTAGCTGACAAGCTTGCCCATGCTGGTGTTTCCGTTGGCGCTCTTCACGGCGGAAAATCACAAGCAGTTCGCACCCGTACGCTTGCACTTTTCAAGCAACTACCAAATGCCGCCCTTGTTGCAACAGATGTTGCTGCTCGTGGAATCCACGTTGACGGTATCTCACTTGTTGTACACGTTGATGCTCCAACAGATCACAAGGATTACTTACACCGTTCGGGTCGCACGGCGCGTGCGGGCGAAGCTGGTGCTGTTGTAACTCTTGCGACGACAAAACAGCAAAAATCTGTTGGTGGCTTAACGTCACGTGCTGGAGTTACGCCTAAATTTGTTGGCGTAAAGCCTTTAGATCAAGATTTAATGAGAATTACAGGGGCACAAGAGCCTTCAGGTGTTCCTTATGTGACGCCAGTTGTTGAGAACAAAGGTCCTAACCGCGGAGCGAGAAAACCACGTCCAAATTCTTCAGAGCGACGCCGTCGTCCTAGATAATGTTTTCTAGTCTAAAACTTTTTTAAGGTTATATCCAAATATCTAGTCATGCCTATGACACGTTATGAAAACTTGCATTAAGAAACAATACATTCTCAAGTTTTTCAACACTTCGAAACTCTTCTGCGATAAAGAATCCGTGGCTTTGCAGTAATTTAGAAATATCGGGAAATAGAGCTTCACCTTTGTACAGTTCTGACATTTCAACCTCTAAGTAAATGGCTCCAATTCTTGGCAAGTGAGATTTTAAATCATCCAGAATCATAAATTCGGCACCTTGCACATCCATCCAAAGCAGATCCACGAATTTGCAGTCTATAGACTGGATGAGATCAGAAATTTTTCCAGTTAAGACCTTCCGGTTCGAATTAAAACAAATATCCGGATTCTTTACCTTGATCAAATTTGGTGGAAGCAAACTTGAGCTTCCCAAACTTCCTCCATGGCTTTCATAAAAACTTGAGAACCCAAAATTATCTGATGCAGCAAATGGATAGAAAATCACATTAGTAAAGGCTTTAGTCCGAGCTAAAAAAACAGAAAAGAGTCTTACATCACATTCAATTGCATGAATCACAGCTTCAGGAAATATCAAAGCGAGCTCTATTGTGTCCCGACCATCATTAGCTCCAACTTCGATTACTAATTGAGAATTTCCAAGCCTTTCCCGTAAATAAGATTTTTTAACCTCTCCCGCTCTCTTGCCACGTTCACCCATTTTTAGGTAACTACTTAAACCCTGAGACTCGTCCTCGAAATACTTTTTAACAATAATCGGATTTATGCGCCAGTAAGAGAAGCGGATCAAACGACTCTTAAAATTCATAGGTATCCATTTTTCTCTTTATTCAACCGTAGCGTTAGCAAATTGAAGCATAAAAGTCGCAAATTTCCTGACATTACCGCAGGCAATTTAATATAGCGTTACAAGCACATCCAACGAAGAAGATTTTTGATGAAGGTCGAGTCAATGAAGCGCATTTAACTGACCTATGACAAAACCAAGAAACAGGATGGAGTAGGCGCGCAACTGCTATGAATTTTTGGGTATATCCAATCTCTAGGAAATTCCAATTAGGTTACTTGCATTCACCAATCATCAATACCGCTTAAGAGCCTGCTCATAATATAACTTCAGAAATGGAATTACGGAATTTATTGGTTCAAGCCAACTCTTACAACAATTTTCCTTCAGATGAGAAAATTGATTTTGGCGAAACTATATTGGTTCACAATCTAACAATCAGGTTTTTAGTTAAAATGCTTGCTAAATCTGTTGTTAAACGCCGAAGGATCCTATTAAGAATTTGTCTTCCATACGGGATAATGGTTAAACATCCAGACTGGTAGGAATATTCTTGCGAGGGAAAATCTTCTGTGTGAAACTAAAATACTGATTTATACGGATATACCGAATCGGTCTGGGAAATGGAAACCATTTCAGGATTAAAAGATTTCTGACCTCTCCGAAGTTGGATACAAAATCAAGGAAGATACCTTGAGCTTTGAAAGAATTGATTTAAAGAACACATACTTTTCTGCTTTTCCAAAAACAGAAGTCAAATACTGCGCACCAATCCTTGAAACTCTTAACGATCTAATCAATTCTGATATGTTAATGACAAGCCGGTCATCTTTCTCATATATTGCGGGAGCGATCTATTCTAAATTAGTGTATATACCAAGATTACACGTTCACGCAAAGTTAAAGCGTTGGAAATGGGATTATTCCAAGCGAGACTTACCTAACAGTGAGTTACTCTCTGGCATCTAATAATTCGTTCTTTTGCCAGTCAATAGTTTGTCTAAGGCCATCGTTAAAGGCCGTAAATTCAAATGTTGAAGGAAAAAGTTGAAGCGTTTTTGACATATCGAGTTTAACTACACTAGGTGCGGATTTGAGTCCTGTGTTTTGTTTGGGAAGCCGAAATTCTGCACCTGTCATCTCGGCGATCATCGCTCCTAATTCTCGGATTGAAATCGTCTCAGTCCCTCCAAGATTGTAAACCGGCTCAGCTCCACTAGTTGTTATCTTTAGAATTAATTTCACTGCATCATCAACATAGCAATACGTTCGTAAGGCGTCGCCCATATCCAACATTTCTAATTCCTTATTTTGTATTGATCGGGATATAAAGGAATTCATAACCCTTGCATCTCCCACCTTCGTTCCTGGCCCATAGACGAGAGCGATTCGAATAGACGTGGTTGATACTCCAAGGGCTTTACGAGCCAAGAATGCCAACGCCTCCCCGACTCGCTTACCTTCGATGTAGGCAGCCCTTGGATGATATGGATCTGTTGTCCCAATATGCTCTTCTCGACTAGGAACATCTGGTGACCCAGAATAAATCTCTGAGGAACTAAAGAATACAAATCTGCCACCCTTGGAAACCTTCTTGAGCAGGCTCGATGTTACTTCGCAATTCAGTTGCAAAGTGCCAAATGTATCTTCGAGAAATCTTGCAGGTTGGCCGTAACCGGCTGCATGAAAAATTACCTTGTAGGAGGGTAATCCTCGAATAAACTCAGAATCCAAAAGATTTCCCTTTAAGATTTCTAATTTGGTTTCATCGATCCCAATATTGGGCAAGATTCCACTCTTTGTTGTGATCGTTATCTTTGGCGCCCCATCTTGCCTTTGTGAAATAAGTTCCTTAACCAGATTTGAACCAATAATCCCTGAAGCTCCGGTTACAAGAATTTTATCTTCACGTAAGTTGCATAAATCAAACAAGTAGTTGCTCCATAACCCTATTTCTTATTCTCAAAGTACTAAGTCCTAAATAGTCTTCCAATTCCGATACGGAACCATATTTATGTATAAAGCGTCTTGGAATACCAATATTTCTTATTGAAATGTATTTACCAGTCAATGACTCTGAAATTAGGCGATTTAGAGTACCTTCATAAAAAGGTTCTACCACAAAAATATTGCCGTTAGAAATTAATCTACCTAGTTCTTGAACCGTTCCAATGGAAATTTCATTAATATAAATAACTTCAAAACTCTCAGTAGCAAAGGCATCTAAAGTTCGCTGCAAATATGGTCCCACAGCAATAATAGTTGCATTATTTCCTTCTTTAATTTTGAAGACAGTCTGAGTCGATTCTATGTGAGCCACTGAGTTTGAATATTCAGAGAGTCGGTAGTAGGTAGGAAAAGAATTTCTGTAATATCTTCTTAATTGTGATTCAAATTCATCAGGATGACCAGGGATGCATATTTGGAACCCCGGAATCCCTAATAGAGTTTCAACATCTGCGGGAGCGTGATGTGTACCGCCTAGGGATGCGTAATCAATTGAAGCTCCAACAGAAACAAAATTCCCTGGCAATTCCTGATATCCAAAATCTACCTTTAGTTGTTCATGGGCTCTTTCCACAAGAAAGGGGGCGATTGTGTGGACAATTGGAAAGAATCCAGATTTTGCCATTCCTGCAGCGATGCCAATCATGCTTTGCTCGAGTATTCCCATATTAAAGACTCGATTTGGTATTTGACTTAGCGAGTCTCGGAAAGCAAACACACCTATATCGCCAAGTAATACCATGGTTTGAATATCTTCATTTGCAATTTCTTGGGCAACTCTTGAAAACGTTTTCCTCATTTAAGCTCCTCAATAAAAGTATTGAATTGTTCTAGATTTGGCGCCTTATGGTGCCACTCAGGATTTCCCTGCATAGCGTGAATTCCATAGCCTTTTATTGTTTTTGCGATAATAGCTTTTACCCCATGGGACTTTCTTACGAGCGCCTCTGAAATGATTTTAGAATTATGACCTTCGATTTCAATCACTTCACATCCAAAAGCGGTGAACTTAGAGGCTAAATTTCCTAACTCTATTGCGCGGTCTCCTGAATGATTGAAATCGACAATTACTTGAAAACCATCTAACTTGTGATGATTTGCAACGAGAAGTGCCTCCCAGTTTGAGCCTTCATTCAACTCACCATCACCAACTAGAACTGCAACCCGACTTGACACCCCCTTTGCTCTATTTGCAAGTGCCAGCCCAACGGCAAATGGCAATCCGTGACCTAGGGATCCGGAAGAAATAGAAATTTCGGGAATCTGTATAGAGTCTGGATGCCCTCCATACCTTGAATTTAACTTGCAAAAATCCTCCACCCAATCATTTGAAATAAATCCATGCTCACCTAAAACCGCGTAAAGAGCCAGAGAAGCATGCCCCTTAGATAGAACAAATTTGTCAGGCCCATTTTGCTCAAGTGAAAAAGTGGAGTAAACAGCATCAACTAATTCTAAAATTGAAAACGCACTCGCAATATGCCCTTCTCCAGCATTGAAAGCAGCTTTAAGAATACTTCTGCGCATCCGTGCTAAAGGTTCCAAGGTTTCCATGTACAAACGCTATACCAAATCATGTCTAGGAAAGGGAAATTACCGATTCGAGAGACGTTAATGAGTCGCTACTCTACAATGGAGTTATGAGGAAAAATATTATATGAGACTTTTAGTCACTGGGTCCAGTGGCCTTGTAGGTTCTGCGATTCGTGGACTAAACCCCGAAGATACCGTGTTTGTTAACCGTGGGGACGCGGATTTAACTGATTTTTCTTCAACTGAAAAACTTTTCATCATGCATAATCCGACCCATGTAATTCATCTTGCCGCTGAAGTGGGTGGCATTGGTGGAAATATCTCGAATTCAGGCGACTACTTCAGAAATAATATACTAATTAACACAAACGTTCTCGAAATCAGTAGACGTGTAGGTGTGAAGAAACTAATTTCTTTCATGTCAACTTGTGTTTTCCCAGATGCTGCGACATATCCACTGACGGTAGATCAAGTCCATAACGGACCGCCTCATCCTTCTAATTTCAGTTACGCTTATGCGAAAAGAATGCTTGATATACAAAGTAAGGCGTATCGAAAACAGTGGGGGCTTGATTATCAAATTTTAGTGCCCACTAATATTTATGGTCCTAATGACTATTGGAATTTGCAGGAAGGTCATGTAGTTCCATCTCTTATTCATAAAATACACTTAGCTAAACAAAAACAAGAATCGCTAAATGTATGGGGTACAGGCGCACCACTTCGTGAATTTGTTTATTCAGAAGATATTGGAAAACTTACACTCTGGGCTATTCAAGAATACGAGAATACAGAACCTTTAATCTTATCGTCCGGTATTGAGGTATCTATTCATAAACTAGTAACCACAATCGCAAAGTTGATGAACTTCACAGGTAAAATAGTTTTTGATCCGACTAAACCTGATGGACAGTTTAGAAAACCATCAGATGCAGAAACTCTTCGCCAATTCCTTCCTGATTTCACGTATCTTTCATTAGAAGAAGGGCTGACGAGAACAATACGTTGGTTTGAAAGAAATTATCCAGAAATTAGAATCTAAGAACTCCTATAAAAAGATTCAATCTTTCACACCATAGCCAAGCAGCAGTTTTAAAAAGCCTTCACTTCTTTATATGCCAAAAAATTAAAGCACAGATTTGGAAAAAATTTCAAGAAAAATACTCTGCTGATGAATACATCCAAGAATCGCATTCCCTTAACTGAAAATTTGTATTCACCCTTATCTGAGTTTTTCTTTAAGGCTTTCAACCCCGTAGTCCCATAAACTTTGTACCCTCGCTTTCGAAAATCAGAAGGAGTCCAGCCAGATAAATGAATTTGGTGTTGATTGCCATCTATTGGTCCCTGGTGAACAAAACCATTGGGTGTCTCGAAAACGACAACTTTGTTGGCCCAGTTTTCCACTTCATCTAGTAACAGTTCGCCATCGTGTCTCTCGAGATGCTCAATGTTACCGATTGAAACTACACAATCAACCCTTGTTTGTCCCGTGAATTCAAAAACTTCATTCTGAATTTTTACAAAATCGAGGATATCAACTCTTCGTCTTATAATACTTTCAGAATTTGACTCAGGGTATCCTAAATCGATAAGTAATTGCCTTATCCCAAGGTCATGGCAAACCTGTTCCTGTGGATTATTGCCGGCACCTAAGTCCATAACTGTTGTTACATTGAAAACTTTGTAAATTTCCTTACAAATTTCATTCTGATGTACTAGACCAACTTTATCCGTAAGCTTCATGATGATACTAACCCCAATTCGCACAAATCGATTTTCAATTTCGCAAGTCCCACGTTGAGCCTGTAATCGAGACGTACCAATACCTAATACTAACGAAAGCCCCCCTATTGTCTTGAATTTCAACCACCTTAGCTTTCTCTGCGATACTTCAATTGCGCCTTGAAAGCCCGAGATTGAGGGTCACGCCGAGTATATTCTGTTATGGAAATAGATTAGCGAATTCATGAACATTTCGATTGGGGTCAACGGATGCGCACTCTAGTTACAGGAGATGGTGGATTTAGTGCTTCTAAAGCCCTTACTCAATTGGCAGTTATCACTCGCCATACTTTTACAGTGATTGATTCCTTAACTGATGAGGGCAGAATACAAAATCTATATCTGGCGACTAAACACCGAAGCTATCCAAAAGATGTAGTCATACAATGAGCAGTACCGGACAAGAATTTGTAATAGTCGCTGAAAACCTCAGAATAGGAGGTATCCAGAGGCTTTTGATCGACGAGACCTATCAGTTCATCGAATGGAATAGCAACCCTCAAATAATCTCACTGGCACCTAAACTTTTAGGAGATCACTTACCCGACTTAGATGCAAAATTTCAGAAGAGTAAATGTCTGGAAATAACCTATTTAGAATCGAACAAATTCGAGCAAGTCAAATTTTTCTATAAATTCATTAAAAGGAAAGATGCTCCAAGAATTTACATCACGCATTCAACCACGGGGGCCGCATTAATCAAGATAGCATCCTGGCTCACGTTCAAAAAAGTCTTGGTGATACTACAAATTCACCAATTAATCTCACTCTCAGATAAAAGTCAACAACGTAAGAGAGTTATCTACTCGATGTTTGCAAATCATGTGCTCTTCTCCTCTAACCAATTTCTCTTAGAATGGAGAATACTATTAAGCAAAAAAAGAATTCTAAAGATCGTCTATCGAAAAGATTTGCAATTTGACCGTATGGGAATTTATCTTCCTAGACTAGAAAGCTCGGATTTTACAAAGCAAACATTTTGTGATGAAGACGTCCCTCACTTGATTTTTCTTTCCAGAGTGACTTCTTGGAAAGGTTTTGAAAAATTTAAGGCAATTACCAAACAATTCGCGTCAGAAGGACTTCACACAGTAGCAATTACGTCCAGTAATTATCAGGCAGATATTCTCGATCCAAGAGAATTCAATACCGATAAATCTCACGTAGTATTCAATTTAAGTGTGGCATCCCTTCAAATCAACGCCGGATCTGTGCACCTATACCCGAGTGACTATGGGCCAGATGTAAAATACCCCCAATCAATTGGAATGAATGTTCTTGAGATGATTTCCCAAGGTGTTCCAAGTCTGATTTCATCCGAAGGTTTTGAATCTTGGCCTGAGTTGAGAGATTCTGCGCTTGTCAAAGTTGTGGATTGGAACAATACCGAGGAAGTTGCACGCATGGTCTATGAATCTACAAGTTTATCAACTGAAGATAGAAATCTTGAATTCATAAAGTTGGCTAGAGCGGTATCAATAGATAGCCATTGCGGTAGGTTGGCTCAATTGATGCAAGCATTTGCTCGATAGTTGGGAAAGAGTAAGCACCAGAAACTTTGAAGGAGTTTGCCATCGAGGCTTAGTGCATAAACTAAGAAAACTGACTTGCGAAACAGAAAGACAAAATGACGTTCTTGCCTAGTGCGAAATCTTTTTGCCAGAGATTCTGCATTTTTATCAACTCAAAATGAGAACTTATGCCTGACACAAAGAAAGTACGTTAGAATGTACTGTGGCACAAAAATACTTAAATTTAGCTTGTGGAGACTTCTATCTCACACACAACGATTGGGTAAACCTTGACTGGTACCCTCATAGCAACTTTGTAAAGAAAGCAAATCTTCTAGGAAAGCTCAGATTTAAAGATGAGACATTTGATGTGATCTATACCTCGCATTTTATAGAACATATCCCACGAGAAAACCTAGATTTTGTTCTTCGTGAATGCTTCAGGGTATTGAAGCCCAATGGCGTTATTCGAATAGTTGTGCCTGACTTGGAAAATATAGTCCGCGAGTACATACGAAATTTGGATAGCAGTGAACTAGAAAAGGCCGAATTCAACTCAATCGAGCTCTTAGACCAATGTGTGCGTACTAGGAGTGGGGGCCAACTAGCCTCATTTAGGGCAAGGCAAGATCTATCTCAGGAATTACGTGAATACATCTCCGAGAGGACAGGGTATATCTATAAGATCCCAACGAGTTTTACAGGAATTCGACGCAAGAAACCACATTTGAAGTTTCCTAAAGTGACAAGGGTGCGTATTGAATGGGTCTACTGTAAGTTTCTTACCAAAGTCATGCCTAAATGGTTTGTCCTAAACCATATCAACTTCACTAACACCGGAGAGTTGCATAAGTGGATTTATGATGAAAATTCCCTCACCAATCATCTGACTTCAAGTGGCTTCAAAAGAATACTTCGATACAGAGCGAATACTTCGCAAATTAAGGAATTCCCATTCGTGCCGCTTGATTTAGATGAAAATCTGAGAACTCGAAAAGGTAGTGAATCCATCTACATAGAAGCATTAAAGTAGAAATATGAAAATTCTAATTATTACCCATAACATTTCATCGGGTGGTGCTGCAACAGCTTGCAGAAGGCTTATCAGAGCGTTCAAAAATCAGGAGATTCAAGTAAATCTTTTGTCTGTCAAGCAATCCACAGAACCAAGTTCACTTTCTTCAGTAGTGCGCCGATTTTATAGCGCAATACTGTCAAAATTAGATATCTACATTTGCAAATTTCTCAATAATGGAAGTCAACATTGGCAATCTTCAGGGCTAGTAGGATTACTGACGGCCCGAAAGATCAAAAGTTTAGACCCGACTGTTGTCAATATCCATTGGATTGGGCACGCAACTATTTCTATTCGGCAACTAAAAAAATTAAACCTCCCAATAATTATTACTATGCATGATGAATGGTGGCTCCACGCCATAAATCACTATGATGCAAAAAGCGAATCCCATGGAAAATTATCCATAAAGAATCGATTTATTGCGCTAATTTTTGAACAAAAGAAGAGCTTTCTTAATCAGCCAAATGTGAAGATTATATCTCCGAGCAGCGAACTCAAGTTGAGAATCAAGAAATCTTTAGCAGGTAAAGATGACCACGTATTTATTATTCCAAACCCCATCTCCTCGAAAGATTTCCACCCTTTACACGAATACAAAAAAATCAAAAAGGTATTGCTTTATGCTGGCGGAACTCAAGATCCACGTAAGGGCTATGACCTCTTCCTGAGTGCGCTCAACTCAATGAATGAAACTTGTGAAGTTCTAGTGCTAGGGAAAAAAGGGGTGGAAACTGCAGGCGTCAACAAGCAGATCACCATTACTGGAATTCAATGGATAAACTCTGAGAATGAAATGAATCAAATTTATTGTGAAAGTTCAATGACAATAGTGCCCTCAAGACAAGAGGCGTTCGGGCAAGTTGCGTCTGAGTCAGTTATGGCCGGAACTCCCGTTATCAGCTTTGAAGTAGGGGGCTTAAGAGATATTATAAAACATGGATTGAATGGTTTTCTAATTCAGGGATTTGACACACAAAGAATGGCCGAATTACTTGATAAGTTCTTACTTAGCGATAATTTTGATAGCAAGATTATATCGAACGATGCCAGAATGCGTTTCTCTGAAGAAGCGGTTGTTGAGTCTTACCTAAATATCCTCTAAAAGGTTGACGTTTCCGTGCAAGCGTCAAATTAGACTATTGATTTCAAGTTAAAAGGTTCTTTAGAAAAATGAGACTGACACAGATTCCACGCTAAGAGACAACTTTCGATGGGCAGCTCAAACAGGAATAAATTATCAGGCTGAAGTTAAGGGAAATTCAAAAGAAGAGGCCTAAGGAGAACCCAGTCAATTTTTTGATTTTCTAGACATAAATGTAGCGCGAGGAAAGAAGCATTACCACGAGTTGCCACAGAAAAATGGAGCTCAGGGGCACCAATTGTTGCACTTGAGGAGGGTGAACTACGAAATATCCTATCTCCAACCGCATTTGGTGGAACCGCTCCAAGCGTAAACAGAACGACGCTATCGCAAACACGTGATGGTCAGATAGGGATCTTTAGGTAATCTTGTGTTTATCTAGGGCTGTTTATTTCAGTAAATTTCGCGAATAGCTTTGTCGTTCAAAACCACCAAGCCTAAACGGAAATACTGGAAATTCGTTCAACACAAAAGATGTGTGCCTCACGGTTGCGGATGCCGCCAGACGAACGCTGTCCGACTCTGGTTACGAAATTCCAATTCATCGAATTTTGCCCGGAAACTCCGCAAATCCTTACATATTAGGCAATAACTCAAAATTGAGAAAAGTGTTGCAAAATATTGATTTGGGTTGGTCGCCGTCAAATCGCATGTAAGTTGGTTACAATCAACATAGGAAGAAAGTGTATTACTAGAAGTGATCCACTGGATGGGAAAATTCATATGAAAAGGGTCTACCTGACATACGATAACTTGGCTAAGCAGGATGGAGCGGGAGCCCAACTTCAACGGATCTTTGGGATCTTTGCAGTAGCTAAAAAATTACGATTGAAATACCTACATTCAGATTTATTAGCTACAGCGGAAGAACTCTCGCACAACTTGAATTCTGATAAAGATTTAGGAAAGTTACTTCAAGTTGTAAATGAAGTCTTTAAGCTTCCGTCGGATATCCTCCCTGCATATTTCCGCGAAATAAAAGTTCACAATTTAACACTGAGGAAGTTGTTTAAATTGGTGTTGAGTGCTTATCTGAAACGTGAAAACATTTTAGTAAGGATTTGTCTACCATTTGGGTTAATCGAGAAATATCCAGATTGGTATGAAATTGCAGGTGAAGAGATTCGGAAATTGAAACCTGAAATTACCTCGAACCCAAAGAATCAAGTGGTAGTTCACGTACGATACGGCTACAAACCGATTGAAGGAAAAAATATTGCAAGTTCACCAAGATTCCTACCCCTTGCATACTACCCATTAGCGTTGGCACAACTTTTTGCAAAGGAAAATTTAGATCCTTCGACACGAGTCGTAGTGCATACCGATATCCCAAAATCGAGTGGTAGTTGGGCTCCCTATCAGGAAACCAAAATTGCAGAACTCGAAAGCATAGGATATGAATTTGCTGGGAATAGACTTCAGTATGAGACAGTTGATTTAAAAGCAGACTATTTTTCGGATTATGCTAATCTCACCGTGAAGTACAGTGAGCCGATATTGGAAACCTTAGAAGAAATGTATACCTCCAAGTATTTACTAATGAGTCGTTCCTCCTTCTCCTATATAGCGGGAATTATTAATCCGAACAAGGTCTATATTCCGAGACAACATGGCCACGCCAAACTGAATCGTTGGACTTGGGATTTTTCTGAAGACAAAACTCCCAAAATTGAACTTTTATCAGGAATCTAAATGCGCCAAAGTAGTATTACAACCCTCCTGTCTTATCTTGGAAGAACCAAAACTGGAAAAATTCGCATTTTTCTTCTGCGGGGAGGACTCGGGAACCAACTTTTTCAAATTGCGGGTATGGCAAGCCTTTCTAAAAGCAAAAATTTTTATGTTGTATTTTGCGAGACAGATGTTAAGAAGAATCCGCGTGACAAGCAAGGTGCGGCTGCGCTCAGCTTCGATGTAGAGTCTTGGTTTAGTGAGCAAAATTCTGTGTGTAAGTCAAACAAAATTATGGATTTCCTGATTAGAGTACTCAGGAGTGAGAAAGTTCGAAAATTTTCACTAAAAAATATAAATGCAGATCTGGCGATCAAATATTCTGAGATTACAATCGCAACGATACAAGGATATTTGCAAAGCGCTAAGTTCCCTATGGCGATTTCTGCGGATATAATTAAAGAAACCTTTCACCAAGAGACGGATGAATTAATTAATCCTGAGTCGGTGGCAATTCATATCCGAGCTCAGGATGGATTGCAGAATAGTGCCATGGTTTTAGGTCTTAGTTATTATCGAGATGGCTTGATGCACGTGGGAGCAAACTCAGAATCTTCCATTGATGTTTTTAGCGACGATATTTTATATGCTCAATCATTCTGTGCTCAGCTAGGGAACTTCAGCTTTAATTTTCCTGAAATTGATCTAGAACTAAGTCCTACGGATTTACTATTGAAATTAGCTAGTTATAATAAAATAATAAGCTCAAAAAGCACCTTATGTTGGTGGTCTACATATATTGCCCAAACAAGAAATCCGGGTGCCGTGATTATCTCCCCTTGGGAATCTGATTTACACCTCGAAAATTGGATACGACTCAAAAATGTTTAGAATAACTCTTCTTGATTTACGCGCCAGATTTTAAAAATTCGTACATTTCAAAAATTCCAGTTTTTAAACCTAATTGTGGCAACTGTAATGTTTCAAGAATTTTCCCGTTACCCGTGTAATTTATCCCCTGGGCTTCTTCTTGAAAATGGATAGGTACTTCGTGATCTGATAGTGTGTTCATGAAAGCGCAAATCTCGGAAAGAAATAATTTTTCTTGATAAACCAAATTCATCTCCTTGGGAAGATTAGCTCCATTAATCCAAGATTTCAGGACTGGGACAGTGTCTTGAACGTAAAAGTAATCCATTTGGAAATCCTTGAAAATTATCATCGGTTTACGTTGGATATACTGAATCAAATTGAAAGTAATAAACCGATCTACTCCCTCCGACTTTCCGAACGCATTAAAATAACGCAGAGATACAGAATTTTCTTGGCCTTGAGCAAGATAATTATTTAGAAATTTTGATTGCCCATAGAAATCTGATGGGTAGGATGCGAGAGAATATTCCTCCCTTGCTTCATCGATTGATTCGTTTCTGTTGTAAATGGCACCACTACAAAATAGGACCAAGGGAATTTCTAATCTTAATAGATTTACAGTTGATTTAACATTATTTGTGAGAGTTTCCAGTGTATCAATCTTGTTTCGACGGCCCCCACGAAATGCCGCGTGTATTATTTTTTCAATTCGGTTCTCCTGTATGAAGTTCTTGAGTGAGTGCCAGTCGGTCAAGTCGCCCTGGTATGTAATAATTTCTTCAGACAGTTTGAGCTCCGGGATTAGTTCTCTTCCTAGGAACCCTTTATGACCAGTGAATAGAATTGTCATCGTTTTAAAGACAAAAATGCTGGCTTATCTGAATACAAGAACTGCTCAATTGATTCATTTAGCTCAATTTTATCTTCTGGCCAATAGAGGTCTATATTTGCAAAGTTTTTGAGAATTGATGGAATTTCGGGGCTGTGGTGCGTAAAACCTGCTTCACCGTAATCAAAGTCCCTGCCGCTGCCTACAAGTTTTACTGGGATACCCTCATGTTCTAAATAATTCCGAATGAACTCGAATGGTCTATAAATGAGAAAAGATGAGATGGAGTAACACACTGGGATTTTTCCCTCGAGTGCCATGCCGGTAGCCATGCCAATCATAAGTTGTTCAGAAGATCCAACATTTATGCATCTTTCAGGGAATTCTGCCCTGATCTTATCAAAAATTCCAAAACCTAAGTCACCCAGCAGTACTGTGATTGCGCTGTTCTTTCGCATTTCTTTCTCAAGGGCATTTACGAATTCGAATCGCATATTTTCTTCCTCATAGTTTCATACTGCCCATCAGTCATTTTCATGTAATGAGCCTTTAGGGAAAATTCATCAAATGGGAACAACGTAGGGAATCTTATATTCGCCGCCGGGTAGACCGCTAGAAGTTCTTTGCTTAATCTTTCACCATTGATTTCATCGTAGGCGATAAAATTATTGATATTGAAATATACTTTTAAATTACTGAGCCCGTGCCAATTGGCAAATCTGATTGCTTCCCAAACAGAACCCTCGGCACATTCACCATCAGAGACAACACAATAAATAGTTTTCTTTGGGCTTGCTAGTGCCATCCCAGTTGCAACTGTTATGCCCATCCCTAGACTTCCAGTGCTACAGTCCACATTTAGATTAGGATTTCTTTTGGGATGGTCTCCCATAGTTTCAAACATCACTGATGAGTCGTGACCCCGAAAAGCTTCAAGAGTTACATAAAGCGCGGCGGCTGCGTGACCATTTGAGAGCACAACCTTGTCAGAAACTTTCATTTCGTCGAAAATTTCCTTCAAAATTGGGAGAGTTGAAAATGCGCTTCCCAAATGGTGCTTGCCGTACTTGTGACATTGTTCTAATAGCCTCAGCCTGAGAAACTCTAGAGAGATCGTCATAAGGTTCAGAATATTAGCCTAATATAAATAAAAAGACCGATTTCAGATTAAAACTAATTGAATTTTGAAGCAAGTCGGTATCTGATCCCGGCGGCCATTCTCTTAGAAAGGCTCCCATCAATCCTGCTCCCCAAATTTTCACACCTGACGCAAAAAATTTGATCACCAATCTGGGTCTCATAAAATTCGTGAGTTTGGACAGGTTCGGGTTCTATACGTTGATTCATTCCGCGAGAATCCTGGAAGCTTAAGTCGTGGGCGAGACGTTCAAAAGTTGCGCTACTGTATTTTGATTTAGTCCATAGAGCATAATTGGCTAAGGCATCCCACCGGTTTGAATTTACAAAGCCCCAACGGGAATATTCGGTCCAGAACCTAATTACTTTACTTTTATATAGTCGCTCACCGAGGCTGGAATCAGGAAAAACTCGATCGATTGCGTCTATAACGATTTGCTCGTCAAACTTCTTGTCATACCAGACTTGGCTTATCAAGTTGTAAAAGTTTTCATTAAAAACCATTCCCCAGACTGGAAGAAATAGATTTCCCTTAGTGGTCGTCTCACCAGAATAATTGTGGTTGAAATGTGAATACGCAGAAAGAAGTATGGGGTCACTTGACTTTTCCACTGCAAGATTCTCGACAATTTTCGAGTATTTTCCCAACTCTAAACCTATATCTTCCTCGAGCCAGATTCCTGATGACCCAGATTCCAATGCTCTACCTTGAATTCGCATCGTATGCTCCGTGATTCCGATGTTGGAGTCATAAACCCATAAATCAAGTTTTGCATTTGAGCTGGCGTATTTTTCGGTAATTCGAATTGTTTCTTTTCTCCACTCCTTTTCACTGTCAGCTGCATCTTTACGCAGTCCATCAATAACTACTACAAGATTGTCTAGAGAATTCCAATTTAGAACAGTCTTTATGGAAGATTCGGTCATCTCTGGACGCATATACGAAGTCAGAAAGACATTGTTAGGTTTTTTACTAATCACCAGTAGCCCCCTATTGATCCCAGAAAGCTAATTAGGAAAGACATACAAAACTGTGTCTGCAATTGCACGGGAATGTCGCCGCAAATAGAAACGAGTATTCTCACCCAATATTGCTCTTAGCCAAATTGGGATAAACCAAATATCTGTAGGTTTGTGGTAAATGGAAATAGCCAGATCAGGCCTTGATTGCCTTATCGCTTGTTCGGCACCTTTAAGAGCAGAAATCTCCGAACCTTCGATATCCATTTTGATTAAGTTCGGGTTCCAGTTTGGAAAAGCTTCATCGATAGATACACACTGGATTGCTATTCCACCCTCAGAAACTATCTGACTTCCAGAACTTGATTGTGCGTTAAATTGGAGTACTGAAGTACTCTCTCCAACAGCCAGAGGCAGACCAATGTGATTCTCCTTATCTTGGATATTTGAAGAAAGTCTTTTAAAGTTTGCGGAATCTGGCTCGAAACATATGGCACTTTCAATCGAGTACCCGTTATCTGTGGCTTGTCGTAACGTATCCCCGTCAAAGGCACCACAATCAAGGACGCGCAAGTTTGGTTTCCACTTAGGTATCCCAGGTGGGAAATAAGGATTAGGGGTAATGCCAGTATCTTTATCTGCAAAGGTTTGAACGTAAGTTGTAAAGTAATCAAGACATGTTTTGCTTTCTTCGTCACTCAAGAATTCTCGAACCTGGGCCAACCCATCCATATTACTAAGCACCACCGTGGGGTCTAGCATGCAAACATTCATTCCGGTTTCCTTAAGCAAACCAGTAGCATACTGAGAAAAAGTCATCACATGCATCCACCCACCCGCTCGCAGTGTCGCCGCAATCTTGTCGATATCTATATCTGGGTTCATTATGCCAATGATTGCGATGTATTCAGATCGATTGTTAGGTAATGATTCCCATGTACTTGGAGTGTAAACAGATAGACCGCAGGTAGTTTTGAGTGGAAGTTCCTGCGTCACAATAAAGCCATCGATAGCAATTGAGTTTCGCGTAAAGCCTTCCAGGACCCACCAAGCAGCTCCACCCGCTCCGACAATAACTTTGGGGGCCTTAAGATAAGAAATCATTACTCACACCTACACCTTTTCTAAAAGTCTCAGCCCTCAACCTAAATCTACCATTGATCATCGAATCAAGTTATTACAAAAGGAATCAGCGCCCAAAATCATCAACTATTTGACCATGAAGCAATTAATTTATGGTAATTCCTCAATTGATATTTTGAAGAATTCCAAAAGTCTATTGACTGCCTTCCCCAATACATTATTGTTCACTAATGAACATATGTGTAACCGGTGGAGCGGGATTCATCGGCTCTGAGATTGTCAGACAGCTAGTCGCATCACAGCATGAGGTATTAGTGATTGATTCACTCACGTATGCGGGCGATTTGTTCAACCTTACGGAAGTTAAAGGCAAAATCCAATTTTTTCAAGTAGATATTAATGACAAGCAAGAGATAAAAGAAGTTTTTAATTCAGTGAAAGTGGACTTAATTATAAATTGTGCAGCTGAGACGCATGTGGATAATTCAATCAGCGATCCTGGTATTTTTTTTCAAACAAATATTTTGGGAACATATAATCTTCTTGAGATTGCACGAACTCAGTCAATCAAATTCCTGCAAGTTTCGACCGATGAAGTATATGGATCAAAGGTTGAAGGAGAGTTTAGTGAGGATTCAATTCTCAACCCCTCTTCACCTTATTCTGCCTCTAAAGCGTCTGCTGAAATGCTGGTGAATTCATATATTTCAACTTATAACTCCAACGCGCTCATTGTTCGATGCTCAAATAATTATGGACCGCATCAATTCCCTGAGAAGTTAATTCCAGTTTTCTTATCAAAATTAATCTCGGGGGGCAAAGTGCCTCTTTATGGGAATGGTGCGAATATAAGAGAATGGATTCATGTCTCTGATAGCGCAAAGGGAATTATTGATGTTGCCCTGCAAGGGAAGCGCGGCGATATCTTCAATATTTCTAGTTCAGACTTTAGAAGTAACATTGAAGTAACGAAACTATTATTAAGTATTCTGGATAAGACTGAAGAGCAGATTGAGTATGTAGCTGACAGACCAGGACACGACTTTCGTTATGCAATCGATAGTTCGAAGATTCGACGAATACTGTCCTGGCAACCCCTTATAGGATTTGATGAGGGATTGCGTTCTACAGTGGAATGGTACCTAGCAAATCCAAATTTCTTGACTAAGAAGGGCCCAGCTCATGTCTAAAACTAAAGGAATTTTATTAGCAGGCGGTCGGGGCACGAGACTTGCTCCGATCACGACTGTATTGAACAAGCATTTAATTCCGATTTATGACAAGCCAATGATCTACTATCCACTCTCAACTTTGATGCTTTGTGGGATACGAGAGATTGCCTTAGTCACAAATCCTGAGGATGTAAATATATTCAAGCGCCTGCTTGGAGATGGGTCCCAGTTGGGCATTGAGATCACCTATTTCACTCAAGACAATCCCAATGGACTTCCAGAAGCCTTCACTATTACCAAGAAATACCTCGAAGGGTATAAGTCGGTATTGATTCTTGGGGATAATTTATTGATTGGTCAGGGGCTCGGGACAACTCTGGAAACCCACCTAGATGGGGAAGGAGCATCCATTCTCGCTTTCCCCGTAAATAACCCGCAAGAATATGGAGTGGTCGAGTTTGATGAAACCGGAAAAGTAATTTCCCTAGAGGAAAAGCCTGCAAACCCTAAATCGCATTTTGCTGTTCCAGGAATCTACTTTATGGATGAAAACGCCTCAGAATATGCAGGTCAATTAAAACCCTCGAGCCGCGGAGAACTTGAAATTACAGATTTGCTTAGGAAGTATCTTGAAACAAATCTTCTCTCAGTTACAACAGTTCGTAGAGGAACTGGATGGATGGATGCTGGGACTACAGAATCCTTATACGCAGCAAGCGAACTCGTACGCGTTCTTCAAAATAGGCAGGGCTATCGGTTTAATGTGCCCGAAGAAATTGCCTTCAATAAAGGGTGGATATCAAAATCTCAGCTCGAAAGTATTGCAAGTAAGTATGCAAATACCAGCTACGGGGCTTACCTTTCGACCCTCGGCCGCGACTAGTAGATTTTCATCTGCTGCGCAAGCACTGTAAATTCAGGAATTTCAAGGTAAGAACTGTCAGCCCAAATACTCGAAATTAATTCGTACTTAGTCGAATCCAAACTTAGATTTCTAACACGATTACTTGGTCGTACCAACACTTGTACATCATCTCGACCTAAAACTTTTAGTAGTTCTCGTATTAAATCACAGCGCTGGATTTTGTTTTTACTGCTTAGATGTAGCAAACCGCGAGGAAATGAATCATTTTTCAAAATAACTACCACCAATTCGCATAGTGCGTCAGTTGTAACTCCATTCCAATAGTAATTCTCAGAGATTTCAAATATCGCGCCAGAATCTAATTTCCGCAAACTAAAAACTAACCCACTTGTAACCGCATTTCTCGGTGAGTCACCCACAAAAGATGTTCGAAGAACTAAGTTACCAAACATGGAGAGATCCCCCAGTAATTTTGTAAACCCATACTTTGTCCGAGGAGTAGGTAGAGATTTCTCATAATTAGATGAATGGAATCCTGAAAAAACTGCGTTAGTACTAAAATGAATTACCTTAATATTACGTAGGAATCCAATGTAAGCTAACTGGATTGGTAGAAAAGTATTAGCTTTCAACATATCTAAAATCGACCTCTTGGCAGATGTCACAGCAATGCAATTAATGATGTAGTTTGGGTGGACTTCTGCAACTAGGCGATTTAAACCCTTAACTGAATAAGTGAAATCGTGATCTTTGGAAAGATTCCGAGTTGTAACCACCAGTTCCAACCCTTGAACATTTATGAGTGCTTGCTCTAAGCAAGAACCGAGCAGCCCATCAGCACCAAGGAGTAGTACCTTAGCCACGTCTTACTGCCGAATTGCTGAGGCGACCATTGGAATTTTCATGAGCAATTCGGAAAGCTGTTCGACTGAAAGAATTTCAGTATTAGCCGAGGTATATTCAAGCTGCTCTGATTGTCCCTCGAAAGCAAGTAGATCATTGTGATGAGTACGTTTTTTAACTTGGAAGTATTTTTCGTGCTCAATCGCAAGGGAACGTTCTTCGGCGGTGAGGAGTGTTTCATGGATTTTCTCGCCTGGTCTGACCCCAATAATTTTCATCTCAACCTGCGCTTGCTTAAGCAAAAGCGATAGAGCGCCTACTATAGTTTCAACTGTAGCCGCGGGAGATTTTTGCACGAACAAGTCTCCGTCTGAACCATTTGCTAATGCAAACAAAACAAGGTCAACCGACTCGTCAAGAGACATCATGAATCGAGTCATGATGGGATCAGTAATAGTGACGTAACTATGGTTCTTGATTGATTCAATGAATTGCGGAATAACAGACCCTCGAGATCCGATTACGTTCCCGTAACGAGTGATAACGGATGTAGAGCCGGATGAATAATCATCTGAACGAACCAATTTTTCCATCAAAGCTTTTGTCATGCCCATGACATTGAGAGGATAAACAGCCTTATCGGTACTCAAAAAAACCGAATTAGTAACGTTAGAGTTAGTAATTGCACGCAATAAATTATGACTACCTTTGACATTTGTTTGCACGAACTCCCAAGGGAAAGCCTCTGAAGCGGGAACTTGCTTTAGTGCCGCGGCGTGGAAAATATAGTCAACACCATAAAGTGCTCTTAAAACAGATTCATAGTTTCTGATATCGCCGAGAATGAATCGAAGTCTGGGGTCAGATATCTCTTGTCTCATAAAATGTTGCTTAGCCTCATCACGGCTAAAAACCACAACTTCACGAATATCAGTACCAAGCAACTTGTTTACTAAAGTGTGCCCAAAGGACCCAGTACCACCGGTAATTAAGAAGGATTTCCCTTTTAACATCATTCTCCAATGGGACTACTAGTTACAAACAGTATTCAAATCTTAATCTAGTATTGCCAAATAACCACCTATAAGAACGGGAGAATTCGATGGATTTATCCGATGTAACCGTTGTCGTTCTGTCGAGGGGGCGTGAGGAAATTCTAGCTCGCACACTGGCTTACTGGGCGGAGGTCAATATCTCTGTATTGGTTCTTCATAACACCAACGCCCCACTCAGTGAGGCATTACTAAGTTCAAATATTGAATATCATGTAGATCAAGTTGCATATGGAGAACGATGTGGGCATGTGCCCGAGCATTTACAAACCGAATTCGCTATTCTTTGTGCAGACGATGAGATATTCATTCCAAGCGCAATTTTTGCAATGAAAATGGCTCTAAGAAGTAGCCCTTCTCTCTCATCTGTTGGGGGTTCAACAATTGCAATAGGCAAATATGGACCAATTTTAACCGGGACCCATTCTTACTCCAATATGCAATCTTATGTTAACAATGGTTCAGATTGTACGGAGAGATTGCAGAATCACTTTAATGATGGTGCAGGATACCGAAATGGAGGAATTTATAGATTGCTGAGAAAAGACTTGATGATTGAGTTAATGGAAACTTTTCATGAAGTTGCATCGATCTCTACTCCCTACATTTATGAAGTCACTGGGGAAATCATTGTCAATGCCTACGGTCCTTCATTGTACTTAGAGAATGTTTACTGGATACGTAACTGGATAAATGCTCCTGTAGGGCATAAGTACTGGGACCGAAAACTGTACTTTGCTAACTGGATGTCTGAAGTGAAATATGACGAAGAGGTTCAGAGATGGAATCATATTCTGATGTCACATTTGCAATTACCTGCCAATAATTACAAAGAATGCATCGAAAATGTGGTTAGGTTGAGACAATCCAGCGAAGAACGTGAAATCGCGAGTTTGTCTAGAAGACTGATACCGATCTCAGTAAACATCAAGTGGTTTATACGAAAGATGCTAATACCTAAGACTTTACCAAATAGTGTAGACACATCACTGGGTAGGATGCATAACTCCGGAGCAATATTTACTAGGTCTGAGATTTTCCACGCCATTTCGTTTCTTGTGTAGTCCTTTCATTATTTCGAGTAAATTTGATAAAAAGTATTGTCATTAAACTAGAATTTAGTAATAGAATCATGATGTGGTGAACAAGAAATCCAAACTTCTGGAGTATTCAGAGATAGTTAGATGTGGAGCTTGTCATTCCAATTCTTTGACAGTCATCCATGATTTTGGTGAGGTCCCTCTTGCGGGTTACTTCCCAAAGCCAGATGAGGTGCTAATTCCGTTGCTACCAATGAAATTACTGCAATGCCTTAATTGCACGCTCCATCAAATTTCGCCAGATATCTCGGATAGGTATCTCTTTGAAGATTATCGGTACGTATCTTCGATAGGAATGCAATCTCACTTTGATGAACTTGCATCATGGTTTAAACTAAGTCAAGAACCCAGACCAGACTCTCGCATTGTTGAATTTGGTTGCAACGATGGCCCCTTACTTAGCTCTTTGACGAAACTAGGATTCAATCCAGTCGGGATTGATCCCGCCTCGAATATAGTTCAAATTGCGAGGGGAAAGGGCCTAAATGTTGTAAATGATTTTTTCGGGTTAGATGCCCTAGAGCGATATCCAGAGCTCCAGAATGTTGACTTCATCTTTTCATCAAACTCTTTTGCACATATCACTGATATATTTGAAATTGCCGACGCAGTATCAAGAGCTCTTGCGCCTAACGGACGTTTTATAGTCGAAGTTCAAAGTTTGGTAGAACTACTAAGAACAAGCGCATTTGATTTCATTTACCACGAGCATAAGTATTACTACACTATTGAGAGTATTTCTAATCTATTAGAACAATTCGGATTAACACTAATTCACTGCTCAATAATTACCACACACGGTGGCTCTTATAGACTTGTATTTGAGAAAGCTCTAACTCAGATAAATTCTGTAATTTTAGAAAAAATGAGGAGCGATGAACAACATTTTTTAGCATCAAACGGAATAGGCCACGCAATCGAGAAATATCTGAATGAATTAGAGAAAATGGATGCATACCTGGGTGAGGTGTACCGCCAGGGTAAAAGGATTATTGCGTTTGGCGCGTCAGGGCGGGCAAATATGCTTTTAGGGAATTTACCTGTAGCAAGAAAGATTCTTAAGTTTGTTATAGACGAATCGCCAGAACGTATAAGTCGCATGATGGCACAAAACGGTTTACCGGTAGTTGGTTTTAATGGGATAGATCCCAAGGAATATGATGTTGTAGTTGTTTTGGCATGGAATTACGTGAGAGAAATAATCGCAAAATGGAACAATAGCGAGAGCTTATTTGTTGTCCCGCTACCTACGTTTAAAGTTATTCAAGATCAGTCTCATACAAATTAATCAATTCCGTATGTCCCCGAACCAGACCTTTGAACTGAGTGACGTTTATTCTAGGAAGTGAAGATTGACTTTGGTCCACGACTGCACGGATAGCTGCTATCCAAAAAGAAATCTTTGAAGAAGTTCCGATGAAGTAGTCAGCATGAACTGAATTGGCAATTACTTGAGTTGTACTTGAATTTGGCACCTCAAGTGGTTGTGTTTCGGCTGTAGAAAATCTTTTTTTGGCCTCTACTGGTGAATCTGAGAATACAATTAATTTTGAGAAGTCATAATGTTTTTGAATGGCCTTAAATTCTGATAGGACTGAACGCGAACTTATAGGCTCCTTTTCGCTGAGAGTAAGTAAGTCTCCCAAGCGATAGTGGATGCAACATGAACTTTCGTTCGTATTTGGCGTAGAAAATTCTTTGCTAAGGATTAATCTTTTCAAATCAGCTAGAAAATCGGGGCTGATACTTCGGAAGGAATAATGTCCACGTAATGACAAGACCCATGGTCGCAATTTCTCAGTGGAAAGATCGTCGTTGCAATGAGAGATGAAGCCGATTCTTAACAGAATATTCTTGACATGAGCCCTAATATCAGCATTTGTTGACTTAGGATTTGATTCAGACGAATTAGCCAGTGACCAAAAATCCTCTTGGTAGATATAGCGAAAATCTGAGAATAACTCGACAACTTCTGGAACTCTACGAGTTACTCCACCCGTATGGAGAACTATTTGAATGGTCCTCCCTGGGAATCTCCTTCTTAAGTCTGCGCAAATAGCGACCGCAAATAACTGGGAGCCCAAGCCTCCCCAAGTGTGAATCTTTAACGGAGGAAGGAATCTCTGCACGTGCTTAGTATAAAGGGGCTGTAGCATAAACTACCCAAATGGCAAATCAGACCTCATCAAAAATTGACGTCTTTTTCCTCAGCTTTGTCGGGCCCAATTATTCTAGATCGAGCACCCTATTAAATTTTGAGTCATCTGCATTTCAAAAGAGTTATCTCCAATTGCCTACGGGGCCAATGAATTTTACTTATAAGATTTTTCAGAATAGGCATGCGCTAAGAAGTGCAAGCTGCATAGTAATTATGTCCCCATGTCATATGCTGACTCCAGTCGTAAAACTTTTAACTCGAAAACCATTAATACTCGACGCTGGCTGGGCACTCACGGATGGACTAATTTCGAGAGGGTTAACCCCTTTTAGGATTTTTACATTACCGTTAACTATTCTTATAGACTTTATCGCATTTCTTTTTGCCGACATAGTTCTGTTGGAAAGCCAGGCGCAAGCTCGTCGCGTCAGGCGCATGTTAGGCGTTCCAAAATCAAAAATAAAAGTGTTGTTTACGGGTTTGAATGAAACTAGCTTTTCTTTAAAATCTGTACAGTCTGCATTAATAACTGACCTCAAGAATCGGATTGAAAAACTAAATTTTCCAATAACTATTCTCTTCCGCGGGAAAATTAATCGTGAAGCTGGGTTTGAGAATATACTTTCTGCTGCCCATCAACTCCAAGATCAAGCAGCTTTCATTTTTGTTGTGGGCAATAAGGATATCGATAAAAAGTTTCCAATTAACTGTATAACGCTCTCTGAAATTTCGGATGATGATATGAAGCACATATATCTTCTAGCTGATATAGCACTAGGACAAATATCCTCCCATCCTCGTCTTAAGTACACTATTCCACACAAGGCTTATGAAGCTGGTTTTTTTGCTATCACGTATGTAACCTCTGATTCAGAAGGCATTCGTGAATTTCTTAACAGCGACTCAGCATTTCTCTTGAAAGAACCTTTCCCAGAATCATTGGTGGAGGCGGTGTCAGACTTAAGGAATCTCGAACTTCGTACTAAGTATGCAAAAAACATTCATCAAAAGTATATGGAAGTAGCGTCACAATCCATTCTCAATGAGAGATTTGAAGAAATTACTGCTCAGTTAGTTATAACTAAAGCTCGTAGATCTCGCTAATTTTTTGGTTCATTAGATCTGCCCTAAAGATATTTAGCTGAATTTTTTGCAGTTCTAGAATTCTCTTTCGATACGCAGTATTAGAAAGGTCAATTATTTTCTGGTAGAAGTCATTGCTGTCGCCAGTAGTGCACAATCCTGGGAAGTTATTACCTAAAACTTCAGGAATTGCAGAATTGCCAGAAGCCACGATTGGAATCCCTGCATCCATTGCTTCAAGTAGAACCATGCCGAATCCTTCGTATTTGCTCGTCAAGATAAATACATCGAGGCCCGCAAGAAAATCGTAAATGCGAGAACTTCGTCCCAGGAATTGAACTGATTGGTCAAGTTTTATTGACTTGGTTAATGCCTTTAGTTCCACTTCAAGCGGACCAGCTCCCAAAATTGAGAGAGTGCTACCAGGAGCGACTTCCCTGAATTTGCTGAACGCCCTAAGCATTGTGGGGATATCCTTCTGGTCTGTTAATCTTGAAATCGTTCCCCAATTAATGTTTGTGCGATCTATGTTCTCTTGGGAGAGCACCCCAGTGAAGCGCCTGTTATATCCATAATGCACCACGTCAACTTTGACGCGACGTGCAATTTCCCCTCTTGCAAGCAAAAAATCTTTAACTGCATTTGAAATTGCAATAATTTTTATGCTGCGGATTTCAACCATTTTAGATAATAGATTTGAGAGATTTTTTGGTGCACCGGGGAAAAATGGTTCAGCATTGTGTCTCGAAGCGAAGAATTTGAATTTTGCCAGGGTGGAAAAGGCTACTAATTCTGCGCGAGGAAGATGAGCATGAACAATTACGTTACGCTTGTTCAGAAGTTTCCGAAACCTTAACGGCTGGAATATCACTGCCGTTGTTGCTAAATCATCGTGAACTGTAATCCCAGATAATTCGAAGTCTGCCTTTAGTTCGGGCTCACCCTTTAGGTAAGCAACGTGAACGTCAAAACCACTTTTTATTTGTTCGCTTGCCAGCACTAATAACTGGTTTTCTGCTCCACCACGATTAATAGTTGTGATTAAGTGAAAAATAGTTCTCAAACTGCAAGCTCCTTGGCAAAGTATTTTGCTGTCAGTTCAATTCCAGCATCTAAGGTGACACCAGGATTCCAATTCAAGATACTTCGTGCCAAAGAGATATCAGGCTTTCTTTGACGTGGATCATCTTGTGGTAGTGGTTCAAAAACTATTGGAGACGAGGATTTCGTAATTCGGACTACTTTTTCTGCCAACTCCAGCATTGAAAATTCATCAGGGTTGCCTAAGTTTATCGGTGTATCAACAGGGCTTGCTAAGGTCAACATCTTAATAATTCCCTCGACTAAATCTGAGACATAACAGAATGATCTTGTCTGCGAGCCATCTCCGTAAATAGTGATTGGACTCCCTTGAAGAGCCTGCACAATAAAATTAGAGACTACTCGTCCATCCCCAACTGCCATATTTGGTCCGTAAGTATTGAATATCCTGACAAGCCTGGAGTCGACACCATACTGACGTTTGTAATCGAAACATAATGTCTCAGCAGCGCGCTTTCCCTCGTCGTAGCAGGAACGGATACCAATTGGGTTCACGTTGCCCCAATAAGTTTCGGGTTGTGGCGAAACACTTGGGTCACCATAGACCTCACTAGTTGAGGCTTGAAGAATTCTGGCACCACTTTCTTTGGCTAGGTGGAGCATATTGATTATTCCCAGAAAGTTGGTCTCGATAGTTCGAACAGGATCGAGTTGATAATTCTTAGGTGATGCAGGGCAAGCAAAATTTAGAATCGCTTCTACATCTGCTTGGAATGGTAAACGGACATCGTGTTCTTTGAATCTAAATAATGGGTGCTTTAATGGGTCCGAGAGATTATTCACCGATCCTGTTGAAAGGTCATCGATGCCAATTACTTCGTGGCCTGAATCCAATAGTTTTGAGGCTAGGTGTGAACCGAGAAATCCAGCTGCCCCAGTTAATAGAATCTTCATACACGAACTTTCTCACGAAAAGCCAAAATATCGAATTATTGGAGAAGTGTAGCGAGCTGTTCAATCCAGTTGCGCAGAGAGTGGTCGCGATGAGCCACTTCCAATCTTCTGGCTAATTCATAGTTAATTTCATCTGTGGATAGGGTTCTGAAAGCCTGATACTCGTCTTTTAAATCAGAAATCGGTAATTTGGACCATGTACCGAAGATGCTTATATATTCAGGATTTAAAGTAATAACCGGAACGCGTAGCATCGTTGACTCAATAAGAGTCTTATCGAGTGATCCAAGGTATCCGTGAAAAAAACACCCATTCTTGGCCATCTCAATTGGAAACTGCTCTCTTGGTATGGCCTCTTTGAAGTGGAGCCACCCTTTTTCAACTCTTGGTTTGCAATTTTTTATCAAATCATTAGCCCAACTGCGAGATTCTTGATTTGCTGGTGAACCAATGATCGTAAGTATGATATCCGGAAAATTTTTTTTAAGTTCTTCTGCTGTAGAAATCAAGAAGTCGATCTTCTTGGACTTGTCGAATCTACCTATGTGAATTAACTTATCAAAGTTTAATTCATTAAAAGGAATTGGCATAAATTTCTCTTGATCGATTGCCTGTCCGATTGGCCTTACCAATTTGCCAGTAAGCGGACATGAGCCAATTGTTGAAGTGATAATTCCCGTCACCCACCAGGATGCAAAGACTAAATATTTTGATTTAAATGTGTGTGCATACCAGAGATACTGTCTCCGACCACGTAATCGAACTAATGGCGAGAAAAGAGCACATTGTAAATCTGTCATGTGGTAAAAAACGGATTTAAAGTCACCTCGAATAATTTCAGGAATCGCCTTAGCAAATAACCAGTAAAGGTTTCTTAAGCCATGGCCGGGCTTCCAATTTGTAGAGATGATCCGAATTCTCGGGCTAGACTCAATCTCACCGACTCTTCCGGTGATGACAGTTATCTTCTTGAAATTATCCGCTAACGCCAGAACAGCCTCATATTGGTGCGAGAGTAAAGGGTCTTTTGGATCCATAACAAAGTTGAAAACTAACAAGTTCGAATTTGATTTCACATGCCTAGTGTAGAGTTCGACCCATCGTTGAAGTGAGCAGTCGAAAGGTTGCAGCATTGAAATATTTAGTTACTGGCGCGGCCGGCTTCATAGGCTCGAATCTTTCGGCGCGTTTGGCAAAATCGGGCAATGAAGTCCTCGGGGTGGACAATTTCAGCCCATATTATTCTCCAAAATTGAAAGAACTTCGGGTTGGAGAATTTTTGACTCCAAATGGAATTGAAGTTAAACAGATTGATTTATCAGATATTACCGATGTTGAAAAAATTGTTAAAGGTTTTAAACCGGATGCAATTATTCATCTAGCAGCACAACCCGGAGTGCGCACACCTTTAGGCAAGAGCTATCAATATATACAGAATAACCTTGTGGCCTTTGCCAATGTACTGCAAGTAGCCATTGAAGAATCAGTCCCAGAGATTCTTTATGCGTCCTCATCAAGTGTTTATGGAAATTCAACTAAAAAGGCGTTTAAAGAAGATGATTTATCTATACGTCCTATAAGTATTTATGGAGCAACAAAGTTAGCTAATGAAATTCTCGCACCAGCTTTTATTACCGGAAGCAAAACTCGGGCTAGAGGAATGCGCTTTTTTACTGTTTATGGACCGTGGGGGCGACCAGATATGGCCTACTTCAGGATAATTGACTCTATCTTGAATGGATCAGAATTTAAGAAATTTGGTGCGGGAGAAGTAAAAAGAGACTTTACTTTCGTAGATGATATAACTGCAACAATTGAGAAGTTATCACTTGAGTTATCAGATAGACCAGCTGGTTTTTCTGATGTTGTGAACATAGGAGGAGGTAGTCCGCATTCATTGAACGACCTTATCGATGTCATAAGTAAACAGCTTGGTTCAGAGCCCTTAATTTTAGAATCAGTAAGCAACCCAAACGATGTGAGTTTTACGTGCGCGGATGTTTCAAAGTTGAATGAATTAACAAAAGGTATACCAGCCATCGATTTAAAATCTGGAGTGAAAGAGACAATAGATTGGGCTCAGCGAGCTGGAATCAAGGAACACTTAGACGAGTGGATTAATTCAACCTTCTAATTATTTAGCCACGAATTTACCAGCCTGACTATACCCTCTGAATCTAGTTGTCTTTGTTTATCAATTTGATCAAGTGCGGCTGTACTGACTTTTTGATTTAGAGATTCTTGAACCAAGTTGAAAGCTTCGCTTAAGGTTGAAAAAGTCTTGATTTGATCAGGATATGAATTTTGCGCCTCGCAAGCCCCTTTCGAGTACCGCGCAATAACAAGGACTTGGCTCAAAGCGGCTTCACGAAGGGTTAGGCCGTAACCTTCTCGAGGTGCAGTTGAAATCAACACCTTTGTTTTAGAGTAAAGGTCGAGGATTTGTTCACCACTCAAATAACCCCGCATCATTACATCGCCTTTGTCTATCCAATAAGAAAGTTGTCGCTCGATCTGTGGGCGCATCGGCCCATCACCCGCGATAACGATCCTTATTTCCGGAGATGCTTCCTTCACTAATTTAATGATTTTAATTAGTTCAACAATTCCACGTTCTTGGTGAAGTCTGCCAATAAATGCGAGATCGATAGTCTTGCTATTTAATGGGATGGCTATCCGTGAGTAGTCAATCGGAATGGGCGCCAGCACAAATTTTTGCTTAGATTTTGGAGCAAAGGATGTAATCTCCTCCATTTGAAATTTAGAGACAACTCTTATTGAGTCAGAAGAAATAATCCCAATACGAGATAGGCAGACCCGCAAGATCCCACGAAGACCTTTATTGAATCTGAAGGTGTAGGTATCACCATGAAATTGAGTCTGTACTTGCACCTTAGATCTAATGAAAAATTTTAGGTAAATGCCGATCAACAAAGATTTTTGGCTATCTCCACAAACCAATGTGAATTTAGAGGAGCTTTGCTGGATTTCTCGCGTAAGCGCCAAAATTCTTACCAGCGTATTTACATTACCCTCAACGGATTTAAAGAATTTAATGTTTTGAGCTTTCAATAGTTGGGTTTGTTGACCCTGTTGGAAGCCTGCAGAAAAGAGCCAAATTCCATCTTCGTCAGAATACTGTCGAACGATTTCCCCGTATCTATTCCATCTTTCGAGCAGGTTCAAAAGTTCTAAATTATCCTTAGGGAATTTAGCTTGCAGAAAAATAGTTCTACGCATTTAATTTTTGCCTTGGATAATCTTAGAAATTTCATTAAAATTGATTTCTTTGTTAAAGCGAGAACTGGCATCATTCTTGGCTCTTTGAATGAAATCATTTGATTTTGTAACCGATGAAATCGCTAGATCTAACGTCGCATCGAGAGGCCTATCTGGACGAATTAGATACCCATCAATATCATCATTGATAACTTCCTCAGATCCGGTACCAGCCCGACCAACAGATATTAAGCCTGCAACCCTGGCTTCAACGAGTGCATGCGGAAGCCCTTCATAATAACTATTTAACACAAATATTTTACTCTTGCTTAGTAGTTTATTTACCGATTCAGTTGAAATCTCTCCCATGAAGGTAACTTTGGCACCTAAAGTTTTTGTTAAAGCCTCAAGCCGTGCTCTATCTGGCCCATCGCCTGCAACCACTAAACTAAGATTTCGCTTCGCACTAAATTGAATAAGTTCGTCAACTCCTTTCCAGGGAGCAAGGCGGCAGATCGTCACTAAATCAAACTCATATACGCCCGTTGGTACTCCGAATAATTCTGAAGGTTCTACTGAGTTGTAAATCAACCGAATGTTCTTTTGCGGAACACCCCACTGAAGACAAAGGTTAAAAAGTCCACGTGATGGAACGATTACAATCCGCGCTTTTTTCAGACTGTTTGAATAAAGTTTTCTGAATACTCTATATTTAAAGTTTAATTTTTGTAGTTGAAATTCTGCGATGCCTAGGTCTGTGACATTATTATTTCGAGCACGCTCCCAAACTATATCTCCAGGCACCTTAACCGCATAGCTAAATCTATAGATTATCGAAGACAGGTACGTTTCTAGGAAGGCACCAACAGCTAAGACTGAAATGTTTGGAGAAAGATTGCGTCTAATGCCTCGTATCATTACCGCGTATCTGAATAGGAGTGTGCGAGAACGTAGAATTCGGGAAACCCTAACTGTTCCAACTTTTGCCACTAGATTCTGGTTGTCTGAATAAGTTTGAACAGTAACGTCTACATTTTTCTGTGAGGCCCAAATTCCAAATTCTATCGCGAACTTCGATGGCCCCCCTGAATCTGGCGGGAAGATGCCAGTGATTAGAAGTAAGGATTTTGGCATATAGATAATTTACTATAGAGCTCAGTGATTATGGGTTCCCTATAGGTAGACTCCCACTATCAATGAGAGGGAAATAAGCATGTTTAGCAATTCCGTTATAGCGCGCTCTGTTCGCATCCTCTCGTCATCGGATCGAAAAAAAATAATTGCGGTCGTAGCTATCCAGATTTCATTTGGCTTACTCGATTTGGCTGGCGTTGCTTTAGTGGGAATTCTAGGCGCATTGGCAATCACTGGAGTACAGGCCAGAGGCCCAGGCGATCGCGTCTCAATAGTGCTGCAATTTCTGCACCTTGATGACAACACTCTACAGTCGCAAGCAATCATAATCGGATTACTTGCTGCCACACTGTTGATTTCTAAGACCATCTTTTCTGTAATTTTTATTCGGAAGACCATTTTCTTTTTATCAAGAAGAAGCGCAGCTATATCTGCAAATTTAACTTCACGAGTTTTGGCACAACCGCTAGTGAAAGTGCAATCCAGGTCGATGCAGCAAACTCTTTATGCCGTGACTTCTGGAGTAAATTCCATCGCGATGGGAGTGCTTGCTACAACGGTAGTAATTATTAGTGATACCTCGCTACTCGTGATACTCGCAGCTGGTTTATTTATTGTAGATCCAATTGTAGCGCTAAGTACATTTATAGTTTTTGCTGCTATTGCATACATTCTCTACAGGCTTATGCAAGTCCGCGCTATTCGCCTTGGAGAAGAGCAGAGATTTCTAGAAATTGAAAGTTCAGAAAAAATACTCGAAGTTCTAAATTCTTACCGTGAAATTATCGTTCGCAACCGACGAAGTTTTTATTCACGGGAATTGGGCCGTATTCGTTACAAGTTAGCTGATGTAATTGCAGAACGAGCATTTATGCCAAATATAAGTAAGTATGTTATTGAAATTACAGTGGTACTGGGCTCCCTAGCAATCGCTGCTCTACAATTTGCCGTAAATGATGCGGCACGCGCATTCGCAGTTATAGCTGTATTTATGGCAGCTAGCACGCGAATTTCTCCGGCGATATTGCGTTTACAGCAGGGCGCGGTGAGTATTAAATCAAGTATTGGATCAGCAGGACCGACACTTGATTTGATCGAAGAGTTAGAAGAATTAAGCCTGGGTAGCGAAAAAGTCGATGATTTAAATTTTGAACATGTTGGATTTACTGGTGAGATTGAACTTCAAAATGTTACCTTGACATATCCGACAAAGAAGTTACCTGCTGTTAAAGATATTTCATTGAATATAAAGCAAGGTCAAGTTGTTTCTTTTGTTGGCCCATCTGGCGCCGGGAAAACAACGATAATAGATGTGATTCTGGGGGTTTTGAAACCTGACAGTGGGAACGTTCAAATACAAGGCCATCCGCCTTTGGGTGCGATAAAGCTTTGGCCTGGTGCGATTGGATATGTGCCGCAGGATGTGATGATTTCTAACGGAACAATTCGACAAAATGTATGTCTTGGTTATTCTTCCAGCGAGATCGACGAGAAGGATATTTGGCAAGCACTTGAAGTCGCACAACTCGCAGAATTCATCAGAGAACTTCCTGAAGGACTTGATACCCCCGTCGGAGATCGAGGAACCAAGTTAAGCGGTGGGCAGCGTCAGCGACTTGGAATTGCACGTGCCATGTTTACGAAACCTAAACTTCTTGTTTTAGATGAAGCAACAAGCTCGCTGGATGGCACTACCGAGGCGAGCATTTCTGAAGCGGTCCATAATCTAAAAGGCGGCGTCACAATTGTAATGATCGCGCACAGACTTTCAACAGTGAAAGAATCTGACGTAATTCACTACTTGGCAAAAGGACAACTGGAAATGTCAGGAACGTTTGATGAGCTAAGAAGGAACATTCCAGAATTTGATAAACAAGCACAGTTAATGGGAATGTGAATTAGTCCACAGATTCGTTTAATTTTTCAAAATAAGATAAATCATCTTGGAGCATTTCCCAGTGCCATGAGGATAACTGGGTCATACGGTTGGGAAATTTATCTCCCCGCCAGCGGTAAGTAAGTGCCGTATACGCTCCCTTGTTCCATATTTGGCCCAATTGTTCGTGATCGGCTATCACAGTGTAATCACGAAGAGCAGTCAAATAATTATTTAGTTCTTCTTGAGTTTTATACCCATAAGATTCGAGATATTTCTTAAATAAATATTTTTCAGGAAAATCAATTTCTTGATCATCAGGAATCAGGTCTATCGTCCAAAACCGTGTGATGTCTGTTGCTTCTCCAAACATAACCTGATCCGAGGGAGAGAAAAGCCTAAAAAGGAAAGAATTAAAACTAGAAAATACCAGGGCGTGTTGTTTTCCTTTGGAATGCATCCATATCAGGTAGTTTAAAAATGAGCTATTTCCTAGCAACGTATCAGTTCGAGTTTTCAGAATATGAGTGCAACCTAGATCTCCGAGTTGGTTGATCCCTGCAATCGACGATGTAATCTGCATATTTATATTGGAAGGCCCAGGTGCATCTGGCTTTATGGATTGAATTATGGCGAAGCGCTCGTCTTTGAGCCCTTTAAATGGATCGGTATCTTCGCCCTCCCATGTTGAGAGAACTATTTGGACCTGCGGATATATTTTTTTATAGAACATACAGATTTCCAAAGTCGTCCTTGGAATGATTGGCCCTTGAATGACAATGCCAACCTTTACGTGATCATTCATAAGAGGTACTTCATTGCCCTGGTGAGGAAGTTCTAAAATGTCGTAAGTAGCGAATAGATTTAGTTTTTCGGAACTTAGGCGAAACAACTTATGGAGGAACTTCAAAAAAAAGGCTTTCAGGCCCCTATTTCCTGTGGGAAAGAATCTACTTAGACGTTCCTGCACGTTCATAAGCCAATTAAACTGCTTCTAGGTCCTATCTCAAACGATTTGAGGAAATCGCAAGGTAAAGTCGCTTCGTGGATATTCGCCCATTGGTATATGCGCACCGCGGGATGTGGCAGACCCCTGATCAACAGAATTCCCGGCAATCAATCGAGGCTGCGCGCTTCTCTGGTTATGGAGTAGAGACAGACTTCAGGAGCAAGAGCCATTCACTTGTTATTTCTCACGATCCATATGGCGATTCAAACCCTTTAGCGGTCGATGAAATTGATTTTGCAGAAATTCCGGTGGCCCTTAATATTAAAGAAGATGGGCTCTTGCCACAGTGCGAAGCGTTTATTAAGAAATATCCAAACCAGCACACGTTTCTTTTTGATGGCTCAATCCCCGAGATGGTAAAAATAAAAGAAAAAGGATTACCTCATGCGCTTCGATTGAGTGAGTATGAGACCGAATTACCATGGAAGACGCGATTTCTGTGGGTCGATGGTTTCAACTCAGATTGGTGGATCAAATCCCCAAAGATTTTAAATTTAATAGAAAAGCATTTTGTGGTGTTTGTCTCTCCCGAGGTTCATGGTCGAGAGATTGAAAGGGCCTGGGAGTTTTTCCGCTTCTTGCATTTCAAGGAAATCGCTCAATTTGGAATTTGTACCGATCATCCGGATAAGTTGAAGGCAACTTTTGATGAGTGAGATAAAAGCAGTCCTTTTTGATATGGATGGCGTGTTGATAGATGCTCAGGAATGGCACTATGAAGCGTTAAATGAAGTTTTACAAATATTTGGCTATGAAATTACGCGTGAGATGCACGAAGATAGGTACGACGGTCTTTCCACTTCCAAAAAGCTGCAAATGCTCACAAATGAAGTAGGGCTTCCTGAGCATATTCACGGCATGATAAATAGGATTAAACAAGATAGAACCTTGCGGATAGCAGCGCAAAAATGCTTCCCTAACGTTTCTCATCAAGTTCTTGTTTCAAAGTTAAAGTACAAGAACATAAAAGTAGGGGTAGTTACTAATAGTATCCGCCAAACTACTGAATTTATGTTGACTTACGCGGGGTTGCTTGACTCTCTGGATGTCTTGGTGACGAATCAAGATGTGAGCGAACCAAAACCGAACCCAGAGTGCTATTTGATTGCCATGGAAAAACTTGGTGTTTCGCCATTAGAAACTGTAATTGTGGAAGATAGCCCTTATGGAATTATGGCAGCCAAAGCCAGCGGCGCAACAGTGGTCACGGTTAAGTCGGTGGACGAAGTCACATTGGATTTATTGCACGGTGTGGTTCCAGGGATTCTTCAATGACCCAAAATTACAATACTTTAATTTTGGCGGCAGGCAGCCCGATTTTTACACTCCCTGATGGATCTCAAGTCAGCAAGCCTGAATTTGATATCGCTGGTGAAAAGCTGATTGAAAGAATCACTTCCACGTACCGGTCCGATAATACATTTCTAGCTACGAGGGATAAAAGTATCAAACTAAGTGAGAACACAAATACAATTACAAGTGTTCCTATAGGGAATACCAAAGGAGCACTTATTTCGGCGCTGATTGCAATTCGGGATTGTGATCTAAATCTTCCTATCTTTATCGCACCTGGAGATGCTTTAATCTCTAAAAAGAATTATGACGAATTCTGCACACAATCTTTACAATCCAACCAAGATATATCCTTAATCATATTTGACTCTCAAAATCCTAAGTACTCATATGTACGCATGCTTGACGAAAAGCTTGTTGAAGTGTGCGAAAAAAAGGTTATTAGTTCAAAAGCGACCACTGGAATATTTTATTTCAATACCGCTCATCTTTTTATAGAGTGCGCTGAATGGGCCATCATGAATAACATCCAAACAAATGGGTTATTTTTCTTAGCACCTGCCCTCAATTATGCTGTGGTGAAAGGTCTCAATCCATATTTATTTCAGATCGATGAAAACGATTACTACAGGTTTTCAACACATGATGAGGCTGTGGTGTCAGAAAAGAGGTACAAAAATGATAGTCAATAAAATGGATGAATTCACTAAAGGATGGTTTGTTGGGGATTTCTCCCCTGTACTCCTTCACTCTAAAGATTATGAAATCGCTGTAAAATGGTTTAAAGCGGGTGAGAAAGAGCCCCTTCATAAACAGATTACGGCCACAGAGATCACGGTTGTTATTGCAGGTCAGATTAGATTAGGTGGCGAAATCTTTTCCAAAGGTGACGTCATAACGATTCCACCTGGAGAGTTTGCAGAATTTGAATCAATAACAGATTCTTCTTTAGTTTGCGTTAAAACCCCATCACTTCCAAATGACAGAGTCCTTGGTTAGATATGAAATTAAATTTAGTAATTCCTGCCGCCGGTTTAGGTAGCAGATTTCGAGCGATTGGAATCGATACACCAAAGCCACTAATTCCAGTTCTCGATATCCCAATGATCGGTTGGGTCATCGCAAATTTCCAATTAACGCCTCAAGATGAGATTTGGATAATTACTCGTAAAGACGATCAGATCCCTACAAAAATGGAAACATTTGTTTCAAAGATAAAAAATGTAATTCATTTTATTGAGTTAGACGAATTAACTGACGGCGCAGCAACTACGTTGCAGTATGCACTTGATCAAATTCCAGACGCAGAAGCAGTACTTTCGGCCAATTCAGATCAGTTTGTTTCATCAGATGTTTCTCAATTTATCGAAAGCGTTAGATCCGGGAATAGTGATGGGCAAATACTTACTATGAACGCGACCGACAGTAAATGGTCATATGTTGAAAGAGATTCTGATGGAGAAGTTATCAATGTAGTTGAGAAAGTTGCTGTTTCCGATGAGGCGACAGTTGGTGTGTACGGTTGGAAGTCAGCAACAATTGCAAAAAATGCAATTAATGCGATGAAAGCCGATGGCTTAAAAGTAAAGGGTGAATTCTATGTAGCTCCTTCGTATACCTATCTACTGAAACAAGGTGGAAAAATATCTACTTTTTGTGTCGGGGATGTTGAGACAGATGTTCATGGTCTGGGCACTCCTGAAGATTTAGAACTTTTCTTACTCAATGTAGATATTGATAAATACCAAAAATTGGTTAGCAGTCGATTGGGAGTTAGTTAATGACCATTCATTTAGCTAAGAGAATCGCGACACTTGTAAAGGAAAAAATAAATACAATTTTCGTGTTATCGGTCACGACTTTTTTAATGCAAATTCCAAGTTTTTATGGTGAAGACATAGTCAACGCAAGAAATAATTACTTGACGGGTACCAGAACAGACTTTTGGGGCGGCGTTTCAACATTGGTCTACGCACACGTCCCTAATCTTGGCTTTAGATGGCAAATTTGGCTTGCCATCATCCAAATCACACTAACGTCATTAGGTTTGCAAAAACTTCTCTTAATGAAAAATCAAACTCGCAGGACTTACGTAATTAAGTGCCTTGTTGCTTACTCGGCACTGGTCTTTGGATCGCAGATGACACGCGATGGTTTGATGTTTAGCTTGCTAATTATTGGCTACGCGACGCTAAATTACGCCTTACACAATCGCAGTTCAATGAGCGTAATCCTTGGTCCACTAGCAATAATCTGTTTTGCGATGAGTTTTAGACCTTGGTTATCCGTCGCAATCATTCCAATTATTCTTCTTTCTTTTCAAAATTCTAAATTTAAGCTAGGGAAACTAACCATTTTAATGATTGTTATATGGATCGCAGTTGCCCCTGTCGCACTTGAATTTCTCGCCGCGAAAAGTTTGCACCTAAATAAGAGCTTCCCTCAGCAACAAGTGATGTTGATGGATACTGCGGCAACGTATTGCTATACAACGAATACTGAAACAGGAATTAAGGCTCAAAAAGCACTATTGCTTTTCACATCTGATCCAAACTATCCAAATTTCGCCTGCCAGCTCTATCGCCCAGACACTTGGTTAAGTTTGACTCATGCCATTAATACTTCATCGACAGGATTACAAGTCGATTTCAGTTTAATTAAGTCTGGAGAGAAGAAAAATTATGAAATATTAAAATCAACTTGGTTGGACTTTATTATTTCTGATCCTATTACGTACTTACAAAATAAAATACTTTTTGCAAATAAATTATTCATCGGTTCAGACTCCCGCAATATAAGTATTTTTTCAGCTGAAACGACATCTACCAAAATACTTGCGATATATAGGATTCCCTATGACATCGCGATTACTTTGCACATCTATTCATTGCTGGCATTCATGACTATCTTGTTCTTATTACCGATAAAAAAGTATCTGCAAAAGAGAAAAAATGGTCTAACAATAGATCGAGTTACGGTTAATTTGCTTACCGCAGTATTTATTTGGACGGCACTTAGCGCCATTGCATATATAGGTAGCAATGGGCGATATACGTACGCACTTACCATTCTCTCATTGGTCATTTATATCTCCCATATAAGCGATAAAAAGGTCTTGAGGGACAAAAATGGATAAAAGAATTGCCATAATTGTTCCCTGCTACAACGAAGAACTTCGTTTTCCAATTCAATATTGGAAAGAGATAGTCAGGACAGAAAATGAAATTAAATGGCTGTTCATAGACGATGGTAGTTCGGACAGGACGTTGGAAATTCTTCAAGATGTGTGTGTGGGGACGCCTTCACGCGTATCAAAATGCTCCAAAAATCGCGGTAAGGGAAATGCTATTCGCAAGGGCTTCCTGGATACGTTAGAAATGGATCCGGAGATAGAGGTACTCGGCTATCTAGATTCGGATGGCGCCTTTTCAAAAGACGATATCTTCCGTCTAGCTAACATCGCGGTTCAGCGAATAAGTAGTTCAATGACACAGCCAACAGACGCGGTCATTTCGTCTCGTGTTTCACTTTCGGGTCGTGAAATTAAGCGCAAATCATCTAGGCACTATTTGGGAAGATTGATCGCAACTTTATTAACGAGAAAATGGAATGATGCGCCCTACGACACGCAAAGTGGTTATAAGTTGTTTTTGAATTCAAGATCGTTCAGAGATGCAATCAAATCTGATTTTTCTACTAGATGGTTTGTTGATGTTGAAATACTCACTCGAATCGGAATTAACAACAAAGGAATCCTAAATGTTTGGGAAGAGCCGTTGTTTTATTGGAATGACGTGGCAGGATCAAAGTTAAACTTCATGAAGTTTCATAGTATTTTACTCGAGTTGCTAATAGCGCGCAGACAAGTTTTAAAACTACTAAAAGAAAGAGATAATAGAATTGGATCTCATTGAATCTGGAGTAAAGGATCCCATTAATCATTGGTATTACCAGCACAAGTTTTGGTTCATTAGTCAGTCAAATTTATGGAAAAACACAGGTGTAAAATCTTTAGTTGACATTGGTGCGGGATCTGCGCTCTTTAGTAAAGAACTATTGCGACAAGGGTTAGTCACCGATCTTGTGGCAATCGATACTGGATATGAAATTGAGTCGGAATCAAAGGGTGGGATTACTTACCGTCGCACTGCCAGCTATTCTGGGTTTACACACTTCCTTTTAACTGATGTCCTAGAGCACGTGGAGAATGATGAAAAATTCTTAAAGAAGATCGTTTCTGAGGCCGATAATAATTCTGTTTTCTTCATAACTGTTCCAGCGCTAATGAGTCTGTGGAGCGGACACGATGTTTATTTGAAGCACTTTAGAAGGTACACAAAACTTGAATTGCGCCAGTTAGTGGAACAATCTGGTTTATCTGTAGGCTCAATCCGATATACCTATTCGACCGTTTTCCTTCTTGCTTACCTACAAAGGAAATTCGCTCCAAACAATTCACAAAATTCGCACCTGAGAGAAAACAGTTATGTTATAAGTTTTATTATGCGAATTTTGCTTCTTCCTGACCGTTGGATTTCATTTCTACCATTCGGCGTTAGCCTAGTTCTGGAAGCGACGAAAAATGAGTAGTCTGTAGAAGTGACATGTCCAAAAGACTTGTGTTTTCTTCGACCTGTAATTGTTGAAGAACTTTGTGGAGTTGGAAATCTTTCTAATGGTGGTTATGCGACGTCTTGGTCAACAATTGAAAGATTGGACACATTGCTGTCATTTGGGCTTGGCAAAAACTGGTCTTTTGAAAAGGCATTCTTAGATAGAAAAAAATGCATCAATTGATATCCATTACCACTCTCTCTTTACATTTTTTTGCAGGCAAATCGTTTAAAGGGGTAGTCAAATTCTTGTTATTTAAGGATTCATTCTCAAACTTGTTGGCTCGCGTAAAAAGGTTATAAAACTATTTCTTCTTTTAGGTAAAGAATTTTTAAAACAAGCATCACCAGATTCGCATCAGTAACGCGAGCTCAAGCACCATTTTATTTGGCTATAAGAGTTCCAATGTGATTGGATTAAAGATCAATTCGAATTTGTGTTACTTGAACTTCATGATTTCGATAGGCGGGTTGAACAATTAAGAGATTTTTGAGGGATTTATCCGGCCAATTTGTTCTCGCCCATCTCCATGCCAATAATTTTGAATTTTTGGGAAGCAACGGATTTCCCAGAGTCTTTGAGATCTCCTTGTTAAGGTCGTCCGGCGCCACAGCCTCAGCTCTTTACCGGGGCAAACTTCCGATCCCTGGCTTGGACTTTCCGAGTGCCAAGAATCGGCCGGATTACTTGATCGAATTTCGGCAATCAGCTCGATCTTTCAATGAAATGTCCGTTTTGTCCCTTCCCCGCTACAAATAGGGCTAGGATTCGTAGAAGGTTATAGAGGCACCGACGGGTGTCGCTGAAGTACAAAACCGGTTAAGAAGGAAGTCCCAAAGTGGCATTTAAGAAGTCTGCAGCCTCTGCAGGTCCCCGTGCGTGGACCGTCGCAGAGCTCGGTGCTTTCTACACAGAGCATCGTTCAGAACTTCTCGCCCACGCAAACCGCGTTCTAAAGAACTCGGCCAAGGCTGAAGAAATTATCCAAGATGCGTTGATCAAGTTCATGCTTGCTGCTCCTGAGCTTGAATCAAATGATCACGCACTTTCTTACTTGCACCGCACTATCGAAAACCTCTGCATCGACTTGTTCCGCCTTGAAGGCCGCCGTCCTAACCTTGTGGTTATCGATGATGCCCAGGCTGAAGTTGAAGCTGCATGGCAGGTAGATGGCGATCACTCACAAGCTATTTCTGCGGCCGAAGATGCTGCAATTATTCGTCAAGCACTTGCCCTTCTTTCACCTGCAGAGCGCGCAGCCCTTGTTATGTGGGAAATGGAAGGCCGCTCAACTTCAGAAATCGCAGCAGAACTTGGTATCAAGGAATCTGCCGTGCGCCACACTGTTTCTCGCGCTCGCGCTTCACTTCGCCGTGTTCTTTCAGAGCTCGTTATCGACGAAGAGCGTGGCCTAACAGCACTCGACATGCTTTCTACTACTTATAAGAAGGCAGCAGAGCTTGCTCAGAAATCTTCCAAGGTCGCGCTTTCACTCCTATTAGTTGTTACAGCTTTCCTTGGCTTTAACTCAATGACCGGCCGCGAAGGAGTAACAATCACTCCTTCTGCTCCATCAGAGATCGCATCTGGCCCAGTAGCCGGCTCATCTGATGCGGTTGCGCCAGTTGAGGTAAGCACCCCAAAACCTTCTATTTCAATGCCAGCCAAGAAGTCCAGCACAATGGTCTCTGGCGTGGCAATCAAATCAGCCAAGCTTTCATTCCCAGGCCTTGATAAAGAGGGCATCCCAACAGGCTTCACTGTTGCGACCCAAGACGGCACAATCGGCACCCTACGCGTGAACCGAAATACGCCGGTAGCCACTGAAGCCGGAACAGAGTTGACCACCCAGGCCATAACAGCGGTCGGTGGCCCAAATGTGATGATCTCTCAGAGCATCACAGTGGATGGCAACGGCACCACTTACCTCGTAAATGGGGTTTCAGCTGGTGTTGCAGGAAGCTGGACCCCACTCAACCTAGGCGCCACAACTGCCGATTTTGAGCGGATGTCCAACGGGCAGTACCTTGTGACCGTTAGAATTCTCGTAGTCTCAACCCCAACTTCAGAGTTCTATATTCCCGTGGGCAACCGCGGCTTCGACCTAACCGGTCCTATCAAGTCGATTACAACTCGACTAGTTCTCAATGCAGGCAAGACACAAATTTTGGCTCAGTCAGTACTTGTGACTGAAGACAAGAAGTAAAAGGTAGAACGGTGAAGCACGTGAAATTTCACCTAAATAGATTTCTCCGTCGCGTCCGGATACACGGCGGGGAATTTGATACATCAGCACGTGCGATGTATCGAGAAGGAGTGACTAGTTCACTCCGAGCCGACCTACGGATCGTCCGTGGATCGACTATCGAAAGGAAACAAATGTCTACAAAGACAACTATCAAGCGCCTAGCGCTTGTAACTGTTGCAGCTTTGGGTCTTGGTGTTCTATCTGTTGCGCCTTCAAACGCAGCAGTACAGTTAGACGCCCTGACCGTATCTTCAGCAACAGCGACTCAGGTTGCAGGCTCAACAACAACAGCAACTGAGGTTGTTG
>CAFBQY010000014.1_pt1 | contig 42712 bp, 47 predicted proteins | sample 7270141 | NCBI WGS metagenome assembly CAFBQY01 (sample SAMEA6814196, study PRJEB35770) | freshwater metagenome | biome: Freshwater; feature: Freshwater reservoir; material: water | place: Czech Republic | collected 2016-11-09 | depth 30m m
GCTTTCCACACCCATGGGGGTGAACGGTCTCGACTTTGGTTGTTGAGGCAGGGGAAGCGGGCCGAGGAAGCCAGGATGATCTCGTTAACCAATAACCTGTGCAAAAAATAATCGTCAGTACAACTGCCGATGATCTCACTCTTGCTGCCTAAGCAAGCTCTGTGATCCGTTAGCCCAGACTCGCCTTCGTTCTGGAATCTAGCGCCGATAGAGGGCTCTTCACGGTTGTGGCGTTGCGAACGCGACCGGAGAACAGTTTCGCAAATGAGTTTGTCGAATACTTGTGTGCAAGAGATTCGGAACTGAGAAAACGATAGCCACACTACGCCCGTAGAAGCCCTGTTTTAATTCCGAAGGACCCGGGTTCGATTCCCGGCACCTCCACCAGTTATTTAGTTCTGTCCTGCGGGTCCGTTCGGATCATCAGATTCAATTTTGAATATCCTTTTCCAGGATTTTTCTCTAAAGTATTCGCGCTTTAGCGCAATTACATTTATCGCCAACCCAAATAGCGCAATCGATTTTGTACCAAGAGGAATTGGTGTGAATAGAAAAAACAGCGCCATCATAATTCCAATTGGTGAAATAGTTGAGACAAGAATTCTTCGGAATATCCAAAATGGTTTGCTTTGTATTGAGTAATTCCAGAGGAATTTACTTGTCAATATCATCGATATAGGCCCAGTGAATAAAACCAGAGACAAAAGTAAAGCCACCAATAGCGCGAGTGATTCCATTTTTTTAGTCTAGCCCTTGCCATTCATCAGCCAGCGCAGATAGCTCGACCATATCTATTTGTCCTCCGTTAGAGCGCGTAACGCGTTGCCTTAAAACACCCTCACGCACGTAACCTGCAGATATCAAAAGTTTTTGTGATGCGTGGTTATCTAAATCAACTGCTGCTTCAATGCGCTTAAAGCCCATTGTTTCAAAGCCATAACCAGTGATCATTCTCGCTGCGATTGTGCCTATCCCTTTGCCGCGCATTGGAGCGTGCATCCAATAACCAATTTCTGCGCGATGGTTTTCGATACTTATTGTGTGAAATGAAATAACGCCAGCAAATTCCTTTTCATCTCCTACGCCAAATTCAATCACAAAGGGCAGTTCGCGCTTAAGTTCGATAGATGCCGGAACCCGCTGCACATAATCCAAGGCATGGGCCATCGTGTAATTGGCGGGTACCGTGGTAAATCTTGGGATTAGCGGATCCTGGCAAGCATTGAATATCGCAGTCACATCGTTCTCTGCAGGTGGGCGCAAGGTGTATCTGCCATGTTGCAGAGTTGGTATTTCACTTGGCCACCAGATCATGCTGAACATTATGCCTTAACTAGGTATTTTGACGGCAATGATTTAAGTTGCAGGTAGTTGAAAGTTCAACTACTATTGCGCTCACGAACAAGGAGTAAAAATGCCTGCAGTAACCGTCAGTGATATCACCGTCCTACCTCGCGTTAGCGATGCGCCGAATTCTCGTGCACGTCGCGTAAAGAGCGTTACAACTGCTCCGCAAGGTTTTGAAGGTGAAGGTTTTCCGGTTCGTCGCGCATTCGCTGGCGTTGATTTAGCTGAACTTGATCCATTTATTCACTTAGATCAAATGGGCGAAGTTGAATATGCACCAGGTGAACCAAAGGGAACACCTTGGCACCCACATCGCGGTTTTGAAACAGTTACATACATTATTGATGGAATCTTTGATCACAAAGATAGCAATGGCGGCGGCGGAACAATTTCCAATGGCGACACACAATGGATGACAGCCGGCGGTGGAATTTTACATATCGAAACTCCACCAGAACATTTAGTGATGAGTGGCGGTTTATTTCATGGCTTCCAACTCTGGGTAAATTTGCCCGCTGCAAAGAAATGGTCACCACCTGCATACCAAGATGTGCGCGCAAATGATGTTTCACTTTTATCTAGCGCAGATGGCGGTTCCTTAATTCGCATTATTGCTGGTGAAGTAGATGGGCATGTTGGTCCTGGAACAACACAAACACCAATTACTTTAATTCACGCAACTGTGGCTCCTGGCGCCGAACTTCGCCTGCCATGGCGCAAGGATTACAACGCACTCGTTTACACAATCTCAGGTCACGGTTTTGCAGGAGAAGAAGCGCGACCAATACAAATGGGCCAACTAACTGTTTTTGGTGATGGCAATAGCATCGTAATTCGTGCGGCTAATCAACAAGAGAACCGTTCGCCAAACCTTGAACTATTTATTCTCGGTGGCCAACCAATCAAAGAACCAGTTGCTTGGATGGGCCCATTTGTAATGAATACCAAGGCTGAAGTACTGCAAGCATTTGAAGATTTCCAAAAGGGTTTACTTGGCTCAATCCCAGCGATTTATAAGGAAGATGCTAAGCGTCCTTTGAAGCGCACCGACAAACTTGGTGGCGATGTTCTCGACGTTCATAACGCTCCCAATGGCCTCCAAGAGAGCTAATTTTCCGCGTTAGAATAACGCTATGAATCCGCAGAAGGTGCTTCTCTATTACGGCTTTACGCCGATCAATGATCCTGTCGCGATTCAGTTATGGCAAACCACGCTCTGTGAAACCTTAAACCTAAAGGGCCGTATTTTGATTTCACCGAATGGAATCAACGGCACAGTCGGTGGCGATATCGATGATCTACGTAAATATGTAAAGCACACTAAGAAATATCCGGGATTTAAGAGGATTGGTTTCAAGTGGTCTCAGGGAACCGGGGATGAATTCCCAAGACTTTATATTGCAGTGAAAAATGAATTAGTTGCATTTGATAATTCAGAGGAAATTAAAGTTGATGAATCAGGTGTAATCGGCGGGGGGCAACATCTTCGCCCAGAACAAGTTCACGAATTAGTGGCAGAACGTGGTGATGATGTAGTTTTCTTCGACGGCCGCAATCAGTTTGAGGCCAAGATTGGCAAATTCAAGAACGCAATTGTTCCGGATGTGGATACGTCTCGTGACTTCGTACGCGAGATCGAAAGCGGAAAGTATGACCACCTAAAGGAAAAGCCAGTCGTTACATATTGCACCGGAGGAATCCGCTGCGAAATCTTGTCTGTGGTCATGAAGAACCGCGGATTTAAAGAGGTTTATCAAATTGATGGCGGCATCGTTAAATACGGTGAGAAGTTTGCAGATAGTGGCCTTTGGGAAGGCTCGCTCTATACCTTTGATTCACGAATGGCGATTGATTTTTCAACTAAAACCAAGGTCATTGGCGAATGCGAAATCTGCAGCTCCCCAAGCAAAATCTTCCGCAATTGCCGAACTAAGACATGTCACGAATTGATTCTGCTCTGCGACAGTTGCAACGATTTGCCAGCAAAAACCAAGTGCACGCACGATAAAACTAAAGTGCGCGATACCGAGATGGTTGGCTAGCTCTTAACTACAGAGATTTAAGCGCGCTCACAACTTTAGTAAGCGAAGCCTTTGCATCCCCAAATAACAACATCGTCTTTGGATCGTAAAGCAATTCATTTTCGATGCCGGCAAAACCAGGACGCATAGAACGCTTTAAGAAGATCACATTTGCAGCATTGGAAACTTCCAAGATTGGCATTCCATAAATTGGGCATCCCGGTGAAGTCTGCGCAGCGGGATTAACCACGTCATTTGCACCGATAACAATTGCAACATCGGTCTGACCAAAGGTTGGATTTACTTCATCCATTTCGGCTAATTGATCATATGGAACATTAGCTTCAGCAAGAAGTACGTTCATATGACCGGGCATACGACCGGCAACTGGGTGAATTCCATAGGCAACATCGATGCCCTTTGAAATCATCAAGTCGGCTAGTTCGCGAACTGTGTGCTGTGCTTGCGCAACCGCAAGACCAAAACCAGGAACGATTACAACGCGACGTGCATAGTTAAGAAGTATTGCAACGTCATCTGGTGAACCTGAACGTACTGGACGTTCTTCGCCAGCAGCAGCCACATCTTGTGGCTTTGCAGTAAATGCACCGAACAAAGTCCCGAAGAGTGATCGACCCATCGCATCTGCCATCAAGCGAGTCAAGATAGTTCCTGATGCACCAACCAATGTGCCCGCGATGATTAGAAGTGTTGAATCAAGAACATAACCACTGGCTGCAACAGTTAAGCCAGTGAAGGCGTTAAGTAATGAGATAACGATCGGAACGTCTGCGCCACCAACTGGCAACACGAACAAAATACCGAAGAGCAAGGAAAGCACGGCTAGTACAAGCAGTGGAGTTGTACCAAGTTCAACAACGACCCAGCCAGATGCGCCAAGAACAGCGGCAAGAGTCGCTGCAATTACAAAACGTCCACCGGGAAATACGACCGGACGAGTTGTCATAAGTTCTTGCAACTTCATGAAAGTAATAATTGAACCGCTGAAAGATATACAGCCAACAACTACAGTAAAGACTGTAAATATAACTTCGGCAGTCGTTGCTTCAGCACCGAGATTTAAGTATTCAACGATTGCAACCAGCGCTGCTGCGCCACCACCAACTCCGTTAAACAGTGCAACTAGCTGTGGCATCTGGGTCATCTGCACTTTGCGAGCAGCAGGAACGCCAATAATTAGACCAACAGCGAGAGCGCCCAAGATCCAACCTAAGTTATTTAGTGGCGCGTTGTATACAAATAAAACCAGAGTTGCAACGGTTGCACCAAGTGCGCCGATTAAATTTCCGCGACGCGCAGTCTTCGGGTGAGATAAACCTTTTAGAGCGAGAATGAAACAGACACCGGCCGCTAGCCCAATTAAGTCATACATGGTGCGGTTCATTTATCTGCTCCCTTCTTCTTACCCTTAAACATTTCGAGCATGCGATCAGTTACTACAAAACCGCCAACCATATTGATGGTCGCCAAGACGATTGCAGCCAGAGATAGACCTAGTTCGAGGTTAGTTTCGCTGTGATCGGCCACAATAATTGCGCCGACCAAGATAACTCCGTGGATTGCGTTCGCACCTGACATTAAAGGGGTGTGAAGCGTTGAAGAAACTTTTGATACGACTTCAAAACCTACGAAGACGGCTAAAACAAAGATCGAAACAATTGCCATTGCATCCATTATTTGGCTCCTCCTGCACTTGGGTCGCGACGTTGGCCACCATGAGTAACAGCCGATGCGTTAATAATTTCATCAGCAAAATCAAGATTTAGCGCAACCGGTGTTTCATCTTTGCTTGGGGTAGTCATCAGAGTCAGCAAATTAACAACATTTCGTGAATACAAACTAGATGCATGAAATGGCAACTGGCTTGGTACATCTTTACCGCCCCAGATGCGAACTCCGCCGCTAGTTACGACAATTTCGCCAGGTTTTGAACCTTCAACGTTTCCACCTGTTTCAGCAGCTAAGTCAACAATCACTGTGCCAGGTTCCATAGAATCGATCATCGCTTGCGTCATCAAACGTGGTGCGGTGCGTCCGGGAACTGCCGCTGTTGTAATAACAACGTGTGATTTTGCAATGTAAGGAGTCAAGAGTTCACGCTGTTTGGCGGCGCGTTCTTCAGTCATCTCGCGCGCATAACCGCCCGCGCCCTCAAGTGATTCAAGTTCAAGTTCAATAAAAGTTGCACCCATTGATTTAACTTCATCAGCCGATGACGGGCGAACGTCATATGCAGAAACAACTGCGCCTAAGCGTCGCGCAGTTGCAATCGCTTGCAGACCAGCAACGCCAGCACCAAGTACCAAAACTTGAGCAGGAGTAACTGTGCCAGCGGCGGTCATCAACAACGGGAAGAAACGTGGTGACATTTCCGCACCTACTAATACCGCGCGATATCCAGCACAAAGTGCCTGTGAAGTAAGTGCATCCATTGATTGCGCGCGCGATATGCGGGGAACAAGTTCGAGTGAGAATGCGGTGACCCCGGCCTTGATTGCGGCATCGATTGAATCAACAGCGGTGACAGTAGATAGGAATGAAATCGTAATCGCACCGCTTTTCAGCGTGGCCATCTGTGCAGTATTTAGCGGTTGAACTGAAAGCACGATGTCGGCAGAGCTAAGGACATCACCCTTAACAACTGTGGCGCCAGCGGCGGTGTAAGCAGAATCGGTGCCTTGCGAGTGATCGCCGGCTCCGGATTGGATTACAACTTCATAACCCAAGCGAGTTAATTTGTTGATGATGTCTGGAACGAGCGCAACGCGCTTTTCGCCAGCTTTTACTTCTAAGGGGACGGCTACACGCATGGGCAAACCTTACTTGCTCAGTTAAAAAAGAGGGAAATCAAAATCAATGAATAACGGGGAAATTAATTACCCTTAAGTTCACCGCGGGTCAGGTGATAGAGCAGGGCCTGGATCGTCGTGCGGCGATGATATGCCTCACGCCAGATAACTGATTTATTTCCATCAATTACCGAGGCTGCAACTTCTTCACCACGATGTGCTGGCAGACAGTGCATAAAGATTGAATCTTTTGCAGTGAGCGCCATTAAAGATTCGGTTACGGCAAAAGGTGCCAGCACCTTTATCTTCTCAGCTCGTTCGGCCTCAGGATCGCCCATGGACATCCAGACATCGGTATATAAAGCACTGGCCCCTTGAGCGGCAGATTCAGGATCATTTGTTACTTCAATGGTTGCACCAGTTTTTTTAGCAATCGCTTTCGCCATTGCAACCACATCAGCGTTTGGTGCCCATTTGCCGGAAGGCGTTGCAGCAACTACGTGTGCTCCCATGATTGCGCCCATAGTTAACCAAGCATGCGACATGTTGTTGCCATCGCCGAGATAAACAAATTTACGTCCAGTGATATCGCTACCGAAAGATTCGCGAATTGTTAGCCAGTCAGCTAGCAATTGAGTTGGATGATCATCATCAGTTAGCGCATTAATTACAGGAATAGATGCGTTAGCACCGAGTTCATCAACATCAGCTTGCGCAAAAGTGCGAATAATTAGAGCATCGCAATAACCGCTGATGATTTTTGCAGTATCTGCAATGGTTTCACCGCGACCCAATTGCAATTCATCTCCGCGAATAAAAATTGGAGTTCCGCCCAGATGTGTAACTGCAGTTTCGGATGAGAGTCTGGTGCGCGTTGAAGGCTTAGTCATATAAATAGCAACGCTCTTGTGAGCCAACGCATCTTTGGAGCGAAGTGGATTCTTCGCAAAGTCAGCAGCAGTGTCGAGCAGTAAATCGACATCAGCGCGCGATAAATCTGCTGTGCGTAGCAAGTCCTTCATCTTCAAATTCTACCTGCAACCACTATCCTTTCGGACATGGGTATTTTCCGCAGAAACTCTCCTGAATTAGATGGAGATACAGATCTGCTCACCCGTCCTGATTTGCAAGAAGATGATGGTGGCCACGATCGATTTGCTCACTATGTAAAGAAAGAGAAGGTCGTCGAATCAGCCGTAACCGGTCAGGCAGTACGTGCGTTATGCGGCAAGAAATGGATCCCTTCGCGTGATCCTGAGAAATATCCAATCTGTCCTGTCTGTAAAGAAATCTATGACGGTCTTTCGCGCAAATCACCTGATAAGTAAATCCTTAACCGCAGCGCTAATTCTTAGTTGCCTCTTTATCCCATCGGCTCAGAGTGCTGGCCAACCACGAAAAATCCTGACAGGTTGGATTCCGTATTATTCAATTAAGACTTCTTTACCAGCAGCTCTTAACAATGCAGATTTAATTAAAGAGGTAATGCCATTTTGGTACACCTTAAAATATGACGGTAAGAACAAATCAGCAGTCGTATCTGATTTGTATGCACCTGCAAATCCCAGCGTTCCGATAGCAACACCACTTGCCGCGCTGCGCGCTGCTGGATTCCAAATTATTCCAACTATTACCGACGGAATGGATAAGTTAGTTCTTTCAAATTTATTGGCAAGTGCTGCCAACCGGACTAAGACCGCTAAAACTATCTCGGATTTTGTAATGATAAATAATTACGATGGTATTGATCTTGATTTTGAAGGGTTCGCATTTGTTGATGGAAATGCAACTTGGGCTAGGACTGCACCGCTGTGGGTGGCATTTGTGAAAGAACTTTCAGCGTTATTGCATGCGAATAATAAATTGCTCTCAGTTTCAACTCCGTACAACTTTGATCCGACTGGAAAACAGAAGGGTTACACCGTTTATGCGTGGCCTCAAATTGCTGCATATATAGATCGATTGCGAATAATGACTTATGACTATTCAGTTGAAAAAGTTGGCCCAATTGGTCCAATTGCATGGACCGAGAAGACCGTGGCTTATGCCACTTCAATAATGCCAGCATCAAAGGTTTATCTCGGCTTGGCCGGTTATGGTCGAGATTGGGTTACCAAGGTAGATGGCATATGTCCTGCGCCATTTATTAACGCAATAAAAGTTGGTGCAAAGGCGGCGACATTTGTGATGCGTGATGCCGCGACCCTTGCTGCAAGCTATCAAGTCACGCCTGTATATGACGAGAAAAATGGTGAAGCAACATTTACATATATAAAGGCTTATGAGGGTCTCACTGCCGATGGTCGCTCCACAATTTGCACGGCAACACGTACAGCTTGGTATCAAAATGCGCAGAGCTACAAAATCAGAAGTGAGTTAGTTGCCAAATATAAATTGGGTGGCGTTACTGCCTGGACGCTCGGTATGGAAGAACCGCTCGCAATGGAGGCAATACGCCAAACAGCGCTAAATATTGCTCCTGCAAAGGTAATTAGCACTTTGTCTTTAGATAGAACGAGTGCGCTATACGGGTCAGCAATTAATTTAAGTGGGCAAGTATCACTTGAAGATAAATCACCAATTGCTTCGTTGCCAATTCGTATTGAAGGCAAGAGCACAACCGATACAACTTGGCGCAATCTTGGCTCTGTTAACACCGCAGTCGATGGAAAGTTTGCGACCGCCATTTTGCTCGCCAAACCAATGAATATTCGCATCGCAACTGATGGCACTTGGGAACGAGCTGAATCTTTAAGTAACGAAGTTGGTGTACAAATTGATCGCACTATTTCCTTGAGTGCACCAGGTACCGAAAAGGCAAAGACCTCATTCTTAATTTCTGGAACGGTTCGCCCACGTTCTTCTGGCGCAGTCGTTTCTCTGATGAAATACACCGCAGGTGCTTGGAAGAATGTGGCTACCGCAACGACAGATGAGAAAGGAAACTTTCTTTTCCCGAACGCTGGCGAAGCGCGTTCCATTGTTCGTTACCAAGTAATCGTTCAGGCAGACTCAATTTGGCGGCAAGTTGCTGCCCCAGAATTCTCTATCATTATCAGATGATGGTTAAGACCGATACTCGTATCGAAGAGCAGATTCGCGAAATCTTCTCTAGCGATGCGCCATGGGTCACCATCGTTTGGGATGACCCAATTAATTTAATGACATATGTAACTTATGTTTTGATGGAACTTTTTGGTTATCCCAAAGCCAAAGCGCAAGCGCTAATGATGAAAGTGCATACTGAAGGCAAGGCAGTTGTTTCTACCGGCAGTCGTGAAGAGATGGAGCACGATGTTGCGCGCCTTCACGAATATGGACTTTGGGCAACACTTCAACGAGGTGATCAGGCGATATGAAATCTGAAGGATTTAAACGCCACGGCAGTAATTCATACGTTGCAGAATTCGCTGAAAATGAACGCGAAATACTAATTAATTTAACCGAGCAGATAATCGAATTGCTAGCAGAGCGCGCCGATCATGGACAAGAAGATCCACTCGCTGCGATGGTTGGAATCACATCACATGATTCACCACCGGAAGATGAAGTACTGCATCGATTGCTTCCGAACGCTTATCAAGACCAAGCCGATTCTGCAGAATTTAGACGTTATACAGAATCAACTTTGCGGAGTAAGAAACAAGCGCACGCTATGGCGATGCGGATGTATTTAAAGAGCGCTGAAGATGGCACCGTTGATTTAGAACACGATAGTGCCAATGCTTGGCTCGGTGCGATAAATGATATGCGCCTGGCTTTAGGTGTTCGCTTAAATGTACAAGAGCGAACTCAAGATGAGTTAGAGCTATTAGCCCCAGATGATCCAATGCGTGGGGTTTATGTAGTTTACGGATGGCTTGGTTGGCTGCAAGAAGGTTTGATCGAAGCCCTCATGGATGAAAACTAATTAAATCGAAGTTAAGATAGAGCCCTCATGTCACTAACTATTTCACGCGCATTTGTTGATGCAATCGTTGCGCAATCTCGCGCAGAGTATCCAGATGAATGTTGTGGTGCGATTCTTGGACCCGTTGGCTCAGGAACCCCAACACGTTTGCTTCCGATGATAAATGCTGCACATTCGCCAACGTTCTATGAATTTGACCCTAAAGATCTGCTAGCTCTTTATCGTGAAGTCGATGACAACGATGAAGAGATTGTGGTGATCTACCACTCGCATACCGAAACAGAGGCGTACCCATCACGCACAGATATCGCCTACGCGGGCGAGCCTGGCGCACATTATGTTCTGGTCTCTAGTCGCAAAGAGATTGCACCTGCAATTGAGTTCCGTTCTTATCGCATAATCGATGGCGTAGTAACTGAAGAAGAAGTTTCAATTACCGAATAAGTAACTTCTTCGCCATAATAACCACATGAGCATTGAAGTACGTATTCCCACAATTCTGCGTCCATTTACTAAAGATCAAAAGGCCGTTGTAGCGACAGGTTCAACTCTTACATCGCTAATCACCGATCTGGATCAACAATATCCGGGTATCGGAGATCGCCTTTTAGAAAATGGAGCGCTTCGTCGCTTTATAAATATCTATGTCAATGACGAAGATGTGCGTTTTCTAGGAAGTTTAGAAGCCCCAATTAAAGATGGTGATTCAGTAACAATTCTTCCTGCAGTAGCTGGCGGATAATTTTGGCGCGCTATGACTCTCTGGATGTATCGGTTGGCAACACACCTTTAATCGGTTTACCCAGACTTTCTCCAGCGCCAAATGTTCGACTCTGGGCGAAGTTAGAAGATCGGAACCCAACTGGTTCGATTAAAGATCGCACCGCAATCTTTATGATCAACGCTGCCGAAAAGAGCGGCCAATTAAAACCCGGTGCCACAATTTTGGAACCAACTAGCGGCAATACCGGAATCTCACTTGCCATGGCTGCCAAAGTTCGGGGCTACAAATTAATTTGTGTGATGCCCGAGAACACAAGTCCAGAGCGACGCCAGCTACTTGAGATGTGGGGTGCAAAGATAATTTCTTCACCTGCCGCAGGTGGATCAAATGAAGCGGTGCGGGTTGCTAAAGAATTGGCAGCACAGAATCCCGAGTGGGTATTTCTTTACCAATATGGAAATCCTGCAAATACGCAAGCGCACTATGAAGGCACTGGACCAGAAATATTTAAAGATTTACCGACTGTCACACACTTTGTGGCAGGACTTGGCACAACTGGAACTTTGATGGGCGCGGGAAAATACTTGCGCGAGATGAATCCTGATGTACAGATAATTGCCGCAGAACCACGTTATGGCGAAGTTGTGTATGGGCTACGCAATATAGATGAAGGCTTTGTTCCCGAACTCTATGATGCATCGATATTAACGCGACGTTTTTCGGTTGGCGCAGAAGATTCAGTAAAGCGGGTTCGCCAGTTGCTAGAAACAGAAGGAATATTCTCTGGTATTTCTACCGGTGCAATTTTGCACGCCGCAATTGCTATTGCCAACGAAGCGGTACGCGATGGGCGCGATGCGGATATCGCATTTATTGTCTGCGATGCTGGGTGGAAGTATTTATCAACGGGAATTTATGGCTCCGAGATCGCTGCGGCAACAGAAGGCTTAGACGGCACGCTCTGGGCTTAACTTTTTTAAGGGTACTCTTGCCTATATGAGTGATGCACCAATCGGAATTTTCGATTCAGGAGTTGGCGGTTTAACCGTAGCTCGTGCCATTCTCGATCAATTACCTAATGAGTCAACACTTTATATCGGCGACACCGCACGCGGTCCTTATGGTCCAAGGCCGCTAGCCGAAGTTCGTACCTTTGCACTCGAGACTTTAGATTATTTAGTTGACCAAGGCGTAAAGGCGCTAGTGATTGCTTGCAATACTGCGAGTGCTGCCATGTTGCGCGATGCGCGTGAGCGTTATTCCGTTCCAGTTATTGAAGTTATCCAGCCCGCAGTTCGTCGCGCAGTTGCTGCCTCACGCACGGGGCGCATCGGTGTAATCGGTACACGAGCAACAATTGATTCCAAGGCATACCTGGACGCATTCGCCGCAGCCCCACAGCTGCAAGTAACTTCAATTGCTTGCCCGGTATTTGTAGAATTTGTCGAACGTGGTGAAACTTCAGGCGAAGCGATTACCAAAGTGGCCCGGGAATACCTAAAGCCAGTGATGGAAGCCGATGTTGATACTTTGGTCCTTGGCTGCACCCACTATCCGTTATTAACTGGTGTTATCTCATACGTTATGGGAAATAACGTTTCATTGGTATCGAGTGCTGAAGAAACTGCAAAAGATCTCTATCGCACGCTGGTAGAGAATTCTCTGCTGCGCGCTCCATCAAGTACTCCCGCCAGTCATAAGTTCTTAGCAACCGGTGATTCCGGGGCTTTTGAAGTACTGGCAAGACGATTCTTGGGACCCGAAGTGGGTTCTGTACAACACATAAATATCCTCTAGAGAATAAATGGATTGGAAGTAAATGGCACGCATCGACGGAAGAAATGAAAACCAACTTCGCGAAATCAAAATCACTCGCAAATGGCTTGATCATGCTGAAGGTTCAGTCTTAGTTGAATTCGGCAAGACTCGCGTTCTTTGTGTTGCCTCATTTACACCCGGTGTTCCACGTTGGTTAAAGGATTCTGGAAAGGGTTGGGTTACATCTGAATATGCAATGTTGCCTCGCGCCACACATACTCGCTCGGATCGCGAGAGCGTTAAAGGAAAGCTAGGAGGGCGCACCCAAGAGATTTCACGTTTAGTCGGTCGTTCTCTGCGCGCAATTGTTGATATGAAAGAACTTGGCGAAAATACAATTGTAATTGACTGCGATGTTTTACAAGCCGATGGTGGCACGCGTACCGCCGCGATCACTGGTGCTTATGTCGCACTTGCCGATGCAATTGCCTGGGCTAAAGCCCAAGGACACATCAAAGAAAACTCAAAACCGCTAAGCGATTCAGTTGCTGCGGTTTCAGTTGGAATCATTGATGGTGTTCCAATGTTAGATCTTTGCTACGAAGAAGATGTGCGCGCCGATACAGATATGAATGTGGTTTGCAGCGGTGATGGACGCTTCATTGAAGTTCAAGGAACTGCCGAAGGTGTTCCATTCGATCGCAACTTACTTAATTCACTACTTGATTTGGCGGTTGCAGGTTGTGTAGAACTCGGCGATATTCAGAAGGCCGCACTTTCTAAGTGAGTCCACATCACTTACTTCTTGCCACTCGCAATAAGGGCAAGATAGAAGAGTTTCGACGCATTCTGGAAGAGATCGCTGCAGGGCAAATTGAATTAGTAGGCCTTAATCAATTTCCGAATCTTCACGATGTCGATGAAACTGGATCTACATTCGAGGAGAACGCACTTCTTAAGGCACGCGAAATGTGTGCGGCATCTGGCATCGCAGCGATCGCAGATGACAGTGGACTTTGTGTGGATTTTCTAAATGGCGAGCCGGGCATTTATTCGGCGCGTTGGGCCGGTGTTCATGGCGATGATGCTGCAAATACTCTTAAAGTTTTAAATTCCCTTGCCGATATTCCAGATGAAAAGCGTGGTGCACATTTCACATGTGTGGCAGCGCTGGCCCTTCCCGATGGCCGCACCCATACGGAAGAGGCGCGCTTTGATGGGTGGATTCTGCGCGAACCAGTTGGCGAACATGGATTTGGCTATGACCCAATATTTCGCCCAGATGGTTATGAGATATCTAGCGCACAAATGGAGGCTTCGGCCAAGGATGCGATCAGCCATCGTGGGAAATCACTCCGCGCTATCGCACCGCATGTCATCAATTTGCTCAACTCTCTAGGCTAAACTTTTCCCATACGAGATCGCTTAGCCCTAAAAGGAGTTTCATCGTGGCCGTTAAGAAAAAAGCTGCAGTAAAGAAAGTTGCTAAAAAGGCACCAGTGCGCAAAAAGGCTGCTGCCAAGAAAGTTGTTAAGAAGACTGCCAAGCGAGCAGTTAAGAAAGCACCTGCGAAGAAAAAGGCAGCGGCTAAAAAAGTTGTTAAGAAGACTGCCAAGAGAGCGGTAAAGAAGTCAACCGCTAAGAAAGTTGCAAAGAAAGCACCAGCGCGTAAAAAGGCTGCTGCCAAGAAAGTGACTTCTGCAAGTAAGTTTGTTGTTCCACCAGTTCCAGTCGGTGGCGTAAGGAGCGCATCTCGCGCAAATATCACAACAATGCCGACTCCAGCCAAGAGCGCTGGCGCAGCTAAGCCAAGTGCTTCTCCTAAGCAAGGAACATCACCACGTGTTTTGATTGCAGCGATCATCGGTATCGCACTCCTTGCAATCGTCGTAATTTCTCGTCCAGCATCTGATTCAGATACCGCAACGGCACCAGCGACTCCAGCGGCAAGTCAATCAGCGGCACCAGAAGCAACTGAAGAACCAACTCCAACAGCAACTGGTGAAGCAGTTGCAGCTGTTGAAGCGCCAACACGCTTTATCGGAAACTGGAAAGATTCTGCTAAAACAGTAATGGTTATTACCTGGAAAGCACCAACAGCAACTGCTGGATTAACTGGCTACAAGTTTGAAGTTCGTTCAGGAATGGGCGAATGGAGCGAATCAGGAATATTGCCAGCAGATCAACTTTCAATTGAATTCACAAAGGGTTCAATGGATGGATCAACATCATTCCGAGTCTCATCCGTTTACTCAGATGGACAGAGTGCATCCGCTAAGGCATTTGGATTTAGCGGTCAATTCGAATAATTAAATTAGTAAATAAAGCCCCCGCCAAATTGGTGGGGGCTTTATTTCTTTTGATTTCAAATTAAGGCAAGAATTCTTCTATCGCAGCCACATAGGCCCGAACACCAGCCGGTACTAAGTGAATTCCATCTGGTGCGAAATATTCAGGGTGGCTCATAGATATCTGATCCCAGCGAATCACATGAGTATTGGGATAGCCGCTAGCAACTTCATCAATTAACGCGTTATTAGTTTCTTTCCAAGGTCTTGGCACTGCAGTGTTAATTACGATGCGGGTAGGAGCCGTCTTTATCGCCTCAAAAATTGCCACCACTTGTTCGTGGGTTAGCGCATTGTTGTTGCCTAAGTTAAAGACAATTGGTGAGCCGATAGCTGCACTGGAATCCTTCTGTATTACCTCAAGTAATTCTGTCGCTTGGCGGCCAACTCGGGCATTTATGAGCGCAATCGGATTACGCGCCTCGATCTCATGGCGAATTCCCAGAATTACTGAATCACCTGTTACCCAGATTCCAGTCTTACCTATCGCTGAAATTTCGGTCTTTACTGGTTGGCTGGCTTCTTCAATTGCCACTTTAACTGCGCGGTTTTTATCAGCGGTATCAAGTAAAGCGTAGGCACTTACCAGAGAGGACAACAAAATCGTTGTAGAGATTGAAATGGCAACAAGTACTTTTTGGCGTTTTCTAACTTCGGGAGTTCGGTAGCGCATTCCTTTAAACCAATATGCAACTGCGCCACTACGGATTGGGAGCTCAACTAATCGCAAGGAAATATCGGCCAGTGCTAAAACAACCAATATGCGTAAAGTAAACAACGCCCAATCTTCACCATCTAAATCAACTTGTGGCCGCGAAACTTGAAAAATTACCCAGTGCCACAGATAAATTGCATACGAGCGTTCGCCAATCCAGAGCAGTGTTTTATTTCGTAACAGCGGTGCAAATCGTGATGCGGGGTGCACGATGGAAATTAATATCGCGGTCCCAAATAAACCAGCTAATGGAAAGGCAATTTTATATAAAGTCGGCTTGGTCTCATCGATTAGTAGGAAAGTTGCCAGAATTCCAATAAATCCAAATACACCAATGCCATCAATAAAATCTTGCGCACGACGCGTTACCTGCAAATTAAAGTTTTGGGGGATCCAACTAACTGCCAGCGCTGCGCCCAAGAAAAGCCCGATGCTATGAGTATCTGTACCGAAGTAAACATGGCTTACCTTTGACGAATTTGCGGCATCGAGTTGAAAGGAGACAAACATCAGGGCAACTCCGGAAGTGGCGGCAATAATCAGCGCCGCCGCCGGGATTAACCTCTTTCCTAAGTACTTTAAAACGATTAAGAGTATTAGCGGCCAAAGTAGATAGAACTGCGCCTCCACAGCAAGTGACCAAGTGTGCTGAAGCAATGGTGGCCTGCCGCTAGCCTCAAAATAATCCTGATGGTTAAAGACGAGCCACCAATTCATCGCACCAGTGAGGCTAAATGGGGCATCTGTTAAGAATTTCTTGGTGGTATCTGGCGCCCACAAACCAACAAAAATTGAAGTAGTTACGATCATAAAAACTAATGGGGGCAGTAATCTGCGGATTCGAGTAAGGTAGAAATCTCGCAAATCTAAGCCACCACGTTCTTGTATTGAATCCAAGAGCAGTCGAGTGATCACATAACCTGAAATTACGAAGAAGAGATCGACTCCGAGAAATCCACCTGGAATCCAAGAAACACCCAAGTGATAGAGCATGACGGCAATAACTGCGATTGCACGCAGTCCATCTATAGCAGGGATGTATTGGATACCGCGCTTGGTAACCACTTTAATTACCGACGTTTAGCGGGTTTTTTCTTTGCTGCAGATTTTTTAGCAGCAGCCTTCTTTGTCGGTGCAGCGAGTGCGGGCTTGGTGCGTTCGCTGGTAACTTTCTTTGGCCCAGTATCAATTATCTTGTTATCTGCAGCTAAATTATCGGTTACGTTCTTATGGAGTTCAGCAAGGCGAGAATAAGCACCCTCTAATCTGGAGCGGCTCTGCGTAATCGCACTTGCGGCGGCATCAAGTGACTGAGTTTGAATTTTGTAAAGGCGTTCTGCTTCAGAGATAACACCGCTTAGCCAATTACGGTATTCGCCAACCTCATCAGTGGCCTCAGTAATAATCCTCTCGCCTTCACGACGGGCAGCTTGCGCAAGCGCGGCCGCTTCACGACGTTTTTCATCAAAGAGAGATTGCGCTTCGCGTTCTGCCTCGGCAACTCTTTCGGCAGCTTCAGCCTCAGCAACATTTATATATTTACGCCCACGTGCTTCAGCGCCAGAGAGAATAGAACGCGCTTTAATTTCGGCGCCTTCAACCGCATCTTTTACTTGACGTGATGCTTCACCTATTACGCGCTCGGATGCCGACATTGCCTTTGCTTCACGGCTTTGTGCAGATTTGATCATCACCATGGCGGTTTCAGTCGCCAAGATTTCAAATTCTTCTTTGCTCAAAGTTGTGATGTCGCGACGAGAACGGAGGTCGCTGAGTTGGGATTCGAGTTCGCGAATTCGATCTACCGAACTAGGGGCAGCACTTTCACCCTCTTTAAATCCAACCCAATTAAGGAAGCTTTTTTTCTCGGCCATGGGCTTAGATTAGGGCAAAGCATGCTTACTCCAAAAGTGGGGTGGCTTATTGGCGGTAGATGGCGATCGAGACCGCTAGGTATTGAGAGACCCAAGCGGCGAGCACAAAGATGTGGAAAAGCTCGTGAAAACCGAAGTACTTGGCATTTCGCCCCGGTTTTTTAAGGGCATAAAAGATGGCACCAATTGAGTAGAGAAGCCCACCAATAATGATCGGCAGAAGAACCCAGAGGCCGCCCTCGTCATAAAGCTGCGGCGTATAGACAATTGCAACCCACCCGAGCAGTAGGTAATTGGCAACATATAACCAGCGGGGTGCGCCAACCCAGAAGACGCGCATGGCAACACCTAAAAGCGCGCCAACCCAAACTACAGATAACAAAATTGTGCGGTCGTTGCCTTGTAAAAGTGCAACCGCAAATGGCGTGTAAGAGCCGGCGATCAGCAAATTAATATTGGCGTGATCCCAGCGACGCCAGATTTTTTTCTTCTCTGGAGTCCAAGGAACGCGATGATAAATCGCTGAAACGCTAAAGAGCATAATCGCAGTAATTGAATACAAAGCGACCGCAAACTTAAGCGAACTCTTACTTAAAATAAAGAGAACGAGCGATGCAATAACAACCACAGGAGTAGCACCTAAGTGAAACCATCCACGCAACTTTGGTGGAACCGCTGCTGCTAACTTATCGCGCTCGCTGGCTTCCTTGCTCATATAAGAACTCTACGGCTTAGCGACGGGTTTTAAGTCTCGCACCGATTTAACACAGAGCGAAGCTAGAGCGGCTACCAAGGCAATTGAGCCTGTTATGTAAATAATGGTGCTCACCCCAAATGCGTGAGCAAGTGGACCGGCTACGGCAATACCTAGAGGTGAAAGTCCGAAAGAACCGAAGGCATCGTAGGCAACCACTCGCGAATAAGACTCTTCTGGAATATGAGATTGCAGTGAGGTATTCCAAACCACCATGAAAATATCTATGGCCACACCTGCAAAGAAAGCACAGATTAGGGATATCCAAAGAGGTGCCTGCATTGCCAGCGAGAAATCCCAGATTGATGCGCCCGCGATTATTAGCATCGCAAGAAATAGTGGCCGTGAGAAGTGTATTTTAAGTGAAATAACGCTTCCAGCGAGCATTCCTATAGTTAGAGCAGCTAAATTAAAAGACCAAAACTTTGGACCAGCAGCGATATCTGCAAAGTTAAGCGGCCCAAGTATTTGTAACATGGATTCGTAGGCAAGATTTATAACTGCAAATGCAATCACTACTGTTACAACCCACGAGCGGGAAATAAATTCGTGCCAGCCAGATCTAAGATCTTGGAAGACAGTATTTTTATTCTCGCGCACAATTGTCGGAAGGTCTAAATTCCAAACCAGAATTCCCGCAATTAAGAAAGTGATGGCATCGACCAGAAGCGCCCATCCAGATCCAAATGCCGTTACTAGCGTGCCCCCAATCAGCGCACCAACTACGTAACCGATATTGGTAGTCATCGAAATTACCGCATTTCCATGCTGCAATTTCGCTTTAGGTAATATTTCAGGAAGTACGCCAGACATCGCCGGCCACCAAAGCGCATTTAAAATTCCAAAGAGTGCACCCATAACTGCAAGTAAGAAAACGCTGGAATTTCCGATGATTAGCGAAACGGCGCTGACCGCAGCAAAAGCGCTACCTAAAACATCGGCGCCACCAACAATGCGATTGCGTTTAAAGCGATCGCCAATGACGCCGCCGAACAACATCAGCGCAATCATCGGGAACATGCGCGCGGCCATCACGATACTTAGATCTTTGCCTGTGGCCCCTGGCAGGGCCAGGACACCGAATGCCAGAGCGACAGGGGATATCCCGTTGCCGACATTCGAGATAAAGCGCGAAATGGCCAGAGCACTAAAGCCAGAATGGCTACGCAGTTCACTCAGTTGGGCTCGCATTTGCCTAAGCCTAGCGGCGCGCACATTCCGGGTATTCGGGGCGGGTACTACCCCAAGGTTGAGCGTGATTTATTCCACAAATGCCTAAAAACTTTTAGAAATACCCCGATTGGTGCTGCAAATCCCTCGCATACGCCCCACAATAAAGATCACTAAGTGCTGGTAAATGAGGTTCCTCGAGGATTTCATAGCCAGCAACTAGCTTTAAGGGCCGCCCGGTCCTTAAAGTATTAAGCACCCCACGGAGGCTTATTTACATGATTACATTAACAAGCGGCCAATGGAACCTCGTCTATAACGTATTCTCGTTTGGACTAGTTTCTATGCTCGCATGCACGGTCTACACCCTTGTTTCACAAGGTCGTGTATTGGCTAAGTACCGCAACGCTCTCGTAATGTCATCAATGGTTACATTCATTGCTGGCTACCACTACTGGAGAATCTTTAACTCATTCTCAGAAGCATCTGATGGAATGATGGTTAAGGTTTCTGGAGACCCGGGTGCATTCAACGAGGCATACCGTTATGTTGACTGGCTACTAACTGTTCCTCTACTTCTTGTTGAAGTTATTGCAGTGCTTGCACTTGCAAAGGAAGTTTCAAAGTCACTCATTACTCGTTTGGTTCCAGCATCAGCTGCAATGATCGCACTTGGTTACCCAGGTGAAATCTCAAACGATCAGAATACACAGGTTATGTACGGTGTTCTTTCAACACTTCCATTCCTCTACATCCTCTATGTCTTGTTCGTAGAACTTGGCAAGTCACTTGATCGTCAGCCAGAAGGCGTTGCAGCAACCGTTGGTCGCTTGCGCTTGCTTCTGATTGCGACATGGGGCGTATACCCAATCTCATACATTCTTGGTATGGGTGGAGATGCAACTGCTGAGCAGTTCGTTGGCGTACAGGTTGGTTACACAATCGCTGACATCTTGGCAAAGTGCGTATTCGGTCTAACAATCTTGAAGATCGCTCGCATGAAGTCAATGGCAGAAGGAATGAAGGACGATCACTAATCGTCTTGTAAATAGTTAATATTAAAGGGGCGTCGGGAAACCGGCGCCCCTTTAATATTTGTAGGATAGAGACATGACAAAAGCAACTCTTTCAAAATATGCCCTGAACAATTACCGAATGGCCAGTTATCTACTGTTGGCGATTGGCTTAATCAATCTGCGTTATCAAAGCGGCAACGAGGGCGTGCTGGTTAATTCACTGACGGTCATAATTCCAGGTACGGCAATGCTGCTTATTTCATTTATAAAAGGAGTGCATGACTTTTTAGCGCGTCGCGAAGTTATGGTGGCGTTGCTCGTGATCGGCTTAGCGCTGGTTGCTTGGGCTATTACCAATTAATTATTAAAAAAATTAACGAAAGTTAATATCGCTCTTTTTCATCGCAGTTATCAAGATTCGAATCGCATTTGGGCCCATGCCGTGTAGATCTTTAATGGCATCCAATGAGTATTTTCTTAAGTCACTGACTTTATAAAGTCCTTCATCGATTAAGGCTCTGCGTGCAGGTGCTGCCAGTCCCAGCTCTAACCAAACTCCATCAACTGCGGCGTAAGCATCTAAATCAACTTCGCTATCTGCAACTGAGTAGTTGGAAGCAATTGCCTTGGCGGCACGCCTTGCAGCGGCTTCGCGCGCAATTTTGGCTTGCGTCATCTTGATTTTTGCACGAGAAGCTTTAGCCATACATAAATATTAACTTGCTGGTGCGGGAGGCGGGACTTGAACCCGCACGCCGGAGCACAAGTTCCTAAGACTTGCGTGTCTGCCATTTCACCACTCCCGCTGGAGTGTCATGAGAATGTTACAAAAAACTCATGTACTGGTGCTTAGGTTAGAGGTAAGTTTGCCTTATACAAAATCATGGGCTCACCGGCCCGAAAGCTGCGCTGAATCGGCGCACTTTTTCTGCGATGAAACGAGGAAGTTAAATGTCTTTGACGCCAACACCTGCCGACAAGTTCACCTTTGGTCTTTGGACTGTGGGTTGGCAAGCGCGCGATCCATTTGGAGATGCAACACGTGGCGCACTTGATCCGGTGCGCACTGTTAACGAACTTGCTGCACGCGGTGCTTATGGTGTGACTTTTCACGATGATGATCTAATTCCATTCGGCAGCGATGACACTTCCCGCCGCGGACACATCGACCGTTTCAAAAAAGCACTTGATGAGACTGGCATGAAAGTGCCAATGGCAACCACAAATCTTTTCTCACACCCGGTTTTTAAAGATGGTGCATTCACCAGCAATGATCGCGATATTCGTCGTTACGCACTTCGCAAAGCGATGCGCAATATCGAACTAGCAGTCGAACTTGGTGCTCATACTTATGTTTGTTGGGGCGGTCGCGAAGGCGCCGAATCAGATGCGGCAAAGGATGCCTACGTTGCACATGAGCGCATGCGTGAAGCCTTTAACTTACTTAGCCAATTTGTTTTAGATAACGGTTACAAGATTAAGTTTGCAATTGAACCAAAACCAAATGAACCACGCGGTGATATTTTCTTGCCAACAATTGGGCATGCACTTGCCTTTATCTACACACTCGATCATCCAGAGCTAGTTGGCCTAAACCCCGAGGTGGGCCATGAACAAATGGCTGGGCTTAACTTTGTGCATGGCATCGCACAAGCACTTTGGCAGAAGAAGTTATTCCACATCGATCTAAATGGTCAGCACGGTCCCAAGTTCGATCAAGATTTAGTATTTGGACATGGCGATCTAAAGTCAGCGTTCTTCCTTGTGGAACTTCTTGAGCGCTACAAATACGATGGACCAAAGCATTTTGATTACAAGCCAGGGCGCACTGAAGATGACAAAGGTGTTTGGGATTCAGCAACTGCAAATATGCGCACCTATTTAGCTTTAAAAGAGCGCGCAACTGCTTATCGCAACGATCCACGTGTTATTGCAGCCCAGAAAGATTCAAATATTCCGGGACTTACCGAGAACACAATGGCGGCGGGCGAGAGTTGGAAAGATCTGGCAAAGGATTCATTTGATGTTGAGGCCGCCGGAGTTCGCGGATATCAATATGAAGCCCTTAATCAACTCGCACTTGAGCACCTAATGGGGTTTGGAAAGTAAAATCACAAGCAGGGTAACCTTGCCCTGTGAGTTCACATTCTGATCTATTAGCAGCCCAGATAAAGGCTGCAATTTCGCGCGCCATCGAGCGTGGAGATTTGATCGGAACCGTGCCAGAGACCATTCCGCTAGAGCGACCAAAGAATCGCGATCACGGTGATTACGCATCTTCTATCGCCTTGCAATTGGCCAAGCCTGCCGGCAAGAACCCGCGAGATGTGGCTGCGATGCTTAAAGCCGATCTGGAATCTCTGGCCGAAGTTAGTGCTGTCGACATTGCCGGCCCGGGCTTTATCAACATCACTTTAAACCGCACCAGCCAAGCAGATTTAGTTCGCACCATATTAACTGCCCAAGAAAAGTACGGCCGCGGTACTGCTTTATCTGGTGTAAAGATCAACCTGGAATTTATTAGCGCCAACCCAACTGGTCCGCTGCACTTAGGACATACCCGTTGGGCGGCAGTTGGTGATGCACTTGGTCGCGTGCTAACGGCGGCAGGTGCTGATGTAACGCGCGAGTTCTACATCAACGACCGCGGTAATCAAATGGATCTCTTTGGCCAATCTGTTCAGGCTGCCGCAATGGGCCAACCAATTCCAGAAGATGGTTACAAAGGCGAATACATTGCAGATTTAGCGAAAGAAGTTCTGGCGCAGAACCCAGCGATTACCGCGCTGGCCGATGATGCGCGCTTAATCGCATTTCGTGAGACTGCCTACCAACTTCAATTAAAAGATCAACAACGCGTGCTCGATACTTTTAAAACTCATTTCGATGTCTGGTTCTCAGAACGATCTTTACATGATGGTGGCAGCGTCGAACACGGTGTTGATAAATTGCGCTCGCAAGGACATGTATTTGAAGTCGATGGTGCTACTTGGTTGCGCACAACAGATTTTGGCGATGACAAAGATCGCGTGTTGGTAAAAGCCAATGGCGAGCTGACTTACTTTTCTTCAGATACTGCGTATTACATTAATAAGCGCGAACGCGGCTTCGATATATGTATTTATATGCTGGGTGCAGACCACCATGGTTATATACATCGCTTAAAGGCAACTGCTGCGTGCGCTGGCGATAATCCCGAATATAACATTGATGTCTTAATCGGCCAGTTGGTAAAGATTATGGAAGGTGGGGAAGAGGTAAAGCTTTCCAAGCGCGCCGGAACAATTATTACTTTGGAAGAGCTAGTTGAAAAAGTTGGCGTAGACGCTGCGCGCTATACCTTAATTCGTTATCCCGTTGATACTCCAATGGTTATGGATATTGATGTTTTAAAGAGAAACACCAATGAGAATCCGGTTTATTACGTGCAATATGCCCATGCACGTATCACTGCAGTTCTGCGCAATGCAACCGAGCTAAAGATTCCTGCGGGATTAGAAAACTTTGATCCCGCCCAACTAAGCCATGATCGCGAAAATGAATTACTTGGTTCACTTGCCGAATTTCCACGCATCGTGGCTGGCGCTGCCGAACTTCGCGAACCACACCGAATCGCGCGTTACCTTGAAGAGTTAGCCGGGCTTTATCACGGCTTCTATGCCGACTGTCGCGTTTTGCCAATGGGCGATGAGCCAATTTCAGCAATTCATAGCGCCCGTATTAATTTATGCGCGGCAACTCTGCAAGTACTGAAGAATGGGCTTGATTTACTGGGCGTCAGCGCGCCGGAGAGGATGTAAAACCCATGTGGTCGAGAAATATTTCTTTCGCCAACGGTGAGCTACACCTGTCCGGAATAGCCGCATCAAAGTTAGCAAAAGATTTTGGAACTCCCGCATTTTTTATCGATGAAGCAGATTTTCGGGCGCGTGCTACTGGATGGAATAACGCGCTGCGCGATGAGTTTGGTTCTCACGCCGGCACTGTTTATTACGCGGCCAAGGCATTTATCTCAGTGGCAGTTGCTAAATGGATCCGCGAATGTGGAATTGGAATAGATGTTTGCACTGGGGGAGAACTTGCCGTGGCACTTGCAGGCGGTATTGATCCTTCGAAAATTGAAGTTCACGGCAACAATAAATCACTCGCCGAAATAGATCGTGCAGTTTCTGTCGGAGTTAAAACAATTGTTATGGATTCTTTGCATGAGATTGATCGCGTGGCGGCGATGGCGCGCAAACATGGCGTGGTTCAAGGTGTGATGTTGCGGCTTACCCCAGGCATCCAAGCTCATACACACGAATCAATTTCCACCGCACATGAAGATGTGAAATTTGGTTTCTCAATAGCAAGCGGCGCGGCTTGGGCAGCGGTCGAAGTAACGTTTTCACACCCTGAACTAGAACTACGCGGATTCCATTCACATATTGGTTCGCAAATATTTGGAACCCAATCATTTGAATTAGCAGCTGATCGTTTAATCGCTCTGCTTGCTAAGTATCGCGATGTTTACGCCAAGGAACTTCCCGAACTTGATCTCGGTGGTGGGTATGGCATCGCATATTTGCCTGAAGATGAATCACTCGAACCAGGTGAAGTCCTACCAGCCCTGCGCAGTGCAGTAACCAAAGCCTGCGAAAAACATAAGTTAAATATTCCAATTATTTCTATTGAGCCGGGCCGAGCAATTGTTGGCCCAACAACTTTTACACTTTATGAAGTTGGAACGACGAAAGATGTCGTTCTCGAAGATGGCGCTATCCGCCGCTATATATCTGTTGATGGCGGCATGAGCGATAACATCCGACCATCGCTATATGACGCCGAATACCACGCAGTTATCGCGCAACGTGAGTCGCATGAGAAAAGTATTTCATCCCGCGTTGTTGGAAAACATTGCGAAACCGGAGACATTGTTATTCGCGATATTTCGCTGCCGGCAGATATCGTACCTGGAGATTTAATTGCGATTCCAGCAACGGGTGCATATGGCCGCAGTATGGCCAGCAATTACAACCATGTGCCGCGCCCACCAGTTATTGCAGTAAATGATGGAAAAGCCCGCGTAATTATCCGCCGAGAAAATGAGGCAGATCTGCTCGCACTTGATGTGAAAGAATAGGCAGATGAGCCCGGCAAATAAACCTGTACGTATCGGCATGCTCGGTTGTGGCGTTGTCGGCAGTTCGGTCGCGCGCTTATTGCTGGCAGATACTGCTGAACTTTCTACTCGCGCGGGCGTAAAGATCGAACTCTCGCGCATCGCAGTTCGCACCATACGGCCGCATGAGGGTATTAATCCTGCGCTCTTCACAACTGATCCATTTTCTATCGTTAACGATCCAGAAATTGATTTGATAATTGAAGTAATGGGCGGAATCGAACCCGCCCGCGAATTAATCATGACAGCGATCGAAAACCGTAAATCTGTCGTTACTGCCAATAAAGCACTCCTGGCTAGCCATGGCGCAGAAATGTTTACCGCCGCATATGCCAAAGGTGAAGATATTTATTACGAAGCATCAGTGGCCGGTGCGGTCCCAATTATCCGCCCGATGCGCGATTCATTGGCGGGTGACTTTGTTACACGCTTGATGGGAATTGTAAATGGAACAACAAATTACATCTTGACCAAGATGCATGAAGATAACCGCGAATTTGCTGACGTATTAAAAGAGGCGCAAGCTCTGGGCTATGCCGAAGCAGATCCAACTGCTGACATCGAAGGCTTTGATGCTGCCGCAAAAGCAGCGATTTTATCTGGTCTGGCATTTCACACTCGTGTGACAGTCGATGATGTCTATCGGGAAGGTATTTCAAAAATTACTTTGGAAGATGTGAAAATTGCCAAATCGATGGATCATGTGATCAAGCTGCTAGCTATCGCTGAGCTAACACCAGCGGATGAAATCTCGGTACGTGTACACCCGGTGATGTTGCATAAGAGCCATCCACTGGCTTCTGTGCGCGATGCTTACAATGCAGTTTTTGTCGAAGCCGAATCAGCAGGTTCGCTGATGTTCTACGGTCGTGGCGCAGGTGGAGCACCAACCGCTTCTGCCATTTTGGGAGATGTTGTCGCAGTTGCTCGCCATATCGCGCTTAACTCTGTTGGCCAGCGTGAAACAGACTATGCCGATCGTGATATCGCACCTATTGAATCAACTAAAACTAAGTTCTTAATCAGGTTAGAAGTTGCCGATAAGGCGGGTGTTTTAGCCGCAATCGCCACAACTTTTGCTAACCACGGAGTTTCAATTCAGACCGTTAACCAATCAGGGCGCAACAGCGATGCCGAAGTAACAATCGTTACTCACTTAGCAACTGAAGGCGAACTCAAAGCAACTGTGGCTTCACTTAAGGCGATGGATATTGTTAATAATATTTCCAGTGTTATTCGTGTTGAGGGAGCGTCCCCAGCATGAGTTTATTTAAAGCCAAGAAGTCAGGGGCGCACCAATGGCGCGGAGTCATAGAGGAATACCGCGATCGCTTGCCGGTATCTGCAAAGACTCCAGTTATCTCACTTCGCGAAGGCGGCACCCCACTTATTTATGCTTGCTATCTCTCTGAACTTCTCGGCAACGATGTCTGGTTAAAGTTCGAAGGCACCAACCCAACGGGATCATTTAAAGATCGCGGAATGACAATGGCGATCTCAAAGGCGGCCGAAGATGGAGCAAAGGCGGTTATCTGCGCGTCAACTGGAAATACATCAGCAAGCGCTGCAGCGTATGCAACTAAGGCGGGAATGATTTCTGCAGTTTTAATTCCGGCGGGAAAGATTGCAACTGGCAAATTAGCGCAAGCAGTAATTCACGGCGCGCAGATTTTGCAAGTCGCCGGCAATTTTGATGATTGCCTAACTCTGGCTCGTGAGTTATCTGAAAATTATCCAGTGGCACTCGTTAACTCAGTAAATCCATATCGCATCGAAGGCCAGAAGACCGCAGCCTTTGAAGTCGTAGATATGTTGGGCTTTGCACCGGATATCCACGCACTGCCTGTTGGTAATGCTGGAAATATCACTGCCTATTGGATGGGCTATAAGGAATATCGTAAAGATGGAATTTCTAATTCACTTCCACAGATGTACGGATTCCAAGCTGCCGGATCTGCGCCTCTCGTTAAGGGTAAGCCAGTTTTAAAACCCGAAACAATTGCGACTGCAATTCGCATTGGCAATCCTGCATCTTGGGACCAGGCAATCGAGGCCCGTGATAAATCAGGTGGCGTGATTGATTCTGTTACAGATAAAGAAATTTTGGCCGCATACGCCCTCGTTGCAGGCAAAGAAGGCGTATTCGTTGAACCTTCATCGGCGGCAGGAATAGCTGGACTAATTAAATATAAGAAAGCTGGCAAATTGCCTAAGGGCAAGAAGATTGTAATTACTGTAACTGGCCACGGACTTAAAGATATTTCTTGGGCGTTGGAAAAGTTTGCCAAGCCAAAGATCGTAAAAGTTAACGCTGTCGCAGCCGCCAAGGCGTTAGGTCTTAAATAAGCGCCATGGTGAAACCTACTTTTAAAGCCAATCCGATTCAGGTACAGGTGCCGGCAACTAGCGCCAACTTAGGACCTGGATTTGATTCATTTGGTTTGGCACTTGCCATGCATGATCGATACGTTGCGCAAATTTTAGATGATGCTGGACTTGATATTGATGTCACTGGTGAAGGCGCTGATGAAGTTCCACGCACTGATAAGAACTTACTTGTTAAGGCTATGAATAAAGGTTTTGACTATCTGGGTGGAAAACCAAAGGGAATTGCAGTGCGTGCGCTAAATGTGATTCCACATGGTCGCGGTTTAGGTTCATCAGCAAGTGCAATCATCGGCGGGCTTTGCCTGGCTCGCGCACTTGTATTAACAGGAATCGACAAGATGAGCGATGAAAAGTTATTGCAATTAGCAACAGATATGGAAGGCCATCCCGATAACGTGGCCGCCGCACTTTATGGAAACGCCGTCGTTGCTTGGCAGGAAGATCAGCACGGCAAAGAAATTGCGCAGGCTATTTCCTTAAGCGTTGACACAAGAATTCGCGCGATTGCCTTTATTCCATCAACTTCAGTTGCCACATCCAAGGCGCGCAAGATGCTGCCTGAAATGATTCCGCATCGTGATGCCGCTCGTAATTCTGCAAACTCAGCGTTGCTGGTGCATGCACTTACTTTGCGTCCAGACTTATTATTTCGAGCAACACAAGATTTCTTACACCAGTCATATCGCAGCGAGGCCATGCCGGCATCATTTGCCTTGCTAACTAAATTGCGCGATGCCGGCGTAGCCGCATTTATCTCTGGCGCAGGCCCGACCGTCTTGGCTTTGCACACTGGAAATGAATCAGATGTAGCCGAATTAATCCGCGCCGCAGGATCCAAATTTGAAGCTAAATCACTTGAGATCGCCCGTTCTGGAGCCACGATTCTCTAGCAAGCCTTGATTTTGCAGCCCACAGCCGTGGGATGCTATGGTTACCCCACTTGCGCAGGACCGGAAGTTACGGTGAAAGACGGCAGGTAGCCACTAAAAAATAACCAGGCTTTTTGCCTTTACGAACTCAAAATCGTAGACGAAGCCCTAAATGAAAGATAAAGATGACAGATCAAGTTGAACCAGTTCGTTCAAACAGTCCAGAGCTAGCCGCTATGAGCCTTCCTAAATTAAAGGAAGTTGCTGCACAACTCGGCATCGATGGCGCAACCAAACTTAAGAAAGATGCGCTCGTAACTGCGATCGCAGATTTGCAGGCAGCAAACCGCGACGCAGCGAAAGCTGAACGCGAAGCCCGCCGCGAAGCGCGCAATGCCAAAAAGAATTCAAATCGCGAAAATTCAAATAACTCTGCTGATAATTCAGATGACTCTGGAGATAACTCTGGAGACGACGGTGATGTTCAAGATAACGGACCACGCGATAACGACCGCGGGGTCAGTGGACGTCGTGACCGCGACCGCGGCCGAGATCGCAATCGTGGCCGAGATCGCAATCGCGACCGTGGACCTCGCGAAGAGCGCGAGCCAGTAATCGGCGAAGATGATGTATTGGTACCAGTCGGTGGTCTTGTAGACATCATGGACAGCTACTCATTTATTCGCACCGGCGGTTACTTGCCAGGACCAAATGACATTTACGTTTCGCAACAGCAGGTCCGCAAGTACGGTCTGCGCAAGGGAGATGTTGTAACAGGCCAGGTACGTCAGGCGCGCGAAGGCGAACAGCGCCCGAAGTACAACCCACTAATTACTTTAGAAACAATCAACGGTGTTACTCCTGATGAAGCGCGCGGTCGCGTTGAATTCGGCAAGTTAGTTCCGTTGTATCCGCAAGAGCGTCTGCGTCTTGAGACTGAGCCAAACATTTTGACAACTCGCGTTATCGATTTGATTGCGCCAATTGGTAAAGGCCAGCGCGGACTTATCGTTTCGCCTCCAAAGGCCGGTAAGACGATGGTCTTGCAAGCAATTGCAAATGCGATCACAACAAATAACCCTGAGTGTCACTTGATGGTTGTTCTAGTTGATGAGCGCCCTGAAGAAGTTACAGATATGCAGCGATCAGTAAAGGGTGAAGTTATTGCTTCGACTTTCGATCGCCCAGCAGATGACCACACCACAATTGCAGAACTAGCAATCGAACGTGCCAAGCGTTTAGTTGAACTCGGTCACGACGTTGTTGTTCTCCTTGACTCAATCACTCGTTTGGGCCGCGCATACAACATCGCAGCACCGGCATCGGGTCGCATCCTTTCTGGTGGCGTTGATTCAGCAGCTTTGTATCCACCTAAGAAATTCTTCGGAGCAGCTCGTAATATCGAAGATGGTGGATCACTAACGATTCTGGCAACGGCACTTGTTGACACTGGTTCTCGTATGGATGAAGTTATCTTCGAAGAGTTCAAGGGCACAGGCAACATGGAACTTATTCTTGATCGCAGATTGGCCGATAAACGAATCTTCCCAGCAGTTAACGTTGTTGCATCCGGTACTCGCAAGGAAGAAATTCTTATGGGCACTGAAGAACTCAACATTGTCTGGAAACTTCGTCGCGTTTTGCACGCGCTCGAGCCACAGGCTGCACTCGAACTCTTGCTCGAGAAGATGAAGGGCACCAAGTCCAACGTCGAATTCTTGATGCAGATCCAGAAGACAACTTCCGGTCCAAACGAGGGCTAATTCCGCACGGATTTTGCGGTTTTCTCTTTTCGCGAGAGTATTAGGCCCTAGCCATAACTTATGGTGATGCCCTGGTTCACCGCATTTAGCGGACCCAGACATAGAAAAAGGAATATAAAAATGAAGAAAGATATTCATCCAGAATATAAAGAGACCCAAGTAACTTGTGGTTGCGGTGAAAAGTTTGTTACCCGCTCAACAGTTGCCAGCGGATCTATCTACGTAGAAGTTTGTTCAGTCTGCCACCCGTTCTACACAGGCAAGCAGCGCATTCTCGATACTGGTGGACGCGTCGCCAAGTTCGAAGAGCGTTTCGGAGATAACTCGAAATCAAAGAACGCTGCGAATACCGCAGCCAAGTAGCTTTTTAAAGAGACCGCATCGCAACCCATTGAGGTTGCGGCGCGGTCTTTTTATTTCTCATGCGTTCATAAATCATTCAAGAAAGGAGAAGCCAAATGGCAAAAGTTAATGATCGCTTTGCATCAGCCCACGAAATGGTGCGCGAATACCAAGTACTTGAAAAAGAGATGGCCGATCCTTCCATCCACGAAGATCAAGGTAAGGCGCGCAAATTAGGTCGTCGCTATGCCCAACTTGGTCCAGTTGTTGCGGGCTTTAACGCCTGGAAATCTGCGGCCGATGATTTAGAAGCAGCGCGCGAAATGGCGCAAGAAGATGAATCTTTCGCATCTGAAATTCCTGCAATGGAAATTGCAGTAGAAGCCGCGGCCGATAAATTAGAAGAACTCTTGCTGCCACGTGATCCCAATGATGATCGCGATGTGATTATTGAAGTTAAGGCCGGCGCCGGTGGAGATGAATCCGCGCTATTTGCTGGTGACTTAGTTCGTATGTACCAACGCTATGCGGAAAAGCGCGGTTGGAAAGTTGAAATAATTGATATGACCGAATCAGATCTGGGCGGCTATAAAGATATTTCGATGGCAATTAAATCAAAGGGAACTCCCGAACCTGGCACCACACCTTATGCACGGCTTAAATTTGAAGGCGGCGTACACCGTGTGCAACGTGTTCCCGAAACTGAGAGCCAAGGCCGCATTCACACATCCGCCGCTGGTGTTCTGGTCCTGCCGGAAGCTGAAGAAGTTGATGTGGAATTGAATATGAACGATGTGCGAGTCGATGTTTATCGCTCATCTGGCCCTGGTGGTCAGTCAGTTAATACAACAGATTCGGCCGTTCGTTTAACCCACGTTCCAACTGGAATCGTGGTCTCGTGTCAAAATGAAAAGTCTCAGTTGCAAAATAAAGAGTCAGCGCTGCGAATCTTGCGCGCTCGTTTATTGGCAGATGCCCAAGAAAAGGCAGAGGCTCTGGCGATGGCCGAGCGCAAAAGCCAAGTACGTACCGTAGATCGCTCTGAACGCATTCGTACCTATAACTATCCCGAGAACCGATTGAGCGATCACCGCGTTAATTACAAATCAAATAATCTAGATGCCGTTTTAAATGGTGAGCTAGATGATGTGGTGCAAGCACTATTGGACGCCGATAAAGCAGCCAAACTCTCTTCTACCGAGTAAATATGAGCGATATAAAACCGCTGCTACGTTCGGCGAAAGAGAAGTTAGCCGCCGCTGACATATCAGAGGTTGATGCCGAACATTTACTTGCCTATGTTCTTGGCATTTCTCGTATGGATCTGCATAACTCTGTAAAACTGGAAGAAGCTTTAAAAGCACTTGGCGATTTTGGAGTTATTGAAGATACCTTTGCCAAATTAATTTCCCGCAGAGCAGCACACGAACCTTTGCAGTATTTAACTGGGATTGCCTATTTTCGCCATCTAGAAATCGAAGTTGGCCCTGGTGTATTAGTCCCGCGTCCAGAAAGTGAATTGTTAGTTGAAGCGGTGTTAACTCATATTAAGAATTTAGAAGAGAAAGTTGCTGGTGAAATATCGGTAATCGATCTAGGTGCCGGCTCTGGCGCGCTCTCGTTAGCAATTGCAACCGAGGCACCACGTTCAAGAGTAATAGCTGTTGAAAAGAGCGCCGATGCCATTGTTTGGCTAAAGAAGAACGTTGCCAGAATTTCTGAAAATGTTCGCGTGGTCGAAGGCGATGTTGCAGATGTTCTGCCCGGAGTTAAATGCGATGCGGTGATTGCCAATCCGCCATATGTTCCGGATAACCAAAGTCTGCCGCGCGATGTGGCCGAACACGAACCACATATCGCACTCTTCGGTGGCGCTACAGGCCTGGAATTGCCAAAACGATTTATTGATGCGGCGGCTCGCTTGTTAAAGAGCGGGGGAGTCCTTGCGCTTGAACATACCGAGGACCAAGGTGCTGCGATTGATGCGTTGCTATCAAGTGACTTCATTGACATAGCAGTTCATCAAGATTTAACTGGGCGTCCTAGATGGAGCTCGGCGGTTAGGAAATAACTATGGCCTCACACGATATTTTACAGGGTGATATCCAAGACCATGTCAGCGTTGCAGTCTCCGCACTAAAAGACGGATATGTAATTGTTGTGCCGCTGGAACATAGTTATGCGCTGCTGGTGGACGCTTTTTTTCATGATGCAGTTCGCGCGATGCACGTCTTGCGTGGCGACGAACTTGGCGTGGCGGCGCAAGTCTTAATCGCTAACAAAACTTCTATCGATGGCATTGCCCGCAGCATTTCTGATGATGCTCGCATCTTGATGGATAATCTTTGGCCCGGTGCGCTTTCAATTAATTTGAAACCTCAACTTGGACTCTCTTGGGATTTAGGCGATGCTAACTCTTTAGATCAGATAAGCGTGCGAGTTCCATCTTCTGAATTCGTACTTGAGATTTTAAAGAAGACTGGTCCGTTGGCAATTGCCAGCGCAGCAGAGGCTGGGTCATTGCCATATACAGATTGTGAAGAATTGGATTTTTCAGATGTCGAAGTTGCTGCAGTCTTTACCGCCGATGTTCTGCCAGAAGGCGCGCCCAGCACTGTCATCGATTTCACTGGTTCCAAAGCGCAATTGCTGCGCGAAGGAGCCATCCCACGAAGTGAAATCACAGCGCTCGTATCTGACATTTTCGGCGAGTAAGGCTTAGGCTTGCGCGCATGAGCGCAGAGACTTTTTACGGTCCGGATTTCAACTTACTTAGCCAGCAAGATCCAGATATCGCGGCGATATTACTTTCCGAACTTAAGCGCCAGCAGACCAGCCTGCAGTTGATTGCATCTGAAAACTTCACATCACGCGCGGTGTTGGCAACGCTTGGTTCAACACTTTCTAATAAATATGCTGAAGGTTATCCAGGTAAGCGTTATTACGGTGGGTGTGAAGAAGTGGATAAGGCCGAAATCATCGCCATCGATCGTGCAAAAGATTTATTTGGCGCCGAACATGCCAATGTGCAGCCACACTCTGGGGCAAGTGCCAACATTGCGGTCTACCTAGCATTTACCAAGCCAGGTGACACTATTCTTGCGATGTCACTTCCACATGGCGGGCACCTAACGCACGGCTCAAAAGTTAATTTTTCAGGCAAGTGGTTTAACGTCGAGTCTTACGGAGTTCGCCAAGATAACGAGTTAATTGATTACGATGAACTGCGCGACACAGCGATCCGCACTAAACCGAAGATGATTTGTTCTGGTGCAACCGCTTATCCATCTCTTGTTGATTTCGAAAAGATTCGGGCGATTTGTGATGAAGTTGGCGCCATCATGTGGGTGGACGCGGCGCACTTCATCGGATTAGTTGCCGGCAAAGCAATTCCTTCGCCAGTTCCATATGCCGATGTTGTTTCATTTACTACACATAAAGTTTTGCGTGGCCCACGCGGTGGAATGATCTTGGCCAAGGCAGAACATGCTGCGGCAATTGATAAGGCGGTCTTCCCCGGAATACAGGGTGGACCAGTTATGTCAGCTGTTGCTGGCAAGGCTGTTGCACTTGCTGAATGCGCAACACCTGCTTATCAAAAGTATGCCAAAGATGTAATTATTAACGCTAAAGCACTTGCTGCAGCGCTAGAAAGTGAAGGAATGCGCGCGGTATCTGGCGGCACCCAAACCCACTTAGCGCTGATGGATATTCGCAGTACTGGTGTGACTGGCAAAGTTGCTGATGAGCGCTGCGGCCAAGCTGGAATCGTTATGAATAAAAATTCAATTCCTTATGATCCAGAGAAGCCAGGAATCACAAGTGGTATCCGCGTGGGAACGCCGGCAACAACCACACAAGGGATGGGCGTTGCAGAAATGCAAACGATTGCCTCATTTATCGCCCGCGCCATTAAGACAGATGATGAGAAGACTCTTGCTGCAATCAAATCAGAAGTTCACGCACTTACTGCGCGTTTCCCTATTTATACCGCGTAAGGAAGTAATGCTGGCATGCGCGAATATTTAGTAACTCTGCTGCTAGCCGCAGCTCTTTGTTACGTTATTACTCCATATGTTCGCAAGTGGGCGCTGCACTTTGGCGTTGTCACAGAAATTCGAAAGCGCGATATCCACGTCGTACCAACTCCACGATGGGGTGGGCTCGCGATGTGGCTCGCGATGACTGCCACGTTCTTGATCGCGCAAAATCTTTCACTGGTAGGAAAATCATTTGGAAATGATGCGCAAGGTATTTTCTTGGCCGGCACATTCTTAGTACTACTTGGAATGGCAGATGATAAATACGAATTAGATGCCATAACAAAGTTAGCGGGACAAGCTCTGGCCGCGGGAATTTTACTTCTATACGGAATCCAAATTTTATGGCTGCCGATAAATGGCGTGACCATGTTGCCACCGAGTGTCGGACAGTTGCTCACCGTCTTAGTAGTTTTGGTAACAATTAATGCAGTTAACTTTATCGATGGTTTAGATGGATTAGCGGCTGGAATAGTCGCAATTTCTAGCTCTGCCTTCTTTGCTTTTGCATATTTATTGGCAGTTGTTTATGGCTTTAATCGCGCAGGTGCGCCATCGCTGATTACTGCAATCACGATCGGTGTTTGTCTTGGTTTCTTGCCGCATAACTCACATCCGGCGCGGATTTTTATGGGCGATTCAGGTTCAATGTTCTTAGGTTTGATGTTAGCCGCATCGGCTATAACCCTTACTGGGCAGGTAGATCCAAATGCTATTACTGAGGAGAAGTTAGGCCCCGCACTCCTTCCTCTACTTCTGCCCTTTGCAGTTCTTGCAATTCCGCTCGCCGATTTGATATCGGCGATTATTCGCCGTATCCGCGCTGGTAAATCCCCGTTTTCATCAGATAAAGAACATATGCATCACCGAATCATGCGTGCTGGAAATTCACAGACACGCACCGCAGCCATTATGTATCTATGGACTGCAACTATCGCATTCCCAGTGACCGTATCTGCATTCGCTCCACTCTGGATTGCAGGGATAGTTGCTATGGCGCTTGCCGTAACTTCATTTTTAGTTAGCAGTAGAGGTAAGGTAAAAGCATGAGTTCATCCCCAGAGTTTGAATTATGGAAAGGTGCGATCGCACCTGCTTCAATTATTGGCGTTCTAGCAACTGCAGGCTTTGTAATTTGGCGTGGCACATCAGCTCTCTTAGGTGGGATCCTTGCTGAATTTGTAGTCTTAATTTTCTTCTGTATCCACTTAGCAATCTCAAAGTATTCGCGAAAATTAGATCCGCTGACAACAATGGCTCTGGTCTTGGTCTCCTACTTCGCAAAGCTAGTTATTTTGGGCGCCTTCTTGCTGATTGTTGTAAATGCAGTTTCGGCAGATAAGTTGGATAGAACAACTTTTGGAATAGTTGCAATTCTGATCACATTTGCGTGGCTGGCAGGGGAGATACGGGCTTTCCTTAAACTAAAACTGCACCTACCATTGCCTGGAGAAGGTTCTAATAATATGAATAAGAAGGAATGAATATGGCAGTAAACGATGAAGCAGCTTTCTGGTCGATAATTGCCTATCTAATCTCGGGTTTTGTTTTCTGGGGTGGTGCTGGCGCTATCGCAGATCATTTTCTTGGAACCGGATACCTGTTAATTGTGGGGTTGGTCATAGGTATAGGTTCTAGCTTTTGGCTAATTTGGCTACGTTTTATCAAGCAATAGATGCACTGAATTTGCCCGTTTTGCAGGTCCGCGGCTGAGGCTATAGGTTATGCCAGGTGTCCCACTCCCCAGGGACGTAATCCTCTTATTCTTAAAGGAGTCATCGATGCACACCTTCTTGCGGGAAGCCAACGATGGCTTTGTCCCCCCAAGTAGTGCAGATTTTGATTTCGCGCCGATTTTTGGCAATAGCATTTTATTTACCAAGCCAGTTTTGATGGTTTTTCTCTCAGTGGTAATCGCAGCAACATTCTTTATCGCCTCTTCTCGTAAAGCAGCGATCGTGCCCTCAAAGCTCCAATATGCCGGTGAATCTATCTACACATTCATCCGCAACGAGCTTGGCCGAGATGTAATTGGCCCCGAATTCATGCGATTTGTGCCATTTCTCTTCTCACTCTTTGTCTTTATCTTGGTCAATAACGTCTTTGGCGTTATTCCACTTCTGCAATTTCCAACTATGTCTCATATTGGATTCCCAATCGGAGTGACGATATTTTCATATGTTTGCTACCACTATGTTGCGATTAAAAAGCATGGGCTAGGTAAGTACCTAAAAGATATTTGCTTTATGCCAGGCATCCCAAAGCCGGTCTACTTAATCCTTACTCCCGTAGAACTTTTGACTTACTTAGTTACACGCCCGCTTACACTTTCTATGCGTTTATTCGCAAATATGTTTGCTGGCCACTTACTTCTTCTGGTCTTCGTTTTAGGTGGCGAGTACTTGCTTATGAGCGGCATATTGCTCAAATTCTTAAGCATTTTCTCCTTTGGGCTTGCAATTGGTCTGAGCTTCTTCGAGCTCGGTATCCAGTGCCTGCAGGCTTACATATTTACACTTTTGACCGCTTTATATATCGCAGGAGCGCTCGCAGACGAGCACTAAATAGGTTTGGCCAAACGCCCGTTTGGTCAAGATTTGAAAGGAAAGAGAAATGACAGGTACTCTCGCAATCGTGGGCTTTGGTCTTTCGACTATCGGTCCAGGTACTGCAACCGGATTAATTTTCGCTGCTTACATCAACGGCGTAGCACGCCAACCAGAGGCTCGTAGCATTCTGCAGCCAATCGCATTCCTTGGATTCGCACTCGCTGAAGCTTTGGCTCTCTTTGGTCTCGTTCTCGCATTCGTTTTGAAGTAAGAACTGTTTAAGAAATTAGGAGTTAAAGATGATTAGTCGATTTGGATTTCTCGCTTCGGGAGAAGGCGCAAGCCCGGTTATCCCAAAGCCTGCGGAAATCATTGTTGGCTTTATCGCATTCGGAATTCTTTTCTTCTTACTTCGCACACGCGCGGTACCAAAATTTGAGAAGGCGTATAAAGATCGCACCGAGGCAATTCAAGGTGGCTTAGAGCGTGCAGAAATTGCACAGCGCGAAGCTTCCCAAGCCTTAACAATGTATCAAGCACAACTTGCTGATGCTCGTGGAGAAGCAGCAAAGTTGCGCGATGAAGCACGTGTTGAAGGTGCAGCAATTCTTGAGCAGATGCGTACTAGTGCTCAAGAGGAAGCCTCACGCATTACGACAGCGGCCCGCGCATCTATAGATGCCGAACGCCAACAGGCATACACCGCTCTCATCAGCCAGGTTGGTGCAATCGCTACAGATCTTGCATCCAAAATTGTTGGAGAAGCGTTAGATGATCAAGCCCGCCAATCTCGAGTAGTCGAAAGATTCCTTGAAGATATGGAGAAGGCTAAGTAACCATGTCACTATTGTTAAAAGGCGCAAGTCGTCAATCTCTTGCCGTAACTCGCTCTGCTTTGGAGAAGATAATCTCCGGAGTAGACGCTGCTACTGCTGCAAAGATTTCGGCTGACCTTTTCGCAATGGTTAAGGTCTTAGATTCTTCCAGCGCTGTGCGACGTGCATTGACTGATTACGCTCGTGATGAGTCAGCTAAGTCCACTTTAGGCAAGGACATTTTTAAGGGCCTCGGTTCTACACAAGCGCTAGAAATAGTTTCCAAGATGGCTGGTTTGCGCTGGTCATCACCGAGAGATTTTGGAAACGTTCTGGAGTTCTTAGGCGTCCAAGCTTTGGTTGCTAGTGCAGAAAAGAGCGGATCTTTAGCTGACCTGGAATCTGAAATTTTTTCAGTCTCTGAAGTCATTGCGAAGAGCCCAGAGTTAAGAGCGTTTTTTGCGGTACGTAACGTTGTATCTGCACCAAAGAGCGAGCTTCTTACCTCTCTCCTGTCAGGGAAGGTAACTCAAGCAACGCTTGATCTGACCTCTTATCTTGTAGATCATCCACGTGGCCGAAATGTAGAAGCCGGTCTTAACGATTTTGCTACTGCAATCGCACAAATCAAAGATCGCCAGATCGCCCACGTAGTTTCTGCAACTGCTCTTAGCGCCGAACAAATCAGCAGACTTGCCAAGTCACTTACCAAAACCTTTGGTCGTGAAATCAAAGTCAATGCCAGCGTTAAGCAAGAAGTCGTAGGCGGAATGTCTATTCGAGTTGCAGATGAGCTAATTGATGGAACTTTACTTACACGCATATCCAAAGCAGACCGTCTGCTTGCTGGAAAGAACGCTTAGTTTTACCGAAATAGAAGATTTACAAGAGATAAAAGGATAAGGGAGAAAAAAATGGCGGAACTTACAATCCGGCCCGAAGAGATCAGAGATGCCTTAGCGAAGTTTGTTAAGTCATACGATCCAGGAACTGCGTCACGAGATGAGGTAGGTACCGTTAGCCAAGCAGGCGACGGTATTGCTCGCGTTGAAGGACTCCCATCAACAATGGCCAACGAACTTTTACAGTTCGAGAACGGAACGCTCGGTCTGGCGCTTAACCTTGATGTACGCGAGATCGGTGTTGTTATTCTCGGAAGTTACGCCGGAATTGAAGAAGGAACATCAGTACGCGGTACTGGTGAAATTCTTTCAGTACCAGTTGGCGATGGCTTCTTGGGTCGCGTTGTTGATCCGCTTGGTCGCCCAATCGATGGCAAGGGTGAAATTAAACCTGATGCTCGCCGTGCACTTGAACTCCAGGCTCCCTCTGTAGTTGAGCGCCAGCCAGTTAAGGAACCACTTGCAACAGGAATTAAAGCAATTGATGCGATGACTGCAATCGGTCGCGGACAACGTCAGTTAATTATTGGTGATCGTCAGACTGGTAAGACTGCAGTTGCCGTTGACACAATCATTAACCAGCGCGAAAACTGGCTGACTGGCGATAAGAAGAAGCAAGTTAAATGTATTTATGTTGCTATCGGTCAAAAGGGTTCAACGATCGCATCCGTTAAGGGCGCTCTCGAAGAAGCTGGCGCAATGGAATACACAACAATTGTCGCGTCCCCTGCATCAGATCCCGCAGGCTTTAAGTACCTGGCTCCTTACACCGGTTCTGCAATTGGTCAGCACTGGATGTATAAAGGCGAGCACGTACTAATTGTTTTCGATGATCTTTCCAAGCAAGCTGAGGCTTATCGTTCAGTCTCACTTCTACTTCGTCGTCCACCAGGCCGCGAAGCTTACCCAGGTGATGTTTTCTACTTACACTCACGTTTGCTAGAACGTTGCGCAAAGCTTTCCGATGAACTCGGTGGCGGTTCAATGACGGGCTTGCCAATCATTGAAACAAAGGGAAATGACGTTTCAGCGTTCATTCCTACCAACGTAATTTCTATTACTGATGGTCAGTGCTTCCTTGAAACAGATCTTTTCAACGCCGGTGTTCGCCCAGCGATCAACGTAGGTGTTTCTGTTTCTCGCGTTGGTGGTTCTGCTCAGACAAAGGCGATGAAGAAGATCGCAGGTCGTCTGCGTCTTGACCTGGCACAGTTCCGCGAACTCGAAGCATTCGCTGCTTTCGGTTCAGATCTAGATGCTGCTTCAAAGGCGCAACTAGAACGCGGTGCTCGCATGGTTGAACTTCTAAAGCAGGGTCAGTACTCACCTTATTCACTCGAGCGTCAGATCGTTTCAATCTGGGCTGGAACATCAGGTGCCCTTGATTCTGTTGCAGTTGCAGATATCCGTCGCTTCGAAGGCGAACTTCTCGACTTCATTAGCCGTGAACGTAAAGATATCTTTACCGTAATTTCAGAGACCAAGCTGCTCGAAGATGACACAGTTGCAAAGATGGAAGAAGCAGTTGCAGTATTTAAGCAGCGCTTTACCTCATCTGTTGCAGCTGCTGTTAACGACGCCCCTGCGGATGCGCTTGATTCCGAAAGTGCTGAAGTGATCACTAAGTTTGTGCCACCGGCGGTGAAGAAGTAACTCATGGGCGCTCAACTACGCATATATCGCCGACGGATGAGATCCGTTAAGGCGACTAAAAAAATTACGAAGGCAATGGAGTTAATCTCTGCCTCTCGTATTGTCAAAGCGCAACAACGTGTTGCTGCTTCGACTCCATATGCAAATGAGTTGACCCGTGCTGTAACTGCAGTTGCTACATATTCTTCAACTAACCACCCATTGACCACACCAGATGAAAATCCAAAGCGCGCTGCGATTTTAATTATCTCAGCCGACCGCGGTATGGCTGGTGCGTACTCAAATAACGCGATTAAAGAGGGCGAACAACTCGCTGCGATGATCCGGGAACGTGGTTTGCAAACTACTAGCTACCTAGTCGGGCGCAAGGCAGTTAACTACTACAAATTCCGCAATCGTGATATTGCTGGTTCTTGGACTGGATTCTCTGATAACCCAACCTATGAAAACGCTAAGGAAGTTGCTGACTCATTAATTACTGCATTTTTGGCGGATTCATCGCAAGATGCAACCGGTGTTGATGAGATACATATTGTCTTTACCGAGTTCAAATCTATGTTGACCCAAAATGCAATGGCTAAGCGCATGTTGCCACTGGAAGTTATTGAAAGCAGCACGCCTGCAGCATCTGGCTTGCTTCCAATGTATGAATTCGAACCAAATGCGGGAGATGTGCTTAATGCGCTGCTTCCTCGCTTTATCGAAGCCAGAATCTTCAACGCGATGTTGCAATCAGCTGCTTCCGAGCATGCTGCACGTCGTCGCGCTATGAAGTCAGCGACTGACAATGCTGATGATTTAATCAAGTCGCTAACCCGACTTGCGAACGCGGCTCGTCAGGCCGAAATTACCCAGGAAATCAGTGAAATTGTGGGCGGCGCAGACGCGTTAGCCTCAGCTAGTGCAGGGAGTGAATGATGTCATCAACAGGTAAAGGCCGCGTAGCCCGAGTTATTGGACCGGTCGTGGATATTGAATTCCCAGCGGATTCAATGCCATCGATCTTTAACGCGCTCCACGTAGAGACCACCATGAGTGGCACTACACGTACCTTGACCCTTGAAGTTGCACAACACATTGGTGACAACCTTGTGCGTGCGATTTCTATGCAGCCAACCGACGGCATGGTCCGTGGCGCAGAGGTAACAGATACTGGTGCTGCAATCTCAGTACCAGTCGGTGACGTTACAAAGGGCCACGTATTTAACACACTTGGCGAATCACTCGATGTTCCAACATCATCACTTGATATTAAAGAGCGTTGGCCAATCCACCGCGATGCACCAGCATTCGATCAACTTGAGTCAAAGACAGAGATGTTCGAGACAGGTATCAAAGTTATCGATCTGCTGACACCATATGTAAAGGGTGGAAAGATCGGACTCTTCGGTGGTGCAGGTGTTGGTAAGACTGTACTTATTCAGGAAATGATTTATCGCGTAGCGGAAAACTTCGGTGGTGTATCTGTATTCGCCGGCGTTGGAGAACGTACTCGTGAAGGTAACGACTTGTTCCTCGAAATGACTGAGACCGGCGTTATCAATAAAACAGCGTTAGTCTTCGGTCAGATGGATGAGCCACCTGGCACGCGTCTTCGCGTTGCACTTTCAGCGCTGACTATGGCGGAGTACTTCCGCGATGTGCAGAAGCAGGATGTGCTTTTGTTTATCGATAATATCTTCCGCTTTACTCAAGCGGGATCTGAGGTTTCAACACTTCTAGGTCGTATGCCATCTGCAGTGGGTTACCAACCAACACTTGCTGATGAGATGGGTCAATTACA
>CAFBQY010000017.1_pt1 | contig 37577 bp, 36 predicted proteins | sample 7270141 | NCBI WGS metagenome assembly CAFBQY01 (sample SAMEA6814196, study PRJEB35770) | freshwater metagenome | biome: Freshwater; feature: Freshwater reservoir; material: water | place: Czech Republic | collected 2016-11-09 | depth 30m m
ATGGCGTATTGACTTGTGAGAAAACCAAGTGGAGGTTGTGAAGGTCATTGCCGTGTGGGACAACAGGTAGGTCTTTAGCTGCAGCCATCGCCCAAATCTTTCGGGCTTCAGTGATTCCACCAACGCGGTTAACATCTGGTTGCAGAATATGTGCTGCGCCTTTCTCAATTATTTCTTGGAAGTCCCATCTTGTGTATGAGTGCTCTCCGTGTGAGATTGGTGTTTGGGATATCGAACATAACCTGGCATAGCCATTAACATCATGTGGCATAAGGGCCTCTTCAATCCATTTAAGTCCATATGGACGAAGCTCTCTCTCCATCTTTATCGCATATTCCAAATCCCAACCCATATAGGCATCGGCAGCGACTTCGACTTCATCACCTACTGCTTCACGCACTGCCTTGATTAAAGCGATATTGCCCTTCATTCCCTTAACGCCATCTGCAGGTCCAAAGCCAAAGCGCTGCTTTAACATTGTGAAACCCTCTTTAACATAACCACGGGCTTCATCTTTGAGTGCATCAAGATCTTTTAACGCATACATTCGGCTTGCATAGACTTGAATTTCATCTCGAGTCTTTCCGCCGAGTAAGTCATAGACCGGAGCGTTAAGAGCCTTTCCCATAATGTCCCAGAGGGCGATATCAATACCGCTTATGGCAGAGATTGCAACGCCGCGGCGGCCAAAGCGCGCACTAGAGCGATAGAGCTTTGACCAGATAAGTTCGACTTTGAAAGGATCTTCACCGATTACAAGTGGTGCGAAATGATCCTCAATTATTCTCTTAATTCCAGAGTTGGCCGTTCCACAAGAGCCAACACCGATAATTCCAGAGTCTGTTTCAATCTCGACGATAACAAGTGCCATGTCGCCGAAATAATCTCCTAGGCGAGTCCGAGCGTCAGCGAAGTGAGTTACTGGGGTGCACAACCAAGGTGATGATTCTCTTTTTTGTCCTTCGCCACCTTCTCCATTTGCAATCTCGTGAACTTTAATCCGCTTTACTTTTTGGTTTGACATTTCACTCCCAAAACATTGATCAAATTGCTCTTGCATAGAGCATTTGGCAATCATTATGAGTATTAAGTTTTTTGTAAACTGATTTTGCAACCTATTTATAGCGATTTGACGGGAGTTCACAAGTGTGAACAATCCAGAAATATTCGGATTCTTTTGGGAGATTTTCATTGCTCGCGAACTTTTCTCGGATTAACATCTACAAAACTTGATTCGAGTTGGAGGGTACTACTTTGGGAACTGCAGATCACCGTGATTCGAATGCGAAAACATTGTTGACTCCAGCGATCGAGGCTAAGAATATTTCTCATTCTTTCGGAGCTGTCCAGGCGTTGGTTAGTGCAAACATCAGCGTTAGCGCTGGTGAAGTTAAAGCAATTGTTGGTGATAACGGCGCAGGTAAGAGCACTCTGCTGAAGGTTTTATCTGGCTTAGTAATCCCTGATAAAGGTGAAATTTTCATTGATGGAAAAAGTATTTCTTTCAGCTCTCCCGTCGACGCATTGAAATCGGGTATTCAAACTGTCTACCAAGATCTGGCTCTAATAGACACAATGAGCGCAACTCAGAATGTTTTTGTGGGGCGAGAACAGCTTTCCAGTAATTGGATATTAGGAAAACTCGGAGTTGTCAACGATCGCCATATGCATCAAGAGGCCATAAAGGCGCTGTCAGATTTAGGAATAAAGATACCTTCATTAAATGCAACCGTGAGAAGCATGTCCGGTGGGCAACGTCAATGCTTGGCGATCGCGCGCGCGATGCTCTTCGGACATAAAGTTATTATTTTAGATGAGCCAACGGCCGCACTTGGCGTTCATGAATCTGCACAAGTTCTCTCTGTGGTCGACCAGCTGCGTTCAAAGGGTCTGGCAATTCTTATCGTGAGCCACAACATGCAGCATGTTTTCAAGATAACTGACTCTATAACCGTTATGCGCCTTGGTGCTTCTGTGGCATCGAGAAAAACAAATGAGACTAGTCCGGAAGAAATCGTAGGTCTGATAACCGGAGCAATTTCGGGATAAAGAATTCTGTTTATGAAAATCATATTCAGATAGCAAACCAATATAGGAATAGGAGAAAAAGTGTCACTAAATAAGAGTATGGCTATCAAAACGATTGCAATTATCAGCGCATTAGCGTTTATAGTTCCAACCACTAGCGCAACTGCAGCGCCTAAATTCAAGTTATGTGTTGCTCTTGGCGGTATACCTGGAATCTTGGGGGCACTTGGCACCACCGGAGATCCAATTGCAAAGGCTGGAGCAAAGAAGCGTGGCTGGGATTACTACGAAGTTAGTAACAAGCTCGATGCCCCAACTGCTGTAAAAAATGCTGATCTGATTGTTCAGCAAAAATGTTCAGCACTTATTCAATTCAATGGTCGTCCAGAGGTGAATCCAACTATTGCTAAGAAATTAGCTAAGGCAAAGATTCCAGTTATTACTTATGACATCGCACAGCCAGGCTGGTATTTCCTAGGTATCGACAATCTTGCCGCTGGCAAAGCTGGCGGTGCGGCACTTGGAAAACTAATTAAAGAAAAATGGAATTGCCAACCAGATTTAGTACTTGAATCCCATGGATACGGTGCTGGAATCGTTGATGCAATGCGTACTGGTGGAATGGTCGAAGGTCTAAAGTCAGTTTGCCCAGATATCGATAAGTCTAAATTCAAGCCATTTGAAGGCAATGGCGAAATTGCTGTTTCACAACCAGCAGCTCGTGACATCTTGGCCGCAAATCCAACTGCAAAGAAGATCGCAGTTGTTGGCCTAAATGACGCCGGAGTTGTCGGTTCTCTACTTGCTGCTCGCCAACTTGGTAGCGGCTATGAAGCTATGGGTTGGGGACAAGATGGAAACCTTATAGCCGGAGATAAAGTAGACCCAGATCTGAAGGGTAGCGTTCTCTACTTCTTGGAAGGTTACTCTGCATATGCATTTGAAGTTCTAGATGCGATCGCAAAGAAATCTGCTCCAAAGATGAGAGATGGCGCTGTTAACCCAGCAATTCTCGTCAAGCCTTGCCCAGTTTCTGCGGCACAGGCTCAAGGGATACCTGTAGATTCCGTAAGAATTAAAAAACTTGCGCAGGATCCTTCTAAAACTCTCTACTCAATTTACTGCCCAAAGTAGAGAATAAAGAATAGATAAATAGGAATATGAAAGCTGAACTAGGTGATGGATTTTAATAGATGACTCATCTCTCATCTAGTCGGTTCAAGGTTCCGAGTCTGCGCAAAAGCGCAGACTCGGAATACCTTGCCACAATTTTAATTTTGCTGGCCGTTTGGATTTTTTTGGTCGTTATTTCCGTAATTAATAGAAGTGACTTTCTTTCTAAGGCAACATTTAGTGCCGTTACGTTCAACATGTGCATTATTGGAATTCTGGCGATTGGACAAGGTTTTGTAGTAATTAGCGGTGGAATTTTAGATCTAAGCATTACGGTTTCGATGCTGATCACATCATTTATGATCGTGGTCTTTTATGATCGTGGCTGGAATACGCCGCTTCTCATAATTGTAAGTATCCTGTGTGCAGGAGTTTTTGGATTATTTAATTCAATCCTCGTTGTTTGGCTGCGCATTAATCCACTAATTGTAACTTTAGCAACTGGCTTTGCTGGTGGTGGCGTACTGCTCATAGTCTTCGATCGCGGGTTAGTTGACCCCAAATCCTCGATTGCGGATTTTGGAACTTCACATTTATTTGGTTTCCCGACAGCATGGTGGCCGATGGCACTCTTAACAATCGGGGCACATTTCTTCTTCAAATACAGCAGATTTGGACGGCATTTTCTTGCCGTTGGTGGAAATCCTTTATCTTCCAAAGCTATGGGAATCTCATTAAAGCAGATGCGCGTTGCAACATTTGTCGGCGCATCAATTATTGGTGGGATCGCCGGAATAGTCTTCGCAGGATTCACGCCCGAAATTAGACCAAATGCTGGGACTTACTACATGCTCCCTGTTATTGCCGCCGTTGTTTTAGCAGGCTTCTCTCTAGCGGGCGGACGAGGAAGTTTTCTTGCACTTTTTGTTTCAGTCGGTTTTCTGTCCACAATTCCAACCGCGCTTGTGTTCTTTGGCCTCGAGTCAATTTGGCAGACATTTATCCAAGGTTTCATTTTAATTATCGCGGTTTCGATTGATGCCTATCGAATAGTTAAGGTCAAGGGAAGATAGCTATGAGTAAAAATCTAACCCAACTGGCATCACACGATCATAAGATGACCTCGGTTGAAAAAATGAAAAAATCTTTGAGTGGACCTGGTGGAACAATTGTTCTAGGCCTTGCGATAATAATTGGCACCAGTGCACTTTGGGTTGGAAAGATGACATTCACATCTTTTAATGTCTACCTAATCTTGTCTTACTTAGCGATCCCACTGATTATAGGAATATTTGCATCTTTTTCTCTCCTTGCGGGAGTCGTAGATTTAAGTATCGGTGCGATGGTCGCTCTATCGGCGGTAATTTTTGCATTCTGTTGCATCAACGGAATTAATGAGTGGATCTCTGCCTTAATAGCGATTCTCATTTGTTTAGGGTTCGGTGCGATTAATGGAGTAGCAATTGTAGTTTTTGGTGCTAACCCGATTGCGGCAACTCTTGGCTCGCTAGTTGGGTTGCGCGGGTTGGCCAGAATTATCAGCAATAACGCGCCTGCCACCGGGTCAAGTAGTACAGATGCTATTCCACTAATGGTTACTGGACTTAACGATTTTACTGAATCTCAAGTTTCATTTATGCCGGTGCTCTTTATAATCGCACTCGCTCTAGTTTTCGTTACCCAAGGAATAATTTCGATGACGCGGGGTGGTCGCCACATAAGAGCCGTGGGTGGAGACATAACCGCTGCTCGCCGTGCGGGGCTTCCGACGGAAAGAATTAAATTTTTATCTCTGCTTGCAAGTTCCTTTGGCGCATCGATAGGCGGAATACTTTACGTAGGCAAACTAGGTAGTGCGCCAGTGACTCTTGGAACAAATATGGAGTTTACAATTTATGCCGCGCTAATGATTGGTGGATACAGCATCCTTCGTGGTGGAGTCGGTAATCCTATGGGCGGCTTCCTCGGTATATTGATCATTGCAGTATTTGCTAACTTGGTTGATAACAAAGGTTTAGACATACGGGCCGCAGATATTTTTGTCGGTTTTTTACTGCTTGTAATCGTATATCTGGACATTCGACGAGGTGGTGACGCCTTCGAATAGGTTATCTATCTAACCTGCGATTTCTGGTTATAGTAACTTGTCGCATCTTTAAGTATTTGATTACCTGCCCAGTGTAAACTTTCGATTATGTTTTCTTTTTTCACTTTATTCCACTCAACAAGTGACATAGAAATGCTGATTGCGCCAATTGTATTTGTTCGAATCTCTGGAACTACTACTGCTAAACAGAACACGCCTTGGGTGAACTCTTCACGATCCTCGGCATATCCATTTTCTTTAATTAAATCTATTCTTGCTCTAAGTTCTTCCATGGATCCGCATGAATTTACTGTAAATTTATCAAAAGCATAATTAGAATAATTTTCTAGTAAGACGTCCTCTGGCAATAGGCTTAACATAACTTTGCCAAGGGCGGTTGCGTGGGCAGGTAGCCTGGAACCAACTTGTGATTCGACGGATATTCCTGAGACATTCTTAATTTTTGATAAATAAATAACTTCATTGCCTTCTAATATTCCAAACTGAGTAGTCATTGAATATTGTGAGCTTAACCACTTTAAGCCAGGCCTTATAGCTTTCAAAATATCCAGATTTCTCGAAGCCGTCTGCCCTAATTCGAAGACTCTAATTCCAATTCTAAATTTTTTATGATCTAGCTGGAGAAAATTTCGATGCTCCAAAACGCTCAGCAATTCATGGGTGCTACTTTTTGGCATCCCTATTTTTTCACAAATTTCAGAGAGAGTTAAACCTTGAGGATGGGTGCTTACCAATTCAAGAATGGCCATGACGCGACTTGCAGACTTTACATCTGGCATGTCCATCTCCCTCCTGATTGGGGGAAAGCGAAATAGCTACCTAACCCCTGCGATGGTCTAGGGATTACGGTAGGGCTATAGTCTCGACTTGGGAAGAGGATATTTACGGTTTTCGGCGTGACTCTGTTATCTGGCGCGTTATTGGCTCATTCCGTCATTGCCAATAGCGAGTCGTCGCAATGAGTCCCGGACAATCAAGCCATCTGAGGTGCGCCACAGCGGTGGCATTGAGTTCAACAACACACTTCCATAGCGCTTAGTGGCGATTCGCGAATCTAAAATCGCAACAACGCCGCGATCATCCACGCTGCGGATCAATCGGCCAGTCCCCTGCGCCAGCAACAGCGCTGCCCGCGGCAAGGAAACTTGCATGAACCCACTTCCACCTGCGGCATCAGCAAGTGAAGCACGTGCTGACATAACTGGTTCATCGGGGCGCGGGAATGGAATGCGATCTATTGCCACCAAAATACAAGAGTTGCCCGGAACATCAACGCCCTGCCAGAGCGACATAGTGCCAAGCAAAATTGAAGTTTCATCTTTCGCAAAACGTTCGACCAGTGGACCAACAGCATCGCCACGCTTTTGGGTAATTATTGTTATTGGTAACTCTTTTAAAACGCTACGCAAGTGCGCATCCGCTGCTTCCACCCCGCGCCACGAACTAAAAAGCGCCAAAGTGCGACCGCCTGCGGCATCAATTAACTCACCGAGTTCGGTCAAGACTTCAATACTTGGTCCATCACGACCGGGTTCTGGTAAATGCTTTGGCATGTATAAAACACCTTGATTAGCGAAATCAAATGGTGAACCAACATCGAGCATCTGCACATTTGCTGGATCAATGTCGCCATCTTCACCCTCTGAATCCGCGTCCGAGCCCACTACAAAGCCAATACTGCGTGCCATCGCATCAAAACCATTGCCCACCGTCAAGGTTGCAGAAGTTGCAATCACTGGCGTCTTGGTCAAAAGATTTGCGCGCAGGACTTCAGATACCGACAGCGGTGCTAAATGCAAGGTGGAAAAAGTTGGCTCATACCAAAGCACATGGGTATTGCCCATCTTTAATAACTTGCCACAAGTGGTATTTATCTCGCTTACCGCACCTTTAACTCGCGCACGTTCCGCCATCCCATCAGAATCGATAATTTCATCATCGGCGTTAATTATCTGAACTATCGCCGCGGCTGCATCCTTTACTTTGCGAATCGGTGCTTCAAGTGAAGATGGAATCTCTTCCAGGCGTCCTTGCGCGCTTAAATCACCGCGGATTTGATCGCCATAATCTGCCATCGCATCGTGAAAATTATCAGCGGCCTTGGTTAAGGCATCAGATAACTTGCCCGGCATATGTTTGCGCGCCATCGCTGCGGCGCGAATTACGCGCGCTGAAGTTAACTCTTCAGTCACCGCTTGAGTTGTGCGATCCATAAATTCGTGTGCTTCATCCAAAATAACCGCATCGCGCTCGGGCAAAATTGGATGCGAATCCACAATCTCAATAGCTAGCAACGTATGGTTGGTGACTACTACATCGGCTAATTGCGCCTTAGCTTTGGCAAGAGCTGCAAAACATTGTGGTCCGTAATTACAAACATCTGCGCCAACACATTCCCGGCCCGATAGTGAATTAGCCGCCCAAACGCGACGATCGACCTCTGGTGCATCATCTCGATCACCTGAGACCCCCGGCGTCTTTGCCCAGGCATGTAAACGTTTGGCATCTTTGCCGAGGTGACTTACTTCTAATAAAACCTCACCATCTGGATCGGGATCTTCGGAATTCATCTTCTGCAAGCAAACATAGTTGCCGACGCCTTTATAAATTCCAAATGTAATTTCGCGACCCAGAACTTTTTCTAACGCAGGCACAACAGCTGGCAAATCTCTTTCAACCAGCTGACGTTGCAAGGCCAGTGTTGCAGTTGCCACCAATACCTTTCGGCCATGAACGAGTGCCGGAACTAAATAAGCAAGTGACTTACCGGTACCAGTGCCGGCCTGCACCATTAAGTGATGGCGATCAGTGAGGGCATTGGCCACAGCCTCTGCCATTTCGATTTGACCTTCGCGAGGTGCGCCACCAATTGCGGCGACCGCAGCATCGAGTGCTTTACGCACCTGTGCCGAAAGATCACTCATAGGGGCACAGTAGCGAAAATCAGTGACACCTCTGCGATAGTCAGCGCGAAATAAATCGTATAGGATTTGGCAATTACAAACGGGGGGCGAGTTTTGACTAAAAAGAATGTAAAGCGGCAGATTCCGAAGATAAGTGAACTTGCTCCGCTTCTTAAATTTGCGCTGCCTGCTCTGCCTTCGCGCAAAAAGCGTTTAGCAAAAGCCTTAACCATTTGGGATTTGCGTGAAATTGCTAAGCGCCGCACACCGACTGGACCCTTTGATTACACCGACGGCTCTGCCGAATCGGAGTTGACTCTAGATCGCGCCCGCCGCGCATTTCTAGATCTAGAATTTCGTCCAAATATTCTGCAAGATGTTTCAAAAGTCTCACTTGAATGCCAAGTTTTGGGTGAAACCTTTGCGATGCCGGTAGGTATTGCGCCAACTGGTTTTGCGCGCATGATGCACACCGAAGGTGAAATCGCAGGCGCCCGAGCTGCCGCAAAATTCGGAATACCGTTCTCGCTCTCAACTCTCGGAACGACCACGATTGAAGATGTTGTAGCGGCATCCCCTGGCGGCACAAACTGGTTCCAGCTTTATATGTGGAAAGACCGCGATGCCAGTATGGAGTTGGTGCGTCGCGCCCAAGAAGCAGGTGTTAAGAATTTGATATTAACTGTGGATGTGCCAGTTGCTGGTGCGCGCTTGCGCGATGTGCGAAACGGTTTAACAGTTCCACCTCGCCTGACTGCTAAAACTTTAGTCGATGCCATTCCGCGTCCCGAATGGTGGATTAACTTTCTTACAACTCCAGCAATAAGTTTTGCGACGATGAAAAATTGGAAAGGTACCGTTGCCGAACTTCTAGATTTTATGTTTGACCCAACTATGACTTTTGAAGATCTCAAATGGATCCGCGAACAATGGAAGGGCCAATTAACTATAAAAGGTATCCAGACCGTTGAGGATGCCAAAAAAGCGGCTCAATATGGGGCTGATGCCATCATTTTATCTAATCACGGTGGTCGCCAATTAGATCGCGCACCTGTGCCACTGCATCTATTAATCGATGTTAAGAAAGAACTTAAAGAAGATTTAGAAATTCACTTAGATACTGGAATCATGCACGGGGCAGATATTTTGGCGGCAATTGCACTTGGCGCAGACTTTACCTACGTAGGGCGCGCTTATTTATATGGCCTGATGGCCGGTGGTCAAGAAGGTGTCGAACGAGCACTTACAATTCTGCGTACTGAAATGGTTCGCAATATGAAGTTGCTCGGAGTTAACTCACTCGAAGAACTCGAGCCAAAACATGTTCGTCTCTTGCCAGCTCACGCTGGACTTGGCACGCTACCTGGGGGAAATAAATGAAGATTGCACGCATCGGAGCTTTAGGCAATGAAAAGCCTGTTGTGGTTGAAGGCGATCATGGGATCGATGTCTCATCACTTGTAAGTGACTGGAACCGCACTGAACTTGAAAACGGTGGCTATGAAAAAGTTGCTAAGGCTGATCTCTCAAAACTTCCACGTACCTCTTTGGCTGGCGTTCGCTACGGCTCCCCTGTTGCTCGCCCAACAAAAGTAATTTGTGTAGGACTTAACTACATCGCTCATATTGCCGAAACTGGCGCTGATACTCCCAAAGAGCCAGTTATTTTTATGAAGGCACCTGATTCAGTTGTTGGACCAAATGATGACATCGTGATCCCACCAAATAGCACTGCAACAGATTACGAAGTTGAACTTGCAATCGTTATTGGAAAGCGCGCTCTTTACTTAGATTCTCCAAAAGATTCGGCATCCCACATCCTTGGTTACACAATTTCGCAAGATGTATCAGAGCGCCACTGGCAGATCGAACGTTCTGGACAATGGGTAAAGGGAAAGTCGTTTCCTACATTTAATCCCATTGGGCCATACATCGTCACCAGCGATTCAATTAATCCACACAACTTGCGTCTCTGGTGTGAAGTAGATGGCGTGATGAAGCAAGATTCCAACACAAATGATTTGTTATTTGGCATCGATCACATCGTTTGGTACATCAGCCAATTCATGGAACTTTTCCCAGGCGATGTCATCAACACCGGAACACCTTTTGGTGTGGGCCTTGGATTTAAGCCACCGGTTTACTTACATGGCGGACAGAAGATTCGCACTGGTATTGATAGCATCGGTGAAATCCACAATAACTGCGTAGATTTCAAGAAGTAAATTACTTCGGCAGATCAAAGATCGCTAGTGTGCTAGTAAAGCCGCCATCGATCTGAATATCCGTACCTGTTACAAAATCTGATGCACTTGATGCAAAATAAGTTGCAATCCCTGCAAAATCATTTGGTGCCCCCCAACGACCGGCAGGCGTGCGCGATAAGACATGTTCTTTTAGCCCAGGCACCGCACGGGTAACTGAAGTCATCTCGGTAACAATCCAGCCCGGCAAAATAGTATTTACTTGAATATTGCCCGCGCCCCAAGCAGCTGCCAATGATTTACCTAATTGGACTACTGCTCCCTTAGTTGCAGAGTAAACAGGAGCAACGCCTAAGCCTTGAACGCTAGTGAGAGATCCAATCAAAATAATCTTGCCTCCGCCACGCTTTTTCATCTCGGGATAAACAAGTTGTGCACAATGAAAGACCGCTTTGAGATTTACATCGATAATTTCATCGACAATATCGTCGGTGTATTCCTCAGGGCGCATACGAATATTCACCCCGGCGTTAGCAATCAAAATATCTATGCCGCCAAAGTCCGCAACAGTTTGGCTAGTTGCTTTGGCCAAATCGGAACTAGATTTAACATCTACTTCATATGATTTTGCCTTGGCTTCGAGGGCAGTTAGTTCTGCAATAGCAGCCGCACTCTTCTCTTTACTTCTCGCCCAAATAGCAATGTCAGCTCCCGCTGCTGCTAAACCTTTGGCACATCCCAATCCGATTCCGCCGTTGCCACCAGTGATTACCGCAACTTTTCCGGTCAGATCAAAGAGTTGGTTAGAGGTCAACGGAAACGCCTGAATCCATTGACTTATAGAGCGCTGCAACCATTTTTAAGGTGCCGATATTGTCGGCAACGGAAGCGCGAAGTGGTAACCCGCTAGAGACTGCATCCATCACAGATCCCATCGTGCCGATAAATGCATCCGGAAACCAACGAGTCGTGACTGGATACGGCAGCCAACCATCTGTTGGCAGAACTTGGGAATTAACTTCAAGGGTATCTACGCGACCATTTGGATAGTCATATAGCAATCCCAGAGTTCCACGAATTGAACCTTTATCACCATCGATGCGATATTCGGCATAGTTATCACCGCCGCGGTTTACATGGTTGGCGTGCACAAGTGAGGTAACACCATTTTTATATAATGCAGTTGAAATCGTGCGGGTTTCACCTTTAGGAAATTGTCCAGCGGTTCGACCAGCTGCGCAAAAGACAGTCTTAGCATCTCCTAAGAACCAGCGAATTAAGTCGTGATAATGAATAGAGTGCAACATAACTTCCAGACGCTCTAGATCCTTCGCCCAAGGCCACATCTCCCAAGGCGTGATCAGATTTACATTTATAGAAAAGTTACTAACAGTTCCGATCCAACCCAGCTCAACCATCTTATGAGCGGCGGCAACGCCCTCTTCAAACCGCAACTGTTGATTAACGGCTGCGATGATTCCTGCATCCTTGGCTTGTTTAACCATCGCCTCACCTGCTGCAACAGTTGTTGCAAATGGTTTCTGGGCCAAAATATGTTTCTTGGCTGCTGCCACTTGAGCAAAAATTTCTGGTTGAGCGTCAGCCGGTACTGCAATATCTACGATCTCCACATTTGCATCAGATAAAAGTTCGGCAAGTGTCTTATAAACGGTAGGGATACCGTGGCGCTTTGCAACATCTTGCGCTTTCGCGTGATCGGTATCGAATATTGCAACGACGTCCAGACCGGCTTTCGTATAGGCCGGCAGGTGAGCACCATCGACGATGCCGCCGGCCCCGCAAATACCTATTTTTCGCCTATTTTGCGGCTTAACTTCTAACTTAACCGCATCTGCTATTTCACGAAATTGATCGATCATGGTTGATCCTTACCTTCTACTTTTGATTCTCGGCTTGGGATGTGCGATACAAAACAGTCTGTAGATGTTCGGTATAGAGCAATAACTCTTCATTATCGGCGCGGAATATTTCATAACTAACTCTAAAAAGCCCCATATTTTCATACTTAGGAGTCTTCTCTAAAAGCGTGCGCATTCCATAAATAGTGTCACCGATAAAAGTTGGCTTGATAAAACGCAACTTGTCATAGCCATAACTGAAGGTATTTACATTGTTATGAGCAAAGAGTCCCAGGCCATAACTAAAGACCATCGCACCAGGAACTAAACGCTTCTTAAATAGACCATGTTCACGAGCCCAAATATCATCGCCAACATAAGGGTGCATATCTAAGACAAGCGAGTTAAAGAGCATCACTTCACCTTCGGAAATCGTGCGGCGGAGCGAGCGGTCAACCTCTCCAACCTGATAATCCTCATAGAGCTTTACATCTTGATTCCAAACTGGAATCTCATAACGCGCTTTTGGATCTGGATTTGGATTCTTCATTTCCACTCCTCTCATATCCCAAATTCTTTTCGAATTTTCTCAGTATCTTCCCCAACATGTGGGGCGCCTTTGGAATGTTTTACCGTCTTGCCATCGATGCGCATTGGTGAACGCGTTGTTTTTATCGCAATTTCACCTGACCCATCAATGGAATTTCGGATCACTGTCTGTGTCATGTCTAGATCCTTAAAGCCATCGTGCGCCATCAACTCAGGCAGAGTTAGAACAGGTGCACACCAGATATCGGCAGAATCCAAAATCTCCAGCCAGTGATCGGTGTTCTGTGTTGAAAGTTGTGTTGACAGGATATTTGTAATCTCCTCCTGATCACTCCACCAACTCTTAGGATCTTCATACCTACTTAGATCGATGCCAAGAAGTTTGCCCAATGGTGGGATAGGTGTCATTGCAATTGCCATATACCCATCTGCTGTTTTATAAATTCCATAGGGTGCTGGAAGAAATGCATGCGCGCCGCTACCTCTTTTAACAATTACCTTCGGATCAAAGAGATTCGCAGTAATTAACTCAAATTGCAGATCAAGCATCGCTTCAAGAAGGCTTGATTCAACTAGACCCCCAACACCAGTTCGTTCACGACGTAGTAAGAGTGCGGTTATGCCATGTGCTAAATGCGTTGAAGTGAAAATGTCTGCAACTGCTAAACCAACCGGAACTGGCGGGTCGCCAGCTTTGCCATTAAGCCAAGGTAGCCCTGAGATGGATTGCGCCAGCAAATCTTGCCCAGGTCGATCCTTAAAAGGTCCCTTCGATCCATATCCTGTTGCACTTGCATAAATAATGCGGGGATTTCGCTTCTTAACTTCTTCATAACCTAAACCAAGTCGTTCAATTACACCTGGCCGAAAGTTCTGAATAATTACATCTGCCTTTTCAACAAGTTTCCATACCTCTTCCAGACTTTGCGAGTTTTTAAGATCGGCGGCATAGCTCTCTTTATTTCGATTCATCATATGAAAAGAGAGCGTGTCCCCATCACTTGCTAAACCTGCAAATGCCAGAGTGCGGCCGATATCTCCGACACCTGGTCGCTCGATTTTAATAACACGTGCACCTAAATCAGCAAGGCGCATAGCAGCAACTGGACCAGCTAGAAACTGACTGAAATCTAATATAAGGATTCCATCTAATGGGAGTTCAGATTTTTTAGTCAACGTGGAATACCTCCGGAATAGCCGCCCACCATTCGCCATCAGCACGATCGGGAACTGGTGATTGCAGAGGCTTGCATACGCCCCACCATTTTTGAGTCATTGGATCAGCGGCCATCTTGGCCATATCGCCATCAAAATCTTTACCAATATATTCGAAGTAGGAGAATAGAAGTTCGCCATAGCGGTAAATAGAGTAGTTACGAATATTGCACTCAAAAATCTTGGCCAAAATATCTGGCCAGACGTCAGCGTGTAAACGCTCATATTCAGCTCGGTTTTCCGGCTTCATTCCGACTACAGATGCATATCTAGTCATGACTTCTCCTTAACCCAATTTATAGAAAGCTTTGGCAGTCTTATGGCGCATCCATGACTGTTCTTCTTCACTAAATTTTGAAATGACTTCGACTTGGGCTTTCCAGATTTCAACATAGTTATTGCCCAAAATAATTACTGGCCAGTCTCCACCCATCATTACTCGCTGGGCGCCATAAGTTTTGACCATAAAATCAACGTAAGGCTGCCAATCAGAGACTTTCCAGTTGGCCAGATCTGATGCGGTATTTAAACCAGAAAGTTTCGCGTAGACATTTGGGAAGGCTGCGATTTCCGCCATTGATGATGCCCATGGCTCCATCTCTTTTGCCGCTATGGGTGGCTTAGCAAAGTGATCCACCACAATTTTCATATTAGGAAATTTCTTTGCCAGAGTAACAATGTTCTTGGTGTGTTCGAGCTTTATGGATACATAATCAAAACTAAGGCCTGCTTTTTCGACCATCGCTAGAGTCTCCAAGACAACCGGTCTAGTAATCCAAGCATCATCTGATTCATACTTCGGATTGGAATAATCATGGGTTAAGTTGCGCACGCCTTTAAAGTATGGATTCTTTTTAAAAGTTTCGATAGCCGCACGCGCTTCATTTGGGCGATCAAATGGGATCCACCCGACAACGCCTTGCACAAAGTCGGAATTAGCTGCCACATCTAACATGTAGAAAGTATCTTCATAAGTATCTGCTGCCTGCACTAAGACTGAACCAGTAACACCGGATGCAGAGATTTCGGGAGCAAGTCGTTCGGGAGTGAAATCGTCATAGAGTGGGCCATATTCAGGTGCGATCCAGGAATATGCACGTTCGCTCATAACCCAAAGATGTTGATGTGTGTCAATTAGTTCTTTCGCCATGGTTATCTCCTTTTCCTATAAAACGCCGTAGGCGTTCCATACCTCTCTTACGCTCTTACCTGCTAATAAATCCTTTAAAACACTCTTTTCTGTAGCTGAGCGAGCATTGGCCAGCTCGGTCACTTTTGCTAAATGTTGCGCTGGTACAACCACAATTCCATCAGCATCGGCAATAACTCCATCGCCGGGATTAACTTCTACTCCCCCACAAACAACCGTTGTGCGCATCGACTTAATTCGCATCCGTCCTTTGTAATCTAAGGGACGAGTTCCATAACCAAATGCTGGAAAATCTAAGCCCACGATCTGTTCGGTATCGCGAAGTGGGCCATCAGCAACAACGCCAGTACCACCGCGACCTATAGCCGCTGCCGAAAAGAGTTCTCCCCAGAATGCTGAGAGCGCGTCTCCTCCGGTTGCAACGACAGCAACTTCACCAGGTTTCAAAGTATCTAAGAAATCAATTCCACCACCATAAGGATTTTTTTGATCGTAGTCGTTATCTGCCACAAAATGTACCGTCGCTGCTAATCCAACTGCTCGCATATTTGGGCGCAGCGCCTTAACGTTTACTGACATTGCATTGTTGCGAACGCCAAGCACATCCAGTGAATCTGAAATCATTGTGCTGCGAACGCGTCCATCGATCTGCCAAGTCATTTCTTCTTCTCCACCATATAGACGTGGATAAATGCTAAAACCACTTCGCCCTTTTGGTTGGTAACGCTAACCTGCTCATCCACCATTCCATATTCATCGCCACGCTTTGGGTGCTCACGCTTTCCAACAATTTCAGCACGGGATGTAATAGTGTCACCAATAAATACTGGAGCGATAAAGCGCACCTTGTCATAACCATAGCTAAATGCCACTTCGTTCATCTCGCGTGCTAACTGTCCAACAGAAACAATGAGGACTAAGGTGCCATATGCCACACGCTCACCGAACACCTGTGTTTTAGACCATTCAGCATCCATGTGATGAGGGTAGAAGTCACCTGTCTGGCCAGCGTGAAGAACGATATCTGTTTCAGTAATTGTGCGACCCATGCTTAGTTGTACCGTGTTTAATTCATATTCCTCAAAATAGCGTTTCATTTCTTACTCCTTTATATATTTCTCATACATGGATGCGATCTCTGAAACAACGCTGGCATTCACTCGGCGTGAAGTCAATGCCTTATGTATTACTAGCGAACTTTGGTACTGCACATCTGGCCAACCCAACACTCTCGGGCGCACCCAAGCGCGCTCTAAGGTGCGCAGAGTGTTTCGGAAAAAGTTAAGGGTGTGATCATTTAACGAACCGTTCTTCCAGGCCACTAAATTGCCAGGTTGCCCTCCGGCTAAACCGTAAGTCGTCGCCTGTATCTCAGGCAAAGAAAGCAAAATCGCAGCAGTTGCTGCAGCTTCAACGTTCTTACTCTTACTTGAGATAGCAACGCCTGCACCACCCAACTGCGAACCAGAAGCTTGGCCATCAAAGGATGGGACATCCTCGTATACCAAACGATGTTTTCTAAAACCTTTATGTGAATAATTGCTATAGCCATACATGCAGATTCCATGAGAATAATTATCTTCACCGCTTAAACGTTCTGCGATATCAATGGGGTTACTGCTGGCACAGAAATCGGGTACAAGGGCCGCTAATTCGACCATGAATTCCAGAACTTCAAGGGCGATTTTTTGATTGATAAATTCTTTTGTAGATGTAAGCCCTACACCTTTCTGCGCCATCAGAGTTGCGAACGTACTATATGCATCCACTGGCTTATGGGCCCAAAGTAGCTTCCCACCACGAGCTAGGTCAAAGACATCGCTCCAAAATACGGGCGCACTATCTGCTTTATCTGGTCGATAAGCACTTACCTGTGCCGCAGTATCGATGGCAAGTGCCCAATGTTTTCCTTGATATTTATAAGATGCGTGAGATTGTCCAACGCTGGTGCTTTCCAGTAACTCGAGTTGCTCTTTAGTCGCAACATCTTCAAATGCGATCACTGCATTGGCATGCACCGCATCTGGAATATGTGGGTGATCGATAATCATTAGATCGTAATCTGCATAGAACTCAGAGATATGTTGATCTCCGAACGCCAGTAATGAACGAGCATCCCATTTAACAGATATGCCACAGCGCTCTTGCAAAAGATCGTCAGAATTAACGACCGAATCAAGACCGCGTGGGTGATCCCACGTCATACCTTTTAACTGGGTAACCATAATTATTTGCCGAGTACCTTAGTGATTTCAGCAGCAATCCAAGTGCGGATATTGATACCTTCGTCAATATATTTTCCATAGTTAAAGAAGCCATGGATCATGCCTGGACAATCGATATATGCGGTTGGCACCCCTGCGGCCTTTAGCTTTGCCGCATAATCGATGCCATCTTGGCGCAGAACGTCGTATTCAGCTGTAAACATGATTGCCGGAGCTAAACCTTGATAACTCTTTGCAGAATGCGGCACCGCGTATGGATTGGTGCGATCAGCCGGACCATTTAAATATTGCTCCCACAGCCATTTCATTCCACGTTGGGTTAAGCCAAAAGCTTCGGCGTTAGGTACATCAGATGAATCAACATATTCAGGCCCATTGCAGGGATAGATCAAGAGTTGATAGGCCAATTTAACTCCGCGATCACGTGCAGCGAGGGCTACGGCAGATGCCAGATTTCCGCCAGCGCTATCGCCTCCAACTCCGATTTTATCGCTCTTAATATTTAGCGCTTTGGCGTTTGCAATAACCCATTCCAGACCTTCATAGCAATCATTAAATGGGATTGGAAACTTATGTTCTGGGGCTTTTTGATAGTTAATTGATATGACAACTGAATTAGTCATGGTTGCCAGAGCTGCACATTGCGCATCATATTTAGCAACGTAATTAACCACCCATCCACCACCATGGAAATAGACAAGTGCGTTAAATGGGCCAGATCCTGCTGGTGTATAGACCTTTATATAAGTATCGGCTGTACTTGAAGTAAAGAATCGGTTATCAATTCGCACAGTCGGATCAATCGGACCTGAAATATCAGGCTCACCATGTGAACCGCTTCGCGCCGCAAATGCACCTGCCTCTGAAATATCAGGTGCGTTAAAGGATGCCATCAGATCAAGAAAGGATTTAGCTTGTGGATGCAATGGCATATGTCATCAACTTTCTACAGAACTGCTTCAATTTTCTGCCAGATATCTTCTGGCAGTTCCATATCTAAATTCTTAGCATTATTTAAAATCTCATCAGTACTGCGACAGCCGATCAATACACACTTAACTGCAGGGTGTCGAAGCGGAAATTGCAACGCTGCTGCAGCAAGCGGAATGCTTTCTTTATCTAAGACAACCTTGATTCGCTGAACCTTGGCCAACATCTCATCAGAAGCTGGCACGTAATCAAAAGTTGCTCCCTTAACTGGGTTAGCCAGAATTCCAGAGTTAAGCACTCCTGCAGCGATGATATCTACGCCCCGTTCAAGAGCTGCAGGTAAAAGATCAGCCAGTGCTCCTCGATCTAGAAGTGAATACCTACCCGCGATAAGAACTACATCAATATCGGCCTCCATAATCAAGCGCGCTGGAGTTGCAGATTGATTCATTCCAACCCCGATTGCGTTGATTATTCCCTTTTCGCGCATCTTTAATAGCGCAGGGAAAGATTCACGGATTGCTAGATCGGCGTTATCATCGGGATCGTGAATAATTAAAATATCGATCTTTTCTAACTCCATGCGCTCAAGGCTAGAGCGAAATGATTTTTCAACACCGCCTTCAGAGAAATCAAATATTCGAGTTAGCGTTGTATCGGTATCTTTAAAATCAGGATCAATTTCCTTCTCTGTTGGAATTAGAAGCCGGCCGATTTTCGTTGATATTTCAAAATGGGAACGTTCCTTGCCTTTAAGTGACTTTCCCAGACGTCGCTCGGCCACACCTTTTCCATAATGCGGTGCAGTATCAATATAAGTTATGCCGTTATCGAGGGCACAATTAATTGAAGCATCACATTGGTCTTGCGACATTGATGTATAGAGCCCGCCGAATGTGGCAGTTCCCAAACCCATTTGCGAGATTTCGAGCCCAGTTCTTAACTGAACTCGATCGTTGTGCGCCATGGTTGTTGTCCTCTATTTTCGAGAACTACTCCTTTATCGAGCCAGAGAGCATGCCCCGAACCAGGCGCTTTTGAGAAATCATAAAAACAATCATGATTGGAAGGGCGATTAGGACACCGGCTAATGCAATCTCTGGCTTATAAATTGGCACAGATGTAGCACCAACTGCTGGATTAATTGCTGGAGTAGCAGAGAAGAGAAAACCAAGTCCTATTGGAAGCGTGTAGTTCTCGCCAGACGGCAGAAGTATGTACGGCAAAAAATAATTGGCCCAGTTACCAATAAAAGCAAAAAATGCCAATAATGAAACAAGTGGCCAAGAAAGTGGAAGCGCGATTTTTGTGAAAAGTTTAAAATCACTACACCCATCAATACGACCAGCTTCATAAAGTTCTCGTGGGACTGTAGTCGTGAAATAGACGTATGCTAAAAAAACTCCAAAAGGATATAACGATGAAATAAAAATTACTGCAACAGGATTATCCATCAAACTCAACTTATCCACTAATACAAATACTGGGACGACAAGGGCCATTGGTGGCACAAGCATTGTGATTAGAGTCGAAATCAAAATTGACTTCTTAAACTTGATACTTGAAGTTGATAGTACGAATCCTGCTAAAGTCGCTGTAACGGTCGCAATGATTACAATAGAAGCTGTATACCAAATGGAATTGAGTAACCATCTAAAAATTACACCTTCATCGAAAAATTGTAGGTTATCCCAAGCTTTTTTATAGCCACTAAAATTGCCAAAAGCAAGTGCATGACGATTAGTAACATCACCGTCATTTTTTGATGGAGTAACTAATAGCCAAGCCATTGGAATAATGCTCGCGACTGCAAAGAAAATCAACCAAGCATTAATAAAAAATCCTGCAATAGGATTTTCTTGACGTAACTTAGATCTTTTAAAATAATTGGTAAATATAGACATTTACTTATCTACCTTCTTAGTAGTTACTTCAGCCTCTTCAAACATGTCAGTCTTAAAAATAACAATGAGGGCTCCCAGTAAACTTGGAACCAACAGCATCAAGGAAAGCGCTGAAGCTCCACCAAAATCACCGGTTGTGAAGGCTAATTCAAATGAGAGTTGATCAAGTGACCAGGCCTCCGCAATCCCTTGGTAGGCGCCCTTATTTAATAATTCAGGTTCCACAAATATCTGTAGACCTCCGGCAAAAATTAGGACTCCCATATAAATAATGTACTTTTTGATCAAAGGAAGTTTAATCCGTAAAGCTAGTTGAAGGGCCGAGCAGCCATCTACTCGCGCTGCCTCTATGACTTCAGTTGATATACCTTGCAGCGAACCATACTGAATCAAAATCCAGTTACCGCAAACTGCGAAAAAAGCCATTAAGGCGAAGATGAAGACCAGATTCTTAGTCTGCCAAATCTGAGTATTCGAAGTTAGATGTAACAATTTTAGAGGTCCCTTAACAGGGCTTATTGTAGGTTGCAAAATTGCATACCAAACAAGGACTGCTACAGGCCCTGAAATAGCCGCAGGAATGATGTAAGCCAGGCGTAAATACTTCTTCCACTTGGAGGTTTTGAGATCAAGCATCAATGCCATTGCAATTACAAAAAATATAGTTAGAGGAACAAATATTGCCATAAAGCCCAATACGTGACCGACCGCGGGCAAGAATCTAAAGTCATGTAGAACGATATTAAAAGCATCCCATCCACCGTCTGGATTCGTGCGAGACTCATGCGGCACTTCCAGGATAGCCATGACAACTGGAATAGCGCCAAAAATTAGTAGCAGTAAAAGATATGGCGACAGCATCAACCACATATGAAGGTTCTTAAATCGATGTCCCAATTGCTTTTTCATTATTTGTTCCTAAGTCTCTCAGAATTCTATTTTAAACATTTGCTTTTGGCTATGGGCTTAATAAATATAACCAAGCTAGCCGTTGAGACGGCTAGCTTGGTTACATTGTTTAATTAATTACTGAGTAACTTTGTATCCCACTTGCTTTGCAAGATTAGTTACATAAGTTGCGAAGGTATCCAAGGCAGTTTGTGCCTTTAGAGTTTTTCTCAACTCATTCGAATGGGTGCCTTCCATGGCAGCATTTGAATCGTAGCTAACTGGCTTTTCTAGAGGGAAGATCTTTGTTGACTGTTCAAGCATTGCTGGATATGGATCTTCTGAATAATACTTATCCGCAGTGATTTTAGCTTTCCACAGTGAATTACCGATCTTAGAAGCCGGGAATGTAGGTGCACCTGTTGATCCATCAGGATTCTTTACTGTGACAACATTTCGCTTGTCACTAACCATAAAGATCGCAAATGCCAGAGCTTCCTTTGGATACTTAGAATGTGGGGATACGGTGTAAATTCCGCCACCCCATTCACCTGAGTAATTGACTTTTTCGCCAGCCCACATAGGCATTGGCTTGGCAGTTATCTGTCCAGCAGGAACTGCCCATGAGTCAGCAGGACGAATGACGAACTCACCGAACCATGATGGTCCGATAGTCATAACAACCTTGTTGGCTTTTCCATATTTGGCAAGAAATTCTGCATCCCAAGGTGCTTCAGTAGAAAGAACTCCGGAATCAATCATTGGCTGCACTAGCGCAGTAGCGCGTGTGCACTTCGGATCTTTGGGAGCAATCTTTACAACATTTGCACCTTTTGCTTGATTGACCGGACATTGTGATGGCCAAAGAAACGATGAATACATACCTAAGTTACCAAGAGATCCAAGGGAATAACCTGGGTGATTCTTTGCAATGTCGGCTCCAATTTTGGCGAAGTCATCCATTGTCTTAGGAACAGAGTAACCAAAGTCCTTCATCAACTTTGTGTTGACCCATAGAACTGTTTGCGCAAGGTCATTCTTAACGCAATATGTCTTACCGTCAGCGCCACGGCACCAAGAGTTTCCATCTTTCATATCTGCCCAAAACGAGGCAGGTGCATATTTATCTAGTTCAAGTACGTTATTAGCACCTTGCAGAACTGCCACGTCGTTTGGATTTCCAAATACAACATCAGGCCAGCCCTTCTTTACTCGGTTAAAGAGCGCAACTTTCTGTACTAGGTCTGCAACATCGTGCAGTTCAACCTTGACATTGACTTTGCCCTTCATGATTTCTGCATACAACTTTGCTCCAGGAAGTCGAGGAGCATCCGCCCAGACGGTGATACTTGGAATTGCAGCCTGTGCCGGCATTGCGGTGAGCGTTGCACCTACAACTGCGATGGCACCAGCAACTGCAACCAATGAGTTCTTCTTTTTCAAGGTATTCCCCATTTCGTTACTGGTATCTGCAAGGGTTTGCCGATGAGGACCAGTTGCACAAATACTATGGGTGGGAATACTATTTCGTATAGTATGTTTAATATTTCTTTTTGATATCTTTTTGGATCCGGTTCCACTCAAAAGAGAGGCGCACGCGTGAAGATCACCAAAGTTGAAGTGATTCTGGAAGAACGCCCCGGTTTTACCCCAGCGTTCGTCTGGCGTGATCGCGTCCCTGGCTCAGATGGCTCGACTTTAGGGGCATGGCTGGCCATCGAAACCGATGCCGGCATCACCGGTTTTGCCTCATCTAACCGCGGGGTAATTCTTCAAGATTATGTCAACCGTCGCTTTCGATCAGAATTAATAGGGCAAGATCCTTTGCAACGCGAACATTTGTGGGAACGCGTTTGGGAGCTAGATCGCATCGAAAGATTTGCACCTAATTTAACTCATCTAGTTGATGTTGCACTTTGGGATATCGGTGGAAAACAAGCCGGCTTGCCAGTGCATCAATTACTTGGCGGATATCGCACCAAACTTCCAGCTTATGCATCAACGGTTACCTATTCTTCTATCTCAGAGTTTTTAGATATTGCAGATCAGGCGCTTGCACTTGGTTACCCAATGATTAAATTGCACGCCTTCGGAAATGCTAAGAAGGATGCCGAACTTTGCTTGGCACTTCGGGCGCATGTTGGACCAGATGTTGAATTGATGTACGACGGATCAGCAGCATTTGATCTACAGGATGCGGTTTATCTGGGACATGCGCTAGATGAAGCTAATTATCTTTGGTATGAAGAGCCTATGCGCGAATTTAGTGTGACCGCATATAAGTGGTTGGGCGAACGCGTGCGCGTTCCTCTTTTGCTTGGTGAAGTAACCGACGGATCACATATGAACGCGGGTGACTTCGTCGCAACTGGCGTCGCCACAAGCCTGCGTACCAGCACATTCTTGAAAGGTGGTTTTACCGGTGCGATGCGGATTGCCCATTTAGCCGATTCTTATCACCTGCGCGCAGAGGTGCACGGTATGGGCCTAGAAAGTGCACATTTGTGTATGGCCATAAAAAATACAACCGCCTACGAATCACTCGTCTGGGGGAACCCCATCAAACGTGAGGCACTTGTTCATGCAGATGGCCATGTTCATGCTCCAACGGCGCCAGGAGTTGGTTTTGAAACTCTTTGGAGACAAAATGGAATTCCTAAAGGCTTAGAAAGGTACGTTAAATGAGTGCATTAGAAATAACAGGCTTTGAAGTTTTCGACGTTAGATTCCCAACGTCTAAATCTCTGGATGGCTCCGATGCAATGAATCTAGATCCTGATTACTCAGGCGCTTATCTCCGCTTTGAGACAAATGATCCCGGACTAACTGGTACTTCCTTAGTTTTCTCTCTAGGCCGTGGCACCGATGTTCAACTTGCCGCCCTTTCTATTGTTGCTGAAAAAATGGTCGGAAGAGATGTTGCGCAGTCATTCACAAATATCGGCGACATTGCCCGCGAACTCAGTAGCGATAGTCAATTGCGATGGCATGGTCCTGATTCCGGGGTCTTCCATATGGCAATCGGTGGAACACTTAATGCACTTTGGGATCTCTTTGCAAAAGTGAAAGGCGTACCACTGTGGAAATTACTTTCGGATATGTCTCCTGAAGAAATTGTGGCACTAATTGATTTTCGCTACATCACCGATGCTATTACGCCAGCAGAGGCCTTAGAGATATTAAAGCGAGGTGAGGTCTCAAAAGAAAACAATGAAAAGATATTGAGAGAGAAAGGAGTACCTGCTTACACAACGACTCCTGGATGGCTGGGTTATAGTGACGAGAAAATGCTAAGTCTTACCACTCAAGCAAAAGCAGATGGTTTTACTTTAATTAAATATAAATGTGGGAAATCCATAGTTGAAGATCAACGCCGCTTGGGCAAAGTCCGCGAATTGGTTGGACCAGATTTTGCAATCGCTATCGACGCCAATCAAGTCTGGGACGTTGAAACCGCAATAACCTGGATCAAGGCCCTTGCTCCGTACAATCTTCGTTGGGTGGAAGAGCCAACGCACCCAGAGGACATTCTGGCACATGCCCGCATTGCAAAAGAAATTGCTCCGACCCCAGTAGCAACTGGTGAAATGGCAAACAACCGAATAATCTTCAAGCAGCTACTACAGGCAAATGCAATTTCAGTAATGCAGATCGATGCCACCCGCGTGGCTGGCGTAAACGAAAATATTGCAAATATTTTGATGGCTGCCAAATATTCTGTACCAGTTTGTCCACACGCTGGTGGCGTTGGCCTCTGTGAGATGGTTCAACACTTCGCGATGTTTGATGCCGTTGCTGTAACTGGTCATCATCCCGGACGCATCGTTGAGTTTGTAGATCACTTGCATGAACATTTTGTTGTACCAACAGATATAAAGAACGGAAGTTATATCGCCCCGTTACAGCCAGGAGCGGGCGCAGAAATGCATCAGGTGAGTATCGATACTTACCAATTCCCATCAGGTTCGTACTGGAAGAATGGAGCATAAGCATGAGTACTGAATTTAAAGGTCTCACTGCAGTCGTCACTGGAGCAGGTTCGGGTATAGGGCTATCGGTTGCCCGTTTACTCTCGGAATCTGGTGCGAAAGTCATCGGCCTAGATTTAAACGAAGGCGACATGGCAAAGTTTGCAACATATATTCAATGTGATGTATCTGATGCAACCAAAGTAGCAGCGGCTTTCGCAGAAATTGCTAAGCAAACGGATGTAATTGATATTTTGGCAAATAACGCAGGAGTCGGTGCGATCGGATCTATAACCGATGCCAAAGAAGCAGAATGGCTGAAAGTTTTCGGCGTAAATGTCTTTGGCATGGGGCGCGTAAGCGCAGCTGCAATGCCATTTCTAAAGAAGAGCAAGGTTGCCTCAATAGTTAATACTTGTTCGATCGCAGCAACTGCTGGATTGCCACAACGAGCGGTCTATAGCGCCAGTAAAGGTGCGGTTCTCTCATTAACTTTGGCAATGGCTGCAGATGGAATCCCAGATAAAGTACGCGTCAATTGCGTGGCACCCGGCACTGCTGACACGCCTTGGGTCGCTCGATTGCTTTCACAGGCCGCAGATCCAGTTGCAGAGCGCGCAGCACTTGAAGCGCGTCAACCTATGGGTCGGCTAGTGAGCGCAGATGAAGTTGCCAGCGCAATTCTCTATTTAGCAAGCCCACGTCAAGCATCTACCACTGGCACTGTTCTTAATGTCGACGGCGGTATGCAAGGATTGCGCCTTCGCAAATAGAAATTGAATTAGGTGGGGTGAGTAATGCCAAGTAAGAAAAGTGCAGCTGCTCGCCCGGTAAAGCGCGTACCCCGACGTTCTGTTCTCTCTGATGATATTTACGAGATGATTAAAGCGATGATCTTCGATCATGAAATAGCACCTGGCGCTAAAGTCAATATCGATGCCCTTGCAGTTCAGTTAGATGTTTCCCAGACACCTGTTCGTGAAGCTTTAGCAAGACTCGAATCAGATGGCCTTATCGCAAAAGAACCGCTAAAAGGTTACAAGGCAACTGCTCTGCTCTCCTTAAAAGAATTTAACGATCTGTTTCAATTTCGCTTATTGATTGAACCTTGGGCTGCAGAACAGGCCGCTAAGTTAGTTGATAACACTGGCAAAACTGCACTTAAGGCCGAGATGCAGAGTGCGAATACTGCGCTAAAGATTTCTGGTGATGATCAATTTCAGGCGCTGACCGAACATGATGCGCGCTTTCATGCACTAATCGCGAGTATCTCAGGAAACCAGTCTGTTGCTGATTCTTATGAACGCACACATTGTCATCTACATTTATTTCGCTTATTTATGGCAAATAGATTGCACCAAATTGATGGTGAAAGCCGTGCCAAATTCGTGCAAGAGCTCTTTGATGAGTATTACCAAGCCGGCTCTGGTCAGTTAGCCATTAAAGAACATGATGTAATCGCAAAAGCAATCATCGCTCAGAATTCAAAAGCGGCGCGAACTGCGATGCATGCCCATATCGAATCATCGCTAAAACGTTTTGCTCCTGCGGCACAATCAATTAATAAAAAATAAAGTAGAAAGATCCTTGACCAAGGCATCTTTGCAGACTAAGTTTTCCTATAGGATTTTTTAGCGGATAGGAATTCACGTGGGCTTATCAATTATTAAAGATATTGAAATTCGCGCTTGTCGTGGATCAGATGCACCTGAATCAAAAGATGCAGTCGCTGCAGTAAAACTGCCAGGTGGATCTCGACCTGATTTTACGGTTATCACAATTACCACCGAAGATGGCGTTAAGGGAACTTCCTTTGGCTTTGGCGCACAAGATGCCAAGGCTGCAGCGGCAACTATGTCGCAGGTAAAGCCATTTTTTATCGGGCGCAGCGCCCATAGTTCCGCAAAGAATATAAAAGAGTTTGAACTCTTTGATCGTCGCTGGAATCACGTTCCAATTTACTCTTACGCACCATTTGATAATGCATGTTGGGACATCGTCGGCAAGATGGCGCACTTGCCAGTCTATAAAATACTAGGTGCTGCCCGTGAAAAAGTTCCACTATATGTATCTTCAATGTTTTTGCCTGGCCCTGAAGATTATGCAAAGCAAGCACTTGAAGTAAAAGCAAAAGGCTATAAGGGTTACAAACTTCACCCACCAGGAGGCCTTGATTTAGATATCGCTTGTTATCGCGCTGTGCGCAAGGCAGTTGGCGATGACTTCACGCTAATGGCAGATCCGGTAATTATGTATTCATATGAAGAGGCGCTAAAGGCTGGTCGCGAGTTAGAAAAGCTTGGCTATAAATGGTTTGAAGAGCCACTTCTAGATGTTGATCTACATAGCCTTAAGAAACTTCGCGAGAAGTTGGATATTCCAATTTGCGGAACCGAAGTAATTGCTGGCAATAACTATTCTGTTGCAAACTGCATCAAAGATGGCATCGTAGATATTGTCCGTACCGATGTCTCATGGCGCGCTGGCATCACTGCCGTTATGAAGACTGCTCACTTGGCCGAATCCTTCGGCGTTAAGTGTGAGCTACACACCACTATTTATCATGGGCTAGAACAAGTTCAATTGCACCCATCACTTGCCATCAGTAACTGCGAATTCTTTGAGACTTTATATCCTTTCGATGATTTCAATTTTGGTACAAAGAGCCAATTAAATATTGTCGACGGTTATGTAATGGCCCCAGAAGGTGAAGGTCTCTGCATTGATTACGACTGGGACTTTATCGACAAACACACGGTGGCAATTCTTTAATTAGCCCTGCACAACAACATTTACTAAAGGTTGTTGTGCAGCAAATCGGGCTAATTGTTCTTCCACAAGTGCTCGTCCACGTGGTTCAAAGGCTCGTGAATCGCCGCCAACATGTGGCGTAATAAAGGTATTGGGCGCACTCCACAACGGATGGCCTGCTGGAAGTGGCTCTGGATCAGTTACATCAAGGCCAGCAAATATCCGGCCGGCTTGTAGTTGCCTTACTAGAGCATCGGTATCAACAACTGCGCCACGTGCCACGTTGATCAACGCTGCTCCATCTTTCATCGCAGCAAGTCGAGTCGAATTCATTAAGTGACGAGTCTCTGCATTAAGGGGAACAATCAAGATAATCACATCAAAAGTTGGAAGTAAGGCATCGAATTTATCCATTGTTGCAGCACCATCTTTACCTGATTTTGAAAAAGAAGTTATCTCAACTTCAAAACCAGCAAGCATGCCAGCAATTGTCTTGCCAATATTTCCATGGCCCACAATCGCAACCTTTGAATCGGTAAGGGATGCATAAGTGGTGTGTGACCACTTGCCAGCACTTTGATCTTTAGCAAATTGCGCAAAACCTCGCCGGGCTGCAATTGCCAGACCAACAGCAAGTTCGGCAGTGGAGGCATCATGCACACCCGCGGCGTTGCATAACGTAACTCCGGCAGGGCGCAGAGCAATGACGTCATCTACGCCAGCATTTGGAGATTGGATTACTTTCAAAGAACTCATCTTGGCAATTGGTTCAAGTGCGGTAGCACCAAACATATATGCGGGTACGTAGAAAGTTATCTTGCTCAAATCTTCTTGCCGTGGAGTCACGCCATCAGTTGGCAGATGTGTAAGCCCGTTCGGAATCTTTAGATCACTCCACTGCGTCCAAATCACAAATTGCGTCCCTTGATGATTGGATCCCAATCGCTGCGCGCAGACCATGGAGTCTCGTAACTTGGATCGCTAACATAACGGCTAACCTTAAATTTAAGTGAGGCAACTGCTCCCCCAACAAGATCAAGTGCAAACCACTTAGATGCAATTTCAATCTCTTGAAGAGTTCCATCGGCGCCAGTTATCTCAACAGATTCAAAACGGTGTTCGCCAAATGTGCCCGCCTGGATGAAAAGCTCTTGCGCAGTGCTGCCGATATTGGCAACTTGCATAGATAAAGTAGTCGCATCCATTCCATCGACAATTACTGCAACATCTGGTGGCAGACCAGGACGCTTTAACTTGCCATCGAAGAAGCGGACCTTGCCATGTTGCAGTCCGCCATGAGAAATATGCATAGGACCGCCAAAGACCATCTGGCCCAGTCCTTCAAAGTAGACGGGATTAAATTCTTGCCAAGCATGGATGTTATATCCGGGAACGCGCAGATCAAGGCCAACTACTTCATCGGCAGTTGCGGGATCATAACTATCCCAGTTTCGGGGATTGCCGGTATTTGATCTCATCTTACGTAGCTGAATCTTGATAAGTTCAAGGTTTGCCTGCAAAATCTCAACTGGATAATTCGGCAAGTGCCCTTGCACGAATTGGAACCACGGCAAAGTATTTGCGATGTAATGCTTGGTATCGCGCCCCGTTCCCTTCTCTCCCCCGGATACGCCTGGGATATAGATAGCGCCCCAATTGTTATCTCGCGGCAAAGCCAAAATGCGATCGAGATCTTCTTGGGCCATTGAAGTAGTCCAGATATAGATCATGTGTCGAGCAGATGGCAATCGATAATCTGTCCAGCCCGCATCAAAGTGGCGATGTGGAACTTTTATCAGACCATCTACCTCTTTGCGAAGTGACCAAATCAAATCAAATTGTGATCTTGGCAGATCCAGATACTTGTAATCACCGGTTAAAAGCACCGCGTTCATCGCAGCATTCGTGATTGGTTCCATGATTGTCATAAAGCCGTGTGGCCAACGCCAACCGTAGTAACCACCCCACCACTTGCCATCATTGAACTCACCAATTGCACCAGTGGTACCGATGTTATCCGGCATGATTCCACCGTTTGCATCTTTACGCGCCATCCAGGCTTCTAAATATTCCAGCATCGTCTCTTTTAGTTCGGCATCACCTGAATACATATAGGCATGGGTTAGCAGCGATGTTGAATTCAAATTAAGCGGAACATCACCACGGTTCATGCGCGCGTTCATTTTATTGATGAGATCCTCATAAACTTCTGGATCTGACCAGTGACAACGCATGGATGAAAAATCTGTTTTAACAATATCTTCATACGGTGCCAGATAATCATCTAGGACGGTGCGATGGGTCTCCCAATCTTCGTGTGTAACAATTTGGCGCGGGCCGTGGCTACCAGTTAAAGGTGAAAGCATCATTTTCTTGGAACGGTCATAATTTTTAGCTTCTAGATCTTTACCGGTATACATGCCTGAAAAACGCGCCGCCCGTTGGCGATCAATTAGGGATTCTGGTTTGGTCAGGCCAAAGAAGTAATGGAATAAGTAGCCTTCCCCATGATGCATCCAGTCGTAATATCCATCGAATTCGCGATAAATCTGTCCGTATTCGGTCCACTGCACGGTAATTGCATCCCACATCTTGCGCGCTAATTCATAAACTTCTTCACTGCCACCAATTGTGTAGAAGAGCGCCAGATACATAAACGCTTCATATGGATCATCAGATCCATCCATGCTGGGCCATTCATCTCGCCAAATTATTGAACCATCACTGCGGGTGTAGCGGGCTACGAATTCGGGGGCTACTTCATTTAATTGCGTGATTATTTCGCGTTCGAGTTTGGCCCACTCTGGTGCAACCGCCTTGGACTTAACTTGGGCGCGCTTGATTGAGCTATCAGCCATATTTAGATCATATTCGCAGGTGGTCTCTGAGGCAATGAATTTTTCATTACCCAAATAAAAGTTAGCGTCGTAAGAATTAACGCCAACAAAATAACACCATAGGCTGCTGCAAAACCAAAATTTTCACTTACAAATCCCATGATCCAAGGGGATGTTCCATTTGATATCCCCATTCCAATTACGAATGCAGCGATACCTCTATCGGTGCCTTGTGCAGTCGATGAAGCTTTGGCAATCGCAATTGATGCACTAGGTCCGATACCTGCGGCGGCAATGATCAAACCTGCCAAGGTAAGCGTTGGCGAACTAGCAAATATGACTAGTAATACACCTGATGCAATAGCCACAAATGAAAAACGCCAGATGCGGTTCAGGTTAAATTCATTTTTTGTTGAAAGGTATATCCGGCTGAGGGCAATAAAGTAAGGCGCAATAGTGGCAAATAAAACAGATGTCTTAACTTGCGAGCCACGCTCAGTTAAGAGATCTACCGCCCAAGCAGAGAGTGAAACCTCCATCGTGATCGTCAGGAAGGCGAAAATTAGAATTGCGATCATTGTGTTATTCCAGACGATCTTGCTATCTGCATGCTCTGGCTCTGGGCGGGCTGCTAATTCCGGGACAATCTTGAGCGCTACCAAACCAATTAGTACTGCGGTAGTTGCAACGGTTGTGCGCCAAGGAATATCAGCTTGCGTTGTTAGGCCAATAACTGTTGGTGAGACTGAAGCCATAAAGAGGCCAACTCCAGTTGACCGAAACATATTCTTCATCGCCGTCTTGGAGTGCGCACCCAAAATTGCTGTTGTTGTATTGCCGGCAATAACTGAGCCCGATGCGGTGAGAATTACTGCAGGAACTGAGAAATATATATTTGGGCTAAGGCAATATGCGAGCGATCCAAGAATCATCAACGCCCAACCAAAACGTATAGTTTGGTGTGAAGGTCTGCGATGGCCGTGTCCCAGTAAAATCAGCGATATAAAGACCAGCGCCGCAGCCCAACCAATATTGTGCCAACTTGCAATAACCCGAGTAAGATCAAAGTCACGCTTGATTAGTTGAATAGAAAATCCCAGTGAGCCCATTACATATGAACTCAAAGCGTTCAAGGTCACCAAGCGATGCACTAACTCGCGCGGTAGAGCTTGTGGCACCAAAACTCCCTCAAGTAGATCTTTAATCCTATAGGAGAATGTTTGCAAATAAAAAGCCCGCCGCAGTTACGCGACGGGCTTTTTAACGGGGTAGGACAAATCCGATTGCTCACATGGCGCAAGGCCATTGAGCTATTGAATTTTTAGCTGCAACCGGATGTGTTTCCACAACCTTCGCATACGAAACATGCACCTGACATGCGCATCTTGACTCCGCATGTCATACAAAGTGGTGCATCTGATTTGATTCCCATTGATTCTAGGAGATCAGATGATGAACCAATTGTTCGTGCTAGTGGTGCTGGTTCAATTTTTACAGCCACAGGAGCCACCACAGGAGCAGCCGCTTGTGCTTTTGGGATATCAGCACTCGCAGGTGCTGCATCTTGTGTGTACTCACCGGTTTCAAGGGCGCGCGCGCGCTCTGAAGCTGTAAACAACCCCATGCCGCTACGTGTTTCATATGACAAGTAATCAAGTGCTAGGCGACGGAAGATGTAATCCATCATGGATTGCGCCATGCGAATATCAGCATCATCTGTCATACCTGCTGGCTCAAAGCGCAAGTTAGTAAATTTCTCAACAAATGTTTCTAGTGGAACTCCGTATTGAAGTCCGATTGAAACTGCGATTGAGAATGCATCCATTACACCGGCCAAGGTTGAACCTTGCTTGCCCAGCTTTAGGAATACTTCACCGAGTGCACCATCAGCGTATGCACCAGCGGTCATGTAACCCTCTGCGCCTCCGACTGAGAATGATGTAGTTGTTGCAGGACGTGCCTTAGGCAGACGGTTGCGAACTGGTGCTGCTGCAACTTCTACAGGAGCGTCTTTCTTCTTCGCCTTACCATCTGAAAGTGGCTGACCGACCTTGCAGTTATCGCGATAAACAGCGAGCGCCTTAATTCCCATACGCCATGCTTCAAGGTGAACTTCTTCAACCTCTTCAACAGTTGCATCCTCTGGAAGGTTTACTGTCTTTGAAATCGCACCTGATAGGAACGGCTGGCAAGCAGCCATCATGCGCACGTGGCCCATTGGAGCAATTGAACGCGCACCGAGCGCGCAGTCAAATACCTCATAGTGCTCTTGCTTTAGCCCTGGAGCATCAATTACATGTCCATTGGCAGCGATGAATTCAACGATCGCCTCGATTGTCTCTTCGGCATATCCGAGTTTACGAAGCGCTGCTGGAACTGTCTGGTTAACGATCTGCATTGAGCCGCCGCCGACGAGCTTCTTGAACTTAACCAATGAGAAGTCAGGTTCGATACCAGTTGTATCGCAATCCATCATCAAACCGATTGTTCCGGTTGGGGCAAGCACAGAGATCTGCGCGTTACGCCAGCCATTCTTATCGCCAGTTGCTAGACATGCATCCCACGCCTTATTAGCTTCAGTCCAAACATCCATATCAAGTGTTGTTGAAGTCTTTGCAGCAGATGAAGCCGCTGCATGCTTGCGCATTACGCGTGCATGTGGCTGGGCGTTTTGCGCAAAACCATCGTATGCACCAACAATGCCAGCGAGTTCTGCTGAGCGCTTGTAAGTAATACCTGAGAGCAATGATGTGATCGAACCGGCCAAAGCGCGTCCACCCTCGGAGTCATAGGCAAGTCCTGATGCCATAAGAAGGGCGCCGAGGTTTGCATATCCGATTCCGAGTTGGCGATAGGCGCGAGTTGTCTCACCGATTGCAACAGTTGGGAAATCTGCGAAACAGATTGAAATATCCATTGCAGTGATAATCATTTCGGATGCACGAGCAAATGTCTTTGCATCGAATGAGCCATCTGCCTTTAGGAACTTCATCAAGTTAAGTGAAGCCAAGTTACAAGATGAGTTATCAAGTGACATGTATTCAGAGCAAGGGTTTGACGCGTTGATGCGACCTGTCTCTGGAGTTGTGTGCCAATCATTGATGGTGTCATCGAATTGAACGCCAGGGTCTGCACATGCCCACGCAGCTTGCGCGATCTTTGTGAAGAGTGCGCGCGCATCAACTGTTTCAATAACTTCACCAGTTGAACGAGCTGTGAGACCAAATTGTTCTCCGTTTTCAACCGCTGTCATGAACTTATCTGAAAGGCGGACTGAGTTATTTGCGTTCTGATATTGAACGCTGATGATGTCTTTTCCACCAAGGTCCATATCAAAGCCAGCATCACGAAGGGCGCGGATCTTGTCCTCTTCGTTGACCTTGGTCTCGATGAATTCTTCGATATCTGGGTGATCAACATCTAGAACAACCATCTTGGCTGCGCGACGGGTTGCACCCCCTGATTTGATTGTTCCAGCGGATGCATCAGCACCGCGCATAAAGGAGACTGGACCAGATGCTGTTCCACCTGATTTTAGAAGTTCCTTTGATGAACGAATACGTGAAAGGTTTAGTCCAGCACCGGAACCGCCCTTGAAGATCATTCCTTCTTCGCGGTACCAGTTAAGGATGCTTTCCATCGTGTCATCAACCGACAAGATGAAGCATGCGCTTACTTGCTGAGGTGAAACTGTTCCAACGTTAAACCAAACTGGTGAGTTAAATGAGAAGATCTGATGCATGAGCATATGTGTTAGCTCGTGTTCGAAGATCGTCGCATCTTTATCTGTTGCAAAATAACCAAATTCTTTTCCGGCTTTTGTATATGTAAGAACTACACGATCAATAACTTGCTTAAGTGACCACTCGCGATTTTCTGCCCCTACTGCTCCACGGAAGTATTTTGTGGTAACGATTGTTGAGGCGTTCACAGACCAAAAGTCTGGATACTCAACACCGCGTTGTTCGAAAACTGTCTCGCCTGTCTTCCAGTTTGACTGAAGAACATCGCGACGTTCCCACTTAACTTCATCGTATGGATGAATTCCCTCAGTTGTATAAATTCTTTCCATTGAAAGACCTGTGCTGGTCTTGCCTTTGGATGGTCGGTTGATGACCGTATCTGACATTTTATATTTTCCCGTCTTCTCTTAATTAACGATTGCTCGTTGTGATTTGATTAATTTTTAACGATGGGGCATCGCTCTGTACTTTTGTTTGGGAAGTTGCACTAGCTGATTTTGCGCTTTGGGAATTCGCGCTCGAAGGCACTGCTCGCAGTAACGCGATCTCGCCTTCGAAATCTTCAAGGGATTTAAAGTTACGGTATACCGAGGCATATCGCAGGTAGGCGACCTCATCGAGTTCGCGAAGTGGCGCAAGGATTGCAAGTCCCACCTCTTGAGCTTCGATTTCAGCCTTGCCGGTGCGGCGAAGGGTCTCTTCAACGCGCTGGGCCAATAGGACTAGATCGTCATCGCCAACTGGGCGACCTTGGCAGGCTTTGCGAACGCCAACCAAAACTTTTTCACGAGCAAACGGCTCGGTTGCACCTGATCTTTTAATTATGTTGAGAAGGGCTACTTCTTGAGTTGAGAAACGCTCGCCACATTCTGGGCATTCGCGGCGACGGCGGATTTGGGTGCCATCTTCAACGGGGCGAGAGTCAACGACTCGAGAATCATCGTGTGTGCAGAACGGGCAAATCATTTCGGCGTGTCTCCCTTCGAAATACTAGATATTTCCCAAATTTAGATGTATTGGTGAACCAGCAAAACTACCGCAAAAATACTACTTATGGAAGTTTTATTCGGATCGACCCCTACATATAGTGGGAACTATAAAGCAAATCTTGAGACTTTGCCTGTCGAGTAGGCAAATACCTGGTGAACGGCGTGTCGCGCCCTCTAGAGCGAATCAAGAGCCAATCAAGCGTGAGCCGTTGTGTGCTTTGGCCAGCGCCTTGTCGAAGGTCCACAACATGGCCCCTGTAGCGCTCGCGCTGGCGCTGATAATCGCATCAGGCGTGGCCAACCCGGTCTTGGCTCGCAGCTTTGCCGCCGCCATAGCGATCTGGCTAGTTACTTCAATAAATGGCTCAAAGCCCCGAGTGAGTTCTTGGAGCATCCTCTCTGACTCTTTTTCAGAGACCTTAAATGCGGCGACCATCGACTCAGTCAGAGTAATTGTTGAAATAAGAAATTTTGCAGAGGTCTGTGAAATGTCGGCAACAATTTTTTTATGGTGCTTATCTCCGCTGTTATAAAAAGCGATTACCGCCGAAGAATCTAGAAGTACCGATTCCAAGATTCGCGCTCCTTCGCAAGATCGAAATCTTTAAACACCTCAGCAAATTTGCCTTCGTGCCCAATTAGATTGTTCTTCGCCGTTGGTCGAACCTCGATAAAACCAGCGCCATTCAATAAGAATTCCACTTCATCCCCTGCCTGTATTCCAACTTGTCGCAATATATCTACAGGCACCGTCAATTGATTCTTAATTGAAAGCTTGCTTGTGGATTTCCTTCCTCGCCGTGCCAATTTAACTTTTTCCTTAACCTTTACTTTATTCGCCATAGGTAAAGGTTAGCACCTTAGTGAAGCGGGATGCGCACCTTTTGGCCTGCTTGCAGATCAGCCGAGGCGAGCGCGTTTACCGATGCGATCTCATCGACCATGGCGCGAACATCTGCGCCTCCTGCCATACGTGAGGCAAGTGACCAGAGGGTATCCCCTGGCGCAACGGTTACCTCGATGAAGGATGTTGGCTCGCCAACGGCGCTATTTGTGCCGGCCCCGGCGCTTAGGCCAAAGACGCTGGCCAAGACAACAGCCAGTGAGAGAACCAAGAGCGTGCGCGCTAGGCGACCACGACGTGTTAAGTGAACGCCGGACGGATTGGTTGAAAACCCTTGATTTATAAGGGCCTTAGAGCTTGTTGCGTTAAGTGAAATGGTGCTCATGGTTTTCTCCTGCTGGTACTACCTTGGGGAAGGTATTCGAACGCTTGTTCGAACAAGACCAATTAAACCCTAAGACACTGACATGGCGCAAGTTATTTTCGAACATATGTTTGATTTTTTTCCTTACCTGTGTCACCCTGTATCCATGAGCAAAAAACCTGCAACCACCAGCAAAGTAAGCGAACTCCCCGACTCTGCCGCCGGCGAACACGGCCTCACCGCCCGCCAGCTCAAGATCCTGCAGGTCATCAAGGCGAGTATGGACGATCAGGGGTTTCCCCCATCGATGCGCGCCATCGCAGCTTCCGCTGGCCTGAGCTCGCCCGCATCCGTTAAATACCAGCTCGAGATCTTGCAGGAAAAAGGCTTTATTACCGCCCACCCAACTCGCGGCGGCGTCCTGGAAGTATTGATGCCAGGTGAAAAATCTGAACTTGAAATAGAGGCCACAAAGAACGTTCCGCTGGTTGGCCGCATCGCAGCCGGTGGTCCAATCACAGCAGAACAAAATGTCGAATCCACATTTGCACTGCCTGAAACTTTGGTTGGCAAAGGCAATCTCTATATGTTGCAAGTTGTCGGTGAATCAATGATCGATGCCGCAATCTGCGATGGCGATTACGTGGTTATCCGCGAACAAAAAGATTGCAACAACGGCGAAATAGTTGCTGCCATGATCGATGGCGAAGCAACTGTTAAGACTTTCCAGCGCAAAGGCGGCCACATCTGGTTGCTACCTGCCAACCCAGCATTCCAACCAATCAGCGGCGATAACTGCGAGATCCTTGGCAAAGTAACTGCCGTAATGCGCAGCGTTCGTTAATTAGCTGACCTTAGGAATCCAAACTCGCATACCACCCGTAACAGGGTTACCCCATCTGGAATAGGGAACTAGAACCAATTCAATCTCTTTCTCTCTTGGTGACTTTGATTCAGATGTGTATGAAGGTCCCGAACGATCTACAACAAGAGATGAACCGTTGAC
>CAFBQY010000019.1_pt1 | contig 27479 bp, 27 predicted proteins | sample 7270141 | NCBI WGS metagenome assembly CAFBQY01 (sample SAMEA6814196, study PRJEB35770) | freshwater metagenome | biome: Freshwater; feature: Freshwater reservoir; material: water | place: Czech Republic | collected 2016-11-09 | depth 30m m
AGATCTTTTGCAATCTCACTCTTAAACTTTCCATCAGTTTTGATCTGAAGATGCTCCACAACGAGTTCAGATGAATTCCAAGATTGATCTAAGGCATATATTTCTGGGCCGCGTCGCACTGCAACCATGCCACGTGATGCATCAAGAAGCTGGTGCGGGTGGATGTATTCAAAATCCATTGTGAAATTAATTTCAAAAGAGTCACCAGTTGAGGACTTTGGAAATACCAAATAACCTCCTTCTTGCAAGGGAGAATCAATCTTTTTCTCATTAAGTTTGGCCTCGAATTTGTGGCACCACTCGGGAATACGTACTTTCAGTCGTTGATCGCCCATCTCATTAATTACAATTTTTAGCGCACCGGACTGCGGATAATTTGTGGAAAGAGAAATACTCCATGGCTGATTGGTATCTGATCCAAACTCTCCATGCAGGAATTGATGGATCAGCACCTCTTCCGGATTTTCACTTACTGCATAGTGCTCAATCGAAGCCACTAAGCGCCCGATGTTAGGTGGGCAGCAGGAGACGCGATACCAATCCATCCGCTCAGATGATTCTTCATCAAATGCGGCTAAATGATCGGCACGTCGATGCAGTGGATTTGAGTAAAAAAATCTCTTGAAATCTTGAGAGGTCGATCCAGCAATTAAGTTATATGCAAGTTGCTCCATTAAATCTGCATAGCGTTTCTTACCGGTCGCTAACAAGAGTCGCCAGTTCCACATGAAGTAGGCGATCGAAGCGCAAGTTTCGGCATAGGCACGATCATTCGGCAATTCAAATGGATCACCGAAAGATTCATCGCGATGGCGCGAACCAATTCCACCAGTTAGATACATCTTGGTATATGTGCTGTCTTCCCACATTTTCTCCTGGACATCGAGCAGCGCTTTATCCTCGGTCTCCATATAAAGATCAAGGACTCCAATATTTAGATACATCTGTCGCACACAATGTCCTACGACTTGTTCTGATTCACGAATACTCATATGGTCTTGGATATAAACAGGTGGGGATGGATGAAATCTGCCCGTATTCTGACTGGAAATAAACCCAGTTCCCCGACCTTCGAGCATCTTCTCTGCCAAATCCAAGTAATCCTTAACATCGGTCTCGCGATATAGCTCGATTAGCGCTGTCTCTAATTCAGGATGGCCATCTGCGGCATAGGGGGTATTACCACCAAACTTTTTAACGAGTAAATCGGCAAATTTAATGGAGACATCAAAGAGCGTTCCTTTGCCGATTATGCGGGATTCGGCAACACCAGCTTGGATTAAGTGGCCAGCGGTATACATCTCGTGGCCACTCGCTAAGTCCTTCCAGCGTTGGTCTTGAGCCTCGATTTGAAACCATGAGTTGATGTAGCCATCAGCATCTTGAGCGCGAGCAATAATCTCTATTACTTCATCGTATTTAATTTTTCGCAGAAGACTTGAATCATGTTGTGATGCCCAGATCGCTGCCTCTAAAGATTTAAAAACATCCGAGTCTGAGAACCACATACCTTTTCGCTTTAACGATGGATCCACGACCGCCGCTAAATTTGAAATATAACTGAGCTCATTTAATTTCCCGAATATATGTGGAACAGTCACTGCAGAATTCATCTTCTGCCAATAGTTCATAAATGTCACAACTTCGTGATCTAATTGCGCACTCGCAATCGGCTTAGAGTGCAAATTGCCACTGGATAGGTTGCTTACCGGACCGCGTTGCATCAGATTATTTTTCACTTAACTGCTCCTAGCGTTAGTCCTTCACGTAACAACCGATAAGTAAAAATAAAGAGGATTGCAACTGGCAATGAGGCAAGTACCGAAAGCGCCATCAAGCCTGGCCAAAATATTCCGAAGCCGCCAACTTGCTGAGCCAGAATTGCACTCATTGGATATGAGTTCGGACTCAAAATCAGATTTACCGCATATAGGAATTCACCCCAACTGATGATCCAAATCAAAGTTGCGGTTGTAGCGATGCCGTTGCGAGCAAGGGGAAGCGAAATTTTAGAGAAGCTCTGCCAACTGCTAGCACCGTCGATCTGCGATGCCTCTACCAGTGCGACGGGAATTGAACGGAAAAATGGTCGCATTAACAAAATCGCAAACGGGGTAAGTAGCGCTGCATCAGCCAAAATCACCGATGGCAACGTATCTAGCATCCCTAATTTATTGAAGATCTGAAAGAGCGGAATGATCGTGGCGGTCTGCGGAATCATTTGAAAAATGATCAAGGCCGTTAGCCCAATTCCAAGAGTTTTATTACTAAAGCGGGCTAAGGCATATCCAGCTGGGATCGAGACGAGAAGTGTTATGACGGTTGCACAAGTGGCAATAATGATCGAATTAGTAAAGGATTCAAAGAGCGATGATGTGAGCAATTTGCGATAAGTCGAAAGCGTCGGTGAAAAGAAGAGGCTTGACTGAGTAGAGAAGACATCTGTCTCTTGCTTAAATGAAGTAAGAATGATCCAAACAATTGGCATTCCATAGAAAAAGGCGAAGATTGTTTTTGCAGAACGTCTTACTATTCCGCGGCTCTTTTTTCGTCCTTTTTTCACCGCATTAGTCATTCTGTTCCTCCTTTCGCACACTTCGTGAGTAAAGAAGGGCCAGCCCTGAAGTGAAAATTGCAGAAAGAAGTGCGATCGCCGCTCCCTTGCTGAAATCAAATAGGACAAAGGCTTTGATATATCCTAAGAAAGGCAAGGTATTTGTGGCTAAACCAGGGCCGCCGTATGTCATCACATAAATAAAGTCAAAACTTCTAAATCCATAGACGAGTGTGAGGATCGCAAGAACCAACAAGGTGGGACGAGATGAAGGGAAGTAGACGTATCTGATCTGTTGAAGTGGTGTAACACCATCAATTTCAGAAGCCTCTAAAACATCCTTCGAAACGCTCTTAAAAGCTGCCTTTAATATAAGTGCGTTAAATGGGATAACCGCCCAACAGTTCACCATGGCAACTGAATAGAGTGCCATTTTTGGATCATATAGAAATGGAATCGGCTCAGAAATCAAACTTACTTTCTGTAAAAGCACATTTATAAGACCGTCTCCCCCGAGCAGAAATTTCCATACGCTGCCATTCACAATTGGGGGTAGCGCCCAGATGAAAACCATAAAGGCCAACAGAAAATCTGATGATTTTTTTGCGTCATTAAATGCTGTTGCCGCCACAAATCCAAGAATTAAGCCCAAGAAAGTAACTATTCCAACGAATACCAAGGTATTTATAAGTATCTGCTTGAAGTCGGGATCTGAAGCTATTGCTTTGAAATTAGCAAATCCAACATTTGTCCAAACACCAGTTATATTTTTAATACCAACATCACTAAATGACATTCGAGCCAATTGAAAGAGTGGAAATGCAGATAAAAGGGTTAAAAGAAAGACGGCCGGCACAACATAAAGGAGATGGCCTCCCTTACGTTGTGCCGACCTTATAGCGTCAATAGATGACTTAGTGCTTAAAAGTGTCATCTATGGTTTCTCAATTAGTCCAGAGTTAACCCTGGAGCGCCTTGATCGCCGCTATATATTTCTTTGCTGCGTTTGCAGGTGTTGCAGTTCCCCCAATTACTGAACTCCAAGCAACGCCACCAGCAGTTTGGGCATCAGCAATCTTGGTCGCTGGTATTTCTGTTGGTGGGTAGTTCGCACCATTCTTAGCAATTTCTGCGGCGAATGGCTTCAGTAGCTTGTTACCAGTCACGCTCTTATCTTTTGCAGAATCTAGGCGTGATGGAATGCTTCCCACAGGCACAACAACAAGTTGTCCTGACTTTGAGAAGTAAGTGCTCTTTAGATAAGACCATGCAAGGTCTTTATTCTTACTAAATGCACCGATTGCTGTGCTTTCGCCACCAAGGTAGATCTTTCCCTTGGAACCGATAGGAAGTGCGGCCACGCCGTACTTGAACTTAGCGCCTGCTGCAGCGCCTGCTTGCCAGTTTCCATTCTCAGCAAAGAGAGTGTCCCCAACTAGGAACTTCTGGAACGGAACTGTCTGATCCCAAGTAGTTGCTTCCTTAGATAGATATCCCTTATCTACCCAACGCTTAGCAATTCCTAGACCATCAGTGAGAGCTTTTTCATTCAAGTTTCCATAATTGAAACCAGTTGATGAGATGAATGGCATTGCTTGCCATTCACCCTGTCCTTGCGGAAGTCCACACAAAGTAATTCCCTTGTATCCAGCTTTCTTTGCCGCAGCCATTGCCTTTTCCATCTCGGCAATAGTTGTTGGAAGTGGCATCTTGATTTTTGCAAGTATGTCAGCGTTATACCAAAGTCCAAGTAGGTTTACGTAGCCTTGTGCTGAGTAAACTTTTCCGTTTGCCTTATGAATAACTGATGCTGGGAATTGAGCCTTGTCAGCAAATGCATTCCAATAGGAATCCATTGGCGCAAGAATTCCACCATCAACCAAGAGGCTAGTTTCAGCACCGTTGAAAACAACGACGTCTGGACCAGTCTTAGTGCTCGCAGCTGCTATCAACTTTGAGTTCATCTGATCATAAGGAACATAAACGTTTTCGACAGTTGCTCCAGGATTTTCTTTTTCAAAAATCGCTTTGTAATCTGTCATGACCTTCTCTTGAGTAGGGTTTCCGCTGAAGTAGTGCCAAACAGTAATTGACTCTGCTGCATGCACTGCTGGCATTGTTGTTAACAATAAGCCTGCAACGCCTGCTGCAACGATTGATGCCAAGCGGGCCGCCTTATGGGAGAGCCACTTGTCAGTTATTTGTGAGTTCAAAGTTTTACCTTTGCCTTTCTCTACCTGTGACCCGATCTGGGCTGAGATAAATCTAGGGAGATCCCTGCAGATTCCTCATCTTTATTTCGAAATTTTCCGAAAACTATCGAAATATTTCGAGATTTCAGTTACTATCGAATGAATTGATGGAAACTCCGCAAAACTGGAAGAGGCGACTAGTGGCAAATGTAACCCTGGCCGACGTTGCCAAGTTGGCTGAAGTTTCCCTAGCCACCGCTTCAAAGGCGCTAAATAATCGCAGCGATGTACACCAGGCAACCCGCTCGAAAGTTCTAGAGGCGGCGGCAAGTTTGAATTTCCGTCCAGATCTGTTGGCCAACCGATACATATCCCCAAAAACTGGAACCGTAGGGATGCTTACCGATGATCTTATTGGCCGATTCAGCCTTCCGATATTGACCGGAGCCGAAAGCGCGCTCGGATTCCAAAAGATTTCAATTTTTCTTTGCGATGCTCGCGGGGATGACTTCAGAGAAAGCTTTCACATTAACGCACTTCTCCAGAAAAAAATTGATGGCCTTATTGTTGTGGGAAGTTCCTCAAATGCTCGCAAGAGCTTAGGGCCAGATTTTCCAGTACCGGTTGTATATACATATGTACCTTCAGCTGATAGCAGAGACCTTTCAATAATTCCCGATAATGAAGGCTCTGCGGCGACAATTGCTGAACACTTGATTTCCATCGGCAGAAAAAACATCGCACATATAGCGGGTAGAGAAGATTCAAACGCTACGCAACTTCGCATCAAGGGATTTCAAAATGCGCTTGCCAAGCACGGCAAAAAAATCGTCCAGCCGGGGCCGCTTTTTGGAGATTGGCTTGAGTCTTGGGGGCGTACAGCTACCTTGGCGCTCTTACAAAGCGAAGCAAAGTTTGATGCCGTCTTTTGCGGAAATGATCAAATTGCAAGAGGTTGCGTTGAAACACTTCGAGAGAACCAGATCAATGTTCCAAGCGATGTTGCTGTAGTTGGTTTCGATAATTGGGATGTAGTTGTAACGGGATGTAAACCTCAGCTGACGTCGATTGATATGAATCTAGAAGAATTAGGGGCGCGCGCGGCTCTTCGACTATTTGAGGCCATCAATGGGCAAAAGCGTACCGGGGCAGAAAAGATACCTGGAAAATTAGTTCTACGCGGATCTACAATGAATATATGAAAAAAGAAACTCTCTATTTAATTAGCCACGGAGAATACACTTCTGAAATTTCCACTATGGGGGCGGCTTTAACATCACTTAGCTTTGCTGGTTCGAATCTCATCGAGAAAAGAACTCACCCACGATATTTCTCAGGAGAGATCTTGGCTCCTTGGCCAAATCGAATAGAAGATGGAAAGTATTCCTTCCGTGACCTCGGTTATGTCTTACCCATTAATGAAGTCACCCGAAATACCGCTCTGCACGGACTTGTGTTCGATAAACCGTGGCAAGTGATCTCACAGGAACAAGATCAAATCACCCTTGGCATAACTATTGATGATCATGAGATATATCCAGGCATCCTAGAACTCGAAATTCATTACAAACTAGAAGACCTCGGCCTTTTGAGCACTTTAACAGCCACCAACTGCGGAGATTCTGCCATTCCCTATGGAGCATCGACTCATCCATATATATCAGTGCCTGGCCTCGAATCCGTTAATGATTTCATGCTTCAGCTTGGCGCTAGCCATGTATTACTCACCGATGACGAGCGCTACCTACCAACTGATTTAGTAGATGTTGTGGCTAATGGTTTTGATTTCCGATCCGGTCGAATCATTGGAGAACAATTCATAAATCACGCTTTCTTGCAAGATCCCGACTTACCGAGAGAGATTTTAGTGACTTCTCAATCTGGAAAGGGGGTCCTGATTTCTTTCAGTGAAAATGCAAAGTGGATTCAGATTCACACCGCTGATCGTGATGGTGGAGAAGATTCTAGAAGAGTCTTAGCAGTGGAGCCTATGACTTGCCCACCGGATGCCTTCAATTCAGGCATAGATTTAATTGAACTATTACCTGGAGAAAGCCATGAATTATCTTGGCGAATCAAAGTCATATAGTTAAGAAGATTTCTCCGCCAGTTTCAGTAACCACATAACGACTTAGCCCATAAGAGGCTGGCCCGCGCAAGAGTTCTCCATCCTTTGCGCTAAATAAAGAATTATGTGCCGGGCACACCAATTGGCCACCGCCGTTATCTTGAACTAAATAACCAGCATGCGGACATTCAGCAGCCAATGCGCGAAGCCCGGCGCTGTCTCTTATCAAAACAATTGATGCCGTAAGCCCTGTGGTGCGCCCTGCTTGAAATACTTTTACCGTTCCAGTTGGGATTTCAGATGAGCTAGCTAATTTAATTTGGTTATTAGTTGGGCTCGCTGTTGGTGTTGGGCTCGCAGCAGAAGCACTTGGGCTAGCCGATGGTGATGGTTTCGGCGTAGCAGAAGCGCTGGGACTAGCCGATGGCGATGGTGAGGCGCTCTTTACTGGCACAGGAACACCTTTGCCCCAAACCAATTTGCCACTTTTTTTAACGCAGGTAAATTTCTGATTGCGATAAATAACGCTCTGTCCCACGCGCGTGCACTTTAACTTTGGCACTTCGGCTGCAACGGCAGCGCCTGAAATGAATGTGATCGCTGCGCCAAATAGGCCAACCATCAGATCTCTACGGCGAAGAAACATGAGAGAAGGATAGTTTCCCCGCGCGGCAATCGCGCGTTGAAGCAGTGAACTTCCGGTTAACTCAACTTTAGATCGTGAGAAAAAGGGCGAGTATTCCCAGACCAATCAAGACGATGGCAGCAACGATGGAATTTCTCTTGCCGATGCGCTGTGGCGCACCGCCGATTCCGCTGGCGCGATCCTGATCCATATCTTTAATTACATTTATAAAGTGCGCTGCGGTTCCAAATATCGCTCCCCCGAGCCACATCCATGTCGGCGGGGTTACGCCCTTTGAAATCGCAACACACGAAGGCAGCGCGGCAAAAGCCAGCGCATATGGCAACCAAGAAAAGCGGTTGTATTTAAAGTAGAAGTTATAGGCAACACCCATTGAAATACCAAACATATAGACCAGCCCACCTTTAAATCCAAGCGGGCCAAGCAAATTTGCAACAAATGCGAACGGCACCATAAAGCACAGCCAATTAGTTAAGTACTTGCGCGAGATAAGCCCGGCAACTAAAGGTTTCTTTACCCGGTTATGTTTTAAATCATCCTCATAGTCATATAAATCATTGCTCCAGCCAACGACCAACTGACCAGTAAATACCCCGAAGGCGATAACAAAGGCGGGGCCCTCCCACCAGTAGTAGGAGGCAAAGAACCAAGAAATTGAAGTAACAATTAACGTTGGACCAAAGTGTGATGCCTTTAGTAGCCCGCCAATTGCAGCCATTTAAATCGATTTATTGCGCTTTGAAGATATGACCCCAGTATTAAAACCGGCCAGGTTTAACCCGCCAGCAAAGCGCGCATGTTCGATCTTCAAGCATTTATCCTGCACAACATTTATCCCTGCTGCCACACCACGTTCGGCAGATGCGCCATCGGATATACCCAACTGCATCCAGAAAGTCTTCGCCTTAATCGCAATTGCCTCATCTAAAACACCAGGAATATCTGCTGGCTTTCTAAAAACATCGACAATATCAATTGGTTCTTCAATATCGGCCAGTGATTTATAAACCTTCTGCCCCAGAATTTCATCAAGGCGAGGATTCACAAAAAATAACTTAAAGTGAGATGCCGATAGCAAGTATGTGGCAACGAAGTAACTAGCGCGTGCTGGGTTATCAGATGCTCCAACGATCGCTACGTTCTTGGCATCCTGCATGTACTTCAAACGCTCCATCGCAATTGGTTCAGTAAATGTCATTAGCGACCCTTACCTGTTGCAGTTTTTAAAGCCTGATCTAGATCCCACAGAATATCTTCGCTATCTTCCAAACCAACGCTGATACGGATCAAATCTTGTGGCACACCAGCTTCAATTAACTGATCATCAGTTAATTGGCGGTGTGTTGTGCTGGCTGGGTGAATAACCAAGGTGCGCACATCACCGATATTTGCCAGGTGGCTGGCTAACTGCACAGAGTTAATGAATTTCTCACCGGTCTGGCGGCCACTGAGTGCACCAGTTGCTTTAACACCAAATGAAAAGACTGAGCCTGGGCCTTCAGGCGTGTACTTCTTTGCGCGCGCATTGTGTGGATGGCTGGCAAGGCCTGCGTATTTAACCCACTCAATACGCGGATCACTGTCTAACCATTCCGAGACAACTTTGGCATTTGCCACATGATCGCGCATACGCTGTGGCAGAGTTTCAACACCTTGCACCAATAAAAATGCGGACATCGCACTTAACGAGGCGCCAATATCGCGCAGCTGTTCTACGCGCACCTTGGTAAGAAATCCGAATTCACCGAAGTTCTCCCACCACGAAACCCCGCCGTATGAAGCAACTGGTTCGGTCATTGTCGGGAACTTGCCATTACCCCAATTAAATTTTCCAGATTCAACAATTACGCCACCCAGAGTGGTGCCATGTCCACCCAAGAACTTTGTCGCCGAATGCAAAACAATATCTGCGCCGTATTCGATTGGTCGCACCAGATAAGGAGTCGCAACAGTTGAATCAATAATCAAAGGCAAGCCGGCGTCATGTGCCACTTTTGCCAAAGCCTCGATATCACCGATTTGGCAAGCCGGATTTGAAATCATTTCGGCATAAATAAACTTAGTCTTATCCGTTATCGCCGCCGCAAAATCTTGCGCCTTATCGCTTTTAATAAAGGTTGTATCAACCCCAAAGCGTCGCAGTGTGACATCTAATTGCGTAAGCGTGCCGCCATATAAAGCAGAGGATGCGACAACGTGATCACCGGTGCCGGTAAGGGCTGCAAATGTTAAGAACTGCGCTGCCATTCCGCTAGATGTTGCAACAGCGCCAATGCCACCTTCAAGGGCGGCAATCTTTTCTTCAAAGGCAGAGACCGTTGGATTTCCAATTCGGCTATAGATATTGCCGTACTTTTGCAGGGCAAATAAATTGCCTGCATCTTCAGTATTTTCAAAGACGAATGCAGATGATTGATAGATAGGAAGTGCTCGCGCACCAGTCTGCGGATCTGGTTGCGTACCGGCGTGAAGAGCCTTTGTTTTAAAGCCCCAATTGCGTTCGCTCATATACCAATTAAACACTAAATAGCCAGCGCGGCTATAATCACCGTGTGAGCCACAATAAATTCCACGTTATCCAAGATGAACCTCATCGTTGGCGTAACATCGAAGAGCTGGTCTATAAAGATGAAGATGGCGCTGCCACATTTAAAGATGTAACCCGCCGCGTTTTATTCGGCGAAGACCACGTTGATGGCATGGAAGTTCGCTACTTTGAAGTAGATGCCGGTGGCCATACAACTCTTGAAAAGCACGAACATACTCACTTAGTTATCCCGATTAAAGGCAAAGGTGCCTGCCTTGTCGGTGATGAAGTTCTGCCACTTGCAATGCATGATCTTGTCTATGTTCCATCTTGGGCTTGGCATCAATTTCGTGCCGCTGAAAGCGAAGTCTTTGGTTTCCTCTGCCTAGTTAAAGTAGAACGCGATCGCCCAACCTTGCCATCTGCGCAAGAACTAGCCGAGATGAAAAGTAATCCAGAAGTCGCTGACTTCATCCGCCATCAGTAATTAGCCTTGAACGACGACGCGCACGACAGCGTCCGGTGTAACACCAACTGAACCAAGTTCTGCTTCCACGTTGGTGCCCATTCCATTTATCTTTGCCGCCGATAAAACCGCTAACTGCGTTGCGATCTCGGTCATCCAATAAAAAGCCGCCGGCCCCGCCTTATCCAAAATTGATTGCGCCTGCGCAATTCGCGCATCCGAAAACTTTTGCGCACCATCGCGGTCATCGCCCACCACTGATAACAAATATCCCTTTATCTCAGCAGCCATCGCATCTGAGTAATAGGTGCTTTCCACAAGCTCGCGCAGTTCGGCATCGAGCCCGCGCGCCTTGCGTACCTTCTTCTTGCGATTGATAAACAAATAGATAACTGCCGTCAACGCCAATAGTTCGAACATCGCCAAACCACCCTTCGCTCACCAATGAACCTATCCCTGCCCACCGACAGCGAAGGAAAACTACTTAGCCAAAGGCCCCAACAAATATCCTGCCAAGCGTGATTCAGGCTTTGACTTGCCCTCATGCTGGGCGCTAAATGCTGCACTGCCATCTTGCCCACACAACGAAAGAATCGCACTTTCCCCACCGGGATGGGATCCAATCCACTTTGTTAAGTCATAAACATTTCCCTTAATCACAGTCCAACAACTAGCCGCACTTGCATTGGCCTTAACCTTGGCCAACGTATATCCCGCACCAGCTGGCGCAGTTGCTTTGACCGCAACACCTTTGCCCCAAACCATCTTGCTACCTTTTTTCACACACGTGTACTTAAACCCACCAGCCACACTTGTCTGTCCCACCTTCTTGCACGCATCCCCCGTCTTAACCGCTGCAGATGAACCCGGTGCAACAACAATCGATAAAACTACGGCCATTCCAAGTGCGCTAACAATTCTTTTCATAGGCAGAGGTTAGTTGATATTTCCTAAAATTCTCTGTGAAATATCACTGTGCAACCAACTGCGCCTAACCCTTTATGATCCTCCAATGAGCGCACTCTTCACCCCGTTAAAAATCAGAGAAACCGAATTCCAAAACCGCGTCTGGGTATCTCCCATGTGCCAATACCAAGCAACCGATGGCCACATCGGCCCCTGGCACCGCGCGCACCTTGGTGCCTTCGCCACCGGCGCACCTGGCCTGATCATGGTTGAAGCAACTGGCGTTATCCCCGAAGGTCGCATCTCACTTGGTTGTACTTCAATCGAAGATGATGCACACGCAAATAATTTCAAAGAAATAATCGACTTTGCTCACACGCTAAATGTAAAGATGGGAATTCAATTAGCCCACGCTGGTCGCAAAGCATCAACAATGCGCCCATGGGATGACCACCGCATGGCAACACCTGCAGAAGGTGGCTGGCAAGCAACCTCTTCATCTGCAACTGCCTTCGAGGGTTATCCAACTCCGCGCGCACTGACAACGGATGAAATAAAAGAACTCACCCAAAAATTCGCAGATGCTGCAAAGCGCGCTGTCAAAGTCGGCTTTGATGTAATCGAAATCCACGCCGCCCACGGTTATCTCTTTCACCAGTTCTATTCACCACTTATGAACCAACGCACCGATGAGTACGGTGGCAGCTATGAAAACAGAACTCGTTTCCTAATCGAGACCACAAAGGCTGTGCGCGCTGCAATCCCAACAACAACACCACTTTTTGTTCGCATCTCTGCCACAGACTGGGCAGAAGGCGGCTGGGAAATAAATGACTCAGTTAAATTAGCGAAAGAACTTAAATCACTTGGAGTTGACCTAATAGATGTCTCATCTGGTGGTGCCATACATAACGCCAAAATAGATGCCAAGCCAAACTTCCAAGTCCCTTTTGCAGATGCCATCCGCAACCAAGCCGACATTCTCACAGCAGCAGTTGGTCTGATAACCGAGGCAGAACAAGCGGAGGCAATAATCACCGAAGGTAAGGCCGATGCCGTATTCCTTGCCCGAGCAATGCTGCGCAATCCACGTTGGGCACTTAACGCTGCAGAGAAGTTAGGTGTGAAGATCACCTGGCCCCTATCTCTTGATAGAGCAAGAACACTTACTTAATTACTAGACCTAACAACATCACCGGGCACTTCTTTCACGCCCACCCCAAGGGTTATCGCAGCTTTACCCCGAGCGGTAATCACAAAGCTATATATCCCAGCCTCTGCCACTTCGCTAATGCGCGATAAATACAAATACATCGTGCGACTATAAGTTTCTAAGAACTCGGTGCGCTCGGTGAATTTCATTGTTGTCTTCTTACCTGATGGTGAAGTTATAACCAGTATCGGTAATTTAGAATTCTTCAGTTTATTCTCTGGTTTCTTATCAATGATTAGGTATTGAACATCTAACTGCTCACCCTCTTGCAACCCCGCACGAAATGCCTTCTTCTGTCCAGGCTTAGTAAAAGATGCGCGAATCGCAAAGGAGACAGTGCCATCTACCAACAAAGGCCCCACAGTTGGCGTGGTATCACTATCTAGTAAATCAACTGGTTGGTGGGCAGAAGCCGGTGCCATCCCAAAGATGGCTAAAGCCAAGACTGCGGCAAATAACTTCTTCATCTGACTCCTTCATTTGCGCCTAATCGTAATCTAATTCGTGTCGCCTCGCACCATCGCAAAACCTATGGTTTTGTCTTAGTTAAGCGATTAAGAAACTTTCTCCACTTTTACAACATCACCAAAAGTTCCTGATTCGACGATTGTTATTTTGTAACCATTAGAAACCGTGCTCTCTCCCTGTTTTAGTGGGTAAGAAGCCATAAAAAATGGATTGCTGGTGACTGTTCGCCCGATCGGCAAAGACAATTTCATTCCTAATCCGTGACGTGTCTCGGTTATGTCTACTTCATAGACCAATGCCCCCTGACTCTGCTTTGGTAATTTGTAGTAAAGCCCCGCAGGCCGAAGCGTTTCAACAACTATCGCCTTTGTGGCCGAGACGCGAATAATAATTGATTTACTCTCATCAGTTTGTACGGTCGAGGGAGCAATCCAATGTGTACTTGAACCACCCTTTGATAGGCATTGAACTTGCGAATCCTTCATAAAGCCAAGTCGCCACTTTTCCCAAGTGGTTAAGTCTCCGCCCCATGGCGTCATCATGGTGAGCCAGCCCATGCCGTACTCGGTATTGATATTTTGCAACGTGTCCCCGTAGTGATCATCAAACCCGACTCCGGCGTGAAAGAGCTCATGTATCCACCAAAATGGATGACCTAGACCAGATAAAAATTCTTCACTTGGATTAGAAGCGAGGTGTGCCTGTTGAGTTGAACCTAGAGCCACAAATCCTTCTGCGGTATTTAAGGATCCTATAGATGCCTGCGCAAGAATATTTGCACCCGAACCAGCAGGGGGCACAACAATTACGATATTTACTCCCTTGAAATCGATCACTGGATCCACGGCAGCGACTAGATCTCGATTGAAACGAATGTGATTTGGAGCATCATGACGTGTATGGTGACGAATCTGATAATCACTCAAATTATTGTTCATTTTTATGTATTGACTAGGAATTCGTACCTCAACGGATGAAGGAAAATCAGCGGAATAATCAAACCAATCCTTGAGCAACTTCATATAGACGCCGTAATCCTTAGCCGGCGAATTCTTTGGCTGTGCACTGTCGATTGAGTAAATAGGAATTAACTGAATTACAGCATTTGGTGAAGGAAATTTGCGCAGCGCGTCATTCTGATTTCGTTCTGGCTCTGAAGTAGTAAATCCCATATTTACTCGGACCCCAGCTGGCGTGACCAGCTTGCATGGTTCACGGTCGCTAAATACAGATTTCGAATCGTATTTGCTACTTGGGAGGTTTTTTCCCAATTCGTATCTATTGATCCGCACTTGCCCTGCACAATTTTGAAAATCTATGTAATATTTTTGAATCTCAGTTAACTCAGAATCTAGTGATTTATCCTCTTGGCATGGGCCGCTGAAGTCCGTGAAATAGCCCTGATCAGTTGAAAAAGTCTTTGAGTAATCGACCTTTACGACCATAGGTTCTGCGCTCTTTGTCGCTATCGTCTCTGGCTGAACAGCAGTAGACGGCTCGGCTTTAGTGGGTTTCGAAACAACCGATCCCTTATCCCAGACCAATTTCTTGCCTAATTTAATGCAGGTGTATTTCTTTCCCGAAACGGTAGTTGTCTGCCCAGATTTCTTACATACAGAACCTGGCTTAACTGCGGCATAAGAATTGCCTGCTAACAAAACTAGCGGTAAAACCAGCGCCACAAATCTCACTGTGCGCGTCATACATCCAGCCTAAGGCCATCAACCTACATTTAGGAATACCCAAACGCACAGAAGCGCTTTCACCGTTTAGTTAAAGCGAAGCCAACTTTGCAACTACCTCTTTAGCCGAAGGATTAGTCATCGCACTTCCATCTGAGAACACCAAGGTCGGCACAGTGCGATTGCCGCCATTAACCTTCTCAACAATCTCAGCCGTCCCCGGTACCTCTTCAATATTGATCTCATCAAATGTAACCCCAAGATCAGCCAACTGAGATTTCAACCGCTTGCAATAGCCACACCAGGTGGTTGAGTACATGATGAAGGACATGGGTGAAGGATACCCGTCGCGCCTTACTTCCGTTAACTCTTAATCCGCAAGAGGTGGCTGAAGGACTGTTAGCTAAGTACTGAAAAGTTCAACTTTTGAACGGGAAAGTACATGTAATAGTCCTAGTAGACATCACTAAAAAAGATTGAGTAGTAACGAGGTAGTAACGCATTTGGATGGGAATAAAGCGCTCGCAGCTTTAGTTCTACTACCCAGGTGTTGTGAAAAGACGAACAGTTCGTCCCAGGGGGAAGCGCAATACTCTTAACGAGAGGTAAGAGAAAGTGAATAACTCCCCCGAATCAGGAAAGAAAATATCTACTAAGCCTAAGAGAGCCAATGGCCGAGGCAGCATCTATCAGATTACAAAACCCAATGGCAGAAAAGTATGGAAAGCTGCCATTAAAGATATCAATGGAAAGCTACGTACTAAGAACTTTACAAAATTATCAGAGGCAGAAGACTGGGTTGCAGACCAAAGACGCGCTCGCGACCTTGGTGAAAACACATACGCAACCAACCCCAAGATGACAGTTGCAGAGTTCATGGTGGGTTGGGCCAATACGCAGTATGGAGATGACCAGGAAAGCACCCAGCGCTCTTATCTAAGTGTCATCAAAAACCACATAATCCCGGCTATCGGGAAGATAAAAGTTTCTGAGCTGAATACTAAAACAGTAGAGAGCCTATTTCGTGATATGCATGCCAATGGATTTGGCGCTGGGACAATACGAATTACTCGCGCTGCACTATCTGCAGCTCATAATGATGCTGTTCGTCTAGGGGATTTAGTGCGCAATCCCGTGCGAAATACCAGGATGCCTAAGGTCACGCCACAAGCAATAAAGCCACTTCCTCGTAATGATTGGGAAAAGGTCTACTTGGAGGCGACAAAGGATCCACGGATGCATGCACGAATTGAAGTAGCAGGGATGCTGGGTCTTCGCCCAGGTGAAGCTCTCGGTCTAAAGTGGACTGACTTGAACGTAGAAGCTGGCACATTGGCAATCGAGCGTCAGGTTCAGAGAGCCAAAGGGAAAGGATTGGTACTAAAAGAAGTTAAACAAAAAACAGTGCGGACCTTAAAAATTTCTCAAACCACAGTCCAGATACTGCACACGTACAAACGTCACCAGGCATTGAATAAAGCAAAATGGGTTGAAGTTAATGACTTAATCTTTCCTAATACGGTAGGAAAGTTAGGTGATGAGAAGAGTGACCGGTTAGCATTCAAAAACCTCTTGAAGGCTGCCGGTGTGCCTGATTATCGGCTGTCCCAACTTCGAAAGACAGCATTTACTGCGATGGCTGGGCAGACGGACCTCAAAACTTTAATGGAATTTTCTGGCCACACCCAAGTATCCACGGTCATTGGAAACTATGTGTTTGCCACTACTGAATCTATGAAGAGTGCGATAGAAGAAATGGATAAATTGAGACCAATTTCAAACCTTTGAGGACCTCAGCAGAAGGTCTAAGACCAAGTTGCTTTCGTCTCCTGCATAAATACGAGCTCTTCTGATGAAATATTGAAAAGCTTCACGACGCATTCGTTGATTTCATCTTTCAATTTGATAATTTCAGAATTTAACAGCTGCTTTTCTTTTTCAATTTGGGTAGATGACAATTCATCACGAGCGGTAATCATTGCCAGACCCAACTTATCAAGCTCCAGAGTAAATTCACGATTTGTAGAATTGAAAGGTATAGGTTGCCTCTCAACCTGCTTAGCAAAGAATTCCTTTACGCCACCACCTTTGAGTTTTGTTAAGTAATGGAATCGAAAATCAAGAATGTCGCTATTGAGAAGTGCACACAAAGCATGAATAGGTATATCGGGATTAGTAATGTAAATAATTGTTGTGTCTGTTAAATACATTGCCTCATTATTTGTATCAACTGCAAAAGTACTGGTCGTAGCCATATAAGGGCTAACAACCTTCGGCAAATGGAATAGTTCCTTATGCAATGGCCATGTGTACCTCCACCATTCACAATTACCCCGTTTGAAGGCAGCTCGATCTTCTAACTCTTCCCTGCTTAAACTCAAAAGATTCTTGAACTCTCCAGGCAATTCCTCAAAACTTCCTACATCTTCAGGGTAAAGCAAATACTTCTTCGCTGGCTGTAGCTGAAAGGGCTTAATCCCACTATTGGACATTCGGGGAAAAACCATTTTTGGGAACTTTGATTTCATCAATTGATAGAGATCTTCGTCTATTTCAAATGCCTTATTAGAGCCTGTCTGCATTCCTTGGCCTACCTTAGAAATTGAAGAAAGTGGAACTCCTGCGGAGTCAAGTTTTGCCAAAATTTCCTCTACTTTCGTATCACCAAAATTCCAAATTGTGCCATCTAATTTGTCGTGAGAAATGCTTATACATTCCAATAGATTGTTATTCCGTAAAGTCGATGCTCGATATCCAGCCGGCAAGCTTATTTCGCGCCATTTCTTAAAGGACGCATGCTTGACGCTTTTAGACTTTGTTAGGTTAATTATGGCAGTGTTGATCCCAACACCTTTGAAAACTTCTGCAGTTCGGAAATCAAGAATTTCTCGAACTCTCGAGTTAGATGAAAGCCACTCACGAAGTTTAAATGCCTTATCTGCTTCGAGGAATGAACGCGAAATAATCATCCCAATCTCACCTTTACAAATACTTACAGATTTTTCTAGAAAATAAAATAAGATGTCCGTTTTATCTGTGTAGATATGGGGATATCGATTTTTGATATAGGAAAGTCGTGGATCTTTTGTACCCCAGATAGCATCGATATTCAAATATGGTGGATTCCCTATTACTGCATCAAATCCACCATCCTTGAATACATCTGGAAACGCTTTCTTCCAGCTAAATGGATTGAACTGAGCGTCGAATTCGTAATCAAACATTTGCTGCGGAAAATCCTCGTCGACCAAACTATTTCCAGACTTGAGATTCCTGTCAAGATTTGGCAGTAGATGTCCAAAGTCAAATTGAAATTGTTCTTCTTCCTCAACAAGTTTTAGAAGTAATGAGAGCTTTGATACTTCTACCGCCTGCGCATCGATATCAACCCCAAAAATGCAATTTTCTAATATCTCCCGGCGCTCCGCTAATGAGAGTTTGTAGCTTCCGTCAGATGTCTTAATTAACTTCTTTTTGTTGTTAGCAAGATAGTAGTCCGTGATGAAGTCAATCAAATATTGATAGGCTGAGACGAGGAAGGATCCACTCCCACACGCGGGATCAACTATTCGGATCTTCTTGACGGTCGCGGGAGTCTTGTCCAGTATTAATGGGCCAACCGTTTCTTCGATTATGTATTCAACAATGGGGACTGGAGTGTAAAAAACGCCGCCGCGTTTTTTGATCTCCGGCTTGAGGCTAACCTCAATTTCTCTGGTACCGAGATTTGCAATAGTGACATCTTCGGCGAGCATGAGTTCATAGATCTGCCCAAGAATGTCTGGGGGCATTACGGAAAATTCGTAGGGGTTGGGATAGTACAAATTAGTAATAAACCCAGATAATTTCTCAGCTTCAACACTAAGGTCTAAATGCATTACATCGTGGAGGCGCTCTGACCCAATTCCATTGCCACTAAATAACCCAGAGTTATATCGATCATTAGCACGTTTAAAATACTCTGTAAGACTGTTTAGAAATTTATCAGGAGGTTCAATTAACTGCCGAAGCGAATCTGAAGCCTCTAAACCTCTGTCTTCGAGAATTCGCAGAAAAATTATTTTATTTAGTAGTGCTTGCGCTTCAAAATCAATGACCGTTTCATCAAAACTAGGATTACAACTTGCAATACTTTGAGCAACAACCTTTCTCCAATTCTTCATAAAATCGAGGAAGGATGAGTCTATGGTTTTTGTGCCCTTTTCTAATTTGTCACTTTGGACTATTGCTTCCAAACTGCCATTTGCAACTGCCTCCCTAGAGAACACACTGCCAAGAACCTTCCAATTAGTTAAGAGTTCTGAGAATTTAAAGTACCCCACTCTTCCGACCTCGGCTGAATCTTCCGGCATGGGTATAAATCGGCAATCATAAATTGCAACTTCTTCAAAATCTGTGAGGATTCCAAAAGGTAATCCAGCATTCCAGCTGTAACGTTTCAGTTGATACGCATGGTTACGATTTGTGAGGATGTTTTCAGAGACTCGCTTAGCCTCGATGTAAATTTTGCGCTTTCCCTCAATTGTTAGGCAATAATCTGGCGCAAGATTGTGCCCACCCACTATTTGTTGTGGTTCGTAAATGACTTCGCGCTTAGACTGAGGCTTACCGAGAACATTCTTGACATCCCAGCCAAGCAATTCTAAAAGGGGATTTATGTAATCCACCCTTGTGGATGCCTCAACTTGATCTTTCCTGATTGCCTCAAGATTATTCTCAAAATTACTTACTAATTGAGCAAGTTCTTTAGAGCGCGCATCTCCAAAGAGCGGTAAACCCATGGATACAGCAATCTCGAAGATGCTAGACAATCGGGCTCCTTTGGGCGAAGTTCATATTCCAAGTCCCAATTCTATGACTCAATCGATCAATACTGAACAAATTTGAGTTTAAGGTAGGAAATGCCTTAATGAGTTAGCCTTGGCCACCTAGCAACATATTTATGTATTCCTCTGATTCCAGTCTTACGTAAAAAACGGGCTTGGATTTGCGGTCAACCAAAGACTGATAGGACTTTACTGGATCTCCAGTTGCCTTTGCCCAGTCACTTTCCGGCCGCTCCCATGTCCAATCAATTTCTGTTGACTTTGATAGGGCTACTACATTGGGGAAGGAAATCTTAAGGACATGACCAATCACATCATTTTCAAGCTTTAAACGATATAACGTGCAGGCCCTACACCAACGCGTGTAACACTTCACGCGGCCCTTGTCTCTTAAAGCAGAGATAAACTCATAGACAGTTTTGAAGTTTTCAATCCCATTTGATTCGCCCAGGAGTGATGATCCTTTGAATGTCACCTGGTAAGGCTGGTAAGGCTTTTTACTAGTTGAAGTTTTCACACTTTGCCCCTCCAATGTCTTATTTTCTTGAGTGAGCAGATTCCAAGTCCTCTTTGCATAGGCATCGATCTCCTCCTCACTCATCTTTGAAATATCCTCTAGTTCTACAGTTTTGATTTCCCTCTTTGAGCCCGGCATATTGTCAACGTACTCCCCCTTCCACCCGCATTCAATGCATTTAACCATTGGATCATTGTCAGAAATGCAACAGCCGCCTATCGCATACTTCTTCTCATCAACTGGTCCATCTGGAAGCCCATAAAATATCTCCCTTAAGCCCGATTTAGAGGAACACTGTGGGCAGGATGTTGTGGGAGTTTGCCCATCGATAGCCACCAGAATCTCATCAACAAAACCATCTAAATCTTTTTTGCTCATCTGATTGACCGGCTTGGGTACTTCAATCAAGACGGGGCGCTTTTCTGGGTCCTTGCCGGGCTTCTTCTTCATACTTTAAAGATACTCCCCACCACTGACACCCCCCGGGGTTAAGGAATGACCATTTATTTAGAGAACTAGGTGTTACACCCAGATAAGGGTTATGCCTTAAGACAGTAGCCAAAGCGCGGTTACACGATACCCATTATTGGTACCTAGAAGGCCCGTAGCGCGGTTATAGAAGTCGCGGTAATGGAAATTATCGACCGACGTAGAATTTATATGAAGATATTTCCCTAGATTAACTAAATGTGAAGTGCTGTGCATTTCTATATTTGATTTGTCTATTCTAAATTTGAAAAAATATTTCCCTAGGGAAATATCTTCTTATCCCAACTGCTCCCTGTCATATGCCTATGTGCAATATATAGTGTAAATAATTACCGCAAACATGGTGCTTATTATCATGATAATAGTGAACTTTTCCGATTATCGCAGGGAACTTATTCGTTCTTATTATCATGATAATAGTCTTATTAAATGCACGGAAACCCGGTCTCTGGCGCAGAAACCTGCAGCTTAGTTAGGCAGTAGCCCAAAATACTCTCCGTAACTATCTTCTCCTTGTCGGTTACTCTGAGTAACCTTCAAGCATGAATGAAGAGCTCCAGCACGGAAGAGCGGCAGCCATATGGGAAGTCCTGATCTCCCGAGCGGCGGAAGATAAGACTCTTACATATAAGTCACTATCTGAAGAGGTAAACGTTCATCATCGAGCATTACGTCATGCTCTAGAAGTTATCCAGGAATATTGCCAGACCCACAAACTGCCTCATCTGACCGCCCTGGTCGTTAATTCAACTACCGGGGTTCCCGGTGCCGGTAACAATTTAGATGATTCCCAGTTAGAGAAGGAATATCAGAGAATATTTCGCTACAAGTGGGCTGCAATGCTGAACCCTTTTAACAATGAGAATCTTAAGAACACTCATAGCTGGTGGGAAAGCAGCCTGGAAGAGAAATTCTGGGTGGAGTCAACGGATAGAACAGATATCGGTAGAAACCTTCTCGCGCCTATTAGTACTCATGCAGGTCAGAAGCTGGTCGCTTTCGTGGAGGATGGAGATGTTGTCTTCCATTACTACCAACCAACAAAATCGATTGTTGCGTTCTCGGTTGCAAGAGGATTCCCGAAAATTGGTGAGATCCGATGGCCAGACCGAAAGAAGTCAGAGATTAGCCCTGCCTATAAAATCGACCTAATCAATTACACGGAACTTGATGAACCAATTACGTTAAAAGAAATTCAGGATAAGCAGGGCTCGATACGAACTATCAAGTCTGCTTTGGATAAAAAATACGATGGAAAATCTATCTACTTCCCATTTCAAATTCCGAAAGAAAAAGTCATACAGCCTGCACAAGGTGCCTATCTGAGCAAAATGCCTAAGGCGTTAGTTGATTTATTCCCTACTGCTGTTCAACAACTTGGAGTGGATATTGCACCCGAGATTTCGCACATTAAGTCACCGATTACATCAAGGTTGGCAACATACAAACCTACGAGTCCAAAACCACCAGCTGAATCTTCATACGGAATACAAACTGATGAAAAAAAGAAGAAGGCCACAGAGTTACGAGGAATGGCGCTCGCTACCAATTATCTAGAGAAGTTGGGCTATGCCGTTGAGGACGTAAGTTCCCAAAAGCGACTTGGGTATGACTTAAGAGCCGTTAAGGGAGATGAGGTAGTCGGAGTTGAAGTTAAAGCAAGCATTATGTCTCGAATAGAGGTTGCCGTCACAACTGCTGAAGTTGAGTATGCCCAAATTGCAGGTGAAGAATTCCGTTCTCTTCTCTATGTCGTGGACCAGATTGTTTGCACCAAAGATGGGGATGAATACAAGACTTCAGGTGGTCGCGAAAGGTTTTGGTGGGATTGGAATCCAGATGAAGATTCTCTAAGTCCGATTGATTATCGATTCACCCTTCCAACGGCTTGAACAGAAAGGCTTAGTTTTTCTTACGTCGTTTGGCCATTAGAGACAGTTAGAGATCTCGTAAATAAGTGTTTACAAGGTGTTACGAGCGCACTACCTTATGAGAGTGATTGAAAATCCTTGGCTGACTTTTAATCCTCAAAAGAATGAGCCCAAAGTTCATCTGACAGATCTACCTTATTTTCAGGGGTTTAATAAGGGAATGGGTTCTAGGGAAAGTAAAGATAAAGAGAATTACCTTTTGGCTGAACACTTAGAACCTCATCCTTATCTCGGGAACCCCAAGGCGAATATCTTTGTGCTTATGGCCAATCCGGGAGTTAATGAAAAAGAGAAGAACCCAAAATTTAGAATGAACGCAAATAAACTAGAGCAGAATACAAGGAACTTAAGGCACGTAGATTTAGAATCCTTTAGGTCAAGAATTGACTCACCCAATAAACCTGAAATGGAGAGTGCTTGGTTTAAACCAAGAGTCCGAGAGCTTGTGGCAAAGACTTCAGTAGAGAGAGTGACTCGAGGTTTATTCCTGCTTAATTTCCATGCCTACCATTCAAAGTCTTGGCATCCTATTCCCTTCACATTCCCGACCCAGCACTACTCCTTTAACCTGGTGAGTGAGGCGATTAAGCGAGATGCGTTAATCATTATGAGCAGGAATATGTTGGGATGGTTCACTGCCGTGCCTGAGTTGTTTGACCATAAAAACAGAGTGGAATTTAAAAGCACAAGAAGCATCTATCTAACTGAAGGCAATCTGGGAAAACCGGATTTTAAGAAGTTATTGGCACGACTATGAGTGGAATTCTTTACCGAAGGGGTAACGGCGCGTGGATCTCACCAACTGATTCAGGATATGCGAGCGAAGATCAACTGCAGGCGATGATTTCAGAATTCCCAGAGTTATTACCTGGTGTGAGCTCTGATTCATTTGTATGTAGAGAATTCAACACAGACTCTGGGCCAATTGATAATGTGATCATCAATTCCAAAGATGGTTCAATCACTTTGGTTGAATGCAAGCTTGCGAGAAATCCTGAGGTTCGCAGGAAGATAATTGGTCAGATAATTGATTACGCAGCAAGCATCAGCAAGCTCTCATTTGAAGAGTTCCACCAGCGTTGGCAAGATCGTGGTGGCGCAGATCTAACTTCGGTAGAGACTACAAAAGGACCCTTATCGCTAGGAGTCACAACAAATCTTGAAGGTGCAAGGTTCACATTACTACTGGCGGTTGATGAAATTAATGAGCCACTTAAAGATATGGTGATTCTTGTAAACAAGAAAACTGATGCGACTTTTCGTGTTGCTCTGATTGAATTGGCTCGCCATTCGACCGGTGATACAGAAATCGTGATCCCCCAAACATTTGGTTATGAGGCTCTAAAGCCTCAAGTTGATGCCTATGAGCAAAGAAATCCTTGGACTAAAGATGAGTTTGCTGCTTGGTTACTTTCAAACGAGCCATCCTCTCTCCCGAAATTCGAATCACTCATGGCCTTGCTCGAATCCGATGGCCATAAATGGGGCGGCACAAAATCTGAAACTCCCTCTGGCGCCATATGTGTCAAAACAGCAAGAGGTTTTAGGTATCCACTTGTATTCCATACCTTTGGCAAAGCCACAGTTGAAGCTAGATTCGTTGATTACAAAAAAGAACAATTCGTTGATGAGTTAGTTACATTTTTTGAGAACATTGAAGGAATCAATATTGAAGCAATACGCTCCAATGACTATGGGGCTAAGCCAAAGATTGATGTGGCACGAGTTAATGATCTAAGTGTTTCGAAAGCATTGCTTGGAATGTGCTCACGAGTTGCCAAGGGCTAATTAAGGGGTATTGAGCCAGGTCCATAGTTCATTTTTGATCTCCTTCTTAGTTAGTGCCCGCTCTAATTCTTGTCCTTTGCCCATATCTGTTATCTGTTGAACAATGATCAAGATGGGATCTGTGGGGTTTAAGCCGAATCTATTGGCAATTTGTGGAAACTCTTCAGGCTCTACAGTGTGGTTAAATTCGTAATCGCCCTCATTTTCATGAAGGCCGTAATACTCAAACTCAAAAAAGAGTTTGCCTTCTAAAGCCAGCGATGCATAAAGAACTGGCGTGCCTTCATCTCCTATGATTGAAATCTGTGACATTTGTTCTACCTCCCTTAAAACTGAACCTTGAGTTTTAGCTCGCGTTGATCTCTAGTAAGGGGATCACTCTGAGTTTGGCTTAGTCATCTTGGCTATCAGTGAGAGCGCTTCATCTTCGGTAAATCCCCCAGTCATAAGGGATTTGTAGATTTCATGGAGCCGGACGGCAGACTCCTCCAGGGCAGATAAGCCCTCAAAACCTTGTAAGTTTTCCATACTCAAGAAGTTATCAGTGGCCACTGACAGTCTCTGATCTCAGAATGACGTAGTCAGAAAGCTGGGATGCATAGTCACATATTTCGGAGAAATTCATTTTTCGAAGGCACCGTGTAGCCGGACAGTAAATTCTGGTGTCTTCGCCAAAATAGGAGATTGCAATCATTTATCGCACCCAAGGCCGTCGCCGTCACGATCTAGCTTGTGTATGTCTGTGCCAACTACTTTCACGGGTGCAAGGCCAAGACGTTTAATGTCCGTGCAATCGATATCAGCCGGGAAGATGGGAATGCAACCCGCATAGTTTGGGTCGCAATTCGCGCCGGCTGGTGGGGTGGCCGATACGTGGGAGATGTTGCCTGCCACTGTCTTTATGGCGTTGTTCGGCGTCAGCTTTGCACTTGGACAGGTTTTCCATAAACCAAGCGACTTAGATTTTGCATTCTCCGCCGCTTTAAGAATCTGAGATGAGTGCTTCCCTTTTTGGCCTTGGTAGAAATACGGGGCTGCCGCACCGATCTCTACCATTTTTAGATTAATGTTTGAATTTCCTTTAAATACGTACCGAAGTAGACGGCCATAACGATCTACTTGATCTAGCTTCGGGTCAGCCCTTAATGTAATTTGACCAGGCAATTTCAATAACGAGATTAACGCGCGTCTGGCTTCTTCGCTGTAGCACTCACCCGAGGCGAGTTCCGGGGTATCGATCTGTAATAGCCTGACTTTTTCACCAGTGCTCAGAGTTATTGTGTCACCGTCATATACCTTGATAACTGTCGGAGCTGCTGTCCCCGTAGCGGTACTCAAGATCGATAATCCGATCGCAAGTAACACACCTGATGCAATCATTTGCGAATTCATCGGGAGCCAACTAGCTCCGCTGTGCTGAATTCAAGTCCCGAAGTACGAAAATCCAGCTCCGATGCTTGCAGAGATGCATGCGCACCGCTCATCTCATCACGACGAGATTGAATATTTGCATCGCGGTAAACTGCTACAGATTCCTCGTACTGTGCACGAAGAAGTATCTTCTTACTTTCAAGTACTTCAAGTTCGCGATCAAACATCTTTGATGTATCGATCTCTGACTCTTCTACAGACGCACCTGACTTTAGCTTTTTGCTATTACGACGATTCTGAAGATTACGCAGGAACCAAACTTTGCGTTTAGCGCGAGCGACAGCACTTTCAATTTCTGAATAGTGCATAAATGAAATCAGGATTCCAACTCCAATGAATGTAAGTTGCAACAGTGTGTAGAAGATCCATAGGTAGACAATCTTTTCGTCTTCTGTCATACCTGTTAGATTGCCTGAAGTAAGGACGCCATTGCGTGCTCGGATATTAGATAAGAAGGTGATGGTTCCAACTAGTAAAGCTCCAGCAACGCCAAACATCACATGATATATGCCGGACTTTGGCCGATTACGATCAAATAGAGATTTGAAGTAAATGCCAAGTATGTGAGCTGCCCCTACAGAGAGCCCGCTTACCGCTAAGGTAACAATCAGCGAAGTTCCCACTTTTTCACCAAGTAAAACTCGAAATGCAGGTGCAGTAATTGTGAACTCACCGATGAAGAGTAGGAACAAGAATGGAAGATAGAAGATATTCCCAATTTGGCGAATTCGCGCGAATTTCGCCATAGGAACTTCCTCTGCTCCGCCATCTAGCTTTGCCTGGACGGATGCTAACTCTGCTTGTGCAAGAGCCAGATTGTCCGCAAGGGCTTGTGACTTTCCCTTTTCTTGGATTTCATTTCTTAACGCATTAACCTTCTGATTTTCCTTAGCTAGTTTCTTCTCTTCAAGCTGAAGATCTAGCTCTCTGCCAAATGCTGCATATTGACGCTGTAGCTGCATTAAATAGGGAATGCTGTTGTATTCCCATTCTTGGCGAGGAATTTGATTCTTGCCATCGCGTCGACCGTGCTTACGGGCGTCCTTGATTACTTCCTTTGGTGCTGATGATTTTGACTTGCTTTTCATTTTATTACTCCTATTTTCTTTGTTTGGATTATTAGAAGCCTGAGAGATCAGACTGCTCTGTTACGTTTGTTATTCCGATTTGATTTAAGTAGCAAGTCCAGTAGGCCTGAACTTGATCCAGAGTTTTTACATTTACTTTCGAATTGCGAGCGCCAACAATCACCACATTCACAGATGAGTAATCATTGGCAACATTCCCTGCATCTTGAACTGCCATTTCACACACGCCATTAGAATCAATTCCCTTCAATCGACGAGGAAGAGTGAGTGAGACCTCATCGACTAAGTCAGAGGCGATTACAAGAGTGAGTCGTGCTGATGGATTTTCTGCTTTTGCTGTAGCTAAGTTCCTTAAACTAGCTTCAACTGCACCTTTAACGTCAGAACCCATTTCAATTCCTGGGTTAGCCACAAAGTCTTGAAGGCGCTTGAGGGATATTGCCGTTTGTTTTGCGTCTTGGCAGATGATGCCTGCGGGGAACTTCAGAGCATCAGGGAGAAGTTGTTGGCGACCCAACATCCCCACGATCTTGATCACACAATCAGCCTGATTGGCTTCAAGTGCTGAGTCCTGCCAAATCTGTGTTCGTGCATTAACGAAGCCATCCCAGAGTTGAAGTGCGCCCTCTAGGTTCGGCGTCTTCTCCTTGATGTATTCATAAAGGCTCTGGCTTGTCTTGGTTGAAA
>CAFBQY010000024.1_pt1 | contig 4698 bp, 4 predicted proteins | sample 7270141 | NCBI WGS metagenome assembly CAFBQY01 (sample SAMEA6814196, study PRJEB35770) | freshwater metagenome | biome: Freshwater; feature: Freshwater reservoir; material: water | place: Czech Republic | collected 2016-11-09 | depth 30m m
CTCCAAAACAGCTGGGCGCTTGTTAGACGCTAAGATATAGATTCAAAGGCTGTAAATGAAAGAATTTCCATTTACCAATAAAAATTATATTGTATTTTCAGATGCGCTGAAATTTGACATTAAGAATCTTTCACCTTACGACAACATAAGACAACTATGCTGTATAACTGGAAACGCTTTCCGATAATTTAAGGCAAGAGCTAAAATCACTATATGAAAATCTTTTCCAACCCAGCCTCCTTAAATCCGAAGAGTCACCCAATGCATCCAATCACCTGTAGTGTCTCAAAACGCTTCAAAGGAAAAGGTTAGGGCACTACTGTTTAAATATGAGAATATCAACAAGGCAATGAAAGACACGCTTCGATCGGGGCCTTGCACTAAAAACTCGTTTTGACAGACTTACACAATGGCTACCGTTTACATCAAAGCAGTACAAAAATACTTCAATCAAACCCATGTCATCAAGGGCATTAGCATTGAAATTCAAGATGGTGAATTCTGCGTCTTGGTAGGCCCCTCCGGCTGTGGGAAATCAACGTTGTTACGCATGATTGCGGGATTGGAGGAGGTTTCTGAAGGCACTATCTCCATCGGTGACAAGGTCGTTAACGACATACCATCCAAAGAGCGCGATATCGCCATGGTGTTTCAAAGCTACGCGCTTTACCCCCACATGAATGTCCGGGACAACATGTCCTTTTCGCTGCAGATGGCCAATATGGCAAAGGCGCAAATACGGGCTAAGGTGGAATCGGCGGCAAGCACCCTCGGACTCGAGGCCCTGTTGGATCGCTTCCCACGGCAATTGTCTGGCGGTCAGCGACAGCGGGTGGCAATGGGCCGCTGCATGGTGCGAGATCCATCGGTATTCTTGTTCGATGAGCCTCTCTCTAATCTAGACGCGAAACTGCGAGTGGCCATGCGAACCGAAATTCGCGCCTTGCACCAGCGATTGGGAGCCACTTCAATTTATGTTACGCATGACCAGATCGAGGCCATGACCATGGCTGACAAGATCGTGGTGATGCGTGACGGTCTGGTGGAGCAAGTGGGATCGCCACTGACTTTATACGACCGCCCAGCGAACCAGTTTGTGGCCGGATTCATTGGGTCGCCCGCAATGAACTTTCTCTCCGGTCGGGTTACAGACGGGCGTCTCGTGCTTGCTGATGGACAGACCTTGGTGCGCCCCGCCCATATCGATTGCAAGGAAGGTCAATCCGTCAACATTGGCATACGTCCGGAGCATCTGTCTTTGTCCTCGGGAGACTGCCAAATGACATTGACTTTGAAGTCGATTGAACCTACTGGCGCAGATACATTAGTTCATGCCGAAATTGCTGGTGAACCCATAACAGGAATGTTTCGTGAGCGGGTTCAATTAGCAGGTGGGCAAGAGCTAGGTCTTTTCACAGAGGCCAGCAACCTACATGTCTTTGACGCGGGAACAGGTCACAGCCTAAGCAAGGCGATTTGACGGACCAACCACCCCGTATGGTCAAAAAATGCGAAACGTCTGCCGGCACAGACTCTCCCCCATCGGGATGTGGGCAGGCCGCTTGGGTTGTGCTCACCGGGCGCTGCGGCTGCCTGCGCTGGGTTGAGCGGTGGCCGTCAACAGGGTGGTTTTAATATGGGAATTGGCTCGGACAGGTTTTTTGACTATTCGGGATACGCCTGGTTCGAGGGCTCGCTTCATGTCGCGTTGCAGCGATATCACGCAGTCCCTGCAAGCCTTGTCCGTGCCTGTCCCGTTGCGCGGTGCCCGTATTTCGCTTATAGTTTTCCTAAAGTGAATTCATCAACCATTTTCGGCACTCCCGTGAGATGACGCGCGCGAGAGCGGTGCTACAGGAGACATCATGGCCACTCCTGTCCAAGGAACCGCCCGAGCCTACGTCGTGTGGGTGAAGTTCCAGATCCACCCCGGCGAGATGGACCAGTTCATGCCGTTGATGCTGGCCAACGTGCGCGCCTTGCAGGCCGAACCCGAGGCAGGCGGCAGCACCAACAGACATGATCCCGGGTCTCCGGGTCGTCTGCCACTTCCTGGCGCCGCACTGACGTCCCACATCGACGCCCACCGTCGCCACAGCCGCCATTCCCAGCCGAGAGAAGTTCCAGGATGAGCACCATCAACGTCGTCCCCAGCAGCGCTCCGCTGGGCGTCGAAATCCAGGGCGTCGACCTGGGCGCGAACCCCGGGCCCGCCAGCATCCAGGCCATCAAGGACGCGCTGCACAAGTACAAGGTGGTGGTGCTGCGCAAGCAAGCCATCACGCCGGACCAGCAGATCGCCTTCTCCGCGAACTTCGGCACGCTGGAGCCGCACGTGCTGCCCCAGTACCTGGTGCCCGGCTACAAGGACCTGGTACGCGTGTCCAACGTACTGGACGACGAGGGCCAGCCAATCGGCATGATCGACGCCGGGCGGGTCTGGCACAGCGACGGGCATTTCCTCGCGAAGCCCAACATGTACTCCATGCTCTGTGCGCTGGAAGTGCCGCACGACGATGCCGGCAATCCACTGGGCGCCACCCAGTTTGCCAACAGCGCTAATGCCTACCAGCGCCTGGGCCCCGCCATGCGCGAGCGCCTGGGTAAGCTGCGCAGCATCAATTCGCTGTCGGGCGTCTATGCATCGCTGCACCGCGCGGGGGCGGCAAAGCAGCGTGCCCCGCTGACCGAGGCGCAGAAGCGAGAGGTCGAGCACCCGGTGATCCGCACGCACCCGGTGACCGGCGAGAAATGCGTCTACGTTAGCAAGGCGGCGACGCTGCGCATCCTCGGCCTGTCGGAGGAGGAGAGCGGCGCGCTGATCGACGAGCTTAGCGAGCTGATCGTGCGCGACGACAACGTCTACACCCACCGCTGGGCTGTCGGCGACGTGCTGATCTGGGACAACTGCACCACCCAGCACCTGGCCATCGGCGACTACGCGCTGCCGCAGCGCCGTTTGATGCACCGCACCACCGTGGGCGGCTCCGCAACCTTCTGAGAAAAGAAAGAGGCATCCGTCCATGCTGCGCGTCAAGGAAAAACTCGCCCGGGGCGAACTCGCCACGATGGTGCTGGTGAACTACACCTCTCCCAACCTGGTGGAGGCGCTCGGCAAGCTGGGCTTCGACATCGCCATGATCGACTGCGAGAAGGGCAACGCCAGCAGCGAGCGCATCGAGGAGATGTGCCGCGGCGCTCGGGCCGCCGGCATCGCGGCTATCGTGCGGCCCTACAACAGCGACCCCGGCCTGATCAGCCGCTACCTTGACCTCGGCGCCGACGGCGTGATGGTCGCGGCGGTGGATAACGTGCCCGCCGCCAAGGCCCTGGCCGCAGCGGTGCGCTATGCCCGCTTCCAGGACCACGCGGACAAGATCGTGATGGCCATGATCGAGTCGCCCGAGGCCATCGCCGACCTGCCCAACCTGCTGGCGGTGGACGGCATCGACATCTGGTTCATCGGCCCCAACGACCTGGCGCACCGCATGGGCATGCCGGGCAAGGGCGACACGCAACCGGTGCGCGACGCCGTGCACGGGGCGCTTCGCACCATCCATGCCGCGGGCCGGATCGGCGGCACGCTGACAACCGTGGACACGCCAGCGGCCCTGCATGCCTCTGGCGCACGCCTGCTGCTTTGCCGCGCCGCGCAGCTTCTGGAGCAAGGCGCGAGGGCCTACCAGGCGACCCTGCCCCACTGACGCGCCCCGCAGCACGCGCCCCGCAGCACTTGCCGCACTTGCCGCAATTGCCGATAATCAGGCCCCTGAGCCCCAGCGAGACAGGGCGCCATTCACACAGAAAAGGATCGCCATGAAACGAGCACGTTTTCTCGCCCTCGCAGCCGCCCTTTGCGCTACGCCCTGGAGCCTGGCGCAGGTCCAACAATATCCGGCCAAGCCCGTGCGCATCGTCGTGCCCTACGTGGCCGGCGGCAACCTCGACGTGACGGCGCGCCTGTTCGCGCAGGCGCTGGGCGAGGAACTGGGCCAGCCCTTCGTCATCGATAATCGCCCCGGCGCCAACGGCAACACCGGCACCGAGCAAATCGTGCGCTCCGCGCCCGACGGCTACAACCTGGCCATGGTCTCGGCTGGCACGCTGACCATCAATCCGACGCTCTACACCAACATGCCGTTCGACCCGGAAAAGGACATCACGCCGATCTCCATCGTCTCGTCGGGCCCGCTGGTGCTGCAGGCCAACAACAACATGCCGTTCACGACGGTGAGCGAACTGGTGGCGTACGCCAAGGCGAACCCTGGCAAGCTCAACTTCGGCAGCGGCGGCAACGGGACACTGGCCCACCTCTCCACCGAGATGCTGCGCGCCCGCACCGGCGTTAACATCGTGCACGTGCCCTACAAGGGCACCTCGCTGGCGACCAATGACGTGATGGCGGGCCACATCCAGGTGATGTTCGATACGCTTAGCACCGCCACGCCCCTGATTAAGGAAGGCAAGATGCGCGCCATTGCCGTGACTTCGGCCAAGCGCTCGGCCGCCTTTCCGAATGTGCCGACCATCGGCGAGGCCGGCGTGAAGGACTACGTCGCGGAGACCTGGGCGGGACTGGTAGGACCGGCGAACACGCCGCCCGCCGTTGTAGCGCGACTTCAGACGGCCATCGCCAAGATCGCTGCCAACCCGGCAATCCAGGCCAGGCTGGCGGCCGGGGGCAGCGAGGCCGTGGGA